>Ga0208717_1000001_pt1 | contig 412718 bp, 355 predicted proteins | sample NGESurF53shallow_FD_184489 | JGI IMG/M metagenome (GOLD analysis project Ga0208717, IMG submission 184489) | Arctic peat soil microbial communities from Barrow, Alaska - NGEE Surface sample F53-3 shallow (SPAdes) | ecosystem: Environmental > Terrestrial > Soil > Wetlands > Peat ... | reverse complement strand
AATAAAAACGATACTTCTGATTTATGAATAAGTTTGAATAAAAAAAGTGAAGTAACTTTTGGAAAGTTTTATAGTAAATCAATAAATAATTAAAAATCCTGTTTTGTGAAAAACTTTTGGAAAGTTGGATAGTCTTTTATCTATTTCAAAGTCTTAAAAAAACTTTTCAAAAGTTACACAAAGTCGGACTTTCCAAAAGTTTTATTCAATGCCCGAATAAAAACGATACTTGTGATCTTTGAATAAGTTTGAATAAAAAAAGTGAAGTAACTTTTGGAAAGTTTTATAGTAAATCAATAAATAATTTAAAGTCCTGTTTTGTGAAAAAACTTTTGGAAAGTTGCATAGCTATTTTATTTATTTCAAAGTCTCAAAAAAACTTTCCAAAAGTCAAACAAGGCTGAACTTTCCAAAAATTAAAAAAAATAAAATGGAAAACAATTCAATTATCGGAATTGATCTCGGCGGAACTAATGTTCGTGGAGGACTTGTAAATAATTCCAAATTATCAAATATCGTTTCTAAAAAAATTAATTCAAAAGGATCTTCACATGAGGTATTGGAAGAATTATTTTCAATAACTGATCTTTTAATAAATAATTCAGTTAAAGCAATTGGAATCGGAGTGCCCGGGCTTGTAAATACTGAAGAGCAGATGGTTTATGATGTGGTGTATATTCCTTCGTGGAAAAAAGTGCCCTTACAAAAATGGATGGAAGACCGTTATCATATTCCTGTATATATCAATAATGATTCAAATTGTTTTGCCCTCGGTGAATATTATTTTGGGAAAGGTAAAGGAATGAATTCCATGATTGGATTAACCATTGGAACCGGACTGGGATGCGGACTCATCATTAATAAAAAATTATACGATGGAAGAAACGGCGGGGCCGGCGAATTTGGCATGGTCTCTTACTTAGATAAAACAGTGGAATATTATGCCAGCGGGCAATTTTTCGAAAACGTTTATCATATTAACGGAGAAGCAGTTTTTAAAAGCGCCAACGAAGGAAGTACAGAAGCGATAAAAATGTATGAAGAGATGGGAGCGCATCTGGGTAATGCACTTAAGACAATACTCTACGCGTTGGATGTGAAAATGATTATCCTTGGCGGATCAGTGCGTCATGCTTTTCCCTATTTTTCTAAAACAATGTGGGAGCAGATCAAAACGTTTGGCTTTCAAAAAGCAGTTACGAATTTGCGGATAGAAATATCCGAATTAGAAAATGCCGGTGTGTTGGGCGCTGCGGCTCTGTATTATGACAGGGAGAAATGAGAAAACTTTTGAAAAGTTTATTGAAGAATTTCTTAGAATTAAAAAGCTCGAAAACTTTCAAAAGTTGAGTGTAACAGCAGAGCAACAAATATTGAGGATTTGTATTCACTCATTTTGGAAAAAACTTTTGGAAAGTTTATTGGAGGGATTTTATAAAATTGAAGAGTTTAATAACTTTCCAAAAGTTCAGCGTAACAGTAGAGAGAAAACTTTTGGAAAGTTTATTGCAGGGATTTAGTTTCTCAGCGGGGTTTTCATTCTTATAGCTTTTGTGGGAGAGCATGAAACCCCGATGCGTGAAGGGACTTCGAAATAGGAGAAAGTCAATTCAGGATCTCTGCAAACATCGGGGTTTCCGGTGAAGTTCTTTTTAATTCGATGTTTATAAACCGGAAAACCCCGCTGGGACACCGAACTTTTGGAAAGTTTATCGGAGGCGTTTTATAAAATTGAAGAGTGTAATAACTTTCCAAAAGTTCATTTTAAAAAACTTTTGGAAAGTTGGATAGCGTTTTATTTGGTTCAGAAGTCTCAAAGAAACTTTCCAAAAGTTCATTCATCTTCATTGTTTATATTGAATTACACCTACGTCAATTGCATTGACTCCGGTGCCTGCAAAATATCCTCTTGTATACATTGTAATTACACTTTGCCCGGAAATAATAAGAAATCCCCCAAGTACAAAATCAGTAGTCCTGGATACGGTTGCTTCAAAATAATAAGTCCCGGTACCAATTATAGAAAATGATTCTGCATTCTCGTATGAGCTGAAATCGTCAGGCAAATAGGCGCAACCGGAAAAAATTTTATACCCGACATAACCTGCATTTGGATAGGCCCAAATATCAAGCGGAGGCGCATCGGGCGAAAGATTTAAAAAACGTATCTGGCTTACCGTCGTATCAGTGGTTGTTATATTATCTTTTAACAAAACAGAAGTAACACTACCGTGAATAACAGTATCTGTAAGAAAAAGTGAATAACTGGCGCTGGGTTCAAAGTTATTATTCAATTGTCCAAGAATATTACTATTTCCATAAGACCCAAAAGCTAATTGCTGGTAACCTGATTTGATATTAATATAAGGGAACATTACTGTATCCGGAAAATAAGTATTAGCATTTCTAATAGAAGGAACAAAAACTGTCTTTCCAAAAGAAACCGGTGAATCGGGCAATGAAACAAGTTTATTATTTAGATAGAGTTGCAGGTTGGATATGGACGGCGAAGCATTTGTAATTGAAATATGAGAAGAATCGGAAGCAGGGATTTGATAAATGGGTCTTACTTCTTTTTTACAACTTATAAAAAAAGTACTACAAAGCAGAAATGCAAACATTATCAAATCACTTTTTTTCATGTGTTTAAATTTTGAAGGAAATACCCTTTATATGCACACATACATCATATATAAACCTTGATCTCAATCGTTTTATTTTAATTATACTGCGCAAGGGATAAAACCTGAATCATCTAACTTGAAAAACTCATTAATTTACCTTTTGCGAAGTGTAATAAAATCCTATCACCCTTTCAGGGTTTTAGAACTTTGTGATTTTGTTTTTCTATAATTCTATCACCCTTTCAGGGTTCTAATCCCAAAGGGATGACATTATTATAGCTCAAATACAATTCCGCATCAGAACCCCGAAGGGGTGAAATTATCTTTAAACCTGTACCTATACTCTGCAAGAAGGCAAAAACCATGAATCATTTAGCTTGAAAAATTACCTAAATTTTCCCTTGCGAGTTATAAGCTAATGCCAAGGTTTAATTGACCCGTGGATAATGAAATGTCTCCAAAGGCTTTAGCCAAAATCTATTGATTCTTTACAATACAGCCTTTTAATCTTTGGCTAAAGCCGAGAACTACAACCACAATTCCACTAACTAAAGTTAGTGGCAATTGATACTTTACAATGGCCAAAATCATGAATCATTTAACATGAAAAACTCACTAATTTACCCCTTGCGAAGTATAACTCAACAGCTTCTAATTCACGCTTCAACTTTTTATTTCAACGGTTTATTAATCTTATTCTCTTTAAATATCTGCAGCGAATCATTATTCCTTGCCATTAAAATGTAATTGCCTTTTGGGGTAGATATTTCTTTTACATCCCGTACTTCTCCTTTTATAAATAACCCGCTTTTCTTAGGTTTCATATAGTCAAAGCCATGCTTTTTATTACCCAGCAATGTAATGCCATAACTCGCATCAAACCTACCTACTTCAGGTTTCAATCCGTAAAAATTGCCACCAAGAAAAATATCTTTTATACCATCGTTATTTAAGTCAGTTACCAAGATACCGAATACAGGAGATATTTGAGCCATCATCGGTAAAGGTTCCATTTTAAAATTCCCTTTCCCGTCATTATAAAACACACAACTTTGCGTTTGCTGAACTACCAGTTTCTGTGCATGATCCAATTCTTCTTTTGTAAAAACCTCATCAATCGTTTTACCCGCGTAATCACTATATTTAGGAAATCTCTTTTTCATATATGGAAGCTGAGCTATTAAATCGTCGCGCAGGTTGAAGGGATAGGACTTGCCATCAGTTTTATAATAGGCAGCAATACAATCAGTGCGCCCGTTATTATCAAAATCATCAATGAACAGCCTTGCAGGATGCGTGCTATCCGCCCTTATTTTTGAATTTAATCCATTGTTTCCTGCTATCAGATCCGGATAACCATCACCGTTAACATCCGCAACAGTCAGGCAATTCCACCAGCCGGAAGAACCCGCTACTTCCCCCGTCTTTACAAATTTACCATTTTCATATTTTAAAATGGTCACAGGCATCCAATCACCTACAACGATCAATTCCTGCTTCCCGTCTCCATCTGCATCCACCCATTGAGCATCTGTTACCATTCCAAGTTTGGAAAGAATAGGAGCAACTGAATTGGTAACATCAACAAATTTTCCATGTCCCAAATTATGCAATAATTTACTTTCGGGAATAATTCCATAAGAGCCGGGAACACTCCGAGCTCCAATAAATATGTCTTTAAGCCCATCCCCGTCATAATCTCCCACGCGAACGCAGGAGGCATTGATACTTAGTGTAGGCCAACCATTAAATGAACGTGTGAAATTACCTTTGCCATCATTAATATATAGCCTGGGCGCTAAATAAACAGATCCTAATTGATATTGATTGCCTCCTGAAGCAACTACTAAATCCAAATCGCCGTCGTTGTCTGCATCAAAAAATTCAGCGCCTATACTTTCATAATCTTTATCCTGCATAAAAGCAAATTGGGGACGTTCCTTAAAATTCCCATCAGGCTGCTGAATGAACAGCTTATCTGTATCGCCGGTAGCTCCTCCCACAAAGAAGTCCTGAAGCCCATCTCCGTTCACATCTCCTACAGCTAATTTAGGGCCTTCTGTAGAAAGCATTTTAGGGATCAATGGCTCTACATTAAAATCTATGAAATCATTTTCTTTATGCTCAATATTTCCGGAAATTACAGAAGAGGTGATATTTTTATATAATTGAGGCGAAGGAATAGCTGGTTTAAAAATACCGGTTGCATTTTTTTGCACAAGTGTGAGTGTGGTATCAACTCTTATATTGTAAATTTCCTGTGTTTTTAAATTGGGCCATAAGACTATCAGGCTGTCTATTTTTTTGGCTTTCCCCAAACCAAAGTTGAGCACAGGCTCTACCGAGCTTTCAAAGCCACGACTGGGCATTTGCTCCAATATTTGTTTTATGTCATTTGAATAAATAGTTACCCTGGCGCCATATCCAAGGGTATTAGGAGCATTCCCCTTCAGGTTTATTTTCAAATAAGAATTATGCAATCTTTCAGAAGCCATATTTCTATATACAAAAGCCTCCATATTTTCATTGTTCACCACGAGGTCAAGGTCACCATCACCGTCAAGATCGCCATAAGCTGCACCGTTGCTAAAGCCTGGCGTCGCTAATCCTAATTCAAGAGATTCATTTTTAAAAGTGAGATTTTTTTGATTGATGAAACCGTAATTGGAGAGTGGCGTCGAAGACATTTTAGCAAGAAAAGATTTAAAATTAAACCCGCCACTTTTAACCTGCCTCATAGCTTCGTCACTGCTAAAATAATCTAGAAAATCCTGGTCAGTAAGGTCTTTACTAATGCCATTACTTACAAAAAGATCTTTCCAGCCATCATTGTTAAAATCAAAACTCAAAGCCCCCCAACTCCAGTCGGTAGCCTCTACACCCGCCATATCCGCTATCTCACTAAACGTGCCGTCACCATTATTCAACTGGAGGCAATTACTTGCAAACTGATGGTGAAAATCATTTTTCAACCTGGCATTTTGCACATTGTAACTATCAAATTTTGTGGTTGTCTTTAATCTTCTGTCACTTTCAGGAAGCATGTCGGTAGTGAATATATCAAGCCAGCCATCATTATTAAAATCTACCATATCCGAACCCATAGAAGAATAGCTCATGTGGCCTAAAGCATCATCACTCACTTCTTTGAAAGTACCGTCATGTTGATTAATGTAGAGATAATCCTTTTCAAAAAAATCGTTTGATACATATATATCATCCCAGCCATCGTTATTTAGGTCGCCTACAGTTACTCCGAGACCAAAACCTATTTCACTACCATAAATACCTGCCTGGGCGCTCACATCGGTAAAATGCCCATTATCGTTTCTGTAAAGGCGATCGCCGCCGGCATAATTTCGGATATTACGCAGATCGCGGTTATTTCCAAAACTCTCAATGGGACGGTAACTATTATTCAGGATAAAGCAATCCAGATCGCCATCATGGTCATAATCAAAAAATACGGCTTGTGTAGAATATCCCGAGTCAGCTAATCCATATTTTTCCGCCTCTTCTTTGAAAGTGCCATCTTTTTGGTTGATGTATAATTCATTTGCGCGGCTTTCGCCTTTGACATCCCCGCTATTGCAAATGTAAATATCCAGCCATCCATCACCATTAATGTCAACCATGGTAACGCCTGTGTGCCATCTATGACTACCAGTTAATCCTGCCTTTTGAGTTACATCCTCAAACTTCCAGTTTCCCTTATTTATATAGAGTTTATTGCTACCCTCGTTTGAAGTAAAGAAAATATCCGGTTTACCGTCATTATTCACATCGCCTATTGCCACTCCGCCGCCATTATAAAAATTACGGTACTTAAATACATTGAATAATTTAGAATCTTCCACTTTGTTATCGAAAGTAATTCCTGTTTCGGAAGAAGGCATTAATTGAAAAAGCGCATTTTTATTATTAAATTCCTTTTCACCGGAAAATTTGCAACCTGCAAAGACAAATACCAGGAACCCAAAAAAAGGGAAAGGACTTAATGGATGCATTCCAAATTGGCGCCGGTTGGTGGAGACACCAACCGGGGCAGCGCGCCGTGGGCGGTGTCCCCACCGCCCACAGTCAAGAAAGAAAGGGAAGGGACTTAATTTGTACTTCATAGAATGATACGCTATCTAAAATAAAAAAGAAGCAGCTAAAGTTCGCTACTTCTTTGAAGAATTAATAATAATTTATAGAAAAATTAATAGCCGAGATTTTGTTTCAAATTTGCGTTTGCGGTTAATTGATTTGTGGGTATTGGAAACACCATCCAGTGCTGGTCAGGATCGGCGGCTTTACCACCTACTGTCCTGGCTGTAGTAAAGTATGGGCCATTGCCTAAAACTTCGTACCGGATCAGATCATCTCTTCTCACACCTTCGTAAGCCATTTCCCTTCCTTTTTCCTGAAGTAGAAAAGGAAGTGTCAATTGTGCAGCTGTTATTTCATGGTTGTCATCACCGTAAGCTCTGTCTCTAATAGCATTAATTAAATTTAAAGCATCCGCTGTATTGGTTCCTGATCTCAACTCAGCCTCAGCCTTAATAAAATAAATTTCAGCCAAACGGAATATTACAAAATCATTATCCATATCTGAACCGTTTTGACCTGATGAAGGCGAGGGGAAATATTTGATATTTCTCACACCTGCTACACGCCCGGCAGCACTTGCATCAGAAAACAATGTGAAATTAGGATTGAAAGCCAAAGGCGCTGATGTACCGGCATCTATAACCCTATCAGAGGCAGGCCCAGAAACTACTACCTTTTGTGACGGAGGATAATTATAGGTGCCAATATATTGCTGGCCAATTAACCATTGCCCTGAGCGCTGATCCTTATAATTCCTTAATACATTGTCTCCACTTTGAACATAGGTAGAAGTGGTATCAAAAGTATCATAGAAATCCGCCTGGCTACAGAAGCCGTTCCAAAGATTGGCTCCGCTTGCCATTCCAAAAGCCTGGTAACTCTGGTAATGCAAAATCGCGTTTTCCCAATCGTTTGATTTATTATTAGTATGATCACAAGGATATGCATAAATATTTTCAGTACTACTCGGCCCGTTAGAAGGCATAAAGTTGTCAAAATAATCACTCATCAAAGAATAAGGCCCTGCTAATACTGAATCGCATTCATTGATGGCGCCCTGCCAGTTTGGAGTTGATCCTGCCTGATACGAAGGTCCTGGTATTCCGGTAAAAACCTGCGCATTCAGATAAAGCCTTGCGAGTAATGCGTGTGCAAAATATTTAGTAACCTGTCCATAAGTATTTGCATCTACCTCAGAAGTTAAATTGGGAAGACTTGCATTTAAGTCAGACACAATAAAATTATAAACATCTGCCCTGGATGCAGTAGGGGGAGTACTACTTGTAGTAGTATCTACAACAATGGGGACATTGCCAAAAACACTCATGGCCAGGTAATAATAATAGGCCCTGATGGTTTTTACCTGTGCGATAATTGAAGTCAATGAAGGAGGCGCCGGCTTTAATCCTTCAACTGACTTAATGATCAAATTACATTTGCTTATTCCACCAAATACATCGTTCCAACCATTATTCCAGTTAGAATTGGTAGGTTCATAAGAATGGTACCAGAGCGCATTCCAGTGGCCTGCATCTCCCCAGTCATTACCCCTGGTAGGTACTATCATTTCATCCGTTACCCCTTCTATCATATTGGCAATATCGCCACCTAATGTCTGAACGCCGTTCAAAGTAGAATATGCGGGGGCAACACCAGCCGCAACCTGTGCGGGGGTTTGCCAATAGGAAGCGCTGGGCACTACACTATATATATTTGTTTGCAGTTTGGTACAGGAACTTATTACTAAAAGTCCAAGGCCCCCGGCAAGCAAACATTTGTTTAAGTTATTTATTTTCATATACATATTTTTTTATAATGATAATAATGAATCAATTTATTTAAAAGTAACACTTACTCCTAAAGTATAAGAATGTGTCTTAGGATAATAACCCTCTCCGGAGTAAGCTGCATCAATATAAGGCCCTGCTGAACCATTCTGAGAAAAATTATTGCCTACACTTGCTGATCCTAAAGCATCAAAAAGTACATTTCCGGGCCTGGAAGCCACATTAATTTCAGGGTCTAATCCACGGTAATTGGTAATTACAAAAAGATTATTGGCAGCTACATAAAACCTGATGCTTTGAAATAAGCTTACGGGTCTTAAAGTATAGGATAAATTCAGATTTGACATACGGACATAAGAGTCATTTTCCAGCCAATGATCTGATGCCTGGGGGGAATTGGTAATTCCATTAGTTAATGCTTCTTTAGTTCCATTATTTCCTCCAAACCTGTTAATATTGTCTAACACCATCCTTGTATTATCAAATACCTTTCCACCTGCCTGCCCATTCAGGAAGAAGCTCAATCCAAATTGTTTATACGTAAAATTCGAAGTAAATCCATAAGAGAATTTTGGTTGAGGATTCGTATAATAATTCGTGCCATGCAATACATTGGTAGTAGTACCGCCTTTTGCGGAATCATACAATTCCTGGCCGGCGCTGTTTAGTCCTACATAGTGGGGCATCCAAAAAACACTGGGTGTATATCCCACTTTGTTATAAGTAATAGGTGCAGCACTTAATCCCCTGCCTTGTGCACTTCCTATCGGAATCTGGTCAGTGGAAAGTTCATAAGTAGAGACTCCATTACTAAAACTACCCGCCAAACTGGTGATTTTTGTAATTACATTACTTATTTGTCCGCCTGCAGTCCATGTAAAATCTTTTGTGCGGACTACTTCGTAATTCAAATTAAACTCAGCACCCTTATTCGTCATGGTTCCCACATTGGCCAGCAATGTGTTTACAACTGCTCCGGGGCTTGGGAACGGAATCGTGTAATCATATAATAACTTGGTGCTTTTATCACTAAAATAATTGAAAGCTCCTGTTAACCGGTTGTTCAGCACTGCAAAATTAAACCCAATGTTTCTTCCCAATCTTTGTTCCCATTGAAGATTTGGATTTGCATTTTGGGTAGGTCCATAAGATGTCAACCATAATCCTGAAGCAGCATTATAATAAGCAGAACCAGGTCCGTACAATTGAAGCTTTGAATAAGGATTAATAGCATCCTGGTTACCGGTTTTACCAAAACCTGCATTTATTTTTAATTCATTCAACCATCCAACATTTCTCAAAAATGTTTCATTGCTCAATCTCCATGCTACGGATACAGAAGGGAAATAACCAAAAGCATTAGCTGATCCAAATTTGGAAGAACCATCAGCACGGATACTGGCGGTCAGGTAATATTTCCTGTCCCAATTGTATGCCAATCTGCCTACATAGGAGATTATTTGATATTCATTTCTTTCACTGTATGAATGTTGGTAAGCCTGTGGAGCTGATTCTAAACTCCATGCGCCGAGGTCATCCAAAAGCATATTGGTAGAAACCGCTCCTCCACCATTATAAGCAAAATCATTATATTCATAAACAGCAACTGCAGAAACAGTACTCTTTCCCCAACTGTTATCATAGTTGATATGGATATCCCCTTTTTTTGAATCATCATTTGAAGACGCGATTGCTCCTACATTAGAGTTGTTTACCACGGGAAATACGGGGGTGAAATATTCGAATTGATCATTAAATTTTGAAAGGGAACCTCTCACGCCTACCTTTAAGCCATGAATTAGTTCATAGTCAACTACGGCATTTAGAATCGTAAGATTTTCTGTTGCATTTTCAGTTTCTTCATTTTGTTGCTCTACCGGATTTTGAAGAGCGAAATCAACGTAAGAAAAATAAGAACCATCCGCATTTTTTACGGGGTAAGTTGGTGGAGTGCTGTAGGCCTCGTAAAATACATTATAATCAGTTAACTTTCTTTTAGTAGTAGTATTAAGAATTCCGACCTGCATGGTCAGTTTATCATTTAATGCCTTTTGCTGGGCATCGAAACGTAGTCCTATTTGATTTCTGCCTGAATTAATAATTACTCCCTGCTGATCAAGATAGTTGGCAGTACCACGATAGCTAAAACCGTTGCCGCCGCCAGACATAGATATACTGTGACTAGTAGAGATACCGGTCCGCAATATAGCTTTTTGCCAGTCTGTATTTGCACCATGATCGTAGTTAGCTATAGAAGAGTCTATTTTACCCTCGCTGGCTCCCTGTGAGGAAAGTAATTTTGTATATCCTGCTTTCCACTCTGAAGCATCGGCCATATCATATAATTTTGCAACTTTATCAACGCTCACAGACCCATCATATTCTACTGTTGTTTTGCCTGCCTGACCTTTTTTAGTATTTACCACTATCACACCATTTGCAGCACGGGAACCATAAATAGCAGCAGCAGAAGCATCTTTTAATACATCAATAGAAGCAATATCGCTCGGAGGAATATCTGCGAGTGTGTTTGGATCATCCAAAGGAACTCCGTCAAGTACTATTAGTGGAGTCTGGCCGCCTGATAAAGAAGCCTGTCCTCTTAAACGAATAGAAATGGCGCCATTTGGATCACCGCCAGGCACATTAACTACTACGCCAGGAACTTTGCCTCCAAAAAGCTGTGCGGGATTAGATAAGTTACCTGTGGTAAAATTCTTTGCTGAAATTTGAGAAACCGCACCGGTCAGGTCTTTCTGGCGGGTAGTGCTATAACCCGTAGAAATTACTACATCAGCCAAAGCTTGTGTAGCATGTTGAAGTATTACATCAACATTTGATGCGGAGCTAATATCCACTCTCTGGTCTGTATAACCCACAAAACTAATCTGAAGCGCCTTAGCATTGGCAGGCACACCTATTGAAAATGTACCGTCGGCTGCGGTTGTTACCCCGGTCCTATGCCCGGCGACAAGTACAGATGCATCTGCTAAAGGATTGCCCTCAGGAGAGGTAACCTTTCCGGTTACAGTTCGCTGCTGAGCCATAGTCTGGAAAAAACAGAAGAGGAGAAAGACTCCGCTAAATAGAATTTTTTTTCTCATAAAAAGCTATTTTATTAAATTATTGATTAAAAAAAAATTGTGTAATTATTACACAAGGTAAAGTATTTGTTAAATAAACAAAAAAAAATCTTAAAAATTACTTATATTTTACAAAGGGGGATATTTTAAAGATTGTAAGATTTATAGTTTTTTAGTTCAAAGGTATTGTGGACGCCAGTTAACAAACAAACAAGTAAGATTTTTGTTTTCTAAGATTATTACTCCGCAAGGGATAAATTGGTGAGTTTTTCAGCTAAATGATTCACTGTTTTTTTCTTTTTTATTTTCCATCAAACCTCCATCATTAAAGAACCAAGTGTCTCAGCGGGGTTTTCATTCTCATAGCTTTTGTGAGAGAGCATGAAACCCCAATGTGCGAAGGGACTTCGAAATAAGAGAAAGCCAATTCAGGATATCTGCAGGCATCGGGGTTTCCGGAGAGGTTCTTTTTTAATTCGATGGTTGTAAACCGGAAAACCCCGCTGGGAAACTGGTGCTATAAAACTTTCCAAAAGTTACAACATTCACTTTTTTTTTCTTTTTTATTTTCCATCAAACCTCCATCATTAAAGAACCAAGTGTCTCAGCGGGGTTTTCATTCTCATAGCTTTTGTGAGAGAGCATGAAACCCCGATGTGCGAAGGGACTTCGAAATAAGAGAAAGCCAATTCAGGATATCTGCAGGCATCGGGGTTTCCGGTGAAGTTCTTTTTAATTCGATGGTTGTAAACCGGAAAACCCCGATGGGACACAGTTAGTGACAATTGATACGCTACTATTCACTGATTTAACCCTTGCGAAGTATAATATAAAAACTACGGACTACAAGCTAAAAGCTAATTCAATCCGGTTTCTCTCCATCCAAAAAAGTATTGATGGTGCTTATTTCAGCTTTATTATTATCATCAGATTTTACGGTATAATTGCTGTAAAAAGTTTCTACATCCGCAATGGAATTCTGCAATTCCATGTTGCGGCGGAGGTATGCAGGAACCGACTCAAACTCATTGTTAGGATCCGCAGCGTTTACGTTAAAGGAAAGATTCCTCAACTTCGCAATACGATCTATTGCCCGGCGCTTTAGTTCTTCTGTTTCGTCCACCATTGGCGGTTCCTCAACAGACGACATCATGATAGGCATTGTTTGGTGTACTTTCTTTTCCTGGTTTTCCTCCACCGCATGTTTGGAATTTTTCACCACCAGTTGCATTTCTTCCACAGGCTCGTCTTCCTGTTTCGAAATTGGCAACGGAGTGTGCTTTTCCAGAGTTTCGGATTCGACATTTGGCGTTTCCTCAGCATAAATATGCTTTGGCTTAGCCAAATAACCGCCTGACGTTGGGGCGGTGCTAGCGTCTTTATTAATTTCTTTTTGTTTCTTTAGATGTGAGTTTTCAGCATCATCCTGCTGAGCACAGTTAGTTTTTTGAGGATTCGGATTATAATCCGAAGATAACTCAAAACGAATAACAGTCTCAGATGATTTATCAACAGTAATTGTCTCATCTGCTTTTAGTAGTTTTACTATTCCCTCCTCAGGGGCTTCTACTATTTTAGGACTCATCTTATTTGAGTCATCCTCTTCTTTTTGAAATGCCCCATAGACGCCTTCATCTCTTAGGGTTTTAAATCCTTTTTGTTCTGTGATGTTTTCTTCTTCATTAAAAGTATCCTCTTCATCAGCCACTTCATTTTTATTAACAAGAGATTCATTTTTTTCATCAAAAAGAAAAAGCGGCAGTCCTTGTTTTTTCTTTTCTTCCTGCTGAAGTACCATTACTATTTTCTCCTCTCCTTTTTTTACTTCTTCAGGACCTTTTTCCTTTTTATCAAAAGGCTCTTTATGTTCAAACCCTGTAGCGATAAGGGTGATACCTATTTTGCTACCAAGAGAATTATCATATCCCAATCCAAGAATTACATCAGAATCTTCACCAGCCTGGCTTAATAAATGATTTTGTATAATTTCTACTTCATCCATAGTAAATTCTGTTTCGCCCTCTGCAGAATTGATATTAATAAGAATCCATTTAGCACCCCGAATATCATTATCATTCAGCAACGGAGAATTCAATGCCTGCTCAATGGCTTTCTGGGCACGGTTATCGCCTTCACATTCTGCACTTCCCAGAATAGCTACGCCGCCACTACGCATTACTGTGCATACATCTGCAAAATCCACATTAATTTGCCCGGTACTGTTGATCACATCTGTGATACATTTTGCGGCGGTCGCCAATACATTATCCGCTTTTGCGAAGGCGGCTTTCATGGTAAGGTTTCCAAACTGGTGACGTAATTTATCATTACTGATCACTAAAAGCGTATCTACATGATCTTTTAGTTTGTTGATGCCTTCCTCTGCCTGGGCAATTCTTTTTTTGCCTTCATAAGCAAACGGAGTGGTTACTATGCCAACGGTGAGAATACCAAGGTCTTTGCAAATTTTTGCTATGATCGGCGCGCCCCCCGTACCAGTGCCACCGCCCATTCCCGCAGTAATAAAAGCCATCTTTGTATTTACTTCGAGTATCTTTTTTATTTCCTCAAGGCTTTCTTCGGTAGCCTCACGGCCAATCTCAGGATTAGCGCCGGCACCAAGCCCCTGGGTTAAATGTGGCCCGAGTTGTACCTTATTGGGTACTTTACTATGAGTAATCGCCTGCGCATCCGTATTACAAATAATAAAGTTGACACCATCAATATTCTGGTTGAACATGTGGTTAACAGCATTGCTGCCACCGCCGCCTATTCCTATTACTTTCAGGATAGATGATTGTTCTTTTGGCAAATCAAATTGAATCATAGTAAGGTTCCTCCATTTCCCCTAAGGGTTTTTATTTTTTTTGGTTAGTAATTAAAAATTTTTATTTCGTAGGGGCACCCTTCACGGATACCCATTGGGCAACCGTAAAGGTTGCCCCTACAGTTCTGAATCTCCTTCATCTTTAAACATCTCAATTAGTCCGTTTTTGCAGGAATCCAAAAAACTTTTCAGTGTTTTCCTCGGTTTTACCACATTCGTCCTTTCGTCAGGAATTTCTACTTCAATTTCGTTTACGCCTGACTGTTGCAAATGAGCAGGAATATTTATTTTAGCATATTGTAATTCAAATTGTTTCCGTTTATTTTCATAATCATTATATCCTTTCAGAATTAAACCCAAACAGGTGGCATACATTGGTTTTGCAAGTTCTTCAATATGGCCTGGTGCAAGGTGTTCATTCGGATACCCGATACGGGCATTTAATCCGGTAACATATTCTGTCAACTGGATCAGGTGTTTAAGCTGTGAGCCACCACCAGTAAGCACTACGCCACCATTGAGCATTCTGTTATCAAGGCCTACCTGTTTTAAATGATAGGAAACAAAATCCATGATCTCGCTCATACGTGCCTGGATAATAGACGCAAGGTTTTTTACACTGATTTCTTTTGCAGCCATACCACGCAAGCCCGGAATGGTAATGTACGTATTTGATTTTGCCTCATCAGCAAGAGCGCTTCCAAATTGTACTTTCATCTGCTCGGCCTGTGTTTTTAATACTCCCAGGCCTGTTTTAATATCATTAGTAATATTTTCACCACCAAAAGGAATCACTGCGGTATGCTTCAAAATTCCTTCGTAAAACACAGCAAGATCAGTAGTGCCACCTCCAATATCCACGATAGCAACGCCCGCTTCCAAATCATGCTCGCACATAACGGCTGCCGCAGAAGCAAGAGGCTGAAGTACAAGATCTTTAATTTTTAACCCGGCCTTTTCCACGCTGCGGTTAATATTTCTGATCGCATTTTTATCACCTGTGATAATATGGAAATTGGCCCCCACTTTTACTCCACTGTAACCAATAGGATCCGGGATATTCTGAAAATTATCTACTGTAAATTCCTGTGGTATCACATCAATGATCTGATCGCCTGCGGGAATATATGTTTTGTATTGATCATTCACCAACTGGTCTATTTCAGATTGCATGATCTCTTCTTCGGTATTCTGCCTTACAATATCACCGCGTGTTTGCAGGCTTTTAATGTGGTGACCGGCAATGCCTACATATACTTCGGTGATAGGTAAATTCGGATTGCTGGCATAGCAGTTTTCCAGTGCAGTTTGAATTGCTTTGATGGTCTGATCAATGTTAAGCACCATTCCGTGCTGCACGCCGTTGCTGTTTGCCCGGCCAAAACCAAGGATTTCGAGTTTGCCGAATTCGTTTTTTCTTCCGGCAATGGCGGCGATCTTGGTAGTTCCAATGTCGAGGCCTACAATAATGGGTTGTTCGTTGTTCATGTTTTTGTTTTTTTGGTCTCCTTGCTCCGCCTTATGCAGGTGATTTCAGAGATAGCCGTTTTTAAATTATTGGTTACTTATCAATTTTGAATTTTAGTTCCTTATTTCTTATTTTAAAATCTTCAATATTTATTCGTTTACCGATTCCCGGATTGCATCCGTAGCTATTCACATTAAACCCTTTCATCCTCTTCATAGGGCGTTGCCCAATGCTAATATATTTCGCCCCTTTGGGGCTTCCAGAGAACGCGCCGCGGCGCGATCCTACTTCCATATTTCTTATTCTTCCTTGCTACTTGCTTCTTGCTACTTGTTTCTCAATAATCACTCTTTGGCGGCATTACCGCCTTCGGCACCTTTTTCACCTCTGGCGCCGTTTTTTTAATTTCCTTTTTGCCTACCCCTTTCTCTACAACCTTCTTTTGTAAAGGGGTAGGACCTGGTTTTTCATTTGATGATGGATGCCTGATTACTGACTTACTCCCTTCCGGCATTTGTTTCTTAATAAAAGGTTTTTCATGATCATGGACAGGGGCTACAGTACTCTTTTCACTTTCATTGGATTTCTTTTTTAGGATTTTGTTATCTGCCTTTGTTTCATCTGGTACATTTTTTAGAACGGGCGAATTATTTAATTTATCATTATTATCAATATCGTCAGGAGATTGAGATAATTGAATTTTAGTGGAATCATTTGAATTTTTTTGTGCTTCTTCAATATTATTTTTCATGATCTGGACGGCTTGCAAAGAATCGGCCTTTATTTCTGCCTGGTCACGGTTCACACATACTACCTGGTTTTTAAACCGCACATCAATCACTGAATATTTATTCCAGCCAATTTTAGTTTGTACCTGTTCATAAAAAGTAAGGAGCTTATTGAATTTTTCTTCGCAGTCATCTGCGTTCCCAAAACGAATAACCTGGTTTCCCAATTTAGGAATTAATTCAAAATTACCTGCTGATGTAATATTTACCTGGTCTACCTGGGCCATCCAAAAAGGATGTGAATTAATATATTCACTTACTGTTTTTATTTCATCAAGAAGAACACTATCCTGCTTTTTAAGAACTTTTCCTATGTTAGGGAAATCTGTAAATACAGGGAGTCTTGCAGAAAATTGGTCGCTCAATGGGATTCTTGTCAATGAACTATCAATATAAAAGGATGCGCCTGATAAAGTGAATATCCTTGCCACCGGTTCTCTTTCGGTAATCTTTACCTGCAATACATTATTGTTATCAAAAAATGCTTCTGCATTTTCAATCCAGCTATTCTTTTGTAATTCTTTTTCCATCGTTGTAAGATCGAGAGAACCCAAATCCATTTTACTCAATTTTTTCCCATTTGCTTTCTCCAGGATATTGATCACATCTTTTTTGTCAATGAAATTATTATTCTCCATCCCTTTTATGTGTATCTCTAATCCGGCTACGGGTTCGTTGTATTTTTTTGAAATGGCAGCTACCAGCAACACGATAGAACCCGCACCCAATAACACCCATATTGAGATTACAAGAATTTTTCTAAAAGTGTATTTGCTATTGCCTTCCATATTTTTTTAAATAGAATTCAATAATATTTTTTTAATGGGTTGCACCAGATGATCAATATCGCCCGCTCCCGCCGTTATTAATATTTCACCAAAACTGCTTTCTTCAACTGATTTCAAATAATCCCCTCCGATATATTTCAGCAAACCTTCTTTTGATATCACTGTTGCATTTATATTTTTCATATCCTTTAATATCATTTCGCTGGTAACACCTTCCGCTGGTAATTCTCTTGCAGGATAAATGGGTAGTAGCAAAATTCTATCAGCCATATCAAGGCTTTGCGCAAATTCTTTTGCAAAATCCCTTGTTCTTGAAAAAAGATGAGGCTGAAATATAACGGTGCACTTTTTAAAGGTGAATAAACTTTTAGCCCCGCGTATCAAAGCATCCAATTCGGCCGGGTGATGTGCATAATCATCAATGTACACAACATTATATTTGTGATTCACAGCTTCTGAAGGACTGATAATATACTCAAATCTTCTTTTAACTCCTTTAAATGTTCCGATCGCATTTATTATTTTTAGGGGAGCAATTTTTAAATACATTCCTATAGAAATTGCGGCTATTGCATTTTCTACATTATGCATCCCCCCCATGTGCAACTTTACATTCTTCAACTCCCAATCTTTTGCAGTTACATCAAACTCATAACCACCGGTACGCATTGTGATATTTGACGCATACACATCAGCCATGTCATTCTGAAGACTATAACTGGTATGCTTATCCGCAATAAATTCTTTTTCCGGCAATCCGTATCTTGTCAATAAAAGTCCACCAGGTTTTAATTGATTGGCAAATTCCACAAATGCATTTTCCATATTTTCCCTGGTGCCATATATATCAAGATGATCAGCATCCATTGCTGTAATAATCGCTATATCCGGAGATAATTTTAAAAAACTCCTGTCGTATTCGTCAGCTTCTACCACATCTACATTATTGGAGCTGCTCCAAAAGTTGGTATTATAATTTACTGAAATACCACCCAGGAAAGCATTACAGCCAAAACCGGAATGTCGCAATATATGAGCCACCATTGTGCTGATCGTTGTTTTGCCATGTGTGCCTGCAATGCAAATATTAAAAGAAGATTGAGTTATTTGCTGAAGCACCTCACTGCGTTTGGCTAATTCATAATGGCTACTCTTATAAAAATTAAATTCTTTATGATCTGCCGGAATGGCCGGAGTATAAACCACCAGGTCCGCATTCTTATCCAGCAAATCCACATTATCTTCATAGTGAATAGAAATACCTTCCTTTTCCATTTCCTGTGTAAGTGCTGTCGGTGTTTTATCATATCCACTCACATACTTTTTTTTGCTTAGGAAATATCTTGCCAGTGCGCTCATGCCGATGCCGCCGATACCTATAAAATAAACCCGTGATATGGTTTTAAAATCCTTCATTTTATATTTTTAATCTATGGATTTCATCCATAGTTATTCAATTCTCAATTCTTAATTCTTAATTCTCAATTCTTAATTCTCAATTCTCAATTCATTTATCTGCTTCAAAATTTCCGTCGCTATCACTTCATCGGCGTTTGCATTACTCATCTTAGAAATATTATTTTCTAATTCTTTCATTAATTTTTCATTATTTATCAAATGCAGCAAACAAACAAATAATTCAGATTTCACTTCTGCATCCGGCACCATCAAAGCCGCTTTTTTATCCACCAAAACTTTTGCATTCACCGTTTGGTGATCTTCCGCTGCAAAAGGATATGGCACAAATATGGCAGGTTTTGCCACCACACACATTTCCGCTACCGTCATTGCTCCCGATCTTGCTACCACCACATCTGCTGCTGCATACGCGTTTTCCATCCGGTCAATAAAAGGATTCGTCCAGATGTTCATCCTTTCTTCTTCCCTTTTCGCAGCTTCCGCTGCATAATTTTTACCGGTTTGCCAAATGAGCTGAAGATTATTTTTTTTAAAAAAATCAATATTTTCTTCAACAGCTTCATTGATACTTTTAGCTCCCAGACTTCCACCCATCACAAAAACAGTTTTCTCTCCAGGCGTCAATCCAAAAAAGTCCAGCGCTTCCGTTTTAGGAATTTTTTGCAAAAAAATATTTCGAACAGGGTTACCTGTTATTATTATTTTTCCAGCCGGAAAATATTTTTCCAATCCCTCCGAAGGCACAAATATTCTTGTAGCCCTTTTCCCCAACATGATATTGCTTTTACCGGGCAACGAATTACTTTCATGTATGAATGAAGTAATCCCTTTGCTCTGCGCATATCTTAATACCGGAAAGGTGGAATACCCGCCCACTCCTACTACTGCATCGGGTTTGAACTTTTTAAAAATTTTCCTTACCTCCAAAAAACTCCGGGCCAGTTTGAAAGGCAATCCAATATTTTTTATCAAAGAACTTCTGTTGTAGCCTGCTATATCAAGTCCCACAATTTTATAACCCGCGGCAGGAATTTTTTCCATCTCCATTTTGCCCAATGCACCCACAAATAGAATCTCTAACTCCGGCATTTTATTTTTCAATGCATTGGCAATCGCTAATGCAGGAAAAATATGCCCGCCCGTTCCGCCACCTGCAATAATAATTCTCATATCGGTCTCCCTCCCCTCCAAAGGATGGTTTTAAAAACCCTACCAGTAAACAAACAAATCATCATAATTTCAATTTTTATTTAAACCTCTTCTTCATCATCCTCTTCCTCAATATCTTCTTCACTTTGCTGCAATGCCAGTTCCGCATTTTTACCTTCCGCGTCCTCTACATTTCTTGCAACACTCAAAATAATTCCTATGGAAAAACAGGTAAATAAAAGACTGCTGCCACCCATACTTACCAATGGTAAAGTAACTCCCGTGGTAGGAAACAGGTTTACATTTACCGCCATATTTACCAAAGCCTGTATCACCAACGTAAAACTCAATGCCACTGCCAGAAAGGCTCCGAAAGCATAGGGGCATCGCTGAAAGAGTCTTATACTTCGAAACAGAAACAATAAATAAATCAATAAAATAATAGTTCCGCCCGTGAGTCCATATTCTTCAATAATAATGGCATAAATAAAATCGCTGTAGGGATGAGGCAAAAAATTTCTTTCTTCACTTTTACCGGGACCTTTGCCGAATATGCCACCGGTAGCTATAGCAATCTTAGCCTGTTGCACCTGGTAAGATGCGTCCTCTTTATCAGCATACATAAAATCCTGTACCCGTTTCACCCAGGTAGGCATTCTCCCAATTGATAAAACAGCTGGCAGATCTTCAGATACATGATCTTCATGATCATAATAATGAGAAGCAATAGAAACTAAAATAATTAAAGGAATCAGGGCCACGCCAATTACAAGCATGATGTGTTTCAGGCTTACTCTTCCAATAAACATGAGCATCAGCGCTATGCCCCCTATCATTAGTGCGGTAGAAAGATTAGCAGGTGCAATCAACATACAAATGATAGCCACCGGAATGATCAAAGGAAGGAACCCTTTTTTAAAATCTTTGATAATGTTTTGACTGCGGCTAAGAAGGCGGCTCAGGTACATGAACAATGCGAGCTTTGCCAGGTCGGATGTTTGAAAAGTGAGATTGATAACCGGCAATTTTATCCAACGGTTTGCTTCATTGATATCACTTCCATATTTTAAAGTATAAAGTAACAAGGGTATAGAAATGATAAATAAAATGGAAGCCACCCTGGAATAAATTGTGTAATTGACTCTGTGAGCAAAATAAATAATGATCACCCCCAGGCAGATATAACCTATCTGCCTGAACAAATAACTTTCGGTAGATTTATTCATCCTATAAGCGAGTGAGCCTATGCTGCTATACACAACCAGAATACTTACCATAGTAAGTAAGATCACAATAGCCCAAATCACTTTATCTCCTTTGGTCCGGTTCCATAGATTACCCGAAACCTTCTGTGCGGAAGAAAAAGTATTGGATACTATTTGTTTTGCTTCACTCATTTATTTATTACTTCGTTTTTGCTTTCTCAAGTTCCCTTTCGGGGATTTAGGGGTTATAAATCTTTTACAGCTTCAATAAATTGCATGCCACGGTCCTCATAATTTTTAAACAGATCGAAGCTGGCACATGCCGGTGATAATAAAACCACATCGCCTTTATCCGCAAAATGAAATGCAGCCTGCACCGCATCTTTGGCGCTATCTGTATTTACCATTAACTGCACGTCATTACCAAATGCTTCGTGTATTTTTGTGTTTTCAAGACTCATACATACAATAGCCTTTACTTTTTCTTTTACCAAATCTTTTAGAAATGAATAATCATTCCCTTTGTCAACACCGCCAAGAATAAGAATGACAGGCTTAGTCATAGACTCGAGCGCATACCAGGTACTGTTTACATTGGTGGCTTTACTATCATTTATAAATTCCACTCCCCTGATCGTTGCTACAGTTGACATCCGGTGTTCCAGGCTTTTGAATGTTTGAATAGCAACCCTTATTCTTTCTTTTCTAATACCTGCCACAACTGCTGAAATACCTGCTGCCATTGTATTGTACTGGTTATGTTTCCCTTTAATGGCAAAGTCTTCCACACTCATTTCCATCTCTTCATTTTTCCACCTCAAATGCATATTTGCATTTATTATGTAGGCGCCTTCCGGTAGTTCTGTATTCATACTTATTGGTAATGGTTTAGTCTTGTTTAAAAATTTATCTAAATATTTTTTCGTTACTTCATCATCTGCGTTATAAATAAAAACATCTTCCTCCGTCTGGTTTTCTATAATCCTGAATTTGCTTTTTATATAGTTTTCAAATTTGTATTCATACCTGTCTAAATGATCTTCTGTGATGTTGGTCAATATGGCGATATCGGGTCTAAAATTTTTTATATCATCCAATTGAAAAGAACTTATTTCTACGATATAAATCTTTTTAGGTTCTGTAGCCACCTGCCTTGCAAATGAAAAACCAATATTGCCAACCATCGCGCAATCCAATCCTGCTGTTTTACAGATATGATACATCAAAGCGGTAGTAGTTGTTTTTCCATTGCTGCCTGTAATTCCAATTATTTTACTATCACCTTTATACCTGTATGCCAGTTCTATTTCACTAATCATTTCAATTCCGCTTTGCCTTATTTGTTTCACCATTTCATTTTTTTCCGGTATGCCCGGGCTTTTTACAATTAAGGCAGCGTTCAATATTTTTTCTTTTGAATGCCGGCCTTCCTCAAAATCTATCTTATTCAAAAGCAGCTCATTTTTAAATCCTGCATTTATGCTTCCCCCATCACTTACAAATACTTCAAACCCTTTTTGTTTTGCCAGCAATGCAGCCCCAATTCCACTTTCACCTGCACCTAGTATTACTATTCTTTTTTCCATTCCGGGTTATCAATTGATCTTAACAACTAAAAATCTAAATCCATCTTATTTCCTGCCCGAAAGACACAGTCAGGCGGGGTTTGTTTACTATACTTTCTTATTTCTCAATTCTTATTTCTCAATTCTTAATTCTCAATTCTTATTTCTTAATTCTTATTCATCATTTCCCATTTTATTCCCCATTAGGAATCAGGTTATCTCAGTTTTAAAGTAACTACTGCAAGCACCACAGCAAGGATAGTTACCACCCAAAAACGAACAGAAATTTTACTTTCATGATACCCTAACTTTTGATAATGATGATGCAGCGGGCTCATTAAAAAAACCCTTCTTCCTTCACCGTATTTTCTCTTGGTGTATTTAAAATAAGTAACCTGTATCATGACACTTAAAAGCTCGATCAAAAACACAAAACAAAAAATAGGGATCAACAATTCTTTGCGCACAATGATGGCCAGGGAAGCTATAATACCGCCAAGCGCCAGGCTCCCGGTATCGCCCATAAAAACCTGTGCCGGATAAGCATTGTACCATAAAAACCCAACACATGCACCTACAAAAGCAGCAATAAAAACAGAGAGTTCGCTCAGGTTTGGTATGTACATAATATTGAGATATTCTGCAATGCGCAAATCACCACTTACAAAAACAAACACTCCCAAACCTAACCCGATTATGGCGCTCACTCCAGTAGCCAAACCATCCAGGCCGTCTGTAATATTTGCGCCATTGGAAACTGCAGTTACAATAAAAATCACAATAAGGATGTATAATATATAAGTATAGCTTTCCCAACTGGCCGGTAACAACTTTGCATAATTAAATTCGTGTGTCTTTACAAAAGGGATTGTTGTGATGGGTGTTTTTACTGTTACAAAACGATGCATTACTCCATTAGAAATGATGGTATCTTGCCCTACCTGGTGCTCCCCTCTTTGCGGAATATAAGAGCTCCCGGTTTTTATTCCAACTGTTTCGCGTTCTACCACTACACTCGGATTAAAATAAAGTGTAGTACCTATAATTATCCCGAGTATCACCTGTCCAAATATTTTAAATTTTCCGGCAAGGCCATCAGCATTTGTTTTCTTATAAGCAATGCCTTTTTCTTTCGAAATTTTGCGCGCTTTTATTTTTAAATAATCGTCAACAAACCCTATGATACCGAGCCACACTGTACATAACAACATCAGAATTACGTACACTTTATCAAGATCAGCCAAGAGCAACGTAGGGATTAAAATCGCCAGAAGTATTATGATACCGCCCATAGTAGGTGTGCCGCTTTTCTTTTTTTCACCTTCAAGGCCAAGTTCTCTCACCGACTCCCCAATTTGTTTTTTCTTAAGAATTTTTATTACTTTTTTTCCATAAACCATTGTAATAAATAAGGATAATAATACGGCCAGCAATACACGAAAAGTAATAAAATGGACCAACCCGCTTCCGGGAAATTTAATTCCATTTTTAGCAAACCATTCAAATAATTGATAGAGCATTTATTATTATTTAATGAATCCCTTTTTTTCTTTTTATTTGTCTATTAGCTGAAACATTTCGACCAAAACCTCCTTATCATCAAAATGCTTTTTCACCCCATTGATTTCCTGGTATTTCTCATGTCCTTTGCCAGCCACCAAAATGATATCTTCTTTTTGCGCAAGCGTAACAGCTGTTTTAATAGCTTCCCTCCTATCGGTTATTGAAATACATTTTTTCCTTGCAGTAACCGGTATGCCTGCTTCCATTTCTTTAATGATCTGGTCAGGGTCTTCATTCCGCGGATTGTCAGATGTAAAAATTATTTTATCGCTATACTCACAGGCTACTTCAGCCATTTCGGGTCTCTTGGTTCTGTCGCGGTTGCCACCGCAACCAACGACTGTAATAATTTTTTGAGTCCCATGACGCAGGTTTTTTATGGTAGCTAATACATTCAATAAAGCATCCGGAGTATGCGCATAATCAATGATCCCTGTTATTTTTTCTTTGAGAGAAACCATATAATCAAATCGTCCTTCTGCACCCTCAGTATTGCTCAATATTTGCAATACCTTTTCTTTATCCTCTCCCATACAAATTGCTGCACCAAATACAGCTAACAAATTATATGCATTGAAAGCGCCTATCATTCTGAAATGCACTTCCAAATCGTTGATAACCAACTCAAGCCCTAAAAGAGAATCTTCAATAATTTTTCCTTTAAAATCTGCAATCCCTTTCAGGCTGTAGAAATATTTTTTTGCTTTTGTATTTTGAAGCATAATACTTCCGCGCTTATCATCTGCATTGCTCAAAGCAAATGAAGTGGCAGGCAAAGAATCGAAAAAAGATTTTTTCACTTTGATATACTCATCAAAAGTTTTATGATAATCAAGATGATCGTGAGTGATGTTGCTGAATATTCCTCCGGAAAATTGCAAACCTTCTACCCGGTGTTGATGCAAAGCATGTGAACTCACTTCCATAAAGACATGCGAACATCCTTCATCATACATATTCGCCAGGAGATGATTAAGAGTGATCGCATCAGGGGTAGTATGAGTTGCAGCGATAATGTTGTTTCCAATCTGGTTTTGGACTGTACTTAGTAACCCACATTTATATCCGAGAGATGAAAACAATTTAAACAACAAAGTAGCGATGGTGGTTTTCCCATTGGTACCTGTTACTCCTGTCAATGTTATTTTTTCAGAAACACGTCCGTAAAAATTGTGGGCCATAATGCCTGCAGCTTTGGCGCTATTTTCTACAATTATATAATGTATGCTTTCATTAATAATAACAGGCATATTCTCGCAAACAATAGCAACTGCACCGTTGCCAATGGCAGTATCTATATAGTCGTGGCCATCAGAAAGGGTTCCTTTAACTGCAATAAAACAAGATCCCTGTTTTATGTTTCGTGAATCAATCTGCAAATCACTAATTTCTACACCGGTAGATCCCACTACGGAATGAATGTTTACCTGATATAATATTTGTTGCAATGATGCCATTAATTCAATTGTAATTTTATTTGTTGCCCTTTTTTGAAATCTGTGTTTTGTGCCAATGACTGAGAAATTACTTTTCCGGTTCCGGAAGCGGTCACTTTCAATCCCATATTTTCCAATAAATACAAGGCGTCTTTTAGTCCCATTCCTGTTACATCCGGTACTTTTCCTGATTTAAAAGAAATATTATCAGCTAATAGTTTTGCATCTCCGTCATGAAGCATGGCTGACCTCCATTTGCCCGAGGTTGCTGAATCCGTTTCTTTATATTTGAATACATTAAAAATGGTATTCAAATCTTTTTTCATTCCATAAAATTGATAAACACCCTTGTCAGGAATAAATTGAAACTGATGAATAGTTTTATCTGCTACCCTGGTTGCATACAGTCTGTCGGCAATCGCTTTAAATACAGGGCCTGAAACCGAAGCTCCATATACATGTTTTGATTCCCGGCTGTTTTGAATTACAACGGCAATGCTATATTCAGGATTATTGGCAGGGAAATAACCAATGAAGGCAGATTGATAAATTTTTGCGCTTTTATTATATCCGCGATTATTCATTGCCGTTACAGCGGTCCCTGTTTTCCCGGCTACAAGGTATTGGTTACTTTCAAGTTCGTGGCCTGTTCCATGCGGATTTTGTATTACACCCAGCAAGCATGATTTTAATTTTCCCAGAGTTGCATCGCTGCAAATTTTATTAACAAGCACCTGCGGTTTAAAAGATTTTATTTCTTCTCCCATCTCATCAATAGAAGTCACGAGATAGGGTTTCATCATGGTTCCGTTATTAGCAATCGCATTATAAACCATTAATAGATTCAATGGCGTTTCGAGTTCTTCATAACCATGAGCCATAAAAGGGATAGTGGTTTTTTCCCAATATTTACTGGTTGGTTTTTTAATGTAGGGCATGGCTGCACCTACAATATCAACCCCCGATGTGGTGTCCAGTCTCAACTTATGTAAATGCTCATAAAACTTCTCAGGCTGATTGTGATAGAATTCATCGCCAAGAGTCGCAAATGCGACATTAGATGAAATGGCAAAAGCCTCTTTCACAGTTATCTTACCTGTACCAAGATGGGAATCTGTAATTCTAAGTCCATAGAAATTTTTTTGTCCCCCCTGGCAATCTACTATGCTGTTAGTGTCCACATAATTATCCTCAAAGAGTGATATTAATGTTGCTATTTTAAAAACAGAACCCGGTTCCGTTCTCATTCCGAGGGCATAATTATAATCTTCCCAATAACTTCCATCCGGCCTTTTGCCGAGATTAGCAATTGCTTTTATCTTACCGGTTTTTACTTCCATCACAATACAACTACCATGGATAGACGCATTTTGTTCCATCATATTCAATAACGCATTCTCAGCCACATCCTGAATATAGGAATCAATGGTAGTGATCACATCCTTTCCATTCTCAGGCGCTATTTCTGCCCCGTCAACAGGTACATAAGCGCCGGCCACATATCGCATCAGTCTTTGGCCGGTTTGCCCTTTCAGCACACTATCATACGATCTTTCAAGGCCTACATTCCGGCTGGTATCTCCACGTGAAAGTCCAATGGTTCGGTTTGCAAGCAATACATAAGGATTTATCCGGTTGTCTTTTACTTCTACTATAAAACCACTTTTGTTGCGCCCTTCTCTGACAAGTGGAAAATCTCTTAACGCCTGGTATTGTTCAAAAGAAATTTTCTTTTTTAATGGAAAATATCTTGTTCTCTTTTTATATTGAGTAAGTAATAATTTTTTATACGACGATGCGCTGGCATCTTTAAATAATTTAGATAAAGAGATACTCAACGAATCAAGGTGTTTATAAAATCTCTTCCCATCTTTTTCACGAAGGCCATCTGCTTCAAAATCTACATAGATATCAAAAACAGGAAGAGAGGTACTCAACATATTACCATCTTCGCTGAATATAGTTCCGCGCTCGGCATTGATATCCATATATTTTAAATGCTGTTTATTACTCATGCTTTTCCAATAATCTCCCTGGAATCTCTGGATATAGATGGCCCTTCCCAACACAACCGTTCCCATTACTATCATGATCAGAAAGCAAAGATGAACGCGCCACATTATGTCCTTTTTTATATCCAAGTGTTATTGGTTTATGGTTTATATTTCATGCACCTATTTCCTTTTTTTCTTTCCCTATATATAGGGGCATTAACTCTTTATCTCTTTATTTCCGAAGTCTGACCTTCGGTACCGACTTCTCTCACTTCTTTATTTTTAATTGCTTATACATAATTTCTTATTTCTCATCCAAAGTATCTATAAGCCTCAACGGAGGAACCAGTAAAGGTTTCAAGCCCAAAGGTTCCACTGCTTTAGCTAATTCGCTTTCCTTGCTTCTGAATATCACATCCTGTTTTACGGTTTTAAATTCATATTCCATTTCCTTAAGATGCTTTTCGGTTGTATTAATTTTCCTCATAGTCTTATCCGCATAATGCCCATTTGCGATATACACAATCGCAATAGCCGATATAAAAAAATAAAATGGAATGTTCTTTACAATCCACTTGTTATACCCCAGCATATCGCGGCCTTTTCTACCGGCTCTTTTTATTTTTGAGGGCACACCTGTTTTATTTTCTGGCATTATTTTTTTGATGATTCTTTTTCTGTTTTAAAAGCTTTTATTTTTTTAAACTTTTATTTTTTCTGCAATACGCAATTTTGAACTTCTTGCTCTTGGATTCATTTTCAATTCTTCTTTTGATGGAAGGATTGGTTTTCTGGTGATGACCTTCAATTGACTTTCCTTTATATTCCCAAAAACATCCGGCTGTAGTTCTTCAAAATTTCCGTATTTAAAAAATTGCTTCACGATCCTGTCTTCTAATGAATGAAAGGTGATCACAGCTATTCTTCCACCCGGTTCCAATACTTCCAAAGCCTGCAATAGCATATCTTTCAGCACATTCAATTCATCGTTTACTTCTATTCTTAATGCCTGGAAAACCTGCGCAAAATATTTTTCAGGATTTCCTTTCACTACAGGGTAAAGAGCATTTTTAAATTCGTTGATCGTATTCAGCGATTGTGTTTTTCTTGCTTCAACAATTATTTTTGACAGTGTCTTTGAATTGGTAACCTCACCGTATTGTTCAAAAATTTTATGAAGATCTTCTTCAGAATATTTTTTGATCACTTGAGCGGCGGTCTTCAATTCTTTCCTGCTCATTCGCATATCAAGTGCAGCATCAAAACGGGTAGAAAATCCTCTTTCCGCAACATTTATCTGATGACTTGAAACACCCAGGTCTGCAAGAATTCCATTTACACTTGAGGTTTGGTAGAGACGCAGAAAGCGCCGAAGATGACAGAAATTTTGTGGAACAAAAATTACACGTTCATCATCAGGTACATTTTTTTTTGCATCTTCATCCTGATCAAAAACAAATAATTTCCCGGAAGCATTTAATTTTTCAAGGATCTTTTTGCTATGGCCGCCGCCGCCAAACGTGCAATCCACATAAACCCCCGATGGATTTATTTGCAAACCCTCAATCACTTCTGTCAATAATACCGGCATGTGATATGCCTGCTGCATAATTATTGGTTTGATGTTTTATCGTCCGCCATTACATCTGCTGCCAAAGCGCTGAAAGATTGCGGTGAGAAAGTTTCAAAGAACTGTTGATATTTAGTTTTATCCCATATCTCTAATTTATCAATTGCCGAAACCAATACGATATCCTTTTCAAGCCCTGCATATTCCATAAGGTTTTTTGGCATCAAAAGTCGCCCGGCGGTATCTGGACTTACCTGGGTGGCTCCATTTAAAAAATATCTTTTGAATTGCCTTACTTTTGGATCAAAATCATTCAATTTGCCCAATTTTGAAAATATAGGTTCCCAGCTATCAGATGTGTATAAACTCAGGCATTTTTCAAATCCCCGATTTATTACAAATAGTTCGACTCCATTTTCAGGCAATTGTTTTTTGAACCCTGCCGGAAGAAGAAAGCGTCCCTTCGCATCTAAAGTAGCTTCATATTCACCTATAAACCCTTTCATTATGAGTTAATTAAATACTTAGAATTTAATAATTTCCACAAAATAACACTTTTTCCCACTTCTCCAACACTTTCTTGGAAAACTTTTTTTCCACAAGGATCAAATCGTTTGTTAAACCAGCTTATGACTTTAATTTACCGGATCAGGCTGTGTAAAACCCTGTGAATAAAATGTGAATTAATGTGAAGAACTGCAATTCAAAGAAGCCGTTCTTTTAAAATGGATTTAAAATTGGTTATGGACTATGAAAGAACAAAAGAATCAGCTATCAGTTTCGTTTATATTGCCATGTTAATTCTGATGGGGAAAAAATTTAATTAACTCAAACAGCTTCTTAGTCAAAAAAAATATTTAAATAAATGCAGAAAAGTAGAAAGTGAGGTTCTTGTTTTATACTATTGAGTAATATAAGAGGGAATTAAATCTTAGAAGCTGTATAGGAATAGAAACTTTATTCACCATTTAATCCGTTCACGAACGGCGGCGGGCCGCCGTGGTCGGTGTCTCACCGACCACTTTTAGCAGGATAAAAAATTCATATAATAATTTCTATACAGCTTCTCAGCATTATAAATTTTACCTTAAACAAATAAGCATTGAAAGAAAAAGTCATTTTTAACTGGAGCGGAGGGAAAGATTCTTCATTATGTCTTTATAAAATTCTACAACAAAATAATTACGATATAATTTGTTTGCTAACCAGCGTAAGTGAAGCATACCAGCGTGTTTCAATGCATGGTGTAAGATTGGATTTGCTGGAAGCGCAGACCGAAAATATTGGAATTCCTTTAGTAAAAATGTATATCCCTGAAATGCCAACGATGGCAGTATATGAGAAAGTAATGACTTCCACGCTCGGCAACTTAAAAGTAAAAGGAGCAACCGCTTCTGTCTTTGGGGATATCTTTTTAGAAGATTTGCGTAAGTACCGGGAAAATCAATTAGCAAGGATTGATTTAAAAGGGATTTTCCCTTTGTGGAAAATTGACAGTAAAAAACTGATTCATGAATTTATTGATTTAGGTTTTAAGGCAATCATTACCTGCGTCAATGATAATTATTTAGATAAAAGTTTTGCCGGAAGAGTCATTGATAATGAATTTTTAAAAGACCTGCCATCTAATGTAGATCCCTGTGGAGAGAACGGAGAATTTCATTCTTTTGTTTTTGAAGGACCTATTTTTAAAAAAGCTATCAAGATTAAGAAAGGAGAAATTGTTTACAAAAAATACACATCGCCAAATACTGATGAAACCGATAAGGATAAAAACCCCTTTAGCAATGGGTTTTGGTATTGCGATTTGTTATTATCCTGATGTTATAAAAGTATTTTATTGGCCACAGCAAACAAACAAATAAATGGATTTTCAATTTCTAATCAAGAGAAAGAACTAACCGTTCTATTATTTTTTAAGTACTCTCTTATCCACCCCTTCTTTTGTAATTTTTACTGGTAAAATATTTCCTTCTTTATCAAAATACATCCTGTCAATACAAACTTCCCTGTGATTGCCATCGGTTTCGTTCAATGGTCGGCGATGATAAATAATATACCAATCATCCGTACCGGGAATGTTAATAACTGAATGATGGCCCGCGCCGGTAGCAACTTTGGGATCTTGTTGTAAAATTTTTCCTACTCTTTTAAAAGGGCCGAACGGAGAATCACCAATAGCATAAGCCACACTGTAATCCGGACCAGTCCAATCCCCTTCTGACCACATGAAATAGTATTTTTTATTTCTCACAAACATAAAAGACCCTTCCACATAATCATCCGGAGTAATAGATTTGAATAAGCTGCCATCAGCAAAAGGAACAAATCCTGTGAAATCGTCATTTAATTTTCCAATGTTACAATGTTTCCATCCACCATAAATAAGATAGTATTGACCATCAGTATCACGAAAAACATCCGGGTCAATCGGTTGGGCGCCATTGTAGAATTTATTAATAAGCGGTTTACCCAGGTAGTCCACAAAAGGACCGCCGGGATTATCAGAAACCGCAATACCCATGCCGCCGGGTTGGTTGTCATTTTGAATATCATTGGCTTCAAAAAACAAATAATATTTTCCATCTTTTACCGTGATAGACGGCGCCCACACTGCATAAGCAGCCCATTTTACATTTTTTATGTCGAGAATATGCGGATGTTTTTGCCAATGAATTAAATCTTCGGAAGAAAAGGCATCTAAAAAAGTTTGTTTCTTGTATGAATTGTCAATCGTATTTTTTTGTAATTCTTGTTGATATTCAGAAAGTGGGTTTCTTCCTGACAGCACATTTTTATAATCATCAGAATAAGTAGGATACACCCAATAAGTATTATTATAAATATGCGCCTCGGGATCAGCATACCAGCCTGGAAAAATAGGGTTGCCGGATTTTTCAACAGGTTTTGTATTTTGGTGAAAATGCATTGATACAATATAAGAGAAAAGCTGCCGTGGCCAGTTGTTTAAAACTAATCATATTTTAATTTATATTTTAAAAATGATTATTGCAATTTACAGAAAGTAAAAAAGAGATAAGACAATTATAAAGGAATTGAAAAAGTAAAAGGCTACCAAGTCCTTTCAACAGTGGGTTTTGGTATTGTAATTTATTATCGACGGTTAGCAATACCTGAAATTCAGAAATCTTCGGAGAAAAATAATTTCATCATATTTTATCGCCAAAAAAAATATTACCATCGCCATGAAAAAATTAGAATTCTACTTTGCTATACTTTTTTACTTCTTACACCATTCTTCCGTCGTAATTACATCTGCCTGGCGGGGGAAAACTTTTGTTGTCAACACTTGATGAACTTCCTTGTCGGCATCTGCGCAGCAATCGGATATTACGGTGATACGATAATCCTTATCAGCGGCTTCTCGTACGGTGGATAAGACGACACCGCTTGTGGCAATACCTGTAAGAACAATATGTTGAATATTTAGTGATCTTAAAATTACCTCGAGATCACTGCCGGTGAATGCGCTCACACGTCGTTTTGCGACAATAATGTCACCTGCAAGTGGCGCAATCGCTCCTTCCACTTTCATGAATTCATCCATGTTTATATTGGCAAATCTTTCTTTCCCCGCAGCAAAACCTTTATTGTTCAAATTGATTTCGGGCGCACCTGACCTGAACCCTACTGTTACATAAATTACAGGAATTTTGTTGCTGCGTGCAGTAGCAATCGCTTTAATTACATTACTTACAAGTTGAGTTGTATCAGGAAGATTGCGAAGAATACCTGTCTGCATATCCATTACCAGCAACGCAGTGCTTTGTGTGTTTTGTTCCATTTGATCTCAGTTTTTTTAATGATATATTAATATTTTTTTTCAACATTACTAATTCATATTTCCTCAGTAAGCTCATTGTCTATTTTATTTACCGGGCGAATATTGGAATTATTACTCCTTAGAAAATTATAAAACATGCCTGCTATAATGATGGCAATGATGCCCTGCAAAAGTATGGTAAAAGGGGCTCCAATGTGCTGTGATACTGCGCCAACTAAAAGACTGCCTATGGGTAACATACCAAAATAAGCCATTGCGACAAAGCTCATAACCCTGCCTCTCATTTTAATATCTGAATCTACTTGTATAATAGTAAAACAGATGGTAGTTTGAGACATCATTCCAAACCCGCATACAATTATAAATATCATGGCCAAAGGAAAATTACTGAGATGCGAAAAGATCATAAGTCCTGCTCCAAAAATGATGATATTGATCAATAATACTTTTTTAAGATTAGTTCCCTGCTTAAGAGAAGCCAAAAAGAAAGCGCTTACGATAGCGCCAAGTCCTATAAAACTGCTGATGTAACCGTAGGTAGCGGCATCGCCTTTAAAGATCACTTTGGCATACACGGGCAACAAAGTATTAAAAGGCAATACAAAAAAACTTAACAATAGAAGCATCAATATAATCTTGCCTATCGAAGGCGTATTTTTAAGATAAGTAAAGCCATCAGTGAGTTCCGACCTGATTTTCTTTTTTACTTCGGGTTCATGATATGGTGGAAGTCTCATTAATAATAAACATCCTATCACTGCAATAAAGCTCACTGCATTTAACAGGAAGCAGACACCTGCACCATATTTTTCGAGTATGATTCCGGATAATGCGGGGCCAATTAATAAAGCAAGATTGGTAAGGGTAGCATTAAGCGCAATCGCATTAGGCACGTCTGCTTTGTCATTTACCATTTCGTGTACCAAGGGTTGCCTTGCCGGCACATCATAAGCATTGATAATGCCGAGCATCACACTGAGGGCAAGTATTTCCCAAACGGTATAGTGATTGGCAAATATTAATATGGTAAGAAGTATCGCCTGCAACATGGAGGCGGATTGGGTAACCAGTAATATCTTATAACGGTTATACCTGTCCGCAGTAACGCCTCCCAGTAAAGAAAAAAGAAATGATGGAAACTGCTCTGCAAACATCGTAAGTCCTATCATAAAAGCAGAATGTGTAATTGAATAAATAACCCAGACAACAGCAGTACGCTGCATCCACATTCCTATGCGCGAAATGGACTGGCCTGTAAAAAACAATCTGTAATTACGGTTTCTGAATGCCCTGAAAGTGTTTTTTCCTGTAAGCTTCAATTTATTCTTTATCTTTTTGTTGGAAACCCTTGCTTGAGAGAATGCCCATGAGAATGATGCCAATAAAAAATAAACTTAATGATAGCAAATTGTTGCCGGTTACTTTTGCTGCCCTATACAATAAATAACCAACCAACAAATTAAACAAAGCCCACACCATATTTACAGTTGACGACGAAAGCCCTTTGCCCGGCGGTTTTGAAAAAGGCGTTGGGAATTTGTTTCCTGAAATACCATTTACAAAATGAGGGACAGCATTGGTTAAAAATAGTCCGGCAAAAAAAGCTGCCACGTATTGATACCATTCCATAATTGAAGATTAATTTAAATGTAAAGATGATACAAAAACTTTAGTTAAAGACCCTTCCGTACACATTTGATTGATTCGAAGGAAATATAAAAAGTCACCGCCTTAACCAACCGGTACTATTTTGATTTGAACAAATTTGTTTCCCTAATTAACTTCAGGGAAGTTTTTTTCAAAACCCTAACTTTGGTTTCACTATAACAAATCTATAAAATCAATTTTATGAACCTTAATGATGGCAATGTTGATAATAAAAAAATAAAGAAAAAAAATATTTCTTTTTACCATGATTATGGTTATTTAATTGTGCCTGACCTGGTTCCCCAGGAAGATATTGCCGCATTAAAAAAAGAAACGGTTGAAATTTTTCGTGGCAACAGGGGAAAGATAGAAGGGCTTTTGGATGTGAATAATGAAACGGATGAAGAAGTATTGAAAAAATATGTAGCTATTCATTTCCCTCATAAAATTTCTCCTTTGATAAAAAAATTTCTTTCGAATAAAAATATTACTAAAGTCTTATCAAAAATTGTTAGCCCCAATGTAAAGTGCATGCAATCTATGCTCTTTGTAAAAGCACCCGGAAAAGCAGGCCAGGCATGGCACCAGGACGAATACTATATTCCCACCCGTGATAAATCTTTAGTAGGCGCATGGATTGCCGTAGATGACGCAACGGTTGAAAACGGTTGTCTGTGGCTTATTCCTGGCTCCAATAAACCGAGTTATATGCGGAAGCGGGTTGACAATACAAGTGATGAATATGCAGATGAGAACACGATTGACGTTTCGGATTATAAGAGCAATGAAATAATTCCGGTAGAAGTAAAAAGCGGTACCGTAGTATTTTTTAATGGCTATACACTTCATAGCTCACTTCGGAATAAAACAAAAGATTGTTTTCGCACAGCGCTTGTGAATCATTATATGAGTGCAGAATCTATGCTGCCGTGGGACCAGGATGGCAAGCTGCCGCCAACGGAAGATCTGCGGGATATTGTAATGGTGGCTGGCGTTGACCCTTACGATTACAAAGGAACAGTTGATGTAAACAAACCCTATTTAAGGCCCGAGGTATTGAAAATAATAAAGGGGTTGTAATTATGAATACAAAATTCTTTGCTCCCAAATGGGGTTCCGAAAATATAGCCTGGAAAGATTTTTTCCCAAAAGCAAAAAATGCAGGTTATGATGGAATCGAATTTGGGATACCTTTCGATTTTCCAACTTCAACAATGGATGAAATATGGAATCTTGCGTCACGGCATAAGATGCTCCTGATACCACAGCATTATGATACTTACGAAGCCAATTTTTCAAAGCATTATGATTTATACAGTGCATGGCTCGAAAAATTAAAACCTTACAAAGCCATTAAAATTGATTCCCAAACCGGAAAAGATTTTTTCAATTTTGATCAGAACTATTCTTTGATTAAAGCTGCTGAAAAATTCACACAGGAAACCGGGGTTGCAATCTATCATGAAACACATCGGAATAAATTTTCTTTTGCTTCACACATCACCAAAGAATATTTAGAAAAAATTCCTTCTTTGCAAATAACGCTGGACATTTCACATTGGGTTTGCGTGGCCGAATCATTCCTTGACGACCAGCCCGAAGCGGTTAACCTTGCCATAGAAAGAACAGAACATCTGCACGCCAGGGTTGGTTATTCTGAAGGTCCGCAGGTCCCTGATCCACGTATACCTGAATGGCAGCAGGCATTACAAACACACCTCACCTGGTGGGATAAAATTGCAGAACGAAAGAAAAAGGAAAATGATGTACTAACAATTACTCCAGAGTTTGGACCGCTTCCTTACATGGTTTCATTACCTGGAACCGGAGAACCAATCACTAATCAATGGGATGTGAATGTGTATATGATGAATTTATTAAGAAAAAGATATTACTGAAAACATGATAAAAAAAACCTGCTAATGAAAAATCTTATCATCCTTACTGGTTTATTTTTTTTAATTACACTTAGCTCTTATGCTAAAGTGCCTGTGATAATGCATTTCAAAGAAGCAAAAGGAACCGAACTGCCGGCTGTGAAAGAGTTGCAACGATATCTATATGTTCGTACAGGAGAATTGCCTGTCATAAAAACAATTACAGTAAATAAAGAAATACCTGCAAATTCTATTTTAATCGCTACCGTTTCCCAAATAGAGAATTTTAAAGGAATAAAAAAATTAAACCTTGACAAAAAATTATTATTTAATCTACATTTGGTTCATGAAAATCATTACGTTTTTTGCAACAGTAATTATAAGCGCACTTACCTGCTGCGTTTTTGCACAGGATACTGCTTACATTCATCCCGATACTTCGGGTAGAGGCTGGAAAGATATGTTTAATAAAGACCTGACTAATGCAGTTTTTCCTACCGGCGTGTGGAAAGATTCCAGTGGCATCATAACTGCGTCCAAAGACGAAGCAATATGGAGCAAGAATGAGTATGACAATTTTGTAGTTGATCTTGATTTTATGAATGCAGATGGCACCAACAGCGGTGTAATGGTGCACGCCACCGACATGGCAAACTGGATTCCACATTCAGTGGAAATACAAATAGCTGATGATTACAGCAAAGAATGGAGTACAGTATCTCCCACCTGGCAGTGCGCTGCTATTTTCGGACACCAGGCGGCTACCAACAAAACATTGCATAAGCCAGGTGAATGGAATCATTATACCATCACCTGTCGTGGAAGAAAAATATGGGTGGTACTAAATGGTAAGTTGGTAAATACCTGTGACATGAGCTTTTTCACCTCAGCCAAAATAAATCCTGATGGGTCAGAGGTTCCGTCATGGCTCAGCAATCCCATGGCGACTCTGCCACTATACGGCCATGTAGGCTTCCAGGGGAAGCATGCCGGCGCTCCGATTTATTTCAGGAACATTAAAATTAAGAGATTAGATTAATGATGGAGTAAGACATTCAATTTGCAAGGATCTGATTATTTGTACCCAACTTACTTTGCTCCTGTCAACGATTTTATCAACTTGATCTCATCCTCACTAAAAGGTGTTCCGTCTTTCCGGAAAATATCATGAAACCAAATCTTTGGTTCCCCGCCACCAGGCATGGGTGTATCCCAGGCATAGATGGTATTTGTTTTGCCGGAAACCAATCCCCAATTGATAGCGCCCACATTATTTTTTTTCAATAAAGGCATAATGGTGACAAACAAACTTCCTCTTGTTCTTGCCATATATTCTGTACAAATTAAAGGGCGCCCATATAGTTTTAAAGAATCAATCACTTTTGCATGTTCCGGTTCTTTATCATAATTGTGGTAAGTAATTACATCTGAATTCGCTAATTGATAAGTATTCAGATCAGTTAAATTATTATTCCAAACACCCGCAGATAAAGGCTGATCCGGATTAATCTCTCTCCCCCATGTAAATACTTTTTGCAAAAGATCCATACTTTTATTTCCATAATCAGAATTCCCTGGTTCGTTATACAGATCCCAAAGTAATATTCTTTTATCATGTTTAAAAGTAGTCATGATATCTTTTACATATTTTTCCAAAGTGTCTCCCAGCAAGGGTTCTGTGTGATAGCGCGTTCCCGGGTCTCTTAACCATCCGGAATTATGGATTCCGGTTTTAGGCGCTGGCTGTTTACCTGCGTGGTAGTTATCGTTCCAGCAATCATCAAATATTACGAATATGGTCCCGATGTAATGTTTATTGGCGATGGTAAGATATTCCTTCATTCTTTTTTTAAATCCTGAGGGATCTTCCTGCCACGCTACATGATGCAAAAAAACACGCATGGCATTAAAGCCGATAGATTGTGCATAACCCAGTTCGCGGTCAATCGTCTTAGGGTCAAATGTAGGAGCCTGCCACATTTCTAACTGGTTAACAGCAGAACTCGGAATGAAATTACTTCCCCTTAGCCAGCCTTTTGTTGCGTACCACTCATTGGCTTTTGATTTCGCCCAAACTGCCCTTTCTTTTTGCGCATATACATTACCGTTATTTAATAAGATTGCCGCAATTAATACAAAAAGCAATTTCTTCATGCTTCTATAATTTTAAGATTGTAAATTAAGAAATGCTATTATTTGTTTGTTTGCTGATGGTGTCCAAAAACCAAGAAGGTTTTGGTTGAACACTTTTAATTTGTAATGTCTGCAATAAAACCTTCTTGGTTTGACATTCAATTCACTATTCACTATTTTTCACCACCGGAAAAGCAGATATCCTTAATCTTGCGGCTCCCATAGGTATTAAATTTATAGTTTCTTCCTGTGTATGAACCGCAACAGGGCTTTCAGGCAATATCCCGCACAACCCATATTGATCTAATGTCCATTCAGGAATTATTTTACCTTTTGCTTTTATCATTATCGGCACATCTTTTTGATCAAAAGGGAAATTACTTTCAGGCCACGGCTTTTTTATGATTTCAAATTGTTGGGAAAGTGGATCACCATTTAAATCCAAACCGTAATTCCACATACTTGCAGGATAAATATTGTATGCAGGCCATTTGGATTGGTCTGCATCTGGTTGCCACCTGGAATCACCGATGGCAGATTCTTTACTATCTACCTTTTGATAATATTCATCAATCTTTAAAGAAAAAGTAAGCGGCCCGTAATTTACACTTACACTATTTTTATTTTGGGTCCATAATCTTAAAGCCAAATGCATTGGCAGCGTTAGTTCTATCACATCTCCCTGTTTCCATTTATTTTCCAGCCGGATGTAGGAACTTGCAGTGGGGCTTACATTAACCTGATTCCCATTGATCATCACTTTGGCGTCATTGCACCAACGTGGAATACGCAAATACAAAGAAAAACTTACCGGCGCAGAAGCGCTTACTTCTATTTTAATATTTTCATCAAATGGGTAATGAGTGGTTTGCTTTAATGTAACGGTGTGGCCCGAACGATTTCCAACTTTTACAGTTACTTCGCTGCTATTATACATTATGGCAGCGATGCCATTATCGGGAGTAGCCATCCACAGATGCTCCTCATAATAAGGCCAACCTTGCGAATGATTGTGCTGGCAACAGCGGCTGCTGAAAGGATTCATCGTTAAAAAAGGGCCTGAATTTTCTATACCGGGAGAATGGTTTTTATTATCGCTCACCACCATATTTGGAGCTGTCAAATAACGAAGGCCTCTAAAGTCAGGCATTACCGCCGCGGGATAGGTATTAAAAGCAACATCCTCGCAATTATCAGCCCACATTGGATCTCCGGTGATGCCGCTTAAAATTTCATCGCTCGACATTTGTTCTACCATGCCGCACGTCTCCACCGCCTGGCGTGGATCCGTATAACCTTTTCTTGCATCTTCATCGGCGCCAAACATTCCTCCCGGCACCTGGCCGTAAATATTTCTTACCAGGTGAAAATCATTGTAAGTAGCATTTAATAAACTACTGTCTTTTGTTTGCATATAATAAGTAGCAGGTTCCCTGAAACATTGGGCTATATTCACGTTGTGCCAGTTAGGCAAATTATTTTTTTGATCCCAGTTGGCAGTATTCCTGAAAATCTTAGTACCCAGATCAAGCAATGATTTTTCGCCCGTGTGATCATATAACCAGTAAATGCTGTACAGGTTATCACCTCCACGACTGTTTTCCCAATAGGTTTTTAAAAGAATACTATCCGGCACTGTTGATTGCCATTTAAAATATTTTGTCATGAAAGGTATTACCCTGGCATCGTTACTGTATTCATAATAAGATTGCAGGCACCAAAGCATAATCATATTGGGCCAAAGATCCGGAATCTTTACGATTTGATTTTGCTTGTTTCTTACAACTTCACCGGGACCGAAGTAACCATCTGATCTTTGGCTTTCAAAAACTTTTTCGAGCCATGATTTGGTTTCGTCTATTATTGTTTTATCATTCAGAATATAACCCATATCGCCATATCCTTTTAACCAATAAGGCACTTCTTCCCATCCGTGATCGCCTTTGCCGGTGCCGCTAAACCATGCGTTATTCTTCTTATCAAGCCATGCGCTTATTTCTCCTAATTTGCCAGTTAATCCATCTCTTTGCAGTTCAAGATATTTTAATATCCAGCCTTCCGGTTTGATACTTCCAACGGGAAGTTTTATAAATACCAATGGTTCCAAAGGCTTTTTATTGCTAACATAATAAGAATTGAGAACATTGGTAGGCGGTCGCTCAACAACTGTTGCCTTTAAATTATTTTGAGCGTTTACAGTTTGAAAACCGGGTAACAAAATCAAAAAAATAACAGTAAACAAACAATTAAGGCATATTTTTATTTTCATGGTTCTGCTAAGTTATTTTTCAAAGTTAACTAAAATCGTCCCTTATTTTCATCGAATGAATTCTTTATAGAAAGCCAAATAATCAAGTAAAATAAATGAAAATAAAATAAGTAAAATTCAGGATAAATATGGTTTTGATAAACCACGTGGGGCAAAGAGTTTGAAATAAATTGTGGAGACTGAATTTTCAGAGAATGATTTTAAAAGCGTATGGCGTTAAAAGCAACAAGGGAGTACAAATATTGATTGTACTTCCTTCTGCCCAATAACGGCAAACCCAAGTTGCTGTTTTTTGTCGGGAGGATTATTTCATACTGTTATTAAGCATTCTCAACATATATTTTCAACGCCAAAATACTTGGGTTTGCCGAAACACTATAAGCAAAATATTGTTTGTTGTCAACAGTAAACCTTATATATGTACCCCTGCAAGCAATTTCAAATTTGCTAAGGTGATAATCAACTAACATTTCCAAATATTCTTTGTCATCAGTTTGATACAATCTTATCGTAAAAGACGAGTCAACCTGATAAGTGTCACATAGCGTCCATGCCATAATTTTAAATTTAAGAGAGTAATAAATTATAAAAGTAAACTAAATTTTGTGTGAATCAATTAATATAAATGCCTGAGTTAAAAATTCCTATACCAAATTGGTTTTATCTCCAACATTATTAACTCCAATTTTGGATTCTATTTTAAGATTACTTTTAATTTCTGTCGCCGACATGCATAAAATAAATCCAGATTTTCGTTGTCAAAATAAAACACACAATCCTGTGAAGCGCCAAGGGGATTTCTATTTTCCCATGATAAGTTTAAAATAAAGTGAGAGGATCCAAGACAGGAAGCGAAGAAAATCCACGAAGGGATTATATTAAGTTTGGAAAAACAAAATTTAAGAAATGGTTCGTGGAGGCACGAATCTGGGGTTAGAAAAAATTTTGGAATGAAAACTCAGGTTGATGCATCTCTATTTCGTTCTCACTCGATTCCAATTGTGCTTCGGTTGCATAAACAAACATTTTTTGTTCATAATCGTTGATAGCAGCTTCTATAGTTTCAAATTTTCTGTTAGTAAGATTATCAGATAAAATTTCTGCATCCACCAATCCTATATTCACACCCTGGCCTGCAAATGGCGGCATTAAATGAGCAGCATCTCCAATAAGCGTTATCGGCAAAGGGCGATTATTTTTCCATGGTTTATCCAACGGAATTTTTCTCGTAGTCAATCCAACAAAAAACGATGTTGAGCGAAATAACTGCCGGTAACGTTCATCCCAATTAGAGAATCTGTTTGAAAGGAATGCAATAATGCTGTCGGTATTTTTAAAGTCTAATCCATTTTTATGAATCCATTCTTCAGGCTTTTTAAAAATGATTCCGTAGGACAACAGCCCATTGTTATATGGATTTGCAACTAATAAATTGCCCTGGTAGGCGGTCATTAACCTCCTACCGTTGCACATCTGATAAAATTCCGGGCAATTGATTTCAGGTTGAGATACATCTCCCTGTATAATAAAAGTTCCGGTATCTTCTACTTCAGCATCCGTAACATATTTTCTTGCATTGGACATTCCTCCACTGGCTCCAATGACAACATCTGCGGTTGCGTTCAATTTATTTTCAAAATGCAAAAGCCATTTTCCTTTATCTGCTTCAAGTGATGTAAATTTTCTATCCCAAATAACTGTATCGCTCTTTAAACTGTCAAGCAACATTTTCCTTAAAATGTTTCTGTTTATTTCAGGATTATCATATTGATTTTCGGGAGTGATTTTTTTAGTGAACAAAACTTTGCCTTGTTCGTCTGTCATGGTTATTCCCATCGGTATCGACCTGGCATAATAATTTTCCAGCAGCCCGGCTTTTTCAAGTGCGTCTTGCCCTGAACCTTTATGCAGGTCGAGCGTGCCGCCCCAGATTCTTGTTTGTGCGTCTTTGTCTCTTTCGTAAACAGTGACATCTATTCCTTTCTGCTGTAGTAATCTGGCCATGGTCAGACCGACTGGTCCTGCACCGATGATGGCAACTTTTTTATTTTTTAATAACATGATTTTGTATTGTTTTATTCCTATAAGACCTATAAGGTTTCTAAAATCTTATGGGTCAGTAACAGGATGCAAAATTCTGGTAGAAATAAGAAATGGAATAGTATAAATCAGCCGTTTTTTTTAAGAAGGCAAATTTTTGATTGCAGTAATGTCTATGAAACGGTCATCTTTGTTTTTGCTCAACTCTTTTGGCGTTACGCCGGCATACTTCTTAATTTCTTTGATGAAATGATTTTGGTCGGTGAAATTTTGTTCCGGAAAAAGTTTGCCTTCGCTGATGTGTTTAAACGAAGCTCCTAATCGAAGAATGTTACAATAAGCTTTGAGTGAAATTCCAAACTGCTGATTGAAATAACGATTGATTTGGCGGCTGCTCCAAAACACTTGCTCCGAAAGCGCTGTCACATGCATTGAGCCGTTAGAAGCATAAATAAGTTCAAATAATTTTTTCTTTCGGCTGTCAATGTTTTCAGTTGAAATGGATTTTATTTTTTGTGTTGCCCTGTTGCAAAAAATTTCCAGGCTGCTCATGTCGCTTTCTCCAAATTGCCAGAAATAATTTGAAATAATTTTCCCTTCGTTCAACACATCTTTAATTGAATCGCCTAACAAATATTCCACCGCCAATAATTTAAGCCCTATGGTAAATATTGTTGTTCCATTTTCAATTACTACCTGCGATGGCTCAGTGTCAATGCCCCGAAGGAACATTTCCCAATCCCCTGATTTAATTTTCATCAGCGTCATATCAACCATTCCGTTAGGCAGTATAATGGACGGAATGTCTTTTCCTGTCTTGTTTTCCAGCATCCAAAAGCTGTGAACAAAATGCGAAATGGATTGGTCGGGTAAAGCTGATTGAATGTTGAGTTTCATGGTTGTAACTCGGTGGTGTTGGGTAATTTTTTTCGGGTGTTGTTTAAAATGACGTTAGGTGGGAAAATATATATTTTTCAGACCGAACGTTAGCCGATTGAAAAACTATAGCCGAAGATAAATATAAAATGCCGATATTTGTTCGTTGGCTGGAACTATTGCTGATAGCAAACTACAGCCGATTGTTATTCCTTCAGCCAGCCTATTGCCAAACCTTTTTGGGCGTTCGTTTTTTATCCAGTTTGTCTTATCCAGTCCCTAATATTCATTCCAATTCTTTCAATATCTTCTCTCGACACTATACCTCCGTGCATAATAATGTTTCTTGACCTTTCTAAAGTTGAAAGAACACTTTTACTCCATTCCATGTTAGATAATACTATTTCAAATAGCTCCCAATTAACGACAATTATTGAAGAAAGGTCTCCAAATTCGCAATACATTATATCTTCACTTCCTCGGCTTCCATGCCAACGAAACTTTGCATCTTCTTCTTTACGTGTTTTAACCTTTGTTTTAATTCTGTCTGGAACTTTTTCCCACCAATTTTCTTCGTATTTTTCCGCCATCGCAGACTTAACCAAAGTTCTAACAGAATTTTCAAATGCATGCAGCGCAATGTAAACAATAGACATTCGTCTTGCTGTTTCAAGATTATCCTTGTCAAGCATTTCAAAGGAAAGTGCTTTCATTAGGGAATATTCCTCCTCTTTGCCAAATGTTGATATTTTTTTCCGACCTACTTTATCAAGGCTTTCCTCGGTCAGTACACCCCTATAAATAAAATTATAAATGTCTGTCATAACTTTATCCTAAATGGTCTCTTAAACTTTTAAAGATTGCATCATAAACGCCCTGGTCTCTCGTGTCCGGCAAAACGATATTGATGTGATATTGTAATGAGTCTAAATTAATTTTCCGGTCTTTATATACTTGCTTTTCTTTAATTGAATCAACATCTTTTTCTTTTTCTTTAACCTGCTTTTCTTCATCCTTAACTTCTGGTTTTGCAAAATCTAATTTTGAATCGAAATCTGCCAACTCACATAGACCAACAAATGTTTTTGCAATTAATTTAATTGTTGTGTCATTTTTTTTACCAGCATAAATTGTCCTTAGTTTGTTAAAAGCTTCATCAGCATTTAATTTTTGAGCATCTTTTTTAACAGCAAAAAGGTCGGAATACATTTCCCTAATTCCTTCTGCTAATACTTTTGAACCATCTGTCTTGTCAAGGAATTGATAATAACGAGAGGTCGGAACATTATTTGCGTCTAAGAAGCCTAACTCTTTAAGAATTCCAATAATTGTCCTGTCATTGGTACTTTTGAATTCAAGGTTTTCTAAAAACTTAACAGCAAATCTATCTGGTGGTTGTGCGCCTTGAATTGCGTCAAAGTAGGCTGCGAGTGAGCCATATTTTACAGTGTAGCTATCTGGTAATGCCATGTCTAAAAGTTTATTTAGGAATGTAAGTTAATTTTAAAATGACGCCCAACGAGCAGGGCTTTATGTCTGCTCAAAACCGCTGCTGATTGAAAATATATTGTTGAAGTTAATTACAAAAGTTGATAGTTGTTCGTCTGACCGAACTAAAGCTGGGATTTGCAATTAGCTGATGTTACAATGTCAAGCCCAACTTGCAAATACTCTTGTTGTACGCATACCCTTATTTTACTTCTTCAGCATTTATCATATCAGAATAAGCTTCTATCATTCTGTCAGCCTCGTTCCATTTTTTATGATGTGTTAGTATCCATTCAAATTGATGTCCACCTTTCATTCTTGATTTTCTAAGAACGTGTAATAAATATCCAATCGTGACTGATATGCCTGCAACCTCAAATCCATAAACGTTGTTGATAGGCGCATATTCTGGATGATTTTTATTTTCACTTAGGATTGTTTCTTTCAACGATTCACTTTTTGTAGACAGATTATATTCTATAAACTTATTTAGTTGTTCCTTATGTTGCCTGATTACTTCTTTAGCTGCTTCCAATTCTTGTTGGATGCGTTCAAGTTCTAAATTGTTTCTATTCGTAGCTTTTGTGCTACCGCCTAAACTTCTTAAAAGCAATTGTAACTTGTCACTATACTCACTCTCATTTGAAAAATCTCCATACAATTTTCCTTTTAAAAACCCAGGCAATTTTACATTTTCAATAATGAGAGGAAGTATAATTACCTTTTTTTCTTCAATTTCTCTATTAGAAGCTATTTCTAATTCTTTTTTTACCCACTCGCTTTGAATGGATGCTTTTGATAAAACTACAGCTACGAAGTCAACGGTGTCTAATGCCTCTCGAATTTTACCAATTAAAGAATCACCAATATTAATTTCTGCTTCGTCAATCCAAACAGTATGTCCGTAATTTCTTAAGTCAGCTGCTAATTTCCTTACAAAAGGTTTGTCGATATTAGTATGACTTAGAAATATATTGCTCATAAGAAATTTATAGTTTTGTCGGTTGGGTTGCGTACAACGCGCAAATTTATGTTATAAGACGGGACTATTTTACATTTCAAAAAAAATATCATTCTGGAAAACCAGTGTTTTAGCGATATACATTTTGAATTTTTATTAGTACAATCGGAACTTTAAATAAATGCAATATGCTCTCATTTTTCTATAAATAAACTTCATCCAATATTAATTTTTCTCCTGGGAAAAATCCAGTTTCAGTACATTTTAAAAATGAGGCTAAGCGAATAAATAAAGCGCAGTAAACAAACAATAAATTCAAATTTCTATTTTCCCGAAGCTAAATTTCTTTTGAGATTTCTTTCTGAAAATAATAGTAATTGTTCCGGTAAATATTTTCTCAAAATCTGAATTGTTGTATGAATAAAACTGCAAATCTTTTTTTCACTTTTGATATAAATTCCTGAACTTTTTTAGCAGTGGAAAATTTTTATTGAAAGCGAACCACAGCTCATTGTTATTCCCCGCCCGAACTTACAATTCGGCACGGGCAGGCTTCAGCCAACCTATTGCCAAATGTTGCAGTCAGTGCTGTTATGTCAAAGTTGAAGAGTTAATTTCAAATGCCCTCCAAGCCCTTGCTGAATAATTTTCATCAAAGTTGAAAGTCTGATATCGGAAGCATCATTCTCAATTCGTGAAATGTAGGATTTGTTTGTTCCGCATTTTTCTGCAAGTTCTTCTTGTGTCATACCAAGTTTGGTTCTGGCTTCTTCCAGCAAAACTCCAAGATGAAATGCTTCAAATTGTTGCTCCCACTCTTCACGTTTTGGCGCTCCTTTTTTACCATATTTTTTGTCCAGAATTTGGTCTAAGGTTGTGATGTTACTTTTTGTTTTACTCATGATTTTTTATTTTTTTTAAAAGGAATTCGTGAGAACGCTTCGCTCAGTTCATTTTGATATTCCTCCATTATTTTAAGTGCTTTTTCAATCTCTTGTTAAGGTGTTTTTTGAGTTTTCTTCTGAAAGGCATTCGCAAGAACCACTAAATTTCCTTTGTCAAAAAATGAGAAAATACGATAAATGTTATTACCAACTTCTACTCTAATTTCGTATAAGCCTTTATATCCGGTCATGTGTGAAAAATACTTTTCCGGAACTTGCGGCATAACCCGAATTAGATTTAACGTCCATTCTATTTTTGCTTGTACATTGTCAGCTTGTTTCTCATAAAAATTGAGAAAATAGTCTTTGTAAGCAATAACTTGTCTGTCGTAAATCACGAAGCAAAGTTAACCATCCAGACAACTATTTGAAAATCAATTTTTTCAGGCAAGTTCGGTTGTAGTGTTGTCAGTTGCATTGGCTACAATGTGCAAATTATGTTATACGACGGGACTAATTTTACATTTCAAAAAAACCACAATATTCGGAAAATGTATTTTGAAAATGAGCAAAGCGAATGCAGTAAATCAACAATAAACCCGAATTTCTATTTCCCGGAAAAGCGGAATTTCTTTTGAATTTGGTTTTCGAAAATAATAACAATTGTTCCGGCAAATTCTTTTTCACTTTTGATATTTCTGAAATCAAATTCCTGAACTTTTTTCGTCGTGAAAATTCTAAAGATATCTCCGGACAGCAACGTCGAAAACCCAGAACAGCAGTACTTTTATTTTGAACATTCCAAGAACAGCTCTGGATTACTATTCAATGTCAATATTGTATTTCATAAGTAAGCCCGAAAGGCCTTCTGATGAAAATTTAGCTTTCTTTATTTTATTTAATTCCGGGTCAATCGAATAATTGAACGCACTGCGGAAATCAGCCTTTTCAAGATTTGTCCGCATAAATGATGTATTGAGAAGGTCACAATTTTTAAAAACAGCCATTGATAAATCTGTTTCAGCAAAATCCACTTCCTTTATTGAGCAATCAATGAAATTCGTCTTCTTCATTTTTATTTGAAAGAAAGAAGAATAATCAAGATTACAGTCTTGAAAGCTAACTGAAAAAAGGAAACTATTACATTTACTAAAATCGATACCCATTAACTTACAACCAAAAAACTTACAATTTTTTAACCCTGTATTCTGTAAATTGGTTAGCGTAAAATTGCAATCTTTAAAGCTGCAATCCATAAAGTCATTATTACTCAAATCACTTTTTGTAAAATTACAATTTATGAATTCGCAGTTAAGAAACTCTCGGCTGAATAATTTCTTTTCGGAATAGTCGACATTTTCAAATTTTTTATCCTCGTGTAATACTGTTTCCATATTTAAATTAAAGGCTAAACTTGTAAAATGTGTCTTCGGGTAGCAGTTAATACGCAAATTTATATTATAAGATGGGACTGTTTTATATTTTGAAAAAAAATCATACTTCATAATCAGTGTCCTATTGATATACATATTGTATTGTTGTTAGAACAATCGGAACTACAAATAAATTCAACATACCATCCCTTTTAGAATAAATCTAACTCAACATTTTTTATTTTTCCTTGGAACAAAAAAATACACGCAAGTGTATTTTAAAATAAGCTAAGCGAAGCAGTAAATGAATAAATAATGTGAATTTCTAAGTGTAAATAGAGATTCTTTTGATGACGTTTTATAAGTTAATATTTTATAGTAAATATTATTGATGAAAAATACTGTAAGCATAAGCTGGTAAAGTAATTTGTGACCCCAACTGCACCGTTTTATCATTTTGCTGCGCATCCTTCCAGGTAGTATTTTGCAAGGAGATGTCTAAATTATAATTGACGGAAGCATTGCGCACGTTTACCATCACAAGTACAGTATCAGTCCCGGATATACGTTCAAATGCAGCCACATCGGGGCTATTACTAAAAGATAGTATGGTGCCTTCTTTTACTGCATCGCTGGTATTGCGGAAGGTTAATATATTTTTATAGGCGGTTGTCATATCAGGATTTAAACTCCAATCAATAGTGCTGGTATCAAAAATGGGTATTTGTACCGGGTCGCCCACTTCCTGCCCATCCTATATGAGCGGTTCTCCGCCCATATAGGAGGCTAAAACAAATGCAGCTATTGACCCCTGATTACCATTAAAAAGTGCTATGGGTGTATTGTCGTCCAGGTCTTCATCATGATTACTGGTAAATCTTAGCATAAAACTACCAGCCGGAACTGTACTGTTTTCGGAAGAATTTGTAGAAAATAACGTGGAGGCAGATTGGCCATTTCCAAAAACATTTTTCAGCGCAGTATAATAATTCCAGGCATATTCCATTTGGAAGCCTGCCTTAAATATGCTCGGAGTTTCAGTTTCCGCCAGCAAAATTAATTTATGACTTGGTTGCATTGCATGCAAAGAATCTATTGCCTGTTGCCAAAAATCAGCAGGTGGGCCGTCTGCATAGTCGCAACGAAAACCATCAATATTGCCAGCTAAGACCCAATACTTCATTGCATTAATCATTGCCTTGCGCATATCGTTGTTGTTGTAATTCAGCGCAGCCACATCAGTCCATGTTTGTCCCGGCGGGCTAATGATATTTCCGGAACCATCTTGTTGATACCAGGATTTATTGGAAATCCAAACATTATCCCATGAAGTATGGTCGGCAACCCAGTCCAATATTACGGACATCCCTTCTTTATGTGCATTGCTTACCAATGTTTGCAGGTCGCTCAATGTGCCAAAATCAGGATTTACCGCCGTGTAATTTTGAACCGAATAGGGAGAACCCATTGGAGCAACTGCTTTTATTTTTCCTACCGGGTAAATCGGCATTAGCCAAATAGTATTTACTCCTAAATTCTTTATCGAATCTAATCTTCCAACAACGCCTTCCAAATTATGTTGTGCGCTAAATGCCCTGATATTTACTTCGTACATTACCACATCTTTTGTGTCCGGAACTTCCGAAAATGGCGTTCCGTATTGAGCCGGTAATGTATCTGTGGTAACCGTTGTTGGCGGTGTAGATACCGGGGGTGTATAAGTTGAGGGGATTTTAGATTTACTACATCCCCCCATTATTAATGGAATAATTAACAGAATAATGTTCATCTTTAAAAATGTATTTATATATTTTTTATATCTCATCCAGATTAATTCTTTTGTAAAATATAGGTGTATTTGCCCGCCACATGCAAATCTAAGGTTATCGTATAATTTCCATCTGAAGGCACCGTAAGATCGTTAAGCCCCGCCGTATAACCGAAGAATGGATTATCTGCATATTGCAAGTTTCCATTGCCATCGATACCAAAATCAACAACCCATGCATCGTTTGCGCGGAATTTGAAGGAACCTGCTGCAATCATATTGGCAGTAACTGTCCAAACTTGTGTGGAGGGGTCGTAAGTCATTTGGGTGTCCGTATTCCACCCACCGGGTGTAGCATCTCCTATTATACTCCAGGTTGTAGCCGTTGCCGTCCAGGTATTGTTATTCAAATCGGCTGTCAATTCATAATAGCCGCCATTTGGCACAGAAAGCCCTGCGGCATTGCCATCGGTACTGAAGGTGCCATTACCACCATCTCCATAATTAATGTGGTTAAAATCGGGTGCGCTGGTATATTTAAAATACTGAAGACCTGTACCGGTTATATTTACATAACCTTCAAATAATCCCGGTTTACCTGCTATGGGCGCAATTACCGGCGCAGTAGCAGGATCCCATCCCTGATAGGCGCCGGGTACATATAAGTTAAGCGCATAAGGCGTTACAATTAAAATAAAAGTGTTTGAATAAGAAGACGGCACTGTTGAGGCAGATCCATTATATTGATTAACATCTGCTTTTACTCTTACTGCTACCGAATCGGTATTGCCAGGGGCCAGCATCATTTGTGTGATCAATGTATTATTCAAACTTTTTCCAACAAATGAATAACTTAAAGAATCGCCTGCTGAAAAGCTAATGGCTTTTCCCCAAGCTGCATTGCCGGATGTATCTGAAATTGCATCAATTTGTATAGTATAAGACACCGCTACTTTTGAACCATAATTTACAGCAGGCCATTTGAAAGTAACAACCGTGTCTGCATCGTTGCTGCCAGATAAAACAAAATTATTGTTTGAAGCTGTAAGTGCTGCAGAGGCAAAACTGCCCTCTTGCAATGCAAATTGCGCCCCTTCTTTTTTACAGGAGGCCAATAGAACAATGATGACACTCAGGAAACCTATTTTACGGGATATATTTTGCATAATACATAATTTTAAAATGGATAATAAATATTAGTATCCGGGATTTTGTTTCAGGTTAGGGTTTGCTGTAATTTCGGCCGCCGGAATCGGGAATAAATTATAATGGCTGTCCACACCTGCTCCTGCCTGAACACCTCCTTTCCAGGGCCACAAATAAGAGGCGTTAGTAAAGTCACCAAACCGAATTAAATCTGTACGCCTAAAACCTTCCCAATATAATTCGCGCCCTCTTTCATCCAAAATAAAAGGAAGCGTTAACTGGCCGGCAGTAATATCGCCGGAAGTGTTTCCATAAGCGCGTTCCCTTAGTGTGTTGATGTAAGAAACAGCCGTATTTATATCACCGCCGCTACCGCCGCGCAATACTGCTTCTGCATAAGTCAAATACATTTCTGCCAAACGAAATATGGGTAAATCGGTGCTGCACAACACACCATTGGGTGAATATTGTGTTTGCCCGGTGCTGGTAACATTGCTAAATTTATACACTTCCACGCCTTGTGTAAAATCAAGTACATCATTTACGGCTAAAGTACCCGGGCCAAACAAAGCCCGCCCGTCGGGGCTGCTACTATAATTTGTACCGAATAACAAAGGCAGATTTTGAACACTGCGATTTCCCAACCAGCCGCCGCCGGGAATGCCAAAAGCAGCGTCATCAGTGGGGTCTGTGCCGTGAGCAGAACAAATCAGGAAAGTAGAACCGCCATAACTCTGAGATTCAGTGGCATCGTAAGCAATCGGAAGAATTACTTCCGGATTGTTCAGATTGTTATCGCTCGTGAACAAATTCTTATAATCAGGCATTAAGGAATATCCTGCATTAATTACTTTATTAGCATAGGTAATGGCGTCAGTATATCGCTGATTGCCGGTATATACTTCGGCATTCAAATAAAGCCTTGCTAATAAAGCCCAGTCTGCTGCCTGATCAGCCCTGGCGTATTCATTTTGTTTCGGGGCAATTAAATCAGGCTGTATTGCAATCAATTCCGACTCTACATAATTAAATAAAGAATCTCTGCTTATTTGTTGAGGAATATATTTCCCGATAGGATCTTTGTCTGTTACAAATGGCGGGTTGCCAAATAAATCCATCAATACCCAATATTGATAGGCTCTGAGAAAACGGGCTTCTGCGCGGAAATGGCGAACCTGGTCTGCATCGTCTCCCGTAATACCGCGACTGCTTAATTCTCCATCTGTAGATTGCCTGATAAATTCGTTGCAAACAGTTATTTGATAGAGAGAACGAGCGTATATCGCGTGTACATAAAGATTGGTCGAAGTCCAGTCCATATTATGCAGACTTTGTAAATCGGCATCGTTCCATGCGCAGATTGCCTCATCGGTGGTAAGGTCTTCCACATTCCAGAAGGCGCGGAAAAAATCAGTAACGCCTACATCGCTAATACCTGCAAAACTTACATCAGAATTGCCCGTGCCACTGCTACTAATCAAGGAATAACTGCCGTAAACTTTAGCCAGCGCTTGTTTGTAGCCGGCAAGAGAACTATATTGTACGTTGGCAACATCAGAATTTACAGGCTGCAAATTGAGCTGTTTGGAACAAGAGCAAAAACAGACAATTGCCCAAATCAAGGGGGTTAATATTTTTAATTGTGAATTTTTCATGTAATGTTTTATTGATATTATTCAAATAAATTAAAAGCCAATTGTTAATCCTAAACTGTATATTCTTGCTACCGGATACACTGTATTATCAATGCCGCCGTATATTTCGGGGTCTATTCCTGTATATTTTGTAATGGTAAATACATTTTGACAATGGGCATTCACAACCAGGTTGGCTTCATTATGAAAAATAGCGCCTACATTATAAGACAGGCCAATATTATCCATTTTTAAGAAAGAAGCATTCTGCACATAATAGTCGGAATAAGGCTGGCTATAATAAAAATGTGTCTTTAATACCTCGGGAAACACATTGGCCAAATAACCAAGCGGATTCAGTATGTTGGATTCAATTGCGCCAGTAGCAGTGCCATCATATACGTAGTTGCCAACATTAGCGCGCAATACGGTACTCAGTGTCCATTTGTTTAGTCTAAACTGGGTTGAAAAACCATACACCCATTTTGGAAAAGGCGATTCGTAATGATATAAATCATTCTGATTGATAATGCCATCGCCATTCAAATCCGCATAAACACCTTCAATGGGATTTCCCGATTTATTATACTCCTGGTGATACACATAAAATGAATTAGCGCTATACCCCACAGAGTTGATTTGAATAACCCCGTTGCCTGTAAGCGTGCCCGGATAGGAAGGGTCTTTTGTCGCTGTAATATTGGTAATCCTATTTATATTATAAGAGCCATTAAAACTTACATCCCATTCAAAATGCTTATTTTTAATTACAGCCGCATTTATCGAAAATTCTACGCCCTTGTTATTCATATCGCCAATATTGGTGAGAATAGTACTGCTAAAGTTAGAGCCTGCCGGAATCGGAATGGTATTCAATAAATTGGTAGTTTTTTTATAGTAAAAGTCCAAACTACCGTTAATGCGATTGTGTATAAATCCATAGTCTATGCCGGCGTTGTATGTGGCAGTTTGTTCCCATTTCAAATCGGCATCGTAAGCAGATGGCGTAGCCATATTATAATAAGTACTGCCAAAAAGGACTCTTGAACTATTGTCTCCAATAGAATAAACCGGTTGGTATGCATAGTTGGAAATACCATCCTGGTTGCCTGCCACACCATAACTTAAACGTAGATTCAATTCTGATAAAGCGTTTGAATGAACCAGAAAATTCTCCTGATTAATTTTCCATGTAAATGCAATGGAAGGGAATGTTCCCCAACGGACATTGGGTGCAAATTTGGAAGAGCCATCTCTTCTAATGGAGGCCGCCAAAATAAATTTATTGTCATAAGTATAAATAGCACGTGCATAAAAAGAAAGCAGGGTATTTTCCTGAATGTCGTAAGGAAAGAGAGGTTGCGATCCCGGAACAGTATCTTCGTTTGCCCGAATATCGGGATAATTATAATCCTTCGAGTAATTGTTATAATAACCGTATCCTGCCGTTGCATTAATGTTGCTTTTAATTGATTTAAGGTCTTTATCATAATTCAAATAAAATTCTGATACAACGTCTGTGTTCTGGTTCCTGTATTGATTATCCTGTCCGGTGTCTAAATAATTTTGGGCAGCATACGCGGGAACCAATATTTTTCCATTTCCGGAAGAAACATCATAGCCCAGATTTAAAACAGCATGCAAATCAGGCAAAAAAGGAAGCGAATAATCAAACTTTACACTACCATAACTCCTTTCAGCTTTGGCAGTATTTGAATATAAATTTAATAAAGCAACAGGATTGCGTGGCGCCAATTTGTTAAGCGTTACCGCACCGGAATTAGGGTCTTTTGAAGCCCATTCAAAATATCCGCCGTAAGGTGAAGAAGCATCATAAACTGGTTGCGTTGGGTCGAAATAAACAGAAGAACTGATGGCAGCACCATTGGCATAACGCCGTTGGAAAAAAGAACCGTTTAAATTAAGGTCAATTTTCAAATGATTGTTCAATAGCTTTGGGTTGAGCGACAGGCCAATCGTTTCTCTTTTTAAGTTGTCCGTTTTTAAAATGCCTTGCTGGTTTAAATAATCGGCTGAAACACGATAAGGTGTATTCTTTTTTATAGAACCAGAAACACTCAGATTGTTATCCGTAGTAAGCGCGGCTTGATAAATTTGTTTTTGCCAGTCAGTATTAGCATTGCCCAATAGCGCCTGAAAAGAGCTGTCACCATTAGCATCCACATATTGCCGGAATTGGTCGGGAGACAAAACATCATTTTCTTTGATAATTTTCGACACCGAATTATTGGTGGTAAAGCTAAAAGCAGGTTTTCCGTTGCCGCCTTTTTTTGTGGTAATTAGAATAACGCCATTAGAAGCCCTTGAGCCATAAATAGCAGCAGAAGCAGCATCTTTCAATACAGTGATGGAGGCAATGTCATTTGGATTAATTAAGCTCAACGGGTCAGAAACGCCGTAAATATTATTGCCACTCAAAGGAAGTCCGTCAATTACAATTAGCGGGTCGTTGCTCGCGTTTAAGGAGCCGATGCCACGAATACGTATCACACTTCCCGAACCGGGAGAGCCGCCATTTGAAGTAACAGAAACACCGGCAATTTTACCGGCAATTAAACCTTCCGGAGATGTAATACTGCCTTTTTGAAAATCTTTGGAATTAATAGTCGTAATGGCTCCCGTTAAATCTTTTTTCTGTTGTGTTCCATATCCAATTACCACAACCTGTTCGAGAGAACCATTGGCTTCCTGTAACGCAACATTGATGTTGCCATTACTTATCGGAACATCCTGAGAAAGGTAGCCCACATAAGAAAACAGCAACGCAGTATCTTTGGCAGTAATGGGTAATCGAAATAGCCCTTCATGATTTGTAAGGATGCCATTTGTTGTCCCTTTTATAAGTATAGAGACACCCGACAATGGATTGCCTGTGGCAGCATCGGTAACTTTTCCTGAGATGATTTTGGTCTGCCCGAAAGCGATAACTGAAAAAAGCAGGCAAACAAAAAATACGAGCGCACTCCTTTTGAGTACATTTTTTGTGTTCATAAATTTATTTTTTTCATATTAAAAGAAGAAAGCTCATAGCAGCATTCATGTCAATATGCAATTTTACTTACGAACTAAAGCGAGACCAAATTATAAGGTGCGTGTATAGAAAATAAAGAACAATTGCCAGTTAGTAAATTATACAAGTAGTTGATTATAAATTACTTTGAATCAAATTAATATTTAATTAATATAAAGGAAGCATTGAGTAACGAAAAGCAATTATTCAAAAATAAAGGGGATAATTGCCTCATTAAGACGGTTTTTGGATAGAATTTCATCACCTTTCCGTAAAAAAACCTATCTAAAATGCTTTGGATTGCATAATGATATCGTCAAATTCTTTTGAAGAAACGATAGCCTTTTTCTTGAACTTTGTTTTATAGGCATAAATGGTATTGACAGAATATTCGAGAATTTGAGCAATTTTATCATTATCGGTAATGCCCATACGTATAAGCGCAAAAATTCTCATACCGGTACTGAGCGATCCATCTTCGTTCAAAGGAACACGATCCTCTTCTTGAAACAAAGAATTAAAGTTGTCTATAAAATCCGGAAAAAGTTTGAGGAAAACTTTGTCAAAACCAAAAAGCATCTCCTGCTTTTCCGCCTTCAAATGCATATTATTGAGTAGAAATTTTATCTCTTCAAACTTCCTGTCATGAATCTTTTTTTCAAATGCATCCCTGAGCCATTCCATCCTTGTAAGAAAATTAGCACTAATATTATAAGAATGAATCATGTACTCTTCTTTGATTTTATTTGCTTCTATCAATTGATGATTAATTTCCTGTTGTTTTATATTGGCCTCGGTAATTATTTGCTTTGCTTTTTTAAGTTTTTTATTCTGCTTGTACGCAACTATAATAAAACAGATTAATAGAAGTAATAATAAGGTAACAATAGAGGAATACAATATTAATCTTCCTCTTTGCCCCTCTATAACATTTATTCTGGTTCCCTCAATAATAGGTAAAATTGAGCTTATCTGCACCTGCCTTTGGCGTGCACCATAAAATATGGCATCCTGGATACTTTTCTCCACGCACAGAAATGCCCTTTTTAGATCATTTTTTTTAAAGAGCAAAGAGGAAAGATATAAAGTAGCGGTTGTTTCTTTAGTCGCAGATTTGATGTCATCAATGGCTGCTTCCATTAGAAGAGAAAGCTGTTCATTGGGTCGTTTCATCTGTTCATATACACCACTTAAAGTGGATTTGGCCAGCGCTTTTTGATGGAAAGAAAGATCTTGCCTCGTAAGAATGTTCTGGATAGCGACCCGAGCCTGTGCAATCTTGCCCATTTTAAGCAAAAGAAGCCCTTTGTAATAGAAATAAGAATAAGAAGACGGAGAAAAATAAGTTAACGCAGAATCCAGGTATTGGTTGCCTTTCTGATAATAAGCCGGAGTATAAGCTTTGTCGTTATCAAAATCACCCAGATCATAATAAGCGCGGCCCATTAAGGAAAAATATTCAGCTTTAATGCTATCTGTTAATCCTTCGACAATTATAGTATTTAAAGAATCAAATGCATCTTTAAATAAGCCGGCAGAAACAAGAATGAAACTTATCTTTATTTTAGAATCAATAATTCTTGGCTTATCCTGGAGCTTGTAAGAAATCGCTTGCAGTTTCTTTGCATAAAGTAATGCCGAATCATAATTGAATGTTTTGTACGCTTCGTACAACATAGAAGTTATATCCGCTTGCTTGTAAATATCATTATTGGCAATATTGCCAAGAGATTGCTTTAGTTGCGTTATCTCAGCCTCTTTCTTTGCATCATATTGTTGCGATTGTTTTATAGCAGACTCTAATGCAGTAAATAAAGAGTCCTGGGTCTCTTCTCTGGTAGTCAGTGCTGTTAAAACAAAGAACAAAAAATACAAAACCCTTTTCATAAATATTCAGTCGTTTAATAGAGGAGTAATGCAAGTTAAATTAAAAACAATAAGAGACCCCACACTCATTTAATAAGCATATAAAGAGATACAGAAGTCCCCGACTGTTTTTTTGCAGCCTAGCTTTGTGATTGGTAGTCGCCTATAGGTTTAAATCCCCCCTGAAGAAATAGCGTAGCATTTTTTGTCGTGCCATTTTCACTACTTCCTTTTTGAAGATATCAATTGTGGTTACCGTGTGCATGAAAAATATTTTAATCATGGTAAAAAAGTTTTTGTTCCTCCTGGGAATCTTTTACAATATAATAGAAAAGTAAAGCGTCTGCTTTGTTAGTTGGGTAAACGAAATCGTGAACTGCAGGCGTGTAATTCGGGGTAACCAACTTTACCCTGGATAGTTTTCTTTTATCGTTTTTGTAAACGACGTTGTAAAAATCTTCGTTGGTGAAATTTTCGCGGGTGAAATTTTCTACATAAAATGAATCCGGATTTTCGTTTTCAAAATAAAACCCGCAATCCTGCGGAGCGCCAAGGGATTTATATTTTCCCAGGATAAGATTAAAATAAAATGATTGGATCTAAGAGAGGAAGAATAGTAAATCCACAAAGGGTAGGGAGAAATAAATTTGATGTGGTTTGTGGGACATGAAGCATGGAAATGATTCCTCTCTTCAAACTACAGTTTCTGTACAATTGCCAATGATTGTTTTACATGTTCATCAGGGGATATATGATCGGTTTCCGATGAAAAGACAGCTACAATTTTGTCATTTTTATTAATAACGAATGTTGTCCGTGGGATGAAGCCGTGCGTAACCTGCTCGCCGCGTACATCTTTAACGCCGGATTGGGGAGGTATCAACTTTAGGCCATAAGTTGCTGCAATTTTACCTCCGGAGTCTGAAGCCACCGGAAATTTCCCCGCACAGTAATCCGGATCAGATGAGAACGACCTTAATCGCTGAATATTATCTGCTGATACACCGATAATGGTGGCTCCTGCTGCCGTAAATTTATCCTTGAATTCGGCGAAGGTATGTGCTTCCAAATCACAGCCGCCTGTGTAAGCAGCAGGATAAAAATATAATACCACCGGTCCCCTGGCAAGGGCTTTTTTTAATGAAAATTCGAATTCATTGCCCGACTGACTGGCCCTGGCGATGAACATGGGTGCTGTTGAACCATTTGACAATACCTTCGATTGTGCAAAGCTATGCGGGGTAATGAATAGCAAAAGCCCGAAAACTAAAAGGGGGGAGAGATAATTTCTCTTGGACATGGCGAATTGTTTTTAAATACGATTATAAATCACTAACAAATATACAAAAGATTGGAGGATAATCACGAAAGAAAGCGAAGTAAATCCACAAACGGAATTATATTATGTTTGGAGAATAAAATTTAAGAAATGGTTCCTGTATCCACGAACCAGGGATTGGGAATATTAACTTAACGGACAATTGGTTGCAATACGGAGGCTCAAACTGATCCCCTTACCAGCACTCACACGAAATATCCAGGCAAAGTAATATTTGGGTCTGGCACGATTTTCAATAGCATTATTGAGATTGTTGACCTTCTCTTTTCTTTACACAAGTTAGGCGATGGTACCAGATCAGGAATTTATCCTTCTAATTCTTAATATATTTCAACTATGGCAAATTTACACGTACAACCAAAAAGAAAAAGCAATGCGTGGCTATGGATCGTTATTTTAATAATAATTATAGCCGCTGCCGTATATTATTTCGAGGTATACAAAAAACAAACACCTGTAAATGGCAGTGCATTTCAACCTAACACTTCGTTGCAATTAAAAAACGCGCAGCTTACTTTACAACCCGAAGCGGGAGCTGCGATTAAATCATGCTAATATTTTTTAACCTTTAAAAACATTTTATATGTCCAGAGAAACAGTAGTAGTGAATCAACCCTTGCAGGAGCTTAACTCCAGCGGATTTGAAATGGCAAACGGCGAGCCCGATATCAGGGGATGGAAGGTATTATCCGGTGTTAACCAACACATCGGAAAAGTGAAAGAGCTCTTGTTTGACGTGAACGCCCAAAAAATAAGGTATCTTATTTTGGACCTCGACGGCAAACCGCTTAATCTTTTATCGCGGAATGTGATAATACCAATAGGCCTTGCCGAATTGGATCAAAACGAAAACGTGGTGTATCTACCCGATATTACGGTCGGACATTTGGCCACCTTGCCAGAATATAAAAAAGGGAAAATAGATTATGACACAGAGAGGGGCGTACGTGATGTATTTATTCCCCAAAATTCAGAAGCTGCGGAAAAACTTGCCGATTTTGAATCGAAGGAGCATCCGGAAAGAGAAGCATTTTACAGAACCCCTTATTTCGATGAAAATCGTCTTTACCGGAGAAGAAAAAATGATAATAACCGCGAAAAGATCGTGCATGAGTCGTCCCCAATAACAGGCAACAACGTGAAAGAAGATGTGGTATATATACCCGACGAAAAAGATCCGTCCGTTTTAAGAAAGGCAAAAATAGTAAGAGAAGTTCCCGGCGAAAGTTAATTTCAATTGGCTTTGCAAACTAACAGGCAAAACGTGATTGATAACGGACATTGTAAAAATATTCGTGGGTGAAATTTTGTTCATAAAATAAATCCGGATTTTCATTGTCAAAATAAAACCCGCAATCCTGCGGAGCGCCAGGTGAATTTCTATTTTCCAGGGATAAGTTTAAAATAAAGTGAGTGGATCTAAGAGAGGAAGCTAAGTGAATTCACGAACGGGCTTTTATTTAGGTTGGAAATAAAATTTAAGAAATGATTCGTGCGAGCTCATGAATTAGTAATTAACTTTCCATTCAACGTTTCCCTACGGTTTTGAACGTAAACTGATCTCCCGTACACTGCCCACTTTAGCAGACTCAAGAAAGGTAGCACCCTTACATTTAAATGATTTAAAATTGTAACCTTCCGGTTCATTCAAATAGATAACGTATAAATTATTAGCAGGGAGTTTACTGGTTCCTGATAAAATATTCTTATCCCAGGATAGGTTTTTTAATTCCTGTGCCCCACATGAAATATGGCGGTTGGTGGATAATAGTTGAGGATGAGCTTGTAATTTCCTGATACAAAATAATTGGCAATTATAGGTTGTATCTATCACTCCGGGATCAAACCCATCCTTAAATGTACCTACGAGCGTCTTTGACCAGAATTCAAAAACCAGGTAAGTCTTTTCAGCGTCAAGCCCCAATTCATGAAATGAAATAAATTTACTTTTTTCACCTACTCTTCCAAGAAGCATCCAGTTTTCGTATGGCTTATTAATCTCCTCTAAAAAAAGATCATAAGGTGTGCTACGGCTGGCATCAAATACACGCGGCCCTGATCCACTCATTTCAGTATTTACCCTATTTAAATACATAGAACATTATTAAAAGAATTGTATTGGGCCATTTCCTGCCAGGAATATATGTGATTTATTGAATAAATTGGTGGTTGCTCGCCAAACAAAAAGCCCACAAACGTAATGCTTGCGGGCTTTTAATAAATTTTGTGTGTTTGAATGCGGACCGGACGAGACTCGAACTCGCGACCTCCGCCGTGACAGGGCGGCATTCTAACCAACTGAACTACCGATCCAATATTTTAAATTGGGAGCGCGAAGATAATAAAATTTAAACTCAGTAAACCAACTAATAGACAATTTTTTACTTTATTTTTTTGTCAAATTCTCATTCTCCTTAGTTGATTATTTACTTTTTTTACTTTTTCCCAAAATCAACCTTTTGCCACATATTTAATTTTGAGGCCTTAACTTTACCGCCCTAAAATTATCCAGGTTTTTAAATTATTATTAAAACTTTCTTCAACATGTCATCCACTCACACAAGACAGTTTCTCGATTTTGAACAACCCATAAAAGAATTGTACGAACAAATTGAAGAGAATAAAAAACTCGCTACAAAAAACACACATGGCAATTACGAATCTATTATCAGCGAACTGGAGAAAAACATTCTTTTGAAAAGAAAGGAAATTACAGAACACCTTACTCCCTGGCAAAAAGTACAACTGAGCCGTCACCCCGACAGGCCTTATACATTGGAATATATTTTAAAAATGTTTACCAATTTTTTGGAAATGCATGGCGATCGCAACGTAAAGGATGACAAGGCTATGATTGGCGGATTCGCGCAGTTTGATGGGGAAACTATTATGGTAATTGGTCAACAAAAAGGCACTAATACCAAAATGAGACAGATGAGGAATTTTGGAATGGCCAATCCCGAAGGATACCGCAAAGCCTTGCGTTTGATGAAACTGGCCGAAAAATTTAATAAGCCTGTCATTACTTTAATTGACACTCCCGGCGCATTTCCCGGCCTGGAAGCAGAGGAAAGGGGACAAGGTGAGGCCATCGCCAGAAATATTTATGAAATGATACGACTCAAAGTGCCGGTTATCTGTGTTATTATTGGCGAAGGTGCCAGTGGCGGGGCTTTGGGAATCGGTGTGGGAGACAGGGTTTTGATGTTGGAAAATTCGTGGTACACCGTAATCTCTCCCGAAAATTGCAGTTCCATACTTTGGCGTAGCTGGGCGCAAAAGGAAATTGCCGCCGAACAATTAAAACTTACTTCTGACGACATGTATAAATTTGGATTGGTAGATGGAATCATACCCGAACCGCTCGGCGGCGCTCATTGGGATTACGACGAAGCCGCTTCAAATTTAAAAAAATATATAAAGCCGGTTTTACAGGAATTAAAGCAAATAAAACCGGAAGTAAGAATTTCCCAACGTATAGAAAAATTTAATAAAATGGGATTTTGGGACGAGTGATATATTATTTGGTTATAGAGTTACCAGATCATTAAATCTTTGAATTTCCACGGCAGATATTGAACTTACAAATTTCATAATTTTACCAAATAAATAAACCTGAACCTGAAATCATGTCACTTATAAATAAACTTACAGGAACCGGAGTTGCGATAATTACTCCTTTCAAAAAAAATAAAGAAGTAGATTATGATTCGCTTGGAAAGCTAATTGATTATATTATCACTAATGGCGTGGAATATATTGTTTCTCTCGGAACTACCGGAGAAACTCCTACTCTTTCTAAAAAAGAAAAACAGGAAATTGTACAATTCACAGCGCAAAAAATAAATGACAGGATACCTTTGATTATTGGCATTGGAGGAAATAATACTGCGGCAATCATTGATAGTTTTGCTGATTTTAATTTCGACAAAATAACGGCTGTTCTAAGCTCAAGCCCGAGCTATAACAAACCTTCGCAGGAAGGAATTTTTCAACATTATAAATCGCTTGCCGAGGCTTCCCCATTACCGCTAATTTTATACAATGTACCCGGAAGAACAGGAAGCAATATCACTGCTGAGACTACTTTACGACTCGCCGTTGAATGTGAAAACATACAAGGAATTAAAGAAGCCAGCGGCAATATGGTTCAATGTATGCACATCTTAAAAAAGAAACCTGGCAATTTTTTGTTTGTAAGCGGCGATGATCACATTTCGCTTCCTTTGATGGCATGTGGTGCAAGCGGGGTAATAAGTGTGGCAGCCAATTCTTTTCCAAAATATTTTTCGGATATGGTTCGTTTTGCTTTAAAATTCGATTTTACAAATGCTCAAAAATTGCACTACAAATTATTAGAAGCATATGATCTTTTATTTGTGGAAAATAATCCTGCCGGAGTAAAAGCATTTTTATATGAATTAAAATTAATAGAAAACGAATTGAGGCTTCCATTGGTTCCGTTGAGCGCTGCCTTTCATCAAAAAGTAAAAGATTTTTGTATTAAAATATCATAAGTGATTTTATTTATTAAAATATCAAAAAAGTATTTATTTCTTTGTTTACTGATTTTTATTTCCCCAATTTCTTTCGCTCAATTTAAAGTTACCTTTCTTGTAAAGCAACCGTCTTTGCTGCATTCTATGGATCATATCTATATTGCCGGTAATTTTAATTTATGGAATCCGGAGGATAAAGATTATATATTACATTCCGATCAAAGCGGCATTTCTACAATTTCCTTTTCATTGCCAAATGGAAATTATGAATACAAATTCACAAGAGGAAGCTGGGAAAAAGTAGAAACTGATTCAGCAGGAAAAGGAATTCAAAACCGCACATTAAAATTACAATCCGACACGACAATCAAAATAAATATTTCCGGTTGGAGTGATGATTTTAAATCGAATCATTTTTCTATGAAAAAAAATCATACCGCATCAGTGAATGTAAAAATTTTGGATACTGCCTATTACATTCCTGAATTAAAGCGCAAGCGGAGAATTTGGATTTATTTGCCACCCGATTATTCTGACTCGAAAAAAAAATATCCGGTTTTATACATGCATGACGGTCAAAACCTGTTTGACAATGCTACTTCTTATGCGGGCGAATGGGGTGTTGATGAATACCTTGATTCCATTTTTAAAAAAGGTGAAAAAGAATCCATCGTAGTAGGAATTGATAATGGCCTTTCAAAAAGAATGAACGAATATAATCCCTGGCAATTTCAAAATTATGGAAAGAGCGAAGGTGATCAATATGTTGATTTCCTGGTAAAAAATTTAAAGCCTTTTATTGATCAACATTATCGCACATTAAAAAGTAAACAAAACACATTTATTGCCGGAAGTTCAATGGGCGCCCTTATTTCATTATATGCAGTATTAAAATATCCGCAGGTATTTGGCGGCGCAGGCATCTTCTCTCCTGCTTTCTGGACCGCTTCGGGGATTGATAGTTCCGTAATCGCTGATTCAAAAAAAATGAATTCACGATTATTTTTTTATGCCGGTGGCAAAGAAGGAGATTCTATGATTCCGGATATGAAAAGAATAGAAAAAGAAATTAAAGATCACTCTGCTTCTCCCATCAAAGAAATGATTGACCCAGATGCAAAACATAATGAAGCAGCCTGGAGAAAATACTTTCCGCATTTTTATGAATGGACGGTGGAGGGGGCAGAATTAAAAATTAAGAATTAAGAATTAAGAATTATTAAAAATAAGAATTTTCATTATTTCTCTCTTCACTGTCCTCTTTTTTTTGTAATTGCTATCAGTATCCATGATACTATTAAAAAGCAACATGCCAGCATTACTGAATTAATCAATACCTGTTTGTAGCCAATCGTATTTACATCAATAAAAGGATATGGATAAAAACCCGAAATAGCTCCAAGGATTAATATCAGAAAAATATACACCAATGGATAGATCAACCAGGGAAACGCGTCTTTCCATTTCAATTTTTTAGCGTTCACATATTTCCACCAAAAGAAAACACATAAAACCGGAATTACTGTGTGCAATATTTCATCAACAAGTAATTGTAATCCTTTTGGTTCCCATAAAAAACGAAGAATCGCATTATATACAAGCCCCACAATAAGAATGTAGACCGTGATGGCTGTTAAGGATTTTGGCTTTGAAAAAAAAATTCCTATCCTTGATTTTGATTCCCATAAAAGAAACGTGAAACTTAATGCCACAAGAAGATTGGTAAGAATGGTAAAAAAACTAAAATATCTTATTATTGTTTCTCCAATGGTAGTAACCCTGTTTAAGATGATAAGATAAAATTGAACAATCAATGCAAACCATCCCAGGAGTAGAATAATCAATGCAACCCATTTTGAATTTTTTGATCGTAGCATTTTAAAATTTATATTCTTTACTTGTTTCTTTTTAAGCCAGGTAACAAACACCCTCTTCTGCAATTTCACTATTCTCAAAAATCACGCGTGCTTCTTCTTTAAACTTTTCCAGGGAATCGTAAATAGATGAAAAATGCCCCATCAATAATTTCTTAGCTCCTGCATTTTTGGCAACTGTAGCCGCCTGTTTGGAGGTAGAGTGAAACCTGCTGATTGCCTTTTCTTCAAGATCGGAAAGATAAGTAGTTTCGTGATAGACCATATCCACTCCCTTTATTTTTTCACATATAGATTCAAAATAAGCAGTGTCTGCACAATAAGCATAGGATTTTGGAGGCTCTACCGCAATCGTAAGCAATTTATTTTTTATCAATTCATTTTTTGCATTTACAAAATCTTCACCCTGGTGCAGATTTTCAAAAAATGAGTTTGGAACTTTATATTTTTTTACCTGAACCATATTTATTTTTCTTGGATTTTTTTTCTCCCTGAAAATAAACCCCCAACATTCAATCCGATGTTTTACCTGGAAACATTCCACCGACAATTTTTTATCCTCAAAAATTATTTCTTCTTTTTCAAGATTGTGAAAATAAAGGGTATAGGGAAGATTGGCACCGGCTGCATCCATTTGTATTTCAATTATGGACTGCAGTTTTGCGGGAGCATAGATATGAAGATCATCTGTACGGTTGTTCAATGCCAGGCTGTTGAGTAATCCTATCAAACCAAAATAATGGTCCCCATGCAAATGAGAAATAAAGATATGATTGATCCTGCTTCGTCTTATTTTATACAATCTCATTTGCATCTGCGTCCCTTCCCCGCAATCAATTAGCATAAGATGATCTGCAGTTTGCAATACCTGCGAAGTAGGATGCCTGTTGTGTGCAGGAACGGCAGAGTTATTTCCTAATATGGTTACGGCAATCAAATTGTTTTCATTTTATCTTTTGGGAGAATTAAAATTCAGGCATCAGTCGTCAGCTGTCAGCCATCAGCTATTGGCCTTCAGGAAACCAATAATAACTATCAAACACTACAACATTACGAACTACAAACTAAAACTAAAAAAGCAACTCCCTCTCAACCTCTTCCATTTGCACAATATCCCAGGCTTCGCTTTCAGAGGGGGTTACATTCATTATCTCCAACGATCTCCTCTCGTCTAAAAATTTTGCCACTGCCGGATGAAAATTACAAAATACCATTGAATGGGCGGCAACGTAAAACGACTGTTGTATAAATATCAGGATATCAGCCACTTTATCATCTATTTCATGAACCTTTTCAAAATTGACAACTACGTTTTTTATGGGCTCATTGAGGAATTTTAGAAACGTTTTTTTAAGATCCTCTGTCATATTAGCAGCTAATTTCTCATCTTCAACCGAAATGACGTTCATTTTTTCTTTGGTATCAATTTTGACTTTCATGTTTCTGAGTTTAGCCGAAGAATGAAAACAAGGGGCGGAATCAAAGGTATTAAAAAGAGTAAATATCTGATAAGTAATAATGATAATTAAATTGGCATTTGCATATAATCAATTACAAAAAGAACAGTAAAGAATAGAAAATTTATGTATTTGCATTTTTAAAAATCTCCACTTTTTTGATCTTTTTAATTTTCCTTATATACTTTTTAACACCCTGTGCATTCTTTTAAACGTAAATTAATAGAATTATTTCACTATTATTGTATAGCATTTAAATTGTTAAGAAATGGACAACAATTTTTCCACACAAGTAAAAGAAATTATTTCTTACAGTCGCGAAGAGGCATTGCGGCTGGGAAATGACTTTATTGGCACCGAGCATCTTGTTCTCGGTTTAATAAGAGATGGGGACAATACTGCAATGAAAATCCTTAAATCGCTTAATGTAGATCTATATGAACTGCGTAAGGAAATAGAACTGGCCGTAAAAGATAAAACAGGCAAAAACATTGCAAACATTAATTCTCTTCCACTCACAAAACAAGCTGAAAAAGTAATCAGGATTACAGTTCTTGAAGCTAAAACCAATAAAAGCCCGTTGGTAGAAAGTGAGCACCTGATGCTTTCTATATTGAAAAATAAAGAAAATATCGCTACACAAATTTTAAATCAGTTTGATGTGGATTACGATATGTTCAAAAGCGAATTAGGGTATGTAAAAACAGATCCTAAAGCAGATTTTCAGGATGAAGAAAATGAAGAATTTGAAGAAGAAAGAAAATCTTATTCACAGCAACGGCAGCCGACGAAACCACAGGCGCCCCAGGCAAAATCCAAAACCCCCGTTCTGGATAATTTTGGAAGAGATATCACGAGACTTGCAGAGATGGGAAACCTGGATCCTATTGTAGGTCGCGAAACAGAAATTGAAAGAGTTTCGCAAATTCTCAGTCGCCGCAAAAAAAATAATCCTATTTTGATAGGCGAACCGGGAGTGGGCAAAACCGCAATCGTTGAAGGTCTTGCGCTTCGTATTATTCAAAGAAAAGTAAGCAGGGTTTTGTTTGATAAAAGAGTAGTATCTCTGGATCTTGCCGCATTGGTTGCAGGCACAAAATACCGTGGCCAGTTTGAGGAAAGAATGAAAGCGATCATGAATGAACTGGAAAAGAACCGCGATGTAATTTTGTTTATTGATGAAATACATACTATCGTAGGCGCAGGCGGAGCAAGCGGTTCGCTGGATGCTTCTAATATTTTTAAACCTGCATTAGCACGCGGCGAGCTTCAATGTATCGGAGCTTCCACGCTGGACGAGTACAGAATGTACATCGAAAAAGATGGCGCATTAGATCGCCGTTTTCAAAAAGTAATGGTAGAACAGCCAAGCGTGGAAGAAACCATAGAAATACTGAAAAACATCAAAAGCAAATACGAAGATTATCACAATGTAATTTATGATGAAGAAGCTATAGATGCCTGCGTGAAACTGAGCGACAGGTATATGACTGACCGGTTATTACCCGACAAAGCAATTGACGTATTGGACGAAGTAGGCGCAAGAGTGCATTTAAAAAATATAAATGTTCCTAAGGAAGTAATAGAACTTGAGAAAAAGATAGATGAGATAAAACATGAAAAAAATAAAGTGGTAAAAAGCCAGCGTTTTGAAGAAGCTGCTTCTCTCCGCGACACTGAAAAACGCTTGCAGGAGGAATTGGAAAAAGCCAAAACTTCCTGGGAAGAAGAAAGCAGAAACAGGAGATATCCTATAAATGAAGAAGCCATAGCTGAAGTAGTAAGTATGATGACAGGTATTCCCGTGAAAAGAATGGTACAGGAAGAAACAGATAAACTTCGCAGGATGGGAGATGACCTGAAAGAAGCTGTAGTAGGGCAGGAAGAAGCTATTTCAAAAGTGGTAAAGGCCATACAAAGAAACAGGGTTGGATTAAAAGATCCCAGAAAACCAATCGGTTCATTTATTTTCCTTGGCCCTACCGGTGTAGGTAAAACTGAGATGGCCAGGTCTCTTGCAAGATATATGTTCGATAGTGAGGACGCCCTTATTCGTATTGACATGAGCGAATACATGGAAAAATTTACCGTTTCAAGATTGATAGGAGCGCCTCCCGGATATGTGGGTTATGAAGAAGGAGGCCAGCTAACGGAGAAGGTTAGACGCAAACCCTATTCTGTAATACTTTTAGATGAAATAGAAAAAGCACACCCTGATATTTATAATATTTTATTGCAGGTATTGGATGATGGTGTGCTTACAGATGGGCTTGGAAGGAAAATTGATTTTAAAAATACGATGATCATTATGACTTCCAATATTGGGGCAAGACAGTTGAAAGATTTTGGAGCCGGTGTTGGTTTTACTACTGCCTCAAGGATCGAAAATGCAGAGGAAAATAATAAGGCCGTGATTGAAAAAGCATTGAAACGTACGTTCAGCCCCGAATTTTTAAACAGGATAGATGATGTGGTGATCTTCAATTCACTCTCAGAAGATAATATTTTCTCAATCATAGATATTCTGATGAAAGGCGTTACCAAAAGGTTGGATAACCTGGGGTTGAAAATTGAACTTTCGGAAGAAGCCAAGAAGTTTATTTCAGAGAAAGGATATGATGCACAATTTGGCGCACGTCCATTGCATAGAGCAATTCAGAAATATCTCGAAGATTCGCTGGCAGAAGAAATATTGAATATGCACGTGAAAAGCGGAGATGTATTGATAGCCTCCCTGGATAAAGAAAATTCAAAAATAATTTTTGAAGTAAAAGGGGAAGTAAAGAAAGAAAAAGCATCAGAAGTTTAATATCATTTGTTTTAAATTTTAAAATGCCATCGTTTCCGATGGCATTTTTTTTAGTTTGCCAATAACCCCGTCATACTAAAAAATGGGAAATGACCAGTTTCTAAGTGTGAGACAAACAGTAAACCAACTTATTTCCTGGATTTTTAATTTATTTGATCTAAAAAGATTTGATCACTTTTCTCATGCTGTTTTTGCGCTTTCTTTTTTTTGTACCATTTTTGTATTCATGTTTCCTAAGATAATTATTACGATTGATGGTTTTTCCTCCTGTGGGAAAAGTACGCTGGCAAAGCAATTGGCGCAAAAATTAAACTATACCTATATTGACAGTGGCGCTATGTATCGGGCCATTACTCTATATTTCTTAAGAAATAATGTTGATCTTTCAAATGAAAAAGAAATCCGCGGGGCTTTGGAAAATATTTCTCTTGAATTTTTAGTAAACCAAAAGTCAGGGAATTCCGAAATTTATCTGAATGGTGAAAATGTAGAATACATTATACGTGATATCGTAGTGGCAGAAAAAGTAAGCGATGTAGCGGCACTGAAAGATGTAAGAACGTTTGCTGTAGCTGCTCAGCAAAAGATGGGCGTTCACAAAGGAATAGTAATGGATGGCCGCGATATTGGCACCACCGTTTTCCCGGATGCAGAAGTAAAAATATTTATGATTGCAGATGAAGCGGTGCGAGTAGAAAGAAGATATGCTGAAATGTTTGATAAAAATCCTAATATTTCCCTGGACGAAATAAAATCCAATATTGCCATGCGCGATTATATAGATTCCAACCGCAAAATAAGTCCGCTGCGCAAAGCTGATGATGCTATTGAACTGGATAATACCAATCTCAGTCAAAAAGAACAATTGGATTTTGCATTAAGGCTGGTGAAGAAGATCTGTGAGCCTGCTTAACTGTGAATATGTTCATTTTTTCTATAAACTTGTTTTCTACTTTTTCTGGCCTTTTACTTCTCTTCCATTAATCAAACCATATGCACAACATCAGAAGCATTAGTAGGATATGAAAAAATTGTTTTTCTTAAAACACTTGCTGTTATTCCCGCATTCATTGCCAGTGTAAACAGGTTGATGGTTTCTTCGGCATTGGGGCCTAAAAGATGTGCTCCAATAATCAAATCTGTTTCTCTATCAACCAATATTTTAAAAGCAGAAACCGGTTCATTAAGCCGCCTGGAAGAATACCAATCTGTAGTCTCTTTAAAATGTACGGTGTAATTTAAGTTTTTGTTTTTTGCCTCCTGTTCCGTTAACCCAACAGCGCCAAGAGCCGGGATGGTAAATACATTGGAAGGAATATGGCCATACTCAATTTTTTTATAATTTCCTTTTAATAAATTATCGGCAAGCACAATTCCTTCTTTTGCAGCAACAGGTGTTAAGGGCAGTCCTTTATCATTGGCATCGCCACAGGAATACACATTTTCGTTTGATACACTTTGCATATAATCATTCACGGTTACTCCTTTTTTATCAAAAGAAATATTCATTTTTTCCAAATTCATATCCTGGATATCTGCTGTTCGGCCAGCAGCATGTACTGCAAGGGAAGTAGAAAATTGAATATCTTTTCCTTCCTGTTCAGCATGAACAATAAAGCGGTTATTTTCTTCGGCGATGTTTTTCACTTCCGTATTTAATACAACCTGAATGCCCAATTCTTCACTGGCCTTTAATAATAATTTTACAAGGTCAGCATCGAAATTTACCAAAGGTCTTTTACCCCTGTGAACGATAGTTGCTTTTACTCCAAACCGCGAAACGATATGTGCAAATTCAAAAGCAATAAAACCGCCGCCAACAAATAAAATCTCCTCAGGCAATTCTTTCAATTCTAAAAAAGCGGTGCTGTCAATCAGTAAATCTTCTCCGGGTATGGAAAGTTTTGTCGGAGTAGCCCCATTGGCAATAACAAACTTTTCAGCATGTAAAATATTTTCATTTACCTGGATGGTATTTTCTGCAATAAATTTTGCCCTGCCGTGAAAAGTTGCAATGCCTGCTTCTTTTAACCCGACTTCGGTTTTGGGTATTTTAGGTTCGGTAAAGCTTGTTTTAAATTGCATTAAATCTTTCCATGAATGGGTTGCAATAGTTGCGATGCCTTTCCCCTGCAACTGTTGATTCAACGATAATGCATGAGCAATTCCCACGAGCACTTTTTTAGGATCGCAACCTCTTAAAGCGCACGTGCCACTAAAAGGCTGATTGTCTATAATAGCCGTTTTTTTTCCTGTTGCGGCGCAACGCATCGCTACGCTATTTCCGGAACCAGTACCAATTACTATTACATCAAATTTTTCCATTTTAATTGTTTTTAATTTTTGCCCAACTTAAACTTCCTCTCTAAAAAAGAAATGTGGGCTTGAGCCATTTACCAGAAAGAGATTTATCAAAAATGAATCCAAATATGAAGTGCTAACATCTGTAACTGACCATTACTCTAATAAAAAACAAATGCGAAAACCTGGTTATTTATCCTTTTACTGTAAAACAAAAAGTCTCTTACTGAATCACAAAATAGAAAAGTGCCTTCATAAAAATATTACATCAAACTTAGTCAAAATTTGCTCTCTTTAAATATTGAGAACGGATTTATCGAAGAATAGAAATATCCCATATTTGCCTGCCTACCGGTAGGTGGGTTTGTTTACTGTAAGTCGTAGTATTTTTAAAATCATTCATTTAATCTTTCGCCATCTTCATGTTTCCCATATCCATTCCCGCCATTGGATTGGCGCCATGTTCAAAAATATACTCGCTGTTGAGTAAGTAAGCTCCACTTGTTACCACCACTTCTCCTGTTTCCAAACCTGATGTTATTTCTATTACGTCATTTTCATCAATTCCTGTTTTTACCATTCGCATTTCATAAACGCCGGGGTTAGTTTGTATCCACACCATTGCGCCGTCGCTGTTTCTTAATACTGCATCAGAAGGCAAAGTAATAGATTGATGCTTTGCTTTGCTGATGGTAATATAAACCGGCATGCCCGGATGTAATTGATTATTTTTATTAGTGATGGTAAGTCTTACCAGGTTTATTCTTGAATCAGGATTCATTTCAGGATTTATAAAATCTATTTTCCCATTAATGATTTGATTATTCAAATCAGGAATCTGTACAGAGGCATTTTCACTTTGATTGATAAAGGGCATTTGTGTAGAGTATACCTGCGCTTCAGCCCATAATGTTGAGAGGTCAGCAAGTTGTAAAACGGTACCGCCTTCCATTACATAATCTCCTTCGTTTACATTTAGCGATGTAATGTATCCGGATTGAGTGCTGTAAAATGTAGTAAGTGTTGGCACCTGTTTGGTCTGACCAAGTTGGGCAATTTGCGCATTGGTCATTCCCCATAAAAGTAATTTTGTTTTCGCGCTTTCAACTAATGCTGCATAATTAATGAGTGAATTGCCAACCGTATTTTCCTGCTCCAAAGCATTCACATAATCCTGTTTCGCATTATTAAGTTCTTCACTGTAGATATCATAAACCTTATCTCCTTTCTTTACATAATCTCCCATATTTTTAAAATACAATTTATCTATTCTTCCTTCTACCCTCGCATTTATAGAAGTAAGTTTATCCTGGTTAAAATTTAATGTGCCCGTTAAAACCAATTTGTCACCAATATTGGATTTTTCAATAGTATCCGTTTGAATATTTCCGAGGTGTATTTGTTCGGCGCTCAAATGAATTTGTATTGTATTGGCATTGCTTGTTTTTACAACCGCAATCAGCTTCATGCCACAGACAGGACAGTTTCCCGGTTTATCTGCATGAACCTGGGGATGCATGCTGCATGTATAATACAAGACTTTTTGCACGACTGCTGTTTCCGTTTTCTTTTTTTCCTTACAGGAAGAAATAAGCAAAAGGCTGAAGGCTGAAAACAAAAGACAATGCAATAACTGCATCAGATGCTTTTCTAAAAAATTGTCTTTTTTAAATTTTTTATAAATCATAATAATTTTTTTTATCAATTTAATTTCCATTTCAATTATCCAATATTGTTTTTTTTGTGTGTAGGGGCAATCCCTTGCGGTTACCCTTTGGTGCAAGATTTACTTTTTTTGGGCACGGGTAAACCGTGCCCCTACTTATTACTCGTCTTAATAAAACTTTGACTATCTACAAGGTATTGGGCATTTGCAGCAACGGTATCAGAAGGATTTAAACCCGAAATTATTTGAACCTTATTTTCTGTACGCATTCCTGTTGATACCTGGTGAGCCATAAATCCTCCTTTTGATTTTAGAAAAACTACATTTTTCATACCCAAAGAAAGTACCGATGATTGCGGCAACCACAAGCCCTGCCTGCTTGCGGTAAAAATTTTTGCATCCACCTGGCTTCCCAATATGAGCATGTTTTTGTTTTCAAAATATACTCTCGCAGTAAGTGTTTTACTATCGCTACGAAAGAAAGGTTCAATAAAATCTATCTTTCCTTTTATGACTGCAGAAGTATCCGATTCAGGTGTGATATTTACTGCGTCTCCTTTTTTTACCACAGATTGGTCTTCCGGAAAAATTTGTAATGCCACCCATGTTTTCATGTGATTCATAATCATGAATAATGTTTGGCCTTTGGTTACATACATTCCTTCTTTCAATGGCAATTCCTGCGTTTCGGTCACGGAAGAGTTCATCACATTTTCATTCATTCCATTATTCATCACGTGGCCGTTGTAATTGCTATAAACACTTATACTGTACAAAGGTTTTCCGGTTTGAATTACCTCATTTAATTCTGCAGCGCTCATTCCAAGTAATAATAATTTTTGTTTGGCTGCACTGATAAAAGACAGATTTGTTGCATCCCTTTTTAAAAGGAATAATAAATTTTCCTCTGCCGTTAGTATCTCAGGTGAATATATTTCCATTACTTTTTGTCCGGCTTTTACATTTTGAAAACGAAAACGCAAATACAATTTTTCTATCCGGCCCGAAACTCTTGCAGAGATATTACCGGCAGCTCTTGTATCTGCTTCAATGGTGCCATACGCTTTTACAGGAATACTGATATCGCTTTCCTCGGGTACAATAACCGGAAGTGACGCTATCACAAATTCATTAGTTGGTTTCAGCAATGTTTGCAGGTCAATATTTTTTACTGCTACAGGTTTCTTATTTTCTGAAGAAGCAGAAGTGATTTCTGCATTATTTGTTTGTTTACTGTAAGGCAAGTTTTGTTTACTGTTACATGATTGTTCAAAAAAAATAGTAACAGTTATTATTAAGATGTAAATCCAAAAATTCTTTTTCATTTTCTTTATTTTATTTCCAGCAATTTCTCTAACTCAACCTGCATACTTAATAATTGTTGCAGTTGATTGATGTAGTCAAGCTGAGTTTTATTTAAGGTTTCCCACGCATCGTATAATTCAAATAACTCTTCAGTATTTTGCTGATATCCCAGTTGTGTACTTTCATAATTTTTTTGAAGTGCAGGGATAATATTATTTTCAAATAATTGCACTTGTTTTTTCTTTGCCGTAATATCCTGTTGTATTTGATAAGCCATCCCTGAATATTCATTTGCCATGGCTGCTTTCTGTTCTTCTAAAGATTGTGTTTTGAAATTGAGACTTTCAATGTTTGCTTTATTGGTTCTTGTTGACCAGTTCATCGGGATTTTTACAGTACCCATTAAGTCAAACATCATTGGTGCATTTCCATATCGGAACATGTGAGAATATTGCACGCCAAACTGAGGTTTCATGCTTTGCTTTTCTATATCCTGTTTTAAATAAGCAAGCTCTATATTTTTATCAATAGCTTTTATATCACTCCTGTTATTGTAAAATAATGTGCTGTCAAAAACCATTGATGAATAATCCTTCGTCACGTAATTCGTGTCAACAGAGAAGTCTTTTAGTTTATCACGGTTCATTAAAGTGTTTAATGCAATTCTTTTTTGTGAAATTTCGTTTTCTAATTCCACGCGCATACTTTGAATGTTGCCAAGAGATGCCTTTGCTTTATAATAGGCGCTTATTTTACCGAGACCATTTTTATATCTTGTTTCGGCATTGGTAATCATAAAATGTAACAATTTTTCACTTTCATCCAGTATGGATAATTTCTTTTCAATAATGACCCATTCATAATAATTTTTTTTCGCTGCCGCAAAGAGATTATTCAACGTGGCTTTTTTATTTTCTTTTGTAACTGACGACATCGCTTTCATGTAATCTTCATTAGCGTCATTGTATTTTTTATTGGGAAACATTTGTTCCACACCAACCATGAAACTTCCCATTCCACCTTGCGCAGGCATGTTACCATTGGCTTTCATTCCATTCCATAACGACGTATTATATGGTGTCATCCAGAAACCCGCTGAAACCTGCGGTGGCGCCCAGTTCCTTGCTCCAGCAGCCTCAGCATCCAATGATTGAACTTCCGCATCATACATTTTTAGCGATGGATAAGAATGTTGAATACTGTCTAAAACATCAGGTAGTTCCATGGTTTGCGCTGATACTTTGTGAACCGGGATTTGCAGGATAAACAAGAAGATTGGAAAATAAAACAGAAAGGAATTTCTTCTCCAAAACCTTTTTAATTTTCCGGTTGGTGACGACACCAACCGGGAGCGGGTGCCGTGGGCGGTGTCCTCACCGCCCACAACCAGCAAAATTAGTACGTTACTTAAACGAATCATTTTTATTATTTTTTTGTTTTATTATTTTTGAATTACTTAATCCTATAATCCCAATAATCCTAGAAATCATAGTTCAGACAATTAATGCGATACTTCATTTACTTCAATCTTCCCAAATTTTTTCAATTCATATTCTTTATTCATCAGGAAAATGAGTGGCGTTACCAACAGGATATAAATGGCTGAAGAGATAACACCACCAACCATAGGTAATACGATTGGCTTCATCACATCGCTGCCTACACCATTACTCCATAAAATAGGAACAAGAGCAAAGAGAGAAACACTTACCGTCATTATCACCGGACGTAATCTTTTGACAGCACCGCTTATTGTATAATTTTTCAAATCCTTTCTTGTGATGGTTTCTTTTGAATTTCCACTTTTGGAAATAAGTTGTTGCATGGCATCATTCAAATAAATGACCATTACAATATTCGTTTCTACGGCCAGCCCGAATAATGCGATAAAACCAACTGCTACCGCAACAGATAAATTAACACCCCAGAAATAAATCATGTAGGCGCCGCCGATAAGCGCAAAAGGAAGAGAGATTAAACTTAACAATGCTTCGCGTTTTGAATGAAATGCGAAATACATGCTGATAAAAATAATAACCAATACTATTGGCAAAATCAGCTTTAATGTTCGTTCGCTGCTAATCAGGTTTTCATATTCTCCGCTCCATTCAATAAAAAATCCTTTAGGCATTTGACCTATCGCGTCGTTTAATTTTTGTTGCGCTTCTTTAACCGTACTTCCTAAATCCCTTCCACGAACATTGAACAAAACAGTGCCGCGCAATAAAGCATTTTCAGAATTTATCATCGGCGGCCCTTCGGTAATTTTAATATCAGCAACTGCCTGTAAAGGAATAGGCCCGAATTCTTTTGTCTGCACCTGCAGCCGTTTTAAAGCTTCTATATTATTTCTGAAATCCTGGCCATATCGTGCATTCACGGAAAAACGTTGCCTGCCTTCAACCGTAGTGGTTATTTGTGCTCCACCCACCGCACTCTCAATCACCGCATTTACATCATCCACGCTTAAATTGTAACGGGCAATTTCTTCACGGTTAATATTGATGTCAATGTATTTGCCGCCCGTAATCGGTTCTACATATAAATCTTTAATGCCCGGAATGCCTTGCAAATCTTTTTTTATCACTTGAGCAAATGCATAAATACTATCTAAGTTTTGCCCATATACTTTTATGCCTACGTCCGTTCTGATGCCTGTGGAAAGCATATTAATCCGGTTGATAATTGGCTGTGTCCACCCGTTAGTAACGCCGGGAATTTGAAGTTTGCTGTTGAGTTCATTGATGATGCTGTCTTTGGTTATTCCTTTTCGCCATTCGTTTCGCGGCTTCAGTATTACTATTGTTTCAATCATGCTGATAGGCGAATTATCCGTTGCCGTATTGGCTCTTCCCGCTTTGCCCAAAACAGATTTCACTTCAGGGTCAGACGCAAGAATTTTATCCTGCACCTGCAAAATTCTTTTTACTTCGGCATTGGAAACATCCGGTAAAGTAACAGGCATAAAAAGTATGCTTCCTTCATCCAGCGGAGGCATAAATTCTGTGCCCAGGTTCATCACCATTGGAATGCTGACAACAAGCGCAATCAACATTACACTGATGGTGGTTTTCCGCCATTTTATACAAGCCCTGATAGCGGGGCCATAAATCCTTTCTAAAAAATGATTGACAGGATTAGCTGTGCGAGGTCTAAACCTGCCACGCATAAAAAATGAAATCAATACCGGCGCTAATGTTATCACTAAAATAGCATCCACAACCATAATGAATGTTTTGGTATAAGCAAGTGGATGAAACAATTTCCCTTCCTGGCCTGTTAATAAAAAAACAGGAAGAAAAGAAGTGACAATTATAATTGTTGAAAAGAAAACCCCGCGTGAAACCTCTTTGCAGGAACGTTCTATTATTGATAACCGAATATCTTTTGGTATTTTTTTATATGGTTTTGTCAATTTCATTTTTTGATAATTATTTTTTTTGAAATCAGTTATCAGCTTTCAGCAATGAGCTATCAGCTTTCAGCTATGAGCTATGAGCAATCAGCTTTCACTCACAATTCACTACTAACAATTCATTCTTCATTCTTAATTATTAATTATTCCTCGTTCTGCCATTCCGATAAATTCCGATAAGCATTTTCACTCATGATAATTCCATTGTCAACTATTACCCCAATAACCAAAGCAACACCAGTTAAAGACATAATGTTGGACGAGAATCCAAAAGCATTAAGGAGAATAAAACCAATGGCAATAGAAATAGGAATTTGTATAATAATACTTAATGCACTTCGCCAGTGAAGAAGAAAAACAATAACAATAATGCACACAATACTTATCTCTTCTATCAACTTGTCTTTGATATTATGAATAGCTGCTTCAATTAAATTACTTCTGTCATAATCTATTTTAAAAGAAACTCCTGCAGGCAATCCTTTCTGCACATCAGCCATTTTTGTCTTGAGCAATTTGATTACTTTATCCGCATTCTCTCCATATCGCATTATCACAACGCCACCCACCACTTCGCCATCTCCATTTGCATCAACAATGCCCAACCTTAGATTCCCACCCATTTGTACCGTGCCAATATCTTTTATACGAACTGGAATTCCATTGTTATTTGCCAAGGCAACATTTTCTATGTCATTTTTATTTTTTATATAACCCAGTCCACGAATGATATAGCCCATCCCACCCATATCCAATTTTCTTCCACCGACATCATTGTTATTGGCGCGTACTTTTTTTATTACATCCATCATGGAAATATTGTAGAATTGAAGCTTTACAGGGTCCACCACTATTTGGTATTGTTTATCAAAGCCGCCGAAAGAACCTACTTCCGCAACGCCAGGAACTGTTTGCAAAGCAAATTTTATATACCAATCCTGCAGAGCTCTTTGGTCTCCTAAATCCATTTTTGGCGCATCAAGATGATACCAGAAAATCTGGCCAACGCCGGTTCCATCAGGACCAAGAGAAGGTGTAACGCCTTGCGGCAATAAACGTTGGGCATAATTTAATTTTTCGAGTACCCTTGTCCGTGCCCAATAAATATCCACATCATCATCAAATATTACATACACGAAACTCATCCCAAACATGGAAGTACCACGGATGTCTTTCACTTTGGGCACACCCTGGAGATTACTGACTAAAGGATAGGTAACCTGGTCTTCCATAATTTGTGGACTTTGCCCGCTCCATTCGGTAAAAACAATCACTTCGTTTTCGCTTAAATCAGGAATAGCGTCAACAGGATTCCTTTGAATGTTATAAATACCCCAGCCAAACAGCCCCGCAGCAACAAGCAAAACGATATATCGGTTCTTTAACGACCATGAAATAATTTTTGAAATCATGTTAATAGTTAATAGTTATTAGTAAATAGTAATTAGTGATAAGTTATCACTCTCACTCATCACTCATCACTCATCACTTATCACTCCTCCCTCATCACCCTCCATCATTGAAACCTTTCTTCTACGCTGCCACAGTCTGACATTTTATTTCCCAAATATGGATTCCTGATTTCTTTTATTTCGCTCAACCATAAAGCACCATTATTATACATCGGGCAATTGTCGCCATATAAAGTAATTCCCGGATTAAAAGCCTTTACGAGTGTATAAACATCTTTGCTCATGATAAAGAAATGTTGTCTTTGGTCAACAAGTTTACTTTTTGAAATATCTTCAGCCTGCTCTTTCAAATTGCTTTCAACAGAATCATACACTTTTTTTTGCGCAGCAGTAAACAAGCTTTTATTAAAGATTTTCATTTCATCTTTTAACTTAACAGACGCAGTAGCCGCAGCAACTGAATCATCTTTAACCAGGGCATTTTTTATAGCAATGTAATTTTGGACCAGTGATTTCATAAAGGTGGCAACACCGGCATTAACGTCTGTAAATGTTGGAGATACTGTCTTTACATTTACATCCTCATTATCATTTGATTGTATTGCCATTTCATTATCATGGCTTTTCTTACTGCTATCTGCATTGGAAGAATTATTGTTGCAAGACGTAATTACCAAGGCTGAGGCGGCAAGAACAAGAATTGATTTTTTCATTTTTTAAATTGGTTTACTGGGTAATTGGTTAATTGGTTAATTAGTTAATTAGTTATTTGTCCACCGGGGTGAATGCCTTTCGGACGGGGTTTATTAGTTTGTATATTTAATTTTTCTTTGAATTGATTTGAAGCCAACCTTAGTAGAAAAAATATATCAATAAGTCACGGACCTTATTACCTTATTTTATTTTCATCTTAAAAAAATATAGCAATTACTTTCCTGCATTAAAGCACAAATAAGGTAATAAGGTTGGCGCATTACAATATGATTTACTACTAAGGTTTAAAAATTGGAATTACTATTAAATAGAATGATTGAAAACAACAGGCATATAGAAATGCCTATAACCCGATATCTTATCTATCGGGAAAATAGAAGAGAAAAAATTCTAAATCAGAAAAGTACAGTTGCGCTTGTAAATGGTAATACCGCTACTCCGTGGCGGCGCATTACTAACAGGATATTCTGCAATTAAAGAAGGAAAATGGAAATTATTATTTTCAAAAAAAACAATAGGTGAAATAATGGAAACCGGTTGCTGAATGTGAAAAGATGCGTCGGATATATTTTGATCATTTATCAATTTCACAAACTTTTGTTCGTGCTGGCAACAAGCGGATTTAGCCTCAACCTTTTTCTCCATCTTGCATTTGCTACATGAAGGTATTTCGGTTTTTGCCATATTTTCCGCAACCTTTTTACCCTGGCAATAATAAAAATTAATAGTAGTCCCGGTGGTGGTAGTAAAGTATAAAACAACTAATATGGCCGCGATAGCTTTTTTCATTTGAGAAATACAAAGTTATATTTATTTATGAAACGGCTGTATTTCATTTATATTTTAACAAACAAATTTTATCAGAGTATGTTTTCCATAAAAGAGGATTTGTGATATGCGATCTTAAAAGTCTCGAAAGAGATTTACTTTTACACAAAAAGAAATTAAAATCTGTCATGGTAAAAATGGGCGAATACAATGTGCTGAAAGTGGTCAAAGAAAGATCTATGGGCTTTTTTCTTGATGACGGTGGTGAGGGGATATTATTACCCAAACGCTTTGTGCCACCAGGTACGAAGATGGGTGATGAAATAAAAGTTTTTTTATATCATGATGGAGAAGACAGGCCTATCGCTACCACTCAAAAACCGTTCGGTATTTTGGGAGATATTGTGAAACTGAAAGCGGTGAATGTAACACACCAGGGAGCTTTTTTAGATTGGGGATTGATGAAAGATCTGTTTATTCCCAAATCAAAAATTAAAAGTTACATGATCCCTAATGGCGAATATTTAGTGAAAATAGTGATGGACGAAAAGACAGGAAGGCTCGCAGCTACTGAAAAGTTAGAACCCTTTTTATCTAATGAAATCCTAACGGTAAAAGAAAAAGATTTGGTGGAATTAATGGTATATCGCCAAACTGATATTGGTTATGAAGTAATCATCAATAATATTCATAAGGGCATTTTACATAATAATGAAGTTTACAGAAATATTTCTATCGGAGATCGCTTTAAAGGATTTATTAAAAATATTTTACCCGAAAATAAAATAGACGTGGCAGCCGGAAAGCCAGGTTACGCAAGGGTAGAAGATGAAACTGAAAAAATATTACGATTATTAAAAGAGAATGACGGCTACCTTCCTTATCATGATAAATCTTTACCGGAAGATATTTATTCGTTCTTTGGTATGAGCAAAAAGACTTTTAAAATGACAACAGGAAATTTATATAAACAACATAAAATATCTTTCACTAAAACCGGTATTCAATTGACAGAAGAATAATCCCAACATTTTTTACCAGTTATTTTTCTGTTCTTCATTGGTTCTTTCAGGAATTTCTGCAGGATGTATTCTCCAGTCAGCATCATACTTTACAATCATTGCGAGCCACATCGTTCTTGAAATCCGCATGAGTACGGGTTGTAATGCCAGTATGAAAACAGAATTCAAAATGAGCCAATAAAATACCCTGTTGTCATCAGTAGATATTCCGATAAGTAACCACCATGCAAGAAAGGTAACTATACTTATCATTACAGTAATTCCGTAACTCACATAACCGGAACCATAATAAAATCCTACTTCTATATCAAAATATTGCCCGCACACTTCACACGTTTCATGCATTTTCATGAATCCTTTTGAGTAAGGCTTTTTATTTATAAACATATTGCCAATGCGGCATCGCGGACATTTGCACTGAAATAAATTTAAAAAACCAGGCTTCTCTTCACTATTCTTTTTGTCCGGCATCTGATTACTTTTTCGCCTGCGAATTTAAGAATTAATCAGGTGATCATTGAATTAGTTAATTGATTATTAGTTAATTGGTTAATTAGTTAATTGGTTAAGAATACCGTTCGAATGGGATTTGTGGTAAAACAGGAATACCCTTTATTTCTTTGTTTACTGAAAGCTCATAGCTGGTTGCTGAAAGCTGATCGCTTAAATTGCTTTCATCTCATCCCTATTTTTTACGCCAATCTTATAGCCATAAGTAGCGAAATAAAGAATAAATAAATAACATGGAATCAGTATCCAGAATGCCTGCTGATAACCGAATTTTTCGCCAAGGGCTGCCCAAATTTTTGGCAATACCCCGCCACCGGCTATTCCTATTATTAATAATGCAGAACCGGTTTTAGTAAATCTTCCCAAACCATGTAAGGCCAATGGCCAGATAGCAGGCCACACCAGGGCATTGGCCAATCCCAGTAAAGCAATAAATAATACAGAAGTGTATCCTGAAGTGAAGAGAGCCAGCAAAGTAAATAATACACCAAGGATTGCGGAACCTTTTAATGCGGTAGTTTGTGACATGTATTTGGGTATAGCAGCAATTCCTATAAGATATCCTATCAACATTCCTATCATCGTGTAGGAAGTAAAATGTTTGGCAATATCAAGGCTGATGCCGATTGATTTTCCATAGATCTGGATGATATCTCCGGCCATTACTTCTGCGCCTACATATAAAAAAAGTGCGATGAAACCTAACCACAAATAAGGGAAACTGAAAATACTTTTCCCATCATTGTGCGTTGTATTTTTTTGAACAACCTCTTCGCCTTCGGCTTTCACTTCTGGCAAAGCGGAAAAATAAATAAAAACTGCAAGGGCTATAAGTATTACCGCCATAACAATATAAGGAACAATTACCCGCGACGCCATTTCATTAAGCGCAGTGGTTTTTTGTGTTACATCCATTGTCTTTAAACTTTCAATAAGGACGTTTGAATCTTTAAGCAAAAAAGCACCCATAACCAATGGTGCAAGGGCTCCAGCGCCTTTGTTGCAAATGCCCATAATGCTGAATCTTTTTGCCGCACTTTCTATAGGACCAAGAATAGTAATGTATGGATTGGATGCAGTTTGCAACAATGCTAATCCTGTACCTATAATAAATAAACCCGTAAGAAACAATCCATACATTCTTGTTTCAGCAGCAGGAATAAAAACCAATGCGCCCAATGCCATTAAAATTAAACCCCACACCATTCCATTTTTAAAACCGGTTTTTCCCAAAACCCATGATGAGGGAAATGCCATTACCGCATAAGAAATATAAAATGCAAAAGTAACCAGTACCGCTTCTGAAGTCTGCAATTCGCAGGCGATTTGTAAATAAGGAATAAGGGTACTATTGAGCCATGTAACAAATCCAAATATAAAAAACAGGGTCCCGATAATTACGATCTGCGAAGTGTAATTTGGTTTTTGATTAGTCAGGTCTTGAGTCATAATAATTTAATTAATTAAATGAAATGGAAATGGAGTAAAATTATTTTTATAAAAAACAGGATAAGTGAAAATATAGAAATAATAGGAAATTCCAATCACAGCATTCCTGTATAAAAGCTATAATAATGATTTTACGTAGTGCAATTATTTAAACAAACGGTTGCGTGATTTTTTTTGACCACGGATTACATGAATTGAAAATAATTGGTCAGTCAGAGAATTACAAACCAATTATTTCAAGGGTGTACAGTAAGACAATAAATAGGGAGGATTCCTATTCGGTAGTTATTGGCTTATTTTTTTGCCAGGGATCAGTCCGGGGCAAACAGGTCACACTGATTATTATTAATTTCAGAGATAGAAGTAAATCAACAAATATTGCGAATTCCTAAATCAGTGTGAAACATTGGATTAAATTGTATAAAAAAATTTGAAAAAATAATTTTACAATTCCACCAATTTATATTTCACATAATCCCTTTCTCCCACACTTTCAGTATATGCAACCAGTGCAACATTTTTATTAATGGCTTTTACCACCGGAAAAGTAGCATTCCCTGTTTCGGAAGTAATGTATTGTTTGACAGGATCATTCCCATCTGTATTTCTAATTTCCATTCCGATACGCGAAGAAGAAATATTTCCTTTAGAAAAATTTTCATTCCAAACAATGGCAATATCATTATCAACAGAAGAGATCTGGCAATGTCTTGAAGCCATGCCGCTCACTTTTTCTCTTGAAGAAAATGTTTGCCCTTCATTATTAGAATTGCAATAATAGACTCCTCCATTGTTTCCTCCGGTAAACCATGTAAACTGAATTCCATCTTTATTTTCCGTCATTGCGGGACCTGTATGCGGACAGCCAAAAACCACCCAATTGTCATCACTGATTCTTTCAGGTGTAGAAAACGTTTTCCCATTATCCGTAGAAATAGCATGCACCATATCGCGAATATTGTCGCTAATAATGGCACGGTACAGAATATGAATATTTTTTTTACTGTCAACAAAAAGATCGGTCCTGCAGCAGGGACAACAAGGCTCGCTGACAAGATGTTCATTCTCAAATCCTGAATTACCGTTTGTTTCAGCGAAATATAAAGCCGATCCGTCAGATGGAGTTTTTTTCCTGTTATCAAGCCACGTAATGCCGATATTTCCATTTGGTAATAATGCCATATCAAAATAACGCTGGTCATAACCCGCAGTATCCTTTACCAGTTTTTCTGCTTTGCCCCACGTAACGCCATTGTCAAAGGATTGAGAATAAAAAACTACATCCGAATATTGGGATTTGGGATTTGGGTTTGCAGAAGCCCACGCAGCAATGACTTCTCCGCCCGGCGTAAATACTATTTTCGGCAAATTTTCGCCGTGCGGATGGATGTTGCTGCTGCCGGGAATTTCTATTGTCTTATCAAAAGTTTTTCCCTTATTTTTTGAAACCGCATAACAATATACAGAAGTCGTTGAATCTGTTTTTTTGATCCAGCTTAATACAATATTTCCACTTCCATCTTTTGTGAGAAAAGGGCATGATCCTTCTGAAGTATCTATCTGCATTGTATTTGAAGCGATAATGTTTATTTCCTTTTCGCTATGAAAGCAAGATTGGAAAATAAATCCAAAACTGATTAGTATTAAAATAATATTTTTTTTCATGTCTGATAATTTAATCCTTGTTAATTTCTATTAATCTGTGGCCAAATTTATTTTTCACCAAAATGATAAGCAACTCCTATATTGACCGTACTTAATTGCCCCGGCCGGTAAGTAGTGCCATAAGCGCTTTTTTCTACTGTTACCGCATAATTTTTATTGGTTACATTTATCCAATTGACCCATGTTTCAAAATGTTTAAATGCATATCCCATTCTTGCATTGAACTCTGTAAATCCATTATATTTTGAAGTGTTTTGTGGATCCGTAAAATAAGAACCCAGGCTCTGGCTTTCTATTGCTATTCTAAACCCATTAAAATAATGAGGCTTATAGGTTATTTCTCCGTTCAATATATATGAAGGAGATTGTGGCATATCATTCCCGTTAAAACTTTTTCCCTGTTGTACAAAATCCACATATTTATGTTTTGCAACGGTACCGCCTATACGAAATCTCAAATCTTTTACAGGAGCATATTTAATATTTAATTCTATTCCCTTATGACTGGTTTCTCCGGTATTTTCATTGATATAACTGCCATTGGCCAATTGGGTACTGACGATTTCATTTTTCCCCTGGAGATCATATATTGACGCTTCCGCATATCCCTTCTCTTCTGCAAAAGTAAACCAGCCTCCTATTTCATAGTTAATGTAGGAAGAAGGTTTTAGGGTGGGCACCTGTACACCCGTGTATAAATCACTGATATTAGGCGGAGCAAAACCAACGCTGTAATTCGTATATAATCCCCTGTTATTACCAAAATTATATGTAAAACCAATCTTGGGAGAAAAATGATCAAAATGATTGATTGCGTCGGGAGCCCCGGAGTATGCGCCCGGTGGTAAGTAATTATCAAATTTATAATCAAGGCGATCATAGCGTGCCGCAAGGACAATTCTTAATTCACTTACCGGATTATATTCCAATTGAGTATAGGCAGCTGTATTCAAAAGATCAGCTTTGTAATCGGTAAGGATACTATCGGTTGATTGATATTGATAATAAACTCCGTTGGGATCCTTATCAATACTGATATAATTGGCCAGGTAAGTAGCAGGACTGAAATCTGCGCTTACCCCACTTATCCATTTTGCATTGATTGAATTTATTTTTTTAGAATGTTGAACAATCAAACCATAACTATGAAATGCATCGACATTTATTTGCCCGGTAGCTGCGGAGGAATTATCTGCTACATCAGCGATATAGTAAAAAGGATTTTGTCCGATGGCTGAATGCCTGTAAAAAAGTGTAAAGTTCGTGGTGTTATTTTCATTCCATTTTTTGGAAAGTGTACTTCTAACCCTCAATGCGTTTACTTCCCGATAAGTAAAACGATACAAACTTGCATAATCTTTACTATAAAATTCTGCGCTGTCTAATCCTCCTGTTTGATCGGTATAGTAATTAATATAATCGGCTACTGTTGTCAATTTTGTATTATCATTAAAAGCATAATCCGCTCTAAATGTAACTGCGGTTTTGTGAAAATCGTTATGATCTGCTATGGCCTGGGTTTGATCTGCATAATATCCTCCCACATAAATTCCCAGCTTTTTATAAGTATTGCTTAAATTAAAATCAGTACGCTTATAGCCACGGGTTCCTGCTTCTGCCTGTATTTTTCCTGAAAGAACAGGCGATGGTGATTGGGTGATAAAATTAATAGCACCGCCCACCGCCTCGCTTCCATATAAAGAAGATGCCGGACCCTTGATCACTTCTATTCTTTGCAAGGATGCCTGGTTAATTTCAATCAGTGCATTGTGATTAAAATCACCAACCGTTCTTATAGGAATTCCATCTTCGAGATAGAGATAGAGATTGTTGTAACCTAATGGCTGCCTGATAGCCATACTATGTTGTTCATTTCCCAGGTCTACCATAAAAACACCGGGCACTTTATTAATCAGCATATCAAGCCTCGTGGCTTTGGTATCATTTATTTGTGTTTTGGAAATTACATCAATTGCTACAGGCACTTCCGTACGCTTTTGCAATTCACGGCTACCGGATACAATCACCTCATTCAAACTTCCAAATGATGGAGTAAGAGAAATGATTGTTTTTTGCCTGTTTACTGCTTCTCTTATAGGATAATATCCAACAGAAGTTACCTCAATACTATCTGTTTCCGGCAAAGAAAAATTTCCATTCTGATCTGATATAGTACTTATTTTATGCTGTAAATCTAAAACTGTTGCTCCCTGCAAAGCCTGTTTAGTAGAGGCATCTATGATAGTTCCTGTTATCCTTTTTTGTGCAAAAACAATATTGATCACGGTCAATAGCAGTACAGTCAAGCACATACGCTTATTCATCTGTAAAAAAATTTAAATTAAATAATACTTCATCCCTGGCAGGGATAAATAGTGCAATAATTATTGAAAACAATTATGCAGAAGGTGGATGAAATATGCTGTGCGGAAAAGAAGAAATAGAACCGTCATTCTTTATAAAGAATAATGGTTTGATAACGGAAACAGTATTTTCTATTGTAAAAGGTTTTGGTACAAAAAAGGGTACTACATCAAATCTTTCATTTTTTGAAAAAGGAGCCTGCTGATCCTGCTTTTCATCGTCCTTTAATTTTTTGGTAAGATAGCATTTCCCGTCGCAGTGCATCATAGGCTTATCCTTGTTCACACAAAGGTTTTTTGCGATGTAAGAGCGGTTTAAATAAAAATCAGCCTGAATAATATATGAACTGAACGTTTGAATAAAAATACTCAGTGTTAAAAATATGGTCGCAAAAACTTTCAATTGATAAACTATAACATTATTTGTAAATGCAAAAGTAATTCAGAAAAAATAAGTACCTGATTTTAAAATATGATTGTGATCAGTTTTTAATATAATTTCGAACAACTTTGAATCAATGATAAATAATGTTTCCTTTTAAAATCATTGGAGTTGATTAATAAGCAAAAGGTTACAAAAGATAGTAATGACGATCTGCATCTTTTCTACAGTAAACAATCAAATAACCCTAATTTTTCTTTTTATAATTTTTTGAAGAATAGTAGAAAACTTTTTTGAAGGATACTGTACTTGTCAGTAATCGGTTAGAGAATTATAGAATCCATTTTTTATCCCGAACTTTGAAAGATAACGATTGTCACTTTTTAAGTGATATCTATTGCTACTTCAATTATTAATTATGTCCCTTTCTTCTTTACAATCATTGGTTTTATGAAAGTTGATGTACAATATTTTATATTATCGTTCTTAGCTTTTATGTCATTTTATTTTTCTAATGCTCAATCATCTGTTAGGCTAAACACCGGGCACGTTAAAATTAAATCAAAAATACCGGACACTATAAGAGATTTAGTGGATATTGCATCAGTCCATGTTTATAAAAATACCCTGCTGCCGGATCTTACCTTTTCCAAACCATTACCTGAGCGATTAAATGACTCGGCTAAAAACCAACGTGGATTATTAAATACTCTCAAAGAGCACGGTGTCTCTTTTGGAGTTAGCGAATCGTTGGAAGGGTACTATAATTTCATGGGTGGCATACGTGTTGGCTCGGCTGCTGCATCCACTTTCGATGCGAATATCAGTATAGACATGCAACAACTGCTGGGTGTTTCAGGAGGTAAGTTTTATGCCGATTTGGAAGCTCATTCCTTTAGTGATCCCTCTAATATGCTCGTCGGAGATCTCCAGGTTTTTGACAAGAATAATGCAAAGCCATTTTTACAAATGTTTGAATTTTGGTATCAGCAGAAACTTTTTAATAACACGCTTCGCATTAAAGTAGGAAAGGTAGATGCAAATGTAGAATTCAGTCTCATTAACAATGGTTTGGATTTTATGACCAGTTCTGCGCATGTAACGCCAACACTATCAGTATTTCCCACTTTTCCTGATCCGATGCCAAGCGTAAACCTTTTTTTTACACCGGGCAAGTTATTCTATGCCAGCTTAGCCGTTTACGATGCTAACTCAAGCAATCATTTTCTTGATTTCTCAGGTAAACCCGGATCAGTGCAACCTACTTTAAACGGCCAATTAATGATTGCTGAAACCGGAATGACCTGGAGCAATTTTCCAAATCATGGTAAAGATGGTAATCTGCGATTAGGCTTTTGGAGGCATAATGGTGTATTCAACCGATTTGACAGCAGCGAACAACATGGCGCCGGTGGATTATACCTGGTCTTTAATCAAACAATATGGAAACCTTACTCTGACAAGGATGAGGAACGAGGCCTTCGAATGTTTATGGAGTATGCACATTCAGATGCGAAAGTATCATCCATTTACCAGCACTTTGGAGGAGGCCTTGAATGGACAGGAATTGCCGCAAGTCGTCCGGGAGATGCCATTGGTGTGTGTACTCAATATGCCTTCCTAAGTCATGCACAAGGTATTCTGTGGAACTACGAGTTGGCTATAGAGTCGTTTTATAAAATACGTTTCACTCCCTGGATGAACGTGGTGCCTGATGTTCAATATATCGTGCATCCCGGCGGCCGATACTCCAATGCTTTGATAGGCACTTTACAATTGAACTTAGCCTTTTGAGTTAATTGCTATTGTTGATGTCTTTCTCTTTAAATTCTTATCCAGCTTATATTACAGCTGATTTTACCAACTATTTTTTAGTATTATACCGCCTCTTACATCGCTTACAGGCAGAATTACAACAAACCAACAAATAATCGGGGTTTCTATTTTCTGGAAAAAGAAATTATTCCTCCATCAAAAGGCTGCCTCTTTCACAAGAGACAGCCTTTAAGCATCTATTCAATCCACATTATTTTACTTCTTCAAACTCAGCATCGGTTACATTGTCTGCACCGGCACTCGCTCCTTCACCTTGCTGATTGGGTTGCTGTTGCCCATTTGCCTGTCCATCACCACCAGGTGCTCCCGCACCTTGGGTGGCCTTGTACATTTCTTCACTTGCTGCTGTCCATGCGGTGTTCAATTCAGTAACTGCACTGTCCACTTTATTTACATCCTGAGTCTTGTGCGCTTCTTTCAGTTTCCCCAAAGCGGTTTCAATAGGCGCTTTTTTATCTGCCGAAATCTTTTCACCATATTCTTTTAATTGTTTTTCTGTCTGGAAGATCAGGCTGTCGGCCTGGTTCATCTTATCCACTTTTTCTCTTTCGGCTTTATCAGTTGCTTCATTCGCCTTAGCTTCATTTTTCATTTTTTCAATTTCTTCTTTGCTTAAACCGCTACCTGCTTCTATACGGATGTTATGCGATTTTCCGGTGCCTTTGTCTTTGGCCGAAACATTTAAAATTCCATTCGCATCTATATCAAAAGTTACTTCGATCTGTGGTAAGCCTCTTGGTGCGGGTGGAATACCATCCAAATTAAAAGTTCCCAGGCTTTTATTTTGCGAAGCCATCGGCCGTTCACCCTGAAGTACATGAATCTGTACACCCGGCTGATTATCACTTGCTGTAGAGAATGTTTCCATTTTCTTTGTAGGAATAGTAGTATTGCTGTCAATCAATCTTGTCATCACACCGCCCATAGTTTCAATACCGAGGGAAAGAGGAGTAACATCAAGTAACAAAACATCTTTAATTTCTCCTGTAAGTACACCGCCCTGTATGGCAGCGCCTACTGCCACTACTTCATCAGGATTTACACCCTTATGTGGTTTTTTGCCAAAGAAATTTTCTACCAGTTCCTGAACTTTTGGAATACGGGTAGAACCACCTACAAGAATTACTTCATTAATTTCATTCTTACTCAAACCTGCATCTTTCAATGCAGCTTCACATGGTTTTAAACAACGTGAAAAAAGATCGTCAGCCAGTTTTTCAAAATGGGCGCGGGTTAATTTTTTCACCAAATGTTTTGGGACGCCATCTACTGCTGTGATGTATGGAAGATTAATTTCAGTTTCAGTAGAAGATGATAATTCTATCTTAGCTTTTTCTGAAGCTTCTTTCAGGCGCTGCCATGCCATCGGGTCTTTACGAAGATCTATCGCTTCATCTTTTTTAAATTCCCCTGCAAGCCAGTCCATGATTACTTTATCAAAATCATCACCGCCAAGGTGAGTATCCCCATTGGTAGATTTTACTTCAAAAACTCCATCACCTAATTCAAGAATAGAAATATCAAATGTACCGCCTCCAAGGTCAAAAACCGCGATCTTTTGGTCTATACTTTTTTTATCTAAACCATACGCCAAAGCTGCTGCTGTAGGCTCATTGATGATACGGCGTACTTTCAATCCGGCAATTTCACCGGCTTCCTTAGTAGCCTGTCTTTGAGAATCGTTAAAGTAAGCAGGAACCGTAATCACGGCTTCAGTTATTTCCTGGCCCAGGTAATCTTCCGCGGTTTTCTTCATCTTCTGAAGGATCATTGCAGAAATTTCCTGCGGTGTATAAAGTCTGCCATCTATATCTATTCGAATGGTATCATTATCGCCTTTTACCACTTTATAGCTCCAGTGACCCGCCTCTGTAGTTACTTCATCCCATTTATGCCCCATAAATCGCTTCACACTCATGATGGTATTCATAGGATTGGTAATGGCCTGTCTTTTTGCCGGATCACCCACTTTACGCTCACCATTTTTCAAAAAAGCTACTACGGAAGGTGTCGTACGGTGCCCTTCGTCATTTGCTATTACTACCGGTTCACTGCCTTCCATTACTGCCACGCAACTATTAGTAGTTCCGAGGTCAATACCTATAATTTTTGCCATAACTTATAATTGTTTTAATAATTATTACTTTAATGACAAGGTTTGTGCCAATGGAGAAAATGTGCAAAAATGGCAGTAAAAAATTGAATATAAGTCTGACTTTCTCCGTCGTACTTACCAAGGGAAATATTACTAAAAACATTCAGGAGTTGTGAACTTAACATACGTATGCAATTCAACAGAACCATTCTGCCACAAACAGATTGACAACTATTCATATTAAAAGATAAATTTTTAAGAAAAAATAGTTTCACTTTCGGGCAACATTCCCTATCTTTGTTTTGTGGATCAAAAACAGAAATTCCGAACTATCATCACTTACAAAGACTACTTTGAAAAATTCTTTGTGAAGCAACGGGCGAAAGTGAGAGATAAAATTATCTGGACTTTTGACTTGATAGAAGAAATTGACAGAGTCCCGGAAACCTATCTTAAACACATGGACGATACGGATGGGCTTTTTGAAATTCGTGTTCAACTTGCCAGCGACATTTTTCGGATATTTTGTTTTTTTGACGAAGGACAATTGATTGTATTGGCGAACGGCTTTCAAAAGAAAACACAAAAGACACCTAAAAAAGAAATTGAAAAAGCATTAAAAATCAAGAAAGAATATGAAGACGAAAAGAAATAATATTATGACCCTTGACCAGTTCAAGGACAAACATTACGGCGCACGCGGCACAGCAAAACGTGACCAACTTGAAGCAGGTTATCAAAACTTTAAAATCGGCGCATTAATCCACGAAGCAAGACTGGAAAAGGGTTTGACACAGGAACAACTTGCTGAAAAAGTGGGAACAACAAAATCGTACATTTCAAAAATTGAGAACAATATTAAAGAAGCAAGAATTTCAACGCTTCAAAAGATTGTGGAAGTTGGTTTCGGTGGACAATTACAATTGTCAATAAAACTTTGACAAAACCGACGAAAGAAATGAACCGCAAATAACATTCGCATCCTGTGCAAAGAAGAAGTGCTAACAATGTCCGAGGGATTCCTATGGAGAACTGTGATGCATGTTTCAGCAGCAATGCATTTTACATGTCGCTCCTTTTACTGACATGACGCTCCTATGGGACTTTAAGGAAAGATTTGACAACTTTTTAAAAGTTGTCAAATCTACTCTACGCCTCAGTAAACAAATCTGCCTGACAGCAGACAAACAAATAATTCAGATTTGTATTTTATTACTTTCCTCCGGTAGCCAAAAATTTTTCATGTAATGCCAGCACCTGTTCAATCAGCATTTCTTGCTCATCATTTACGATTATAAAATCGCACAAATTCATTTTCTCTTCTTCATCCATTTGCAATTTCATCCTCGCTTCTACCTGTGCGGCAGTAACATTATCGCGTTTCATAGCACGCTCAATCCTTAAAGAAAGCGGTGATTTTACACCAACCACAAAATCCAATAATTTGTCGGAACCGCTTTCAAATATCAATGCCGCTTCTTTTATAGTGTAAGGAGCATTTTGCTTTTTCGTCCATTCTACAGCATCTTTTAAAGTAGCCGGATGCACTAATGAATTGAGCAGCTCAATTTTTTTGCTGTCATTAAAAACCTGCGCAGATAAATATTTGCGGTTTAATTCACCATTGATATATGATTGGCCACCAAAAGACTGGATGATATTTTTTTTCAGTTCTTTATCTTCGACCATCAATCTTTTGGAAGCATCATCAGCGCTGTACACAGGAATACCCAGCACTTCAAAAATGCGGGCAACAGTGCTTTTGCCACTGCCAATTCCTCCTGTAAGTCCTATTCGTAACATGAGAGAGAAATGTTTAATGCCTGATGTTGTTGAATAATGCCTAAAAATCAATGCACTTATTCAATCATTTGATAGGCGCCGCAGTTTGTACCTTATTAAGATTGGTGGTCATTTCCATACTCACCGCGCTTTTTTCCATTTTTATATAAGAGCCGGGATTTATTTCGAGCAGAAAAGTGCCGTCATCATTCATTCTATTAACTGTGCCATGTATGCCGGCAATAGTTACAACCTTATCGCCTTTTTGTAAATTGGCCATAAAAGTTTTCTGCTGTTTTGCTTTTTTAGACTGTGGCCTTATCATAAACATCCAGAACACAAGGATCATTAATCCTAAAAATACAAATTGAAACCCGCCGCCACCCTGGCCCTGGCCTAACATTAAAAACACCGTTGCTAAATTCATATTATTTGTTTGTTTGCTGTATTTACAGCGGTTAAGAAAATATATATTACTAAAATTACTTCTTGCTTTCTACCATACCTGTTAATACTAATTTAGGAAAAGAAGGAAATGCATTGGAAACTACATAAATTTCTTTATGCGCAGGTCCCACCCTTCCTTCGCTGTTAAAAACTACTTTTAAAAACCCTGTTTCACCAGGTTTTATTGGCTCTTCGGGCTTTTCAGGAACAGTGCAGCCACAACTTGCTGTTGCTGAAGAAATCACCAAAGGCTTATTACCGGTATTTCTAAAACGATAATTATAAACCACCTTTTCTCCATCTGTTACTTTTCCAAAATCATACGTAGAATCTAACATGATTATTGATGTGGTATCAGTAAAATGAGGACTGCCATTTACATTTAATCCGAGGTGGTATTTTGTATTCCTGATATTGCAGGAAAACAAAAAACCCGCAACACATAAAATAAGCATCCATTTTTTCATGTCCGTTTTTTTTGCAAATGTATTTATAATGCGCTGTTTTTGTAATGGGTTTTATTGATTTTATTTTGCGACTGTAATTCTTTATGAATATTATCTAAAATGCCATTTACAAAATGACCACTTTGTTCGGTACTATATTCTTTTGCGAGGTCTATATATTCATTGATGGTCACTTTTGTCGGAATGGTTTCAAAATACAGTAATTCGCACACGCCCATTTTTATCAGTATCATATCAAGCAAAGCAATCCTTTCTGAATCCCAGTTCTTTAATTTGGGTTTTATCATTTCAAGGCAAAAATTATCTTTATCAATAGTAGATTGCAACAGATCAATGGCAAATTTCATTTTCTCCTCTCCCACCATTTCTTCGAAATCAAATGACAAGGGTTTGTGTAAAAAACTATCCATAATCAGGATCATCATTTCCGCGTCGTCGTCCCAATGAATAAATTTTTCTTCTACATCACTTAAAAAATATTCATCAGGAAGCATCAGGTCAGAAAAAATAAATTCGAGTATTTTTTTTTCCGATTTTTTATCCCGGGATGGCACCAATACATATTCCTTATATTCGTCAGACTGAATCAAAGCAGTGTAACACTTTCTGATCAACTCTTCGTTTATTAAATATTTTATTTTAAATTTTTCAACAGATTTTTGAAATGAAGTATTTTCTGAAATTGTCCATAACAATTCATTGCCTGCAATCTTTGTATTTACTTTTAGGTCGCTCTCAGTAGGTAAATATTTTTGTGATTTTTTTAGGGCGTCCTTTTCTGAATAGCGGGCTACCTCCAATATATAATAAATGAGATACGCAAATAACTGCTGAGAATTTTCCAGATTTTTTCTCAGTATCTGCAACGGTTCTCCGGGCCGTGTTTCTTTATTCATAGATTCAATACTGTAAAGCGTTTGCATCACTTTTACCCGGATATTTCTTCTGCTGAGCATTATTTAAGAACTTGTTTTAGGGCTGCGAAGATAATGGTTAATTGGTTGAATTGTTAAATGGCTTTATTGCTAAATTGTCGAATTGCTAAATTGTTATTTTGAGATCATAATCAAAGGAACTATTTAGAAAAAGGAATTCAGATTATTTGTTGGTTTACTGTAAGGCAAATTAATTCGAAAAGTTTATCAACCTTGGACCTTCAACCTAAATCATTCCTCACCTCTCCGCCTCCACAGTGCCACTGCCTGTAATATGAATTTCTGGTGAAGCAGGATTCCCGGAATAGTGTACATCGCCACTCCCCGTTACATTTACCTTTAGGCTTACGCTTGCAAATACGTGCACATCTGAACTTCCGGCAACATGGATCACTGCATTTTCGCTTTTCAGATTACTGCATTTGATATCACCACTGCCGCTAATCCCGCAATCAAAATTCTTTGTCATTCCGGATAATTCAATATCGCCGGAACCGGAACCGGTTACTTTTATAGAAGGCGCATTCACAGTAGCTTTTACGTCGCCAGTACCCGAAGTATTCATTTCGATCTGATTGTTATTAGTGATTACTCCATCAGTGCTAATATCACCCGAACCGGAAGTAATTATTCTGTCGAGAGTGGGAGCGGTTACTATTACTTTTGCATGATCGTTCATTATAGAATATCCATTTTTATAATGAATATTTAATTCACCGCCATTCACTTCCGTAACTACATAAGGAATTAAGTTTTCGTCATCTTCCACTGTAAGGGAATAGGTATCGCCGTTAGCAATCTCTACATCTATAGAGCCGGAAGCCCTTATCGTATTGATATTAGAAAGAGGCCTTTTTTCATCTTTCACATTTCCGTTGCCTGAAATTGACTCACAGGAAATAAAAATCACAGAAGCAAATAGCAGAAGCATTAAATTTTTCATAATCTTAATTTTAATTTGTTTTTATTTTCTGAAAAACCAAAAATATTTTATTTACCTTTTATTTCATGTATTTGTTTTTGTATAAAAAAGAAATGCAATTTACAAAATCATTAAAAATCATTAAACTATTTACCTTCGCAACAAATGAATGAAAAAATTCTGATCCTTGATTTTGGAGCCCAATATACGCAATTGATTGCCAGGGCTGTGAGAGAAGCCAATGTATATTGCGAAATAATTCCTTATAATAAAGAAATTGATTATTCTCCCGGGTTAAAAGGCGTTATTCTTTCCGGCTCGCCGTTTTCAGTAAATGATGAAAATTCTTTGTCAGTTGATGTAAAAAGTATCAATGAAAAAGTTCCGGTTCTCGGCATTTGCTATGGCGCGCAGTTGATTGCAAAGCTTTATGGAGGCATTGTAGAAAAAAGCGATAAGCGCGAATATGGAAGAGCAAAACTGCAAATAAAAATTGCTGATGAATTATTGAAAAATGTAAAAACAGATTCTGATGTTTGGATGAGCCACAGCGATACTATTAAAAAACTGCCGGAAAATTTTTCAATTTCTGCGTTTACACATAATATTCCTGTAGCCGCTTTCAACAGTAAACAAGGGAATAATCCGATTTTCGGTTTACAATTTCATCCTGAAGTTTATCATTCTGCCGAAGGCAAAAAAATAATAAAAAATTTTCTAATAAATATTTGCAAATGCAGCCAGGATTGGACTTCGGCACATTTTATCAATGATACGGTTGCGTCAATTAAAAAAACAATCGGAGATAAAAAAGTGATTATGGCATTAAGCGGCGGCGTAGATTCTACGGTAGCCGCTACATTAATTCATCGTGCGATCGGGAAAAATCTTTTCGGAATTTTTGTAGATAACGGAGTACTTCGAAAAAATGAATTTGAACAGGTAATTGAATCCTGCAAAAGTATCGGATTAAATATAAAAGGAATAGACGCAAAAGAATATTTTTATAAAAAACTCGCAGGAAAATCCGACCCCGAAGAAAAAAGAAAGGCCATTGGAAAAAGTTTTATAGAAATTTTTGATGAGGAAGCTCACAAATTAGAAGGAATCGAATTTCTCGGGCAGGGAACTATTTATCCTGATGTAATAGAATCAGTTTCGGTACATGGGCCTTCAGTTACTATTAAGTCGCATCACAATGTAGGCGGGCTTCCCGACTATATGAAACTTAAATTAATCGAGCCTTTGCGCTCGTTGTTTAAAGATGAAGTAAGAAAAGTAGGCGCTGAACTTGGACTTCCTTCTTCGCTGCTCAACCGGCATCCTTTTCCTGGCCCGGGATTAGCAATAAGAATTTTAGGAGAAGTAACTAAAGAAAAGGTACAATTATTGCAGAATGCAGATGCAGTTTATATTGATGCTTTAAAGAAGTTTGATTTATATGCAACTGTATGGCAGGCGGGAGCGATCTTATTGCCTGTAAAAAGTGTAGGCGTAATGGGCGATGAAAGAACGTATGAATTTACTGTAGCATTACGCGCAGTAACTTCTGTAGATGGAATGACGGCGGATTGGGCGCATCTACCGTACGATTTCCTGGCGTATGTTTCTAATGAAATCATTAATAATATAAAAGGAATTAATCGCGTGGTATATGATATTAGCAGCAAGCCGCCGGCAACTATTGAGTGGGAATGAGTAGGTAATTCTGAATGAATAATAAAAAATAAAAAATAAAATCATTTGGTAAATTGGATCAGTAAACAAAGAAATAATACAGATTTATGTTTCAAAATTCTTAGTCCTTCGAACAATCCTCAACAAAAAATAAAAAATTATCAGGGGAAGAAATAAAAAATTATGAAGAAATATATTTTATCTTTTATTTTCGTTTTTATTTTAGCAGCCGGAAGTTCATTGCACGCCCAGGAAAAGGATACTTCTTTTCAGAAAACTTCTTCCATCAATTTAACAGAGAAAACTTACCGGATTGCCATTTTTGCTCCATTGTACCTTGATTCTGCATTTACAGGAAGCTCGCTAAAGTCTCAAACATCTATACCGGCATATTCCATTGCAGGGCTCGATTTTGTTCAGGGTGCGCAAATTGCTTTAGATACTCTTACACTTAATGGCATACACGTTGAGGCATTTATTTATGATTCGAAATCAAATAAACAGCCGGTTTTAGGACTTATTAGAAGTGGGAAATTAGATAATATTGACCTGATCATAGGTTCTGTAAAAGAACCAGAATACAGTTTACTGGCTCAGTTTGCCTTACAAAAAAAGATTCCTTTTGTATCTGCCACCTATCCTAATGACGGAGGCATAAGGCAAAATCCATTTCTTATTATAGTGAATTCCACATTGAAAGCTCATTGCGAAGGAATTTTTAGTTACATCCTGCAAAAACACGGCACTGATAACATATATCTTGTAAAAAAGAAAAACGACAACAGGATTGATAATTATTTCAAAGAAATCAATTTTGTGGATGGCAGGCAGCTTTTGAAAATTAAACCCATCATGCTGGATAGTTCCATATCATCTGCTGGTTTGAGATATCTTATTGATACTACGAAACCAATGGTAATAATCGGGGCAAGCCTTAATGAAACCTTTTCACAAAAATTAGCAGATGCGTGTTTCCCGATACAAAAAACAAATCATTTGGTTTTTATTGGTATGCCCAACTGGGATGGCTTCGGAAGCTTCTATAAAAAAAATGCTTATACAGATTTCCCCATCCGGTTTACCACCCCGCATTTTGATTCAAAAAATAATGAATTGGGCAATTACCTTGATTCGATGTATTTTAAATTATACCGCGCCGACCCAAGTGATATGGCGGCCAAGGGCTTTGAAACCACTTATTATTTTATATCCGTTTTAATAAACCATCCGGGAGAATTCATACAAAACATAAATGATACCGTATTTGCACCTCTGCATAATTTTAATTTCAGGCCTGTATTCCATGATAAGTATAATACCGTTCCCGATTATTATGAAAATAAACATCTCTTTATTATGCAAATATTAAATGGAGAAATTGTGAGGGAATGGTGAGAAATAAAAAATAAAAAATAAAAAAAGAGAAAGTGGGAATTCAATAAAGTTTCAGTAAAGCAACAATAAATCCCAATTTCTAATCAGAGCGCTCCATAACAATTCAACAATTTAACCATTTAACAATATATACTTCTGAGCCAACACAGAAATTTCATCAAGCGTCATGATGTTGGATATTTTAATGGCGTCAAGCGACCTTGTAACAGATGAAGAAAAACATTGCATGGCCTGAGATTGATCCCAGTCAAATTGCATGCCTTTTAAAATTTGAAATACAGATAAAAAAGCGGATTTGACTACATAAGGAAGTTTTAAATTTCTGTCCCTGATTTGTAAAACGGGGGTTACAAATAAAGTATATAGTTCATTAATGCGATCTTTATTTAGATTCTCATTTTTATTATTAAGGCCAACGGCGATTTCCAGCAATGCAACATCGGGTAAAGATTTCACTTCCTTTAATTTATCTTTAAACTCCTCAGGGAAATTATAACTATCCCACAACACAATAGCATTCTTTGAAAGAATATAGGCCAATTCGAGAAGATCTTTTTTCCCAAGCGAAGCCCACCAGCAAGTTTCCATTTTCAATTCCATAAATAAATCCATTGAATATTTTAAGTGTCTTTCCTGATACGGAAAATCGTAGAATTTTCATTTCCCAAATTTCTTTTCCGCTTCAATAATGTTGTTACTAAGAAGCTGTTTAAAAATAGAATCTTGATCCGCCATATTGCGGTTGGTGGGGACACCAACCGCGGCGTGGCGCCGTGGCCCGTGTCCCCACCGGCCACTTTTACAATTGAACGAAATACTGAAAACTATTTTTAAACAGTTTCTAAGAATGTAAATTCCACCAACTAAATAAAAATAAAAACATACAATTATCAAATGGATAAAAATGGTACAATTGCGGTAAGGGTTACGTAATAAGCGGAAAAAAGAACAATTAAATTTTAGGAATTAATTTTAAAAAGTCTTCTTTACGCCTTCTTGCAAGTGGAAGTTCTGTTTTATCGGTAAGGAGTACGAAATTATTTCCTTTATGAAACCGATCAATATATATAAGATTGATGATGTGTGTTTCATGTATTCTAAAAAACTCATTTGAAGAAAGTGTTTCCTCAAAATCGCCCATTGTTCGGCTGGACATAATGACTTCTTTATTTGCAAGATGAAATTTGGTATATCTTCCGCTTGCTTCGAGCCGTACTATATCTTTCATTTTTATAAATCTTATTCCGTCAACAGACGCCAGGGTGAGAGTTCTTTCGAGCGCATGGTGCTGATTGAGATTCCTGAGTAAAACATCTATTCTTCCATTATTGGTTTTATCCATAATATTTTGCCGGCACTTTTTTACTGCCAAAGCCAATTCGTCAGTGTCTATGGGTTTTAGCAGATAATCGAGTGCACTAACCTTTATTGCATTAATAGCATATTTATTATAAGCTGTAGTAAATACAATCGCAAATTGAATTGTCCCTAGTTTTTTCAACATTTCAAATCCATTCATCCTGGGCATTTCAATATCAAGGAAAACCAAATCCGGAGAATTGCTTTGGATACTTTCAATAGCTTTTGAAGGAGTGCTGCATGAATCAATAATTTCAATTACATCGCTGTGTTTTCTTAACATCAGTTCCAGCACTTCCCGGTTTTGCTGCTCATCTTCTACAATTATTGTTTTAATCATATTGATCTAATTTGGGAACAAAAATTTTTACTAAAGTACCAGCAATGCTTTCATCCTGGTTTTTAAGGTCAATTATTTCAATACCGGCCGGGATTTCAGGAACCCTTTTTAAAGCAACAAGCCTTTTGTTGGTTACCTCTATTCCGAGTGAAGTATATCCGTCTTTATTGGCCGTTCTTAATTCTGCCGCTAATTTTCTTCCGACTCCATCATCTTTAATATTTATTTCATAGTAATGTTCATGATCTTTAAAAGAAATCAATATTTCGCCATGCGACTCTTTATGCATAATCCCATGCAGGATGGCGTTTTCTACAAATGGTTGTACTATCATGGTTGGGAGTAATACATTTGCCTCCACTAAAGAAGGATCTGCCTGAATTTGATAACTTAATTTTTCACCAAAACGAAGCTTTTCGAGGCTGAGATAAAGTGTAAGCATTTCAATCTCTTTTTGTAAACTTATTGTACCAGAACGGCTGTTATTCAAAATAGACCTTATCAGTTTTGAGAATTTCCCCAAGTACTTATCTGCATTTTCAGCATCATTGCATAATACAAATTTTTTAATTGAATTGAGCGCGTTAAAAATAAAATGCGGATTCATCTGGCTGCGAAGAGCTGCCAACTGCACTTCAGTCAATTGTTTGGAAACGCTGTCAAGTTGTGCTTTTTGATTTCTTAATTGAATCTCAGCTTCAATGGATTTTATTTTGGCAGCCATTAAATTGGCAATGGTAGAAATTAATTGAAGATGTTTCTCATTGAAAAAACCTATTTGTGAATGTTCGGAATCTATCACTCCCATTACCTCCTCTTCATATTTTATGGGCACAGTTATTTCACTCAGCCCACTATATCCTTCTGCTAAGTATCTTGGATCTTTTGAAGTATTATAAACTATAATGGCTTTTCCGGTTTGCGCAGCAGTACCCACTATTCCCTGGCCCAGAGCAAGATCATAGGGAAATTTTGCGAGTAATTCCCTGGTATTCTTTGCACCAAAGCCAGCACGTTGTACCATTTTTGTTTTATCATCATTCCACATATAAATCAGGCAATCTTCAAAATCCAGTTTTGAAATCAGGTTTTTGGTAACATCCCAAAGGATATCATCCACATCATTTTTTAATAATAAGGAGGTGGAAAAAAAATTATTGATTTGCTCCATCTCCAGCCTGCTTTTGTAATTCTCTGAACGTAATTTTTCAAGCTCTACTTTGGTGGCTTCAGTTTCCCTGATATTTTTTTCGCGAAGCCTTATGATCCTATAAAAGACATACATTACAATTAGTACAATGGTAATAAGAAACCCATCTGTTTTCCAAAAAGGCAAACTGCCACTTATTTTTAAAAAAAATATTGGAAGATGCATTACATGAATTGTTTTATTTGGAAAATGAAATGATGAATTTATCTAATAAAATTAGATAAAATCCTGCAACAGTCAATTAATAAATAATGAAGATTGTATAACTAACGGATTTGATTTCTGATAAATCGGTAATATTCCAAAACCATTGCAAAATAAAAATCTATTTTTCAGAATACTGCGTAGTATTGAGTAATTCATTTTCTATTTGGAAACATTCAGAAAAAAACCAGTACTTCCTGCGTCTCCATTTGCTGAAATACCTTGCAGTTCTACCCAATATTTTCCGGGAATATCCCCGGTAAAGAAAGAAATATTGCCGATTCCATTTTCATTGGTACTTACATTAGGAGACCAATATAAAACTTCCCTGAAATCAGGAAGACGGCTTTGGAATTCTTTTTCTGAAGAATAATCCGGCGAATAAAATACCCGTTGGCGCTGCAAGCCGTTATAGTCAATAATCAAATCATTGGGATCCAGTTTAAAACCTTCGAGATTACCTTTGTATGTAGTAAAACTTGCAATACCATACGCTGTAATAGGCCCCCAGAAATATTTAGAAGCTACCACTTCGAGTTTTTGAACTTTCAGTGGGTCATAAGCTATTATTTTATTAATATTAAAAACCGGAACACCATCCAGCAAAACAAGGGGGTTTACTTCAAAAATCTGGTTAATAGGTTGTTTGTCATGTAATTCAAAAGCAGGTGCATTCAAAATCATTAACCGGTAATTATCACCTTTTCTTCTCGGACTTATTTCCGTTACATATTCCCGCAGTACCTCCTCCATAGTGGTAAAGCGCGTATAGGCATCCAGGAAATAAGTTTTATATGGTTTTTGATAAAAAGGTAGAGTATCGATCAATAAAGGTTCTAATTTTTGTAAATCGTTTTCATGATAGGCATTTTCTACCTGCATGTGTAGATTTTCTTTTCGTAAATTATCGCTTTCATTTTCTGAAACATAAAATGACGGTAATGTATTATTACTATATTCATCAGAAAACGGGGTGAAAATCTCAAGGTGGTACATACTATCATTGCCGTTATTGGTTTGCATCACTATTTGATTAGCGCCAAAAAAATCTTTCATGTTGAAATGAACCAAACCGGCACTATCACTTTTGCATCCATTTAGCTGAACTCTTCTACCCGGCACAGACAAATAAACCAATAAACCAGAAACCGGTTTTTTTGTTGCTTCACTGGTAACTCTTCCTGTAATAATATGTCCCGAATATTCAGGAACATATTTGAAAGCTGGTATTTTATTTTGCAACACTTCTTGCCAGTCGAATTTTCTCCAGCCTTGTGTCAGCATCAGGTTATCAAGCGCTTCATTGGTTTCGGCATTTTCATTTTTAAAATAATAATCCGGATCTTCAATATTTCCCTTTAGATTGGATGACAACCATAAATAACTGAAAATATTTTGTTGCCCGGGTTGATGCAAACTATCCAATCTGAATACTGAAGCTGATAAATTTCCGGGTAATACTTTTTGCGATTGATCGGTAGTTGATAAGTTAATTACAACTTTGCTTCGGAATGAATAATTTTTTTTATCCGGATCAGATGTTATCAACATTTCTTTTTTTGGCCTTTTAAAATAAAGCCGTTCACATTGTGGTTGTTTATTAGAATCAAAAACGGTTATCTGTGCTACACCGTCTTTCAAACTATCTTTATTTATTGTAAGAACCGCATTCCCATTATCAATTGTCTGTGCTATTGCAAGATTAATTTTACGGTTGTTTTGGATAATAATATAAATTTCTCCGGACTGATCTTGCCTTAATCCTGCAGAACTTACAGAAATTTTCAAATCGTTGGCGCCCGTATCGGCTACATGCATTACATATCCGTAATTGAATGCTTTCGGCAAAGCTTTCCTGATTACTGATCCGTCTTTGCAATTAATGATAGCAGTATAATTTTTACCTGTTTCAGGCATCAAATAAAAATGCCCCATTCCGAAATGATTGGTTTGGAAACGGACAATCGTGTCATTGGACTGATCTATTATCCCGCCTTCGCAATCGATCCCTTTATTTTTATTATCATTTACTTTGAAACCTATTTCACTTTTCAGTCCATTCACCAAATTACCACCTTCAGGAAAAAAATCTGCGTAATAATTTACCGTTTCATGTACTACAGTAGAATCAAGATTCCTGGTAGTGTTGATGATACTTATATTTTTTTGGAAATAATTATCAGGCGAATAATTTTTCATCCAGTTGGTATAAGCCCTTAATTCGTAATTTCCCGAAATGATAGAAAAAGGAAGTAAAAAAGATCCGTTGCCAGATCCGTCTTTCATTGCAATTTTTCCCTGTAACACAGGTTGGTGCAAATTGTTGAGTAGCTCAATATAAACCACTTTACTAAGCCCTAATGGTTGATTATTGGAGGCATTCGTCAGGTAAGCTTTGAACCAAAGCACCTCTCCGCAAACATAAAAAGAGCGATCGGTATGCACATATATTTTCTCCTTCAAATGATTCTGATTATAACTTACGACACTATTTTGAATTTCGCTTACCTGGCCAAAAGCCGGAGAAATAGCAAAAGAAAAACCCAGGACTGCAATTAAGATTATTACCGGTAATTTATAAAAAAAGGACACTCTCATTTTTGAATAATTATTTATGGCCAGAAAGATGGTTTTATATTGGTGCCGAACAAAGTGCAGTCAACACAATTGGCACTGGAAGCGGAATAAGTGCCTGGTGGTATAAAGGAAATCGGATCTAAACCTCCGTTCGCAAAATACTTTATTAAACTAGCGGAGTCATCAGATACATTTTGCAAAGAGCAACCTGGGTTCAGATTCCAGTCAGAAGGCATCAAACTATTGCTTATATAAACTCTTTTTTCAACCGTATTACCTGCATTGATGTACCCTACCACAAGCTCGGAAGGATTAGTTATGCAATGAATATTTCCAACAGTTTCGTTTGGCTGGGGATCAAAGATGGAACCAACCTCCTCGGTATTATTTTTCATGGCTAAATAATAGTTGTATCCATTTTGATCCAAAGTATATTGTTTTACCCAAATACTGTAAAGTACACTAAGCCTTTTGTCATGTTGAATAATATTTACAATAGGCATCTCAAAGATGACATCATTGGTCAATTTAGCGGTAGAAGCTAATAAAATACTGGTAGAATTATCTGATTGCCAGCAAGCATACACCTGATCATCCCTTGGAGACACCGTATTGCTATTTTCATTGTATATAAAATAGGAATTATACATTGAATGGATTTCCCAGGTCTCATTATATTCCCAACGATAATACCTTGTTGCATTATTGGGGTCGTGGGTATTTACAAATACCTGTACTCCACCATCATTAAAATTCCAGCCTATGGTATCAATTGGCGGCGAAGGTTTGAATGGTACCAAATCAGAAACATATTCTTCATTATTAGAAGTAAAAATATGAACCCGGTATTGATAAGTTGGGTTAAGGTTCAAAGTACTTATACTGCTATACATTCCATTCCCTGTTTCACTTAATGGATAAGAATCCTGGTGGTCATCTTCTACAGTTACTTTTGCACCCAGTTCATACTTGCGGGCAGCGGTATCTCCTATAGTTAACATTCTTGAGCGGGTGAGTTTAATAGTTGTGGGCACAGCTCCATCTATATAACCTTCCACAACAAGAGAATTGGTATCCGAAGGTTTCAATATGGGATCGTAAGGAACTTTACAGTTTGCAAATAAAAATATGCAAAGACAGTAAAGCAACATTTTTGGCAAAAAAGATTTTTTTATCATTTAAAACCGGATATTATAAGTGATAAAAGCTGTTAAGATTAGGAATTTATATAAAATTGATATTCTCATTTTTAATTATTTATGGCCAGAAAGAAGGTTTTATATTGGTTCCATTCAAAGTGCAGTCAACACATTCAACACTGGCAGCAGAATAACCGCCTTGTACCATGTCAATTGGGTCAAGCCCTCCGTTCGCAAAATACTTTATTAGACTATCAGGGTTAGAAGGTACTAATGCTTTCAAGGGACAATAAGGAAACAGATTCCAGTCGGGAGGCATCAAACTATTCCTTATATAAACTCTTTTTTCAACAGTATTACCTGCATTGATATAACCTACTACAAGTTCAGAAGGATTGGTTACGCAATGTATATTTCCAACAGTTTCGTTTGGCTGAGGATCAAAGATGGAACCTATCTCCTCAGTATTACTTTGCATGGCTAAATAATAGTTGTATCCATTTTGATCCAAAGTATATTGTTTTACCCAAATACTGTAAAGAACACTTAGTCTTTGGTCATGTTGAGTAATATATACAAGAGGCATCTCACTGATTACATCATTGGTCAATTTAGCAGAAGAAGCTAATAAAATACTGGTGGAATTAGCTGATTGCCAGCAAATATGCACCTGATCAGTTCTTGGAAGAACCGTATCCTTAACGGGATCATATTCATAGTTGGAATAATACCATGAATGAAATTCCCAGGTTTCGCTATATTCCCAACGATAATACCTTGTTGCATTACTGGGATCATGGGTATTTACAAAAATCTGTACCCCATTATCCTTTAAATTCCAGCCAATAGTATCAATTGGCGGCGAAGGTTTGAATGATACCAAATCAGAAACATATTCTTCATTATTAGAAGTAAAAATATGCAAGCGGTATTGATAAGTTTGGTTAAGGTTCAAAGTATTGATACTGCTATACATTCCATTTCCTGTTTCACTTAATGGATAAGAATCCTGATGGTCATCTTCTACAATTACTTTTGCACCCAGTTCATACTTGCGGGTAGCAGTATCTCCTACAGTCAGCATTCTTGAGCGGGTGAGTTTAATAGTTGTAGGCATAGCTCCATCTATATATCCTTCCACAACAAGAGAATTGGTATCCGAAGATTTCAATGTGGGGTCATAAGGCACTTTACAATTGTCCAGCAGCACGATGCACAGATAGTAAAGAAAGATTTTTGTCAAAAAAGACTTTTTTATCATTTAAAACCGGATATTATAAGTGATAAAAGGAATAGCACTGCCGAATATGGACAATTTATAACCCTGTACCGTACCATTCTGAGAAATAAAATAAACTGAGTACGCATTTTTTCGGCCGAGCCAGTTATATACGCCCACTGTCCATGAATTATGAGTCAATTGTTTTACTTTATGATCGCCTAGCATATTTATAGAAAAATCAGTCCTGAAATAATCAGGAATACGATACTCATTTCTGTCTGAATACAACAATCTGGCAGAACCTGCATAATCAAATACGCCTGTTGGAAGAGTGATAGGCCTTCCTGTACTGTAAATCACATTTAATGATACACTGTAGCGATGAGTAATACGGTAATTCCCAATAAAGCTCACACTATGTGGCTGATCAAAATTGCTTGGATAATAATTACCACTGTTTATTACCTCGCCGGCAAGAGGATCATCCTCACGAATGAGTGACCGCGAAAAAGTATAGCTAAACCAACCGTTCAATTTCCCTGTAGTTTTTTTCAAAAGAAGCTCTACTCCATACGCTTTTCCTTTAGTAGTAAATACATCAGTTTCGATATGAGGATTCATGACAAGTATAGCGCCGCTCTTATAGTCAAGATAATTTTGAATCCATTTATAATAAACTTCTACAGATGTTTCTATGGTATTTGATTTAAAATTTTTATAAAGCCCCAGCGAAACCTGGCTACCCAATTGAGGCTTAATATTGGGATCACTGAGTTTCCAAACATCAGTAGGTGAAATAGTAGATGTATTGGAAATCATTTGAATATACTGCCGCAGGCTGTTAAAGGAGGCCTTAATAGAAGTGTTTTCGGAAAGCGTATATCTTGCAGAAGCCCGGTATTCAGGGCCGCCATAAGTTTTTATATTTTTCCCCGAAGGGTAAAAAACAACATTGGTAAGATTATCTTCCTGGCGTGGCAAACCGGGAGCATAAACATTTACATTTTTGGGGCCTAAATAATTATACAAGGAATAACGAATGCCACCTTCTAAGGCTAAATTAGAAGTAATATTATAATTATCAGAAATATAGGCTGCACTTTCCAGGGCTTGCTCAGCCTCTATAGTATCCGGAATTACCAAAGACTCTTTTCCTAAGGGATCTAAAGTACCGGAATGAATATGATAATACAAGCTGCTTACTCCAAATGCCACCTTGTGTTTATTATTCAGAAAGTAACTAAAATCTGCATTGAATTTATATTGATTAATGTTATAAGCAAGCTGAAAGGCATTTACAGGATTATTGTGGCCTGCCACCATATAGTCATAATGGTCTATTCCTGCGCTAAGCACTCCATAAAAACGATTATTAAAATTATGTTTCCATTTTATGTCGGCATTTTTATTATGGTATGCATAACTGGTATCACTATTCAAATTAAATTTATCCCCGCTGAGATATCCATTCAGGTAAATATTATTTTTATTATTAAGCTTATGGCTTATGTGAATAGTAGCATCCTGAAATGAAGCGCTGCTTTTACTATATTCTTTGGGTAATGCATTAAAAATCCAATCGGAATAGGTAGTTCTTACACCCGCTACAAAAGTGGTTTTATTTTTAATTAACGGGCCTTCAAGGGTAAGTTTGCTTGTTAATGGCCCAATGCCGGCAGAGCCGGATATTTTTTTATCATTTCCATCAAGTGAGTTAATGTCTAAAACAGAAGATATGCGTCCGCCGTAATTGGCAGGAATACTACCTTTATATAGGGTAACATCTTTTATTAAATCAGGGTCAAACGCAGAGAAAAAACCAAACAAATGGGATGGATTATAAATATTCATTCCATTAAACAAAATAAGATTTTGATCGGTAGCGCCTCCTCTTACATTCAAACCTGTGCTGGCCTCACCTACAGATTTTACACCCGGCAAAGTAAGTATGGTTCTTAACACATCCACTTCGCCCATTACTGCGGGCATTTGTTTCATAGCTATAATACTCAATTGGTCCATTCCCATATTGGTGCTACGTACATTTTTCTCTTTACCGGCTTCCACTAATACTTCTTTTAGTTTCAATACTTTTTCATCCAGGTTAATATCAAACTTGCCATCAGAGTAAAGCATTACCTGGCGTTTGGTATCGTACATTCCAGGCGCAATGATATTCAAAGTATGCCTGCCTGCAGGTAATATGAGAGAATAATAACCAAACTGATCGCTATTAACCTGTACATGTGGATGATCCTTATAGATAAGAGCGCCTGAAATGGATTCACCGGTTTGCCCATCACGAATATATCCTGCAAGATTTACATTTCCTTTTGGTGCCGCATTTCTTTTGATACCTATTTCAAACATTTTATTTTCGATAGATATTTCCTGTTTTACTTTTTTAGGCTGATTCATATAACCCGGAACTCCTGATTCATTTTTAGCCATGAATTGAGTGGTATCTTCTTTACCGTTGAAAAAACCATAAGGAAGTTGATCAGTTAGGGCAAACCCTTTTGTAATAAAAACCTGGTTTTCTTTATCTATAGTATAATGCCAATTGGTATTACCGAATATCTTATCTAATACTGAAGGCAGATGAGCATTGTTAACAGAAATATTAATAGTAATACTATCAAACTGTGAGACATCATAATAAAAATGAAAATTAGTTTGCGATTCTATTTTTTGTACAAATTCGTTAAATGTTGCCTCATGAAAATTGCCTGAAACAAGGTTATCACCGGATTGTTGGGCAAATACGCCATTTGTTATAAACAACAATATGATAAACGGGCCTATTAAAAAGATTCTGTTTTTCAAATTAATGAGTTTGTTCGTCATAAAATGCAGTTACTTTTACTATTGAGGTTTGAAAATTTTTCCGTCGAAGATTCAAGTGTTCTTTACGCATCATTTTTTTTATTTCATGCTTCTTATCTGCGAATAAGTGTAATACCTCTTTTTTGTTTGTTACCAAATAATAAAGACCGTCTTTATAAATATAAAAACGATCCTGCGAAGTAAAAATCCTTACTATGGTAAGGTCTTCAATTTTATCATACATGGTCTTAATTCTTCTGGCAAAAAGCTGAACATGTCCATTGTACAACCTATCGTAAAAGCCGGTGTTATACAGATTTTTTTTATAATCTTCTTTAAGAGAAATAAAGGTATGTCCCCATAAATAAAAGCTATCTACAAATTCATTAAGCATCACAATATTTGACACACTGTCCGCATTTAAAATAACCAATTGGTTTCTTTGAATATCGTAAAAAAGAGATTCTGGCCCATATACCCTTCCCTCATATCCCACCCATCCTATTGAATAGGCCCCCGATACAAAAAAGGGATCGCCTTCTTTCTTAAAGGTGTAATAAAGATATTCAGTGCCATTAAATATTGGGGCGTTACCATCGGTAAAATTATTGTACAATCCAATTGCATTCTTTACCTGTAAATTGGCTAAAGAATTATTTTGAACGCTCTGGCAAAAAGAGGGCGATAGAAAAAATAAACCGGATAAAAAAAACAATGTGAATCTCATCTATGTTAAATATTTAAATCAAACCTTAGTTTCACTAACCATGTATAATCTATAAAACATAGATTCAGATTTTGGTAGGATGACTGTTCAAAGTTAATTTTTGTTGCATTAAAAAAAAGTTTTTTTTCAATGCTAATTTATATCAGTATAAAAAAAAATATCACTTATTTTATCTCAACGCCTGAGAAATTGCTTTTACCGCCATTGGCTCCATTACTGCATAACCAACCGCAGTGGGATGCACTCCGTCTTTAGAATATTTTGCAGGCAATCCTTTTCTTTCATCCACCATGGCAGAATAATAATCGAGATAAATGAAATTATTTTTACGTGCAAATTCTTTTATCCATTTATTAAGATCAATAATCTTTTGAACCGGGTCTACGCCGGCTCTCCAGGGGATATCATAAGCCGGAAGTACAGAACAAAGAATTACTTTAATGTCATTGGCTTTTGCAAGTTGTGCCATCGAAGCCATGTTATTCTCGATCATGTCAAGTGTAGATGGACCGGTATTTCCGGCAATATCATTAATGCCTGCGAGGATTAATACTACTTTGGGTTTTAGATCTATCACATCCTGCATGAACCTGATAAGCATTTGCGGAGTAGTTTGCCCACTGATCCCCCTGTCCACATAAGAAGGATGTGCATTAAAAAATCCGGGACTTACCTGTATCCAGGCATCGGTAATAGAATTTCCCATAAATACCACCCTGTTCTTTTCAGGCTGTAGTTGTGCATTTTCACTCCTGTAACGGCGAAGATTAGGCCAGTCATTGGTTTCGTTCAATTCATTTTTCATAGAATCTTTTTGAGCTTTTAAAGAGGGAGCTATAAGTGATAAAAATATTCCCATAAATAATACCATTTGAATCTGTTTGATCATGACTTCTTTATTATTATTAAAAAATGTTTTTTCAAAGATGGATCAAAAATATAATTGTTATTCTACAATAAACAAATAAGATTTCAGTTTCAAAATTTTAAATAAAAATGATTCACCAAAAATCTTCTTTAAAAAGCATTTAATTTTAGACATTTCAATTTACAAATACCTGCACCATTTCTGACGTGCACCTAATAATGTCAACCTCATTTCCATGGTATGATAGCCACAAAATCACTGATTAGATAAGATCAACAGCATTTATAAAAGATTTGGAAAAATTTGAAGATTTCCCGGGCGATCAGTTACCAGTTATTGATACTTGCCTTCCTTCGGACCATACAGGTAGTACTTCAATTAAAGCCCGAATTTGAACATATAGATAGCGGAAATGATCATTTGCTAAATAGAACTATATGTAATGCCTCAAAGGGGGAAAAGAGGTATCCTAAAAAAGTTTTTGGAAAGGAAGATGATTTAAATATTATAAACCATACCCTAACCAATCGGCCGTATCTGCAACTGAATACCCGCGTCGGATAAGGTATTTTTAATATCAATCATTGCCGAACTTCGCACAGTTCCACCGCTTGCCAGGTCTGGCACCCACAATAGTATCCTTATAGTGATTGCATAATCTGAAAAATCCTGGATAATAATTACAGGCGAAGGTGTTTGTAAAATATTGGCATTGGCTTTTAGTTTTTCATCAATTAAATTTCTTGCTACATCCAAATTGGTGCTGTAAGGCACACCAATGGTAAATTCTACCCGTTTGCTCCGGCCTTGCATCGTCCAGTTTATTAAGTGCTGCGAAAGCAGGTCGCCGTTGGGTATTATTATATCAGCACCTTCAGAATTATGCACTTTACTGGCGCGTACGCCAATCTCTTTCACCGTACCCGATTTGCCACCGATTTCTATCTGGTCGCCCACTTGTATTGGACGTTCAAATGCGAGTATCACGCCTGAGACTAAATTATTGACTATCGTTTGTAAACCAAAACCAATACCTACACCAAGAGCACCAATCATTATTGAAACCCTGTCTAATGGAATTCCTGCTGCGGCTACAGCTATTAAAAACCCAACTGTCCAAATAGCCAGTCGGATCAGCAGGATTACTGAATTTAAACTGCTTCGCTTACCGGTAACAAGTGTTTTATCATAGCCAAAGAAAAACCTTATAAATCTTGCTATCATTGCGGAAATCCAAATAATTAAAATGAATATGGCCACGCTGGCATAATCAAATTTATAATTCCCTATGGTCCTGGGTTGGTTGAAAAACATGGAAGTAAATTTCACCATCCAGGTATAAAGTGTGAGATCACGGATAAATGCGATCACCCAAGCCAATGACACTAAAACCCATAAATATCGCCGGATTCTGAATTTCAATTCTTTGAAATTAATAAACGCTGAAAACCGGCTATCGCGGTAGGCTTCTGTTTGCAGGTAAATCTCTTCTAACAGAATCGTGCAAAATACCTTTAAAGTAATTCCAAATATCAAACATTGAATGGCACTCTCACCTAAAATTTTTGCAAGTGATAAACGGCCTGTTATATTAAAAGCAATAGATAATATGACCTGTATCAATGTAAAAATTAATATAACTTTTGTTGCTGGCGATTCTTCAATTTTAATGAAAATCTTATTTCTGCTAAAAATAATTTTCAGGCAAACAAAAGCCAACAGAACACCAGCTATTAACAACCACCAACGCTCGCCAAATGCAGTTTCGAGCAATATGTCATCAATTGCGTAAAACATCCACAACAGGCATAACAGCAAAAATAAAATTTTAGATTGTTTCGTTAAAAATGGGAAAATCAAAAAGCAAAGTGACGCCAAACGAAGCAACTCGAAGATATGCAGGAAAGGCATAGGCGGGTTGGCAAAGAACAACGGAGTGTACGTAAAAAAAGCCAGCAGGTTACTTACAAATACACTTCTTTTCAAAAAATTCATCTGCCCGAAAACACTATCAGCATCTTCGATTTGCCTTACGCGGCGGATATTTGACCGGCACCATAATTGCATAAAGATGAGTAATAACAACCCTGCAATAATCAAACTGAATTTACTTGAAATATAAATAGCAATAATCTTATAAGAAATTTGCAAACCATTGACAATAGCCTGTTCAAATGAAAGTGGATATTGATCCTTTTTAGTATAAAATAAAGGCGGTTCCTCCTGCAACCACATATTGATCTTTTTGGATATAGTTAAATAAACCATATCGGATACAATATCATTTGCCTGGAATAAACTAACAGAAACCCGGCCGCGTAATAAATTCACTTTTGCGAGGGTCAGTTTTTGCAGGGTATCTAAATTTCTGCCTTCGGTAAGTACGTCATGTATCTGGTCATTAAGTACGGAATCGGATACCAATTGGGTAAGAGCCGAGTCGCTGAGTATCTTTTTTATAGTCTTCCCGCTACTTGTTAACTGGGCGTTGTAATCCGTAAGGACCGCTTTATAGTCAGTTAATTTTTTTGAGGTTTCTCCCAATAATATTGTGGCACTGTTCAATCCCCGAAGGTTCATATTTTGCCCTTTTTGCTCAAACCTTAATTTAAAACCATCTAATCTTTTTTCAATATCCGGTAAAGCGCTTTTAATAGGATCCAGGTTGAAGTCTCGGCTGAGCAGGAAATTATTCCTGTCTATCGTATATGTATATGATGCTACCTTATTTACCAATTCAGGTATCAGGGTATCGTTCAACGTCCGAATTTCTATCATATGAGGCCGTACAAAAGGGTGAAACGCGCGAGGTTCGTGTTTCTTTTTTTGTGCGGAAGCAGCAATTGCAATGAATGTGAATATACCTGTAAACAAAAATATCCGCAGGCATTTTTTACAAATATTCATTGAAATCATATAGCTAATCTTTGTTTTTTACGATCAGTATGTTCACAATAAATCTTAGATGTATTCTTCATTATTTATTTTAATTTTTACTTATTATTTTTCTTCCGCATTACTCAAATATCATTGGTATTTCTGTTCTAAAAGGAATTTTTTCAATCCTTCCTGCATTGAATGTTCTTTTTTATATTTCTTCATAAACAGAAGAACCAAAACATATAGTCTTGACAATTGTTTTGGAATTTTAGAACATTGCCAAGGAAATATCAGGCCAAAAGTAATTATTTCCCATTAACCAATTTATCATTTTTCATCATACCTTCGCCCAACTAAATTTTACTATAAACCTAATGAAGGTTTTAATAAAAAACGCGACTATACTTTCTCCCTCCTCTCCTTTTCACGGAAAAAACAAACATATTTTTATTGATAACGGTATCATTTCCAAAATAAGCAGTAATCTAAAAGTTACAGCCGATAAAATTATTAATGCAAAAGGCCTTTGCGTTTCTATAGGATGGATGGATTGTTTTGCCAACTTTTGTGATCCGGGACAGGAATTTAAAGAAACGCTGGAAAGCGGCGCCAATGCTGCTGCGGCAGGCGGTTTTACAGAAGTAATGCTGATACCCAATACGCAGCCAGTAGTTTATAATAAAAGCCAGGTAGAATATCTGATTCAAAAAGGGAAATCCCTTCCTGTAACAATTCGACCTATTGGTGCCATCACAAAAAATGGGGAAGGAAAAGAACTCAGCGAAATGTTTGACATGCATAATACAGGCGCCACTGCTTTTTCGGATGGATTAAATCCGGTTCAATCATCAGGAGTTTTGCAAAAAGGGCTTGAATATATTCTTGCAATTGATGGCATTATTATTCAATTACCAGATGATAAAACTATAGGCACTTATGGCCTGATGAATGAAGGCGTGATTTCTACAAAATTAGGTTTGCAGGGAAAACCTGCTTTGTCTGAAGAATTAATGATAGCAAGAGATATAGAATTGGCAAGATATACGAATTCTAAAATTCATTTCACCGGAGTTTCCACGCATAAGTCTTTGGAATTAATTGCGGCAGCTAAAAAAGAAAAACTGCATGTAACCTGTTCCGTTACTCCGTATCATCTATTTTTTTGTGAAGATGATCTGAAAGAATATGATACCAATCTAAAAGTAAATCCTCCTTTGCGAACCAAAAAAGATCGCGATGCATTGCTCAAAGGGATTAAGAATGGCACAATAGATTTTATAGCTTCTCATCATCAGCCGCAGGACTGGGATCATAAAGTTTGCGAATTTCAATATGCAAAAAATGGAATGGAAACTTTGGAAAGTGTTTTTGGCGCAGCCGGCATCTGCGGTATTTCCACAGAAACCTTTGTAAAAATGCAAACAGAAAATATCCGCAAAATTTTCAATCTTTCCTCTCCTTCCATTGCCGAAGGAGAAAAAGCAAACCTCAGTTTATTTGTCTCTGATAAAGAATTTATTTTTGAAGAAAAATACATTTTTTCAAAAAGTAAAAACAATGCTTTTACGGGCAAAAAGCTGAAAGGAAAAGTAATTGGGATTATTAACGGAGACAGGTTATTTTTGAACAAATAAAAATAAATTATGGAACAAAAAATTACATCGCCCGCCACTAAAGGAATCGTGATATCTTTGATTCTAATAGTTCTTGGACTGGTAACCTATTTTCTGGATATGAGTGCTAATAAAGCAATGCAATGGGCAGGGTATATTATTTTCATCGCTGCCATTATCTGGTCCGTATCTTCTTATGGCAAACAAATCAATTACAATTCTACTTTTGGAAATTATTTTGCACATGGCTTTAAAGTAACGGCTATAGTTACTCTTCTTATGATCATTTTTACAGTAATTTTTATTTTTCTATTTCCCGATATAAAAGAAAAAGGAATAGAAACTGCAAGAAAAAGCATGGAAGCAAAAGGCAATATGACTTCCGATCAGATTACCCAGGCGATCAGTTTTACACAAAAATTCTTTATGGTATTTGTTATAGGTGGCACATTAGTAGGATATCTGTTTTTTGGAGCCGTTGCATCATTGATTGGAGCCGGCGTTACTAAAAAAGATCTTCATCCTGAAAGGGAAATTAATCAAATCAATTAATAATGGACATCTCTATAGTAGTTCCTCTTTACAACGAAGATGAATCTTTGCCCGAACTCGAAGCATGGATCAAACAGGTAATGGAGGAAAATAATTATAGTTATGAAATCATTATGGTAGATGATGGTAGCACGGATAATTCGTGGAATGTAATAGAAAAGTTACATGCCTTGAATATGCATGTAAAAGGAATTAAATTTCAGCGCAATTATGGCAAAAGCGCCGCACTCAACGAGGGATTTAAAATGGCAAAAGGTGAAGTAGTAATTACCATGGATGCCGACCTGCAGGACAGCCCGGATGAAATTCCGGAAATGCGCAAAATGGTGCTGGAAGATGGCTATGACATCGTTAGCGGCTGGAAGAAAAAAAGATACGACAGCACGCTATCAAAAAATATTCCTTCTAAATTTTTCAATGCGGCCACCAGGCAGGCAAGCGGCATTTATCTTCACGATTTTAATTGCGGACTCAAAGCATATAAACATAAAGTTGTAAAAAGTATTGAAGTTTATGGCGAGATGCATAGGTATATTCCATTGCTTGCCAAATGGTCCGGATTTAAAAAATTTGGTGAAAAAGTAGTGGAACATCGTCCAAGAAAATATGGCGTAACCAAATTTGGATGGAGCCGCTTCATTAATGGATTTCTTGATCTTGCTTCTATAATGTTTGTTGGAAAATTCGGTAAAAACCCTATGCACTTCTTTGGATTATGGGGCACATTATGTTTTCTTTTCGGATTTATTGTCTCGCTATATCTTACTTTAAGTAAATTTCTTTTTGACAAAACCGGAATGACACAAAGGCCCTTATTTTTTATAGCATTAGTTGCCATGATCATCGGAGTTCAACTTTTTCTTGCGGGCTTTTTAGGCGAACTTGTTTCAAGAAACGGCCCGGAAAGAAATCATTATTTAATTGAAGATAGAATTAATTAGCTGATGTGATAATTAGCTGATGTGCTAATGTAAGAAGAAGCATTTTCTGATTGTTCTAATGCTTATAAATAAAAAGAAAATAAGATTCCTGACTATTTGTTTGTTTACTGCGGATATTATAAAAACAAAATTCATTCAATTTGTTTCCTCAAAAAATAATCATCATTGGTCCTGCTTATCCTTTGCGTGGAGGAGGCATCGCTACATTCAACGAACGTCTTGCAAAAGAATTTATTGATGAAGGATTTGATACCACCATTTATACATTTTCTTATCAATACCCATCTTTTCTTTTTCCCGGAAGTACGCAATATTCATCAGAACCGGCGCCGGAAAACATTCCTATTAAAATAAAAATCAATTCTATAAATCCGTTCAACTGGATCGCTGTAGGAAATGAATTAAAAAAACTGAGCCCGGATATCATCGTAGTAAGATATTGGCTTCCCTTTATGGGACCTTGCCTTGGTACTATTTTAAGAAAAGTAAAAAAGAATCATCATACAAAAGTGATATGCATAGCCGATAATATTTTGCCTCATGAAAAACGATTCGGAGATAAAATGTTTACCAGGTATTTTGTAAAACCGATTGATGGATTTATTACGATGAGTGACAAAGTACTTGCTGATTTAAAACAATTTACCAATAAGCCGGCCCAATTTATACTCCATCCTTTGTATGATAATTTTGGCGAAAAAATAAGCAAAGAAGAAGCAAGAAAAGAACTCAATATCAGCATGGAAGACAAAGTCATTCTATTTTTTGGATTTATAAGAAAATACAAAGGATTGGATATTTTATTGGAGGCTTATAAAATTCTGAAATCTACTAATAAAATTCATAATCTAAAATTAATGATTGCCGGAGAATTTTATGATGATAAAAAAAACTACGAAACTTTTTTAAATGATCCTGTCATAAAAAGCGGGCTGCTTCTGCACACTCAATTTATTGCCAATACTGAAGTAAAATATTATTTATGTGCAGCAGATTGTGTGGTGCAACCCTATCGGAGCGCCACGCAAAGTGGCGTTACTCCACTCGCCTATCATTTTGAAATTCCAACGATTGTAACGAATGTCGGAGGTTTGCCTTCTTTGGTTCCCCACAAAAAGGCAGGATTGGTTGCTGAACCTAATGCCAAAAGTATCTCTGAAAAAATAGTAGAATATTTTGAATTGGGCGAAGAATATTTTTTGCCGGGAATTCGGGAAGAAAAGAAAAAATATGGTTGGGAAGTGATGACAGAGGCTATTTTAAAAGCATCATCTTAATCTTTCTCCAGTATTCTATTAAAATGAGAATCATGATTATTTCTTTGTTTACTGGCTTATTTTCATAATCTTTCACGTGATAAAAATAATTACGTAACTTTATTAAAAATTGGTTATGAAAACTAAATTAACTTTAAACGTAGATGATAAAATCGTTGCAAGGGCAAAGAGAACCAGCGCAAGAAGAAAAGTAAGCCTTTCCTCTGTGGTGGAAGATTATTTAGACAAATTCTCTGAAAGACCTTTATCTCACAAAAATAAAATCAAAGAGCCTTCTCTTTTAGAACGCATCCGGAAATATACCCATCCTGTTGATATATCAGATGAGGAAATTGAAAAACTGAAAGAAGAATATCTGAAAAAGAAACATGGCCTATAAAATTTTTCTTGATACCAACATAATTATTGATCTCTTAACGGAGAGGAGTTATGAATTAGACTCCATCAATGAAATAATTAATTTGGCTGGAAAAGAAATTGTAAATTTATATATCTCGGAAAGTGTTATCACTTCTGTATTTTATATTCTTCGTAAAGAAAAAAAAATTGATCCTTTATCTGCTTTCAGGGAAATGTGTAAAACTGTGAATGTTATTCCATTTTCAAAAGACATTTTATATTATCCGATTGAAAAATACAAAGATACCGAAGATGGTATTTTATATTTTTTAGCATTAAAAGCAAAAATGAATTATTTCATTACCAGAAATGTAAAAGATTTCATCTTTCTTTTCCCGTCATTGCCTGTGATAAGCCCAACCAATTTTTTAAAAGAAATTTATTTCAATGATATACCGCAGTAAAGCTCCTTTGCGTATAGGCCTCGCCGGTGGCGGAACAGACGTAAGCCCATACAGTGACCAATTTGGTGGGGCTATATTAAACGCAACAGTTTCTCTTTTTGCTTATGCCAATATTGAACCTTTACAAGAAAATAAAATAATCGTCCAGGCATTAGATAGAAAAGAAGAACAACAATTTGAATGGATGCCGCAATTACCAATTGATGGAACACTTGATCTTTTAAAAGGAGTTTATAACCGCATTTACAAAGATTATAATTTGCCCACTTCAGGATTCAGGTTATCTACTTTTGTGGATGCACCTGCAGGCTCAGGTTTAGGCACTTCATCTACACTGGTAGTTGCTATTCTTGGCGCATTTGTAGAATGGCTTAAACTCCCATTGGGAGATTATGATATTGCGCATTATGCATACCAGATTGAAAGGAACGATTTGAAACTCACAGGCGGCAAACAAGATCAATATGCTGCCATGTTTGGCGGAGTGAATTTTATGGAATTTTATGAGGCCGATAAAGTGATTGTAAATCCTTTGCGAATTAAATCACAATACCTGCACGAACTTGAAAATAATCTGCTTCTCTATTTCACTTCTACCAGCAGGGAAAGCGCCTCTATCATTGACGAACAGGTAAAAAATGTAAACAGCAAAAATGAAAAAAGCATCGAAGCCATGCATCAGTTAAAAGAACAGGCGCGAATGATGAAAGAGGCATTGCTCAAAGGGAAATTAGATGAATTTGGCGCAATATTAGATTTCGGATTTCAACAGAAACGTAGGATGGCACACAATATCAGCAATAGCAGAATTGAAGAAATATATGAAGCAGCAAAAAGAGCAGGAGCTACGGGAGGCAAAATAAGTGGGGCCGGTGGCGGAGGTTTTATGATCAATTATTGCCCGGGAAATACACGCTATAAAGTAATGGAGGAACTGAAAAAATTCGGATGCGAAGTGAAAAATTATACGTTTACAAAATATGGATTGTCAACGTGGTCTGTATAGTAGAAGGATATAAAGTACTTACAATACATTTTTCGTAAATTTGTATAATAAAGATTTCATATGGCTACAATAATAAAAACTCCATTAATAAGGACAAAAGAGCAAATAAGGAAAGAGTTAAAAAAGTTTGCTTTGCCAAATCGGGACCCGAATAATGCAACCGAAAAATTATTTGGATTATGGGAAGGAAGAAATATCACTATTGAAAAAATTAGAGAAAAGAACAATCGCAACAAATGGTTATAATTGATGCCGATGTCATGATTGAACTTTTGCGGAAAAACGCTTCTGTAAAATCTTTTATCATTAATGAAATTGAAGGTGAAAATCTTATTTTGTCGTGTATTACTGTAGCGGAAATACTGCAAGGCGCAAATAACAAAGAGGGTTTGCAGCAGCTAACAAAGTTTCTGAAACAATACATTGTAGTGCCAATTGATTATCATATATCCGATATTTTCACCTCACTTTTTCAAAAATATGTATTGAGCCATGGTGCAAGAATTTCAGATACTTTGGTAGCAGCAAACGCTATACATTACGATTTACCTTTACTCTCAATAAATCAAAAGCATTTTAAGCATATACCCAATTTAAAATTAGTAAAACATAACATTGTTCCAAGACAAGGAAAATCATTCTTACTTTAATCCAATATGAGGTGTTTCCTTTTCCTACTTCAATTTTATTTATCTGTAAATCCTCATTAAACTAAAATGGAAAAAATAAAAAATATTATTCAGTCATCAATTGATGTAAAAACAAAAATTCTCAATGATGATAAAATATTACATACAGTAAATGATTGTGTAAACATTATAGTAAAAGCTTTTGAAAAAGGGAATAAAGTTTTGTTTTGTGGCAATGGTGGCAGCGCCTCCGATGCCCAGCACCTTGCAGCAGAATTTAGCGGGAGATTTTATACGGACAGGGATGCACTTCCTGCCGAAGCGTTGCATTGCAATACTTCGTATCTGACTGCCGTGGCAAATGATTACAGCTATGAGGTTATCTATTCCCGATTATTAAAAGGGATTGGGAATAAAGGTGATGTACTCGTTGGATTAAGCACATCGGGCAATAGTAAAAACATTGTTAAGGCTTTTGAAGTAGCAAGAGAAAAAGGAATTACAACCATTGCATTTACCGGTTCTACGGGGGGAAAGCTGAAAGATCTGTCCGATTATCTAATCAATATTCCTTCTGACGATACACCCAGAATTCAGGAAAGCCATATCACACTCGGCCATATCATTTGCCAGTTTGTAGAAGAAATTTATTTTGCAGATACCAATGATTAAAGAAGCCATTATTCTTGCGGGAGGCTTAGGCACAAGGCTAAGATCTGTAATTTACGATAAGCCAAAATGCATGGCCCCGGTCGCTGGAAATCCTTTCCTGCATTATCTTATAAAATTTTTACAAAAGAACGAAATTGAAAGTTTTATATTCAGCGTTGGCTATATGCACGAAATGATAGAAGAATATTTAAAAGAAAATCATTCACAATTAAATTATCAAATCTCTTTAGAAAATGAGCCATTAGGAACTGGCGGGGCTATCAAATTAGCGTGCAATAAAACTGCTCAAAAAAATGTGCTTGTTTGCAATGGTGATACACTTTATAAAATTGATTGTAATTCATTAAGTAAATTTCACGAAGGAACAAAAGCAGCATGTACATTGAGTTTGAAACCAATGGCTCATTTTGATCGTTATGGAGTTGTAGAGCTTAATGAAGACCAGTCTATAAAATCATTTAAGGAAAAACAATTTTATAAATCAGGCTTAATCAATGGAGGGGTGTATGCTTTGAATATTGAAAATTTTTTACAGGAAAATCTTCCTGAAAAATTTTCTTTTGAAAAAGATTATCTTGAAAAGCAAATTCAATGGAATAAAGAATCAAAATTATTTGGAATCATACAGGATGAATATTTTATAGATATTGGTATTCCGGAAGATTACGAGAAGGCTCAAAATGAATTGGCATATAACTAAATTTGTTTTTAGCTTAATTTGTTTGTTTACTGATAAAAACCGACCATTTATTCTTGAAAGATCTAAAAAATATCAACTCCTCCTGGACGCTCTTCATTGATCGCGATGGAGTGGTCAATGATGAAAAGCATCTGGATTATATACATACGTGGGATGAATTCAAATTTTATAAAGGTGTAAAAGAAGCACTTAAAATTTTCAATAAAAAATTCGGTATTATTATAATGGTAACCAACCAAAGAGGTGTTGCAAAAGGGCTTACTAAAATAGATGATCTGCATCTTATTCATAAAAATATGCTGAAGGAGATAGAAGAAACCGGTGGAAGAATTAATAGAGTCTATGTGTGTACCGAAATGGAAAGCCCAAACAGGAAACCCAATCCCGGCATGGGTTTGCAGGCAAAGAAAGATTTCCCGGAAATTGATCTTACAAAAAGTATTATGATCGGAAATACACTAAGCGATATGAAATTCGGAAGAAATCTTGGCGTAGCTATTAATATTTTTTTACCAACAACAAGAAAAGAAGTTGACGTAAACGATCCCGATATTGATATGGTTTTTAATGATTTAATTTCTGTAGCTGAAGCATTATAACTTAGTTAAAAATTTTCCGGTTAGCAATAAATTACCCGAATTAAAGTTTTCTTTGCTCAAACTTTTTTAATGAATAAAATAAGCCTTTTTTTTGTTTTATTTTTCATAACCGCCAATACTTGCTTAGCTCAGCATTTATCTACCTTGGAAAGAAAAACTTTTGAAAAAAAAGAAGATTCTCTAAAATTATTTGCCGAGCAGATAATCCAGGGAAGAAATGAGGAAGATCGCTTTGAGGCAGATAGCCAGTTCACCAGGGTTTTTGTTCGGACTTTGCAAATAAAAAATTCATTTTATTATCCGTTTGATTCTCTCATAAGTATTGCCCAAGTAATTCCCACCGACAGTGCTTTTAGAATATTTACCTGGCAGTTGGTAATCAACGGCGATATTATCAGGCAACACGGCGCCATACAAATGAGAACTGAAGATGGCTCTTTAAAACTTTTTCCGTTAATAGATAAGTCGGATCAAATCGTCAATATCAATGATACGATCACAAGCAATCTTGCATGGATTGGCGCTTTGTATTATAAGATCATTGAAGAAAAATCATTTGGAAAAACTTTTTATACTCTATTGGGGTTTGATGATAATAATCTCAGCAGCGATAGAAAAATTATTGAAATACTAACGTTCAAAGATGGGCGCCCTGTTTTTGGTGGCCCTTATTTTAGTTTCCAGGACAATGGTCTTCATCAGAAATCTATTGCGAGATATATTATGGAATATAAGAAGAACGCAGGGCCACGGCTCAATTATGATAAGGACATGAAAATTATTATTTATGAACATTTAATTTCTGAAACCGGTGAGCCCAAAAAAAAATATACATATATTCCGGATGGTGACTATGAAGGATTGAAATGGAGAGATGGAAAATGGATTCACATTGAAAAAGTATTTAACCAAATAACTCCTGAAGGACAGGAGCCTGTGCCAGAGCCAATCCTGGATCCCAATGGAAATATTGATGAATCCAAATTAAGTAAAAGAAGGCCGGAAGAGATTGACAATCCGGATAAAGAAATAGACTCTAACGAAGTAAAACCTCCTTATATAAATAATCCGCCTTTTTAGGTAATGATTATATTTCACTATCAATTAGATAAGTGCCGAGGTCAATCACCTCTCCTTCTTTCATTATAAATTCTTCAAGATTAGATAAATCAAGATTAGACATTACTTTACTTTTGAAAAGCTGATTTTTATTTTTAAAAACCACAAAATAAAAATCAGGTCTATCGTCAAGATTTGCCGGTTTTGAAAAATCTCCCTGGGAAAAAAGAAATTTGGCCACTCCTTCTTCATCGGGAAAACTTTCGCCTAAAAAATCATCATTGAAGATATCTTTATCATAAAGGCGCACAGTGTATTCCTTTCCTGTAAGCGGCTCATCATTTCCTTTACTGATAAGACGGACTTTCACTTCGATATTCATTTTTTTATTAAGAGCTATCCCGGGCATATTTTTAATTTTTGCAAAAAATAAGTATTTTTCTTTGTTTACCTAACTACTAAATTAATCAGGGAGAAACTTTCAGCCATCAGTCAGTAGCTTCTAAATAGAAATATTAATTAAAAGTCTGTTTACTGAGCGCTTATTCATCCAATTTCAAAACTGCTAAAAAAGCTTCCTGCGGTACTTCCACATTTCCGATCTGCTTCATTCTTTTTTTACCTTCTTTTTGTTTCTCCAATAATTTTCTTTTACGGCTGATGTCTCCGCCATAACATTTAGCTGTTACATCTTTTCGTATAGCGCTTATGTTTTCACGCGAAATTATTTTGGCACCAATAGCTGCCTGAATGGCAATTTGAAATTGCTGCCGTGGAACAAGCTCCTTCAATTTCTCACAAAGTTTTTTTCCAAATTCCTGTGAGCGCATACGATGAATTAATGAACTTAAAGCATCTACTTTTTCTCCATTCAATAGAATATCCATTTTCACAATATCACTTTCACGATAGGCAATAGGGTGATAATCGAATGAAGCATAACCACGGGTAACACTTTTCAACCTGTCGTAAAAATCAAAAACTATTTCTGTCAATGGCATTTCAAAACTAAGCTCCACACGGGTTGGCGTTAAATATCCCTGGTTGGTAAGAATTCCTCTTTTTCCAATGCAAAGCGTCATAATATTTCCAATATATTCTGGTTTGGTAATGATCTGCGCTTTTATAAAAGGCTCCTCGATCTTCTCAATTCTGCTCGGGTCAGGCATCTGCGAAGGATTGTTCACAGTCAGTTTTTCTCCTTTAGTGGTATAGGCAAAAAAACTAACGTTGGGTACAGTTGTAATTACAGTTTGGTTGAATTCGCGTTCTAATCTTTCCTGGATGATTTCCATGTGCAACATTCCAAGAAATCCGCAACGGAAACCAAACCCCAGCGCCTGCGACGTTTCCAATTCGAATGTGAGCGATGCATCATTGAGTTGTAGTTTTTCCATACAATCGCGCAACTCTTCAAATTCATCTGTGTTTACCGGAAATATTCCTGCAAAAACCATTGGCTTCACTTCTTCAAAACCTTTGATGGATTCCTTGCATGGGTTTGCAGTGGTGGTAATCGTATCCCCCACTTTTACTTCTTTCGCATTTTTTATTCCGGTAATTACATAACCCACATCTCCTGCTTTCATTTCATTTTTGGGCATCATTCCTATTTTCAAAATGCCCACTTCATCTGCAGTATATTCTTTCCCCGTATTGGAAAATTTTATTTTATCATTCTTTTTTAAAATACCATTAAAGATGCGGAAATAAACAATAATTCCCCTGAAACTATTGAAAACACTGTCAAAAATCAACGCCTGAAGAGGAGCATTTACATCTCCCTCAGGTGCGGGAATCCGTTTTATTATTGCAGAAAGTATGGCTTCGATACCAACACCGGTTTTAGCGCTGGCATGCAAAATGTCTTCCGGTTTGCATCCAATCAGTTCAATAATTTGGTCTTGCACTTCGGCGATCATCGCGCCATCCATATCTATTTTATTGAGTACCGGAATAATCGCAAGATCATTATCAATAGCAAGATATAAATTAGAAATAGTTTGTGCCTGTATGCCTTGTGTAGCATCCACCAAAAGCAAAACGCCTTCGCATGCAGCCAGCGCCCGGCTTACCTCATAGCTAAAATCCACATGACCGGGAGTGTCAATCAAATTCAGGACATATTCTTCACCTTCAAAACTGTAGTTAATCTGGATAGCATGGCTTTTTATGGTAATTCCTTTTTCACGCTCCAGGTCCATATTATCCAGAACCTGGGCATGCATTTCGCGCTCATTAATGGTATGCGTAAACTCAAGCAAACGATCGGCCAGCGTACTTTTACCGTGATCAATATGAGCAATAATGCAAAAATTCCTGATGTTCTTCATTTATCGAAAATAATTTTAAAAACGTGGCAAAGGTACCAAACACAATGCCATTAATTATAAACTCCTAAAACCATTAATGGTACTACTTTTTTATAAGAAAAAAGTAAAGTACAAAATGTAAAACCTTGCCAAAAAGTTCCGGGGTTTCCCTTCTTTATTGCAATAAAAACAAAAAATTATAAAAAAAGACTATTTTCAATCTTTTTAATTTTGATGTATGATCAAAAAATTTATTCAAAATATTTTCCATCTCAGAAAAGATGTAGGAATCAATTTTTATATCGCCGGATTTTTCTTTAAATATATATTGAGGCAAAACAAGAATGTACCCTGGACAATACATTATACATCAACCATTACCCATCCTGAAAAAATTATAAGAGGAAAAAATGTTTTTCCGGGAGATTCCCCGGGCAATTATATTGAAGCTTCTAATGGAATTAGTATCGGAGATTTCACCAATATTGGTCCTAATGTTGGAATTATTTCAGCCAATCATGATCCGGTTAATAATTCTCTTCATGTTGATTCGCCTCCGATTCGAATAGGCAAATTTTGCTGGATAGGAATGAATGCCATCATATTGCCCTCCGTACAACTTGGAGATTTTACTATCGTAGGAGCAGGCTCAGTAGTTTCAAAAAGTTTTAGTGAAGGTTATTGTGTAATAGCAGGGAATCCTGCTGAAATAATTAAACATTTAGACAAACAAACCTGTGATCAATTCAGTAAATCAAAATTATAAATCGCTGGCTGTTCAAAAATTTTTCTGGTTGTTTTTAGGAAGAGTTTTGCCGGTGCTTATCCTTTTTGTAATCACTATTATCTATTCAAGAAAATTACCTTTCGACGATTATGGTAAATTCCAAAGCGTTTGGATGTATGCCAATATTGTAAACGTTTTTATCAGTTTTGGGTTATCGGCTGTTATCCTTTCCACTAATTTAAAATTTCTTTTTCCCTTTATCAAAAAAAACAGAAAAAAAATAGGCGTCTTTTACTCATTATTATGGATCTCCGGATTGGCTGCCTTTTTTCTTTTTGCAAAAAATTTTTATCCATCATTAAAGATTTTATTGATTGCTTATATTATTATTCAAAATATTTCCAACATTTTTGAGACGATCCTGATCAAAGAACATGGAGAAAAATATTCATTCATTATTAATTTCTTTTACTCGCTTTTTTTCCTGGGATGCCATTTATACGTGCTTCTTACCAATTATTCTCTTTATAATCTTATTGCGTATATCTGTATCCTTTCAGTTTTAAAATTGATTGCGATGCGTATAGTTCCCGCAAAAAAAGAATTGCATGAAAATTCAATTGATGAAAAACATTTCTTAAATCATTGGGGGTATCTTGGATTGAACGATGTTTTGGGAGTTATTTCAAAATGGATGGATAAATTCTTTTTACTCTACCTGCTTACTGCTGCCGATTTTGCCATATTCTTTAACGGCTCTTTTGAAATTCCGCTTTTCGGATTATTAATCAGTGTGGCAGGAAGTTTTCTATTGATAGAAATATCAGGCAACCTGGTTGATACGGATAAAATAAAAAGGCTTTTCAGGGAAAGTTTTAACTCGCTTTCTACGATTGTTTTTCCTTTATTTTTTTTCCTTTTCTTTTTTCGGAATGATCTTTTTTCTATTGCTTTTAAAGAAAAGTATAATGCTTCGTTGCCCATTTTTGTGATCAGTATTTTTATCCTTCCTATGCGAATTAGTAACTACAGTGTCATTTTACAATGTTTTTCCCAGGGGAAAAAAATATTGTGGGGATCAATTCTTGATATTTGTATCGCTGTTATTTTAATGTTGATATTGTACCCGATAATGGGTACCAGGGGCGTTGCCCTTGCAATCGTGGTATCTACTTACGTTCAGGCAACTTATTATTTATGTCACTCAGCTAAAATTTTAAACACTTCTGTATTTCAGCTTTTACCTTTACAGAAACTGGCAATAAAGTTCCTGATAACCCTGGCTCTTTATGCTGTTCTGTTTTTTATTATTTCAGGTATCGGGCTAAAATTAAAAGTGATCATTGCCACACTTTTTACGGCAATAATAATCTTAGCTGGAATTCTAAAATATTTTAAACTTTTTTTCAAAACCAATCATGTTCAAAATTCATAAAATCAATCCAAGAGCGAAGTCAGAAATCAATACAGGCTTTGGTGTTAATTCATCTGATTATGGCGGAAGATTTATCAATAAAAATGGTAATCCCAATATAGAAAAAAAGGGAGTGGGATATTTTGAAAAAATAAGTTGGTATCATATTCTGCTCGATATGTCACGATGGAAATTTCTTTTTACCATCATACTTTTTTACCTCTTCATCAATCTGTTATTTACAGTCATTTATTATTTTTTGGGACTTACCGAATTTGGCGGTACAGCCACAGCATCACATTTAAGGCAGTTTGCCGAAGCATTTTTTTTCAGCAGCCAGTCATTTACCATCGGCGGATATGGAAGAGTAAGCCCTGATAATTTATTGATGAATGCCTTATGCGCTTTGGAAGCATTCCTTGGTTTATTGAGTCTTGCCGTAGTTACAGGATTATTGTACGGAAGATTTTCAAGGCCAAAAGCGTATATAAAATATAGTGGAAATGCGCTGTTAGCGCCGTTTCAAAATGGTCTTGCCATTATGCTCAGATTAGCGCCTTTTAAAAATACCACTCTCACCGATGCAGAGGCAAAAGTAACCTTAGGGATAATCGTCGAAGAAAATGGTAAAATGATCAATAAGTTTTATCAGCTTCTCCTGGAATATAAAAGTGTAAATTCCCTCACACTTAGCTGGACCATTGTGCATCCCATTACTGAAACAAGCCCGTTTTACAATTTTACAGAAGAAGATTTTAAAAATGCAAGCGGAGAAATCCTGGTTTTTGTAAAAGCATTTGATGATATGTTTTCCAATACGGTTGTTTCGCGCACATCCTATACACTTAACGAAATAGTTATCGGCGCCAAATTTAATCCGATGTATCATAGATCTGAAAAAGAAAACAAAACGTTGCTTTTCCTGGATAAATTAAATTCTTTTAGCTCTGCAGAGATTAATTTTAATTCTGAAATTAAAAGATAAATTCATAATAAATGTTTCTTTACTGTAAAGTACAAAGTAACCATCAAAAGTAAAAAAAAGAAAGACCAGGTATCTCTTTACAAAATGCCTGGCCTATCAATCAACCATAAAAATTATTTTACATAAACGGGCACTCGCAGATTTTCCCACTCGAGGGCAAAGCCTTTTCTGTCCACTACAAATTTCATTCTTTCATTAAAGGTTGCTGATTTTTCGGGTTTTACCGTTACCTTGATTACATCATTAGCAGGATCTTCTGTGGTGCTGCCGTCATTCTTTATTCCCCATTGGCCGGTTTTTGAATTAAAAATGAAAACCCATTCTTTTTCTCCGGGGAGAGCATATAAACTATATTTTCCGGCAGGTAAAGTTTTGCCTTCTACCTTAATATCCTTGCTGGTTTCAAATATAGTAGCCTCGTTAGCGCCTGCTCTCCATACCTTATCATAAGGAACCAGGCCGCCCCAGATCTTTCTTCCTTTTACAGCCGGGCTACTGTAATTAATGGTAATGGTAGCGCCCATAACATTGCCGGTAGCGGTTTCGGGAGGGCTGGCCCTTTTTGATTTATCAGCCTGTGCGTAAATAAGGGACGTCATTAGTATTCCAACTAATGTTAACCCAAACACTTTGGAGATCATTAACTTTTTCATTGTTTTAAAAAATTTAAAATTGTTTAAATAAAATTTTATCGGAGAATAAAATTAATCATTTCTATAATGTCTTTACAAAGAAATTTTTATTCGGTAAAATGAGGCAGGATTCCCATTTATGAAAACGATGGCAGTAAACAAATAAATTTTTATGATTCTTATTTGCAAGTGCATAGAAATTACATAGATGCTGCAACACATAAAAAATCCAATCCGAAAAAATATAAATATTACTTTTAAAAAATCAAATTAATAATTAATTTATGTCGTCAAAAGAGAGAGACTTTCAGACTGGATTATACAACCTGATAAATACTATTCCCGGCGAAGAGAAAGAAATCTGTTTGGTGGAAATCGCGGCAGAAATAGAAGACGCAAATGTTGCAAGCGGCAAATTATATTCATGTTTGAACACAAAAAAAAATGTATTCTTTGAATTTTTAGAAACAAAATGGGATGCGACCGATGAAAATTTGGTAATGGATGCAAATACAAAAGCGCTCAATAACAATTGTGATTTTTTTGTAACCGGCACACCTATACAATTAGTAATTTATAAAACATTTGAACCAAAAGCTCCGGCTAATAAAAGGGAACTGAAAATCTTTACCATTTCCGGTGGTAAAAACAAGAATGCCATCTTACTGCCTCCATACCGCAAAGACGTCATTCACAAGGTCAAATTATTTCTCCATGAGCTTTCTGATTTACTTCAGGGAAAGAAAGAATTTTACAGGGATAGTATTGACAAATTTTTAATCAATAAACTTTCTCTCTACATCCTGGAAGCCGCTGCATCCATGTCTTTGCCAATGTATGAAAAGATAAAGAAAAACAAATCGTTCAGAGAAGAACTAAAACAGCATTTAAAAAAAATTGACGTTTTCAATGGCGACCTGCATTTTGATAAAGAAGATGTTTACAGAATTTGCATACTATCAAACTATCTGTTGTATTTGAAAATTATATTCTATTCCTCTCTGCAGCGCGATGTCCCTGAACTCAAATTAAAAGCGCTCACAATTCCCGGAGAGCAAAAACTACTCAATTTAAGACTCAAAGAAAGATTTGGGAACTTATTAATCCTTTATTCTAATTTCATTTTTGAAGAAACCATATTTGACAAGTTTGAGTTCGAAGCAAAATATATTCCAATACTCAAATGGAATATAGAACAAATAAATAAATTCAATTTCAAAGAAGCCGGTGCAGACATCATCGGCGCCATCTATAATACTATAATTGGCAACCCTGAACAGCATTACAGTGCGCAGCATTTCACAAACACAAATGAAGTTGATATTGTAAATGCATTCTGCATTAATGATAAGACTCATTTTATTTTGGATAGCGCCTGTGGTGCAGGAACTTTTTTGGTCAGAGCTTATTACTCTTTAAAAAAATATAATAGCCGGTTGGCTTTCCGGCAGCTTTTAGAAAAAATTTATGGAGTAGAAAAGAATTCTTTTGCAGCCTTTCTGACAACAATGAATCTTGCGCTTTTAGATAGTAACACCAAAAAAAATTGTCCCTTAATTTTTAATTCAGATTTTTCCAAAGTACGACTCGTTTCTACTGATGACAATATTTTGTTGAATGGTGAAAATACCCGAATGAAAAAAGCGGAAATAGAATTACCGCTTTTTGATGCTTGCGTGGGTAATCCGCCTTACATAAGGCAGGAACTTATCGAAAATAAAAAATTGTGGAGCCATCTTGCATTCAAAGAATTTGGAATTAAAAAAGTGAATCAACAAAGTGATTTGTACGTTTATTACCTGATACATACGGCAGCTTTTCTAAAGAATGGCGGCCGGTTGGGTTATGTAATTTCGGCTTCGTGGTTAGACATTTCTTTCGGCGCCGGGCTGCAAAAATTTCTTTTAAACAACTTTAAAATTATTGCCATAATAGATCAACAAAAGAAAAGGAGTTTTGAAACTGCCTCTATTAATACGGTTATTCTTATAATTGAAAAATGTGAAAATCAAAAAGCAAGAGAAAAAAATAATGTAAAGTTTGTCCGTATTTTCAGCGAATACGAAAAATTAATCGGAATCAACAACGAGAGATTCGTCCAGGTAAATGAGTTTGCCAGGAAGATTGAAAAAATAAAATCTAATTTTCAAAATGAAGATGTATTAATTGAGGTAGTAAACCAGCATCAATTAGAAATGAATTCTACCATTGATGGCATTTATAAAAACGGGCATTGGGGTGCACTTTATCTGCGTTCTCCGGAAATATTCAATAAGATAATTTCAAAAGCAGGAAATAAATTAATTCCACTCTCGCAAATGATCGAAGTGAAATACGGAATTAAAACCGGGGCCAATGATTTTTTCTATTTGACAGATGAAACAGAAAAGGCAAAGAAACTTGACGAGGCTACCTACAAACTCACTTTCGGTGTTGAAAAGAAAAAACATTTGCCTGCATGGAATTACTTAGGTTGGTTTTATTCTAAATTGACAAACGAACATTTCATAATCGAGAAAGAATTTATGAAACCGGTTTTCAAAACCCAAAGTGAAGCATTTAATCTTGACGCAGACATTTCCCATCTTAAAAATAAGGTTCTTCTTTGTGGAGATAGCAGAAGCAAATTAAAAAAACAGAAAAAACATCTTCTTAAATACATTGAATCCGGAGAACAAAAAAAATTTCAAATTGATAAAAGACCCAGTTGTCAAAATGATGAGAATTGGTACAATTTAACTTCAAAAGCATTTGTGGGTGATTTTATTTTCCCGGCTAAGATTGGCGAAAAATTCAGGTTGATTGATAACCGGCAAAGCAATGTGTATTGTGACAAAGTGAATTACGTTTTTAAAATCAGAAAAGAATACCGAAAATATTCGCATTTTATTTTCATGATTCTCAATAGTATTTCTTTCAGATATTTTGTTGATTTGTTTGCGCGGCAATTAACAGGTAGTCAGACTTTAAGCGATGTAGATGTTAATTTGGTGGAACAAACTTTGGTCATCAACCCTTCTTTATTGTTACCCAGGAAAAAAGAACTGATGCAAATTTATTTAAGTTTGAAAGGCAGAGAACAGGAAACTATTTATAAAGAAATTAAGAAAGTTGACAAAAAGAAATTAGATACAATTATTATAGAACAACTCGGGCTTACAGCAAAGGATGTAGATGAATTATATGTTGCAGCTGCTAATTATGTAAAAGACCGCCAGCAAAAATCAGAATCATTGTCTATACTAAGTAAGTGTTAAATTAGTGAATTTTTCAAGCTATATAATTCACTGTTTTGTTCTTTGGGCATGAGCAAAATCCTGGCTATATTCCCTATTAAATACTTCCTTTAAGAATCATTGATTAAATTCTACCATCATTTTCAAATCATTTTTTTGGCCAAAAAAGCCTGCTGATATTTGTACTAAAATCATATAGTTGAAAAAAATCAAGACCTTATTACCTTAGTAAAACAAATGAAAAATGTATTCAACCTTATTACCTTATCCAAGATCACCATTGAAGGTAATAAGGTTGTTAGCTTTTTTGTGCGACTACGTTACTAAGGTTATAAGGTTTTTTTCAGCGTTCTCAAATAACTTCTAACTTTTGATAACAGGTGTTTTTAATTTTGTAAACGCAGGTAGATTAGTAAATTTTTACACTAAATAATTCACTGTTTTGTCCCTTCCGCAGTTTAACCAATAACCAAATTCTGTTTTAAACTTCTTCTTTTTTAATACCTTCATTGATAATATGAATTAGCCGGCAAATTTTGTATTTCATCAACAGTAAACAAACAAATAGTTCAAATATCTATTTATTCAAAAATCATTAACTCATTTATAAAGTAAGTATGAAAAATTTATTTTATTTTTTATCAATCTTCTTTACTTTGATAATTTCATCATGCACCTCAAAAAATAATAATTCTTACAAAAACTGGAATGTATATGGAGGCACGAAAGATGCACTCCATTATTCTTCATTAACAGATGTGGACACTAATATTGTAAATCACTTACAAGTTGCATGGGTTTATCATACCGGCGATGCAGATACTTCGATTCATTCACAAATAGAATGTAATCCTATAATAGTGGATAGCATCATGTACGCAACATCTCCTAAATTAAAACTGTTTGCCATTAATGCTGCGACAGGAAAACAACAATGGCTTTTTGATCCTGTGGTTTCTTTTTCTTCTGATACTGTTTCTCAATCAAAATTATCAGCAATCTTTTCAAACGCCTGCCGTGGCGTTGCATATTGGACAGATGGTAAAAATGATAAAAGAATTTTTTACACAGCGGGTTACTATTTAATCAGTGTAAATGCTGCTACTGGTAAATTAATCAACACTTTCGGAACTAATGGCAGGATTGATTTACATGATGGATTTGGCCGCGATGTAAAGGATCTTTATATAACTTCAACAACGCCGGGAATAATATATAAAAATCTTTTGATTGTTGGCTCCAGGGTAGCAGAAGATGCTACGGCGGCCCCCGGCGATATCAGGGCGTACAATGTTTTAACCGGGAAACAAGAATGGATTTTTCATACAATACCTCATCCTGGTGAGTTTGGCTATGATACATGGGAAGATAAAAATGCATGGCAACATCTAGGCGGGGCCAATAACTGGGCGGGCATGAGTCTTGATGAAAAAAAAGGAATTGTATATGTTCCTACGGGTTCTGTTTCATTTGATTTTTATGGTGGCAGAAGAGAAGGGAATAATCTTTTTGCAGATTGCGACCTTGCTCTGGATGCTGCTACAGGCAAACGTATCTGGCATTTTCAAACAGTGCATCATGATATGTGGGACAGGGATCTTCCCACTGCTCCTTTATTAGTGACTATTACAAAAGATGGAAAGAAAATAGATGCTTTGGCACAAACAACAAAATCCGGATTTGTATTTTTATTTAACAGGGAAACGGGTGAACCTGTTTATCCGGTTAATGAAGTCCCAGTCCCAATTCAATCCGAATTGATCGGCGAAAAGCCATCTCCTACCCAACCGGTTCCTTCACTTCCAAAACCTTTTGCAAGACAAATAATAAGTGATTCTGATCTGAATAATTTAATTCCGGATTCATCATTCAATGATATTAAGAAAAAGTTAGCATCTTATAAAACAGGGAACATTTTTACTCCGCCTTCAAAAGAAGGCACTATCATATTTCCTGGCTTTGATGGCGGCGGCGAATGGGGAGGCCCCGCTTTTGATCCATCAACAGGAATCATTTATGTGAATGCGAATGAAATGCCATGGGTTTTAACAATGATCAATGTTACCCATAAAGAAACAGCGAACGAAACATATCTTATGGCCGGGAAAAGATTGTATGTCCAAAGTTGCGTTACCTGCCATGGTCCTGAAAGAAAAGGAGGTGGTAATTATCCTTCTTTAATTGATGTAAATAAAAAATATAATGAAGCATCTTTTGAACGGTTAATCTCAAATGGCCGTAAAATGATGCCAGCTTTCAACAGTCTTTCGGCTCAGGAGAAAAGCGCACTTGCTTCATTTATTCTTAATTTAAAACGTGATCAAAATAAAAAATTTACTGAAGCTGCCAAAGTTACTGATCCTTATCTCGATCTTCCATATACCAGTACGGGCTATAATAAATTTCTTACGAGAGAAGGCTATCCTGCTATAAAACCACCATGGGGAAGTTTAACAGCTATCAACTTAAACACTACAAAAATTGTTTGGAAAGACACTTTGGGAGATTATCCTGAATTAAAAGCAAAAGGCATTCATTCCGGTACCGAAAATTATGGCGGTCCTGTAGTGACAGCAGGCGGATTATTATTTATCGCTGCTACAAGTGATAGTAAAATAAGAGCTTTCAATAAAAGAACAGGGCAATTATTGTGGGAGGCAGATTTGCCTGCTTGCGGATTTGCTACGCCTGCTGTTTACCGTGTAAATGGGAAAGAGTATATCGTAATTGCGTGCGGAGGTGGTAAATTGAATAAAATTTCCGGGGATGCTTATATTGCTTTTGCATTGCTGAAAAAATAAAATAAATCATTTAAAATAGGATTGAAAAGATCCATTTTAAAAGTGGCTATTCTGAATTGAATACAATTCATTACGATCCAATGCAATTACAGTAAACAAATAAATTTTCATGATTTCTAAATTGAGTTTTTATATTCCGGCGTCTTTGTTTTTGAACACGGATATTAATTAAATATTTTTGCTGCTTAATTAATTTGGCAGAAGCAATTTTTTTATCATGATTACTATTCACTGATAAAAAAATAAAACTTAAAAAAATCAGAATTTTATAATTTAAGAAAATTAATGACAGCAGAACATCAAAGGCTTGCGGAAAACTTACCCAAAAAAATACCTTTAGAAAAATGGGGACCTTACCTAAGCGAACGGCAATGGGGAACGGTTCGTGAAGATTACAGCACAACCGGAGATGCATGGAATTATTTTCCTTTTGAACAATCTCATTACAGATCTTATATATGGGGTGAGGATGGTATTGCGGGTATCTCAGATCTATTCCAAAATCTTTGCTTTGCAGTGACATTGTGGAACCGCAAGGATCCTATTTTGAAGGAACGCCTGTTTGGTCTTGGAAATAAAGAGGGCAACCATGGCGAGGATGTGAAAGAATTGTATTACTATCTCGATAATATTCCTTCGCATTATTATATGGAATATTTATATAAATACCCCCAGAAAGAATTTCCTTATGAGGATATAAAAATGCAAAACAAACTACGTTCTAAAAATGAACCTGAATATGAAATACTTGATACAGGGGTATTCAACAACAATGAATACTTTGATGTTACCGTCACCTATGCCAAACAGGATTCGACAGATATCTTTATAAAAATAAATATCCATAACCGTTACACAGAAAGTGCAGGAATTACGGTACTTCCCACTTTATGGTTCTATAATCGTTTCAGCAATCAGAGGCTTACAGAGAAACCAATCATTACCGATTTTAATAAAACTGCCGTAAAAGCCAGCCATCAAAGATTAGGAACTTATTATTTATATTATCCAAAGGCGAGAGGTACTTATTATACCGATAATATTACTAACACACAAAAGGTTTTAGGAATTCCCAATGAGACTCCTTTTGTAAAAGATACTTTTCATGACGGGATCATAAGAAAAAAAAATGTAAAGGCGCTTCGGAATAAAACATCAGGAACTAAGTTTGCTCCTATTTATGATTTCACAATCGAAGGGGGAGCCTCTAAAACTCTTTACCTGCGTCTCTCTGATAAAGAACTGGAAAACGGATTTGAAAAAGGATTTGAAAAAATTTTTGCAATTCGCAAAGCAGAAGCAGATGATTTTTATAATGCCATTATGCCCAAAAATATCAGCCCTGAGTTGAAAAATATACAACGCCAGGCGCTTGCCGGTTTACTATGGAACAAACAATTTTATCATTATGATGTAGAGAGATGGCTTACTACCAGTGATGGGATTACTCCTGTAAATGACGGTAAACTTTATGGACGTAACCATGAATGGAAGCATTTGAAAAATCAGAATATTATTTTAATGCCGGATAAATGGGAGTATCCCTGGTATGCTGCATGGGACCTTGCTTTTCATTGTATCCCAATGGCCATGATGGATGCAGGGTTTGCGAAACATCAGTTATTGTTAATTATGCGCGAATGGTTTATGAAGCCTGATGGCCAATTACCGGCGTATGAATGGCATTTCAGTGATGTGAATCCTCCTGTGCAGGCATGGGCAGCTTTGCAGGTTTACAGGATAGACAAATCAGCCACAGGAAATGCTGATATTAATTTTTTAAAAAAAATATTTCAAAAACTAATTATCAATTTCACCTGGTGGATCAATCGTAAAGACGCCAGCGGAAATAATATTTTTCAGGGAGGATTCCTCGGGCTTGATAACATAGGTGTTTTCAACAGGAGCATTGCAATGCCGGGAAATCACCGCCTGGAGCAGGCTGACGGAACCAGTTGGATGGGAATGTATGCATTGAACATGATGGATATGGCTTTGGAAATTGCTTTGGTTGATGACACTTTTGAAGATACCGCAACTAAATTTTTCGAGCATTTCATTCTTATTGCAGAAGCTTTAAATCAATATGGCTTGTGGAACGACAACGATAAGTTTTTTTATGATCTTCTTTCTAAAGATGGAGACATTCCGGTTCATATGCGTATCCAGTCAATAGTAGGCATTACTTCATTATTTGCGGTGTCTGTTATAGAAAAAAGTGTGCGTGATAAACTTTCTGATTTCAATAAAAGAATCACCTGGTTTGAAAATTACAGGAAAAAGAACAATCGCTTTTGGCCAAATGAAGAACAAACCGGCGGCGAAAAGATGTTGCTGTCTCTTATTCAGAAAGAAAGATTAATCAACATTTTACAACATTTACTTAACGAGAATGAATTTCTTTCACCCGGCGGCATCAGGGCTTTATCTAAATACCATGCAGAAAACCCATATACAGTAACAATAGAAAATATAGAATACAGTATTCATTACGACCCGGGCGATTCCACTTCTGATTTTTTTGGAGGAAATTCCAATTGGCGTGGCCCTGTATGGATTCCTATTAACTATATAATCATTCAATCCATCCTTAAACTGGGAAAATTTTACCAGGATGATTTATTGGTAGAATTTCCTACCGGATCAGGAAATAAAATTAATCTTATACAAGTAGCAAATGAACTTATAAAGAGAGTAATTAGTTTATTCGAAAAAAATCCTGAAGGAAACAGAAGAGTCTATGGAAAATCAGATTGGTTTTATCATCAGCCCGAAAATGAGCATCTTATTTTATTTTATGAATATTTTCATGGAGATGATGGAAATGGTTTAGGCGCCAGTCACCAAACCGGCTGGACATCCCTGGTGGCACAGTTGATAAACCAATTGAATGAAAAATAATCAGACCATTGTGATAATATTTTTCAACGAAAAACAATTCTAATAAAAAACAGTAAACGAACAAATTCATGTTATTTGTTCGTTTACTGTATAAGCTAAAAATGTGCATGGCAAATATCAATATCAATCCTTGCATCAATATCTGCACAATAAAAGTCAGTTTACATTAAAAGCTTTTTGTACGGCCCTAAGATCATTCAGATTTACATCTCTATGCAGATCCAAACTCTGGGCATCAATGAGGATTACCTTTGCTGAAATACTTTGTGTAGGAGGATTCATAATATTACCTGATAAATCACTGATGTCAATACTTACATATCCGTTGGAATGGATAGCGCCATAAGTAAATCCTTCAAATACCTCCGGAAGCGCTTCGTAATAACCAGTGCCGGAAAATGAAATATATACCAAAACGCCTCCACCTAAGTAAATGGAATTATCAAGTTCGGGTATCTGTAATGATGCTGTGTAGCTTAATCCACCATTATTAGTGGTCCAATCTGTCGGTGCAATATTATACACTGCCGAATAAGCCTGGTTTACCTGTTGAGTGATTTCTTTCTTACAGGAAGAAAAAATGACTAAAGAAATCACTGATAGTACAAACAATTTTTTCATAATTATAATTTTTTAAGGGTTAACGAATAAAAGAACATTTAAGTCACATTTGAGTCAATAAGACAAATATCATTCCTATGAGTTTAATAACACAAAATTTGATTAAAAAAAAATGTGAATTGTTTATCAAATAGTTCTAAAGGAGTATTCTTTCATCCCGGTCGTTTTATTTTGGGTCTTTGCAAAAAACTAATTCTGAAAATGTAAAACTTCCAAAAAAATAAAGAAGAGTACCAACTTTTGCAGTAGCTTTCAGATAAATAATGCCGCAAAAATGTTTCAAGATCACCATTAATTTGTAATTTTCATAACAAAAGAATACCAAGCCATTAAAATTGAAAATTGAAAATTTATTATTGAATTTTATTTAAAAAAATAAACGCTTTGTAACTTACATTATGCCAATAAAAAAAATACCTTACGAAGAAAAAAACTTTGTAGATAGCACCAAACCGGTTTGGAATTATTCTCTATTTGATGAAGAAGATATCCGCAATTTTCAAAACGGGACTCATTACAGTCTTTATAAGAAATTTGGTTCACATCCCGTCAGTGTATTGAATAAAAAAGGGTTTTATTTTTCTGTGTGGGCTCCAAATGCAACTTATGTAAGTGTAGTTGGCGATTTCAATCATTGGAATATTGAAGCACATCCATTATTTGTAAGGCTTGAAAGATCTGGAATATGGGAAGGTTTCATTCCTGATTTAAAGGAATATCAAAACTATAAATATTATATTGATGGCTTTGAAGGGGCCAAAATATTAAAGGGTGATCCATTCGCCAGGCATTGGGAAACCCGTCCTGCCACTTCATCCAAAACAAAAGATATTCAATATACCTGGAATGATGCAACGTGGATGTCTAAACGAAAAAACTACAATTCTCTACATTCACCCTGGAGTATTTATGAAGTGCATCTCGGAAGCTGGATGAAGCCTGTTCCCGATGATGAAGACTCCTTCAATTCTTACGATCAATTGATTGGCCTTCTCGTACCTTATGTAAAAAAAATGGGATTTACACATGTAGAACTGATGCCTGTGATGGAATTTCCTTATGATGGAAGCTGGGGCTACCAGGGAGCGGGTTATTATGCGCCTACATCACGGTTTGGCATACCCGAAGATTTTATGAAATTGATTGAGGCGTTTCATCGTGAAGATATAGGAGTTATTTTAGATTGGGTTCCGTCGCATTTTCCCAGGGATGCCCATGGTTTATTTAACTTTGATGGCACACACACTTATGAATATGCCGATATGAGAAAGGGTTTTCATCCGGATTGGAACTCCTACATCTTTAACTATGCGAGGGCCGAAGTAAGATCATTTTTAATAAGTAATGCCCGTTATTGGTTTGATATGTACCACATAGACGGAATGCGTGTAGATGCCGTGAGTTCTATATTACGCCTTGATTATTCAAGAGAAAAAGGAGAATGGGAACCAAATGAATTTGGCGGCAATGGAAATTTGGAAGCTATTGCATTTATCAAGAATCTGAATGAAATGGTATATCGCGATTTTCCCGATGTACAAATGATTGCAGAAGAATCTACCGACTGGCCACAGATCACCGGGTTAACTACCGCCGGCGGCCTCGGTTTTGGGATGAAATGGATGATGGGATGGATGCACGACACACTCGATTATTTTAAAGTGGATCCTTTATTCAGAAAAGATAACCAGGACAAATTTAGTTTCAGCATGGTCTATTTTTTTGATGAAAATTTCATTCTTCCTCTGAGCCATGACGAAGTAGTGCATGGGAAATCTCCGATGATCTATAAAATGCCGGGGGATGAATGGCAAAAATTTGCAAACCTTCGCACGCTGTATTCTTATATGTACACTCATCCAGGTGGAAAATTACTTTTTATGGGAAACGAGTTCGGACAGACGACTGAATGGAATTTCAGCAAAGAGTTGGACTGGCATTTGTTAGTTTACGAGCCTCATCAAAAACTGCAACATTGTTTAACGGATCTCAATAAATTATATACTTCACACCCTGCGCTTTATGAATATCAATTTGATCCCAAAGGTTTTGAATGGATAGATCTCGACCATCGAAATGAATGTGTGATGATTTATAAGCGGAAAGGAAAAAAGAGTAAAGACGATTTGCTCATTATCTTTAACATGACACCGGTAGAAAGGCATCAATGGAAATTCAAGGCTAAAGGGAAATCTTCATGGAAGCAAATCTTTTGCAGCGACGACAAGCAATATTGGGGTACGGGGAAATTTACGAATCAGGATATTATGACAAATATTGTGGATAAAAAGAATCAATTGTATGAAATAAATTGTAACCTGCCTGCGTTAAGCGCTATAGTGCTTCAGTAATTGTGGTATTTTTTTTGCAAATATATCCTTTATGAAAAACCTTCTCTCTGCAGTCGCAGTATCTTTCATTTCACTAACTTCATTTTCACAAAGCCTGGATAGTGCGCAATTTTATTTTCAAAAAGGGATAGAAGAAAATAATGGAAGATTATATGCAATAGCTGCAAAAGATTTTGATAAGGCAACTTATTTTAATCCAAATTATAAAGAAGCCTATATCGCAAACGGAAAAGTAAATCTTGAAATGTCGAGAATGGGCCCGGCAGAAATAAATTATATAAAAGCATATCAGTTAGATTCCCAGGATAAAGAAGTAATTGAAGAGCTGTCTTCTTTATATTTTAATAACCACCAATTTCAGAAAGCAATTGACCTTGCACAGCAATGCGATCAATGCGATAACACAGACCTAATTCTTGGTATGAGTAATTATTACCAGGAAGATTATGGTAAAGCTGAAAAATATTTAAAACTTGCATTAGCCAAAAATGACAAAGATGCTGAAGCAAATTACACCTTAGGACTTACTTACCTCGAATTGGAAAATTACAAAGGCGCTATCGAAGAGTATCAAAAAGCGATTGCTCTGCAACCAACCAAAAATCTATGGATTTATGAATTAGGTTTAATTTGTTATAACCAAAATGATTATAAAAGTGCTTTGAAATATTTCGATATGGCGGCCAATAATGGTTATAATAAAACAAATGATTTTTTTGAAAATTACGGATTTGCACAAATCTACACAGGGGATAGTGAAAATGGAATAAAAACATTGGGTATAGTCCTCGAACGCAAACCCAACAATACGGAATTGCTGAACAACATAGCTCATGCCATGTATGACACCAAAAAATACAATGAAGCTCTTGACTATTTTAAAAAGCTCCTTGATTTGAATCCCAAAGATGCTCCGTCATTATTTATGGCAGGCCTCACACTTCAAAAATTAGGGCAAAAAGAAAAAGGTCAAAAAATTTGTGACAATGCGATTGCCATGGATCCATCCCTTACAAGATACAGGCAAACGAAACAAATACCGGAAGGACTTTAGGCAGCTAATTGGCTAATTAGCACATTAACTAATTATCAATTCATCATAAGCACATTTACGCTTCTTTGCAAAATATTAAAAGCAATTTCCGACATCAGGTTTTCTTTATCAAGCGTAGGATTCACTTCTGTAATTTCAAAGCAGCATATTTTCCGGTTCTGCATGAATTTGCTTACCAAATCTTCGGCTTCTCTTTCTCTTAATCCATTACTTACAGGAGTTCCGGTGCCTTTTGAGATAGAAGAATCAAGGCAATCCACATCGAAGCTAACATAGATATCGGTACATTCATTTAAGAAACGAAGCGCTGCTTTTACCACGCTCTCCGGGCCTTTTCTTCTCACTTCATTGGTAGTGATCACTTTCATCCCATATTTATCTATCAGGTGCTTTTCTTCTTTTTCATAATCCCTTAAAGAAATAAAAACTATATCCTCCCCTAAAATTTTAGGATTTATTTTCCCATAATTTTTTAGTTGCTCCCATTCCTTTTTTGTTTTTTCATCCGGATCATGCACTTTACTTTCTTCGTTGTCTTCACCAATAGAGGCAGACAAAGGCATTCCATGCATATTGCCCGATGGCGTAGTATAAGGCGTATGCATATCAGAATGAGCATCAATCCATATCACGCCAAGACGAATATTGGGCCTGGCTAGTTTTATTCCGGCAATGGTACCTCCGGCTGTGCTATGGTCTCCGCTTATGACAACGGGGAAAAAATTATTTTTGATACTTTCTTTCACAGCTTTGGAAACCCTGTCGTACATTGTTAATACACCACTGATTCTTTTAGCGTAAGGCGATTGGATTGGCTCAAACAATAGTTTGTTTTCCGTCTCTACTTTTTCAGATGGAAAATGAACAAAAAAATTGCTCATAAAATCCAGTGCTGCAATTTTTATGGCATCTATTCCAAGACTGGCTCCGCGCGTGCCAGCGCCAATCTCACTTGGCACTTCAATTAATTTAATATTTTTCATAACTCCATTTAAAATGATCTGTTCTCACTTCGCCTCACTTCCTCAGGCAAGATAAAACTTTGAATAGTTATTTCAAATTATGAAAATGGTTTCGGGAAAAGAAACCCCACATAGTAAACAAATAAATAATTGAGATTTACACTTTTGTTGCCGCATAATTACCTGGTTATGTTCTATTCATGCATACAATAAACGAACAAATAATGCAATTTCCTAGCACCATCTGCACGACTATGTGAGATGCATTCAAATCAGCACGTAGCAAACAAATAAATATTACACTTATTTATTCCCACAATCACAATGAAGCATAAACGTAAATATCTTTGTAAAGCCGGAAATAGCGCAAGGAAAGGTTTTTAAAATTTAAATGTGATAAATCATAGAACATAAAAAAAGCCAATAATAAATTAAAGGCTTTGTTGTATAATAATTTTTAAAATAAATATTACGCAGGTACTGCAATAATAGGAACCGAACTATGATACGCTAATTTTTTAGTGTGGCTTGTTACAAAAAGCTGACTCAAAAAGCCATGTTTACGCGGAACGGTAATAATTGCATCAAAGTCCCTTGTTTCAACAAAACTGCTGATGCCTTCTAAAAAATCGTATGAGCGAAGGAAAGAAAATTCCGGATCATAAGATCCTAATTTATCTACCATAGCTTCTCTTTCAATTTTAAATTCAGGAGTAAGTTCTACAAAATGCTCGCTATCTACATTCAAAATATCAAGCTTGGGTTTAAATGTATCGAGAATATCTTTTATAGATGCAAATGGAGTGGTACGCGCCACATCTTTAAAATCTGAAGTGAAAACCACTTTTTTCAAACCAGTATATTTTGCATCCGGGGGAACGATCATTACCGGACAGGAAATATTACGAATTACATTTAAAGTGTTGGTGCCCATAAAAACCTGGGTAATTTTTGAACTTCCGGTAATACCCATCACCACTAAGTCTGCATGATTTCCTAAAGAATACTCGGAAATACTTTCAACAAAGGAACCTGCTTCTGCTACACAGGAGATAGAATCAAATCCATTTTCAATTTTATTTTTCAGAGCCTTTAATTCAGCCTCTGATACCATTTGTCTTGAATTTTCATCTTTGGAAGTGAGAGCAGAAAAGCTAATACTGCTATAAACATGATAAAGAGTAATGCTGGCGCCAGGGATATTTTTAGCAAGCTCTATGGCATATTTGGCTGCATTTACTGAAGTATCAGAAAAATCAATTGGGACAATTATTTTTTTCATCTTTCAAAAATTTTCGCAAATATAATTGTTTAACATATAAAATAAAAAGGTTTTACAAATGACTGACCCGATTCTTCTAAACAAATAAGTCTTTATCAACGGCCTTACTATTAATTTTATCAAATAATAGCCGGGTATTTGCAGTTATCTCTTTATCTATTTGTAGCAATTGCTTTAATTCTTCCAGGTCTGTTTTTTTTCTCACAATTGATTTTTCTATAAGGTTGCTCAACATTTTACTGTCATGCCAATTTCCTAATAATTCCTGGAAATCATTTTTTTCTTCCCATCCATTTTTGTCCTGTAAATTAAGGCTTTTTTTGTTATATAAATCTATTTTTAAAGCTTTACGAAGTTCGTGTAAATCATGTCCCTTTAGAGGAGTTATTAAAATGAGTTCTTTCAATTTTCGTGTTTCTTTTTTTATAAAGTTTTCTACTTTATTTGGCTGCATCTCTTTTAGGTAAGTGACTATTTTTTTATATGATTTATTAATTTTTCTTTTAAAATTATTCTGAATCAGCAAATGAAAATTCTTCTCCTCTTTTTTGATTTCATTTTTCACTCTTAATAAAAATCCTTCAATACTGGTGGCGCTATATTTTTCCAGGACGGATTCTTCAAGTTGTAGATCTCTTATCTTCCCTGATTGTTTAAAAATACTTTTAAAAGGCTTGAAATATTTCTTTTTTTTAAAATCTTTATGACAATAACTTATAAGCACCATAAGCGCATTTACCTTTTTAATTTCTACTCTCAATTGGTGGTAATCTTCATTCCCGTATTCATTATGAGGTTTGGCTAAAATTTTACAAATATTTTCTATTCTTTTCTCAAAATAATTTGAGAGATCCTCTGATGTATTTATAGTTTCCATATTGCAAATTTTCTTACAAGAATATTGCCATTAAAAATTAGGTTGTAATTATCACTATGAAAGTAAGCATATATGGACATTTTGCCCTGAATAAATCGCCTAATTTTTAAAACCAATATCCAGCGGCCTACAAAACTAAAACTTCCCATAATGTTCTCACTTTCTTTTAACATCTGCTAAAATACTTTAAACGTACATTTGGGAAACAACGAAAATGAAATCTATAATCAGCATATTTTTTATCGCTTCTATGGCTACAGGGTTCGTTTCCTGTGCGCAGCAGTCCTCACAAAAAGATGAGGCTAAAATCTCTAAAGCAGATCTGTCAAAATACAGTCACGTTACTTTTGCCGCCGGATGTTTTTGGCATGAAGAAGCTTTATTTGAAAGCATAAAAGGTGTAAAAGAAGCTATTTCCGGCTATGCCGGTGGAACTGATCAAAACCCCAACTACGAAATGGTGGAAAACGGAAATACCGGTTACGCCGAAAGTGTATCTGTTTATTACGACCCTTCCCAAATTTCTTATGCAACTTTACTAAAGGTCTATTTTGCAGGACAGGACCCCACTTCTGTAAATGGACAATCTCCGGATTTTGGAACTCAATATCGTTCCATAGCTTTTTACGATAATAATTCTGAAAAAACACAAATAGAAGATTATATAAAACAATTAAATGCTTCCAAAAAATACAGTGCGCCTATTGCAGTGCAAGTGATGCCATTGAGCAAATTTTGGCCTGCAGAAAATTACCACCAGGATTATATTGCTAAAAACCCTGACAGCAGGTATGTACAAACTGTTTCTATTCCGGAAATAAAACATTTTCAAAAAGAATATCCTGAATTGGTAAAGCCCGGGCATTTCTTTTAGTATTCTACACATTGCCCATAATCAATTGTTATAATTTGCAAGAGTAGCTTAATTAGATCTTTTTGATAGATCTTTCTTTGTTACCAATTAATATTTTAATAAAATAATAAGGTTTCGAAAATATAAACAACTACTTTTCTACTAAGTTTAAAATCATCCAGCAAATTCCGGATCAAAAAAATAAAGCTAAAACTTTATTCCCGATTCATGCCTGATCAGTCATTTTCTAAAAAATATCACATAAAATTCGATCAAACTTATTGCCGCCACGAGTTTAAAAAATGCTCTTTTAAAACACGCTTCATAAAAATAAAAATTAAATATTTTATCCAAATTAAATCATTCGCGCTTTTACCACTTTGTAAAATATAATTTCACTCATTCCCTATTGTCCATTCGCCATTGACCATTCACCCACGCCAATTTCCTTCTTAACCCTTATTTTTGCCAAAATTTATTAATATGCAAACTCTGCTTGTATTACACAATTTAATACGTTGGCTCATTTTAATTTTTGCCTTCTGGACTGTAATCCGTGCCATCAGTGGATTAGCCGCAAAAAGAGAATATACATCTGGCGATAGCCGGAGCAATTTCTTTTTTATGCTTGGCATGGATATACAATTATTGATTGGTTTGATTCTTTACTTCTCCAATGGTTGGTTTGAAAGTTTAAAGCATTTTGGTGAAAGCATGAAAGATCCGATGGTTCGTTTCTTTACCATGGAGCATTCTGTAATGATGATCATTGCATGGATATTAGTTCATGCCGGAAGAATCTCTGTTAAAAAAGCCACGACCTCAAAAGCAAAATTTAAAAAAACATTATTATTTTTTGGAATCGCTTTGCTTATTATACTAATTGCTATCCCATGGCCGTTTAGAGAAGCAGTGGCAAGGCCATGGTTCAGATGGTTTTAAGGATTGAAAATTAAAAATAAGAATCTTACTTATTTATTTCCTGCCCGAATGATCGTTCAGGCGGGGTTTACTGCCGCCATCTCAACGAACTATAAGAATAATAAACTACGAACTATTAAATGACTGAAACAAAAGAAGAAAGACCCATAATATTAGTTACTAATGATGATGGAATTACGGCACCCGGTATCAAAAGCCTCGTCAATGCTGTAAAGGATTTAGGCGATGTAGTAGTAGTCGCGCCCGATAAGCCTCAAAGTGGCATGGGACATGCTATTACGATTGGAGTTCCATTAAGATTGAACCGGGTAAATGATCTTTTTGAAAGTGCCGAAGCCTGGCAAACCAATGGTACGCCGGTAGATTGCGTAAAACTCGCTGTTGATAAAATACTACATAAAAAACCGGATATATGTCTTAGCGGTATCAATCATGGCGCTAATCATTCCATTAATGTGATCTATTCCGGAACCATGAGCGCAGCTATGGAAGCCTCTATCGAAAGCATCCCTTCAATAGGTTTCTCATTGCTTGATTACAGTATTGAAGCCGACTTTAGCACTGCGGAGTATTATGTACATAAAATTGTAAAAAGTGTTTTGAATAAAAAAATTGAAAAACATTTTTTGCTTAATGTAAATATTCCGGCAATCCCCCGCGAGCTGATGCATGGAATAAAAGTATGCAGGCAGGCTTATGCTAAATATGATGAAGATTTTGACGAAAGATTGGATCCGCATGGCAGAAAATATTATTGGCTTACAGGCGAGTTTGTAAATTTTGATACAGGCGAAGACACCGATGTATGGGCATTAGAACATAATTATGTAAGTGTTGTTCCTGTACAGTTTGACCTTACCAATTACACTTTAAAAAAAGAACTCGAAAAAAACTGGGACATCTTATGATCTTCAAAAAAGACAATTTTATATTCGGTTTGTCATTGGGATTTGTTGCTCCAATGATAGGATTTCTACTGTATAAATTAATAAAATTTAAAGACCTTTCTTTTTCTGAAATGCTGCAATGGATGAAATTTAATCCCAATTTAATTACTGTGTCAATCAGTATTTCTTTAATGGCTAATGCTATTTTATTTACTATTTATATCAATGGTTACCGCGATAAAACAGCTAAAGGTATTTTTGTAATGACTATGATTTATGCCATTATTGCATTCGCATTTAAGTATTGGTAATTACTTTCCTTTTTTCATTAAAACTTTTCGGATATTCAAGCACGAAAATAATTTTTCAGTCCCGAACAAAAAAAATTACTCCCGATCGCGATCGAAATGATTGCTCTTGCCGGAATATAGAAATTGAGTTAGCAGATATCTAAAGGATTGTCGGTTTATTGTAAAATAATTCAGTTGGAATGATTTTCGAAACTCCTTTATGTCTTTATAATAATATTTAGAAAAAGACATCGTTTAATTTTAAGGATTTTAAATATGGCATTCTGGAATGCCTTTTCTTTTGTTATAAAACAGGTAAGATTGGAATTTCATTTTTGTATTATTTCCTGAGTAAATGAATCACAATTATTTCATAAGAAGTAAAAACACTTTTAATTATTTGCTTTTACAAGAGTCAACCATCGTATAAAAAACCTTATCATGAAAAATTTAATCAAAATTTTAATTGCCTTTTCGATTGTAATCGTTACAGGCATGAATGCAAATGCACAGGTAAGTGTAGGGATTTCAATAAGGGTAGCTCCGCCTGCTTTACCGGTATATTCACAGCCATACTGCCCCGGTGATGGATATATGTGGGCACCCGGCTATTGGGCTTATGGCGACGATGGTTATTACTGGGTTCCAGGTACATGGGTACTTCCTCCTCAAACAGGCTTTTTATGGACACCAGGCTACTGGGGTTTTAGCAGCGGGTTTTATGGATGGCATCAGGGTTATTGGGGACGCCACATAGGTTTTTATGGAGGAATTAATTACGGATTTGGATATGGTGGGGTAGGTTATGGTGGAGGAATGTGGAGAGGTAACACATTTCGTTACAATACTGCGGTTAATAATATAAACATCACAGTAGTCCATAACACTTATATTAATAGAACTGTGATAAATAACAATACTACCATTGTAAATAACCATAATAGTTTTAATGGTCAGGGCGGTATAATGGCTAGGCCATCACAGCAGGAATTACTGGCATCAAGAGAACCGCATATGAATCCAACATCAGTCCAAATGGCACGCGAAACTTCCTTCAGGGCTGATCGCAGCCAGTATGCTTCCGTAAATCATGGCCATCCTGCAATGGCGACTATGGATGAGGCAAATAAAAACCAACGAAGTCAAGCTAGTGCAAACCAGGATCAAATGAGAAATCGAAGAATGAATGTTCAAAAACAAAAATCGAATCATCATGAAGGCAACGGTGGTAGAAATGGGAAGAGGAAGAAAAATCATTAAAGAGGATGAACGAATAATAAGAAAGGAATATGCCCAACATAATTCTATAAAAGCTAAAATTGTAATGAAATCAATTTGGCGTTTAAACCTTCCGGATTTAAAAAATCCGGAAGGTTTTTTTGACCGTTATTTAATCTCCACATCCTCCTTTTCCACATTCCATCCATACAATTCAACCTTTGTATTTTCATTGGCAACAGGTGTGTAATCAATCGTTACTTTTTTCTGCTCACCTGGCAAAACTGAAATATAATTATCGCTGTAGAAGACTGGAAGTATTCTTTGCCTTGTTGCTGCATTTATCAGCGACAGCCTGTTGAAAAATGCAATAGGATTTTCTTTTGAATTACTAATCGTTACTTCTACTTTTCCGGGTTCCATTTTATGCGCTGCAACTTCTACGGTTGCTTTTTTCATTTCCTGCAATCCTGAATAATTACCTGTGGAATCCGGCAGCCAATATAAATTATCGTCCAGCAAATTTTTGTTTTCATCCAGCAAAGACAAATAAAGAAACACGCCCTTATCGTGTGCCATTCTATCAATTGCATTTTTAAGAGATAAATATTTTTTAGAGTTGGTTGGTTCAATGTAGGAAAATACCTGTGTAAGAACTCTTCCTTTGCCGTCCATATCAAACGCCTCCGCTTTGAGCATGATATTGCGCTTTTCGGTGAAAGTATTATTGGCGATCATCACCATGCCATCCGCATTGTCGTACATCACATGAAATGCCTCGCTTCCTTTATGCAACCCATACAGGCATGCATTGGGGTCGAGGTAATAATCGTACATCTGCCCGCGCAAAGCAGTCCACGGATTTTGTGTTTTCCAAATGATAACGCCAGTGTACCATTCCCACATGTGAGCACTAAACCCTTCCATCAATGCGCGGTACTGATCATAATTCACTAATTGGGCTTTGTCCGCAAAATCTTTTACATCTGTTGGTTTGCCGTACGCATCAATGTAATGATCGTAACCGATATATTTATGATAGCGCCAAACACTGTCCATGTTTCTATAAGATTCATCCGGTATTTTCATATTTTCTTTTGGGATAAATCTTTCCAATGAGGCATAATCGCCCATCCCAACGGAACCTATTTCTGAATTGAAAGGATAGGTTTGGTGTTCCCAAAAAGTATTGATGTTTTGTATGCCGTAAGGTCCGTCGCCATTGCCTCCATAAGGATTGTACGACATACTATCCGAATTGGAATACTCAAACATATACCTGGTGCCATCAAGCTGCGGAATAATGGAATCGCGCATCGCAACTAAAATATCTTCGGGTGGTGTTATTTCATTGCCACCACACCACAGGGCGAGCGAAGGATGATTGCGCAGCATCTTCACCTGGTCCACAACCGATGCAAGAAATAATTTGTGATCGTCAGGATATTTTCTTCTTGTCCATTGATCGTCTTTTTTCTTTGGATCCATCCAGCGCCCATTGCAATCTCCGGAGTTCCAGAAATCCTGCATCACCAGCAATCCATATTTATCACAAGCATCATAAAATTCCGGCCGCTCTGTAATGGCGCCGCCCCAAACACGGATAAGGTTCAGGTTCATGTCGCGGTGAAATCTTATTTCTGCATCATAACGCGCATCAGAGAATCGAAGCATCTCATCTGAAATTATCCAGTTGCCGCCTTTGATAAATATTCTTTGTCCATTCACCAATACTTCACGGCTGCGGGTTTCAGAGTTCCATGTGGTGGTTATTTCACGAACACCAAAGGATACGTCTTCAACATCACTTGTTACATTATTATCAGTAATAAATTTTACTTTGATGTTGTATAAATTCTGCATACCATATCCATTGGGCCACCATAGTTTTGGATTTTGTAGGCTATAATCCGGTAATTGCACGGTGATATTTTCATCCGCTGCAACAGATACATTTGATGAAATTTTTTGTCCTTCTAATTCATACTCTATTACACCGTTAATGGTTTTGTTGGTGGCGTTCAATAATTCAGCAGAAACTTTTATGATAGCAGGCGGTTGCTTTCCTTCAACCCATCTTTTGCCTGGAACTAAAGTTATTACATGAACATTTTGAACATTTACAGCGCCTGTTTTTTCAATCGTAACTTTATCCCAGATGCCTGTATTACGGTCTCTTACAGGCTGTATCCAATCCCATCCGGCAACATATTGGTGCGAAACATTTTTTGCAATAGTTCCATCACCGCCCTGTCCGCCATTAGGGTTACCAACAGGATCCGGCGGATAAACAATCACCGCTAAGCGGTTCTTTCCATTTTTCGCCAGCCACTTTGTAATATTATATTGCTGCCGCAAAAACATTCCATAAAATCTTTTTTCATTCAGTTGGTGGCCGTTAATAAAAACATCGCAACCGTAATTAATTCCCCGAAAATGAAGCCACACCTGCTCTTCAGGACTTTTCATTTTTTCTGTAAAATCTTTTACAAACCAATAAGTATAATAATCCCTGCCTGTGTTATAGATGTCAGGAATTTTTTCATTGTTCATTCCGTAAAAAGGATCTGGAATCATTTTGTTGTTGAGCATAGTAGTAAGTACCGTACCCGGAACGGTAGCATTCATAAATCCTTTTAGTTTATAAGATGGCACTGATATTTTTTTACCATCATCTTTTATTTTTTTTACGTTGATGCATTGCCAGCCTTCATTTAGCTCATACTGTTGTTGCGCATGTACGCCAATGAAAGGAAGGTAAATCAATAAGAAAAGTAATCGGGTAAATCTCATGTGCTATAGTTTGATTTTTCAGAATAGAAACTAGGAATCTTTAATATTTCTCTTTTTACTGTATTTATTTCTTATTAAATTCTTTCAGCACTTTTACTGTTACCAGCAATTGCCCTATGTGCCTCATTGAATGTTCGGCTGTGTGCATATATAATCCGATCAAAGTGGTTGGTATTTGCTTACGGCCTACTCCCCGCGCTTCTGTGAGAGAGCCGGGATTTACATTTTTTAATTCGTCCACCGCCTCAGCTATGCGTTTATCCAACCGGCCAAGTAATTGCTGCATTGACAAAAGCGTTTTTTCCTTATCTCCTTCAATTAAAAGATCTTGCATTTGGGCCTCGTTTAATAGCTCTTTCCTTGCATAAGTAAAAAGCCTGTCAATGACACCCCGAATGTGCTGCAGGTGAAAACCCGGAGAAGCAACTCCCGCGGGTCTTTCCCATAAAAGGTTCTCAGGAAAACCTTCCATTATACCATGCGCTTCTTCACCTGCTTCCAAAAGAGCATGGGCTAAAGGTTGTAATAAGGCGGCAACATTTTCTATTGATCCGCGCTGCCATACTTCTTTTCTGTTTTCCAAAATATTTTATTTAATTATTAAAAAATCAATGCAAATCAAAATTATTGTTTTCTTACCGATGAACTTTAAATAGTTAGTTGATTTTTCATTTATTCTTTATTTTTAAACTGACTTAGAAGCTGTTTAAAAATAGAATTTTGTTGCCCTATATTGCGGTTGGTGGACACCAACCGCGGCGCAGCGCTGTGGCCGGTGTCCCCACCGGCCACTTTTGCAATCGAACGAAATACTGAAAACTATTTTTAAACTGACTTAAAATATTTAATTATTTTTACAAATCTTTGATACTATCAGAACTGCTTATGAAAATATTTTTTACTTTTTTTATATCCCTATTTTTTTTCTGTTCTTATGCTTCGGGCCAGCGTGTGCCTAATTATCTTCCTTTCAGAATAATGACTCCGCAAGAATTATTGACCTACCGTCAGTCCATTTGGGATACATTGCCTGCTGCAGTAGGTTGGGTAAACGATTTTGAAGGCTTATACGACAGAACCGAGGAAGATTCTATCGAGAGAATTCTGGAACATTTTGAAAGAAAAACCTCTGTAGAGATCGCGATTGTAACTGTTGATTCTAATATGGTGGCGAGGGATAAGTTTGATGAATTTACTTACCGCCTTTTAAAAATATGGGGGATCGGAAAAATTGATAAGAGTAACGGTATTGTAATTTGCATTTGCAAAGACTACAAAAAATTATTTATCAGCGCCGATTTCGGAATTGATAAATATATGGATGACCATGCCAAATACAAAATCATAAATAAATACATGGTTCCCCCGTTCCAAAAAAACAATTATTACATCGGCACACTTAATGGTTTAAATGCGATTCTGGATAAGATCAATAAAAAATGGAGAGATATGCCCTCACCTGAAATACCCTGACAAATTTCTGAAATTATAATTTCCTCTTTTACCTTTATCCAATTTCTGAAGATGCGGTTATGATCCTTTTACATGTCACCTAGCAACTTATACATTTCATCAAGTTTTGGCGATAGTATGATATCAGTACGCCTGTTTTTTGCTCTCCCTTCTGGAGTTGCATTAGATGCCACCGGTTCATAATAACTATGGCCGGAAGAAATCACCCTGGTAGGATCTACCTTATATGTATTTACCAAAATTCTTACAATTGAATTAGCACGCGCGGTACTGAGATCCCAGTTATCCTGGTATCTTCCCCGAATAGGAATACTATCAGTATGCCCTTCAATATCTACCGCCACATCATTGTTTAAATTGAGCACCGCGGCCAGTTTCGCTAAAGCATCTACGCCCTGGGGATTCACCACCGCACTACCGGATGGGAACAACAATTTTTCTGAAAGACTCACATACACCTTACCATCCTTTTGATACACAGAAAGATCGTTGGAATTAAATCCTTTCAATGCTTCTGTCATTTTATTTTTCAATTCTTCCGAAGCGACCTTTTGTTGATTCAATAAATTCTGTAACTCCTCGAGTTTCTGCTTCTGCCGCTGTAAGTCCTGCTGGCTCTGTGATAGTTTACTTTGCTGTTCAGAAGTTTGCTGGCCAAGTTGGTTATTCTGGTTACTAAGCGCAGATACTTTTCCGTTCAGATCATTGACGTTGCTTTGCAAAGTGGCAATTTGATCCTTTAATGAAGAAACATTGGATTGCAATGCAGAATTATTATTAGCAAGTTGGGTACTGTCATCACGCAAGGTGGCAGTCTCTTTTTGCGATTGAGCTAAATATCTTTTAGCAACACAACTTGAAAGCAGGAAAACTCCGGCAATCATAATTACATATTTTTTCATCATTATTATTTTTTGCGATAATACATTAAAAAAATGTGCCAAAAAAAAAGACATATTAATTTTTAATAAAATCAGGAATCATCGGGGATTTTTTTACATTTTTTGGGCAATCCCCATTTCTGATTTCAATTTGGGGCTATCACCAATAGTTCATTATTCAATCACAGTTTCGGTTATTCGCTGCAATCTTTTTTAGCCCGATCACAAAACCCCAAAAAAGGATTTCCGCTTCTACCCGGCAGCCATTCAGCTATAGAATCTATTTTCAGCTTTGATGAACGTGTTACATAACTTATTCCCTTCTGACTACAATTTCTTAAAAGAGGAATCTTAATTTTTTGTTTGATTACTGTACCGAATAATCTTTTGCAGGCAATTTATATTTTACCATACTTTTTATAATAGGCTATCAGCATTCCTACTACGGCATTGTAACTACGCATTCCCTGCGGCTGCTGGTTTAGCTTTAAAAAATTTCCATAAAGCCATGTGATGGCAGGCTCTATAAAGCTTCTGTGATCCAGATCAAATTGCCTCAATTCAAGAATATCATTTTTTACCCCCGGGTTCAATAGATCCAGTGCTTTTTTAGAAGAAACCGAATCAAAATAATACACTTCACGATTGGCATATAAAAAAAGATCAAAATAAACAGAATAATGAAAAAGCGTATCGTCCGAATTTACAGCCGTAAGATACCCCACAAAGTTGGCCTCATTTTCTTTCGCATATCCAAGCTGGTGCGCCATTTCGTGAGTAGCAATGTATGGTAGTAAAAATGCAGGCACCGTATTATTAATCTGGGCTTCACCGGTAAAAGGATCGTAATAACCGGTAAATCCCAGGTAATCACCCAGCCATCCATAAAAAGAAGATTTTACAGAAGAGTATTTATATTGCAAAAAAGGGTATTTACTTTCTGCTTCATCATAACAATTTCTGGCTCTTTTAAATAAATCATTTTTTGACGGATAATTCGCATTCTCCCGCATCGCAGATATTTTGGCGGCATTCACTTTTTGCAATAAAAGATCCTGGAGCATTAACAGATCAGAAGTATCATAACTTAAGTCATTTAATTGCAATTGATAAGCAATTCCTTTGCGGTTGTAATTGATTCCCCAAAAAATATTGAATACGATATAGACAAGAGCAAAAATTATAATCAGTTGAATGCATTTTTTTGAAATTACGGAAAGGGAAAGTTTTCTTTTAAATAACAATCTTACATTTTTTATTATTTTCCACAAAAGCCAGCATGCCACTAAAAAATATAAAATATCCCCAAGACTAAAGGGAATCCATCCAAATAAAATTCTGAGAATCTTAGAAAAAAAAGGATAAAATTTCAAAGCATAAAAATCTTCTACCCAATTTTTGTTAAAAGAAAAGATTTTTATGAAAACAATCAACCCCAATATTGTTATTAATAGGTTTTTATGTTGATGCAAATATCTTTTGATACTCATAAGTAAGTTATTTCTCTTTTCCCAGGTTTTCCAAATCATTAAGGTCTTTTGATCTTCCGGAAGATTTTTTTGCCTTAATCAAATGATCATAAGAAATCAAACGAACAGGCAAATTTTCAATTTCTAATATTTGAGCATCTTTATATGTTTCTTTAAATTTCAACCCTTTTACTTCAGTCATAATATCAATACTTACCGGCGCACGTCCAAAAGAAAACACATTCACACCGGAATTATTCAGGAAATTATTTTCCGTCATATCAAACACAGGCATGCCAAAAAGATGAAAGGCTTTTTGTAAACTTTGATAATTTCGGGTTGTTTTATTTACCCAAATATCCAAATCGCCCGTGTTTCTTGAATAGCCGTGGAGTATCACTGAATACCCTCCCACCAAAATATATTCTACTTCACTAAGATTTAGAGCATTAATAAAATCACGAAAATCATCATTAAAAATATTTCCCATTATTTTCGAAATCGCATTTTAAAATAAGTTCTATCAAGTTTGGGAGGGTCGTTCACCGGAAAATTATAGGCAACACTATTCAAATAATTGGCTGCTCTTAATCGTTCTTCAAAGGATTGACTTTTCCAATAACGATAATTGTTAGTTCCATCTTTGGTGTGATACATCTTAAAAACAGTCCTGTCTAATTTGTATTCATTCATTTTATCAAGCTATATTTATTAAAAGAAAAAATAAAGTTACAGCATAAAATCTCCCTGCCGGATTTTTTGGTTTTACAGATTTTCTGATAAATTACAAATTGCAAGGATTCTTAAAATGTAACATTTTTTGTCTGAAAATTAATGCTTTTCCCTTACCTTTGCAGCCCTTTAATTTTATGTTATGGGAAACAGGCGTGAATACGATATCGCATTTGTGGGATTAAAACCTGGTATCCATGAGTTTAATTATGAGATAGATGACAAGTTCTTTGCCAATTATAAGGAAGCCGACCCTATGATTATCGGGTTCAATAACTGTTACGCATCAGTAAAACTCTCACTTGAGAAAAACAACTCTTTCATGTTGCTTAAGTTTGAGATAGGCGGAAGCGTAAGTGTTTCTTGCGACCGATGTGGAAATAAGTTACCAATGGATCTCTGGGACGAATTTAACCTGCTAATTAAACAGGTAGGAAACCCCGAAGAGATGAATCAAAGCGAAGAAGATCCTGATGTGTTTTATATTTCACATACCGAAAGCCATATTCGTCTTGCCGATTGGATTTACGAGTTTGTGATATTGAGTATTCCCAATCAGCGGATGTGCAATGAAGAAGAAATAGGCAGCCCACAATGCAATAAAGAAATACTTGCAATGCTTAAGAAAATGAAATCTATCACAATTGAAAATAATCATCCTTTGGAAAAAGGATTGGAACAATTTAAAAAAAAACAATAATTAATCATATTTAATCTACGGTTATGCCAAATCCAAAGCGCAGGCACAGTCAGCAAAGAAGTGCAAAAAGAAGAACACATTATAAGGCAGATGCTCCTACATTGAGTGTAGATACCACTACAGGTGAAACACATGTACGTCATCGTGCTCATACGAGTGAAGGAAAACTATATTATAAAGGAAAAGTAGTAGCCGAAAAAGCTCCGGCGAAAGCCTGATAAGTTTCTGTGAAAATTTTATGGAATCCAAAGTGTCAATTTGAAATGTCTCAAATTTGGTCTTTGTATTTTTTTATTGTTGAATTCTTAATAATTGGAATTTACTGATTATTTTTATTGCAATAATTCAAGAAAGTATTTAAATATGAATATAGCATTGGACATGATGGGAGGAGATTTTGCACCGCTCGAAGCCATCAGGGGTGTGCAACTTTTTCTATCTGAAAACAAAGATGATGTGCATCTCACATTAATAGGCGATGAAAATAAATTAAATCCTTTACTTAAAGAATATTCCATAAGTCCTCAAAACACTAGTGTCATACATGCGTCAGAGGTTATTGAAATGCAGGAGCATCCTACCAAAGCGCTGAAAGAAAAGCAGCAATCTTCTATTTCCATTGGATTCCATTTATTGGCAGCATCAAGGACAGATGCATTTATAAGTGCAGGGAATACCGGGGCAATGATGGTGGGGGCTTTGTACAGCATTAAAGCGATTGCGGGTATTGCCCGTCCTGCTATTGGCGCTTATATACCAGGTGATAATGGAAAACTTTCTTTGCTGGTGGATGTAGGATTAAATGCTGATTGTAAGCCCGAAAACTTATCTCAATTCGCATTATTAGGTTCTTTGTTTTCCAGGTATATTTTAAATTTTGAAAATCCAAGAGTTGCCCTGATAAATGTAGGTGAAGAGGAAGGAAAAGGTAATATATTGTGCCAGGCTGCTTTTCCTTTGCTGAAAGAAAATGACAGAATCCATTTTATCGGAAATGTAGAAGGGCGCGATCTCTTAATGAACAAAGCTGAAGTGTACGTATGCGATGGCTATACTGGTAATATAATCCTGAAGTTCGCCGAATCCATTTATGATTTGGTTCAAAGAAGAAAGATCAACGATGAATATTTTAACCGGTTTAATTTTGAAATGTATGGCGGTGTGCCCGTGCTTGGAGTCAATAAACCGGTAATTATCGGCCATGGGATTTCTACGGCAGGTGCCTTCATTAACATGATCCTTATGGCCAAAAAGATGATTGAACAGGATTTTATAGAAAAAATAAAAAGCAACTTTATTTAGACAAATAGAAATTTCTCTAACTAATCCCTGTTTTTCTATTTAAAATAAATCTGTTGCCGAATTAGTCAGTTATCCGTCATTATCACCCTTAGAATAAACTTCAATAAGCTAATTTTCTTCTTTTGATTAAATTGGTTTGAGATAAGAGGATCTTCCGGGTTTTTTATGTTTAATTTTAAATGTCCTTATTAAAATACCTGATGAAATATTTCCAAAAATATTTATTATTTTTTTTTATTTCAGGCATCTTCTGCTCAATGCATCTTTCTCTGATGGCGCAGAATGATACAACAATTATTAAAAAAAATGGTCAGAATGGTAATCACCAGAAAACTTTCATGGGTAAAATGATCAATAATTTAAAAAGAGATACTACAGAAGTTGACCTCACCAATCAAATAAAAAAAAATGAAGAAGCTTTTAGTAAATACGATGGACTCATCATCAGAAATATTACAATAGAAAGGTTTCCTTTTGGGATTACTATTGGCGACACTTCTAAAAGATTCAGTAACAGTCTCACAAAAATGGCAAATTACCTGCATCATCTAACTCAAATAAGGACCATTAAAAACAATCTCTTTTTTAAAAAAGGACAAAAATTGAAACCATTTTTAATGGCAGATAATGAAAGATACCTGCGCCAGTTACTGTATTTGCAGGATGCAGAGATCACGGCAATTCCTGTAGCGCCGGGATCAGATTCTATTGATGTGATAGTAGAAGTAAAAGATGTATTTTCCATGGGAGGCGCGATAACCAGTCTTGGTATCAAACAAAGTAATGTGCAATTAAGAGAAGATAATTTTGCAGGAACCGGCAATGCAGGAATTGTAAATGCGTTGTATGACGCTGACCGGAAAAATAATTTTGCATTAGGCGGAGAATATGATAGCAGGAATATTGGAGGCAGTTTTATAGACGGGCAAATTGGTTATCAAAGTTTTTATTCCACATTTGCAGGTCCTAAAGAAGACAATAATTATTACATTACCCTGGTAAAACCATTGGTAAACCGGTACATGAAATGGACCTATGAGTTTGATGCTAATTATCATTCCACGAGAAATTATTATTCTCCGGATTCTGTTTATCTTTCGAATGTACGTTACCGTTATTATAACTTTGAGACCTGGATAGGATATAACATTAACTGGAAAGATTTTACCATACAACAGGAATCCAAAAAATTAAGGAAACTGATAGGTGTAAGGTTTATTAACCAGGAATTCCAAGAGGTACCAGGAATATACAAATCAAATTATAACTGGCAGTACGCTAATATATATGGTACTTTGGCTACATTAACATTTTACCGGCAAAACTTTTATAAAACAAAATACATATACGGCTTTGGGAGAAATGAAGATATCCCCGAAGGTTTATTAATGAGTTTTACTACAGGTTATACTGTAAAGGAAAATATATCAAGGCCTTTTCTGGGGTTTAATTACCAGCATTATCGTTTTAATAAAAAGGAAAACTACCTCAGCTATATCATCAGAGCAGAAGGATATCTGGATCATAAATCTATAGAAGATATTAATTTCCTGGGCAGTCTTTTATACTTTGATCATTTAAAAGCGATAGGTACAAAATGGAAACAACGATTCTTTTTGAATTTTGATTTAGCACAACAGGTGAATACAGTTTTAAATGAGCCATTGTTTGGTAACAGCCAGTTTGGATTACCGGAATATGGTAATTATCACATTAATAATCAACCTGTCGGAGGGGCTTTTCGAACTGCCATAAAAGCCGAATCTGAATTTTTCAGCCCATGGACTTTAGCTGCATTTAAATTTGCTCCCTTTGTTTTCAGTGATGTAGGTGTTTTTTCACCCTATTTATCAAATTCAAAATTCTTAACCTCAGTTGGCGGAGGAATCAGAACCAGGAATGAAAGTTTTATTTTTGGGACCATTGAATTTAGAGGTTTTTATTTCCCACAAAGGAATTTTTCAAATAAAAGGTTTGACTTTGAATTATCTACTAACCTGATCTTTAAATACAATACACAATTTATAACGAAGCCGGATTTTATCCAGGTCAATTAAGAGCAGGTTTTTACAATTTTATTAATTGATTGGCATGGCGAAAATGGGGTTAATATTAATTCAAAATCTGCAATATTTGTTTGTTTACTATTGATATAAAAGCTATCCATACAAATTTTAGAGATAGTCCGCTTTAACCATTTTTATTAGACTATTTTTTTATGACAGGTCCTGAAAAAAAGCAATGATCGAATACACAATTTCCTGCCATCAGCAATGGAGTCGTTTCACCATAATATCTGAAATTACAACTTCTGAATACTACATTAACGCCATAAGAAGTAAGAAGAGTCTGCACCCCAGCCTGGGCTTGATATGCAAAATCGAAAATGCAATCTGAAACTTCACAGGCAAGTTGGGAGTTGAACGTGCCGAAAGAACCAATGCTTTCTGCAAATACATTACTAATATATGTTGGGAAATACCCATGCTGATCATTGTAAATAAATCTTATCACACCGCCAGCGATATTTACGTGATCAATATTCCAATTTCCTGCCATTCGCTGTCCACCATATAAGTCTGTACCAAAAATAGTATGAGTACCGCCCCAGCAATAAATATTGGAGATCCTGTTTCCCTTTTCCTGGTCCTGGCCGCCAGAAATACAAAGTTTGCAATTGGAAAATTGTACTTTATTTATAATGGTAATTTCTGCATTACGTGTTAATCCATTTGGCGAGGAACAAATTCCCACCACAAATCCTGAAATATTTAATTCTTCCAAATCTGTTCCGGTACTTCCGGATTGAGTTTGCAACTTTGCTGATTGCCCATAGTAACCTAACAGTGATGGATATCCGCCATCCGGAGGAAGAGGATTAGAAGGTAAATTGGTAAAAGGATCTATCACAATACCTGAATAGGGCGAATAACGGCTATCCCTGCATTTTTCGTCAGTAAATTTTTCAAAAGGTAAACTATAAAAAGCCTTAGAATCCCGCATGGATGGAGGAGAAAAGAGCCCGGATATTTTTAATTTTTCTATTTTGCAACCTTTCCCATTTTGAATACCGATGGCAAAAGCGTTATTAAATGTAGCTACAATTTCGCTACCCGAATTGCTATCCCAAAATGAGGATTCTCCCATTATTTCCAGGGTGCAAAAAGTTCTTTGGTTCCCTGATTTGGAATCATCGGCTCCACGAATAATTAATGGCTTTGAAATTTTATAACGACCTGTGGGTATATACAAAACCCTGATATTATTTTTGATACAGGTGTTTATTGATTTTTGAATAGCAGCATAATCGTCTGTATTATTTCCTTTTGCTCCATACCATTTTACCGAAAAATATTGGTTTACTGATCGGGGATTTACAGTAAGAGAAGTATCAAATATTTGTTGCTGATAATCTGCATCATAATTGCCCCCATTGATAGTACCACTGCCTTTTAATTGGTAACCATTTTCAAATTTGATCATTTTTCCCTGTGGAATATTTAATATTCCGTTGATTACTATATCGGAAGAATTGATCAGTACCGTTTTTATGGCCGGATCTTTAAATGCTGCCTGCAAAAGGTTTGTTTGATCGTTACTGTTATTAGATTTGGCAATATAAGTCTGCGAATATGCAGTAAAGTTGAATAACAAAAAACAAAGGAATATATTTTTCATTTAAAAAAAAATTTAAAATAAAACCTCTCAAAAGTACCGAACAATTGAGAAGTAGAAGAAAAAATAGAATTAATAATTGGCTTTAAGGATTATAAAATATTTTAAATATCTTTAGAATAAATTAGTAAAGTGAAGATATTATTCCGGCGATACTTTGAATTGACGGCCTGGGTCGCTGCATTAATATTGCTGGCATTAATGGACCCCGGTACCAGCCCTCACTATTCATTTTGTATTTTTAAATTTCTTGGATTTCGATATTGCCCCGGATGTGGCATTGGCCATTCCATCAGTTATTTATTCCGCGGCGATTTCCGCGCATCATTTTCTGCCCATCCATTAGGAATATTTGCTCTCGCAGTAATTATATACAGGATTTACAAACTTTCAACAATTCATATTTTTTCTCATTTAAAAAAAGTAAATTATGGACAGCAATTTTAATTCTATAAATCCGCTGATACTAAAATATCTGTATGATGTAACTCCCGAAGAATTGGTAACGATCAATTCCCGCACAAAAGATTTCAGCGATGATGAGATTTCTCAATTCTGTATGATCTACCGGTCCAAAAGAAAAGATCCCCAGTTGATATTGATATTGTGCCTGCTGGGGCTGGTGGGCGTAGCAGGAGTGCAGCGTTTTGTGATCGGTCATATTGGAATGGGAATTTTATATTTTTTTACAGCAGGTTTATGTTTTATTGGAACCATCATTGATGCTATAAATCATAAAGAACTTGCCCTAGAATATAATGCTAAAATGATTACAGAAACTTTATCTATGCTCAATATGATAAGGAGATAATTACTGATATATGAATGTGTGAATAATTAAAAATGACCTGTATTAAAGGCCATTTTTAAAGATAGATTATTTAAAAAAGACTTAGATTTATTTCACCTCAAAACTAACTTTTCTATCGCCCCATAATAAATTTACTTCTCCTTCGGGGCTGATGGTGAATGTCATTTTTTCTGAAGGCGGATTTAATTGGGTATATGTGGTTTTAACCCTTAACTGGTCGTCTTCCATTTTATAATTAAAAGCGCCCCATTGGTCCCATTTTTTATTAAAAATAAGGGTTACATCGTTGCCATTAAAAATGGTAAAGAATCCGTATTTCCCTGCCGGTAATTTAGCGCCGTCAATTGTCACGTCTTTATCTGTTTCAAAAACAGTAGCCTCATTAGCTCCTGTACGCCATACTTTTCCTTCCATTGGCTCCAGGTCTTTGCCAATCGTTCTTCCTTTTATAGACGGCATACTGTAATCAATCAGAACCGTAGCCCCACTATTAATTTTCTGTGTTACTCTATCAGGAGGGCTGGGCCTTTTACTTTTATCTTCAGTTTTTGATTGTCCATTTACCTGTGTTGCCAGCAACCCGGCTAAAATAGCGAGAGAAAGTATTTTTTTCATGTTATTTATTTTTGGAATAAAATCAAACAAAGATTGCACCAAAAATAAGAGATTTGAAAAATAGAAAGTTTTATTCTTAAAGGTATGAAGCGTAAGTATCAGAGGTTAGACTCTTTTGGTCAAAATTGAAAATTCACCAATTATTTAATTTTACACAAGAGACTTTTATTTGATTAAATACAATTCACGGTTATTTGTCGGTTTACTCAGTTGATTACTTATTTTTCAACCTAAGTTTCTCTCCATTCTACCAATCATAATTCCGTTGTGATATATCAACATTTTATAAACTCCTTTACGAAATGCATGAGAATCTATTGAAAAATAGAGTCGTCTATGATTGTCCTTGATATAATCAAAATGGAGAACTGCTGAATACACTTTTCTTACAGAATCTGCTTCGAATGTTCCGGATTCCCTCGCGGAGTTTAATAAAACTCTTCCATTTGGCTGAATGATCACGACATATATATTTGGGGAATTGTTTTTTTCTGAATTGATATTGATTTCAAAGGAACCTTCCCATCTAATGGCATTTGATGCAAGTTTTGTAAGTCTCTTATTTTCGTCAATTGCAAAAAATTTCAACCGCGATACTAACAAAGTTGGAGAAAGAGTATTTTTCGTTTGAGTACTTTTTGTAGAATTATTAATGCCGCTTTTGTCTTTTTCCTTGTTTTCTGCAATAAATTGTTTCAACAATTTATTTAACCTTGCATTTTCCTTTGCTACGGCATTATTCTGATTTCGTAATTCATCAATATTTTGTTGTAATTGGGCAATTTTTTCATTTGCGTCCGACACTTCTTTTGGGGAAGAGGCCTTATTTTGCAAAATTTGAGTAATTTCTTCTTTTAGTTTATTGTATTCAATAAGTTTCAATTCGAGGGTTTTATCTGAAGTATCAGTAGAATCGTACAAAGGACTATTTTGCCGTATTCCTAATTCCGGAGAAGCAGAATCACGGGGAATTTGAACCGAATCTGCTCTTACTTTTTTTTGTACAGCTAAAGGAGTTTTAATGGGAATTTGCGTTTTATCATTTTCCTTGGGTTGAATATAAAAATGGTACCCCCAAATGGAAATTAACACAAATGAGATAATTACAAGCACTAATGCAAAAATTAGAATATATAAAGATTTTGGATCTCTCATGCTTTACCAAAATATAGAAGACGCATTTTTACCAAAAATATTATATTAAAAATACTTATTTTTTAATATTTTCATTAACAAAGCTGATATCCGCCCTACTTCTCCGTTTTTTACAAGATAAAATTGTTTCTTTTCATAGAGACCTTCAAACCGGCGCATAATCTTTAATAATAAAACCGAAACAGACAGCATTGCGAATAATTCAGAATGGTTAAGCGTTTTTTTTAAATACAAAAAAAGAAATTTGCTGCCAATCCAAGAAAGATTGTTCAGAAATGTCTAAATATGGAGATACTTTTTCAAATAGGGATATTAAATAAAAATAACAGGAATATTCATTTCTAAGATTCTTTCGAATGTAAAGCAACGCCGCAAATTACTATAATCTTATTTTAAGGGGCAACATTTTTTATTACATTTTACCCTATTTTTGCAACCCAAAAAATTAAGTAAAATTCATATGGATAATTTGATTTACGTAATACCGGCGATGGGAATTGTTGGTTTGCTTTACACGTTCATAAAATTTGCATGGGTAGAGAAACAGGATGCCGGCAATGAACGAATGAAAGAGATCAGCACCTACATTGCAGAGGGCGCGATGGCATTTTTAAAAGCTGAATGGAAAATCCTTTCTTATTTCGTGATAATTGCCGCTTTGCTTTTAGGAGTTATGGGCTTTAGCAGCGCCAACAGCCATTGGAGCATTGCCATATCTTTTATATGCGGTGGTTTCCTTAGCGCTCTCGCAGGTTTTATAGGAATGAAAGTGGCCACCAAAGCGAATGTACGCACTACGCAGGCCGCAAGAACCAGTTTATCAAAAGCATTAAAAGTTTCGTTTACTGGCGGAAGTGTGATGGGGCTTGGTGTTACAGGTTTGGCAGTATTAGGACTAGGCGGATTATTCATTATTTTGAAATTCATTTTCGCTCCTCATGCGCTTGCTAACAGCCTTGAAATGGAGAAAACGATAGAAATCTTAACAGGTTTCAGTTTGGGTGCAGAAAGCATCGCTTTATTTGCCCGTGTAGGCGGTGGTATTTATACAAAAGCTGCCGATGTGGGCGCCGATCTTGTAGGAAAAGTTGAAGCCGGAATTCCCGAAGATGATCCGCGTAATCCTGCTACCATTGCAGATAATGTGGGCGATAATGTAGGTGATGTGGCAGGTATGGGCGCCGATCTTTTTGGTTCTTATGTGTCAACGATTCTGGCTACAATGGTTTTGGGAAGAGAAACAATTTCTGCTGATGCATTTGGTGGAATGGCGCCGATCTTATTACCTATGCTACTTGCATCAATGGGAATTATATTCTCAATTCTCGGAACATTTTTCGTAAAAATATCTGACAGTGCGGGGTTACATACATCGGTTGTACAAAAAGCTTTGAATCTCGGAAACTGGGGAACAATCATTATTACAGCAATTGCTGCGTATTTCCTGGTGATGTGGATTATGCCCGATACAGATATGATTTTAAGAGGCCATCATTTTACAAGATATGGAGTTTACGGAGCTATCATTGTAGGACTTGTCGTAGGAACCCTCATCAGTTTTATCACTGAATATTATACCGCGATGGGCAAAAGGCCGGTGATGACGATTGTTCGTCAATCTTCTACAGGCCACGCTACCAACATCATTGGCGGCCTTGCCGTAGGAATGGAAAGTACTTTGTTTCCTATTCTCGTTCTTGCTTCAGGCATTTATTTGTCTTTCTATTGTGCAGGTTTATATGGCGTAGCCATTGCGTCTGCGGGCATGATGGCAACTACTGCAATGCAATTAGCCATTGACGCTTTTGGTCCCATATCAGATAATGCAGGCGGTATAGCAGAAATGTGTGAACTGCCAAAAGAAGTACGCGAAAGAACAGATATCCTTGATGCTGTAGGAAACACAACAGCGGCTACAGGTAAGGGTTTTGCGATTGCTTCTGCTGCATTAACTTCTCTTGCTTTATTTGCGGCATTCGTAGGAATAGCAAAAATTGATGGCATTGATATTTATCGCGCTGATGTGCTTTCTGGATTATTTGTTGGTGCAATGATTCCTTTTATATTTTCTTCACTGGCGATACGCGCAGTGGGCGAAGCAGCAATGGCAATGGTAGAAGAAGTGCGCAGACAGTTCCGAACCATTCCCGGAATTATGGAAGGAAAAGGAAAACCTGAATATGAAAAATGTGTTGCTATTTCAACCAATGCTTCGATCAAAAAAATGATGTTACCGGGCGCAATCGCATTGCTTTCACCGGTAATAATCGGATTTATTTTTGGCCCTGAAGTTCTTGGTGGATTTTTAGCCGGGGCAACAGTAAGTGGTGTGTTAATGGGAATTTTTCAAAACAACGCCGGTGGCGCATGGGATAATGCAAAAAAATCTTTTGAGAAAGGTGCTGTAATTAATAATGAGACTCATTACAAAGGCTCAGAGCCGCACAAGGCCTCAGTTACAGGAGATACCGTTGGTGATCCGTTTAAAGATACATCAGGACCAAGTATGAATATTCTTATCAAACTGATGAGTATAGTTTCGTTAGTAATCGCTCCTACTCTTGCGCATATTTTTGAGACAAAAATTAATAATGAAAGGCAGCTAAAAATAGAGAATCTTATCAATTTGGATAAAAATTCTGTGAGCAACGATGTTAATATAGATCAATGGACATTAATCACTCCGCCGGGAACAGATAATAATGTAACCGGTAAAGAAGTAAAAAAATTTATGGCCGTTTTGGAACAGGATCATCTCATAGTAAAAAACACTTTTTCTGTAGCTGTTGCAAAAGGAATACTATATATTGACGGAGACAAACAACCAGCTGAAGTAAATAAAAAATACAGTAATCACATTGCAGGAACCGGAGATTTCATCAGTAAAGAATCGAAGGAATAACATTATTTTTTAAATCTTTTGTAGAAATGAAGAACGGGAGTTCTTCTTTTTTCTTTTGGTGGAATTAATAGTTTCATTTTAGTTAAATTCAACGAATGATTGAAAACAGATACACCATTAAATTTGGAGCAGATTTTAGAGTATTTGAGTTTGACAGCGAAGGGCCAAAAGGAAGAATCAGAAAAATTGTGCAATACACTGAGATTAACGTCAAGGATTTTTATAACCTGGGGTTTGGAGACAAAAATAGTTTAACTAATCAAATTGATGATTTGATTGTAACCAACAACAATGATAGTCAGAAAGTATTGGCTACTGTTGCTGCAACTTTATTAGAATTTACTAATCATCATCCGGATTCTTTTGTTATGGCAATAGGTAGTGCATTAGCAAGAACAAGGCTTTATAGAATTGGAATTAGCAATAATCTAAAAGAGATCGAAAAGAGTTTTTTGATTTATGGGCTTAAAGATAAATCCTGGCATAGATTTGAGAGGGATATTAATTACGAAGCATTTTTAGTGCAAAGAAAAAAGATTAATTTTGTAAAATTATGAAAGCAATAAAATCAACAGAAAAGAAAGGGCTTAAAGGATTTGTAAAAAGTCCAAGCCTTGATAAGTATGCTAATAAAGTACTTTTCAAGGACAAGGTTAAGACGGCAAATCGCATATTAAAAACAGTAGGGCTTCCCAAAGTTTGATTCACAAATTGTTCTTGTGATATTGTATTAATACACATTCTTAGAATTTTCAATCACAAATACTGGATTCTACAGCAAACAAACAAATACCTCAGATTCTTGTTCAGTGAATTTATAAACAAACACTACAAGGTTTGCTGTGTTTCAATCCTTTGCTGCAAACGCTTATAGGTTTTAGAACAATCAAAGTAATAGTAACGGTCAATCACTGGTATAGAGAACTGCGCCAGAAAGTCATTCCAATATCTCATCATTTAATTGCTGTTTGCATTGGGATCATTAACCATCCCCAAAAATAAAACAGTGCCAGTTTGCTTTTCTACAATAGAATATACAAAAGGATGATCTAACTTAAAAATGGGAGGAGGCATTGGAATACTCACCGTTGGCCTAATAACGATTACAGTAGCCGCAGCAGCTTCAGTACCTTCTTCGTTTACTTTAATATAGGCTTTGTGTATTGCTTTTGAAATATAAACTTTCACTTGCGACGGGTCGTAAATTTTTGAGAAATCTGCATTACCGCTAAATGCTATATTCATGCCCAGCATAGATAATTCAGGTCTCATATCCTCCAATTCATAAGAGTATTCCCATTTGGGAATTTCCAATTGAACAGTTGAACTATCCATTTTACTGATGGCATTGCTTAAAATATTTTCATTTAAAGAAGAAGCAAATGTGCTTAAGGTTTCTTTCCGATCAGTGGGTTCTAAAACATACATGCTAAAACTTTTCCCTCCTCCATAAGGCAATTCTATCATGGTAAATGAACTATCGCCAAACATTTTAGCGGTAAGTTGTTGTTTCATAAAAGGAACACTTTGCGTACTTCCATCCTGCAAATTAAAAATATCATTATAAGTATCCGAAGTCTTGAAAGAGTATTTCCAGGCGCCATTAAAATAAATGGCGTTAATAAGATACATTAAATCATCCGGCGAAATACTTTGAATGATGGTTGTTATTTTATTGTTTGTTTTTTGTGCTACCCAATTATTAATCGTATTTACTGCTGATGGATCATCAAAATTCAAAGTCAACACAGAAGCATCATAATTACTTTGAACTGTATTTAAAAAAGAAGGGAATGGCTGGTAACTGTTTTGCTTGTACCAAATTGAATTAGCAATAGAAAGTTGCACCTTATTATCTTCCTGCGGAAACTGCGAAAGTAAAGACAGGCACACAGAATTCAGGCTGGCAATATCAATACCTGACATCTGCAATGTGTTGGCAATAGAATCTTTGGTTGCATTATCTGCTCCATTGTACACCATAGATAGAGCGAGATAAATGCTTAATGGAGAAATGAGCTTATTATTATTTTCAGTATCCTGTGTTAGAGTTGCACGAAAAAAATCAAATGCAAACTGGTTATTGGCATTAATAACAGCAGCGCCATTCGCCGGTAATACAATATTTTGAGTGCGTTCTTGGGGATTTGGGTTTGTTTTTGTACAGGAGCTAACTACAAAAATAATCACCATAAGAGGGAAAATAACTGAGAGTATCTTTTTCATAAAAAGCTTTTTATACTTGCCTGACTCTCTTTTGGGTAAAAACGTTGCATATTCAATGAAACAATCTTCAGTAGTAATTGAATTAGCGATTGGATAAAATAAAAATAATTGGTTACCGCTAATTTTATAGAATATTCAATTGATATAAATAATGCAAATGAAGGTCTACCGGTAGTTTACAATCTGGGAAATGATTTACCAAAATCAGGAATTCTTATATTTGTTGCTTTACTGTAGAAAATAGCCATTTGCTTCTGATGCTCCCAAGGTAGTAAGCAATAAGTTCATAGCGTTAAATTTTCCCCAATATTGATTATTTTTTTCAGCAAACAATTTTTTTTTCACTTCCCTCACTCCTTCTATTACCAGTTTTTTTATTACGGTAAAATTATGATGTGAAGAAAAAAATAGAGGACTTTTATCAATAATATATTTAGGAATTCATGGTAGCAAAATTCGACCAATCTGCTACAGGGTAAACACTTAGCGATGTGCAAACTAAAATAAAAATACCGGCTGCTGACTTTTTTTGGACTTATTATAAAATGCTTTTTATACGTTTTATTTTTCTATGATGGAGTTATAGTCCAATATAACACTACATCATTGAAGTCATTGTCGCATTGTGGAAGTGTTCTGTTCGTGTCCTCAAATCCAATTATTAATTTATTTTCAGGGGCATAATTGATCAAAACTGCATGTCTTTTAAGATCAGGATTTACTTCAGGATTTAAAGCATCTGTAGAACAGAAATGAACAGCATTATTATTTAGTGTATGGTTAGTTGTATCCCAGGCATTTGCCATAAGTACAAGCCCAATTGTGGTACCTACATCAAATTTTCCCAAATCTTCCTTATCACCCGGACTTAAAGGAGTAAGGTGGCCTGCGTTTGGGAAAAGATAAGTAATTAATTTGATGTCTGTGGCGCTTGCGGGAACTTGATTAGTAGGATATGTGTAATAAGCCACTGAATTTGCATTATTGGCATTTCCTGAAACAAAAGTCAAATATACCTCAGATGGCTGAGTTATTGGAATATCAGCAATGGCAGAGGTTGTAAACCATTCAGGATGTGCGTTTACCTCATTTTTGCCATCAGGAAGGATATTATTAATGAATGAAATCATTGAGTCAGAAATCGTATCTTTTAATAAATTATTAGGCAAACCTAGAGTACTATATGGTGCTAAACTCTGATAAGTAGTTGCTGTAAAATTTACGGGTTTGGTTACAGGATCATCCTTCTTACAGGCATTTAAGATTAAAAGGATAATAAATAATGAGCAATAGTTTATTGTTTTCATGTTATTTGTAGTTTTCAAAAAGAGCTACCACAAATATAGTGCTTAAAACAAGAAATTATAATTTTGAGGATAATACCTTCAATTTAAAAGTGAAACTTTACGCAAAGTTGACAATCAGTTATTTTGATCATGGCGTGGAATTGCTGAATCAGTCATTCGGCAATCAATATTTTTTTCACCTCCTTCACTCCTTCTGTTGCTGGTTTTTCTATTACAATAAAATTATGATGTGGTGGAATAAATGGCGGATTTTTATCAATAATATATTTAGGAATTCCTGTTGGTAAATATTCAATCAATCCCGCTGCCGGGTAAACCTGTAACGATGTACCCACTAAAATAAAAATATTAGCCGATGACAATACTTTTACAGCTTTTTCAATCATGGGAACCTGCTCGCCAAACCAAACAACATGAGGACGCAATTGAAAACCATCGGGCGCATTGTCACCTAAATGAATATCCCCTTTTATTTCATAAAAAGTATTTTCATCTTTTTCACTACGCATTTTAAAAATTTCTCCATGAAGATGAATCACGTTTTTTGATCCCGCTCTTTCATGAAGGTCATCAATATTTTGTGTGATTATGGTAACATTAAAATATTTTTCCAAATCAGCAATTCCATTATGTGCTGCATTGGGCAACGCTTTGGCTACTTCTTTTCTTCGTTGGTTATAAAAGTCCAAAACCAGTTCCTTGTTTTTTTGCCAGCCTTGAAAAGAAGCCACTTCATACACATCATATCCCATCCACAAGCCATCACTGTCGCGAAAAGTTTTTAATCCGCTTTCAGCACTTATGCCGGCACCTGTAAGTACGACGAGATTTTCTTTCAAAATAAAAATCAGTTGAATATTAATGCTATTTTTCTCCTGCCATCTCCATAATTATTTTCCATTCCTCGGCTGTAACCGGCTGAACCGATAATCTTCCCAGGCGCACGAGTGCCATTTCTTTCAAGCGTCTCTCGTTTTTTATTTCTACAAGTGTTACCGGCTTTTTTAATTTCTTAAAAGCTTTTAAACCAACAGCTACCCATCGTTCATCTTCTGTAGTGGGGTCATGAAATGCTTCTTCCTCAACTTTTGCAATTCCTACAATTTCCATTCCTTCATTGCTATGATAGAATAAAACTTCATCTCCTCTTTTCATGGCTCTCAAATGGATCCTTGCTGCATAATTCCTTACACCATCCCACGTTGTTTTTTTATCTTTTACCAATTGGTTCCAGCTATATGTGGAGGGTTCTGATTTTGCAAGCCAGTAATTCATTTATTATTTTTTTTAATGTTAAAGAATTTAAAAGTAAACATTTTAAAAACCATCTTTCATATATTTACGTACTTATTAATACAAATTTACGGTGAGGCTCTTATACTTTCCATCAACTTTGAAAATTCATTTAAAAAAAATTTATCTCACACTAAAAACAAAATCATGTTAAGCATCTTTTTAAAACCTTTTTTATTGCTCTCAATGCCTGGCGGTTCAGAGTGGATATTGATTGTACTTGTTATTTTACTTTTTTTTGGTGGCAAAAAAATCCCGGACCTTATGCGTGGAATTGGCAAAGGAGTAAGGGAATTTAATGATGCTAAAGAAGGTATGAAGAACGAACTGAATGCAGGAATGCAGGATAAAGAAGCAACCAAACCTAATTCAAATTCTTCCAATAAATAATCGCATTCTTAGCGGATTTATTATTAATTGTCAAGCTACTTCAATCCGAAGTTTTTATTAAAAAACAGATAGACAGTAAAGAACTGGTTATACCGGAATTCATTATTGCAATAAAGCGATTTTATTAATTTTAATAGAATTTATTTAATGAGGTCTCTGTTTATTCCTGTCGCTAAAACATTTTCAATTTATTACCTTGGCGCATAGACATTATACCTGGAAAAAATCAGGAAAGGAATGTAGAAAATTGTTTAAAAGGTTTACTATTTCAAACGCTCATATTTTTCCACGCTTCTGGAACTATCAGGATAAGTGATCGTTTGTGTATATTGATCAGTACCATTTAATTCATACTCAACCATGAAGGAATGCCCTGCAACGACAGGCAAGGAGGAATTGATATCTGTTTCCTTTATTTGATTATTGCCCACTACTTCAAATGTTCCAAAACCAATAGCAGTTTGCCTTACAGATGATGAATCTTTTTGCGATTGCCCAAACATAAAGTACCCCTGGTAAAAAGCTTTATACTGTATCCAGTTATTCCTTGTCGTATCATTTTTCTTTATACCATAAGATTCCAATTCTTTCCATACTCCATCTAATGAGCTTTTTACTGTAGTCCCTACTTTTTGATACACTTCAGTAAGTTCTGATTTTTGGCCTGCTATCATTATTTCAGGAATAACCTGGTTATATCCGTCAGGAATTGTGGTTATATTTAATTTATAACTCGGATTAGTACTGTCCTTGATGGAGCCGCTTGCACTAAAGATTATATTTTCTGTTACCCCACTTGTATCTGAAGTATAAGAACCTACGCCAAATCCTGATGTAGAATCAGTAGGATTTAACTGAGTATACATCATAAAATGGTCTGTGTAAATTTTAAGCTGTTTAAGGTCTGTGTATTTGGTATCCTTGTTATTGTAATTAACTGTTTGGGATTCCATTAAGTATGTTCCGGGCATTTGAGGCGCCTTTTTAACGGAAGAGTTACAGCTTACCAATAAAACTATAAAACAAATTTTTATATATTTCATAACATTTGATTTTAGACTTGTCAATTTAACAAATCTTTTTGATTATACAATATTTCTTTTTACCTGGTGTTTAAGTACCAATTTTTAAATTCCGCCTATTTTTCCACTCTTTTATTCTATGAAAACTAATTTTCTTGTTTCATTTATTTAGTCCTTTTCATTTAAAGTATCTTTACCATCAAAAAGTCTCTGGCATTACCACGAATTTATAAGAAACTCCAATCCTTTTCACCCAAGCTTTACTGGAAAGAAATACTGGCTGCATTGATGATATTGCTCGCTTTTATTTTTTTCAGAAGTGAACGAAGAGAATTATTACAGATAATCCCCAATATAGAAAATGCAGATCCCTTCTGGCTCTTATCCGGGTTAATGATAACCTTTCTGTATGTGATCTTCCAAAGCGGAATATATGTGAGTAGTTTTGCCTCTATTGGGCTTTCTTTAAAATGGTTAGATTCCATAGAACTGTTTTTGAAAAGGAATTTTTTAAGCATTTTTTTACCGGCTGGCGGCGTTAGCTCTCTCGCGTATACACCTTCACAATTAAGAAAAAGAGAATTCAACAAAACTCAGGTACACCAGGCAAGCGGCTTATATGGTTTTGCAAGTTTATTCACTGTTTTTTTGGTAGGCTTTCCTGTAGTTATATTGTTTGCCTTTTCAGGCAATAAACACTCAAATGATGCGTGGCTTGGACTTTTAATGATTGTGCTTATTTTATCAGGGATTATATGGATGGCGAAATCTCTGAGAGCGAAAGGAAAATTATATGATTTTATTGTAAAAAAAATTCCTCGTACCGGACCATTAATTGATGAGCTTTTTGCTGCGAATGTGAATAATAAAAAATATGCCGGAGCTGTGTTATTTTCTACAGGAGTGGAATTTACAGGCATGTTTCATGTTTATATCGCTATGCTTGCTCTTGGAGTTCCTGCTTCTTTTCCAGTTGCAGCCATTGCCTATATCGTTTCAGTTTTATTAATGATATCTTCCCCATTTTTGCGCGGGTTGGGAGCAGTGGAGATTTCCCTGGTGTATATTTTGGAGCTATATGGATATTCATCCCTCCAGGCATTATCAGTTACTATTTTATATCGTGTGTTTGAATTCTGGCTTCCCATGCTACTTGGCATATTGGCTTTTGCATGGAGGGGAAGACATTTATTTATAAGGATAGTACCCGCTTTGCTCATTTTTACCCAGGGGATTTTAAATATCATATCAGTAGTAACACCTCCTATTCATTTGCGGCTCAAACTAATCAGGAAATTTATTCCATTGGAAGCCATTAATGCTTCTAATGTTTTGGTGTTATTTACAGGGCTTGCTCTATTAATTACTTCAGCGTTTATGCTTAAAGGGCTAAAAAACGCCTGGCGTATTGCTTTGCTGCTTTCTATCTTTTCACTGGTCGGCAATCTTACCAAAGCACTGGATTATGAAGAGGCTGCTTTTGCCGGAGCCATTATTATTTTATTATTATTGAGTAGAAGCCAATACCGCATCCAAAGTAGTGTAAAATGGATACGGCTAGGCATTTTTTCTGTATTGATTGTTTTTTTGTCAGTAATGATCTTTGGATACTTTAGTTTTTATTTTATTGATAAAAGGCACTTTGGAATTGACTTTACATGGAAACAATCGCTCCTCAATACTTTTCAGATATTTTTTTTGGGAGGTAATGATGCACTTCATCCGCTTACGCCTTTTGGCCATCAGTTTATTTTACTTATTCACTCACTTGGTTTTTTAAGTTGGGGATTTCTTTTATTTACAATTATTAAGCCTTTTGTAAATATTGACACTACAACAAATTTTAGCAGGGAAAAAGCAAAAACTTTGCTGGAAGAATATGGAAATTCCTCAATAGATTTTTTTAAAATCTCCGATGACAAGCTTTTGTTTTTTTCGGAAATTCATGACGCCTTTGTTGCTTATAGAATCGCTTCCGGTTTCGCTATTGTGCTTGGAGAGCCTGTCTGTGCTGAAGAAAATAAACTGGAGGTAATTGGAGAATTTTACCGTCAGTGCAGGAAAATGGGATTACGCGTTGCATTCTACCGCATAGATGAAAACAGTATTTTATGGTTTAATCAACTAAGAAAACAAAAATTGGTTATTGGACAGGAAGCCATATTAGATGCTCAAAATTTTACCCTTCAGGGAAAAGACAAACGTTCATTGCGTAATGCTTTAAACAGCCTTGAAAAAAAAGGCTTCTATACCCAAATTCATAAAGCGCCGCATGATACTAAACTTATAAATGAATTAAAAAATATTTCTGATGAATGGTTGAGATCTTATGAAAAAGAGGAACAGGTATTTAGTCAGGGGATGTTTATTGAAACAGAAATAATGCAGCAGGATGTCATCACTATTGCCGATGCTGAAGGGGAAAAAGCTGCGTTTTTAAATATTATTCCTGATTATTCATCAGAGGAATGTACTTATGATCTGATAAGAAAAAAAAGAGATGCTCCCGGAGGCTGTATGGATGCCTTAATTATAAAATTGATCGAATATGCTAAAGAAAGTCAAAACAAATATATTAATTTGGGTCTTGTACCCATGACAGGAATTACCGAACCACAAAGCCCATCTGAACAAATAATAAAATTTGCCGGTGAGAAGCTAAAACGGTTCAGGCATTTTCAGGGACTCCGTGATTTTAAAGAGAAATACGCTACCATCTGGGAAAATAAATTTCTTGTGTATGAGAATGATTATGATCTGTTGCAATTACCCGCTGCTTTAAATAAAGTAATGACACCTTAAATAAAGAATATGAAAAAGCCCATTTTCCCAATCCTTTTATTTTTAAGCACAATCGTCAATATTTCTTTCTCTGCTGCCGGCAATTTGCCCATTAAGGAATGGGCAGCCTCTTCGCACGATAAACCTCTACTATTCTATATTTCCGGCGATGGCGGCTTTAATAAATTTTCTAACGATCTTTGCGAATCCCTTAATGAAAAAGGATTTGATGTGGTAGCATTAGATGCTAAATCATACTTTTATAATAAAAAAACTCCTGAACAAACTACACAGGATATTGCCACTTATCTTTCTAATAAATTAAACGGCAGAGCTAACAGCCAGGTTGTTTTTATTGGATATTCCTTTGGCGCCGATGTGTTACCTTTTGTGCTTAACCGGTTGCCCAAAAATATTCATGATGAAGTAGTAGTATCTTTTATTATGGCTTCATCGGGAAATACCGATTTTGAAATTCATTGGCTGGATATGCTTGGCAGCAATAAAAAAAGAAGCATGGATGTAGTAACTGAAATCAACAAACTCATTGACGAAAAAATAGTAATCATAACCGCCAACGATGACAACAATCTCGATATAAAGCGAATAAGTTTAAAAAAATATACCCTTGTTGTATTGCCCGGTGGTCATCATTTTGATGGTGATACAGATGAAATAGTACAGCAAATTATGAAATATTTATAGGATTAATTTTAATAAAAGGATAAAAAATTTTGAGTAAAAAAAATCACGGATATTCCTTTTTATAAACAACATCCATAAAGAAAACTTTTCAAATTTAAAAAATGTCTTCTGATATAATCATCTGGATAATTGCCGTTTTGTCTATTGCAGGTATTCTCATACGGCCTTTTCATTTACCGGAAGCTGTTTGGGTTGTGGCCGGATCATTTTTATTATTGTTAATGCATCTGATCTTGCCGGCAGAAGCATTAGCGGGAATTGAGAAAGGCACAGATGTTTACCTTTTTCTAACAGGAATGATGTTATTAGCTGAAATTGCAAGGGAAGAGCAACTCTTTGACTGGCTCGCGGCCCATGCCACCCGACGTGCAAATGGCTCGGGTACCCGGTTATTCTTAATGATCTATGTGGTAGGAATTGGGGTAACTATATTTTTATCAAATGATGCAACAGCCGTGGTTCTAACGCCTGCCGTAGCCGCAATAACTAAATTAGCAAAAGTCAAAAAACCATTACCTTATCTTTATATATGCGCTTTTATAGCGAACGCTGCTTCTTTTGTTTTACCTATTTCTAATCCTGCTAACCTGGTAATTTATGGAGCATCTATTCCTCCATTAGGCTTATGGCTGTCCCGTTATTTTTTACCATCATTATTAGCTATTAGTATTACCTACTTTTTATTGTATGCAACGCAGCACAAAAAAATAATTCATCCGATAGATCGTAATATATTAATACCTCCACTTTCGAGAGGTGGTAAAACAGCGGGGACAGGTATTATTGTTACAGCTATTTTGTTGCTAATATCTTCAGCTTATGGCCTCCCACTTGGGTTGCCTACTGCGATCGCCGGTGTGCTTACAACAATTGTTGTTTTAATAATATCGGGCAATTCTCCCGGGAAGATTGTTAAGGGGATTTCCTGGTCTGTATTACCATTAGTAGCAGGTTTGTTTGTAATAGTTGAAGCGCTTAATAAAACGGGCATTATCGCGGCAATGAGTAAGATGGTAAATAATAGTGCTGAAAAATCAGTAACTCTTACGGCATGGTGTAGTGGAACATTCATTGCAATAGTTAGTAACCTCACCAATAATTTGCTGGCAGGCCTTATAGCTGGCAATGTGATCCACACAGCAAATGCCCCTGATTTAATAAAGGATTTTATTTTGATAGGCGTTGATTTAGGCCCTAACCTTTCTGTTACAGGCTCTTTGGCAACTATACTTTGGCTGGTAGCTTTGCGTCGTGAAGGAGAAAATATTAACGCCTTTACTTTTTTAAAATTGGGTATTATAATAATGTTACCCGCCTTGTTTGCTGCATTTGGATCTTTGATGATATAAGTAGATTAGTTGATAATCATATAATACAGCGAACCAACAAATACTCTGAATTCATATTTTTAGAGTATAACAAAAATGAATAGACGAAAAAAGTTTAACCAATCCAGGGAACAAAACACGACTTCTAAAAATTACTTAAATAAAAAAGGAAATAAGAAAACCCTCAATTCCAAACCTTGCATTAAGAGAATGGAGTTCTTATTCTTAAATATAAAAGTATTTGGAAAATATACCTTTTATACCATCCTCATTTCCTGTTAAAAAATGCCATACAAAATCCAAATACCAGAAATATAAAACCCGTATAAAAATTTAATTTATTGGCCAGCGCTGCAGAAGTAAGGCCTCCAATAATAAGTATGAGTGAAATAATTATAAAGAAGATTCCGATGACAAATCCGAGGTTGTTTAGTTTTTTATACATAATTGATTTTGTTTAAAAGAAAATAATATTAAGCAGGATAGTAATAGCAATTAATATTAGCCCCAGCGGTACCACCCTCAGATACCATTTATCCTGGTGATAGGATGGTTTTACGGTTAAAGAATAAACAAGGCCTTTGAGTTCTGCTTCTGGTTTTGGTTTTGTAAAAAGACTTACAATAATGGTGGTGCAAAAATTTACGATCCACGAAACAGAAGCAATAATAAATGCCTGTCCCATACCGCTGTGTATTTCATACAACGGATAGATCCAGCCGCCTTTGCCTTCTGCCAAAGTAAGACCATGAGTGAGCGCCGCAGCAATCGTTCCGGCAAGAAGCCCAAAGAATGCGCCATGTCCGGTGGTTCTTTTCCAAAACATTCCCAGCAAAAAAGTTGCAAATAAAGGCCCGTTTACAAAACTGAAAACCAATTGAAGAAAATCATTGATGTTATTAAAACTCCTGGCGATGTAGGCCGTTATAATAGACAAAAGTATGCCTGCAACCGTTACCATTTTTCCTACAATAAGATAGTGCCTGTCTGATTTGTTTTTTACAAAATAAGATTGATAAATATCAAAAGTAAAAACAGAATTGAATGCAGTTACGTTTCCTGCCATACCACTCATGAATGATGCAATAAGTGCTGTAATACCCACACCTAGCAAACCTGTTGGATAGTAATGAGAAATAAGCGCAGGCAGTGTCATTGTATAATCCAGGCCGCCTTTCCCATCAGAAGGGATGCTGAAACCTTTTGATGCCAACGCAGGCTGCAATAACGCAATGGCAATAACACCCGGCAACACAACAATAAGTGGCATAAACATTTTAGGGATGGCGGCAATGATAGGCGTGCGCCGTGCGGCATTCATATTTTTTGCCATCATCGCTCTTTGCACTACCAAAAAGTCGGTACACCAATATCCAAATGACATAACGAAACCTAAACCAAATATCAATGACATGAAATTGATTCCCATAGGATTTGAATCTGCATGGCCCATATACTTCCAGGCATGCGTCATTTGAGGCTGCAGCACTGCTTTGATATTTGACCATCCTCCCGCATCATGCAAAGCAACAATTACAAGAGGTGAAAGTCCAAGAACTATTAAAAAAAACTGGAGCACTTCATTATAAACAGCGCTGGTTAATCCTCCAAGAAAAGTATAGATCATTACAATGCATGCGGCCAGCCAAATAGAAACACCAAAATCCCAATGCAAAATAACTTCAAGCAATTTTGCCAAAGCGTATAAAGAGATACCTGATGAAAAAATGGTCATCACAGCAAAGGAAACTGCGTTTAATCCTCTTGTCTTTTCATCAAAGCGAAGTTTTAAAAATTCGGGAACGCTCCTGGCTCTGCTACCGTAATAAAAAGGCATCATAAATACTCCCAAAAAAACCATTGCAAATATGGCGCCTACCCAATAGAAATGAACAGTCATTATTCCGTACTTTGCGCCTGAAGCCACCATGCCCAGTACTTCCTGTGCGCCGAGATTTGCAGAAATAAATGCAAGGCTTGTAATCCATAAAGGAATATTCCGGCCACTGGTTAAAAAGTCGCTGCTTGATTTAATTCTTCTTTTTATGATAAATCCAACGCCAATAACAAAAAGAAAATAAACAATAATGATCAGGTAATCTGCAAAGTGAAGATTCATAAAAAATCCTTTTTTAAAATTGAATCGTGAAAATTTTTACAATTTATTACTTATTATCTTGCAACTAAGCGAATGCATAATTTTTTTAAAAATCATTAGTGAACTTGTGAATTGGGATATTAAATAAAAACTCTTATTTTACTTAGTTCTGGTATAAAAAAATTAATTTAGCAGTAAACATTTAATAACTAAATCCGATTGTTATGCATAGCGATAATCAAAACACTTTAAAAGAAATTAATCCGCTACAAAGCCTTGACGAATGGGAAGAAGATGTGTTGGAGAGATATCCCGATCCTGAAATGGAAGCGACAAATAAATCAAAAGAAGAATTCAGGAATTACGAAACTACAAAAAGAGATACTGTAAAAGAATTTTACAGATTGAATCATATCTATCAAACTTATGATTTTGTAAAAGAAAAGAAAAATAATTTTCTTCAGTTTAATAAAAAAGAAATGCCTGTTTGGGATGCCTTCGATTTCTTAAACCAATTGGTAGATGATTCTGACCCTGATACTGATTTGGATCAATTGCAACACTTACTACAAACTTCTGAATCCATTCGTCGCGACGGCCATCCTGATTGGATGGTATTAACAGGGCTTATGCACGACATGGGTAAAGTGCTTTGCCTTTTTGGTGAACCGCAATGGGCTGTCGTGGGAGACACTTTCCCTGTGGGTTGTGCTTATTCGGATAAAATTGTATATCCTGAATTTTTTAAAAATAATCGGGATTATAGTAATCCCGGGTACAACTCACGGTATGGCGTGTACGAAAAAGGATGTGGATTAAAAAATGTTCAGATGTCATGGGGCCACGATGAGTATGTGTATCATATACTAAAAGATTATCTTCCTGAAGAGGGCTTATATATGCTGCGCTATCATTCCTTTTATTCATGGCACCGTGAAGGTGAATACAGTTACTTACTTGATGACCATGATAAAGAAATGCTTAAATGGGTAAAACTTTTTAATCCTTATGATTTATATTCCAAAAGCCCTACTCCCCCGGATTTAAATGAATTAAGGCCTTATTACGAAAACCTTATTAAAAAGTATTTACCGAAAACGCTGAAATTCTGAGTTGAAAAAAATTCAAGATAAACTGAACTACCATTTTCTTCAATAAAACCCAAATTCTTCATGAAGCAAGAAGTTTTGGGAAACCAAAATCAATAGGAAGTTGAAAAACTTTCCTGATTTTTCGGAACAAAGTTATTATTCTCAAAACTCAGAGATTGTCTAAAAATGAAATTTCGTTCACCATATTGCGGTTGGTGGGGACACCAACCGCGGTGCTCCGCCGTGGCCGGTGTCCACCGGCCACTTTTTGCGATCATAAGAAATTTATAAAATCATTTTTAGACAGTTTCTCAAGAGGATAAAATAGGAATCCTGAATATTTATTCTTCTACTGTAATATATTTCTTAATGTAAATTGTAATTTGGACAATCCAATTTTGAATACCCTTTTTTGCTCCAGGCTGATGAGTGACAAAAAAATATGTATTGGATGATATTTTATAAATCGAATTCTTTTTCTTTTCTTATTTTGCTCTTTAACGTGGCATTAATCTTGAACATTATACTTATCACTTAAAAACTTCGTTTCTTTGATATAATTTTTGACAGAATGACAAGTGAAAAATAAATATGAAAAATAATTATTTCCTAAATGGGCCGGAAGATGAAATGGAATTTATGCCCATGATTCCAATGAATGAAGATAATGACGTTAACGATGAACAAGCCATTCCTGCTGAATTACCGCTACTTCCCTTAAGAAATACAGTACTTTTTCCCGGTGTCGTCATTCCAATTACAGTGGGCAGAGATAAGAGTATAAAGGCAGTAAATGATGCTTACAAGACTGACAAATTGATAGGTGTGGTATCACAAAAAGACAGCCTTGTAGAAGAGCCGGCTATAAAGGATTTGGTAAATATAGGAACCATCGCAAAAATCCTTAAACTGATCAAAATGCCGGATGGAGGAACCACGGTTATCATCCAGGGCAAAAAAAGGTTTCAGATAGATGAGATCACTTCTGATGATCCTTATTTTAAAGCAAAAATAACGGTACTTACTGATGACGATCTGAAAAATGATACTGACTTTGAAGCAATGGTATCTTCTATTAAAGAACTTGCTGGGCAGATCATACAACTATCTCCTAACATGCCTTCTGAGGCAACAATCATTTTAAGAAATATTGAAAATCCCTCTTTTTTAATACACTTTGTAAGCAGTAACCTGAACAGCAATATTGTTGAAAAACAAAAATTACTTGAGATTCAAAATATTAAAGCAAGGGCAGAAGTATTGTTGAATTTATTGCAGACAGAATTACAATATGCAGAGTTAAAAAATAAAGTTACCAACAAAACCCGCGCTGAACTTGACAAGCAGCAGAAAGATTATTTTTTGCAGCAACAATTAAAAGCGATCAAAGAAGAATTAGGGGGTGATAATGTGGCTGAGGTAAAGGAAATGCAGAAGAAAGCCGAAACCAAAAAATGGCCTGCTGCTGCAAAAGATATGTTTAATAAAGGCGTTGAAAAATTAGAACGTATGCATCCTTCCACACCTGATTATTCTGTAGTGTATAATCACCTGGACCTGATGCTTGAACTGCCGTGGGAAGATTATACACAGGATCAATACGATTTTAAAAAAGCAAAAAAAATTCTTGATCATGACCATTATGGAATGGAAAAAATAAAACAAAGAATACTCGAATACCTTGCTGTACTCAAATTGAAAGGCGATATGAAAAGCCCGATACTTTGTTTTGTAGGCCCTCCCGGAATAGGAAAAACTTCTTTAGGGAAAAGCATTGCTAATGCTATCAATAGAAAATATGTAAGAGTGAGCCTCGGCGGACTGCATGATGAAAGTGAGATTCGTGGGCATCGCAAAACCTACATTGGCGCTATGCCCGGAAGAATTTTACAATCTATAAGAAAAATAAAATCATCAAATCCTGTAATGATATTGGATGAAATAGATAAAGTAGGGACTGATTTTCGTGGCGATCCTTCTTCGGCATTATTAGAAGTTTTGGATCCGGAACAAAACAATAATTTTTATGATAATTACTTAGAGACTGAATATGATTTAAGCAAAGTTCTTTTTATTGCCACAGCCAATAATTTACAGAATATTCAACCCGCATTGCGCGACCGCCTTGAGATTATTGATCTTAGCGGTTATGCCATTGAAGAAAAAATAGAAATAGCTAAAAGGCATTTAATCCCAAAACAAAAAGAAGCACATGGATTAAAAGATGCATCATTCAAAATAAGCGATGCGGTATTGGAAAAGATAATTACTGATTTTACAAGAGAAAGCGGTGTACGTGAACTCGACAGGCAACTGGCTTCTGTAATGAGAAAATTAGCAAGAGAATATGCTGAAAAAGGAAAATTGAAACCTACAGTAAGCATTAATGATGTAGAAAAAATTCTGGGAAGGTCAAAGTATAATAATGAAATGTACAAAACCGCAAATATAGCAGGAGTGGCTGTAGGCCTTGCCTGGACTTATGTGGGGGGCGACATACTTTTTATTGAATCTACTACCAGCGACAACGGCAAAGGAGATTTAAAACTTACCGGCAACCTGGGAAATGTAATGAAGGAAAGCGCTACCACAGCACTAAGTTACCTGCAATCCAACGCAAAAAAATATAGTATTGATCCCGAAGCTTTCATTAAAAAGAATGTGCATATTCATGTACCCGAAGGGGCTGTTCCCAAAGATGGCCCAAGCGCCGGCATTACTATGATGACTGCGCTTGCATCCTCATTCACCGGAAGAAGAGTAAAACCTTATATGGCTATGACAGGTGAGATCACTTTGCGCGGTATGGTACTTCCTGTTGGTGGTATCAAAGAAAAAATCCTGGCAGCAAAGCGGTCAGGCATACGCGAAATTATCATGAGCGCGCAGAATGAAAAAGATGTAAATGATATCAATCCTAATTATATAAAAGGGCTTAAAATTAATTACGTAAAAACCATGCAACAAGTGCTGGACCTTGCTTTGGCATAGGTTAATCCAGAACACTTTTTTCGTCATCCCTCAATCTAAATTGCGTGTAAAACCCTAAGCGTTATTAAAGCGTTACTAATATTCTGCCTTTTTGTTAGCGGAGAAATAGAGGCGAATCCTAAACTTTTGGAAAGTTATTAAACTCGTTTTTATAAATTACTTTCAAAAAAAATCAAAAAGTTTTTGATCAGTAACCAAACAAATAATGAGGATTCGATAGCTATCGGATTTTGAATTTCATTTTATGGCCTTACTTTACTCTAAAGGATTTCATTCCAACAAATTCAATAAAACATTCCTTTTTATTTTTTTAAAATCCTAATAAAAAAAAGAACTAATTTTTCGCAGTCGCTGATAAATTTTGCATTTCAGGCGTATTTTAATTTATTATAGGTAATTTAGAAAAATAAAAATTTACAAGAATAAAAATGAAAAATATTATAAGAGGTTGCATAAAGCCAACGTGTCATTACCTGTTGATACCATTTGCATTATTACTGATTACAACGTCAGCAGTCAAAGCAAATAATTTGCAGGAACCGGAATCAGATTCTTTGGCGATACAAGGTAGATGGGATATCACTATTGACGTGAATGGCAAAATGTATCCATCCTGGCTGGAGATTCGTCATTCAGGGATACGTATGCTGGTAGGCAGTTTCGTGGGGACAGGGGGAAGCGCCCGCCCTATTTCCCGGGTGAACCTGGTAAATGGCAAGATGAGTTTTTCTATACCGCCGCAATGGGAGAATGAACCGAATGATCTCCAGGTGGAAGGAACACTGCAAGGTGATAGTCTGACGGGATCAATGACATTTAGTAATGGCAATACTTATCCATGGATAGGTAAAAGAGCACCACTTCTGACACGCAAGGAAAAACCTGTGTGGGGAAAACCCATTCATCTTTTTGATGGCACCAATTTGAATCAATGGCATGCTACTGGCAAAAATCAATGGAAAGCAGAATCCGGATTGTTAAGAAGTCCTCATTCAGGATCCAATCTTGTTACGAATGAAACTTTTAAAGATTTTAAACTGCATATAGAATTTCGCTACCCAAAAGAAAGTAACAGTGGCGTGTACCTGCGGGGAAGATATGAGGTGCAGGTGATAGACAGCAAAGGTATGGAACCCTCTGATGTGTTGCTGGGAGGCGTTTATGGATTTTTATCACCCGGCGAAATGGTGGCTAAAGCCCCCAGAGAATGGCAATCATTTGATATAACATTGGTTGGAAGAATGGTAACTGTAGTAGCTAACGGAGTAAAAATTATCTGTAACCAGGAAATACCAGGTATTACCGGAGGAGCGATAGATAGTGATGAAGGAGCGCCTGGACCCATACTTTTGCAGGGTGATCACGGACCAATTGATTTTAGAAATATTGTTATTACTCCTGCTAAATAAAAAGTAGATTATTTTATTAAAACTAAATTGCAACAGAGCAACAAATATTTAGAATTTCCATTTTGAATTTGAATTAGTTCAATTAATTTTTACAGGCAATGGATATTTTTTCTATAGGCTAATAATCTTTTATCAGAAGGGTCCAGTTCTGTAATGAGATAATCTATGGTATGAATTTTACAAAGTCTCATTTTCTGTTCTGAATTTAGTTTTTCAGAAATAGAAAGTATTGCCAGCTTTTCTGAGCTTTGGATCATCGCTTTTTTTACCTGCGCCACTTTCCAATCCATTTCTGTAAGTCCTGCTTTTGCATTAATCCCGTCCACTCCAAGGAAACATAAATCCACTCTGATTTCTGCCAGATCACTTATTGTTTTTTCACCCACAGTAATTTGTGCAGAATTATCTACCTGGCCTCCTAATAAAATCACAGTGAGCAATGGATATTCAGAAAGTTCTAAAGCCATTAAAGGGCTTAAGGTAAAAAAAGTAACTTCAAGGTTGTCCGGAATCAATCGCACCATTTCCAACATGGTAGTACCTGCTTCGGTAAGGATCGTCATTCCATTTTCAATAAGGCCAATAGCCTTACGCGCAATTTCTTTTTTTTCTTTCTGCGCATACACAGAATTTTGAGGAGCAGGATAATGATACGATTTGGAAAGAGCGCCACCGTGTACTTTCAGTATCTCTCCTGAACTGGCTAATTCAGCAAGATCTCGTCTTATAGTATCTTCTGAAACATCTAATTGCTTGCTTAAATGAGAAGACAAAACTTTATTGTGAAGATTGATTTGTTTAATGATAAAAGCATGCCGCTCATTTTTAAAAAGGTTACTTACTGGATTTTTCATCTATTAAATATAAAAAGATTTTTTATTTCCAATATTTTTTTTGGTGCTCATTTCAAAATCGCCTCTCTACTTTGCTATTTTATTTGCTACCGGGTCTTGAATAAAAAGTTTCCTAAACGAAAAGAATTAATTTTTGAATTTTGAAACAATCAAGAATCCGAATGTTTTTTACTTTTATTTAAACAAAAGGCGCAAATATTTAAAATTTATTAATTAAAATGAAGGATGGTTATATTTAATGATAAAAATGTTGCACGAATATGCAATATAGTTTAATTTAGTATTTTAAAAACGCATAAACATGCAAAATTCAAAGAAATGTCATTATTAGCCTTTGATCTTGGTGGAACAAAATTAGCAACTGCCATTTTTAATAACGAGGGCAAAATTTTATTCAGGGAAATTACTCCTCTGGAAAAACGAAAAGGACATGAAGTTGGCAAATTGATCACCAACAGGATTTCGACCTTATCTGATGTTACTGAAATTACAGGAGGTGAAATTAAATCCATTGGCATTTCAGTTCCGGGTATTTATTATTCAAAACAGGGAACTGTTTGGGCGCCTAATATTCAAGGATGGAAAGAATATCCTTTGCTATCAGAAATCCAAAGTGTTGCCGGAAAAATTCCGGTAACTATTGATAGCGACCGCGCATGTTATATTCTTGGCGAAGTGTGGAAAGGAAATGCGCAGCAATGTAAGGATGCCATTTTTCTTTCAGTGGGCACCGGTATTGGCGCCGGTATTTTAGTAAACGGAAATGTATTGCGTGGCTCTAATGATATTGCCGGAGCGATTGGATGGATGGGGATTCAGCGTCCTTTTGATAAAAAATATATTGAATGTGGTTGCCTCGAATACTACACTTCCGGCGAAGGAATAGCAAAAATGGCTAAGGAATTATTAAAGGAGCAAAAAAATTATTCGGGAGAATTAAAGAACAAATCAATTGAAGAAATCAGTTCCCTTACTATATTCAGATTATATGAAAAGAAGGATGAAATTGCTGAAGCAGTAATTCAGCTTTGTATCAAATATTGGGGAATAGCTGCAGCCAACTTAGTAAGCCTTTTTAATCCGGAAAAAATAATCTTTGGAGGCGGTGTTTTTGGTCCTGCAATTTCCTTATTACCTAATATAAAAGAAGAAGCAACAAAATGGGCGCAACCCATAAGCATTCAACAAGTAAGTTTTGAAGCATCTTCCTTAAGAAATGATGCAGGAGTTTATGGCGCAGCATTTTTAGCGCTCAGTAAACTTAATTCTTAAAAATAAAAAAACGGCTATCCGGTAAAGCAACACCCGCCTGACCATCATTCGGGCAGGAATAATTTAGATTCCGAATTTGGTTTCAAAATAAAAAAAATCAATAATTAATGGAAGGGAATTACAGGAGTTTGATTTTGCTAAAAGAACTTCTAAAAAAGAATTGCAGTAAAGAAACAATTTCTTTAAATTCCTGTTTTTATAACATTGCGAAATAAAAAGGATAAAAAAAATCATTTATTTTCTTCTAAAACATTCTCCAGTTCCTTATTGGCCAATTGCCCGCAAGCCGCATCAATATCTTTTCCGCGGCTTACCCTCAGCCTTACATTTACGCGGTGTGCAGCGAGATAATCCATAAATTTTTGAGTAGCTTCTTTATCCGGTTTTTCATAATCGGCATTATCAATCGGGTTGTATTCAATGATATTGATAAGATGAACAGGAACCTGTCTGTAGATTTTTATCAAATCATCCGCATCCTTTAAAGAATCATTTTCATTTTTGAATAAAATGTATTCAAATGTGATGTCATTTTTTGTTTTATCATAAAAATAATTCAATGCTTCTATCAGCGATTTGATATTATTAGTTTCATTGATAGGCATTATTTCACTTCGCTTTTTATCATTTGCTGCATGTAGCGACAAGGCCAGGTTGAATTTTACACCATCATCGCCCAATTGCCTGATCATTTTTGAAATGCCTGAAGTAGAAACGGTAACTCTTCTTGAGCCCATGCCAAGGCCATCAGGTGCGGTGATCCGTTCAATCGCTTTCAACACATTTTTATAATTCAGCAGCGGCTCGCCCATTCCCATAAAAACTATATTGCTTAATTTTTTTCCATAAGTTTTTTCAGCCATTTCGTTCAGCAAAGCCGCTTCATCATAAATCTCATCGAAGTTTAAATTGCGTTTTCTCTCCATAAAACCCGTGGCACAAAATTTACAACTCAGGCTGCAACCAACCTGGGAAGATACACATGCCGTCTGCCTGTCTTCTACCGGGATCAAAACACCTTCCACCAAATGGCCATCAAAAGTCCTGAACCTGCTTTTGATAGTTCCATCACTGCTATATTGAGATAAATTATTGGTTAACGAAGGGAATGTAAAATTATGGGAAAGATTTTCCCGAAGTTCTTTGCTCAGGTTGGTCATATCTTCAAAGCCGTGGGCATGTTTTTTCCAAATCCATTCCCACACTTGCTTTGCGCGAAATTTTTTATCGCCAACAGATAAAAAATATGCGGTTAATTCGTCCAGTGAAAGTGTTCTAATATTTTTTGATGCATCCATTTTACAAAGATAAATGAAATTAGTCCCTTATTATCCTTTACAAAATCCCAAAATATAATACGTTTGCTATCTTTTCTTCTCGCCTCGCCGGCGTTTGGGTGAGGTCTAAAAACAATTATCTTGCAAATCATTTAATTAAAAATAAAATGGAAACTGTTTATGTAATTGATGCTTTAAGAACTGCTGTAGGCAGGTATGGCGGGGCTTTGAGCACGTTGCGGCCCGATGACTTACTTGCAGAAGTAATAAAGGCATTGGTAAAAAGGAATGGCAAAATTGACGTAAATGAAATAGAGGATGTGATTGCCGGAGATGCCAACCAGGCAGGGGAAGATAACCGTAATGTAGCGCGTATGGCGGCTTTGCTGGCAGGTTTGCCTGTTTCTGTTGCCGGAAATACCGTAAACCGTTTATGCGCCAGCGGCCTTCAGGCCATCATGGATGCTTCGCGCGCTATTATGTGCGGCGATGGTGATATTTTTTTAGCCGGTGGCGTGGAAAGTATGACCCGCGCGCCTTTTGTAATGAGTAAGGCAGAAGGTGCTTACACCCGCAAAACCGAAATCTATGATTCTACCATTGGCTGGCGATTTCCAAATAAAAAACTGATTGAAAAATACTATCCTTATTCCATGGGCGAAACTGCGGAGAATGTAGCCGGTCAATGGAAAATATCGCGCCATGCACAGGATGAATTTGCTTATGAAAGCCAACAAAAATATTTTGCCGCTATGGCTGCCGGAAAATGGAAAAATGAAATTGTTCCTGTTGAAATCACTCCCAACAAGACGGACCGGATTATTTTTGATACGGATGAACATCCGCGAAAAAGTTCTCTTGAAAAATTATCCCTGTTAAAGCCGGCTTTTGTAAAAGACGGAACCGTTACTGCCGGTAATTCTTCGGGCATCAATGATGGTGCTTCCATACTGCTGCTGGCAAATGAAAATGCCATAAAAAAATATGATTTGAAGCCAATGGCCAAAGTGGTAAGCATGGCTGTTGTGGGTGTAGAGCCTGCTATCATGGGAATAGGGCCTGTGGCTGCTACACAAAAAGCATTAAAGCGTGCAGGCCTCACCGTTAGTGACTTGGATTTAATTGAATTGAATGAGGCATTTGCTTCGCAATCCATTGCCTGTATTCACGAGCTTGGTCTCGATCTGGAAAAAGTAAATGTAAACGGCGGTTCCATTGCCATAGGTCATCCATTGGGCTGCAGCGGGGCAAGAATTGCTACTACCTTATTACATGAAATGCAAAGAAGAGGTTCCCGTTACGGGCTTGCTACTATGTGTGTTGGAGTAGGGCAAGGAGCAGCTATGATTTTTGAAAATCATTTGAGGAAGCAGTAGTTTTTTGGTTGGTAGGTTAGGAATTTTCAGCAAATGCCGGAAAGCTGATTACTCATTGCAACACCTGGCATATCTTTGATTACCAAACCTCATAAGATAACAATTCATTTTCCACCCTTATGCGATTACCCTCCTTGATCGTAATAATCACGGCAATTGTAGTAACCACTGCAGCGGTAAGGAAATATAATGTAGAACAACTACTTTTCTTTTTTTTATTTTTTCTTTGATTGCTCATTTTTTTATATCAAAAAATTATACTGCAATTTAAGAAAAGAATGAATTTTAAAAAAGAGCTATTATTAAATTAAGATTAATAATTTTTTTTTGCATAAATATATTCTAGCTATCTATCTGCAAGCGGGTAAGTGATTATTTGGAATTTATTTTCAACAAATCATCTTTAACTTCGTTTTTACAAATTGTATTTTCAATGGTGTCTTTGCCAAAAAAAATGAACCCTTTTTCCAGGATCAATAACGATACCGGTTTTGCAACCAGCAGCAATGATACCGGCGGTCGTTTTCTCAACAAGGATGGCAGTTATAACTTAGTAAAAATAGGAATGCCTTTCCGAAAAAGATTTAGCATGTTTCATGATATGCTTAATCTCCCTACCTGGAAATTTATTGCTGTAATCTTTCTTTTTTATATTATTGTCAATATCATTTTTACTTTTATATATTTCGGGTTAGGTCCTTCTCAATTTGATGGACTAATACCTGGAAATGATTGGAAAATTTTTCGGGAATTACTTTATTTCAGCACCCAAACAATTACAACGGTTGGCTATGGACATGTAAGCCCTGTCGGAGACGGAGTAAATGTTGTGGCGGCAATTGAAGCGCTCACAGGTTTTCTTTCTCTTGCAATTGCTACGGGCCTTATCTATGGCCGTTTTTCGAAACCAAAAAGCTATCTGATTTTTAGCGATGATGCATTGATAAGCCCTTATAAAAATGGGACGGCGTTAATGTTTCGCTTTGCCGGATATAAGGACATGCATTCGCTTACAGATCTTGAAGTAAGAGTTAATACGGGTTTATCTTTAGTCGAGAACGGGAAGGCCGATTATAAATACTTTACGCTGGACCTGGAAAGAACAAAAGTAGAAAGCATGGCTATGAGCTGGACCGTAGTGCATCCTATTGATGAGAAAAGCCCGTTTTATGGCTTTACAGAAGAGGACATGAAAAACGCCGATGCAGAGATATATGTATCGCTTCGGGGCTTTGATGATGTGTTTTCCAACTATGTGCAGCAACGAACTTCCTATACTTATAATGAAATATTATTTGGCCGGAAATTTATTCCTATGTTTCGTGAGAGTGATGATGGCAAAACAACAATACTCGAACTTCATAAATTAAATGTGTATAAGGAAGTTTAAAATGTTACTAACAACAATTAATCATTGGATTCAATTTCTTTTGATTAAAAAAATGAACGATTTCCTTAAAACAGTTTATAGCAAACAAAAAAATATCCAGGATTTATCTTTTTATCAGCCACGAATTAGTCTTTATGTAATTTTTTCTGGTGATGGAAAGTAAATAAAATTATAAGTTACTTTTTATTAGTTCTTCCAATTTACTTGCAACCGATCCGTTAAATCCGCTTTCAGCGTACATTATATTGCCTTTTTTGTCGATCAAATATAAAGTAGGATAACCTGAAACATGATAATCTTTGTTCACATTTTCTTTATCCAACAGCACCTGGTAAGTAATTCCGGCGTTTGAAATAAAATGTTTTATTCTGCTGTTTTCATCATCAATCGAATCAATACCTATTACATTTAATCCCTTCCTTTTATATTTTTCATGAAGCGATTGTAATAAGGGAATTGCTTTTAGACAAGGTGGGCAATCTTTGTAGAAAAAGTCTATGAGAACAAGGTGACCTTTAAAATCTGATAAAGAAATATTTTTAGAGTCCGGAGTTTTTAAAGTCCAGCCAGGAGCGCTCGTATCCTTTAGTAATTCTGCTATTTTTGGCGCTACATAATCCTGCAAATTGCAATACGCAGGAATAGCGGATAATTGCAATGGTATTAAATTTTGAGCATTATTAAAATCGTACTTTTTTAATGTATAAGATGAAAAGCCTATTGAAGTGTCACCGTATTCAATACCTTTTGACGATTCAGAATATTTTACCGGGATCATGTCTTGGGTGTTGATCCAATAATCATATTTATCCGCTACCGTATATGATTTTTGGGTACTGTCATACTTAGGATATACGGTCATCTGAACATGGTAGCAATTATAAGTATTGATTGATTCTATCGCTATGAATTTGAATAAATGCCTTCGGTCAGAATAATCCCTCGCTATTGGAAGTGGCTTACAATCTGCATTTATGAATGGTCCGTAAAAGGTAATAATATCATTTTTACTGCGATCCGTTAAATCTTTAATCCACCTGGCCTTAGACATTATTTTGGCCATACTATCATTTTTTGAATAGGTTACCAATTCCTTGCCTGTATAAAGCCGGTTATCAATATAAAATAATCCTTTATGAAATCTTTCCGAATTAAAAGCGATTGGGTATAGAGAATCATTCTTTAATTTATTGAAATAAAATTTGTATCCGATATCCCAGGTAGTGTCGTTGTTACCCCCAAATGTCATTTTCATTTTCATATCATAAAATCCGTTTTGAATAGTCTGGCATTTCGAATAAGATCTTTTTAAAATTTCTTTTGGGTCCTGTCCATACGATTTTAAAGAAATTAAAAAGAGAACGGAGAGGAGAATACGATTTATCATTTCAGCTTTATTGTTGTGTAGTTAGACAGGACGGATGACAGTCTCAAAAGGTCATTGGGCTAAAGTAAGTTATTGAAAGTGGGAGTTCGAAAACATCAGTGTTAAAGGAAATAGAAAATCACTTTATTTATTCGTTTACTGTAAAACCATTTTATTTTGCTGAAATTATTTTACTGATTCAAAATATTCACAGGTAAAATAATTTCCCAACGATTGTACCCGCTTCCTCCATAAAGATCTTTATCTAATAAACGGCTGTACCTGATTCCAAAAGAAACACTTACTTCATTCCACCATTTGGTGTCGAAAGTAATTTCTGTACCGGTAGAACGGAAGGCAGCAGAATAAGGAGTATTGTTTGAATAAAAATCACTCACCTGTGTGTTGTCATAAAATAAATTGGCCCTTATTCTCAGCAAATAAAGAATATCCCCAAAACCGACGTCTGGCAGTGCTAATGGCAAATTATAGTTTATTCCCCATTTATACATTTTATAGAAATTCACTGCCTGGTAACCTCTTGAGAATGGGAAACCACTTGAAAAATTAATTTGATCCAAACTATCTTTTCTTAAATAAGCGCCATTCAAAACAAGACTATGTGTCCTGGCAAATCCCGGAAAATATAAACTCCCATTTGCCATGTATTGATATCCGTTATATTTAGTTAAAGGAGTTTTATAAGTAAGGGAAATCATTTGTGCTAAGCGCGGAAAAATTTGTTGTTGTGCTTGTTGGATCTGATGAGTGAAAGATAAAAAATTACTACTGTAGCTAAAAGAAGTAGATTTTAATATATCTCTGTATTTCCCCTGAAATGCGCCTTCGCTATATACATATTGCGAGCCAAAATTCAGATAGGTAAATGATCTTCCTTTACTGAAAGTGAGTGGAATATTAAATCCGGCATAAGGCTCCAACTGATTAAAGTGAACCAGTGTTTGACGGAATAAAGCGCTTCTGTCAACGTAATAGTTTATTCCGGCAGTGAGAAATGGAAACCACGCACCATAAGTAGCATCAAAACTCATCTCTTTAAATTTTTCCGAACGATCATAAGTAAATGACACATCTGATTGAAGTGTATTTAATATATTATCACTCACGAGGCTTAAAGTATATTGTGGGTCATTTACCGCCGGTTCAATGCTATGAAAATTAAAAAGTTTAAAAGTCTTCGGGTATTTGGTGATTGCGAATGTGTCGTCTGGCACTGAATATAATAAATTGGCATTCGTGTTATTAATAGCTGTAATACCAAAACCGGATGTGATCTTTACCAGTTTATCCATATTTATTTCTGTAAACTGCAATTGTCCTTTTGAAAATTCCTGTAAACGATAGCCTTCTGCTGTAAATGAACTCCACACTATGTTTGAGTTATTTACGGACACATAATATTTTCCTATGCCCTGTTCATTACCGGTTGATATAAGCCACAATTTTTTATCTGAAAATGTGTAAGCAAAAAGCTCATCATTTTTTTTATACGAATAAGAAAAATAAAGTGTGTCGTGTAGGAAACACGGAAAACCAATTACATTGTATGTAAATGGTAGCAGGTATTTAGTTTGATTATTGTTTAGATCAATTTCTTCAAGCGACATTTTTCCTTCGTGGTTTCTTACTGCGGAAATTATTTTATGATCATCATAAAATTTGGGATAAGTATAAAAAAGATGATCAGGATTCGGGAGTTCGTAGATTAATTTCCCGGTTTTGGAATTTAATAACAGGAGATTGCAAATTCCTGAAGATGGTTCATTAACTACAATAATTTTTCCGCCGTCTGCGCTTATATCAGGAGAAAAATATTTACTTTTTTTGGACAGCGTGTATTGATGGCCGTTAGTAACATCCAGAATTTGTAAATCGCTGTAATCACGAAATCCCCACCGAAAATCGGGACGATAAGAAGTATAGACAATTTTCCCGTTGCGATAACTGAAATAATTATCCAAAGTATAATCCTGTGCTCTTATTTTATATTCTTTATTCCCTTTACGAATCACAAAGAAGGGGATTTCTTTATAAGTGCTTTTTACAAAAACCAGGGAACCGTCTTCTGTAAAAGAAGGGAATTCTTCATCACGATAGGTACCCAGGTTCTTCAGTCCCTCTTCATTGGGCGCGGAATTGAAAGAATTTTTAAAAAAACCGAGCGCGTCATTTCTAAAAGTAACATAATCAATTCCGGAATATTTTTTAATCGCGTGTTGAAATGGGTAGAACAAACTTTTAAAAGAGGCAGCATTCTGAGTTACATTTTTCCAAAAATCATCGCCGTATTTTTCCCGTCCATAGGATACTAACAAATAGCCGAGTGCATAATGATCCGGTACAAAATCCTTCAACGATCCGTTCCTTAGCTTCATGTAGCTATAATTTTTACCTGCTTTCCAAAGTGACCGGTAAGCATTAAAAAAAAACGGCAAACTTCCACGCCCTTGCTTGCTCAGGTTCGTTTCGTTGAAAACAGCATCACCTTCATAAAACCAATTGGGTATGGCTGCATTATTAGCAAGCGCCTGGCCTTCTTCTCCAAAAATAGAATGCATTACTTTTGAAAGACCTACATCAAAATTGTTATCCTGCTCCACATGCCTGTATTCATGAATCGTGAGCTGGTCGGGCCAGGGAAGACTTCCCATTTCAAAGCTATTTTGATCCGGGGTCAGATAGAATTCACTTCTGAAAGGGCCTAAAGCAACATAAGCATTTGAAACAGTAGTTTGATTTTGAAGAACAAGATTTATTTTTTTAGATCGCGTGCCTATAGTCCTTTCAGTAGGTGCTTTTATAAAAGAAATGATATTAGTAATTCTGGCGGCAACCGAATCAAGGCCTTGTGAGAAAATAACACGCGAATCGCGGGTATTTATTTGTTCCCATTTTACGGAAGGAGGATCTCCCCCAAAAATTTGTGAAAACCCTTGAGAACAGGTGAATACCATTAAAAAAAATAGGAAAATTTTTTGAGTAAGGATCATATTCATCTTTCTATGTTAAAGATAGGAAAATGTTTATTGGCTCATTAATAAATTGGATAGGAAAATATTTATATTGCATTAAGGAAATTCTTATTACAGGAGCATTTTAGTGAGTATGAATTATACTTTTAGTAAATTATTTTCGTTTTTTTAAAAACGTATTTTAAATATTAATAAACCCCCAAATAAAATATGGTCAGGACATTTAAATTGCTTTCGTTGGTAGGTATGATTTTCTTTTGTGCTTCCTGTGGAAAGCCAAACCTTGAAACTAGTTTGCCTTTGCAACAATTTTTTGAAACTAATATTCTGAACAGAAATTTCATTGTTTCTTTTGCCCAGGATAGTGCTGTAGATATCACTTCTCAATATAATGGTTATACATTTGTTCTTCTCAAGACTGATTTTTATCATGGACCTTTAAAAGCTAATTATGGAGCAAGTACATACAACGGTACTTGGAGCTGCGATAGCGATTATGGACAAATTACCATCACTTTACCTGATACGCCGTCAGTATTCCAATTTCTATCACGTAGCTGGCGGTTTGTTAAAAAAGATATACCTACACTTCAACTTGCTCCCTGGGGAACCACCCAACCTTATTTTCTCAATATGACAAGGCAGTAGAAGGATTATATAATATTAAAATTTTGCCAGGGTAAATTATTATTCATGGTTTTGAACCATGTAAGGGTTTCCCTCTTGCATCTTGCTACATGCTTCTTTCTGCTTACATCTTTCTATCTGAATCTTTTTTATCTTTATCTTTAAACAGATTGGAGGTTAAAAAAAGTCGGAAATGAAAATAAAAGAATTTATAAAATATCTTGAAACTATTGCTCCGCTTAGCTTGCAGGAAAGTTATGACAATTGCGGGCTGCTGGTAGGTAATTCCGAAACAGAATGCATAGGAATTCTTACGACACTTGATGCTACTGAAGCAATAATTGACGAAGCTGTAAATAGAAAGTGCAATTTAATTATAGCGCATCATCCCATTATATTCAGAGGAATTAAAAAATTAAATGGGAAAAATTATGTGGAACGAACCATAATTTCTGCTATAAAAAATGACATAGCCATCTATGCCATACATACTAATCTTGATAATGTGCTGGAAGGTGTGAATAAGAAGATCGCGGAAAAATTAGGATTGATTAATTGCACTACACTATTGCCAAAAGCAGGAACCTTGCAAAAACTCGTAACTTTTTCTCCCATAAAAAATGCAAATACTGTGCGTGATGCGCTATTTGCTGCGGGTGCCGGGGCAATTGGGAAATATGATGAATGTAGTTTTAATTTGGAAGGTTCCGGAACTTTCAAAGCGAATGAAGGAAGTCATCCGTATGTAGGGGAAATCGGAGAAAGACATCTTGAAAATGAAGTAAGGATAGAAGTGGTATTTCCATCATTTTTACAACATAAAATCATTCATTCTCTTAAAACCGCTCATCCTTATGAGGAAGTGGCCTACTATATTCAGGCCCTCGAAAACCGCCAGGACAATATCGGCAGTGGCTTAATTGGTGAATTCCCGGCCAAAATCACTGAAACCCAATTATTTAACAATATCAGAACGGCTTTTCATCTTTCTTTAATAAAGCATACACCATTTCTCAATAAACCTGTAAAGAAAATAGCGGTTTGTGGTGGCGCAGGAATATTTCTGTTACCAGATGCCATTGCAGCAGGAGCGCAGGTTTACATCACTTCGGATATTAAATATCATGAATTTTTTGATAGTGAAGGAAAGATTTTATTGGCTGATATAGGCCATTATGAAAGTGAGCAGTTTACGATTGAACTTTTAACTGAACTTTTACAGCAAAAATTCCCTAACTTTGCCGTCCTAAAAACAGAAGTGAATACCAATCCTGTTAATTATTTTATATAACAAGAGTGAAAATCAAACAATAAAATCATTATAATAATATATGGCCCAGGTAAAAGAATATTCTGTAGAAGAAAAATTAACAGCGCTTGTCAGTCTTCAGAAAGTAGATAGTAAATTAGATGGCATCCAGATTTTAAAAGGTGAATTGCCAATTGAAGTGAGCGATCTTGAAGATGAAATAGCAGGTTTGAATGCCCGTCAAAACCGCATTGAAGAAGAAATAAATGGAATGCAGCAATTTATAGAAGAGAAGAAAAATATTATAAAAGAGTCAGGTGATCTTGTAAAAAAATATGAGAAGCAAAGTGATAATGTAAAAAACAACCGTGAGTTTGAAGCCATAAATAAAGAAGTGGAAATGCAAACCCTGGAAATGAAACTTGCTGAAAAACATATTAAAGACGCTACAGAGGACCTGGGAGAAAAAGGGAAACAACTCGAACTTGCCAAAAAAGGCATTGGTGTAAAAGAAACTAATCTGAAGGCAAAAAAAAGCGAACTGGAAAAAATAATTGGAGAAACTGACAAAGAAGAAAAGCATTATAAAAAGCTGGAAGAAGCAGCCAGGAGCGCAGTTGACGAAAGATTATTGTTGAGCTACGACAGGATTAGAAATAATTACCGAAACGGCCTTGCAGTAGTTCCTGTAGAAAGAGATTCCTGTGGCGGATGTTTTAATGCCATCCCTCCGCAAAAACAAAGTGAGATCAAGCAAAGAAAGAAAATTATTGTTTGTGAAAACTGCGGACGTATTTTAGTAGATGATGATCTTGAAAATTCAGTAGAAGTAAAATAATTCAGAATTTAATGTTGTAAAAAGGGTACTGAAAAGTGCCCTTTTTTTATTTTGACCGGTGAAAAAACAGCGCTTGTTTTTCCCGGTAAATAAGAAAAATAGAAAACCAGGTTGATTCAATAAAAATTGTAATTTGCCTTTCTATGCTTCAGCGATTACATATATATAATTATGCAATTATTGACTCTATTGAGATCAGGTTTTCTGATCATCTCAATATAATAACGGGAGAAACCGGTGCGGGGAAAAGTATTGTAATGGGAGCGCTCAATTTAATTTTGGGAGAAAGGGCCGATACATCTGCATTACTCAATAAAGAAAAAAAATGCATTATTGAGGGCATTTTTAAAACTCAACACCCCGAAGTAAAAGTGTTTTTACAAAATAATGAATTAGACTGTGAAGAAGAAATGCTTATCCGGCGCGAAATTTCTGCAAATGGAAAATCAAGGGCTTTTATTAACGATACACCGGTCACACTTTCACAGTTAAAGCAATTGTCCTCGTTGATCGTTGACCTTCATCAGCAATTTGATACCCTGGAATTAAACAGCAATGATTTTCAACGCGAAGTTATTGATGCTCTTGCAGGAAATGGAAAATTGCTGGAACAATATCAAACGATTTTTAAAAAATACAAAATTGCTTTGCATGAACTGGAAAAACTAAGAACAGAGCAATCTACCGCAAATAAAGAACTTGACTACAATCAATTTTTATTTGATGAATTAAATGAAGCCAATTTTCAGGAAAATGAAATTGAAAATATTGACGCAGAAATAAAATTGATGAGCAATGCAGAAAATATAAAATCTGTTCTGGCTGAAGTTTATTTTCAATTGGAAGAAAGTGAGCAGCCACTTGTGCAACAAATAAAATCAATCATCAATAAATTACAAACTCTTCAAAATATATATCCGGAAATTCATTCCCTGAATGAAAGGTTACTTTCCGTACAAATTGAATTGAAAGATATTTCATCCGAAGTAGATGATCTGAATCAAAGGGTAAATTATGATGAGGAAAAGATCAATACGCTCAATGAGCGTATGGCCGTGGGTTATGGACTTCTGAAAAAACATAACGCAACCAATACTGCCCAATTGATTGAGATAAAAGAACATCTTCAAAAAGAGTTACAAAAGATAACGAACCTGGCAGAGGCTATAGATGAAAAAGAAAAAGAATCACGTGAATATCATTGTGATTCATTAAAAATTGCAAAAGCTATTTCTGAAAACAGGAAAAAAGAAGTAAAGCCATTTGAAGAAAAAGTAAATGCACTTTTATCACAGGTGGGAATGCCTAATGCAAAAATAAAAGTTGATATAAAAGAATCTGAAACTTTAAATCTTTTTGGAATTGACATGATCGAATTTTTATTCAATGCCAATTTATCATCAACAAATAAACAATACGAACTTTTGCGCAAAGTAGCCAGTGGCGGAGAATTGAGCCGTTTAATGTTAAGTATAAAATCCCTGGTTGCCAAAAAAGTGCAGCTTCCTACATTAATTTTTGATGAGATAGATTCAGGTATTAGCGGCGAAGCTGCAAAACAGGTTGGTATCATTTTAAAAGATCTTTCTGAAGCGCACCAGGTCATTTCTATAACACACCAGCCGCAGATCGCTGCGAAAGCCAATACGCATTTCTTTGTATACAAAGAAATCAAAGATGATAAAATAATTACAGCAATAAAAATATTAAACAAGGATGAAAGGATTACGGCAATTGCCACCATGCTTAGTGGCAAAAAGCCTACTGCTGCTGCGTTTGAGAATGCAAGGGAGATGATGGGGAATTAGATTGGTTTATTGGTAAATGAGATACTTGATTATTTGTTTATTTTACTGCATTTATAAATGAGTAAATGAAATTCTTAATTATTCGTTTGTTTACTGTTGTAGTTAATTGGCATCAACAATTCAACAATTTAACAATGAAACAATTCAACAATCAACCAATTTAAAATACTTAATTTGTAAAAAAAATAAAACTATGTCGTACAACTTATTGAAAGGGAAAAAAGGAATCATTTTCGGAGCACTGGATGAAAGATCCATTGCGTGGATCACAGCATTGAAATGCCATGAAGAGGGTGCTGAAATTTTATTGACTAATGCGCCAATAGCCATGCGTATGGGAGAAATTAATAAACTCGCCGAAAAAATAAATGCACCAATAGTTCCCTGTGATGTAACAAGTAATGATGATATGCTGAACCTGGTAACAAAAGCCAAAGAGCATTTTGGGGGAAGTTTTGATTTTATATTGCATTCAGTGGGAATGAGCATCAACATGCGAAAAAGTAAACCTTATACTGAAATTGATTATGGATTCAATCAAAAAACCCTGGATATTTCAGCCACAAGTTTGCATCGTTTATTGGCAACCGCTTATAAATTAGACGCACTGAATGAATGGGGAAGTGTGGTGGCACTTACTTATATCGCGGCCCAGCGAGTGTTTCCGGACTATAGTGAAATGGCAGATGCCAAAGCATTGTTAGAAAGTATCGCACGTAGTTTTGGTTATCATTATGCAATAAAAAATAAAGTAAGAATAAATACAGTTTCTCAATCGCCCACAAGAACAACAGCGGGCAGCGGAGTAAAAGGATTTGATGGGTTTATTAATTACGCTGAAAAAATGAGTCCCTTAGGAAATGCGACAGGTGAAGATTGTGCTAATTATGTTGTCACACTCTTCAGTGATCTTACCAAATATGTTACGATGCAAAATCTTTTTCACGATGGTGGATTTTCATCTACGGGCGTTACGCATGAAGTAATAGAGCAGATGGAAAAATGATTTGCCCCCAACCACTAAAGGGTATAAAAAAATAAAAACCGCTCCATTTTACGGGCGGTTTTTTTATAATCTTTTGAAGTATCTAAAACTTTAAACGATGAACTATAAACTAAAAGCTAATATTCATCCTCATTAAAAAAGAAATCTTCCTGGCTGGGATAGTCGGGCCAAATGTCTTCCAGGCTTTCATAAATATCGCCGCCGCCCTCGTCTTCCAATTCCTGCAAATTTTCCACTACTTCTATCGGGGCGCCACTTCGTATAGCATAATCAATCAATTCATCTTTGGTAGCGGGCCATGGGGCTTCTTCAAGATGTGAGGCAAGTTCGAGTGTCCAAAACATATTTAACTTCGTTTATTTTATATATAAAACAGAAAAAAGGGTTTTCTAATTTTCCGCAAATGTATAAGTTATATTTAAAAAACCAAGTATTGTTTTTTAATGGGCTTTTTCTGGTTAAATGACGGTTTTTTTTGATTTATATTGTATCAATTATCTTTAATGTTTTTATTTTTCAATTTCAATTTTACCCTTACATTTAAAGATGTTAAAAGCTACAGGTATTTATAAAAATTATGGCCCTTTACAAGTGCTGAAAGGCGTAGATATTGAAATTACTAAAGGTGAAATAGTGAGTATTGCAGGCTCTTCCGGTGCCGGCAAGAGCACCTTGCTTCACATTCTCGGCACTTTAGATAAGGCAGATAAAGGAACTATGCTTATTGATAATGTAAATGTAAACCAGCTAAAAGGAAAAAAATTAGCAGCCTTTAGAAACCATCATATTGGTTTTGTTTTTCAGTTTCATCATTTATTACCCGAGTTTTCTGCTTTGGAAAATATTTGTATCCCGGGCTGGATCGCAGGGAAAAAAAATAAAGAAGTGGAAAACCGGGCAAAAGAATTATTAGAATTATTGAATCTTAAAGATCGTGGAGAACATAAGCCCGGCGAGCTTTCAGGAGGTGAGCAGCAACGTGTGGCGGTAGCCCGTGCTTTGATCAATAATCCCTCAATAGTGATGGCTGATGAACCAACCGGCAATCTTGACTCTGCCAATGCAAAAGAATTACACAATTTATTCATTGATCTGCGTAATCGCTTTCAGCAAACTTTTTTAATTGTAACTCATAATGAAGAACTGGCGCAATTAAGCGACAGGCTTTTGCATATGAAAGATGGAAAAATAATTAGTTAGTTTAATCCAAAAAACCTGAAACCTATAAAAAAAATGATCAAAGAAAAAATATTGGTAATAGGCGCCTGCGGTCAAATAGGCGTGGAGCTTACATTAGAGCTTCGTAAAATATATGGCGGAGCTAATGTGGTAGCCTCAGATTTAAGAGAAGAAAATCCTTTATTAAAAGGTACGGGGCCTTATGTAAGTCTCGATGTAATGAACAAAGAAATGTTGCATGTGCAGGTGATCAGGCAAAATATTACACAGATATATTTACTTGCTGCAATACTATCTGCTACGGGTGAAAAAAATCCAAATCTTGCATGGCATTTGAACATGCAAAGTCTTCTGAATGTATTGGAAATAGCCAAAGATGAAAACATACATAAAATTTACTGGCCCAGCAGCATAGCAGTTTTTGGTCCCACATCACCAAAAAAGAATTGCCCGCAACAAACAATAATAGAACCCTCTACCGTGTATGGCATTAGCAAATACGCAGGCGAATTCTGGTGCAATTATTTTAATCATCGGTATGCCGTAGATGTGCGCAGTTTGCGTTATCCAGGATTAATAAGCTATAAAAGTCAGCCTGGCGGAGGAACCACAGATTATGCTGTTGAAATTTTCCACGATGCCATAGAGGAAAATAAATACACTTGTTTTTTGAAAGAAGATACTTACCTGCCCATGATGTATATGCCTGATGCCATAAGGGCTACCATAGAAGTGATGGAAGCTGAAGCTGATAAAATTACAGTACGCACTTCCTATAATATTTCCGGAATGAGTTTTTCTCCAAAAGAAATTGCAGCAGAGATCAGAAAACATATCCCTGGATTTACCATGATCTATGAGCCTGATTACCGCCAACAAATTGCCGAAAGCTGGCCGCAAAGTATTGATGATTCCGTTGCCAATAAAGATTGGGGCTGGAAACCAAAATACGATCTTGCTGAAATGACAAAAGATATGATACAAAATCTCAAAGAAGAATAAAATAAATGTTATAATAACTCGTTTAAGTAAATGGAATTAGAAAAATAGTCATATTTTTGTCTTATTAAAAGAATATGATATTAGTAACCTTATTTAAAGAAAACAAAAAAAAATTAACATGAGAAAATTATTTTTAGCAATTACCATTGTTGCATTTTCAGCGGTTTCCGCACAATCGCAAACCACTACTTTTGGTTTAGAAGGTGGCATGACATCTGCAAACATTAAAGAGAAGTTTGAAAGCGTGAGTATCTCGTTATCTTCTAAAATCGGATTTTATGCCGGTGCCTTTGCTGATATTGGCATATCCGAAAATTTTGGAGTTCAACCCGAATTATTTTATTCTTCACTCGGCGCCAAAATGAAAGGTACTGATGGTGATCCAGACGTAACCTTAGATCTTGGATATATCAACTTGCCGATACTTGCAAAATATAAGAAAGACGGATTTTCGGCTTTTTTAGGTCCTCAGATAGGCTATTTACTATCCGCAAAATCTAAAAGCGGCAGCGATACTGAAGACGAAAAAGATCAACTCAAAAGTACCGATGTTTCCGGTGTTATTGGAGTAGGTTATACATTAACAAATGGATTTGGTTTTGATGCCCGTTATCAATTGGGTTTTACCAATATTTCCAAAGATGCCACAGACCAGGGTTCTGTTAAGAATAGCGCTTTTATGATTGGTATTCATTACGTATTTAATAGTAATAAATAATTAAAAAATAATTCAGTTTAAGCTGTTTCAAAAGTACAATACTGTACTTTTGAAACAGCTTTTTATTTATGGATCCCTGTATTATGAAATTTGGATTTATCAAATTACCTTTTAAAAAAAAATAAATGAAAATTGTTTTTTCAATCTTTTTTTTATTTCTGTTTACTATTGTTAGCGCCCAGCAAAAAAACAGCAAATTTTATGGAATCATTTCGGTAAATGCCGGAATACCAACTGGTATTTTCAGTTCCGTTTACAGTTTTACTGCCGGAGCAAATGCAGGAGTTGGATATTCTATTTCGCAACAAACTGCTTTTACAGGTACTGTAGGATATTTAAAATTTTTTGAAAAAGGAGGTGGCGAAGGAATTTCATTCGTTCCCATTCTCGCAGGGTTTCAATATCATTTTATTCCTGAAGTATTTATTTCACTGGAAGCAGGCGCTGCTTTACCTACTTATGCTCATGGAGGAATCCTTGCCTGTGCAATACCTGCTGCCGGTTACCAAATCAATCGTAAACTGAGCGCCAGTCTTAATTATACAGGCGTAGCTCAATACGGTCTGCTGGTAGGTGGTGTAAATGTTCGTTTGTCTTATACTTTTTAATCGCCTTATAAAATAGAATTTTACAAAAATTACCTTTTTACCTGGAGGAGATGCAAAAAAATCGCACCTAAAAAGGTCACGAGAAACAAGCTCCCTGAAAGGTTAAGCAATTAAGATGAGGATAAAAGGATTTAGCTCACAATTCCCAAATCCTTAATTCCAAATATTCATGCCCGAATGACGGTCAGGCGGGTATTAGTTTATTTCAGAAAATCAAAAACCCAAAACATCTTTCATAGAAAAAATTCCTTTTTTACCAGAAATAAATTCAGCAGCAAGTACAGCGCCTTCAGCAAATCCTTTACGATTATGAGCCGTATGTATTATTTCAATATCGTCTATGGGCGAAAAATATTTTACAGAATGAGTGCCTGCAACTTCATCTATTCTTTTGCTGATTATAGAAAGTTCATTTTCATTTTTTGCATCACTGTTTACCCATTTCTTTTTTCTGTCAGATGTTTCAATGATTTGTTCTGCCAATGTTATTGCTGTTCCACTCGGTGCATCCTTTTTATGCGTGTGATGTATTTCTTCTATGGTTACATCATAAGCCGGGTGCGGTTTTAGAAGAGTTGCCAATTTTTTATTTAATTCAAAAAAAATATTTACTCCTATACTGAAATTACTTGCATACAAAAAAGTACCCTTTAATTCTTTACATTTTTCTTCAACACTTCTTAATTGTGATAACCATCCTGTGGTGCCACAAACAACCGGGATACTGCAATTCAAACAAAATAAAATATTGTTAACAGCGCTTTGCGGATTGGTGAATTCAATAGCCACATCTGCATTTTGAATATTTTCTTTGGTAAGATCTTCAAGATTTTCATCATTGATACGTAACATAATTTGATGGCCTCTTTGCAAAGCAGTTTCTTCAATGATGTGTCCCATTTTACCGTATCCTAATAAAGCAATTTTCATAATGAAATAATAATTAATGAATATAAAATAAGGAATGTGTATGGGTGTAAAATTCGTGCATTCCTATCGTTGGTAAAATAAATCTTTATGGAAGCGGCATGGTTGGCAGATTGCTTTTTTCCTTGAAAAAAAATACCAGCGAAACTCCGGGATTAAAATTATTATTGAATCCTGGTTTAATTCTCATTCCGATATCGGGACTTACATTAAAGGATTTTAAATTGGCATCCACATCTGCATCAATCATATTAAGAACCCAAAAACCCATAAAAACCAGAACCGAATAATCTATATTTTGGCGAAAGATATCCCTGTTTTGTTGAAGAAAATTCGTGGGCAAATCCTGTAATTCCGGGGCTACGCGCGAACTATCTCCTTCATACCTGTAAATAACAGCATCCCGCAAAAGTTTATAAGTTTTTAAGTTGTAAAAAAATACCCCGGCAGTAATTCCCAAGGCTGCATAAATAATCGGAATTTTCCAATATTTTTTATTGTAAAATTGTCCCCATCCCGGCAAAACAGCAGAACGAAACAAAGCTTTTCTTGGATTAAATCTTCTTTCGATGCTGCTGTCTTTGGAAATTGCTCTTTTTTTCGAATGAATAGAAGTGTCCTTTGCTACTATAATAACAGTACTATGTTTTTTTATCAAAGCGGTATCTTCCGTATTTATTGCAGTACTATCTTCCTTATATGTGTGAACAGTAACAGTATCTACTTTTTGCTGTGCAAAAGTGGCTGTTCCGGTTAATATAAAAAGCTGGAAAAGTATTATATAAATAAATAAACGTGCTGCCATAGTTTAATCTACTGAAACCTGCATTTTATCTAACAGCGAACTTAATTCTTCTATAGAAAAATAATCGAAAATGATGGTGCCGGTTCCTTTTTTATTGTGAGTCATTTTCACTTTGGTGCTAAAATGAGATGCTAAAGTATCTTCAATTTTCTTCAAAGACGGCGGCAGCGTGGTTTTTATCGAATTATTAACAGCGGTTTTGCCGGGGGAATATATTTTTCTTACCAGGTCTTCTGTTTGCCTTACAGAAAGATCTTTGTTTTTGATCTCATTAAAAATATACAATTGTTTATCTACTACATCTACATTTACGAGCGCTCTTGCATGGCCCATAGTTATATTTCCATTTCTTACTGCGGCCTGGATATCCGGAGGCAATTTTAAAAGCCTTAGGTAATTGGTAACTGTGCTTCTTTCCTTGCCCATGCGCTCTGCCAATTGCTCTTGTGTGTAATCCATTTCTTCAATTAATTGCTTATAACTGAGCGCTATTTCAATGGCATTCAAATCTTCTCTTTGCAAATTTTCGAGCAGCGCAAGTTCAAGTATTCTGGAATCTTTGGTATCTCTGATATAAACAGGAACATCCGCAAGGCCTGCAATTTTAGCCGCGCGAAATCTTCTTTCTCCGGCAATGATGCGGTATTTACCTTTCGAAGTTTTGGTAACGGTAATAGGTTGAATGATATCGTGCATTTTTACAGAAGCGGCTAATTCACTTAAAGCGATTTCATCAAAATCGTGGCGGGGCTGTCCTGGGTTGGCTTCTATTAAATTCAGCGGAATCCTCACATTGACAGTATTCGGTTTTTCCGGTGATTCTTTGATCAGGTTTTTTTCGGTAAATGAGAGATCAGTGTCAATATTTTGCAGCAGTGAACGGATTCCTTTTCCTAACGCGTCTTTTCTATTGGGTGTGCTCATTTGTTGATTACTTCTAAGATTTTTTGATAATAATTTTCTATGGGTGTTCCATAACTTTTTCCTTTTGAGTCATTTTTGTCATATTGTTTTTTTGCAAAACTTCTTTGGCAAGATTCAAATAATTGATAGCACCCTTACTGTCAGCATCGTAAAGTATAGCAGGTTTTCCAAAACTGGGAGCCTCGCTCAGCCGCGTGTTGCGATGAATGATGCTGTCAAAAACAATATCTTCGAAATGGTTTCTTACTTCGTTAACTACCTGGTTGCATAAACGCAAACGCCCATCATACATCGTCATTAAAAGACCTTCTATTTGTAATTCGGTATTGAGCCTGCTTTGGACTATTTTAATTGTATTGAGCAATTTCCCCAATCCTTCCAAAGCAAAAAATTCTGCCTGCACGGGCACGATCACGCTATCAGCCGCTACCAGCGCATTCACTGTTATCAGGCCCAAGGAGGGCGAGCAATCAATTATAATAAAATCGTATTGATCGCGTATTTGTTTCAGGATTTTTTTTAAAACTGTTTCGCGGTCAGGATAATTGATCATTTCTATTTCGGCGCCTACCAGATCTATATGTGAAGGCATCAAATCGAGGTGAGGAATTTCTGTTTTTAAGATCACATCTTTTGCAGGGGTCTCATTTACCATACAATCATATACTCCTGTGGTTACATTATGCAAGTCGAAGCCCACGCCAGTGGTGCTGTTTGCCTGCGGATCAGCGTCTACTAATAAGGTTTTAAACTCAAGCACAGCAAGGCTTGCAGCCAGATTTATTGCTGTAGTGGTTTTCCCTACGCCGCCTTTTTGATTGGCAATTCCTATTATTTTTCCCATAATTCGTTTTCGCTTATTCTTGATTTTTTTAGATTTTGGATTATTTAATTCTGAATTCGAAACGCATAAAAACCAAAGTGTAAAATCAGATTATTTGTTTGTTTACTGCGCTAATTCTTAATTCTTAATTTTGAATTCGCAATTCGCATTCAGGCAAATTTAATTATTAGGCATAATATTAACACATAATCTCTGGGAGAAAATGGATTTATTAATCCCCTATCTTCTCACATTCTATATTTTATGTAAATGAAAACGGAAAAAGAAATTAATTTTATACAATGTACACTATTATCAGCGGAACAAACAGAATTGGAAGTCATACAGAAAAAGTAGCAGAGGAATATCGCCAGATTTTAAAAGAAAAAAATATAGATGCAAAAATTTTTACTTTGAAAAATTTTGATGTCCTTCACAGTTCACCCCAATTTTTGAAATATGAAACAGAGATCTTAATTCCCACACAGAAATTTATTTTTATTATTCCAGAATACAATGGCTCTTATCCCGGAGTGCTGAAAGCAATGATTGATAATAGCGATATAAAGAACGACTGGAATTTTAAAAAAGCCCTTTTAACAGGAGTGGCTACAGGAAGGGCAGGAAATTTGCGGGGTATGGATCACCTGTCAGATACTTTGCATTATATGAAAATGAATGTTTTTTACAATAAACTTCCTATTTCTGTGATTGATAAAGTAATGGACGGGCAGGGGCACTTGAATGAAGACACCCTTCGGGCTATCAATGACCAATTGGATGAATTCATTTTGTTTTAATTTTTAAAAAAAGCAAATACTATAAACATGAGAACACCTATCGGATCTTTTATTGTGATATTAATAATGATACTGCTGGATATTTACGTCTTTATGGCGATAAGATCTGTAAGTCATTCAACAAATTCCAAAATAAGGGTTTTTATTTTTTCTGCGTATTGGATTATTGCCATTGCAGCTATTTTGGGACTTTTGATTTTTATATTTACAGGACCTGAATTTTTACCAAAAAAAGTAAGGACTTATTTATTTGCTACCGTTCTCGCATTTGTATTTGCCCAATTAATAGCTTCCGTTTTTTTCCTGATAGATGATATAAGGCGATTGATACAATGGGCAGCCGGAAAAGTTTTTTTTAGAAATACAGAAATTGCTACTATGAGTGGAGATGGAATTAGCCGTTCTGTATTCCTTAACTGGCTTGGGTTAGCCGCCGGAACCACTCTTTTTGGAAGTCTGATCTATGGTTTCTCTAATAAATATAATTATAAAGTAAAAAGAATAAAATTAGCTTATGATAATCTGCCTCCTGGGTTTAAAGGTCTAAAAATTGTTCATTTCAGCGATGTTCATTCCGGAAGTTTTACGAATAAAAAAGCGGTGATACATGGCGTGGAAAAAATCATTGCAGAAAACGGGGACCTGGTTATTTTCAGCGGCGACCTTGTAAATGACCGTGCTACAGAAATGAAAGATTATATGGATGTGTTTAACAAAGTAAAAGCGCCTATGGGCGTGTATTCTACTTTTGGAAATCATGATTATGGCGATTATTCAAAATGGCCTTATGAAGGAGTAACCAAAGAACAAAATTTGAAAAATCTTGAAAAAGTTCATGCTGAACTTGGCTGGCGCTTATTGATGGACGAGCATGTAGAACTGGAGAAAAACGGAGATAAAATTGCATTGATCGGGATACAAAACTGGAGCGCAAAAGCGCGTTTCCCGAAATATGGAAATATGAAAAAAGCCTATTCCGGATCTGAGAAATATCATTTTAAAATATTGATAAGCCATGATCCCAGCCATTGGGACGCGCAGGTGCGTCCTGAATATGGTGATGTAGATCTTACGCTCAGCGGTCATACACATGGAATGCAGTTTGGCGTAGAAATTCCAGGTTTTAAATGGAGCCCTGTTCAATATATTTATAAAGAATGGGATGGATTATATGAAGAAGGAAAACAAAAATTATATGTAAATCCCGGTTTTGGTTTTATCGGGTATCCGGGTAGGGTAGGAATTTTAGCTGAGATAACTGTCATTGAGTTGGCGTGATAAAAAAATAACCTATTTATTTCAAATAATTTTCATGATAAAAATCTGATATAATTATGGCAATGAAAATCTATACAAAAACCGGCGACGCCGGAAAGACAAGCCTCATCGGCGGCACAAAAGTTATGAAAAACGATCCCCGTATTGAAGCTTATGGCACAGTGGATGAACTGAATTCCCACATTGGGCTCGTCTCAGATTATTGCAATGATGAAGCAGTAAAAATTATTTTAAAAGAAATCCAGGACCGTTTATTTACAATCGGTTCCGAGCTGGCATGTGACCCTAAAAAAGATACCAAAATGGCTATTCCGGATCTGCATGAAAGTGATGTAGAACTACTAGAAAAAGAAATGGATAAAATGGATGCAAAGCTTCCACGCATGAAAAATTTTATTTTACCGGGAGGTTCTCCATCAGTTTCCTTTATGCACGTAGCCCGATGTGTATGCAGACGCGCAGAAAGATGTTGTGTAAATTTGAATGTGAACGAAGGCAATGTAAATCCCTTGATCATAAAATATATCAACCGGCTGAGCGATTATTTATTTATGCTTGCGCGATATTACGGGATGAAAAATAATATTCATGAAATCGCATGGAAGGCACGGGTGTGAAAAATAATTTCATCCTTAGAAATATTTAAAATGTGCTAAGAGCTAAAAAGGTCAAATTTGTTCGTTTACTGAGAAAATATTTTGAACTTTGTTGAAAATCATCATGAGTTTGTTATAGGATTTAGCCAGTTTGAATTGTACAAAAATCATGCTTTCAAAGAAACACTTTCTAATTTAATCAATACCCGTTAATTTTATAGAAAAATTAATCTGCGATATTCACGTCTTTATAAGATTGCACTTTATTCAATACTGCTCTGTATCTCTCTTGCAGCAGGCAATTCTTTGGATGCACAAAAAACGCAAAACAATTTTCATCCCTTCTTCGATCATATCAACCCAGTAAATGGTTTGTCCGGCGACCACATTAACTGTATGTACCGCGATCACAGGGGGTTTCTATGGATAGGTACTCTAAACGGGCTCAATGAATATGATGGAAGAAATATTTCTATCTTCAGGCACAACCGGTTCGACAAGCACTCTATTGTAGATAATAATATATTGAGCATTACCGAAGATGACAGTGGTTATTTATGGCTGGGTACCATAAATGGAGTCAGCAGGTTTAATCCGTATAATCAAAGAAGTATAAATTACCAGCATGAAGCAGGAAATCCTTTTTCGCTGAATGATAATTATAAATGCATTGTTTATTTTGATAAAAATAAAACCTGTTGGATCGGTAATGAATCAGGGCTTTCTTACTTTGATAAAAAAACAAACCATTTTATCAATCTGCAAATATTACCAAACGCTTTGAATAAAAGAACCCTCACTTCGGTAGGTTCCTTTCTGGAAGATGACAAGGGACGGTTCTGGCTTGGCACTTATTCAGGATTGGTACTTTATGACTGGAAAACACATGCTTTCCAAAGATTTATATTTGATCCGGAAACTAAAACTGAAGGGTTGAACGCAATCACCTCTTTATATTGTGATCATGCAGGACGCATCTGGGTGGGCACCTGGGGAGATGGCATCAATGAATTTGACCCCGCTACCAAAACATTTCACGCTTATTTATGGAATAAAAATAATCGTTTTGCTGGCACTGCAAATATTGTCACTTGTATCAACGAAATCCTATCCGAAGATGGGGATTATATTCTTTGGGCAGGTACCACCGAAGGGTTACTTAAAATTGATAGTTTGCCACTTTCTGACAAAACAGTAGATCATATTTTTCCTGATCTCTCCAATCCGCACTCTTTAAACAGCGCAGAAATTTCCTGCATGCTTACTGATGAAAAAAATATTTTATGGATAGGTACTGCTAATGGAATCAACCAATATATTTCGCGCAACCAGCTTTTTTCAAATACTTTCCCGTTTAAGGGAAGCCCGACAAAAATAATTGCCGATAAAAACGAATGGTCTATTCAATATTATATAAGCGCCTGGTATGGAAATGGCCTTACTCAACTGGACTCCAATTTTAAAACTCTTCACACCTGGAACAAGATTCCTCCTGAGGCTAACAATCCTGATAACAGGCAGGTAAGTGATATCGTGAAATCAAAGGACGGAACTTTTTGGGTTGCTACATTCAATGGTTTTTACCAATTTGATAAAAAGACAAACAAAGTCACATCTTACATGCATAAAACCGGAGATACCAATTCATTATCCGACGATCAAACTACTGCGATCGCAGAAGATAAGAATGGGAATTTATGGATAGGCACGTATGGTGGCGGCCTTGACAAGTTCGATCCCGAAACAAAATCGTTTACTCATTTTCTTCACAAAATCTCAGATACAACAAGTATTAGCGACGATTTAATCTGGGGTATTTATATTGACAAGCAACAAAGAATATGGATTTTAACAGACCGGGGCCTGAGCATCTACAATGAGGCTACGAAAAATTTTTCTGATTATCGTGATAATGAAAAAAACCAAAATACATTAACAGGCAATGGTGTCAATGGAATGTTGGAAGATAGCAAAGGAATCTATTGGATAATTACTGATAAAGGATTGAACCGTTTTGATCTGCAAAAAAAACAATTTACGTTGTACGGTTCTGAGGAAGGTCTTAATGATGATAATATTTTAGCCATCACAGCAGATGATCATGGAATATTGTGGATGTGCACACCTGGTGGAATTTCCAGTTTTAATCCGCAAACAAAAAACTTCATTAATTACGATGAGCAAAACGGCCTGCCGAAAGGAATGAATGGCCCAATGATAACGCTGAACAATGGAGATATTATGGCCGGAGGCAGTGGCTTAATGCTAAAATTTGATCCTTCCCAATTCAAAATTTCCTCTACTCCGCCGCATGTTTATATTACGCAAATGTCAGTAGCTGGAAGCCCTCTTTCTTTTCAAAAACCTTTGGAACAAAGCGGTACAATAGTTTTGCATTATCCGCAGAATTCATTTGCATGTAGTTTTAGTGCACCCGATTTTTTTAATGGCCGTGCAGTTAAATATGCCTATCGTTTAACAGGAGCCGATGCAGATTGGGTAAAATCCGGAAGCAGAAATTTTTTATCGTATTCTAATCTGGGTGCCGGCAAATATGTTTTGCACATTAAAGCAGCCAACAGTGATGGTGTTTGGAACGAAAAAGGAATTGAATTAAAAATAACGGTATTGCCTCCTTTCTGGAAAACAGCGTGGTTTCAAATAGGTCTTTTATTACTCCTTGCTTTGTGTATTTATTCTTTATTTATTTATCGGGTCAGATCCATACGGAAAAAGGAAGCGCTCAAAACAGCCATCAATAAACAAATGGCAGACATGAGGTTAAAAGTACTTCGTACGAGGATCAATCCTCATTTTATGTTTAATGCACTTAACTCTATCCAGGAATGTATTTTCACTCAAAAAACGGATACTGCGTCAAAATACCTTTCCAAATTTTCACGGCTGCTTCGCCTTATTCTTGAACAATCAGAAAATACATTTATCACCATAAGTGAAGAGATTGAAATACTGAAATTATATCTCGAGCTGGAATCGCTTCGTTTTGATGACGGCTTTACTTACAGGATAGAAGAAAAAAATATTGAAAGTGATTTGCTCGAAATACCTCCGATGCTGATACAACCATTTGTGGAAAACGCTCTGTGGCACGGCCTCCGGCACAAGGATGGGTTAAAAGAATTATTCATCACCTTCAGCTCTGATGATCAACAAATCTTTGTAATTATTGAAGACAATGGCATTGGCAGGAGAGCAGCCAAAACGTTTAACCATAACAGTGATGTAAAAAAACAATCACTCGGGATAAAAATAAGTGAAGAACAATTGCAAATGGTAAGTTCATTATCTGAGCAAAAATCGAACATAAAAATAGAAGATATTTTTTCTGAAACGGGATCCCCTGCAGGCACTAAGGTTACTTTAACTATTCCTATATTGGAAAAGATTACCTGATTTTAGCGCCTCTCCCAAAGGATACCGTTGTGGTGATTTTCATTTTTTTGCCGCTTATTAAGCCGAAACGTTCATCCATTAAGCCAAATACAACATTTGTTAACTTTATAAAAGAAATCACTTTTCAAAGTAGGATCTTTCACCCAAAAAAAAATTAAAATCCATCCATGATCAATGCAATAATAGTAGATGATGAGTTGAAAGGAAGAAACCTGCTCAATGAACTAATTACCAGCCGGTTTCCCGAAATCAATATTGTAGCGCTTGCCAAAGATGCTGATGAAGGAATTCAAGGTATTCTGAAATGCAAGCCCGATGTGGTTTTCCTTGATATCAATATGCCGGGGAAAAGTGGTTTTGATATGTTGCAGGAATTACAACCTGTTCATTTTGAAATAATTTTTATTACAGCCTATGATAAATATGCGATCCGCGCATTCAGATACCATGCATTCGATTATTTACTGAAACCTATAGACCCGGAAGAATTATCAAACTGCATAGAAAGGCTGAAAGAAAAACAATTGCAACTCGATTTCAGAGGACGCCTTGAATCGCTAATGACCCAGATTCATCAACCTCAGCAGGTACCTGATCGAATTACCATACATTCTCTGGATGGTATTACGGTGATTCCTATCAGTGATATTATTTACCTCGAAGCTGCGGGAACTTACACACTTTTTTACATGAAGAACAAAGAGAAAATTGTTTCTTCCCTTAACCTGAAAGAATATGAAGACTTACTCAATGTTCATCATTTCTTTCGTATTCACAATTCCTTTCTCATTAACCTTGCAGAAGTAAAAAAGTTTATCAAAACTGATGGCCGTTTCCTTGTGCTATTACTGCATCATTGGGATTGCTTTTTAGTAGTGAAAACGAGAGCGACCGCGGCCCAACGCCCCAGGAAAAAAAGGCTATTATAAAAGTGATAAATGTGGTTGCACCCATTATTAATGGATTTCAAAACAAAGATTGGCATCTTTGGCAAGGTGGTCCTGATGAACCTGAATATTTTTCCGTACAGAAAAATCCGGATGTAGTGATGGGGGTAGCTCCATTTAATGATTGGAATTTTACGTTAACCGAAAGTTCTGATGAGTATAATAAAATTGTGAAACCATTATTGGATAAAATGCAGGCCGACGCTCCCAAGGTATCCAACCAAAAAGCAGCAGACGAATATGACGCTGAACTTGCCAAAATAGAATTGTTGTCAAATGTGAATGTAGAAGTACATGTGAATGAAAAAAGCCTTCCACTAAAACCACCTCATGGCGCCGTTGATTTAAAAATACCTGGAACTTTCTTTTCTTACAAAGAGCCTACTAATGGTGAAAAAACCCTGGCCGGCTCCCATCACCTCCAAAACAGTTATGTGTTGGCTTTCGGCAATTGGGGAACAGCAAAACTGCAGAATGATTGGTATCAATTTCATTTCACACATCCATTAGCCACTCCATACATAGAAAATATTGTAATTATTATTTACGGCGCACCGGATAGGGTACAGGAAATATTGCACAATACCGATTGGAAGAAAATTAATGAGGGGCTTACGATGTAGAATTTTTACACCGCAGGCTTTAACTTCAACAGGCAGGGCGATGAACACACACCAAAACAATAAAGAGTGATAAGGTGCAAAACATTGCAATTAATATTTCTGGGGATAAATCCAATATTGAAAAAATGGCGAAGCTGATTGATGTGGAGAAACTGAATAGTACGATTATAAAAAATTAAAATAAACGAAATCCATTTTAAAATCTTTAGGTCATGAAAAAAATACCAAGCCTTATAATTTCATTATTTTTTGCCTCAATGACGCAGGCGCAAGTTCCTGCAAATGCTCAGAAAATGATGCAAGAGGCCCACCCTCAGTTGAAAGCCTTGCAAAAACAATCCGGCATTTAAAAAAGCACAGCATATATGGACAGCATAAGGTCTGGCCCGAAAATGTAAAAGCAAATGAAGCAGGCAACTGCGAGACTCATTGAAAAAGACAAACCCCGCAATGACCAATGTAATAAATGATCTGTCAGGAAAAAGATCTGCCCCATCTCACTCCGGGATAAACTATAATTTCGTGTAGCCTGTTAGCATAGAAAAATTACATAAATTAAGTTCTCTTTTTCAAACTCATGAGCCGGACAATTGCGAAAACACAAATTAGATTGAATTGAAATTAATGTCAAATAATCCATCGTTTTTAGTTTCAAGAATAGCCAGCAGATTCTACTGAATAATTAAATAACACTGAATTTCTTTTCATTATTCTATTGTACTTTTATACTGTTTAATTGAAAATGATTTAGAAAACAGGAAAAAATAGTTTTAAAGCTAATTAGAATTAATCTATAAAATTTCAATGTTCATTTGAAAATATAAACTGCCTCCGGCCTTCCCGGATATTCAAACAATAAAAATAATTATCGAATAGAATTGAAAAAAAATTTATTTGGGCCTATAATCATCCGCTAATTAATTTTCCATGCAAAGCTTTCATTTACATAGAAGACTTTTTTTATTAGCCTGTTTTTTCAATTGCTCATTTCTTTATGCTCAATTTAATTTACAAAAGTTTACAAAGATTGATGAAGAAAACGGTTTAAGCGATAATAACGTACAATGTATCTATAAAGACAGGAATCAGTTTGTATGGATTGGCACTGAGTCAGGACTGAATTTAATGAATGGTTCAGGTATTACCGTTTTTAAAAACGAACCGGCGAATCACAATTCTATTAGCAGCAACAATATTACAGCCATCACCGGTAATAAGGATGGTTTGATATGGATCGGCACCAAACACGGCCTCAATTCTTTTATGCCTTCTCTACACAAATTTTCTTATTATTCTTTGGATAGCAAACTGGTAAAAGATAATATGACTGGTTATGTAACAGCAATTGCAGTTGATAAAAAAGACAATGTTTATGCAGGAACCATGGAAGGGTTATTTTTTTTGAAAGCGGGGGGAAAGACTGTGCAACGGATTGATTTTCCCGGACCGCCTTTATTGTTTCAAAAAAATAATTATATCACTGATCTGTCAATTGATTCTTCAGGCGCTTTATGGATTACAAATTTTACGGGGCTATGGAAATATCTTCCCGGGGAAAAACAACCTGAAGAAATTGTTGATGCGAAATCTGTTGGTCTTTCCACTTTTTTCACCCGGCTGCTTTTAGGCTCTTCAGGAAAAATATGGTTAGGAACTTTTGGCAAAGGATTGAAAAGTTATGATCTTATAAAAAAAGAACTTTTATCTTTTGGAACAAATGAAAACATATCCGCACTCGCAGAAGAAAGAGATGCAGATGGTAAAAATGAGTTGTGGATTGGTAAACAGTTTGTAATTTTTGACCTGGCACATCGATCATTTGTTCGACTATATCCACCATCTGATTTTCCAAAAAGCATTGATGTCCAAAATGTATATATTTCCACAGATAAATGGCTCTGGCTTTATACACAGAAGGGATTATATTTTTGTAATCCTTCAAAACCGGTTTTAAACCACCATATTTTTTCAAATGATATTACCTCGCAACAAAATGCTTTATTGGAATGGAACCACAAAATGCTTGTCACCGGTACCGGAAAAAACTTTCTAAAAAGCTATGATAGCTTGCTAAATGAAAAAGACAATTACAGCCAAAATATCGAACCGGATGTTTCCTGTTTATCATTAAGATTTTCAACAAAAGATCAATTGACTGCAAGTACCTCCGATGGGATTGCAACTATTAATTTGATCAACCATAAAATTCAATTTAATCATCTACGATTTCTGACAAAAGATATTTCTTCAGGAAATTTCATTACTAATTTGCTGGAAGATAATGAACACCGCCTGTGGATATTTCCGTGGCGAAAAGGGATCTGGCGCTCAGACACAACAAATCAAAATTTTACATTGGTATTTAAAAATTTTACATCACAGAACGGTTTTCCAAAACCTTTGGTGGTAGCAGATGCCATCGAGGATAAAAACAATGATCTATGGTTTGCCGACCTGGATGAAGGAATCATTTATTACAATAAAATAATGAATAATTTCTCTAAACCTTTTGCGAAACAATTAGGAAATTTTTACAAAAGTTCCCAAATTATAGATTATCAAAACTATTGTTACTCTTTTAACGCTTCTGAAATTTTAAAATGGAACCCGGATAATAAATCTTTGCAGGTAATACCTCTGCCTCCGGAAATTGATAAACCGATAAGTTCAATCGCTTTTGACAGTAGCCGGCATCTTTGGTTAGCCACTGGAAAAGGTTTACTGGAATATGATCCCTACAAAAAAAAATTTTAAGGTTTACCGTTGTTGATGGTTTAGTTTCCAATGACATGGATGGCACACTTTATTGCAGGAAAAATGGCACGATGATCTTTGCCTCTTCTGACTATCTCACTTCTTTTGATCCGGAAAAATTAGTAGCTTCCGCACAGCTAACCCCTCACCTTAGCCTGGTACAAATAATGGTAAATGGTAAATTCATCCCTCCGCACCAAGCTGAAAAAATGATCTTTAGCCATGATGAAAATAATATCAACGTAAAATGGACGGTTACAGATTATAACAATCCCTTGAAAAATCAATATTATTATCAACTGAAAGGTATTGATACAAGTTGGCACAGCGTTGGTGAGCGGGGTGAAATAAATCTCGTGAGCCTTTCACCGGGCGGTTATACATTGCTATTAAAAGGAGAAAATTCTAACGGTATCGCAGCAAGCAATCTCATATATCTGCTTTTTAAAATAAAGCTTCCGTTCTGGCGTACATGGTGGTTTATCGGTGCCATTATTTTATTTTTCCTTTCACTGTTTTATTTTTTTTACAGGTACCGGTTAAATGAAGTGAGAAGGATAGAAAGACTGAGACATAAGATAGCCCGCGACCTTCATGATGACATAGGCGCAACCTTAAGCACCATCATGCTTTATGGCAATTCTATAAAAAAGAAAGCGCCGGTTTTAAAAAAAGAAGACATCATGAATATCGTAAATAAAATCAATAAAAGCGCCGGTGAGATGATTGATGAAATGAACGACATCGTATGGACGATCAATCCGAAAAATGATAACATGGAGCGCACCATAAGCCGCATGCAAATATTTGCTACCTCTTTATTAGCTTCCAAAGAAGTATCCTTAATTTTTGACCTGGATGAAGAAATTAAAAAAGAAAAAGTATCCATGGACAAGCGGAAAAACTGTTACCTGATCTTTAAAGAAGTTTTGAATAATGCGATAAAACATTCTGAATGCACGGAAATTGAAATTTCATTACATAAAAATCACCACAACATTGAAATGAAAATCACAGACAATGGCAAAGGTTTCAATCCGGAGAACTTACATTCCGGAAATGGATTGGATAACATTAGACAGAGAGCAACGGAAATAGGAGGTGAACTCAATATTTGTCATCCCAATGAAACGGGAATCATGGTTTCACTGGTTTTCCCATTGACCAGAAAATAAAAAAATTATTTAAAAATCAAATTTTCATCCTATAAAAAGCTTGTTCTATAAATGTAATTTTACAATATTAAAAAGAGTATTCTAATAAATTATGAATACGAAAGAAGATAACAAAATAAGAGTAGCGATCATTGAAGACAATATTCCTTTTCGCAACGAACTTCAAAATATTTTGAACGAATCTGCTTACATGCAGGTAGTCTCTGTAATGAGCGAATGTAGCCAGATAATCAGGCAATTTACAATTACCGAACCGCAGGTGGTATTAATGGATATCAATCTCAAGGGAAACACGTCAGGAATAGAAGGGGTAAAAGTGATCAATAACTATTTTCCTTTTATTCGAATTCTAATGTTCACTGTATTTGAAGATGACGATAAAATATTTGATTCTATCTGTGCCGGGGCTTCGGGTTATCTTTTAAAAAAATCAACACCTGATGAAATTATCACAGCGCTGATAAGTGTTTATGATGGCGGCGCTCCGATGACACCCGCAATTGCCAATAAAACATTACAACTCTTTCGGCAAAAGATGAATCCGGTAATTGCAGGGTATGGGCTTACAGCCCGCGAGCGTGAAATTCTGCAAGCCTTATCCGAAGGCCTAAGCTATCAGAAGATTGCTGACAAATTTTACATTCACATCAGCACGGTACGAACTCATATCACGAATATCTACCAGAAGCTACAGGTAAATTCAAAGATCGAAGCCGTACATAAGTTTTCAAATCAATAATTACTACTCAGAATTTTTTTTAAAAAATCCTATTTCCATCCGATAGTTTGTATTTCATTGTGGGTTTAGCTTTACATTTTACCAATAAATACTAAAGCCATGAAAAAGATCATTTTTCTCCAGGTTGTTTTTTTTGCGATGCTAACATCTATCTTTTCTATACAACCTTGCAGGGCGCAATTTCTGAAAAGATTAAAAAATAAAATAACGCAGACGGCGTCTGACCATGTAACAAATGATGCCGGCAATACGACTAATAAAACAATAGATAAAGCCGAACATCCAAACGCTTCCAATGGAAGTAATAATAGTAACAATCAAAGCAGCAGTAGCAATAACAATTCCACAGATTCTAAAAGCGTTTCATCTTCGTCCAATAGTTCAAGTGCTGTTCCTACAATAGCCACTTACAAAAATTACGATTTCGTTCCCGGTGATTCTATTATTTTTGAATCTCAATTTGCAGATGAGCAAGTAGGCGAGATACCTTCACAATTTATATTATCCCATGGGCAAATTGATATTGAGCAGGATGATGGCGTAAACGTAATGCATTTTAATAAGGGCCCTAGAGATGAATTTATGCCTAGGATGACTACTGCCTCCTATATGCCTGATCAGTTTACAATTGAATTTGACTTTAAAAATGAAAATTTCGGAATAGACCATATACAAGTCGCCTTTAGCAGTGATAATTATTATGGGGGAGGTACAAGTGGCATTTTACCCGAAATTTTATTCTATGGCGGAAACAGTGCCTGGTCACTTGGTGGTGTAAATTATCCTGATGCGCTACATGTTGATTACAAAGATCCTATGCAATGGCATCATGTAGCTATTGCGGTAAATAAAAACCAGGGCAAAATTTATTGACCAATACAGGGTTCAAAATGTGAATAATCTTACCGGCAAAGCCGATGTCGTTTATTTCATGGTAGATGGTTACGAAAATTCATTTCTAAAAAATATCCGCATCGCGGCAGGCGGCATAGATATTTACAAAAAAATAACTACAGACGGGAAAATTATAATGCACGGAATTTTGTTTGATGTTGATAAAGCAACCCTCAAGCCGGAATCTATGGGCTCTATTAACCAGATTTATAATTTAATGAAAAAACAAGCTGATTTAAAGTTTGAAATTGATGGCCACACCGATAATACCGGCGATGCAGCACATAATCTTACCCTATCACAGCAACGCGCCGATGCCGTAAAAGTGCAGTTGGTAAATATGGGGATTGATGGGTCAAGACTTACTACTAAAGGCTTTGGTGACACAAAACCTATCAGTGATAATAATACACCCGAAGGAAAAGCCAATAACAGGAGGGTAGAATTTGTAAAAATGTAATGGCAGTATGAACTATAATAACTTTTTTTGTTCATTAAAATGGCATTAAGAAGATTGAATAATGGACCAGTGCGCTTCAAAGATTCTTAGGCACAAAAGCTTTTCATCAACTGTATAATGATGACGTAAAAGATTGTAAAATGAAAAAAAGTACAAACGTATTTGCAGTATGGGTATTATTATTTATTTCATTATTACAGGGTACCACTTATGGTCAAACAACTAATGATTATGCATTGATTCCGGGCGACTCCATATCATTACCGGCAGGAAGTTCGCAACAGTTTTTTATTATGAGGTATGATAATAAAGGGTACCCTTATGTGGGTGTAAGCGATCTGAAAAATGTTCCGGTTTGGAATCTTAATGGCAAACTCAATGCAAATCCTGATGAGGGAGAACTATAACCTATCATGTTCCCATCAGCTATATAAAAGAAAATAATCGTTCGCCGGAGAAAAATGAAGAATGAATAAAACTAAAAGATAGATTGTATGAAAAAGCTAATCGGCCTTATTATATGCATCATTAACATTACCACGTCATCTGTTATACAGTAAAGGCAGCAACATTTTTGTGGATTAGGGGCAGGTTGGTGAAATTCCTGAGACTTTGACAGATAGCCTTATCAAAGCTTTTGAGTAAAACAAATTATATCATGCATTAACAAAATAGTTATGAAACGAATAATGATTTTCCTTCTGTTTTTGTTTGCTACATTTTGTGCAAAAGCTCAAGCCCCCCAAAACGCTCAAAAGCAGATTGAAGATGCCCAAAAAATGCTGAAGCAGATGCAGTCAGATCCAAAAATTCAAGCAGCGATGAAACGTGCGCAACAGGCAATGAATAAAGTGAAATCTAATACACAATTGCAGAATCAGATGGCACAACGCAGTCTTAGGTTAGACTCCTTGAAAAAGACAGACCCCGCTTATGCCAATATGAAAACCCCTGATAACGATAATATGCAAATTATTGGATTTGATTCTATCGGAAGCATGTTGAATGTCGCTTCACAGCAGGCGCAGAACTTGTCTCAAATAACAAATCAAACCAATCCCAAACAGGATATTTCTCATCATGCGGAAAGTTTGACAAAACTTACTGCCACTTCGTTATCAGCATCAGTAAATAATATTTTAAAAAAGGTAAAAGAACAGTTAGACTTTGTAACTCTGAGCAACCTGAATGCTATGGGAAAGGATACAAGTATTAATACCGCGGGCACAGGAGCTTTTCTATTGGCTTCCGGCGCCTCAACAAATGCAGCGCTTTATCTTATTTGCCAGGGCATTTTAAAAAGCCCTAAAAATCCCTGGGCGATAAATGATCTGGGCGTTTATTATCGCGATCAGATGGATATTGAAAAAGCATTGCAATGTTATTTTTATGCCAACGTGCTCGATACAGGGAAGAACACGGCTATCAATACGAATATTGGCTGGGCTGCCGCTTATTATGGTGACTTTGATGTATCTGAAAAATATTTTGATAAAGCGCTTGCTATTGATTCTAATTTCACCAGCGCTAATGAAGGAGAAGCAATGCTGGCTTATGCCAGGGGTGATTTTGGGGCATTGTGGAAAATCCTGGCTAAAGAAGTAAAAAATATCAGTTACAACTCCAGTACTTTTGATGATGGGCTTTCCGATGATTTTGCCACCACTTGTGCCAATGCCGCAACCGAAACAGAAGGCAATTTAGACAATCAAACTACAGATCCTACCAATGATCCTACTTTTGATAATCCTAATCCCGATGATGGAAATAGCCAGGATCCGCCACCAGGCGCTGATGTGGACGATATTCAATACAAACGTTACAAAAAAGTATTTGTAAGCGACCCGAAACAAATTATGAGTGCTATTGGAGAGGGTGCACTGCAAAATGCAAAATCTTATAAAGAATTACAGAACCGCCAGACGGCTTTACTACAGGAATTTAAATCCCTAAAACCGCTTGTACAAATGCCATATATAGACGATGAAGGAAACTTAGTATACCCTAACAGGTTTAGTAAATATGTTGATCTATTAACTCCCGTTGAAATATCATTTGAAAAAAGAAAAGCATGGTATATAAATAAGCTGGAAAAAAAGCTGGAGCTATTAAGAAAAGATGTGATAAACCATGATATGGATATGGGTAAGCAATACAGTAAGGACTGGTCAGCTTGCGGTAAACTTAACGGCGATGCGGCAAATGAGTGTGTTCAGGAAGTTCAATGCAAATGGATACCACAGATGTATAAGTCAAAAAACAGTGATTTGGATGCAATAGCGAATTTATGGAATGAATATTACGATCATACAGCTAATGCTATTCAATGGTATATAGATGCTTCAGCGCCTTTTATCAGCCGTGTGCATGACGCAGGATGGAATCAATATTTGAATGACAAGAGGGAATTCAAGGTACGGGCAGCTATTATTCAGGCTTACGGATGGTGGTTGGACGCACTCGGCGATATCGCATCAAACGTTAGTACAATTCAACAAAATCCGCCTGCCTGCCCTGCTGTGGAAGTTGCCGGAGTAGCTCCCGATCCTTTTTCAAAAAAACCAAAACATATTAAGGAATTTGAAGGATACTGTTACGATATAAAATCTAATGCTTTTGGATCAGGCTTAAGTGAAGAAGAAACATGCCATGCTACAACAATATCATTTGAAAAAGGTCCGATAAAAGTATTTTATACTCACGTAAATGAACCTATTTATGCACAGAATAATGGTTATACGAATAAGATAGGAACAACGATAAGTGCAAGTAAAGATATAGATATTGTAAAACTTGAAGGGAAAGATGGTGAGGAGAAAAGTATTGTTTCAGCAAGCGCAGGAATAGAAGGGTCAGTAGATTTAAAATTTGATAATAACTGGGATTTTACTTCTGGCAGCACCAGTATAAGTGCATCAGGTGATATTGGTGGCATCAGTATGGGAGGTATATCCGCTACACGCACAGTAGAAATGGTAGCAGGGCAATTACAAGTAAACCCATTATCTGTAACTACAAGCGGGCCATTAAATAGCGGAGAGAAATAATCATCTCTTCCTCAAAAAATCAGATGCTTATCGATGTTCCGTTAATTAAAAGTTTGGAACATTAAAAAGGAAAGTGAAATGCTTACGATTATATTGATTAAATGCCACAAATAATAATTACAAAATATGACTTCAATCCATAAAATATTAGCCACGATTATTCTTGCTTCATTTTCCTGCCAATTATCTGCACAGGATTGTGCTCAATATCCTGCTCCATGTCCAGATGGTACAGCTATTGCCCGAACAATGGACGTAGGCAACAGAACAAAAAATAATGATGTATTTCCGCAAGAATTAAAAATGGAAAATGAGGTTAGAAATGTCGTTATCAATGAAGTGCAACGGATTGCGAAAGTAAATGGTTGGAGCAAGTATGAGTTGAAAGAAGACGGTATGAGCGGTCCTCCATTAATATTTATCAGATATGACGAATGGGAAGCCACACCATTTAACAAACGGCCACCACATCCATACAGGATCAGCTTTATTTTCATCACCAACAAAGATTCTTTGAAAGCATGGAAAAACTGGCTGATGAATGATGTTAGAAAACAGAACGATCAATTAGGACAGCAACTTAATCAATCGCAAAACAATCCTCTTTTGAAGCAATACTTTGATTCAATGAATCATTATATGACACTGTATTTGAGCTTTTCGCAAAAGAATAATCAGCAGCATTCAAAAGATATTCAAGATAAAAACCAGAAAGGGATTGATAATTATAAACTTCAGCAAAAGAAATTTCAGGACAAGATTGATTTTTTTCAAAAAAAATGTAAAGAAGCAGGCGCGCAAAATAATAAAGGTTTTGCTGAGGACATGGATGAAATAAACAAAAAGGGAATTGCTTTTGCTAAGAGCAGCATAGCCCTTATTCATTTTTCTATTAATCCTTACCAGGCCGATTTTGCACTACAGAACGGGGGGCAGGTAAATATTTTACCACAGGAAAGAATTAATGTTCCGAATTCTTTTTATGCCGGTATCACAACGAATTATGCGAAGGATAAGCATCCCTATATATTGAATTGGCGTGGTTTTGTGTTTAATAGTCCTGATTGTATTGCCAGCATATTATTTGGTAATTATTTATCTAAAGACAGTTACAATAATTATCCTGCCGCCTTTAGTAAAAACCTGGTTAATAAGCAGGGAACAATTGGCGAAGTAAAAAAGATCAGTTGCGATAAAATACAAAATATACAGATGCAGATAGAAGGCAGCAGCCATGCGGTAAATGCAATAATCAATACCATTGATTGGAAAAGTCTGTCTGATCTTATGTATAAATGATAAGAAAACTACAACAGCAAAGCACCAAATAACTTCGATTCTTATTTGAATAATCCACTCATATCTTTCGGGTAAAATCATCCTGTTAATCATTTAATCCTTATTCAGACAATTTCTAAACTTCCTGCCTCAGCGTAAAGCAACCCTGATTGTATCAGGTTCTGCCAAAACAGTTACCATACAAGGGAAAACTACAGATGGTGTGGGTATTTCGGCTACTATTGTTTGTAATACAATAATGACTGCAAATGGGATACCGCGGCCATCGTTCGTGTCACGAACCACATTCCTGATTTTACAAAACGGTTCGTGACACGAACCGAGGCCGCGAAGTTAGTGGCAATTGATATTGCATGAAGGACAAACAGTGAATTACTTAACTTGAAAAACTCACTAATTTGCCTCTTTTCCTTAATAAACAAGCAGATGTATCGCATCTTCTGCTTCTTTTATTGTATAAAGAAGCAAATGAGCCGTATCTCTTGCTTCTTTTTGGATGAGCAATATTTGGATTTTCAAAAACACGTTAAAGATATACGCAACGAATGGCAGGACAATATTTGATTGATACAAACACAGTTATTGATTATCTTGATAAAAAACTTCCTGCTAATGGAGCCAATATGTTATACTCTGCAAGAGACAAAACAGTGAATTATTTAACTTGGAAAGCTGCCTAATTTATCCTTTTTGAAGTATAGGATCAGGAATTTTAATTGCAACGGGTTTCAACCCGTGGATAGTGAAATATTTTCAAAGGCTTTAGCCAAAATCTATTGATTCTTTACAGTATATGGCTTTTAACTTTTGGCTAAAGCCAAGAAAGGCAATCCACAATTCCACTAACTAAAGTTAGTGGCATCCGATAGCTATCGGATTGATATTGGATGAAGGACAAACAGTGAATTACTTAACTTGAAAAACTCACTAATTTATCCCTAAGTATATGTTCTCTAACTTTGCGAAAGCCTAAACATTAAAACATCATGCGATAATATGGTAACTTTCAAAGGCTTTTTGGTATCACCTGCATTTGTTTTTTTCCATAGATCCCGAAGCTTATAATTTATTTTTGTAGCATCCATAGAGCGGTGCGATAGTGTATCATTTATCACTTCATTCTGCCAGTTGAAATTGATATTTTTTGTTTCTTTAGATCTGTTTAAAAAACATACAGCCCAATTATTTTCGCTTAATGGCTTTACATAAATTTCTACACTGTCTTCTATTTTATAAAGAAATCCTTCTATCCCTTCTTTATCCTGATCAACAGCAATCACTTCTTTGTTGGTCAAAATATTTTTTGTTGCTTCAGACATTTTCCTGATGTCATTTCCCGCAATCAATGGAGCGGCGAGCATACACCACATAGAAAAATGCGCCCTGTCTTCATTCATGCTCATTCCGTTTCCCACTTCAAGCATATCAGGATCATTCCAATGGCCGGGTCCCGCATATTTTCTCAACCCTTTTTGCAAATAAACTATTGGCATTACGCCGGTTTGTTTCCATGTACCATGATCTAAATAACCATCAAATATTGCAGTAATATCTCCCGTAGTACGCCAAAGTTCTCCCACATTTTCAGCCCATTCCCACGGCTTATTTTGTCCCCATTCGCAAAGGCTGAATACGATAGGCCTGCCTGCTTTTTGAAGTGCTTTACTCATGGTAGTATATGCTTCTTTCGCATTAATTCCATCAGTATAACACCAATCAAATTTTAAATAATCAATCCCAAGCGATGCATAAAATCTTGCATCCTGGTATTCATATCCCCTCGTACCGGGATAGCCTGCGCAGGTTTTTGTTCCTGCGCAATTATATAATCCAAACTTCAATCCTTTTGAATGAACATAATCAATCAACGCTTTCATTCCATGTGGAAATTTTTCGGGATCAGGGACTAGGTTTCCTGCAGAATCTCTTTCTTTCGCCATCCAGCCATCATCCAAAACAATGTATTCATATCCGGCATCTTTCATTCCTGACGAAACCATTGCATCGGCGGTTTCCATCACTAATTTTTCGCTGATGTTTGTCTGGAAAGTATTCCAGCTATTCCAACCCATTGGCGGGGTGAGCGCAAGATTTTCAAATTTCTGTGCACGAATAGTTGTAAAAAAGAACAATGTAATCGCAAGAAGGATTTTATTTTTCATTATGAATTTATTTTTTATTTAAAAAATTAAAAAACAGGAATCTTACATATTTGTTCGAATACTGTGATCGAATACCAAATTTTATTTTGAAACCGTACTCACTTCAATAAGTATATTTCCGGGAGACATAAAATAAAACCCAAAAATACCGCGCATATTTTTAGGCTCATTTTTTAAGGCCACATTTCCATCCTTAAGCTTATTGTATTGCTCAATCACTTCCTCCTTTGTATCTACTAAAAATCCTACATGAAAAGCAGATGGAAATGAAGAATGCTCATCACGATTAAAAGATTCCGACATCAAAACGAGAATAAAATCATCTCCGCCTTTTAAAATCATCAGTGCATTATCTCCTTTTTCTTCAATACATTTAAAATCAAAATAGTTCTCAAAAAAATTTCTTGACTCATTCACATTTTCAACCGGCAGGTTCAGGTGATTTAATTTCATTTAAAAAACTTTTATTTAATTACTCATTTTCGTATATGCTTTACCGTAAAATAATTTTTATAAATCATCACATCCATTAAAGCCCTTCAGTAAAGCAACTTTTATTCCGTTTTTTTGTTCTAAGAACAAACTTCAGGAGTTATAGAAAATAAAAAGATTTTACATTGTGAGTCACATTTGCTCTTACAATTATTTTCCTCTTAGAAGCTGTTTAAAAATAGAATTTTGTTCCCACATATTGCGGTTGGTGGGGACACCAACCGCGGCGCTCCGCCGTGGCTGGTGTCCCCACCGGCCACTTTTGCGATCATAAGAAATTTTATAAAATCGTTTTTAAACAGCTTCTTACAATTATTAATATTTTTTATTCAGAAGAAAGTTTGTTACCCGCAATTTTTAAAATTTTTTTGTATTATTTACTTTGAATGATGAAGTAAGGTTTTCAATTTGTATTTTAAAATCACCCGCTTCAAGTATTTTTTTATTTTCATTATTCACAAATGCAAGGTCTTTAAGCGGTAATGTAAAAGTTACTGTCTTCGATTCGCCGGGTTGCAAATCTATCTTTTCAAATCCACGTAATCTTTTTACATCAGGCGATATCATATAAGCCACCAATTGTGAAACAAATAATTGAACTACTTCTTTACCTTCTTTTGTGCCGATGTTTTTTACTGTAACATTAATAGTCGCTGTTTCATCAGCAGACAAAGTTTTTTTATCAATTTCTAAATTGCTGTATTCAAATTTGGTATAAGATAATCCAAAACCAAATTGCCATTGCGGGTCAAACTCACCACCTTGCGGATTGCCACTGCCTTCTGAAGGTTTATGAATATACCCAACCAAATCATTGGGGTAACGGGGATATGTAATCGGAAGTTTTCCGCTTGGGTTCACATCACCTATTAGGATATCAGCTAAGGCATCGGCTCCATAATTTCCGGGAAGATACACATCTAAAATACCCGGAATTCCGCCGACAATTTTATTAATAATTCTTGGCCTCCCTTCATTCAAAATTAAAATTACCGGCTTGCCTGTTTTGATCATTGCCTCAGCCAATGTAATTTGATTAGGCGATAAATTCATATCATTAATATTTCCCGGTGTTTCAGTGTAACTGTTTTCGCCAATGCACAATAAGATATAATCCACATCAGCAGCGGCTTTCACAGCAGCATCAATATCCAATAAAGAATCTTCATTAAATTTTCCCCAGGTTTCATTATAAGCTACGCCTTGTTCATATTTCACATTGTCTTTACCAAATTTATTGGTAACTGCTGCGAGGATGGTATTGTATTGTTTTGCATAAAAATCAGTTTTTTCTCCCTGCCAGGTATAGCTCCAGCCACCATCTAAACTACGCATGGTATTAGCATTAGGGCCGGTTACTAATATTTTAGCGTTCTTGGATAATGGTAAAATATTATTCTCGTTTTTCAAAAGTGTAATAGATTCCGCAGCCGTATTATAAGCTGCTTTTTGAAATTCTTCACTACCGAATTTTGGATAATCTTTTAAATAAGTCATCGGTGTTTTAAAAAGATTGAGTTCTTCCTTTACTCTTAAAATTCTTGTTACGGCATCATCAATACGGCTCATAGGCACTTTCCCTTCTTTTACCAAAGAAATCAAATCTGTGCAAAATTCTTTATAATTGTAAGGGATCATTGACATGTCAATTCCTGCGTTGATGGCCAGCATCGTGGCGTCTTTCAGGCTGCTGGTGATATGATCGCGGCGATACACATTTTCAATATCCTGCCAATCGGTAACCACAAAACCGGTAAAGCCTAATTCTTTTTTCAAAATATCTGTGAGAATATGTTTATTGATATGAGTAGGAATACCATTAATTAATGCAGAATTTACCATTACTGTTCTTGCACCGGCTTTTATTGCGGCGGCAAAAGGAGGTAAATGATATTCGCGCAAATAATGTTCGGGGATCCATGAATCACTTCTATCGTGTCCGGATTTGGGATCAGAATAGTCCATGAAATGTTTGATGCTAACTGCTAATTTATCCGGACTTCCCAAAGGATTCTGTACTCCTTTTACAAATTGAACACCCAGCGTTGCATCCAAATAAGGATCCTCACCATAATCTTCCCAAATGCGTGGCCACTGTGGGTTTGTGCCCAAGTCAAGCACCGGCGAAAAAGTCCATGGCACACTTGCTGCCCTTGATTCATAAGCGGTAATAACACCTGCATTAAATATCAACTGACGATTCCATGTAGCTGCTTGTCCCTGTTCCTGCGGAAAAAGTGTAGCGCCTAAAACATAATTACATCCATGATTATCATCGAGGCCATACAAAAGAGGAATCTTCATTTTTGTTTCGTTTGCTGTCTTTTGAATTTGCCCGACAACATCATTCCACTGTCCGGGTTTTAGAGGTTCGCCCGGAGAATTTAATATGGAACCAATTTTATAATTCACAACAGCATCTTTTAATTTAGCTTCATCAAAAACGAAATTATCCCCATCTATTTTTCCTAAAGACTCTAAAGACACCTGAGCCATTTGCCCCACTTTTTCTTCGAGCGTCATTTGTTTTACCATTGCATTGATCTTTGATTCAATTGCAGAATTATTTATCTGTGCTACACTTTTTAATGTTGAAAAAAATAGTAGAAAACAAAAAAGAAAATTGAATTGAATGATTTTGTTGAAACGTTTCATGCCGATTTATTGATTTTATTTTAAAGGTGAATTATTTGTGGTATCATTATTTGGACATATCCGTATTACTGACGAAAGCGATCTTTTTACTATCCGGCGACCATGACGGCGTATTGATCGTTCCCTGTCCTCCATACACATAAGCAATCACTTTTAGCGGACCACCGGAAGCAGGCATCATTCTCAAATATACATGTTTGTAAAATGGATGGTCGTCAGGCTTCACGTCATCTTTTAAAAACGAAATACAAACAATCCATTTGCCATCAGGCGAAACGTGTGCAAACCAGTTGTTGTATTCATCGTTCGTCAATTGTTCAGGATCACTTCCATCCGGTTTCATACGCCATAACTGCATCAATCCACTTCTTACAGAATTGAAATAAATATATTTTCCATCAGGGCTGTATTCAGGTCCGTCGTCGAGGCCGGTCACGTTGGTGAGTTGTATTTCCTTTCCGCCTTTGGATGGAATTTTATAAATATCAAACCCTGCAGGCGCAGGATCGTTATTTCGTTTAGCCGTGTACGTTAGCCACTTGCCATCCGGAGACCATCCGTGCAAATAAGATAATCCCAGAAGCGGAGTTATTAATTTGGGCTGACCTCCTGTAATACGAACCGTATAAACGGTAGAACTTATTTTACCATCCGGGCCGGCGGCGCTTAATCCCAGCATTTTTCCATCAAAAGAAATGACATGATCATTATTAATATCTTTTACATTTCCTGTCGGAAGCAATTGATGCTTGCGGCTTTTAAGATCAAAGCGATAAAGAGAACCATTGGAATTATAGATCAGGTTTTTGCCATCTTTTGTCCAGTTGGGGGCCTGCAAAGAAACATTTTCGGAGTACAATATTTCTCTTTTTCCTGTCATTACATCCATCGTTTCTATATTACTTCCCAGGTATTTTTTATAGGGAATTAAATCTTTTGGCGCCGGCACTACGATTCTGACATTTTCAAAAGTTGCACTTTCCACAACATCTTTATTGTGGGCACAAACAAACAAACCGACGTAAACATCATCATCAAACCTGACATTAGAGATTTCCTGTGTTACAAAAGTCTCTCCAAAATGAGCGACAGACATAATAAAAGTATCACCTCTTCTTTCCAATTGAACGACATCGGGGCCTTTTATTTCAAACTGTTTTTCTTCCACATTGGCATGAGGCGCGCTTCTGTATTGAAGCGAGGTAAGCCCGTTTCCATGAATGGTGGCCGCTACCATTGTTGAACTCGTATCCAGGTTTTGCCTTACCATCCAGCCAAATTTGCGATGTTCCTCTACACCTTTTCCAAAAAATTTTCCGCGTGCACGCAAAATAAAATCTCCTTTCATCCGCTTCCACACAAAATGAAATTCGTCGCTGGTAAACCAAATATTACTTCCTGAACCGGAAACCAAATAATCACCTGTGTTTGAATTATAAATCGCTTTGCCCGCGTGAAGCACTTTGCCGACATCAGTTTGTCCCTCAAAAATTCCAATTTTTTGTGAAAAGCTTTTTGTTGATAAAATCATAAAACAACTGATTACACAAAGTTTTAAAATTCCTAAATTTTTGAATTGCATTGTTTCTTTTTTTTTTAATAATCAGAATAACTGGTAGAATGCATGAGGATACTATCAATATGTGAAACCGAAACGTTGTTCTCATTTACAGGGTCTGCAGAAATTTCTTTCCACTTTGGATCGTCTCCAAAAATTTTCCACTGCGCATTCCTGTCTTCCACGCTTTTAAAAACAGGCATGTACATCAGGTTAGGCATTCTGCTGCCGGAAACTACTTTCCCATAAAAAACAGGATAAAATTTAAGCCGGTTAAAAATATTGATTTCATCTTTATTGAACATGTTCATTTTCTTTTTGGCAAGATGCTCAGTTGGACTCTCATAACTTCTTAATTCAAAAACCTGTTCCGGATTTTTTTGTTTGGGCAAAAGCAAAAAGGGTTGTTTAGGAAATGCTTCGAGCAAAATAGATTCCATTCTTTCATAAGGCGCCCCTGTGGAATTGGCTTGTAAAAAACTTTTTGCTGACGATTGAAATTTTGCATCAGATTCAATACGTTCAGAAATTTTCATCCATTCAGATGAAGAAGAAAAAGGTATCAAAACATAAATCAATTTTACTGAAGCCGTATCATTACTAATTGGTTTGAAAACGCCGATATCTTTAATCCCAAAGCGATGTAATGCAGGCAGGTAAGAGTCTTTCAGAAAATCATCCGTCATTTTTACCTGTTCATCATTTTTTAAATGATATACTCTTATTTGAAAAAAGTCATTATTTATTGATTTACTGTCCTTATGGACTCCTTTTCCCGAATGGACAATTTTGGAGGAGGAGTAAATGCTTTGGGAGAAAACTAACAAAGAAAAAATAATGCAAAAGACTTTCATGGCTGTCCGATTTTTTTAAGTATTATATCAAATTCTTTTTTATATACTTTATACTTTCTGCGATGCTGACAAACGGATCACCAGGGCATATATCCTGCTCTACAAAAAAGTATTTCATGCCTGCTAAATTTTTATATTTAAAAATTTCTTTAAAATTGATGATGCCATTGCCTACCTCAGTAAAATTTTGTTGTGGTGTATTGTCCATATCTTTCACATGCCATAGAGGATAACGGCCCGGATGTTTTTTGAAAAAAGCTATAGGATCCTGGCCTGCTTTTTTGATCCAGTAAATATCCATTTCCATTTTTACGAGATCTTTATTTGTTGACATTAAAATATCATAAGGTAATTTTCCATCCTGTGGTATAAATTCAAAATTGTGATTGTGGTAGCATAATTGAATGCCCGCTTTTTTACATTTTTCACCGGCTACATTTAAATCATCTGCCACTTTTTTGTAATGATCAAGCGTGCCGCGTTCCTCCGGCGACAGCCATGCACAAACCATATATTTTAATCCTACTTTAGTGGCATCTTCTATTGCTTTATCCCAGTCGTGCAACATCGTCCCTTTCATCGTCTGGCCATTATCCAAATCTTCCCCGAGCCTGTAATGGCTGCTATACATAACAAGACCGTTATCATTTAAAACTTTTTTAAATTCTGACGGACTCATTCCATAAAATTTTTCATCTCCCGTATAAGTGGCACCTTCTACAGAATTATATCCAATCTTTGCAACATGCGCCAACGTTGCCTTTGGGTCTTTTGCCATTGCATCACGAACCGTATATAACTGCAGGCCAATCAATTGATTTTTTGGTTTAAAAGCGGAAGGAGCAATCATCAGTCCTGCAGAAAGAACTGATGAGGTTTTTAGGAATGAACGTCTTGTTGTCATTGATTTAATTTTTAAATTATGATTACAATTTTGGGGTCTGTTATTTTATTCGCGGAATCAAGATTTTCCTGTTTTTTTGAAAGATCGTTATTCCTGCATTCCTAAGATGAATTACGGCTAATACAAAAATTCATTTCTCTTTCATCTGTCTTATTTTTAAAATCATAAACAAGATAAGCTTTTCACGATTTAGTTAATTAGCAATTGTGAAAAATATTTTCTGATGTGATTATTTAATAAACATTTTATCCATAAGAAAACAACTCATTTGCGATCAAAATAAAAGCCTACCCCCAATCAAAATTTATTATCCTTCCATTGAGTTTCCATTCAGATGGGATATTAGTCTGCATCCAATCCAGCGGTTCGCATACGGGTAAAATCCTTGAAGCTGTGTCAAAACTTTTTTTAATAAATTCTTTTTGCTCAGTGCCTAACGCATCCGGTTGTGCAGAAATAAATAAAGGTGTACTGCTTTCTGCCAGTAATTGCATCCATTGCTTATTTTTATCCCAGGGTATACTATCAGTAAGTCCCACACAATCGGCATCTGCAAAATAAAAATTTTTATGTTGAATGCTTCTGAATGCAAGCGTATTCACGCCCATTTTGCGGGTACGATCCCATTCTTTTCCGCTGGTATCATCACCAATACGATTAAGCTCAAATAAACCTGCAGATAAATGCGATAAAGTATTACAACCTATTAAATACATATCCTTTGCTGCTTCACGAATGGAAGTATAAAGATGTAAAATAATTTCAGCAGTAGTCCTGCCGTGATCATAAAACTTCCATCCCCCTGATGTAAAATTTTCTTTCATTTCAAAACCCCAGCGTCCTGCTATATCAAAGGTAGTAAAATCATGTTTTACCATTTTATAACCCCATTGGTGATACAAAGAAATGTTTTTCTTTACGTGCTCTATATTTTCTTCAATAGAAGGATCAAGAACTGGTTTTTTAGGATCCTCACGTCCCGGAATTAAGGGCAACAATAAATTTGCATTTGTATTGTACGAAGCACATAATGGCCTTGTCCATAAACCCGGTCGCATACCCAACTTCTCTATATCACCAGCCAGCTTATGCATGTCTTTAAATTTATCATTGGGTCTGGAATAATCATCTTGCCAGCAACAATCGTTTGGAAGCAAAGGTGAATAGAATGCCCAACCAGCATCTATCACAGAGAAAGGACGGTTGTTAGTGTTTGGCGCAAGGCCAGTAAGTAATGAGGTAATTTTTAAAATGAGATCAGATGAATTATTTCCATAAGTAAAATACCAGTCATTAATACCGTACACAGGTTGCGCAGGAAGTCTGGGTTTATCGCACATCATTTTACAAAAACGCTGAGAAGTAGTAAACAATGTTTCGCCAGGCTTATTCTTTGTAGTGATAATATCTGCAGCATGTAAGGTTCTTGATCCAAGACGAACGCCCACACCGGCAGAATGAGTATCTAAAGTAAGCTGCATATTGTCTGTTTCTACATTCCAATAGCAGAGGCTATTACAACCGGTTTTTACACCAAAACAATTCGTATCATTGGCATCATGCTGAATAAAGTACCAGGGCATTTTTTTTTCAGGATTGATGCTTTGCCACGAATCATCACCATAGGTTCTTTCCCAGGCATCGCCAAGAATTTTATTATTAAAAGAAAAAGAATATTTCCATTTCAGCTTTACAGCACTTAAAGGCTTTACATGAGAATTAATAAAGACACTTAGTACCTCATTTTTATGTTCCAGGATTACTTCTATGTCTTCAAAAATATATTTTGAAGACCCTGATGACTTTAAACTATACCATTTATCATCTGATTGAATCCACACTTCATCGGGTAAAGCCAATTGATAAAATGGTGTCTTTGAATTGGCTTTGTAATTTAACATGAAGGCAGCTAATGAACCTCCTGATATTTTTATGAAATGTTTTCTGTTCATACCATATTAGTGCCCAATAAATTCTTTGACAATTTTTTAAAGTTTAAAATTATATTAAGTCTGTTATGCTTTATTCATTCGCTCTATCAATTCAATACAAGACCTGCTGTTGTGATACGGGCATTTCCAGACACCCACTTTATCCTCATTCATCACACTATTATCTTTATTGATTCCCCAAAACCATTCCCCGTTTTGCTTATCAATAATATGTTCTTTTATAAAATGCCAGCTTGATACAGATTGATCCAAATATTCTACATTATTGGTAATTTCCCATGCATTAAAAAATCCGATCATAGCTTCCGCCTGTGACCACCAATGTTTTTCTTTTACCAGGTTATCATCCGCCGTATCATACTCGTACCACAATCCTCCATCTTTGTCAAGTCCTTCTGTTACTGCACTTGTCACCAATATTGATTGCTCCTTTATTTTTTGAATTAAATTTTTATCAGCAATTATTTCCGCAGCCTCCCGCATCAGCCACGCTGCTTCAATATCATGGCCGTAAGAAATTATGGTTGATTTTGGATTCCATTTTTCATCAAAAAATAATACCAGGTGATGCGTTTCCGGATCAATAATGTGATTAAGAAAAATATAGATCAGTTCTGTAATTCTTTCCTTCAAATCTTCGTCTGTCCATATACGGTATAGATTGGCAAATCCTTCCAATACATGCAAATGAGTATTCATTGATTTTTTTTCATTCGCATCTTTTTTACTCAATCGCAGATCAGCAATTGGATTCCAGTCGTGGGTGAGCGCTTCAATATAACCGCCATTTTTATTATCATAACTATATTTCAATATCGTGTTATATAATTCAATAGCAAGTTCTTTTGCTTCCTCATTTTTGCTGCTGATATAAAATTCACTCAATCCATAAATTGCAAAAGCCAGGGCATAAATCTGCTTTTTAGTATCAAGCGGTTTTCCGTTGTAATCAACTGTCCAATACACTCCGCCGAATTCTTTATCAATGAAAAAATCTTTTATGTACCTAAAAGCTCTTTCGGCGACAATGAGGTATTCAGGATTTTTTGTAAGATTATAAGCCCCAGAAAATGCCCATAAAATCCGGGAGTTTAATACAGAACCTTTCGGTGCATCCTGAAAAATTTTATTATCATTATCCATCCGCCCATAGAATCCCCCATTTATTTTATCTAAAGTATTTTTTTGCCAAAAATCAAGAATACGGAATAACTCTATTTCCAAATCTTTTTTATATTGTTGTAATAAATCCATGGTTTTTATTTGGCCTAACTATCCTCCTTCTCCAAAGGTTTATCGAAATTCTCAAAAAAAATTATTTCAGGCAAAGGATGGTTTCTAAGAAAACAGGAATCGTTAATATTTCTTTGTTTACTGCCTGGTTTATTTGTTATAAATTTAAGCATGCTGAGGCTTTTTCACCTTACCATTTATTCGCACAGATTCTGATTTACGGTTCTTATTGATAATATTTAAAATGGTTTTTACTGATGCCTCAGAAGTAAATCCATCTTCAGGAGTGTTGGTCACATAATCCAGTAATTTTTCGACCGAAGTCACCGCCACATGCATTTTCACATCTGACGAAGCATAATAAATAAATACCCTTCCGTCATCATCCTGTATCCAACCATTTGCAAAAAGAACATTGGAAACATCTCCTACTCTTTCGTTTCCTTCCGGCGCCATTAAATAGCCACCTGGTTTATGAATCACTTTAGTAATATCCTTGAGATCGGTCATGAACATATATAGCACATAACGCAGGCCGTTAGCGGTATTCCTTACCCCATGAGCAAGATGTAACCATCCCTTTTCTGTTTTTAACGGCGCAGGGCCTAATCCGTTTTTAGCTTCGTAAACTGTATGATATTTTTTTTGATCTATGATAATTTCTTTTTTAATAACAGCGTTTTTAATATCATCACAAAATCCAACTGCAATTCCTCCGCCCGTACCTGCTTCCACAAAACTATCCTGGGGGCGGGTGTAGAATACATATTTATGATTTACAAATTCAGGATGCAGTACTACATTTCTTTGTTGCGGTGATGAAGTTTTTAAATCGGGTAGCCTTTCCCATTTTACAAGGTCTTTGGAACGTGCAATGCCGCATTGGGCAATAGCTGCAGATTGATCACTTTCAGGTGCGCTTTCATCTCTGCTCTCTGTACAAAAAATTCCATAGATCCAGCCATCTTCGTGAAGCACCAGGCGCATATCATAAATGTTGGTTTCTTTATGATTTGATGGAATTAATACAGGTTTTTCCCAAAAGGAAAATTTATCAATTCCATTATTACTTTCAGCGATAGCAAAAAAAGATTTTCTATTCTTCCCTTCTACTCTGGCTGCCAGTAAATATTTACCATCCAATTTAATAGCTCCTGAATTAAAAACTGCATTGATGCCAAATCTTTCCAAAAGAAAAGGATTGGTAAGTGGATCGAGATCAAAGCGCCAGTCGAGAGGTGTATGCTGCGGCGTTACTACCGGAAATTCAAACCGGTTATAAACTCCGTTTATAGATAATTTCTCAATATTTTTTTGGAGTAATAATTCGGTATGCGTCTTATACAGGTATTTTAACCTTTTTTGAAAATATTCGTTCATTTTATTTTATTTATAACATTCAAAGTTTTTTATTTTAATTCTCTAATTTATTCCACCAGGTTTTTTTAAGAATGAATGCGACCACTGCAAGAATAATTATAGTAATCAGCAAAGGAAGTTTCATCCATAAAATGAAATACATAGGTAATATAGTTAGGCACGACTGCCCGATGATTCCAATTACCACGTTGAACATATCGAGCTTGAATCTTTTGTTAGGCACAAATGAAGGATCTTCGGCAACCACCATTTTATGTATTGGTTTCCAAAATCCCCATGGCCTCACTTGTTTGTAAAAGGATTTTAAAACATCAATATCAGTCGCAGGTGCTGAATAAGTCCCGGCAATACAACCGATAATAGAAATTAAAAACAAAAGCGGCCAGTTATAAAGCGGCAATCCTGAAAAGATAAAAGGGAAAACCAATGCAGCAGCAATCCCCGCCAGCATTCCCCAATAAAAGCCACGTGCATTAAAGCGCCACCAATACCATTTGAGCATATTGGAAGCAATATAACCTCCATACAAAGCGCCAACGATCCATTGCAAAATTGAATTCACATCTTTTGCATAAAACCCAAGTATGATGCCCACTGTTGCCACCACGATACCTGTGATATAGTTCATGGCAATTATTCTTTTTGTAGGCGCATCCGGATTAATATATTTTAAATAAATATCATTTACAATATAGGCCTGCGCTGCATTTAGCGTTCCTGAAAATGTTCCCATAAATGCACCTAACAAACCGGTAAGGACAATTCCTAAAATACCAACCGGTAAAAAACTATTCATAGCAGCAGGTAATATCCTTTCAAAATCTGTATTGCCTTCGGGAGTAAGCAGATTGAGTTGATTATAATAAAGTAGCGCGAGAACAGTTATCCCGATAACCATCGAATAACGAATTGGTAATAATATAATAGAAACAAACCCGGTCATTTTGGAGGCTTCCTTTGGGGACCTGGTAGAGAGTACTTTCTGCATATCATAATTAGGCGCAGGGCCTGCAAGACTTGCAAACACTCCTTTGAATAACATCATCATAAAAAAGATGCTGAACAAACCAAACTGATCGTCTTTAATTTTTTTCATTGCCGCAGGAAGAATGTTTCTCCAGTCAAGATCGAGATGAACACCGAAGAATGGAGAACTCCAGCCTTTGGGAACATTTAATTTTTGTCCATGCAAATGAGTCATGGCGATATATCCGATGGCTATGCACCCAACCGTCATGATGGAATATTTTATTAAATCACCAATAACTATACTGTTCATTCCACCAAGTATAGAATAGAACATGGCAAATAAAGTAAAAACAATTCCGTAAAAATGAGCTACATAATCCGCACCTACATGGAAAGGAACATAAGGTTGAACAATATTCCAGGGTACAAAAATTTCAATAAATTTACCAAGTCCCACAAAACCATAAGCGAGGAAACCAAGACAACCTATCAAAGCAAAAACGACGGTAATATTATGAGAGGAAGTAACTCCTTTTCCTTTGAAACCAAATCTTGTTGCGAGCCACGCAGCGCCGGTATCAGCATTGGAACGACGAAGCCATTTGGCCAAAAACATCATATTAAATACCTGGTTGAAAACCGGCCACAACCATGGTATCCAAATACTTTTGAAACCATATACGAAACACAAAGAAACCATCCACATGGTACCGCTGATGTCAAACATATCTGAAGCATCGCTGAGGCCAAGGAGGTACCATGGCAATTTTTTCCCGGCTAATAAATAACTTTCTTTTGTTTTCCTGGCTTTTTTCCTGAAATAAATTCCAATCAAAAGCATAGAAACCAGGTAGACAACTACTATGCTTATATCAATTAAGTGAAGTTTCATTGATTTAAATTTTCAGCCTCTTTGCTCCGTATGAGGCGGAAGTATCCTACTCATTTAATTAAAGTTTAAAAATTATTCTCTTCTTTTTTAAGGAAGCCCTATTCAAATTTGGTTTAAAAATTACCTTATCTTTTTCTTCTTCTCAGATTAAAAATTTAAAATGGAATTCCACATATAAAATAAGAAAAGATAAAATTTGTTTGTTTACTGTGAAAATTTCCCCTTAATTATTTCTTACAAAATACTATCTTTTAAACATGCAATGCACTCTTGCAAAAATTATATTATTAACAGATAAAATATTATCATAGGTACTTTTATTCATGTTGGTCAGATTTTTCGTAATGGTTCCAAAATTATTTCAATTCATAACCTGAAACATATACTATTTTACCATTTAATTGTAATTATTTGATTTACCATAAAAAAAATACAGCGAAAATGTATATTATACAAATACTTTACATAATTTTAATTTTCAATTGTCATTAATACTTTATTGACATTATTCCAAAATAAATGAAAATATTTACTGCAAAATGAATGAAAAATTATTGAGAGAAATCACGCCACTTACGCAAAGTGATTGTTTTTCTGTATTCTCTAGAAGTAAAACAGAATTTGATTTCCCTTTACATTTTCATGAAGAACTCGAATTGAATTTTATTAAAAATGCAGGAGGTGCCAAAAGAGTAATTGGCGACCATGTAGCTGAAATAGGAGATATCGAATTGGTATTGGTAGGCTCCAATCTTCAACATGGATGGTTTACTAATAAATGTAAGAGCAAAACCATCCATGAAATTACCATTCAATTTCACCGTGATCTTTTTGATGAAAAATTTTTGCAGCGAAATCAAATGAGCTTTATAAAAAATCTTTTTCAACGTTCTTCACGTGGTGTATTATTTTCCAAAGCCACTTCGCTTGAGATTATGCCGCGTATTATGGATCTTACCCAGAAACACGGTTTTGATTCTGTGCTTGAATTAATGTCTATTCTTCATGATCTGTCAATTTCCAGGAATTTTCGCATGCTTTCTGATGCTTCGTTCAACAAAGAAATTCCATATTATAATAGCAGGCGAATTGAAAAAATTATGGAATTTGTCAATCATAATTTTAGCCAGAATATTAAGCTGGGCGATGCGGCTAAGTTAGCCGGCATGACCGAAGTTTCGTTAAGCAGATTTTTCAAATTAAGAACTGGTAAAACTTTTGTTGATACATTGAATGATGTGCGGTTAGGAAATGCATCACGTATGTTAATAGATACCACTCAAAGTATTAATGAAATTGCGTACAAATGCGGTTTCAATAATATGTCGAATTTTAACCGGATTTTTAAAAAGAAAAAAGACAGCACTCCAAAAGATTTCAGGAGTTCGTACACATCTGTTGGAATAAGGACTTTTGTATAAACATCTCACACTTTATAAAAAAATAATCATGCATTCCGGTAAATCTGCGATTTTATTTTTGGCAATTTTATTTTCATTAAATAAAACTTTTGCACAAAATCAATTGACATTTTCTTTACAGCAAACGACTAAAGAGGATACTTCAAAAAACTTTTTTAATGCTGAAAGTCCACTAATACAATATTATGGAAGAATACAAAATACAAATCCGGCTTTACCCAGATTCTGGTCGTCGGGCGTTTACATAAAAGCAAAGTTCGTGGGCGACAAATTTTCTTTCTTTGTAAATGATCAGGAGCTTTATGGAAATGTTCACAATTATTTAGAAATAGTTGTTGATGGGAAAAATTATCGGCTTCAAACAAAATTTGCAACCAATAAAATATCCGTTATCGGGTTAAAAAAAGGAAAGCACACCATCACTGTTTGTAAAGACACTGAAAGCGGAAATGGTTATTTGGAATTTGCGGGAATCGTTTGCAAAAATCTGTTGCCTTTGCCTCCAAAACCCGCTGAGACAATTGAATTTATTGGAAATTCAATAACCTGTGGTCTTGGTGATGATAATTCTGAAATTGCCTGTGGCAAAGGAGAATGGTACGATCATCACAATGCTTATATGGCCTATGGGCCACAGACTGCAAGGGCTTTAAATGCGCAATGGGTTATTAGCGCCGTTTCGGGAATTGGAATGATCCATAGTTGTTGCGAAATGAAAATTCTAATGCCACAGGTATTTGATAAAATGGATATGCGCGATGATTCTATTCCTTATAATTTTGATCAATATACGCCGGATATTGTTACAGTTTGTTTAGGACAAAATGATGGGATCCAGGATTCAACGGCCTTTTGCAGTGCTTATGTTGATTTTGTAAAAACAATAAGAAATAAGTATGCAAAGGCCAAAATCATTTTACTCTCAAGCCCGATGGCTGATGATAAATTAAGGGTCGTTTTAAAGAATTATCTTTCATCAATTGATGAATATCTGCAACAGAATGGCGATAAAAATATTTATAAATATTTTTTTAAAAAACAATACAATCATGGCTGCGATGGCCATCCGTCTATAAACGAACACACAGAAATTGCGGCCCAACTGATCCATTTTATAAAAGAAAATAAACTATCTGATTTTAAATCATGAATTATTTAATTGTTTCCAGTAAAACAATAAATAATCATGATTTGCATTTTATATCATAGAATTAAAAAACATTTTTCCACATCATGCTTTCTACGGGCTTATCTGGCTGATGGCTGTACTTCGCGTTCTTTTTTGAATCGTATTTTATTTCTATCTCTCCTTCTACGGGGAAATAAATGAGCTGCCCTATCGGCATTCCGGCATATATTCTTACCGGAATTTTGCAAGATATTTCCAAAGTCCAGTGACCGCAAAACCCCACATCGCCTTTCCCTGCTGTGGCATGTATATCAATACCAAGGCGCCCTGTAGAAGATTTCCCTTCAAGAAAAGGAACATGTGTATGAGTTTCTGTATATTCTAATGTTACACCGAGATATAATTGGTTTGGTTCTAATACAAATCCTTCATCAGGAATATCAAAATGCTCAATTTCATTGTGTTTTTTTGCATCCAGTATTTTGTCTTTATAAATAGCAAGGTTTTTCCCAAGGTGTACATCATAACTGTTGGTTCCCAGATTTTCGCGGTTGTAGGGTTTTATGATGATGGTTTTCTTTTCAATTTCTTCAAGAATTCTCTTATCAGATAAAATCATTTAATTGCATTTATTTTTACAGTTGCAAAATAATTCATCAAACAGCAAAAAGGAGGATAATTTTTTTTTAATGCCTTTGTTTTATCAACATAATATTAACGATTCTGCTAAACTTGCGGTATGGCATATAACAGAAAATGAAGAATTCTTTCTGGAGAAAATTACCATACAAAAAGGGATAATGCATCCGCACAAAAGATTACAACACCTTGCAGGACGTTATCTTTTAAAAATATTACATCCGGATTTCCCTTTACACCTGATAGAAATTGCAACATCAAAAAAACCTCTGCTGGCAAATCATGAATTCCATTTTTCTATCTCGCATTGTGGTGATTATGCAGCGGCTATTGTGAGTGAAAATAAAATAGTAGGAATTGATGTTGAATTAATAACTCCCAAAATAGAATTGGTAAAAAATAAATTTTTGAATGAATCTGAAATTACGCTTTCTGAAACTGCGTCACAAACTTTAAAGTATCAACTACTCACTCTTTTCTGGAGCAGTAAAGAAGCTATTTACAAATGGCATGGAAAAGGTGCTCTCAGCTTTAAAAAAAATATGGGCCTTGAACAATTATTTTTTGAAAACGGACGAGGAATTATTGACGCCTATTTTTTAAAAAATGAGAGAATTGATTTGAAAATTGAATTTAGATTTTTTGGTAATCTTTGCCTGGCGTGGGTTCTACAGTAAACAAATAATTATTGGCAGTTTTTAATTAGCCAATAACTCATTCAGTAAATAAAGAAATATTCTGGATTTCTGATTTATTTTTTATTGCATTATTACATTTGCCAATGAGCACATCAGCTAATTGTCACATTAACAAATTCTGTTCATCCATCAGACTAAGATCTATAGCATCCATCCCTGAGATTCCTTCAATAGAACCTTTTACATGAGCCGCATTCAGCAAAACTTTTTCCAATTGTTTTTCTCTTGCTTTCCACAGTTTTTCCATTGCATTTCTTTCAGATATAATACTCATTTTCATTGCAACAAAACCCTCGCGAATAGCTTTCCATTGTTCACTGAATTCGTTGCTGGTAAGATAATCATAAAGCAAACTCATTTTATCTCCTTTATTTTGCTGATTTTTGATTGAATTATATACACGAATAATACTATCACGAAGCACATTAGTAAGCGCTTTTACTTCATCAAAAGTGCAAATCCATATTCCATCTTTTAATCCAAAACAATCCAGATCTTTAGGCATTGTTTTAGTAACCAAAACCGCTACATCGGCGCTATTGCTGCGCATATCCTTCTTAAACTTTTCAATCCAGTCGCCGCCAAAATTTTCTGTTCTTTTACTTTCATAAATTATTTTACCACATTCCTGTCCAAAATTATTTCTTACCAATTGAATGCAATCTGCGCCTCTTACGCCTTTGCCTATTTCGGAGATTACATCAAACGGAAATGCATTTCTTAATATTTCCTCCAAGGCGGTTTCCTGTACTTCGCCTTGTAATTGCATAGAACCCTGCTCTGCCTTACGTTTCATCTCATCGGTTAAATGCATTTGGTCAGCCAGTTTTTTTTCCAGTTCTTTTAATTTTAAAGAATATTCGGTTTCTTTTATTTCATTTTTTTCTTTTTCCTGTTTGCGTATCTGGTCAATTAACAAAGTTCTTTCCACGGCTAATTTTTTCTCCAGTTCAATTTCCATTTCTTCGCCCTTTGTTTTTAATTCTTTTTCCTTTTTCAAAAATTCCAATTCCCTTTGCCGTGCTGTTTTTAATTTTTCTTCATTGTCTTTAGAAGATTCCTGTAAAAGCTTTATCTGGTTTTCGTAGTCATTACCGATAGATTTTCTCAGTTTTTCCTGGAGTTCATTTTCCATTTTCAGTTTTTCCTTTTCCATTCGTTCAGCAAATAACTGATTTTCTTTTTCTTTCTTTTTTTCAAAGTCTTTTTGTTGCTCTTCCAGAATTTTTTGCTGATCAGAAAATTGTTTTACTAATTTTTGCCTGTCATTATTAAACTTTTCCTGGTATTCTTTTTCAAGCGATTTAGCGATAGCATCTTCGGGTGCAAATTCATGTTTACAATTGGGGCAGGTTATTAATGTCGGCATTATTTTTATTTCGGTTTAAGGTAAAGAAATTTAGAATTATGAAAAAAAATCCTTCTTCTGGTAAAGATGAAAGAGGTATTTACTAAGAAAAATTGGTATTATAAAAATCAAAGTCATGGCAAATTTATGATGAAATTAGATGAAAGAGATTGCTCAAATAATTTTTGGGTGCTTTTCAAAATATCGTTTTGTTTTTTATTGCCACATCCCCTTCAATCCCCTCTCCAGTCTGGGAGAGAGGAAAGCGGTAGAATATTTTGAAATGCTCCCCAAACTTTTAAAATCCTTAGCTTTTAATTTTTATATTTGTATTTTGAAATAAATTTAAATTATGGAAACAATTACAATTCATCCGAAAAATAAAGACCAGGCAAACCTTTTCGAGCAATTAGCAAAAACACTAAAAGTACCTTTTGAAAAAGCAAAAAAATCTAAAAGTCCTTATGATCCTGAATTTGTGAAAAAGATCAAAAGATCAGATGAGGATTTTAAAAAAGGGCGGTACACTAAAATTGAACCCTCACAAATATGGAAATTAGATTAAGTGAGACTGCTAAAAAGGACATTCAATACTTCCTAAAAACAGGTCAAAAAAGTATTTTAAAAAAATTGAAAATTTATTGCATGAAGTTAGAGAGACACCTTATGAAGGGTCTGGCAGGCCTGAACCATTGAAATACGAATTATCCGGAAAATGGTCAAGACGTATAACACATGAACACCGGATGGTTTACTCGGTAACAAATAATATAGTTGAAATAAATTCCCTGAAAGGTCATTATGATAAAAAATAAAATTGGGGCATGAAGAATTTAGTGGTATCTGACCGTGAACTCATTTTAATATTTCTGATTTAAAATATTCTTTTATTCTGACTTTTACCTGGTAAATTATTTGTAGAAATATACTGGCAAGTTTGTTTTAAAACCATAAAACCTTTGCCAGGCAAAGGTTTTATGATGTGCGGAAGAGGAGATTCGAACTCCCAAGCCCTTTCGGGCACTACCACCTCAAAGTAGCGCGTCTACCAATTTCGCCACCTCCGCAAAAAAAAGGCTTTATTAAATTCCGTTTTAACCGGGATGCAAATTTAATAAAACCCTTCAATTAAACTTGACCATTTAAAACAATCCTGAAAGTAGTGCCCTTGCCAATTTCAGAAGATTTTACATACAGTTGCCCTTTGTGATATTTTTCAATGATGCGTTTGGCGAGTGAAAGGCCAAGCCCCCACCCTCTTTTCTTGGTCGTAAACCCAGGCTTAAAAATTCTTGCCAGGTTTTGTTTGCTGATTCCTTTGCCGCTGTCTTTAATATCTATGATGATTTGCTCACGCAAATTTCTTATTCTTATCTGTATCGTTCCTTTACCATTGATAGCATCCAAAGCGTTTTTCAAAAGATTTTCTATCACCCAATCAAATAAAGGCCCTGAAATTTTAGCCATCACTTTATCTTCAGGCTTCTCTATGATGTAGCTCACTTTATCTGTTGATCTTCTCTTAATATAAGTTACCATTTTTTCTACCTGCTCGGTAATATCCAACTCTTCTAATTTTGGAGCGCTTCCTATTTTACCAAACCTGTCGCTGATTAGTTTCAGTCTGTTCACATCTTTCTCCATTTCTTTGGAAATATTTCCGTCAATATCTTTTTCTTTCAACATCTCTACCCAACCCTGCAAAGAAGAAATAGGAGTGCCCAATTGATGAGCCGTTTCTTTTGCCATACCTGCCCATACCTGGTTTTGAGTGGATTTATTTCTTACTGAAATGGTATAAAAAGTAATAAAAATAAAAAGGGCAACTATTACTAACTGAATAATCGGGAAATATCTTACCTGCTTTAATAACCTGGAATCGCCATAATAATACTTGTCAGCTACATAAGGTTCTTTACTCAATTCAAGAACGATGGGTGGATGTGCAGATTGAAATTCTTTTAATTTTTTTTGAAGGAAATTTTTTGAAGATCTTATTTCTGCCGAATCTATATTCCGTGAATCAATAATACTGTCTTTTTCATTAGTCCAGATAATGGGAATATCTGCATTCCGTAATTGAATTTCGCTGGCGAGAGTAAGGTCTGCATTGGGAGGAGCAGACGCAATAAATTTATTAGCTTCCACCCACTGGCTTATCTTTTCCCTTTCTTCTACCTCTATTTTTTTTGATAGAAAATTGGAATAAAAAATGGTACCAATTACAATAGCAACTGCTATGAGAGTAAGAACCGACCGGAAATTAAAAAGTTGCCTGAACATAGTTCAAATCTAAAATCTATTTGTGAGAAATAACCTCACGAAACTAAAATCTTTTATGTTTGTACCTGATTAATAAAATTCCATTGACACGATCACCATCAGTAGCTATAGTAATTCTCAACTGGAACGGGAAACATTTTCTTGAAAAATTTCTCCCGTCGGTAATGACTGAGGAATACGAAAACCTTTCGGTAATTGTAGCCGATAATGCTTCTACTGATGATTCGCTATTCTTTTTGCAAAAGAATTATTCGCAGATAAAAATAATTACCAACACGGTCAACGAAGGTTTTGCCAAAGGTTATAATACAGCGCTGAAGAAGGTATCAGCTGATTATTATATTTTATTAAACAGCGATGTGGAAGTTACAAGAGGTTGGATAAAGCCTATAATTTCATTAATGGAAAACGATGTAAATATTGCTGCATGTCAACCAAAAATTTTAAGTTTTGATAATAAAAAAAAGTTTGAATATGCCGGCGCCGGTGGTGGTTGGATTGATAAATTGGGATATCCGTTTAATCGTGGAAGAGTTTTTGATGATTGTGAAAAAGATAATGGGCAATATGACAATGCCGCTCAAATATTTTGGGCTACCGGTGCAGCGTTATTTGTGCGTGCGTCCGTTTATCATGAGTTAAATGGCTTTGACGAATATTTTTTTGCTCACCAGGAAGAAATAGATCTGTGCTGGCGTATGCAAAGAGCGGGATATAAAATTTTTGTGGAGCCAGCTTCTTGTGTTTTTCATGTGGGCGGAGGTACGTTGCCAATGGGAAATAAAAGAAAAGTGTTTTTAAATTTTAGGAATAATTTGATAATGCTGGCAAAAAACTTACCTCTTTCCGAAAAGTTTTGGAAAATTCCTTTCAGGATTTCAATGGATAATTTAGCTGGTTTGCAGGCATTGGTAAAAGGTAATTTTAAAACATTTGTCTCAATACAATCTGCACATTATCATTTTCTCAAATGGATATTCAAAAGAAAAGAAGAAGAAAAACTTCCTAAAGTAAAGATGAAAAAAATGAAAGGTGTGTATGCCGGAAGTATAGTATGGCAATATTTTTTCAACAAAAAGAAAACATTTTCAGAAATTGTAGGCTTCAAAAAATGATATTTCAAATCAAACTGTTATTTTTGCCCAGCAAATAATATATTATGGAACACGAAGAAGTAATTGATAATACTGGAAAAGATATAGCCCATAGCTGGGTATCCACTTCACGGTTTCTTTTTTATTGCCAGGTAGCTGTTTTTGTTGCGTTGGTAATAGGTGGCTGTTATACAATGTATGTAAAGCGGTACCAGGGAAAGCCTAATGTAGAAGTTCCGGGAAATACACAGTATAATCCGCAATACAAATAAATTTTGCTCTATTAGGATTCAAGCCCTATTTTTGCAACCCTTTTTAGTTCTTGCAAAAAGCGGAAATAGCTCATTTGGTAGAGCGCGACCTTGCCAAGGTCGAGGTGGCCGGTTCGAGCCCGGTTTTCCGCTCACAATAATTGAAAGCAGTTAAACTGCTTTTTTTATTTATAGTTGTTGAAATAACAATTGGAATGTGTTTACCCGGGTGGTGGAACTGGTAGACACGCAGGACTTAAAACAAATTCTTGTTCTTTGAGGTTTTGGCTTTTTTTTAAAACTTTTATTGTGAAAAAATGGTTTGTCAAAGAAAGGATTGATAGTATTAGGTTTATTGAGGTCTGCAATTCGTCAAAATCAATGTCGGATGCTGCTTCTAAACTTAATCTTCATTTTAATTCATTTAAGAAGAGGGCATTGGAACTTAAATGCTATCGTCCCAACCAGGCTGGAATAGGAACCAGGAAAAATTCTCCTCGTATTCCGTTAAGCAGTATCGTAGAAAAAAACCTTTATCCGCATTATCAATCTTTTAAGTTAAAAAGGAGATTGATTGAGGAAGGTATTAAAAAAGATATCTGTGAGAATTGCGGGATTAATGACTGGAGAAGGAAACCATTGTCAATGGAACTTCATCACAAAGATGGTAACAGGACGAATAATTTATTAAGTAACTTAGTTTTTCTTTGTCCTAATTGCCATAGCCAAACCGGCACTTTTCGTTCAAAGAACAGGAAAATTTGAGTGCTTTCGGGGAAATCCGAAATGTAGAACCTCTCAAATTCGGGGAACCCTTATCTGCTTGGGCAGATTGGCAATCCCGAGCCAAGCTCTAATTTTTTTAGAGAAGGTGTAGAGACTTGACGGGAGGCGCCTAACTTTTAGTTGATGGAAATAGATCCTGCTAAAAATGGCGAAGGTAAAGTCCAGACCACAAATCCCGATCTTAAATCGGGGGCAACGAAAGTTGTAGTTGGTAAGAAAATCCTGTCTTCAGCAATGGAGGTGTGGGTTCAACTCCCATCCCGGGTACAAAAAAAGTCCTGAATATATTTTCAGGACTTTTCATTTATTCTCAATCATCTTTTTTCTCTTCCTTTGGTTTCCTCACTTTGGTTTTGGTCTTTGTCTCTTTGTTTTCTTTTACTACCTTTTTATTTAGCTGGTGTGTGTTTCCATTGTTTGGAACTACTGATCTTTGATTCTTTTGATTTTTTTGGGCTCCTGAATTCAATTGCCTTACCGGTGCATTTGATCGTTCAATATTTCTTTGAGGTGTTTGCACAGGTGCATTATTTACAGGCTGGGAATTATTTCTAGGGGTTTCATTTTGTTGTTGCTGATTTCTATTAGTCTGAGTTGGAGGTGTCTCCGTATTATTTTGGAATGTCCTTACAGGTTCGCTATTTCTGTTAGGATTAGTTGAAGGAAAATTATTTACAGGAGTTTGGTTCCTGTTTATCTGAGGTGCCGGCTGGTTATTGGGAGATGTTCTTTCAGGAGTATTATTTCTGTTTGGATTTACTGTAGGTGTATTGTTTACCGGTGGCTCATTCCGGTTTATTTGTGGTGCCTGATTATTGGGGATTTCTCTTACAGGTGGAACAGATTGATTGTTATTATTTGTTCTGTTATCACGATTTATTTGATCCCTGTCTATCACCCTTGATGGCCTTATATTAGTAGAAGGTTCTTGTTTTATAGCAGGCCTGTACACTCTTATCGAATTATTGTTGATTTGCGGAGATCCTGGTTGATTGGATTCAACAACATTGATTTTCCTGATTTTTGAATTAGTATATCTCTCTACATCTGTTGCATTGGGACCGGAATTATAAGAGGGTCTGGTTCTGCTATTGTTTACAACAGTTATGTTATTAATAATAGTGGTATTATTAATAATAGTAACATTTCTTGATGGTGTTACATAATAGTCGTTAATACGTGAACTGGTTATATAACGGTTAGGTACAAACGTCCAGTTGTTTGCCGGAATAGAACCAACAGAAATATTGACACTCATTCCCGGTCCAAGTGGAGCCCACCCGTAATAATCTCCGCCACCTCTCCAGGAAACCCATGCCGGAGCCCATTCATTGCCAGGAATCCACATCCATCCATATGACATATCATTTACCCATCTGCCATAGTGAAAAGGAGCCCAACCCCAATTATAATTAGAGGCCCATGTCCACCCGTAATCTGTATAAACCCAATTACCATTGGTAGAATAAGGTCTGAATCCTGCTATGCCAGGCACCCACACGTAACCATATTGAGGGTCATTTACCCAATTACCATACGGGCTTAAATCATTATAAAATTGCTGATAAGAAATATCCTCCGGTTGTTGAGAATAATTCTGTGCTGAATTGCTCTGTGTATAATAGCGAGAGCTAGTACAGGAAGAAATCAAAATAAGAATTATGATTGAAAGATATTGATACAAATGTTTCATGGTTTTTTATTTTTACATAACTATGACTTGCAAAAATTAAGCAGGTTTGTTTTACTTAATGGTTATAAAATTTGTTTAACCACTTATTAACTTTTTTGAAAGTATAAATATAAATATATAATTAGAGATTATTATATAAAAAATTTATTAGAATAATAAGTGTATTTGTAATAAGACCGTCTTCACACTATTGGAGGCAGTCTTAAGAACATTTATAAATAAGTGCAAAAAGTTATTTTACATACTCTTTATTACCATTTTTAGTAAGATAATATTTCCCTCCCCTGGGACCCTGATAAATCGTTCTTCCTTTGGCATCGGTACTGATAGCCTTATCAGAAGTTTTTGCAGTACTTGCGTGTGCTACCGGGGTTGCGCTTCTTGTCACTTTTGTATGCGCAGCCGTAGCCTGGGTTTGCGCTGGGATTTGTGCCTGGGCAGTAGTTTTTGGCTGATTATTGGCTTTGAATCGTTTATCCGGAGTGCCTTTTTTGTTTAAATGAGTGGCTGCAGCAGTATTTGCAGTTGTAGTATTTGCCTCCTTGGCCTGTTTTTTTGCCAAAGCCTTGGATTCTTTATCGGCTTTCTTTTGATCAGCAGTGGCTTTATCAGCATTTTTCTTTGCCTGGGCTTTAGCCTCTTTATCTGCTTTTTTCTGAGCCGCTATAGCTGCTTTGTCTTGTTTTGAAACAGAGGTTTTAGCTTTTGACGAAGTAGTAGTTTGCGCATTACTAATGCTAAAAGCTCCGAACACTAAGAGAAGAATGATTGTAATCTTTTTCATGACTTAATTTTTTTTAAATAATTTGTATGATTCATTTCCTTAATTAATAATTAATGAACAAGTTATTCCAAATAACATTCCAATGACATTTGCATAAGACACACTATTGTCATATTTTACTTTTTGGGGAAAAGTCGTTGAGGTAGATTGGTATTACTAAAATCTCTTACAACTGCCAACCGGACTTTAAATATTTAGTTTACTGTTGCACGAATTGAAATCATATTTTTTTAATCAGTAAAAAAATAAATAACAGCTATTCTTATTTTCTTTTCTATAACAGATTATTTTAAAAATTCACTGGGCTCCCATTTTGATTTTGGATTAAAATGTTTCCACAATAAAGCCGATAATTTTCGCGTAAGTACCCATGCTTCATTGTTATGCTCCCAAGTGGTGTCTTTATTATTCTTGGTACAAATACAAAAAATATAAGGATGAGCACCATTTACGTATAATACTTCATCCCGCGTCTGATCTACAGCGCCACTTTTATCCGCAACAAAAATGTTTGGTGGAATTTGAGATATGGCATCCTCATCCCAAAACTGGCGGCTCATCATCCGCAACATTCTATCGCTTATTTGCTTATCAATTATTTTATTTTCCACAATCATTTTCAATAGCGTAGCCATTTCCCTTGGCGTAGTTTGCCCCCATCCATATTGATCCCAGTTTCCTTTTCTACCGGGAGTACGGCTATTTACACGTGTATCTTTCATACCCAGACTGTCAAGATATTTATTGATTTGAGCGCCGCCCCCCGAAAGACCCTGGAGCCAAAGGCTTGCACCGTTATCACTCATGCTCATCATCAGCATAACCAACACATTCAAAGGAATTTTTGAACTGTCTTTGAACGAAGCGAGAATTTCTTCACCCTCTGAATACCTTACAGAATCGGTAAAGGTCATTTCCTGATGATAGCTTAATTCTCCATTATGTATTTTGTGCATAAATCCAATAAATATTGGCACCTTCACCATGCTTGCTGTAGGGAAAATAGTATCTGCATTTACAGCCGCGATTTTATTTTTTTGCATATCATACACATACACACCTACATCGCCATGGAAGCCTTGTAATAGATTACTAATTTCGTTTTGTAAATGTCTGTCTGTTTTTTGAGCATTAGAGGATAGTGTGGAAACAAGAAAAATTAATGCAATCAATTTTTTCATTCTGTTTTATTTTGAAAATGAAATTATAAAATGATTTTGATTTTGAAAGTAAAATAAACCATTAAAAAGCGAAGATCAGTTAAAAAGAAAAATCTTAATGTCACTTAATTCCTTAATGGTTCAAATAAAACAAACCATTAAGAAGTGAAGAGCAGTTAAAAAGAAAAATCTTAATGCTCCTTAATTCCTTAATGGTTCAAACAATTAATATACAAATCAAAATGCACTTGCGGCTGCACTTGCGCCGAATGAATAATTCAATAACCGCGATAATAGTGAAGAATCTTTTAAAATAAAAATTCGGGTTATTTATCGTTTTACTGTGCATGTATTATTTATAACGGGTATCCACAATCGTAATTGGAAAAAACTTTCTAGTGCCACCAGGGCAAAAAAAAACTACCCTGACTTTTACATCAGAATAGTTTCTTTCAGAGGGATGATTTAATTAAAAATCCTTCTATAAAGTTTATTTTTTAGCTGAACAGGCCACCTTTTTTCAATTCTTTTGTTTTTTCACCAATCAAAAATCCATTCTGATATATCTGAATTTTATAACTTCCCTGTTGGAAATGACTTCCCGGCGCAAAAGCAAATTCTACATTTTTTGTTTGAGCTGTTTGCAAGTCAACTGGCAATTTAGCTGTAAAAGTTTTGCTGCCTTCATCACGGGTTGCGAAAGTATCACCGGTAGAATCTGTGCTTTGTGTTGTCACTACAGGTTTTCCATCAGGGCCAATCACTACTACATATACATCAGTAGTTCCGGGTTGAATGATACGATTGTTTACGTCAAAACTTACAACCAATTTATCAACGCGTTTAGCAACAGTAGAAACTTTTTCTTTTCCGTTACCTCTTATTTTATAAGGAGTAATAGAAATATTCGAAGCGTTGAGAGTAGAGGCTACATCCACTTTCTTTTCAAGATCCTGTTTGATAACGTTTGTAGAATCCAGGTTATGGGAAATGGTTTCTTTTTCAGTAGTTAAGGTAGCTACATTTTGTCTCAATGTATCATTTTGCTGTGTTAGCATTGCTATTTGATTTTCCATATCCGTGATCTTTCCATTCAATTGAGCGATCATATCCTGGGCTTTAGAAAGTTCGGCAGCAGTAGCATTTTTCTTATTTAATATGCCACGTATCTCTCTTTTCATCTTAGAAATATCACTGTTACTTGCAGCCAATTTGCTATCCAACGCAGTATTTGCAGTTTGCATAGAATCAAGACGTGCGAGTGAGGCATCAAAGCTTGATTGAATGTTGCTTTTTTCTGTTGTTACTTTAGCAACTTCTGTTTGCTGTGCCTGGATGGCTTCTCCGGATTTGTTGTGGTCGAAAATAAAAAATCCTGCAAGGATAATTATTCCCGCTATCAATAATCCAATAAAGAGATTTTTAAAATCCCTTGGTTTGTTTACAGTCGGAGACTGTTCGGTATATTCGTTCATTTTTTTTGGTTTTTTTGGTTAAAAAATTGAGTATAAAAAATTTATTTTAGGAATCAGATAAATGCTATTTTCTAAAAGACTAACAGCGTTAAGTCTAAAATCATGCCATTCTTATTTTCTTTAATTTAAAACACAAAATAGAAAAATTACCAGTTCTGTTTTTAATTGATTTATAATGTAATTCGAGCACAAAAAGAATGATTGTTAAATCATTGTTATAGGATACTCGTCGAAATTTTCAATCAAAAAAATGTATCTGCTAAGAGGTTTATGAACTTTGTCTCAATTTGTAACTCTCCTTTTTTTTGGGTAATTTTAGGCAATAAAAAAATAAGAAAATGTCAACACAATCTCATGTTTCCAGGAAAATAACCGCGGCATTGGCAATCGTGTTTCTATTGCCACCATTAGTTCTTTTTATAATGTGGTCTACTATTGGTATAAAATATAGTGGCTTGAATTCAGGAGATCAAATGGATGTTTATATGAGTTATTTTTCGGGTTGGCTTAAAAATATAAATACCATCCACATTATTTCTATTGCATGTTGCCTGATCGCAATAATACTTGCAGCAAGGAGTTTTAAAAAGCATTTATTGTCAATAAGGGTGCTAATGTTGATGACAGTTTTGGTCGCTATTTTTATTCTATTATTTGATATATCCCAGATAATTTAATTCCTTTATTTGTAATCAAATTGAATGGTGCCAAGTAAATTCTTTTCTTTTGAATAACATTTTTGTATTTCAGGAAGTTGTTTATCATCATAAGCATACCTCCAGATAAAATAACTTCTTCCGGTTTCATCTACAGAAATCATTTGTGAGGGCTTATCACCATTATTGTATTCAAACATATAATCAGGCAATAGTCTTTTCGCTATAACATTGTAATGCACTACGTCGGTAAGGCGGTTGCTGTCATCATAATAGTAATAATATTTTTTATCATCACTATTTCCCGATGGATCTTCTTCTATAATATTTCCTTTCTCATCAGCCACAAAAGTAATAGTCGAAATAAGCACATTATTTTTTTTGCGAAGCATTTTTTCAGGACTACCATTTTTATAAAAAAATTCATGTGTTTCAGTAATTCCTGTGCTATCTCCATCGGCTATTGTGTTTGTTCTTATCAAAGACAGCAAGCCATTGGTATCATATTCAAATTCAACTGTATTGGTCGTTGTTGGAGTAGTGGTAGTGGTTTTAATAACTTTGCCATCTGCATCATAATCCGTTATTAAAAGTGATTGACCTGTGATATTTGATTTAGATAACATCTCTGATTGGGAGAAGGTCTTATTAATCTTTTTTTCACAAAAAAATCCATCGCTGGGCTGGTCGTTATCATCGAAGCTGGTTATTTTTATAGTCTTTATCTTCCCGTTCTTTAAGGTAGAAAATTCTTTATTTTGATTAATGCTACCCATTATATCTTTATAATAGTACTGGGCGTTTGACGGGAAGCAGCCAAAGCAAATAAGTATGAAATAAATGAAAAAAGAACGAAAAAAATTTTTAGCCATTTTTTTAAAATAAATAATTGTGTTTTAAGAGATTTTAAAGAACGTAAAATAATTCATTAATCATTAATACTATTTTTGTTTATTATTTTTAACCGGAAATTATAATAATAAAACCAATTCAATGTCGCATCTTCCTCAAAGGAAAGAAAAGAACTGCCTTAATTGTGGAACGACAGTTATTGGTAAATATTGCCATAATTGCGGACAGGAAAATATTGAACCAAAGGAATCATTGTGGCAATTAATATCCCATTTCTTCAATGATTTTACTCATTTTGATGGAAAGTTTTTTTCCACTTTAAAAGATCTTCTTTTCAAACCGGGCTTTTTATCTAAAGAATATATGACCGGCAGAAGAGTCGCCTATTTGAATCCCGTAAGGATGTACATTTTCACATCATTTATATTCTTTCTTATCTTTTTTTCTTTGTTTCAACCAAATGAATCTGAATTCAAAAATTCAAAATTTGAATTAAATGGCAAAACTCAACAAATGATTAATTCGATGTCTCCTGCCGATTTTAACGATTTTACAAAAGTATTCAATCATGGTACACCCATGAGCCGTGAAGAATTCAGCCATTATAGGGATAGTATGCAAAACGGAACCATATTTCATTCGCTTTTAAATAAAAATAATTATACTACAAAGGAGCAATATGATTCTGCATTAAATGCCGGAGTTGTAAAGGATGGATGGCTAAAACGCAATTTAGTTTATAAAGAAATCGGGATTAACAATAAATATCATTCTCAGCAGGCAAAGTTTTTTAGTGATTTTGTAAATAGCCTTATGCATCATTTTCCTCAAATGCTTTTTATTTCATTGCCATTGGCCGCTTTGATGTTGAAATTACTTTATATGCGCCGCAAACAATTTTACTATGTAAGCCATGCTATTTTTGCCATACACTTTTACATTTTTGTATTTATTGCGATGCTCTTATCCATGTGCATTTCAAGGATTGAAGAGGTATTGAAATGGAATTGGATGAATTATATCAATACTCTTATTACGTTCATTATCCTTTTTTATTTGTACAAAGCGATGCGAAAGTTTTATCAGCAGCGAAGAGCAAAATCCATTTTAAAATTCTTCCTGTTTTCATTTTCTTTCTTTTTTACGATTGTGTTTCTCTTCGTATTTTTTGCACTTGTCTCTATTTTTCAAGTTTAAATTATTATAATGAATCAACCCGCAGATTTTAACAGACTGATACAAATCATGGATGATCTTCGTGAAAAGTGCCCATGGGATAAAAAGCAAACTATTCATACGCTGCGCCAGCAAACTATTGAAGAAACATACGAACTTGCAGATGCCATCACGGATAAAGACTGGAATGGCATAAAGGAAGAGCTGGGCGATTTATTATTACATATAATCTTTTATGCCAGGATCGGGCTTGAAGAAAATAAATTTACCTTACAGGAAGTGATAGATGGCATTTGTGATAAACTGATAAAAAGGCATCCTCATATTTATGGCGATGTTAAAGTGAATGATGAAGAAGATGTAAAGAGAAACTGGGAACAGATAAAATTATCTGAGGGAAAAAAATCGGTTTTGAGTGGCGTGCCAAAATCATTACCAGCAATGGTGAAAGCCATGAGAATACAGGAAAAAGCAAAACAAGTAGGTTTTGAATGGGCTACTAAGGAACAAGTTTGGGAAAAAGTAGAGGAAGAGAAATCAGAATTATTAGAAGCGGTAGATTTAAAAAATACAGGACATATAGAAGAAGAGGCCGGCGATCTTTTCTTTTCTGTAATTAATTATGTAAGATTCTTAAAAGTAGATGCTGAAAATGCACTTGAGCTGACTAATAAAAAATTTATAAAACGCTTTACCCAGATGGAAGATGCCGTTCAAAAGAAAGGTATGAATCTCGGGAATATGTCCCTTTCAGAAATGGATGCCATCTGGAATGAAATCAAAAAACAAAACAACGGAATTTGAACCTGAATAATAACGATACTTTTTTTAAAAGGAATTCCTTTCTCCTTATAACAGCAGCGTGGTTGCTCACGTTTGCTTTTATTATTAATAATTACTGGAGTACAAGTTCCACTTCTAATGCGGCGCAAAAAGCGATTCAAAAAGATATTAACAGGAATCAGGAAAATATAAATTCTTTCTGTTTAGATTCTTCGGTACTGAATAAAATTGCTGAAGGCAATTACGATGAATCATTTCTGGATAAAGAGGTTTCAAAAAAATATTTCATATTTTTCTATAAAGTCATAGACTTAAATAAACTGGATCCTGTTTTTTGGAATTCCCAGGTAATAGAGCCCGATTCTTCTTTAATACATAGCAATAATGGTATCAGCTTTCAGAAATTATTGAATGGATGGTATGTAAGTAATACAAGATCATTCCGTAGTTCATCAGGTAATAATTATAAAATGATTTTTCTGATCCCTGTAAAATGGGATTATTACATTGAAAATAAATATTTGCATAATTCATTTGTTGCGGAAAGTAATATTGATAAGACCTACGATATCAGCCTTACGCCTACTGCACATGAAATAAAAGATCAACACGGTAAACCACTTTTTTATCTTCGTCAGCTTAGTAACCCCATCGCACATGATAATGTTCTGGCTATGTGGTTAAGGGTTCTGGCATCTGTATTGATTTTGTTTTTTATTCATAAACTTGCCAATTTCTATGTGGAAAGAAAAGGTTTTTGGATCGGTTTCCCGATTTTGATCATTCCCATTATTTTTCTGCGATTCATAAGTTACCATTTTCATATTCCTCTTAATTTTCAACAATTAAAATTATTTGACCCTACTTTTTATGGTGCCAATTTTATTATAAGGTCCTTAGGCGATTTGTTTATCAATTCAATTTTGTTTATCTGGATAGTTCTATTTATTAGATATCATTTCAATTATGATTTTTCTAAAATTAAATTCAAAAATGATCTTTATAAATATGTGGCTATTGGTTTTATTGTTGTTTTGATGATCATAATTACTTTACTTGGCGGGTATACCGTACAGAGCCTGGTATCTGATTCGCAGATTTCTTTTGATGTGATCAACTTTTTTACGCTGAATATTTATAGCATTATAGGCTTCATTGTATTAAGTTGTATTGCTACAGGGTATTTTTTCCTGGTACAATTATTACTTCAGCCATTAGATGTATTTATTGGTCATCATAAAAGGTATATTCTATATCTGGCCATAACTGTGTCCGACCTGATTATCTTAACATTCATGCGGCATTCTTCTTATGTAAGTTTCAATTTATTCCTTTTATTATGGCTCTTACTTTTTATTTATCTACTTAATTTCAAATATCTCTTATTACACGCTTATAATCTGGTTTCATCAAAATTTATTTTTTGGGTATTCTTTTTTTCGGTTTCTATCACAGCATTAATTGTATTGCAAAACCGGACCAAGGAGTTGGAAGACAGAAAACATTTTGCTGAAAATCTCGCTAATAAGGCTGACCCTTCCGGGCCGGTAATTGTAAATATTATTCTAAATGATTTCAGAAATGATTACCTATCCGGCATCTTTTACAGGTTTAAAAATCCATATCAAAACCGATTTTTAAAAGACAGTCTGATCAATGAGAATTTCTCTGGCTATCTTAATAAATATGATACAAAGATTTACACTTTTGACTCTTCTGAGGTACCATTATATAATGAAGATTCAACCACTTTTAATTCATTAAATGCGATTATTCAAACACAAGGCAAACCCACTGACATACCGGATCTCTTCTTATATGATATCTCTTATGACAGGTTTAATTATATCAGCAAAAAAACCATTACCGATTCGACTAACAAGAAGTTAGGTTATGTTTTCATTATTTCGAAACCCAAAAAATATAAAAGCGATGCGCTCTATCCCGAACTTTTCTCAAAAGGAAATATTAATTCAATCGAAAGTTCGCCGGTGTATGCATTCGCCATTTATAATAATAATCAATTAAGCAGCAGCTCCAATGATTATCCTTTCTCTACTGAAATTGATGATAATAATTTTACTTACAACGAATTCAAAGAAGTTCAAAAAAACGGTTATGAAGAATTGTGGTATAAAGCCAATGGCGATAAAGTAATTGCAATTGCAAGGCAAGACAGGTTTTTTATAGAGTCCGTCACATTATTTGCATATCTATTTTGTTCCTTCTTATTAATAGCCATCTTTTTTAATCTTGCTAACCATTTTTTAACTGACAAAAGATATAAAACAAATTTTAGAAATCTGTTTCAATTAACGATCCGCAACCAGGTGCATGGAATCATCATTCTTATCAGTATATTTTCGTTTATCATTATTGGCGTTACTACTATTCTTTTCTTTATAAGCCGCTATCATAGCAATAACCGGGAAAAACTTAGCCGTACCATTCACGTTATGGAAAATGAATTACGAAACGCTATTGATACGATGCCGGCAAGCAACTATGAATTAATAAATTTTGAAAGCCTGTCGCACAATAATAAATTGGAAAAAACAATTAACAACGTTTCTAATATTCACGCTGCAGATATTAATCTTTATGATCTGAATGGAAATTTGAAAGTTTCCTCTGTGCCTTTGCCTTACAATAAAGGAATCGTGAGCGAAAAAATGGACCCGATTGCTTTTTACCATTTAAGTAAATTGAAAGATGTTCAATTTTTCCAGGAACAAAAAATAGGAAGTCTCAACTATTTAAGCAATTATTTACCGGTAAGGGATGAGAGAGGCAGAGAATATGCCTATCTTAATATTCCTTATTTTGAATCTCAAAGTAAATTGCAGGATGAAATTTCGAATTTCCTGGTTACCATCATTAATCTGAACGCCTTTATTTTTTTAGTGGCAGGGATTATTGCCTTGTTTGTTACCAATCGTATTACACGTTCCTTCTCGCTTATCAGCGATAAAATGAAAAAAATTAACCTTGCTACAGGCAATGAAGAGATAGTGTGGAACAGACGTGATGAAATAGGGGACCTCGTAAAGGAGTATAATAAAATGGTGAAGAAATTAGACGTAAGTGCTGAAAAGCTTGCCAGGAGCGAAAGAGAAGGCGCATGGCGCGAAATGGCAAGACAGGTAGCGCACGAAATTAAGAACCCGCTTACCCCCATGAAATTGAACTTACAATACTTGCAAATGGCAATAGATAATAATTCACCTGATGTAAAAAATATCTCGCTTTACGTTTCAGGAATCCTGTTGGAACAAATAGAACATCTTTCTCAGATAGCCGGAGACTTCGCCCAGTTTGCTAAAATCGGTAATACTAAAAACCAGATTTTTGATATTAACGGTATGCTCGAAAATTCGATAACACTTTATTCCACGAATGACGAAATACAAATTGAATCACATTTATATCCAAATGAAATATTAATAGAAGCTGATAAAACCCAGATCAACCGGGTATTTACCAATCTTTTTCAAAATGCCGTGCAATCTGTTCCGGACTACAGGCAAGTATTGCTAAAAGTAAAAAGCGAATTACACGATCATAAGGTACGAATCTCAATAAAAGATAATGGGAATGGTATTCAGGCGGCTATGCTCAATAAAATATTTACTCCCAATTTTACTACCAAAACTTCTGGCACAGGCCTGGGACTTGCTATGAGCAAAGGAATTGTAGAAAAACTAAATGGTAAAATCTGGTTTGAAACAAAAGAAGGAGAATGGACTTGTTTCTTTGTAGAACTTCCTGTCAAATCACAACCTTCCTCTGAGGACTAGTAAAAATTTTTATAAAAAATTAAATGCAATTATTTACTCGTCACAGTTAACCAACAATTATTGAAGAATTTGGTTTTATAATTAACTAAGGAATTAACTGAAAATATGATTGAATAATTTTAATAAAAAAAATTATTTTAATCCACACTTTGCAGATAAAATTTTTTAAAAATTTTTCAAACAAACTGCTTAAATTATTCCTCGTTGTTGTCATTAATTTTTACTCAATAAGCGTACAATATTTTTCCGACACTATTGTAAAGCATTAAACGATTTTCATGGCAGACATTTAAAAGTTAGCGCACATTTTCCATCCCCGTTTCCTTCTATATTCATGAATTTTTTTTAGTTCAATTCCTTTAATATTTAACATTTCAAAATTGCCTCCAGGCGTTTTAAAATTTAAATTTTCAGAAATTTCCCTTTTCCCGGTTTTCAAAATTTCAGATTTTTTTCCCGGATTCCTTCGCAAATTAAAATTATTTCAAAAAATAAATTTTTAATAAAGCGTGTACAGGTAAACCGTTATATGCTCTGTTTTATATAAACCGAATGAATAATTTTTTGACTGGAAATTGTTTTCCTTATGTATATCCATCAGCTCCAAAAGCAATGAGGATTGATTGGCTATTTCTTTATTATTCACAGTTTTATAAAATGAGTTTTTAATAAAAAAAAAGAAAGTGATTGTACTTGTATTTTTTTAGGATAATGCAAAACCCTTTATGGATCTGCATTACATAGTTGGCGGTGTATAATAAAAAAAGTCCCGACAATTTCGGGACTTTAAATTATTCTTCAAGAAAAACAATGATTATTTTTTCTTTGCAGCAGCTTTTTTAGGAGCGGCTTTTTTTGCAGCAGCTTTTTTAGGAGCGGCTTTATTTGCAGCAGCTTTTTTAGGAGCGGCTTTTTTTGCAGCAGCTTTTTTAGGAGCGGCTTTTTTTGCAGCAGCTTTTTTAGGAGCGGCTTTTTTTGCAGTTGCCATGTTTTTAGAATTTAATTGTTAGTAAATAAAAACTAAAAATAAAAACATTTTGCTAACTGCCAAAACTTATTTGAATTTTTTTTTATGCAGTTGCTTCTGCAACATTTACAGAAACGATAGTTCTATCGCCTTTACTCTTTCTGAATTCAACAACTCCATCAGCTGTTGCAAAGATGGTAAAGTCTTTCCCAAGACCAACATTTTTGCCCGGGTGATAAACTGTTCCGCGCTGACGAAGAATAATATTTCCGGAAGTAGCTGCCTGGCCGCCAAAAATTTTTACTCCCAATCTTTTGCTTTGTGAATCACGTCCGTTTTTTACAGAACCTTCACCTTTTTTATGTGCCATAATCTTAAAATTAAAAAGTTATTATTTTCCCGAAATGAAAAAAATATTTTTTCCATTTCATATTTTTCGCAAAGAATGCTTAAGCAATAGCTGTCACTTTTATGTGAGTGTATTGAGTACGATGACCATGTTTTTTTCTAAAGCCTTTTCTTTTTTTCATTTTAAAAGCAATTACTTTTTCGCCTTTCACAAGCTCATTTACTATCTCTGCTTTTACGGTTACTTTTGCATCAGTACCAATAGAAACTTTTCCATCGTTATCGTGCATTAGAATTTCTGAAAATTCTACTTTGTCACCTTGTTTTCCTGCAAGATGAGGTACATATAAACTTTGGCCTGGTGTAACTTTAAATTGCTGACCGGCGATTTTTACTATTGCAAACATACTTTTCCAATTTTTTTGGAGTGCAAATGTAAGGTAATTCCAAATAATTTATGATACTAAAATCAATAAAAAGGCTCATTTTTGCGATTTTTATCTAAATCATTGTTAGACAATATATAAAAGCAGGTGATTTTTGTATTTAAACTCCGTTTTTTTACTTTCGGCCTTAATTTAATATGAATGGATATAATAAGGAAAGCTTTTAGATTTTGTTTTAGTATTTACGGATTTGCAGTTTTTTTAGGGTTAATGTTTCTTTTATCTCCTTTATTTATATGGGCATTTTTGAAAAAACCGGTAAAAGGGGGAAACCTTATTTATAAAATTTCCCGGTTTTGGGCAGATGCATTTTTCTTTCTTACCGCCATCAGGCACTGGAATATTTATGAAGAACCTCATGATAAGAATACAGAATACATTTTTGTGAGCAATCATATTTCTTACCTCGATATTCCGATGATGATGAAAGTAATAAGAAGACAACATATTCGTATTTTGGGAAAAGCGGAAATGAACAAAATTCCTTTTTTCGGATCAATTTATAAAAGAGGAACCGTTTCGGTTTATCGGGAAAGCGCTGAATGCCGTTCGGATAGTATAAAAAAACTGATTGAATTTGTTCATAAAAAAATCTCTGTTTTCATTTGTCCCGAAGGAACATTTAATATGACACAAGAACCGTTAAAGAGTTTTTATGACGGCGCTTTTAAAATCGCTATTGAAACACAAAAACCTATTCGCCCGATTTTATTTTTGGATACTTATGACCGCCTCAGTTATAAAAGTATTTTTTCTTTAAATCCGGGAAAATGCCGCGGGGTATATCTTGCGCAAACATCTACTGAAGGATTAACGATTGACGATGTTCCCGAATTGAAACAAAAAATTTTTAATCAGATGGCAGAAGCGTTAATGAGGTATGATGCGCGTTGGATTAAATGAATGAATGTTAGTTGTTTATTTTATACAAATTTTGCTTCGAACTCCGCCTTTGTTAGTATTCTTAATTTTTTATATTTCTTTTCAAGATTATTCTTTTCTGAGAGAATATGTTTGTCTCCACTGGCTACAAAGCCTGAATTTGTTTGTAAAGCGAGTGCTATTAAATAATCATCTGCCTCATCATTGGGGATATATCTTTTGAGTGGATAAGTAATGCTATAAAATACAGTTATGTTTTTTACAACTTTCAAGGCATACTTAATATTTACATTGAATTTTTTCAAGTGCGAATAGTTTAGTACTCTATTTAATTCTTCAAAAAGCTCTTCACAAGAAAAAATGACTAAATCATTATTATTAATAATGTCAACTAATCTCTGTTCAGTCTGAGCAATTAAATAACTGATCCAGATATTATTGTCCAGTACAAATCTATCTTTTCGCATTTACTTTCTGGCTTCATGTTTCCATTGATCAATTTCTTCCATTGTAGGCTGTTTTAGGCCTTTGACAGGATTGGAAGCGGGTTTTACGCCTTCCTTTTTCATCATCTTAACCCGTAGCTTCATAAGCAGGATTTGAAGTTCCATTTTATCAAGTTTTTTTGCTTCTTTCACTATTTCATTAATGGTTTTTTGCCTGGTTAATATTTCTGCCATTTTAAAAAATTGAGTGGTCTAATAATAGTTATTTAACCCGTTACTGTTATAACAAATTTACGTTTTTTGAGACAAACTGTGTATTAGCTAAATCCTCTTTTGTGGTGTTGTCCCGATTCTCTTATCTATCCACACACAATATAAATATATTTGCATGAATGCCTATCACTAATTTTGAAGAACAAAATTTATTTAATGAATCAAACCCAATAATTACCGATTGGGTAGAGGTGATTTTGCCTTTGGCCATTCCTAAAACTTATACTTATTCTGTTCCGAAAAAATTAGTGGGGAAGATACAAATTGGTTGCCGTGCAGAAGTTGTGTTCGGGAAAAATAAAAAATACGCGGGCATTATCAAATCAATCAGTAATGAAAAGCCGGCTTATGAAACAAAAGATATTATAAGTGTGATAGATGATGAGCCGGTCATTTATGCAAAGCAATTACAATTCTGGAAATGGATTAGTGAATATTATATGTGCAGCGAAGGAGAAGTGATGGCGGCTGCTTTGCCCACTCATTTAAAATTGAGCAGCGAAGCCATTTTAATTTATAATGAAGAATATGGCGATGATTTCAGCGCTCTTGATGATGATGAATATTTATTGGCGGAAGCATTACTTATTAAAAGGGAGTTAAAGATCATAGAAGTTCAGCAGGTTGCCAATATCATTCATGTGTATCCTTTGATCAAAAGATTAATTGAAAAAAAAGTTTGTTTTATCTGGGAATCCCTTTCTGATAAATACAAAGAAAAAAAAGAGAATTTTGTTTTGCTGAATCCTGAATTTTCGTCAGATGAAAAACTAAGTAAACTGATGGATGATTTCGGCAGGGCGACAAAACAGTTGGAATTATTATTAAGCTTTTTACATCTTTCCAAAACGGAAGGTGAAGTTTCTCAACCTCAACTTTTAAAAAAATCAGGTGCCAATGCGGCCCAATTAAAAGGATTAACTGATAAGAAAATTCTTATTATTCAGAGAAGAAGCACAGATCGTATCCATTCACTACCAAAAAAAATGGAAGTTAATTTTGAATTGAATGATTCCCAAAAAAAAGCACTTAGAGAAATTGATATTGCTTTTCAGAAAAAAGATGTTTGCCTTGTGCATGGAGTTACCAGCAGTGGAAAAACACAATTGTACATTAAGCAAATAGAAAAGTTTGTCAGCGAAGGAAAACAGGTGTTGTACCTTCTTCCAGAGATAACACTAACAGCGCAGATAATACGAAGATTACAAATTTATTTTGGGGGAAACATTTCGATCTATCATTCTAAATTTAATAATAATGAAAGAATAGAGATCTGGAATAAAATAAAAACCGGTGAATTAAAAATTATTCTCGGAGCGCGAAGCGCATTATTTCTTCCTTTCAAAAATCTGGGATTGATTGTGATTGACGAGGAACATGATCCGTCTTTTAAACAACAAGATCCTGCGCCACGCTATAATGCACGTGATGCAGCGGTTTTTTATGCATCACTTTTTAAAGCAAAAGTTTTGATGGGGAGTGCCACGCCTTCATTGGAAAGCTACTACAATGCACAAAAAAATAAATACGCTTTGGTAACACTTACTGAAAGATATGGAGGAACCGAATTGCCTGTAATCAGAATCATAGATACTAAAACTGTTGCTGCTTCTAAAAAAGGGAAAGTAATGATTTCACCGCAACTAAAAGCAGAAGTTGAAGTGAGTTTACAAAACGATAAGCAGGTGATTCTTTTTCAAAACCGGAGGGGATATGCGCCGTTTTTAATTTGTGGAACGTGTGGCTTTATTCCACAGTGTGAAAACTGTTCTGTTACATTAACGCTGCATAAATATTCTAATAAATTACATTGCCATTATTGCGGAAACACATATCCAAAGCTGACTACATGCCCTGCTTGCGGAAGCGTAAACTGGATGGAGAAAAATTTTGGAACAGAAAAAATTGAAGAAGAATTAACGCAGGATTTTCCGAATAATCGGGTAGCAAGAATGGATGTAGATGCGGTGAAGGGAAAGAATGCGCATGATACTTTAATCAAATTATTTGAGCAGCATCGCATTGATATTTTGGTAGGAACGCAAATGGTGGTGAAAGGGTTAGACTTTGAAAAAGTAAGCCTGGTTGGTATTCTTGATGCTGATGGATTATTGACTTTTGCTGATTTCAGGGTGAATGAAAGAGCCTTTCAGTTAATGGAACAGGTGAGCGGGAGAGCCGGCAGAAAACTGGAAAGAGGTCTGGTTCTTATCCAGGCGTCAAAAATAAATCATCCGGTATTATTGTTTGTGCAGCAGCATGATTATTCTAAATTTTACGATTATGAAATGGCTATGCGGAATCAGTTTTTTTATCCGCCATTTAGCAGGTTGATTCGTATTACATTAAAGCATACGCTTAAGGAGATTGTGATGGAAGCTGCCGACATTCTGGGAGATACGTTAAAAAAAGATTTCGCACAGGTAGTAGGACCTGCAGCGCCTGTTATCAATCGCGTCAGAAATATGTATTTGATGGAAATACTGATAAAATTGCAGCAGGATTCTTCCAAATTAAAGATTCAAAAAAAAGTGATCAGCAATCATATTGATTTATTAAAGGCACAAAAGAAATTCAGAAGCGTGGTAGTCATTGCTGATGTAGATCCCTTTTGAGACCTCATCCCAATCCCTGCCTGGTAACGTTATTCAGACAGGCCTCTCCATAAATGGAAAGGAAGTCCATTCACTAAATTGCAACCAGGAATTTCAATTATTCCTGCCCGACTGCGTCATTCAGGGGGTGTTTGTTTACCGGAGAAGATATTCTTTAAATCCTCCTTTGTTCGAAAAACTCCTATGGAGAAAGGTAAGGAAGCCTTACTCCCTTGCAAGATCCATAATCTCAGAATACCTGTAATAATGGACGCCTGTACTTTGGTGCTTACTTTCATTTACCATTGCTTTAGCAACGTTATTAGCGCCTATGGCCCTGTATTTTTCCAATGGTCCCAAAAGTAAAAATGAAAGCATGTCCATTACAGTTTGTAAAATGGTCTCGCCTGTACGGTTTTCTTTTCTGTTTCCGTTTAAAATGGATGGTTGAAAAATACTAAGGGTTGAGAATGGAAATTGCTTCAGTGCATTTTCTGTTTTGCCTTTTAATTGTAAATAGAAATTCGAGGAGTTTTTGTTGGCGCCTATTGCAGAAACTATGAGAAATTTTTTGAAATTCTTTGAAATACCTATTTTTGCTGCATTTACCGGTATATCAAAATCAATTTTAGCATACGCGTCCTTGTCGCCTTTTACTTTCTTTTTTGTTGTACCTATACAACAAAAAATTACATCACCCTCTCCAAATTTTTGTGAGTAATCTTCCGGATTATTAAAGTTTACAATCTCTTGTTGCAACTTTGGATGACCAACATTTATCTCTCTTCTGGCCAATACACGAACTGTTTTGAAATTATCATCTTTCAATAATTCTTTCAACACTAAATTGCCGGTTAATCCGGAAGCGCCTATAATTACTGCAGTAAGTTCATTCATATTTTGGTATTTTGCCGGTAATTTTAATTTATGTCAGTTTATCAAAATTATTCACTCAAAAAATATAACACATTTGGTATAGCAACAGTTGCAAAATATTTTGCAACCTTCTCTTCACCAGGTGAACTGGAAGAAGTCCTGAAAAGTAAGCAAAATATTTCATCAAAAATGATTTTGGGTGGTGGAAGTAATATTCTTTTTACAAAAGATTATAGCGGTATGATTTTAAAGAATGAAATTAAGGGAATGAATATTATTAAAGAAGATAATGAATATTTTTACATCAAAGTGGGCGCGGGTATAAAGTGGCACAGCTTTGTAATGTATTGCGTAAATAATAATTATGGTGGTGTAGAAAATCTTTCGCTCATTCCCGGAAATGTGGGCGCTTCTCCCATGCAAAATATTGGCGCCTATGGTGTAGAAATAAAGGATGTTTTTTTTGAACTGGAAGCCTTTCATCTTGACGAAAAAAAAATACAAAAATTTTCGGCGAAGGATTGTGAATTTGGATACCGGGAAAGTGTTTTCAAAAAGAAATATAAAGATCAATTTGCAATATTAAATGTTACGTATCGCCTTAAAAAGGATCCGGCTTTTAATATTTCTTATGGCGCCATTGCTGATGAATTAAAAAAAATGAAAGTCGAAAATCTGAGCATCAAATCTATATCTGACGCTATTATTAATATCCGGACTTCCAAATTGCCGGATCCCAATATTATCGGAAATGCCGGGAGCTTTTTTAAAAACCCAATTATCAGTAGCCGCCAATTACAGGAAATACAAAAACGTGAACTATTAACACACGAATTAAACTTTCCATTCTATAAAGTAGATGAAGAAAATTATAAGATTCCTGCGGGCTGGCTGATTGAACAATGCGGGTGGAAAGGATATAGAAAAGGAGACGCCGGTTGCTACGATAAACAGGCATTGGTATTGGTAAATTATGGAAATGCAACCGGAAAAGAAATTTATAATTTAAGTGAAGAAATAAAAATTTCTGTAAAAGAAAAATTTGGAATTGAATTGGAAAGAGAAGTGAATATTTTATGAGAGATATTAAGCGTTGCCAATAACTAATTATTTAGTTACAAATTTCCTTTTTTTTCTTACTTTTATCACCTAAAATATCTACTATGCGTACAAAAAACCTTTTGCTTTCGGCACTTTTATTTTGTGCTCTGCATACTTTTGGACAAAGCAACTTTATCTTTTCTCCTGAAAAACCAAAAGCGGGAGATGTTATTTCAGTAACTTATATTCCTTCGGGAACGATTGCCAATTCTACCTCACTACTAAATGCTATTGTTTATACACTCGGTAGCAAAGGACAAACAGCCAATGATCTAGATCTGAAAAAATCCGGAAACGATTATACAGGAACGGTGAAAACTGATACATCAGATAATTTTGTATTCTTTGGTTTTTCAGTAGATAACAATTTTGATAATAACTCAAACAAGGGCTTTTGGATTCAACTGTATGATGGAGACAACCTTAAGAAAGGTTCTGATTTAAGCCTTTTCGAATTTTATCAATATTATGATAGAAATGTTGGTATGGAGGCTGATAATGACAGGGCTCTTGAAGCTCTGGAAGATGAATTCAAAGTAAACCCTGATTCTAAAAAATCAAATCTCATTACCTATACGCGTTTGTATAACAGGGTTCACAAAGATGGAGTTTCTGAAATGATCCAGAAAGAAATCGAATCTGAAATCAAATCCGGCTTAAAAGATGAAGATGATTATACTACACTTCAAAATTTATATTCACTAGCCAATCTTCCTCAGCAGGCTAAATTGATCAATGATCTGAAAATGGATAAATTTCCTAACGGGAAATGGAAGATAAATGTGACTATACAGAATTACCTCAAAGAAAATGATCTTACCAAAAAAACGACTATACTGGATGATATTACTGAAAAAATTAAAAATGATGCCGACTGGAAGTATCTTCAACTTTCTTTATCTTATTTCCAAAGCTCTTTGATAAATTCTTACCAGGAAAAACAGGATTGGACAGGAATGGACAATGCCATTAAAAAATATGATATTAAAGGGACTGAACTTGCCGGCATTTATAACAATACTGCCTGGGAAATTCAAAAGACAGATAAAAATTTAGATGTGGCTGAAAAAATGGCTGCCACTGCTGTGGACATCGCAAAGAAAGAATGGAAAAATCCTACTGAAAAAAAACCTGGTTATCTTTCTGAATCGCAATATGATAAATCGCGTGAAAATTCTTATGGGCTGTATGCTGATACGTATGCTATGGTTTTATACAAATTAGGCGATTATAAAAAAGGATTCCCTTATACCCGGGAATCTGCAATAAAAATTGAAAAAGGAACCAGTGCTGATGAAAATAATACTTACGCGTTACTCGCAGAAAAAGTTTTATCACCCAAAAAATATGTAAAGCAGTTAGAACAATTTGTAAAAGATGGCAAATCAACTTCTGACATAAAAGAAATTTTGAAACGCGCCTACATCAAAAAACATCATTCAGAAAAAGGTTATGATGATTATATGACTGCGCTTGAAAAAGACAGTTACCTGAAAATGGTAGCCGATTTAAAAAAAGAAATTCTCGATGATACTGCACCCTCTTTCACTCTTACAGATCTCAAAGGCGACAAAGTAAACATTCAGGATCTGAAAAACAAAATCGTTGTTGTTGATTTTTGGGCTACATGGTGCGGACCATGCAAAGCATCATTTCCGGGAATGCAAAAGATGGTAACCAAATATAAAGATGATCCGGATGTGAAATTTGTATTTGTTGATACCTGGGAAACTGCAGATAAAAAAGAAAAAAATGCCACAGATTTTATTGCTGCCAATAAATATGATTTCCACGTATTGATGGATAATGACAGTAAAGTAGTAGAACAATTTAAAGTCTCCGGCATTCCTACAAAATTTGTAATTGATAAAAGCGGAATTATTCGTTTTAAAGCTATCGGCTTCGATGGCAGTGATGACAAATTAGTAACGGAACTTTCCACAATGATTGATATGGCAAAGACTATGTAAAATCGTATCAGGGATCTTTCTTATTAACTGACAGCTAATACAAGTTAGCAAGCTTATCCGGAACAAAAATTTCCTGTTTGATTGCAGATTTCAATAGAAGTTTTACTTCTAAAATTTACTTAAGGCAATCGTTTAACTTAACAATTTCCTTCTCCAAATGCAGCGTTTTTATCTGTTGAAATGTCTATTATTATGATAATTTGTACAATCATTCGCCATTCAAACAGGAAACGGTTCGGGAAGCCTTGGCTTTACATCCTGTTTGAAAGTCGGTTGGCTTTTAAAATAACAGGAACTATTATCGTCTTAATTTGGATATCTTTCTTGATTAATTAAATATGAGAAAAATTGCGCTCCATCCCTGGAGCGCTTTTTTTTGATGTCATCGTGTCAGCTAAAAATGAATGGCACTTATTTTGCCAAATGGACAAAAAAAGTTTTATGCAAAAAGGAAATATAAGAGTACAAACGGAAAATATTTTTCCAATTATTAAAAAATTTTTATACAGCGATCATGAAATTTTTATTCGTGAGCTGGTAAGTAATGCCGTAGATGCTACCCAAAAATTGAAAACTTTAGCCTCTAATGGTGAAGTAAAAGGAGATATGGGTAATACGGATATTCATGTAAAGATTGATAAAGATAAAAAGACCTTGACCATTTCTGATAAAGGTGTAGGAATGACAGAAGAAGAAGTGGATAAATACATCAACCAGGTGGCTTTTAGCGGAGCTGAGGAATTTTTGGAAAAATATAAAGGGAAGAATGAAGCCAATATCATCGGGCATTTTGGGCTTGGATTTTATTCTTCTTTTATGGTAAGTGACAAGGTAGAGATCAATACAAAAAGTTACCAGGAAGATTCCAAAGGTGTAAAGTGGGAATGTGATGGAAGTCCGGAATATTCTTTTGAAGAAACTAAAAAGAAAAAACGAGGAACAGATATTGTTCTTTTCATTAATGAGGAAAGCAAAGAATTTTTAGAGCCTGAAAGAATTCGTCACATGCTTGAAAAATTCTGTAGATTTTTACCGGTACCTATTTTCTTTGAGGACAAGCAAATCAATAATCCAGCTCCGGCATGGACCAAAAAACCATCTGAACTCACAGACAAAGATTACCAGGATTTTTATAAAGAATTATACCCTTTTAGTGAAGCACCTTTATTCTGGATTCATTTGAATGTTGATTATCCTTTTAATCTGACAGGAATTCTTTATTTCCCTAAAGTAAAAAACAGTTTTGAGGTTCAGAAAGATAAAATACAATTATACAGCAACCAGGTTTTTGTAACTGATGAAGTGAAGGACATCGTTCCCGAATTTTTAATGCTTCTCCATGGGGTTATTGACAGTCCCGATATTCCTCTGAACGTGAGCAGAAGCTATTTACAGGGCGATCCGAATGTAAAAAAGATTGGTTCTTATATCACTAAAAAAGTAGCTGATAAATTAGATGAATTATTTAAAGAAGACAGGAAATCATTTGAAGAAAAATGGCAAAGCCTCGGTCTTTTTGTAAAATACGGGATGATAACCGATGATAAATTTTTGGAGAAAGCCAATAAGTTTAATTTGTTTGAAGATGAGACTGGTGGGAAATTTTACACCCTGGAAGAATACAGGACAGAAACCGAAGCTTTACAGAAAAATAAAGATGGGAAATTAGTAATGCTATACACTACCGATCCGGTGCAGCAAAATATTTTTATAAAAGCTGCCGAGCAGAAGGGATATAAAGTGGTAAAGCTGGAAACCATTGTGGATGCTGCATTTATCAATAATATGGAGATGAAATGGAATGATGTACAGTTTGTAAGAGTAGATGCAGATATTACAGAAAACCTGATTGATAAAAATGAAAATGCAGAAAGCGTTTTAAGTAAAGACGAAGAGGAAAAACTGAAAGAATTGTTTAAAGTAGAAGTTCCGGATTTGCATACAAACGTTGAAATAAAAGGTTTATCTGCAGAATCTGCACCTGTTATTGCAACTCGTCCGGAGTTTATGAGAAGGATGAAAGATATGGCGATGAGCGGAGGAGGAGGAATGGGAAGTTTTTATGGGAATATGCCAGAGGAAGTTACGCTTACAGTAAATGGCAATCATCCGATTTATCAAACTATTTTGAAGGAAGAGAATAAAGAACAACAGGAAAAACTGGCAAAGAATTTAACCGACCTTGCTTTGCTTTCGCAGGGATTACTAAAGGGAAATGAATTGACTTCTTTTATCACCAGGAATGTAGAAATGATGGAGGGTAAACCGAAGAGCAGGATAATAACTGAGATATAAATTTTCTAAAATAAATTTTTTAAAACCAGTCCTTTAAAAAGGACTGGTTTTTTTGTTTATATTATTTTAGATGTATTGAAAACAGAAATCAGGAATATTTATTTGCCTGCCTACGGCAGGTAGGTTTGCTGGAAAAAAATGTTTTCAAGGAAAAAGTAGTGTATTTCATTACATTTGTTACTGATTCAGAAAATTAATTTCAGAGTTCATTTAAAATTAAAATATTCATCATGAAATTCTCAAAAACAAAATACGGAATTGCATTTTTATTAATTTTTTATTTATTCCTTTCAAATTCTGCATATACCCAATCATCACGTTTTTCTGTAAATCAATATATAAATAATGGCGATACACTACGTTATCGGCAACTTTATCCTGATTATGATACCATGCGCAAATATCCGCTCGTGATTTTTTTGCATGGATCTGGTGAAAGAGGCAATGACAATGAATCTCAGTTGAAATGGGGTGTAATGAATTTTGCAACAGACCAGGCAATGATAGCGCATCCGGCAATTGTGATAGCCCCACAATGCCCTGAACATATGCAGTGGGGGAATTTTTCACGAGGGAAAGGAACGCAACTAACTCTCCAGTCAGTTCCCACTAAACCGATGGAACTTTTAATGGAATTGATTCATCAGGCTATCAAAAATTTGCCGGTTGATACTAATCGCATTTACATCACAGGGCTTTCTATGGGCGGCTTTGGTACTTATGATGCTATTGAAAGGTACCCTCATTTATTTGCAGCAGCAGTGCCGGTATGTGGCGGTGGCGATGTGTCGAGAGCGACATCAATTGCACGCATTCCTTTGTGGATTTTTCTTGGTGCAGAAGATGCAGCGGTAAATCCTCTTTTTTCTCTGAATATGCTGGAAGCATTGACCAAAGCCGGTGCTCATCCGGGGTTTACACAATATCCGGAAGTGGGGCATTTTTCCTGGCTCGGTGCATACAGCGATCCTTTTATGATGGAATGGTTGTTCAGACAACACAAATAAAAAATAGAAATCCTGAATATTTGTTTGTTTACTGTAGTTGATTTTTGAAAATTATTTTTTTGAAAGTAATTCTTTGATGCTCTCTCTCTTTTGTTTTGATATAGGAAGTCTCATATTATCTTTCAGTAAAAGATACCCTCCATCTTCTTTGACGAGGCTCACTATATATTTTTTATTTACAAGGTGTGACTGGTGGCAGCGAATGAAATTATAATCCTGAAGGAGGTCTTCATAGAAGTAAATTGGTTTGGAAACCAATAATTTTTCTCCGGAAGAAAAGTAAAAGGTGGTATAATTATTTGATGATTCGCACCTCACAATATCGGAAGGGTTGACATATTTTATTTCCTGGGCCGAAGGCAAAGCTATACGGTGCTCCTGTTGATTATTTTTTAATAATTGGATTAAGTTTTCTAATTGCAGGTTTTGATTTCTTTTCGCTTTTTTTTCAACTACTTTTTTTACTGCTGTTTTTAATTCTTCAATATTGATTGGTTTTAATAAATAATCTATAGCCGCAAACTTTACAGCCTGTATCCCATACTTATCAAAAGCGGTAACAAAAATTACTTCGAAGGAATAATCCTGAAGAGATTGTAAAAGTTCAAAACCATTTTTAACTGGCATTTGGATATCCAGGAAAACAAGATCTGGTTTATTTTTTAAAATAATTTTTTCTCCTTCTTCAGCATTGGAACCAGATGCGGAAATAATTATTTCAGTGCAATGAACTTTAAGCAATTGACTGAGATTAGAAATGTTAATTGGTTCATCGTCAATAATTACTGTATTGATCATATTTTAATTTTCATTCTTAAAAATTATTTGTACAATAGTTTCATTATTCATACGAAACATTTTCCTTTCGAAGTGTTGCCCTTTGATTTTATTCAGTAATAATATTCTTTCATCTGTTAATTTTAATCCGTAACCATTAGAATTATTTTTACCAGGAAATCCTTTTCCATTATCTTTTACTTCAGCGATTAAATTATTCTCGTTTAAATAAAAACGAATATTCACTTTGCCTTTTTCCCTTAATCCAGAAACACCATGCTTTACTGCGTTTTCTATTAAAGGCTGTAATAGTAAAGAAGGAATTTCAATTTCGTTGATATTAATATTGCTGTCTGTTGTAATCGTATAATTAAATTGAAAACGTAATTGCTCCATTTTTAAATAAGATTCTAATAGTTCTGTTTCTTTTTCAAGGCTATGAGATAATTTATCGTTTTCGGTCAATGTATTGCGCATCAAATTACTAAATTCAGAAAGATAAAGGTTTGCAGATTCTATTTTATTTGTATTAACTAATCCCTGAATAGAACTAAGGGAATTGAAAATAAAATGTGGATTTAATTGAGAGCGAATAGATTTCAATTCTAACATAGATTTCTCTGTTTTTTCCCGCTGCTTTATTAATTGAGTCCTTTTTGTTTTTCTATAAAAATAAAATATTAATAGAAATAATATTGCTATGAAAAGAAGTGCGTCAAATATTTTTGCTATTGTTGTTTGCCACCAATGTGGCTTAACATGAAATGTATATTTATTTACTGATTCTTGCTGAAATTTATATCTTAACAATAAAGTGTAATCATTGTTTGGTTGCACCTCTATTGGCAATGAAGCCATACCTGAAATTGAAATCCAAGCTGTATCTGTTGAATTATTACTTATAAGGCAATATTCAATTTCTGAAATGTTTGCAAATGGATGTTTGTATGGAAACAATAATAATTTTCCATCATCCGCTTCAATGGTAAAGTTTTTTTTTAATAGAATTCCATTGGGATTTCCCCCAAAAATATTTTCCTTTTTGTCAATAGAGTAAACAGATGAAAGGTCTGGCGAGACGGCAACCCTGGTAATATTGTACCTGTCAATCATCCAGTTATTTTTCGTGTTCTTAATTTCGATTAATAATTGGTCGTTGATATGTAAGGTCGTATCACAAATGTCGTAACCGTAATAATAACCCAAAATGCTGCCCCGGACGCCAGCGTTATTAATTTTTTCAGATGCTTTACAAATTCGTTTGGGGAAACTCTTTAATATTTTCCAATCAAACAAAAGTTTACCATTGATAGATATTTTTATTGCTGTTGAGTTAAAATAAAAATCAACAACTGGAAATTTCCCAATTTGGACGGTTATCCAATAATCAGGATCAAGAGGAGTAATTTCTGCGGAATCCCTGTCTTTCCCTCGCCCTATTATTAAATGCGAAAACAAATTAACTTTTATATTTTTATCAGTAACCTTAATATCATTAAAAGGATTGACAGTTGTGGTATCCGGCATTCCGGGATGAAAATTATGATATACAGAATCTTTTACGTGGTTATTTTCTATTTCAATACTTGTTGAATATCCACTAATTACGTAACCTCCACCCAGAAGTTTTGTAGGCAATCTATTATTGAGGAAATCTTCCGGATGATTCTCTTTGAATTTCGCAAATTCAATACTGTCTTTGAGTTTTTGTTCTTTAGTTAAATGTGGTGGATTGTTCGATTGGTTTTTGTTTGTTTTATTGTTTTGTGCATATACACCAATGAAACAAAGAGTAAAGAGAAGCACACAAAAATTGATTTTCTTCTTCATAATTTTTTTCTGCAAACTTCTATGCTGCAATGTTTAGTTTAAATAGTAAATGTGAATTTATACTTTCTCACTGTGAATTTATTCTTGTTCAATTTCTTTTGATAAAATACTAAATTCCAGGTATTGCATTTTCTTTAAATAGTATTCCTCTTCGAAACCGGCACTTAAAAAAATTTCTTTGTGTAAAGGATTGATATAAACAACAAATACTTTTCTTGGTTTTTGCCTTAGCGAAAAAAGAATATTTTTTACAACCTGCAGCATCACTACATCATCAAAAGGATTAAAGAAAAAGAAAACATTGTCGTCATTTTTAATTGCATAGTTTACTACATCATCACAAAGAATTTTAAAATTTGCTGAAGGGAAAAATGGTTTTATTTTTTCAATATTCATTTCTGCTTCCGCACATAATGCTTCAGAAAAGTCAATCCCGGAAATACTTTTAAAGCCATAATGCGCAGCAACAACCATGATTCTTCCTTTGCCCGATCCAAAGTCTATAAGACTATTTGCATTTTCATTTTCAAGGAACTCAAATGCTCTTTCGATCAAATAATAATTAGTTCCCTGGTAAATAGAGGTGTGAGTTAAATTGGCGCTTTCAATTTTTTCATGGTGCAGGTTATCAATTTTTGTAGTATTGATATTATATTTTTTTTCACCTTTTATTTCATGGTAAACGGTAAAGAAAGCAAGCCTTAAATTCCAGTTTCTAGCAATGAAATAAAAATATTTTAAGTAATAAAAGGAGTTCAAGATTGAATTATTAAATGGTTATTATGCTGCAATGGCAGCAAGACTATACTTATTTTATAGTTGAAGCAGTAAACAAATAAATAATGCATTTTTCTTATTAACCTAATTGACCTTTTAACCATTCAACTCAGAAATCCTCAAATCAATCACTTTTAACTGAAGACTCGTTTCGCCGTTCCACACGTTTTCATCAATAGTGTAAACAATGTCAATCGGTTTATTCATTTGTAACAAGGAAAATTTTTCAGCAAGATTAAACCCTATCCCGGTTAGAGTAATGTTTTTGTTTTTTACTACAAAACGAATGTGTTGTTCTTTTACAATTTTTGTCCATTCAGTATTTCGTACTTTTTTTGTAATAAACACCGGGCGCAGGTTTTCCGGCCCATAAGGTTCCATTTGTTCCACTATTTTATAAAAGCCTTTATTGATATCATTAAAATTGATTTCAGCATTTATGATGAGTTCAGGTGTAAGCAAACATGGATCAATTGTAGACGATACTACTTCTTCGAATTTTTTACTGAAAGCAGTTACATTTTCAGGAAACATAGACATTCCTGCTGCGGCAAAATGGCCACCATAGCCTATCAAATGTTCGCGACAAGCATGTATCGCTTCATATAAATTAAACCCCGGAACACTACGCGCACTTCCTCCCACAACATTTTCGCCAAGAGTAAGTACCACTGTGGGGCGATAATAATTTTCTATTAGCCTGCTGGCAACGATTCCCACAACTCCCTTGTGCCAGTGAGATTGAAATACCACTGTAGTTTTCCTTGCCAGCATTTCCGGATCGTTTGCTATCATGGATAATGCTTCTTCCGTAATGGTTGAATCGGCGTCTTTTCTATCTGTATTATCGCTATGAAGCATTTCTGCATATTCCTTTGCTTTGGCAAAATCATCTTCAATGAACATCTTCACTGCTTTGGAGGCATCATCCATACGTCCGGCTGCATTCACCCGTGGAGCAATTATAAAGACCACATTATTTATTGAATATTTTTTTTGAATACTGCTCAATTCGATAAGCGCTTTTATACCCGCACAGGGAGTAGTATTGAGCTTTTGTAGCCCATAAAAAGCGAGAATCCTGTTTTCGCCTGTAATAGGCACAATGTCTGCGCCAATTGCAGTTACCACCAGGTCCAGGTAACACAGATATTCATTTTCGTTCAGGCCTAGCCGTTGTGAGATCGCTGTGATTAATTTAAAACCTATCCCACAACCACAAAGTTCTTTGTATGGATAGGTACAATCACTTTGTTTTGGATTTAAAATAGCAATAGCCGGTGGTATTTCTCCATCCGGAAGATGATGGTCACACACAATAAAATCAATACCTAACGTAGCAGCATACCTGATAAGTTCGACAGATTTTATTCCGCAATCGAGAGAAACGATCAGGTCAAAATTATTTTCTTTTGCAAAATCAATCCCCTGTTTGCTTACACCATAACCTTCCCTGTAACGGTGAGGAATGTAAAAGTCAATTTTATCTTCAATATATATTTTTTTAAGAAACCGATAAATGAGGGCAACCGAGGTAGTTCCATCTACATCGTAATCGCCGAATACAAGAATTTTCTGATTATTTTTTACAGCGGATAAAATTCTTTCAACTGCTTTATTCATATCCTTCATCAAAAAAGGATCATGTAGCTGGGATAGTTGGGGCCTGAAATAATCTTTTGCTTTTTCAAAAGTGTCAATTCCTCTTTGAACAAGTATGTTACATAAGGATTGGTTTATTTTTAAAGATTGCTGTAAATCCTTTAGTTTTCCCTGATCAGCCACACATATTTTCCATCTTTTTTCCATACTAAATAATTTGCTAATGCTCCAATTAGCGATTGGGCAATTGAATTCACGTAAATTAATAAACTTTTAGAAGCTTTCGTTGAATTTTGCAGGTTGAATTTTGAGTTTTCAAATTGGTAAATCAGCACACTCGCAAAACAGCTAATTAAAATTAATATTTCCTGTCAGTAGTATATCTTACCAGTTCTTCAAGACCGTCTCTTATTTCACTTTTGGGAAACTCAAACAGTATTTCTAGTGCTTCATCACGGTATTGAACCATTTTTTTAGTTGCATAATCTATTCCTCCGGCTTCTATTACTTTTTGCAATACATATTTAATCTTGTCAGGGTTTTTATTTTCATTTTTTATTATGTAGATAACTTTTCTTTTTTCCTGCGGGTTTAAATTGTTAAGTGTATATATAAGAGGTAAGGTTAATTTCTTTTCTTTCAGATCATTTCCAGTTGGTTTGCCAATATCATCATTTCCATAATCAAAAAGATCATCCTTTATCTGGAAAGCAATTCCGGTCTTTTCACCAAAAAGTTTCATTTTATTAGTAAGTACTTCATCATTACTTGTGCTCCAGGCGCCTACAGCACAAGCTGATGAAAGTAAAGATGCCGTTTTACTTCTGATGATTTCAAAATAAATATCTTCTTTTAAATTTAATTTACGCGCTTTTTCAATTTGCAATAATTCACCCTCACTCATTTGTTTCACGGCTTCAGACAATATATGGAGATGTTTAAAATCTCCGGCTTCAGTAGATAGAAGTAATCCTTTTGAAAGAAGATAATCTCCTACTAATACAGCGATCTTATTTTTCCATAAGGCATTTACCGAAAAAAACCCCCTTCTTTCTAAAGATTCATCTACCACATCGTCGTGCACCAGGGTAGCAGTATGCAATAATTCTACTAATGCGGCTGCACGATAGGTAGATTCATTAATGGTTCCATGAAGTTTGGCGCTTAAAAAAACAAACATCGGCCTGAGTTGTTTCCCTTTCCTTTTAATAATATATTTCATTATCCTATCGAGCAAAGGGGTTTGGCTTTTCACAGATTGTGCAAATTTTTGCTCAAAAGTGGCCAGTTCAGCTGCGATAAGATTTTTTGAGAATTTCATTTCTTAAGTAAAATGGCAATTTAAGCCAGAAACCAATATTTAGGAGATTATCAGTTAAAATTTTTAAAAAAGAAATAAATAAAACGTTATTATTTTGGAGTTAAAATTATTAACTTAAATAAAATAAAATTTATTTTGGTTCGTTTGTTGATGACATTCTCCTTAAGTTTTCAAATAAGTAAGAATATATAAATGGCTCAAAATCCAAGTGAATACTAAAAAAAATTTGAATTTTGAGTTTCCTTTGATATTTTTGCGCAATCAAAAAGTTTATTTAAGAAATCATTAATCAAAAAGTTATGTCAAGCAAAAAGTTTAAATTATTGTTAATGGGAATTTTTTCCCTCTTATCCCTTGGCGTTTTCGCCCAGGATACTGGTGTCTATAATATATATGACTCCAGTGTCATTTCCTCTAAGGGAAAAGCACAACAAAATGAGTTTATGAATAACACCTACGATTTTCCGGCGAAACCTCGTAGTGAAACAGAAATAGGAATTTCCGGAGGCATGTATTCAGTAAGCGGCGATGTTCCCTCTGTATTGCCTACCGGCGGCTTTGGTTTGCATATCCGGAAGGCGCTTGGATATGTTTTCTCTTTGAGATTGCAATATACAAATGGAGTTGCCAAAGGTTTGGATTGGAAACCATCTGTTGGTTATGCCAATAACACTGCATGGAACGCCAATTATGCGGCTCCAACGCCTGTTTATTATAATTATCGTTCTCATATTCAGGACCTTTCTTTAGAAGGACTATTTACCTTAAATAATATACGTTTTCATAAACAAAAGACCGGGATGGTTCTTTACGGCGGTGTAGGCTTTGGCGGTACTATTTATAAAACAATGGTAAATGCATTGAATGGTTCTACTCCTTATAATTTTTCTCAAATAACCCAATCCGGTTACTCCAGCAGAAAAGATATTCGTAAAGCATTAAAATCCATGATGGATAATAGCTATGAGACCCCCGCCCAAAATAATGATCAAAACGAACCAAAATTATTTGGACAGAGTTTCAGGCCTTCTGCTTCATTGATTGCTGGCGTTTCTTTCAAATTAAGCAAAAGAGTAAATCTTGCTCTTGAGGACAAGTTTACTATTGTTAAAGATGATTTGCTTGATGGTCAGGAGTGGCAGGAACGCCCCGTATCTGACCCTGTTTTGACAGGGAACTACGATTCTTACAACTATGCTTCAGTAGGGCTGAACTTTAACTTAGGTTCGAAAGCTGTTGAACCTCTTTGGTGGATCAACCCTCTTGATTATGCATATAGCGAAATCAATGCTCCTAAGCACATGAAATTACCAACACCAGTTTTGCCCGATGCTGATGGTGATGGTGTTACTGATCAATTTGATAAATGTCCGAATACACCTGCAGGAGTTGCTGTTGATGTACATGGTTGTCCTTTGGATACTGATGGTGATGGTGTTCCAGACTACAAGGATAAAGAGTTGATTACTCCTACATATTGTCAACCGGTGGATGCTGATGGTGTGGGTAAATGCCCTGAACCTGATTGTTGCAGAAACATAAGAGATTCTATGGCAGTAGCAAGTCAGTGCAACATAGGAGACCTTCCAAGTATTTCTTTCAGAAACAGGAGTATCAGCATTAGCAATGATGCAAAAGCAATGTTGGCAACTGTCGCTTCAAAATTGAAAAACAGTCCTTCATGCTCAATAACAGTAACTGGTTATCCTGCAGCTTCTAAAGCTTCTCAGGCTCTTTGCAACAAGAGAGTAGATGCTATCAAGACTTACTTAACAGAAAAAGAAGGTATCAGTGCAGACCGTATTACTACTAATTGTGAAGTAGGTGGTGGTGATGTAAACACTGTGGATATTAAAACAAATTAAAAGATACACTTTTTGCTCAATGATAAACCCTCCCCATCTTTTCGGGGAGGGTTTTTTTATATCAAAAGATTAACTATGCCGATTTTTTTACCAAATATTTTATATGCATTTTTGTTTAAAATAACTTAAATTTGCGGCTCTTTATGAAAATATTTTTTGCTTTATTGTTGCCATTCCTGATGCTTTCCAGTTGTAGTAATCAGTTTAACAAAATCCTAAAAAGTACTGATTATGAATACAAGTTCAAAAAAGCAGACGAGTATTATGCTAATAAAAACTATAGAAATGCTGAACAGTTGTACCAGGAATTATTCCCTGTTTTTAAAGGGTCAGATAAATTTGAAGAATTGTATTATAAATATGCCTACTGTTCTTACTATCAAAAGAATTATTTAGATGCCGAAAATCTTTTTAAAAGTTACCTCGGCGTTTTTCCTAACAGTAGTAAGGCAGAAGAGATCGCTTATATGCATGCATACACGTTTTATAAACAATCACCAAACGTAGAATTAGATCAAACAAACACTATTAAATCTATAGGGATGATGCAGGGATTTATTAACTCTTATCCTAATTCGACAAGAGATACTGCAGCCAATCAAATAATTACGAAGTGCAGGGACAAACTGGAGGAGAAAGATTATCTCGCTGCCAAATTATATTATAATCTTCAATTGTATCAGGCTGCGGGGATATACTTTTCAAATCTGTTGCTTAATTATCCTGAATCTCCTAAAGGTGATCAATATATGCTGATGGTAGTGAAATCATATTATGCCTATGCTAATACGAGCATATTTATGAAACAGGAGGAAAGATATGGTAAAGTAACCTCTGAATATTATGATTTCGCAGATCGCTTTCCTGATAGTAAATTATTAAAAGAAGCAGAGAATTATAAAAATCTTAGTCAAAATAATATTAAAAAAATACAAGATGAGCAAATTAAGACGCCAGCAAAACTCTAATACCAGTAACGTAGTAGAAACTCAAAACCTTATTGACGTAAAAGAGAAAACCGGGAATTTATATGAATCCATTTCGGTGATTGCAAAAAGAGCCAATCAGATCAATATTGCAATCAAAGAAGAATTGCATAATAAACTGGAAGAATTCGCCAGCCATACCGACAGCCTTGAAGAAATTCATGAAAACAAAGAGCAGATTGAAATTTCCCGCGCTTACGAAAGAATTCCTAATCCTGCGCTTTTAGCTACAGCAGAATTTATGGAAAATAAAATCTATTTTCGTAGAAACGAGGATACTCTTTTTGATTAAATTTTACCGGATAATTTATTGAATTTATATTGGCGACTTAGTTCGCCTTTTTTAATTTATGCCGGTTTCTGTTCCTTTTAGGTTTTCTTAGTGAGTATTTCTGCAAAAAAATCATACTACTACATTAGCGTGGCTCAGCATGAAAGCAATAATTTTATCATTTGACAATGCTTCCTGGTGGTATTGTTCATAAACAATATTTGTGTGCTCTGTTTCACCAATTTTGTGATCAGGCAACTGGTGAAATATGAAACGTACAGGAGCCGTACGCTCCCTGTTATTCGGCGAATCTGCATTCATAAGCTTCCACGAATTTCTAAAAGATTCTCCTAAAGCAACGATATCTGTTTTGCTGTTGATCAATACCACCATATCTTCAGTTGCAATATGATTAATGATCTGCCCGATCTCCCACTGAAGGCCTGCCCTTTCTTTTGTATAGTCGCAGGCATCAATTATGGAAAAATCTGTTTTAGCAAATAACAATGAAACGCATTGTTGCCATATAGCATCTGTACAATAAAAAACATTAGAAGGATATGCACCGTCAAAATAATTTTCAGTCATTAAGCCTTTCGTTTTAGGAGGTAAAGGCCGCAGAGAAACTTTGCCCATTGCATCCGCTAATTTATCCGGAGTAGTGAGCAAAAGTCGTTGCATTATTTTTTTTATTGAAAACATTTTCCAGAATTTGGAAAAGCTTATGTCTTGAGGAGAGCCAAGAAAAAAAACGGAACCGTGTCTTTGAAAACCGCCACTTGTTTTATTTATCAGCGAACCTGTAGAGTAGAAATTGAAAAAGTAAAAAATGCTTAAAGGTTTAAGATTAAAAATATTTTTTTCTTCAGTAAGATTTTTGTTTAATGAGTACGAATGATCCGGCAATTCATTTTGCTCATAAACATCCAGTTGAAAAGCAGGAATTTTAAATGTTATTGCCGTTTGGGAAGTAACATTAGTGCCTTTTTCTATTTCATTTAATTTTTGTTGTGAAGGGCTGCTCTTTGAGTTCATCGCCGCCGCTACTCTCCGTTGTATAATTGTTTGAATAAAACTCAATATAATTACAAGTGTAAATAAGGCGCCAAAAATGAGCGTGACCAGGCTTGAAGAAAAATAACCTACAACAAAGAGAAACAAACCTGCTCCAAAAAATAAAAGAAAGGAAATATATTTATTCTTTATCTCCTTCCCTTCTTCCTGTTTCGCTTGTTGTATTGTAAGATGGGATTGAGATACCGGTGTAATTGTATCACTTTCGTAAAATGTTGTCATGGATTTTTTTTATAAAGTTAAGTAGCTGTAACTCTCTTTTAAATGCTTCCCCGAATAAAAATCACTGATATTTCTTAGTTTACTGTTTTCTAAAACTATTTGAAAAATAATGCCATTTGTCATAATCAAATTGAGCCACAAACTGCCAAGAAATATTTTATTCACCTATAAATAGTTTGGAAGAAAATATAAATTTAAGGATTTACCTTTCCTCTTTTAAACCAAACATCTATTTTTTACAATTTTAAGCAGAATTAAAATACCACAATAAAGCACCTTTATTAATGAATAAGTATTTCAAAATTTCGATATTCTTTTTCATCCTGTTTTTTATTTCATCCACAGATACATCAGCTCAATTATGCCAGGGAAGCCTGGGTGATCCTGTGGTTGACATTACTTTTGGTGCCGGATCTAATCCTGGCTCCCCTTTGAGCGCCGGAACTACTAATTATACTTACGTTACGGATGGATGCCCGGAGGATGGATATTATACAATTGCTAATTCCGTCACCAATTGTTTTGGTGGTACATGGTATCCTACAACAGATCATACAGGTAATGCAAACGGATATATGATGGTAGTGAACGCGTCTTATAACCCTGGCGATTTTTTTGTAAAACAGGTAGATAACCTTTGCCCGAATACAACTTACCAATTTGCAGCCTGGATATTCAATCTACTTACAACCTTTGCATGCAATGGTGTGGGTATCAAACCAAATATTACTTTTAATATTGAAACTACTTCCGGAACGGTTTTGGGCACTTATTCCACAGGGGATATTCCTGAAGACCTGGGCTGGCAACAATATGGATTATTTTTTACTACTACTTCTGGCGAAAGTTCGGTGATATTAAGAATGACCAATAATGCTCCCGGAGGCTGTGGTAATGATCTGTTGCTTGATGATATTACTTTTCGTGCCTGCGGCCCTTTAGTTACAGCTAATATTAACGGCTCATTGGATTCTGTAGATGTTTGTACCGGGGATAGTTCAGTATTTACAATCCAGGCAGATGTTTCTGCCGGTTATTCTGATCCGGCTTATCAATGGCAGGTAAGTACGGATAGTGGTGCTTCCTACACCAATCTTGTTGGAGATACCAACAAAATATTTGTTAGGCCTGCCACCAATATTCCGGCAAGATATCTTTACAGGTTGGCGGTTTCCCAACGTCAGAATATGGGTGTTTCTTCCTGTTCTATTTTTTCAAATGTAGTAGCAGTGGGTGTTAATAAATATCCCGTCGTTGATGCATTTGCTACAGGTCATTGCACTGGCGACACATTACATTTAATGGCAAATGGTGGTGTTCTGTTTTCGTGGAATGGGCCATTGGGTTTTTCGAGCAATGATCAAAATCCTTTTATTCCAGCGGTAAGCTTAGGTAATAATGGCAATTATTATGTATCGGTAACTTCTGCCAAAGGATGTGTTAGTAAAGATTCAGTGGCTACCTCATTATTCCTGAAGCCCACTATAGATGCGGGAAATGACCAGGAAATATGCGCGGGATCATCAGTGCAGTTAAATAGTACTGGAAGCAATAATATCACATCTTATCAATGGTCGCCGCCTGAGGGCCTTTCAAATACGGCAATTCCCAATCCAATCGCGTCTCCTGGTGAGAGTACTTTGTATGTTGTTGCCGTAACCAATAATGATTGCGAAGTATCCGATTCTGTTTTGGTAACGGTCAATGAAAATCCAGTCGCTAATGCAGGTCCGGATAAAGTAATCATCAAAGGCCAGTCTGCTACACTTGATGGTTCAGCAGGCGGCACGGATGTTACTTATTTGTGGACACCTGATATAAATATTTCCGGTATTTCTACGCTCGCTCCAATTGCCAATCCCGATACTAATCAAATATATACATTGAATGTATATTCTAATAAAGGATGCAAAACGGCAACTGATAGTGTACAGGTAAAAGTGTATCAGCAACTGTATATTCCAAACGCATTCACGCCCAACGGAGATGGGATCAACGATACATGGTTAATAGAAACCCTGCAGGCTTATCCAGGCGCAGAAGTAAAAGTTTTTAACCGATACGGTCAAATAGTTTTCGATAATAATGGTAGAAATATTTCGTGGGATGGAACTTTTAAAGGGGAGCCACAACAGGCTGGAGCGTATGTTTACCTGATTGATCTAAAAAATAATACACCGGTAATAAAAGGGATTGTGTATATTATTTTATAAGATGAAACGCTTACAGTAAACCAATAATAAACCGGAATTCCTATTCCCTAAAAAATATAACAGAAAGGCTTAGACGAAAAAAATGGTATTTTAATATTCCTGATTATTTAAAAGAAATTCTACATAATTCAATAATGTTTGGTGGTAAATATAATAAGCATTTGAAAAAAGTTATTGATTGACAGGTATCCCATTAATCTTATTTTTACACATAAAATTAAGTGAGATCAAAAAAAGTTTAGCATAAAAAACTCTCTTCTTTTTAAAAAATTAAAATAAAAACTCCCTGCAATCTTATGAAAATCCAGCTCCTGCTCTTTTCACTTTTATTGGCATCATTTGTATCTGTTGCTCAATCTCAATCGGTTCTTAAAGGTAAAATAGTTGATGAAAATTCCAATCCTGTTCAGGGTGCTTCGGTTCATTTATTAAACAGTCAATATGGAACGGTTACCAATGACAAAGGAATTTTTTTTATAAAAAATATTTTCACGGGAATTTATATTTTAAATATAAGCAGAATCGGCTATGCTGAGATCAATCAGAAAGTCAATATCAATAAAGATCAGAAAGAAATTGAGATAATACTAAAGCCTGCTTATCAGCAACTGAGTGAGCTAACAGTAACCGCCTTAAAAAGGGAAGAATTGGCACAACAATTACCGGCAAGTATTACCACACTTTCTTCAAAATCCATAGAGAATTATGGTATTACAAACATGAATGACCTTACTGCCATTTCTCCTGATCTATATTCAGGAGATCCTGGCGATAAAAGGAGCGTAACTTCTATCAGGGGTATTGTTACCACTTCTTATGATCCTGCTGTTGCCACTTATATTGACGGAGTGGATCAGTTTGGATTGGACACTTACATATCACAGTTATATGATGTGGAGCGCATAGAAATTTTAAGAGGCCCACAGGGAACTTTATATGGAAGAAATGCAATGGGTGGCGTTATCAATGTGATCACCAAACGACCGGGAAATAACACTACCGGTTTTGCAGATATAAGTTATGGAAACTATGGACAGCAGCGATATACAGCCGGTATAAGAACTGCATTGATAAAAGATAAATTATTTTTTGGCGCAGCCGGAATGTATGAAGGAAGAAATGGATTTTATACCAATGAATTTAATAACAGTAATTATGATAAGCAGCATAGCATTTCAGGAAATTACTACCTTAAATATTTAATCAGTTCAAAATGGGAAGCTACATTAAATGTAAAACATACAGCCAATCGGAATGATGGCCCTTTTCCTTTGGTAATGGGCGCGGAGGAAGCATTAAAAAATCCTTTTCAATTAGACCAAAATGCGATAACTGAAATGGTTGACAACATTTTTAATTCTTCCTTGTCGCTTAATTACAGTGGACGAACTTTTAATTTCAATTCCCAATCATCTTATCAATCTGATTATCGTTATTACAAGACTCCAATAGATGGAGATTTTTCTCCGGCTGATGCGATTTCAATAATTAATAATTATGGCAAAAAATGGAACAATGTAAATGTGTTTACACAGGAATTTAAATTCACTTCTCCTGCTACGTCAGGCAACCGTTTTAAATGGACAGCAGGAACCTATTTTTTTCATCAAAACAGCTCTAATAAACAAGCTACTTATTTTGGAAAAGATGCTGCACTTGTTGGAAGTCCCGATACCGGTTATTCTTTGATCAATACTACCATTGCCAGGAGCACAGGCATTGCGGTGTATGGCCAGGAAACTTACAAAGCTGCCAATAAAATAGATATAACAGTGGGCTTGCGATATGATTATGAACATGATTATCAAAATGTTTTAGGCCAATATCAAAAAGATCCTGATCCTAATCCGCAGTATAATTTTCAAAACGATACTTCTGCCACTGCTAATTTCACCGCGTTTTCTCCAAAGGTGGGTTTTACCTGGCATTATACTAAAAATGATATTGCTTTCATCACATACAGCAGTGGATTTAGGACCGGAGGTTTAACGCCACTTTCGTCAGATCCTACGCAGCCACCACTTTATAAATACAAACCCGAGCATAGCAACAATATTGAAGCAGGATCAAAAAATATATTTTTCAATAATAAATTAATTTTGAACACTTCTTTGTTTTATACGATAGTTTCTGACGTACAGGTTCCCACTCTTATATTGCCTGATGCGGTTACCATTACAAAAAATACAGGTGAACTTACCAGCAAAGGAGCAGAGTTAGAAGTAAATGCTTTGCCGGTAAAAGGACTGGAAGTAGATTATAGTTTTGGATATACACACGCCACTTATAACAAACTTAAACTTTCTGAAAATAATTCTGATGTGGACCTGGCAGGAAAACGCCAGATATTTACTCCAGACGTTACTTCGATGATTGCTGCGCAATACAATATAGAAATCGGCAATAAAAAAAATACACAATTATTTGTAAGAGGAGAATGGAAATATCTCGGCAGTCAATATTTTGATCTGGCAAATACAATAGAACAAAACCCATACAGTCTTTTTAATACACGCTTTGGCATCAATTTAAAAAATCTTTCCATCATTTTTTGGGGAAGGAACCTGGGCGATAAAAAATATATTTTGTATGCGTACGATTTCGGTGCAGTACACTTAGGCGATCCAAAAACTTATGGGGTAACGGTTTCAGTGAAGTTGTAATGGGAATGAGATTCCATTTTGAATTGCACCCAAACTAACATAGCTCAATTATAAAAATTATTGTAGCTTACCATTCCTAAACTTTTAAGATATGAAGCCATTTCTTTATACTCTTTCAATATTTGTAATTGCTTCTCTTTTTCTTACAAATAAATTAAATGCACAATCCAACCAATCATCGCCTTCTCTTTTAAAACATATTGTTATTATAACTTTTAAAAAGAATGCAAACGCAGACAGCATAAAAGCATTGGACGAAGTTTACAGGGACCTGGCAAAAAGCCCTTTAGTAAAAGGATTTGAATCGGGAGTAGATATTTCAAGCCGAAATAGTGGTCTTTTAAAACATGTATATGTTACCACATTTGCTTCAGAAGAAGATAAAATGAATTATGCAAAAATTCCTGAACACGCTCGGCTTTTTAAAATCTCACTTCCCGTTGCTGACGATGTTACAGTTGTGGATTATTGGGTTAATAAATAACAGGTAATATTTGTTGAGACAGTAAACAAATAATTAAGCAAGATTTATATTTTGATTTCTTCATTTTTTATTTACCAAAACTCACCACACAATCAAATTTATTATCGCCGGCTCCAAGGGCATCGGCAGCTGCATTGCTTATTACTACTGACAATCCTTCATTTTGCTTAATATCCGGAATAACATCTAACACCTTGGCATAGACACTTTTCCCGGTAACATTATCTGTAATTTTCAAAACAGTTCCTGCACTCGCATCATTATTGAAACAGTAATATTTACCATCCTGCCATCCGCTGGTTGACTTGAATACGCCCCCTGCAGCATTTCTATAAACAAAAGATTTATTTTGACTTTGACGGTTGTATAAATTCATAAAATAGCCTCCGGATATTATATTAGCGCTGTTTGTATTTACAGGGGCAATCGTTATTGTATTCGCATTTGCTTGTACAGGCACAGGTGCTTCATTTTCAGATTTTGCAGTTTCAGGCTTTTTTACTTCAGGTGAGGCAGCCACAGTTTCTTCAGGTTTATTCTCTTCCGGCTTTACTTCTTTTTGGGGGACTTCAGCTACCTGTGTTACGGGCTCAAATTTATGCTTAGCCAAAGCAGATTGAGCTTTATCTACTTTTAGAAAGCCAACGATTATAGGTGTTCCAGCAGCCAATTCATTGGATTGAAGATGATTCCATCTTTTTATAAAAGCCAATGGTACTTTGTTATAATTTACTCCCAGGCGATAAAGTGTCTCACCAGGTTCTATAGTATGATAAACGGGTACATTTGCCTCTGTTTTAGTTCTCGCTCCGGTTTGAGTAAAATTAATTTTATTTAAAGGAATTTTTAAAATCTCACCAATCTTTAAACCAGCTTCCATTTTAAGATGATTGAAAGCAGCAAGTTCCTTTGCGCTTACATTATACATTCGCCCAACACTGAAAAAACTTTCTTTAGGTGAAACAGCATGTTCTAAGTATAAGTTTGATCCGGCTCCTTTTATTTCAAAATTATTTTGCTGTGCAAATAAAAAATTTGCCGAAATCACTGTAAAAAGAAATAGCATAAACCATCTTGACATAATAAAAGATTTACAGGTGCTTAAAAAATAATCATTCAACTTCATTCATTAATACTTTGTTATAAAGATTCGCAAAAATATTTATTCTGAATTTATAGAATGTATTAATGAAGTTAAAATTTTAAAAGATTTCTTATATAAAAATAAGATAGTAACAGGAACAAACTATCAATAAAGCAATACATCAATCAAACAATCAATTCTACAGTCTTTCCTGCCATCTTACTACCATTTCATTTTTCCAGGATGCGAAAGTTCCTCCCGCAATATGTTGTCTTGCCTTGGAAACTATATCTATATAAAATGCAAGATTATGAATGCTGGCAATTTGCAATCCCAGTATTTCTTTTGATTTTATCAAATGACGTAAATAAGCTTTACTGTAAAAATTACTTACCTCACATTCAATACCATCATCAAGAGGAGAAAAATCTTTTTCCCATTTTTTATTGTCAATATTAATAATTCCCTTGCTGGTGAAAAGCATCGCATTACGGCCATTGCGTGTAGGCATCACGCAATCAAACATATCTACGCCAAGCGAAATACATTCAAGAATATTCCACGGCGTACCTACTCCCATTAAATATCGTGGTTTATTAACCGGAAGATTTTCACAACAAAGTTCACATATCTCATACATCTTTTCTGTAGGCTCACCCACGCTTAAACCACCGATAGCGTTGCCGGTAGCCTCTTTTGAAGAAACATACTCACAAGAAATCTTTCTGAGGTCATGATGTATCCCTCCCTGTACTATGGGAAATAAATTTTGTGTATAGCCATACTTGTTAGTGGCTTTATTAAATTGCCCGAAACATCTGTCCAGCCAGCGATTGGTAAGTTCCAAAGATTTTTTGGCATAATTATGCTCACTCGCGCCCGGCGGGCATTCGTCAAAAGCCATAATAATATCACCACCAATGATTCTTTGAATATCCATCACCCTCTCAGGAGAAAATAAATGCCTGCTGCCATCAATATGGCTTTGAAATACCGCGCCCTCTTCTGTGATCTTTCGTGTACCACTCAGCGAAAAAACCTGGTAACCGCCGCTGTCAGTAAGAATGGGTTTTCCCCAGTTCATAAACTTGTGTAATCCCCCCGCGGCCTCAAGTATTTCAAGGCCGGGGCGCAAATAAAGATGATACGTATTTCCAAGAATAATTTGCGCATGTATATCATCATGCAATTGTTGTTGGGTTACGGCTTTCACGCTTCCTACAGTACCCACAGGCATAAAAACAGGAGTAAGAATTTCTCCGTGATCGGTAGAAATCTTTCCTGTACGCGCTTTGGAAGATTTATCTGTACACTGAAGTTCAAATTGAAGTGCGGCCATGAATTGTCATTTAAAGGTCGCAAAGATAAAGAGCAATCAATTATACATCCCGGTCCATTGTAAAAGTCAGGATAGAAATCGTTATATCTTTTTTTTGCAACTATCAGGAACGCAAGTATGTTTGCATTTAGATGAAACTAACTGATTTTTTTAACTCGCCGGGGAATCTGGTTTTTTTAGGGTTTTGTGCAATCACTTTTGTACAATTATTTTATTACCTCTTTTTCTTTTTGAAACTTGCAACATTTAAACCAAAATCAAAAAAGATTTTTCAGACACATCCTGTTTCGGTAATTATTTGTTCACGGGATGAAGCCAGTAACTTAGTAAAAAATCTTCCCGGAGCATTAGTACAAAAGTATCGTACCACTCACGAAGTTATTGTAGTTGACGACAATTCCTTGGATGAAAGCAAATATATTGTGGAAGGATTTCAAAAAACTTTCAAACAATTAAAATTAATAGAACTCAAGCAGGAAGCACGTTTCATACCCGGCAAAAAATTTCCGTTAAGTATTGGGATTAAAACCGCGCAATATGAAATTGTTTTGTTGACAGATGCGGATTGTGTACCTGCTTCAGAATACTGGATCGAAAAAATGCAGGAAGGTTATGATGAAGGCATTGAAATTATTTTGGGTTACGGGCCGCTTTACAAAAAGAAAGGAATTTTTAATAAAATAGTGAGATGGGAAACTTTTCATACCGCATTGCAATATTTATCTTATGCTCAAAGTGGCATGGCTTATATGGGTGTCGGAAGAAATTTAAGCTACAAAAAATCTGTATTTTTCAGGCACAAAGGATTCTCAGCACACAATCATGTTCCCGGTGGCGATGATGATCTTTTTATAAATAAAGCTTCTACAAAAAAGAATACCGCTATTGTACTTGATAAAGAAGCATTCACCTTATCCCAACCACCAGGTTCCTGGAAACAATGGTTCCGTCAAAAAAACCGGCATTATACTACCAGTAAATATTACAAGGGAATTCATCAATTTTTATTAGCCCTTTATTCTTTTTCGCTTTTCATTTTCTATCCTTTATTTATCGCCTCTTTATTTCTTTTTAACTGGGAATTTACATTGGCCGTTTTCGGAATCCGTTTTATCATACAGGCAGTTATACTTTTTAAAACAACAAAAAAATTAGACGAAAAAGACCTTTTCTCCTGGTTTATATTTTTTGATGTATGGATGTTTTTTTATTACCTGATTTTTGTCCCGGCGCTTTTTAAGAAGCCAAAGAAGAAGTGGAAATAGTTATTGAATTGTTAGATTTTTATAAAGCAATTATAGCAAAGAATTTAAAAACAGAAATCAGTAATATTTGTTTGTTTACTGTGAAATTATCTTCCTCAATTCGTGTAAATTCGTGCAGTTCGTGGCAAATTTTTTAAACTAATCATTCATTATGAAAAGAAAAACATTTCTTTATCAAACAAGCGCAGCAGGTTTAGGTTTACTAACTCCAAAGATCCTTAAAGTCGCAGCATTATCACCTGAACTTCCGAATAAACGCCCTCCCCTTGGCGAAAGAAGATTTACCAGTCCTGCTGTGGAAGCCACTATCACAAAAATGAAAAAGGTAATAAAAGACCCGGAACTGGCGTGGCTTTTTGAAAACTGTTTTCCGAACACTTTAGACACAACCGCATTTTTTAAAATGGTAGATGGCAAGCCCGACACTTTTGTAATAACCGGCGATATTCACGCCATGTGGTTGCGCGACAGCAGTGCACAGGTGTGGCCTTACCTCCCTTTGATGAAGGATGATAAAAATTTACAACAATTAATTGCCGGAGTTATCAACCGGCAAACAAAATGTATTCTTATTGATCCTTACGCCAATGCTTTTAATGACGGGCCTACAGGTAGCGAATGGGATAAAGATATTACCACCATGAAACCTGAATTGCATGAGAGAAAATGGGAGGTGGATTCTTTGTGCTATCCCATCAGGCTGGCTTATAATTACTGGAAAGATACCGGCGATATTTCCCCATTTGATTCTAATTGGAAAGAGGCCGTGATGCTGGTAGTAAAAACTTTTAAACAACAACAACGTAAAGAAACCAAAGGGCCTTATACTTTCGGAAGAATTACTTCATGGTCAACCGATACCGTTCCTGGCAATGGTTACGGCAATCCTATAAAACCAGTTGGATTGATCGTTTCTATTTTCCGGCCATCCGACGACGCCACTATTTTCCCGTTTTTAATTCCATCAAATTTTTTCGCTGTAGTTTCTTTACGGCAGCTTGCCATCATGTCATCTAAAATCTTGAAAGATGAAGCATTTGCTGAAGAGTGTAATGCGCTGGCCAATGAAGTGGATGAAGCGTTAAAAAAATATGCTATCGCGCATCATGTACAATCTGGAGAAATATATGCTTATGAAGCAGACGGATTCGGCAACCAATTATTCATGGACGATAGCAATGTACCAAGCCTTTTTTCAATGCCTTATTTAGATGAAGCCGCAGTAAAAGATCCGGTTTATCAAAATACCCGAAGGTTTATTTTAAGTGATAAAAATCCATATTTTTTCAAAGGGAAATATGCCGAAGGAAGCGGCAGCCCACATACACTCGATGATATGATATGGCCGATGAGTATTATTCTGCGCATTATTACCAGCACGGATGATACTGAAATAAAATCCTGTCTAAGAATGTTGAAAAACACCAATGCCAATACAGGTTTCATGCATGAATCTTTCAATAAAGACAATCCGGAAAAATTTACCCGGAAATGGTTTGCATGGGCGAATACCTTATTTGGAGAAATGATATTGAAGATATATCATGAAAGGCCTTACCTTTTATCAAAGGAAGTTTGATTTTTATCATTCGAATACCTCACAGGTTTTAAAAACCCGGGGAACCTAAGCGAAATTTACCTCATGCAAATCATGACAAAATATTTTTCTGATTTTACGGGAAAGCAATTACAGCAATATGCTTCCCTGAAAAACTTGTACGAAGAATGGAACCAAAAAATAAACGTCATCTCCAGGAAAGATATGGATCATTTTTATGAGCATCATGTGTTACATTCTTTGGCTATTGCTACGCAATTTAATTTCCCGGATGGCTATCATATCATGGATCTTGGCGCCGGTGGTGGTTTTCCGGGGATTCCCCTTGCTATTTTTTTCCCGAACGTTCATTTTCATTTGGTAGATAGCATCAATAAAAAATTAAAAGTAGTAGAAGCAATTACTTCTGAAATAAAATTAAAAAATGTAACGGTTCAGCATACTCGTGCAGAAGATATAAAAAATAAAAAGTTTGATGTAATAGTTTCAAGGGCCGTAGCGCCATTAAAAGATCTTTGGTATTGGAGCAGTCCACTATTGAATAAAAGGCCCGTAGATCAGCCAAAAAAAATATCCGGGCTTATTTGCCTTAAAGGTGGTGATCTGACTAAAGAAATCCACGAAAGTGGCCTCCGGCCAGGAATTTGGGAGATCAATAAAATCTTTGAGGAAGAATTTTTCAGGGAGAAATATATACTTCAAATTAGTTAATTCGCTGATGTGCCAATTAGCTAATGAACGGCAAAATTCAATTCATATTCCTAAATTATTTTAGAATAAAGAATTGAAAAACTGTGGACTCTAACCATTAGCATATTAGCTAATCAGCATATTGGCATATTAATCAATCACCAATTCAGCTTCAACGCACTATTATCCAAATTCATGTCAGCCATCCTTTTTGTAGGATCTATTTCTGCTTTTATTAACTGGTTTAATGGATGGTTGAATTCTACAACGTAAGTAGGATTGGTCCAATTCCATTCTTTATGTACAAATCTTTTTTCATTACTTTCCGCTGGTTTATTAGCAAGCATCATATCCAATGGAATATAGTGCAATTCTTTGGTGCTATCTTTAAAAGTTAGCTCAAGATCAATAGGCATAGGCATTTCACCAATTCTCCGTAATCTTATTTTAGATACAGATCCTTCCTGCCAAAGACTGTCAATACTATAATCAATTGTTTTAATAGTATTTAACCAATACTCTTTATACCATCCTAATTGAATCCCGCTTACATCCTGGGCCACTTTAAAAAAATCATTTGGATTAGGATGTTTAAACTTCCAAAGTTTATAATATTCAAGCAATATTTTATCTCTGACAGAATCACTAACAATATAGCCTAATTGTTCAAGCAGTATCTCTCCTTTTGAATAAGCATTTATTTCGTAGGCGATATTTGTATTGTAATGATCAGAATTCGTTGTCATCGGTTCTGCCAGGTTTAATTTCTGCAAAAAATAATATCCTCTGTAAGCCCCTGAATGATGCAGTGGAAGTAGATTTGAATTACTTTCTTTCCCCATTTCTTTATTATAATAGGCAGTTACTTCAGCCGCACCATAGCTCGCATAGCCTTCGTCCATCCACGGATGTTCATTTTCATTGGATGCCAACATCATCTGGTACCAACTATGCATCCATTCGTGAAAGACTGTTCCCAAACTTGGCCCTTTTATCAAGGTAGCCATAGGATATTCCATTCCGCCGTCGCCACCTTGTATAAAAGAATACTGAGGAAGGTCATATTTACCAAAGCGCTTTTCCATATAAGGCAAAACGGTAACAGCTGCATCTGCTACCAGTTGCCAATTCTTCTCTAATGAATCTACTTTTTTATAGATCACATTTATCATCACTCCATCTACATGTTTTACAATATGTTCATAATCCGGATCGGCAGCCCATACAAAATCATGTACATTTTTTCCGATGAAATGCCAGGTGCGTTCCGCAGAAGAAATATTTTTAAGAGAAGTACCCGGCTTATCATAACCCCATCCGATTTCATTCGCATTTGCTAATACACCAGTAGCGCCTAATTTATAGGATTTATCAATTTTTATAGAAACATCGTAATCTCCCCACACGCCGTAGAACTCACGCGCCACGTACTGCGGAGTATGCCATCCCTCATAATCGTACTCACATAATTTAGGATACCACTGGCTCATGCTATAGTGAATTCCTTCCTCATTATCCCGGCCGCTTCTTCTGATCTGCACAGGAACCTGCGCTTCAAAAACAATGTCAAAATTCACTTTACTTTTTGGTAAAATAGGTTTGGTAAGGTCTACTTCCAGAATGGTTCCATGTAATATAACCGGCTGCTCTACCCCATTCATTTTTAAAGATTTTATTTTCTGATACCCAATTTCCGAAGGAGTTAATTTAGATATCCTGTCTTTGACCCTTGAATCCCAGTCTGGGCGGCCATTGATCAATATTTTCCCTAATTCAATGCTTCTCACATCCATTTCACTGCCCGGCTGAAAAGCATTCCAGTACAAATGAAAATATACTTTCTTCAATTTATCCGGGGAGTTGTTGGTGTATTCCAATTTCTCAATTCCATTTACAATATTGGTATTCACATTCAGATCTACATTCATGTTGTACTTTACCCGCTGCTGCCAGCGCTCGGGCTGTGCAAATACAAAAACTAAAAATGTAAAATTAAAAATTAAAAGGAGAGTGATTTTTTTATTCATGGTTTTGATTTAAAATATTAGAAGATGCAAACTTCGTAGAAAATGAAGTTATAAAAAAGAAAAATGATGGGAAGCAAATTGAAATCTTTTTTTGTCCTGATAAATGCAATGGAAGCCGTGCGCAATCAGAAAGAAGATGTTCCCTACGATTCGAAAGGACCTTTGTATAAATTTGGTTTTGGGCTGAGTTATTAAAAAAATGAATTTACTCAGGTAACGACTTTATTTGCGGCAGATAGCCCGCACGAAAAGTATTCACAACTGACTTTGGAGTGAGAACAGCCAGCATATTTGTTTTTGGCTGATCAATTCCTTTTTCATAACCAAAAGGAGACCATAAATACATTTTTTTATCAAAAATCAAATAGGCTTGGTTATTAACCAAAACGAAAGAACCATTCGGAATTACTTTAATGTTTTCCTGGTAGGTAATTTTTGATTTATTAGGATTGATTCTTTCTTTATGCAGAATATCATCTATTTTTTTGATGGGTGTTTTTTCATCAAAATGATATTCGGGATTTCCTTTGAGCCACAGTGTTTTGAATTTATTATAATCATTTCTTCTACATTCAAAGCAAGGCCTGTGCCCCGCTGCAAAAGAAGTAGCTTCATCCATGAAAAAAAGCTCTGTATAACGGTTGGGCGCCATTACCTTTCTTTTTCTTCCGTTGAATTGAAGTTTACATGTTATCCATGCTTTTAATTTAAAAGGACGAAGTATCTGCTGCATTTCATTGTGGAGGATACCGCGATTGCCCATCCAAAAGCCCCGGACCTTAGTCTTAATGATATTGCCAAAAGGATCCACACGGTTTTGTAACATAGAAAATCAATTAATGATTTGATTCTTTCTAAATTTTAGTTTTTCAACCTAACATATCTTTCAATATTGTACCTATTGATACCTCCACCCGGAACTTTTTCAATTCCACTTTGCGTAAGCGTATCATTTTTTATTGAAATAGTAAATGTGAAATCGTGGCCTTCCCATTCCGATTCTTTGCAATATTCCAAATGTTCTGTATAAGCGCTATCTATAAGAGAATATCTGCCACCGCCTGCATCAAAACCACCGGATGAATCCTTTGCTGGCTTTAGATCATGTTTTAAAAAAGCAAAATGCGAGTCATTGATAATTTTAATAAAGGAACGGTTTTTTGTATAGTCTGTAACAGAGGTATCTCCTTTTTCTATAATGGTTCCGGAGATAAGTTTCCATGTTCCCTGTATGGGTAAAAGATTTTGGGACAACTCCTTGTTTTTATTTTTTTCTCCACATGACATCATAAGTGTAATGAGCATAAGAAAACCAATTGCAAATTTCATAAATTTTAAGTTTGATTTAAAAGAAGTCAGATTTAGTTTCAAAATTTTCATTTCCGTATAACGGTATATATTATGCTATTGTAAAAATAGAAATCAGCGCTAATTGTTGTTTTACTGTCTCCAGACATTCAACAATTTAACCATCTAAATCTTTCCTCCTACCACTATAACAATCTCACCTTTCACAATTTTTGAATTAAAATAATCATGCACTTCCTGTAATGTTCCTCTTTTATTCTCCTCGAAAACTTTAGTGAGTTCGCGGCTTACGCTGCATGATCTTTCTGCTCCAAAATATTCTATAAAATCTTGTAAAGTTTTTATTAGCCGCATGGGACTTTCATAAAAAACCATCGTGCGCTCTTCATCTGCCATTCTTTTTAAGAAAGTTTGGCGTCCTTTTTTCAAAGGCAAAAATCCTTCAAAGCAAAAGCTATTCATCGGCAAACCACTATTCACTAATGCAGGTACAAAAGCAGTGGCGCCGGGAAGGCATTCGACTTTTATATCATTTTTTATACATTCACGCACTAATAAAAAAGCCGGATCGCTAATGCCTGGTGTGCCCGCATCTGTCATTAAGGCCATTGTTTTCCCAGCCAGTAATTGTTCAGTTAAATGGGTAACTATTTTGTGTTCATTATGCTGATGATAAGGAGTAGTTGGCTTTTCAATTTCATAATGACGTAGAAGCTTAGACGAAGTTCTGGTATCTTCCGCTAAAATCAAATCAACCGATTTCAAAATCTCAATCGCTCTGAAAGTAATATCAGCAAGGTTACCTATAGGCGAAGGAACAATGTAGAGCATAGTTATATTAGCTGGTTCTTTGAATTAATTTGTTTAATAAAACAACTACTTCATCAAACTTCTTTTCATTTACAATACTAAAGCGTTTTAAAACCTGGGATTGCTCAATTGTAAAAAGCTTATGGCATTTGATTATTGATTGTTCCGGTAACATCCCCAGCTCCAAATCATCATTATTCAAATTAACAGAATAGTCGTCTTTATAAAGATTACTTGTGATAACCGCAATTAGAATGTCAGGATAATGCTTATTGTAATAATTATTTGAAATAATTATTACGGGTCTTCTTTTTGAAGAAGATAAATTGGAATAAGGAAATGGAACTAAAATAATTTCCCGTTGATTATACATTATCCCAGGCGGTGTTTGATGATGGCCAATTTTTTAAGACTGAAGCTTCAGTCAAATCATTTGTATTATTACCAAGATAAAGCCCATATCTTTCTTCATAAAGCAAATTTACCAGCCTGTTCACCTTTTCTAGCAGGATATTATCTTTCAACAATGACAACTCTTCCTTCATTGATTCATATTCCTTAACCGATATTTGGATAGTCTCTTTCATTTAATCAAATTTATGAAATTTAAATCAACATATTCAGCTAATTGAAATTGTAAATTCTTCCATCACCTGGTTAGCGAGTAATTTTTGCGCCGCTTCCTGCGCTATTGCCTTCGCTTCTTCTGCTGAAGCGGCTTCTATGCTCAGTTGAATATGTTTCCCGATCCTTACATCATTTACGCTTTTGATACCAAGATTGGAAAGGCCGCCCAACACAGCTTTCCCTTGCGGGTCAAGCAATTCTTTCAACGGCATTATTTTTATTTCTGCAACAAAATTCATTCAACTTTACTTTTAAACAGGGTTAATGATAATAAAACATAAATTATAAAAACTACAGGAACTGCAATCCAATGCAAAAATAACGCAGCAATAATTGCAATAGCCAATAAAATAATTTTCGGCAAATTGTTTTTAAAAGTAAAGTCAGGAAATTTTAAAGACATCATCCGGTGATTGCTCACCATTAAATAGCTAAGCACTATAATAGCAACATACAAAAACCATTTATTTATAATTAATGCATTTACACTATTGATAAAATTAAAATGCAAAATAAGAGGAAAAGATGCGATCAATAACCCCACTGCAGGTACAGGAACTCCTTTAAAAGAAAATTGCTGACCCGTATCCAAATTAAATTTAGCAAGACGATAAGCAGCGGCACATGCTACAATAAATGCAGGAACCAGGCAAATGATGGAAACATCCAGCCCGTTTTCTTCTCTCGCAAAACTAAATCTCAATAATTGATAAAGCACTACAGCAGGAGCCACACCAAAGCTCACCACATCGCTCAGTGAATCCAGTTGTTTCCCCATTTCACTTGTAGCTTTTAATAACCGCGCTAAAAATCCATCCAGAAAATCTATTAAAGCAGCAATAATAATACATATTGCAGCCCATGAAATTCTTTCCGGAATATTAAAACTGGTGTTAAACTGATCGTTCATATAAATAATAACCGAATTGGTTTGCAATGCAAATACAATTGCCAGGCAACCAATAAACAAATTAAGCAGTGTGAAGATGTGGGGGATTAAACCCTTAATCCCTAAAGGGGAAAATGAACTATTTGAATTACTTAAATTATCTGCCATTTTCTAAAACTAAATTTACATTATCATTAAAACTTTTGTTTGAAGAAATCAATCTTCTCTCCTTCAGGGTCGGGCGGTTCAGGAACGGGAGTGTTTCATCAACGCCTCAATCTCTTCAATCGTTTTCGGAATATTTTTCATTAAGTCTTTGTTGCCGTTTTTGGTGATCCAATAATTATCTTCAATACGAACGCCCATCTTTTCTTCCTCAATATAAATTCCCGGTTCAATAGTAAATACCATTCCTGCTTTTATAGGCTCAGTCTTTGTACCAAGGTCATGCACATCAATGCCTAAATGATGCGAAATGCCATGGTATAAATATTTCCGGTAGGCCCTGTTTTCTGGATCTTCATTTTTAATATCTGATTTTTTCAGTAAGCCTATCTTTTGAAAAATAGTAGTTGCCTCATCCCCTATCTTTTCAGTGTAATCATTGATAGTGATGCCGGGCTTTAAAATAGAAGCGCAATATTCATGCAGTTGAAGACAGGCATTATAAACCGTTTTTTGCCTTCTCCCAAATTTTCCGTTTACGGGAATGGTACGTGTAAGATCAGCGGAATAATTTCCATAACGCGCACCAAAATCCATCAATATCAATTCACCGTCTTTGCACTCCTGGTTATTATTTACATAATGTAAAGTCCTTGCCCGGTCACCACTTGCAATAATGCTTCCATAAGCCGGCCCTGAAGCGCGCTGAGACAAAAACGAATGCCAGATCTCGGCGTCTATCTCATATTCCATTACTCCCGGCTTTATAAATTTTAATAAATGTTTGAAAGTATTTTCTGTGATGTCAATCGCCTTTTGCATCACTTCTATTTCCAATGGGGATTTTATAGAACGCAAATCTTTTAAAATTTTAGCGCTGCGTTTATAATTATGCAAAGGGTAACGCTCACGCATATACGCAGCATAGCGATAATCCCTTACGGGCACTTCATTGGCTTTCCTGTCGTTTTCATTGGTATTAAGATAGACAGTATCTGCCAGGTGAATCCATGGCTGCAACAACCCATCCAAAGTATCTAACCAAACAATTGTTTTTATTCCTGAAATTCCTTCTGCTTCATTTTTACGAAACTGGTGCCCGTTCCATTTTTCTTTTAATTCATTAGGCCGTACCAATACCAATACTTCACGGTATTTTGGATCAGGATTATCAGGGTACAAAATGACCATAGTATCTTCCTGTTCAATTCCCGAAAGCCAGAATAAATCTGAATTTTGTACAAAAGGATGCAGCGCATCGCCATTATAAGGCAGTTCATCATTACTATTAAAAATGGCAATAGAATCTTTATCCATCATCCTGGCCATAAATCTTTTTCGGTTCTGAATAAAAATTTCGGGGTTAAGTGGTAAATATTTCATCTTAAAGTATTTAATTTTTCTATCAAAAAAGCTACAAATAATTTGATAAAATTATTGTTTATAAAGAATTTATACGTTGCAATATACACGAATAAAATATTTTTTAGTTTTTGGAATATTACCAGACGTAAAGATTACACAATAAATAATAAATTTTTTTATTCTTTTTAATGAATTTTGAATTTTGATATGATTTCATTTAATTATTGATAAATTTTAATAAAAATAGGAGTATCAAAACAAGTGAAGTGTAAGACACAGGCATCATAAAATATTCGTTTTTAAAAATTCCCAAAAAACTGAATAGCTAACTTTGCATCCTTCACCAAAAATAGAATTCATGTCAGTACCAACCATGTTTACAATACCGAGAAACATGTTGTTCTCATTGGGTTTACCTTCCGCTGAAAATACATTTTATCAATTGCCTCCCGATGAATTATCCCGGCAATGTGTGGATAGAAATGAAGGTGTATTTAATAATACAGGCGCTTTGTTGATCAATACCGGAAAATTTACCGGCCGCTGCCCCAAAGATCGTTTTATTGTAAAAGATAAAATAACGGCAAACTCAGTTGACTGGAATGACATCAACCAGCCTATTGAAGAAAAATATTTTGATGGTCTTTATCAAAAAATAATTGACCATCTGGGCAAAAAAGAAATCTGGATCAGGGATTCTTACGCCTGTGCTGATCCGGAATACAGATTGAACATCAGGACCATTAATGAGGATCCTTCGGGCAATTTATTTGCCTACAATATGTTTTTGCGCCCCACAAAAAAAGAACTGAACAATTTTAATCCGGATTGGTACATTATTCACGCTCCCAGATTTTTTGCAAATCCAAAAGTAGATGGCACCAGGCAGGGGAATTTTACAATAATCAATTTCTCAAAAAAAGTGATCCTCATCGGTGGCTCTGCTTATACAGGAGAAATTAAAAAAGGGATTTTTTCAATTTTAAATTTTGTATTGCCTCACGACAGGAACGTGCTTAGTATGCATTGTTCTGCCAATGTGGGGAAGGATCATGATACCGCTTTGTTTTTTGGATTAAGCGGAACCGGGAAAACCACGCTGAGTGTAGATCCATCCAGGAAACTAATAGGAGATGACGAACATGGATGGACTGAAAATACTGTTTTTAATTTTGAAGGCGGATGTTATGCGAAAACCATCAACTTGGATGAAGAAGAAGAGCCCGACATATTTAATGCCATACGGCCGGGAGCTTTGGTTGAAAATGTAACTTTTTTTAAAGGAACGAATGAAATAAATTTTGCCAGTAAAAAAATCACTGAAAATACAAGGGTAAGTTATCCCCTGAGTTTTATCAAAAATGCCCTGCATCCATCTATAGGCGATATTCCAAAAAATATTTTTCTTCTTACCGCGGATGCATATGGAATTTTACCTCCTGTGAGCCGGCTTACTCCGGGTCAGGCCATGTACCAGTTTATAAGTGGATATACTGCTAAAATAGCGGGAACCGAAGAAGGGGTTACTGAGCCGAAACCCGTGTTCAGCGCCTGCTTTGCATCACCGTTTATACCATTGCATCCTGCAAAATATACCGAAATGTTTGGCAAAAAAATAAAAGAAAATCACGTAAATGTTTGGATGATCAATACCGGGTGGAGTGGCGGCCCTTATGGTGTGGGAGACCGCATAAAGCTATCTTATACAAGGGCCATAATCACTGCAGTTTTGGAAGGCAGCCTGGATAATGAAGTACATGAAGCGCATCCTGTTTTTGGAATACTAATGCCGAAAAAATGCCCCGGTGTTCCCAATGAAATTTTAAGTCCCCGCAATACCTGGAAAGACAAAGCCCTGTATGATAAAAAAGCAAATGAACTTGCGAAGAAATTTACTGAAAACTTTAAAAAGTTTGCTGATCATGCAAGCAAAGAAATCTTAGCCGCTGCACCGTTGCATGAATAAGATTTGAAAGAAAGAAATAAAAAATGATAAAATAAAAAATAAGGAATAAGGAAGGGAAACCTCAATTTGGACCGACAGAGATTACTATGGAAACCGCCTCGAATCGCTCAAATTTTCACGAATAGAAACTTTCATTTTTTCTTCGTTTACTGTAAAAAACATTTCTTATAATCAGTGAAATCCGTGGCTAAAAAAAATTAAATAAAACCCTTGTTATTTATTGGTTTACTGTAAACCTATGAAATAATTGGTCTGACGGAGACTTTCAGGTCAATTATTTCAATCCGTGATAATCTGTGTAATCTCTGGCTAAAAAAAATGAATTAAATTGTTCCTTTTTAAAAATTAGCCAAATAACCATGCGCAAAGTTTTACTATTTGTAAGTTTCCTTTTATTGCTTACAATATCCACCATCGCACAGGAAAATAACAATAATTATTTTGCGGTTCAAACAAAAATTCAAAACGGTACCATTGAAGGAAATTTTGATACCAAAACAGGTATTCAACTTTATTTTGGAATTCCTTTTGCCAAACCACCCTTAGGTCCTCTTCGCTGGAAAGCCCCACAGCCATTGGAAAACTGGAAAGGCGTAAAGCAAACAAAAAAATTTAGCGCACGACCTGTTCAGACAATTGTCTATGGAGATATGAATAGCCGCTCTGACGGATTAAGTGAAGATTGCCTTTATCTGAACGTATGGACACCCGCCAGTAGTAAAACAAAAAACCTTCCTGTATTGGTATATTTTTATGGAGGAGGATTTGTAGCCGGAGATGCTTCGGAGCCCAGATATGACGGTGAAAGTATGGCCAAAAGAGGAATTGTGGTAGTAACGGCCAATTACCGATTGGATATTTTCGGCTTTCTCGCCCTGCCGGAATTAAGCGCAGAATCCCCATACAAAGCATCCGGCAATTATGGGTTACTCGACCAGGTAGCCGCATTGAAATGGGTTAAAAAAAATATCGCCGCCTTTGGTGGTGATCCTAATCATGTTACGATCGCAGGGGAATCTACCGGATCCATTTCTGTAAGTGAATTAATGGCTTCACCGTTATCAAAAAATTTAATAAACGCCGCCATAGGCGAAAGTGGCGCCGGCATCAATCCCACCATGGCTCCGGTTCCATTAAAAGAGGCTGAAAAGATAGGTTCGGATTTTGAAAAAAAAGCGGGCTTTCATTCTTTGGCTGCACTTAGAAAATTAAGCACGAGAGAAATTTATGAAATCTATAAACAATCCGGCAGATTTGGATTCCCTGCTGTTATTGACGGATATTTTTTAAAAGGTAGTTTACCCCAGACTTTTGAATCAAAAAAGCAGGCCATGATACCCTTATTGGCGGGATGGAATTCTGCCGAGATCCCCGGGATGGCTTTTATGCAGGGTTCACCCTATACAGAAGAAAATTTCATAAAAAAAGTGAAACAGACTTTTCCAAATGATTATGAAGAAGTACTGAAACTATGGCCGCATGGTTCGGAAAAAGAAGTAGAACGATCAGCTACAGACCTGACTTCTGATGGTTTTATAGTGTTTAGTACCTGGAAATGGCTTGACCTTCAGGTTAACAATAGTTCGCAACCGGTGTATCGCTATTTATTCAGCAGAATGAGGCCACCGCTTATTGATAAAAACAGCGACGTCGGACTCGCCGGAAGTACTTCAAAAAAAGAACCAAATGTCTTTAAAATGCCGGAACCCATTGGCGCATCGCATGCCAGTGAAATTGAATATTGCTTGGGCAACCTGCAATCGAACAAAAATTACGACTGGACGGAAGAGGATTATAAAGTTTCAAAAACGATGGAAGACTTTTTTGCCAATTTCATAACCATTTATAATCCCAATGGGAGTACTGTGCCCTACTGGCCAGTTGCAAAACCAGGTGAGATCAACCCTGACGTGATGGATATCAATGTAGAATCAAAAGCCGCGAAAGCTACTGATGGCGATCAGTTTAAATTTTTGGATCAATTTTATAGTGGGAAAAAATAAGAGATTTTTAGTGAACGATATGATTTAATACAAAATGATTTTTGTTAATTTATGGGGAAACGCTAATATACCTCATCATGTGTTCCTATATCAATTAGCAAAATGAATTCCCCCTTTAATTTGCTATTTTTTTCAATTGAAAAAACTATTCTGCAATCATAGCCACAGGTGCAGGCAAAGTAACCATATAAATTACCACTTAATTTGTGTGTTTTTAATCCGGGAGCAAAAGCATTTTCTTCTAATTTCAATAATGATTCCCCGATTGCAGATTTCAGCAAAGGATTTTTAATAACAAATCTTTTGTAAGCTCTTTGAAATGGTTTTGATAATACCAGATTCCTTTTGGTCATTTGCTTAATGATGCATTTAGCGTACGGATAATATCATCAGCTTTTGCAGGAGCTATTTTCCCGGATTTAAAATCTGTTTTCGCACCTTTTCCGTTATGCGCTATTTCTTTGCGCCTTTCTTCAATTTGGCGTTTTTGCAATATTTCAAGCAGCATTTCTCTTGACGAAAAATCCATTTGCATAATGGCATCAAGGGATTGTTCAAGTGTTATCATGAAGTATAAAAATTTTGATTACAAATTTATACTTTATTTTAAGATTTTTAAAATCAAAAATCCACCCCAAATATTTTCAAGTAGATAACGCTGCCCTTTTGTGCCATAAAGGCTTTCATCTATCGAAGCTCAAACTTAATGTGTCAGATTTTTATAAAAAAACAATTAATGAATATTTCCAAAAAATAAATACGCTAAAAATATGGATGTGACAATTCCTACAAGATCTGCCAACAACATTGCTCCAATCGAATAGCGTGTGTTTTTTATAGAAACCGCTCCGAAATAAACAGCTACTACATAAAAAGTAGTATCCGATGTTCCCTGTAAAATAGATGATAAACTTCCGGCAAAAGAATTTGAACCATAAGTTGTCATTGTATCAATCATCATACCGCGGGCTGCGCTTCCGCTCAATGGTTTTACCAATGCAGTTGGCAATCCCGAAACAAATCTTGTATCTGTTCCCAATGCAGCAAACAAACTTCTCATGCCGTCTATAATCACTTCAAATGTACCACTGGTGCGCAACATACTGATGGCAACCAGCATCCCCACTAAGTAAGGAATGATTTTTACAGCTACGTCAAAACCACCTTTGGCGCCTTCTACGAATGCATCGAAAATATCTATCTTTTTATATAAAGCGCCAAGTATGATAAAAAAGAAAAGCAACAAAATAATACCATTGCTTAATACCCCGGAGAAAGTTTGTACGCCTGAAAAATTCAGGGTTTTTAAATAAATCACCATTAAAGAAATTACGGCTGAAATTCCTAATATCCACAATAGTATTACCGGCTGAAAAATATTGATCTTTTGTTTATAAGAAACAATAAGCATTGCAGCAATGGTAGCCGCAAATGTGGCTATCATGCATGGAATAAAAATAGAAGTAGGATCAGAGGCATTCAACGAAGCACGGATAGCAATGATGCTTACAGGGATTAAAGTTAGCCCAGATGCATGCAGACACAAAAACATGATCTGAGAATTAGAGGCCGTTTCTTTATTCGGATTCAATTCCTGCAGGCTTTCCATTGCCTTAATTCCGAATGGCGTCGCGGCATTATCAAGCCCCAATAAATTGGCAGAGAAATTCATGACCATGTGGCCCATTGCAGGATGATTCTTTGGTAATTCAGGAAATAATTTTGAAAAGAATGGCTCGATTATTTTTGATAAAAGCCTTATACCTCCGGCTCTTTCGGCAATGTTCATAAACCCCATAAACAAAGCCATGATACCTATAAGGTTGATAGAGATATCCACAGCTGTTTTTGAAGTGGAGATGATACCATCCGCATTTTGTTCTTTGTAGGAAATATAAGCGTCATCTGCAGCTCTGTTATACTTTGTAGTTCCGTCAGTGAAAGATTTCCCGCTTTGTAAAGTGCGCAAAACAACCGGAGATAAGGCAGCAGTATCAATTGATTTGGTATTAGAAGTATCTCCTGATTTTCCAACAACCATCCTGCTGTAAATATTAGTGTTGCCTTTTATGAAAATTGCCTGAAAACTTGCTGCCAGTACGGATACAATAATGAAGGCCGCCCATATTCTGCTTAACGCCATAAATGAAGATTGAAAAAAACTAAGATAGGTGATAATGATTAATTGACAATTGATAAGTAATAATTAATAATTGACAATTGATAATTGATAATTGATAATGGGAATCTTTATTATTTGTGGTCTGCCCTCCGAAGGAGTCCTTTGGACGAATGGTACAGGCGGAGTTTGTTGTTTAAAGAACTTCGGAAACTTCCAGAAGGCGAAATCTCCATCATTCCTGTCCGAAAGCCGCCCGAACGATTGAATAACTTTTGGAAAGTTTTTGAATGCCCGGACACAAAAACCTTCAACTAAACTTTCCAAAAGTTTTTGAAATATAGTCTTCTGTAAAAAAGCGGAAATTCCTGTTATTTGTTTGTTCACTGAAATCCCCAAAAACAAGCAAAATCAAGTTTTCACTTTTTGAGCTATTCCTCGTTTATTCAAAATTATTTTTTAAAATTTTAAAAAACAAAAATGAGTGCGCTAACAGAGTAGGATGTCCGATAAAAGGAGTAAATGTCCGTTAATGTCCGTTAGCATTATTCAACTTAATCATTTTCTACTCATCACCCAACTCTTTTAATAAATCATCCCATGAAGTGGTATTCGCTTTTTTTTCTTCATCAGTCATGTTTTTGAATTCATCCATAGTTTTGTTTAAAGAATCCATTTCCTCTTTTATTTCTTCTTCATCAAAACTGACAAATGTCATTTCATACAAACAATGGCTTATGATTTCTAATTCGGAAAAATGATGCAATGTATTTTCTTCTATTTCCATTCCGAGCCACTTATTCCAGGCAGTAAATTCAATGGCGAGGCTTTCAGTAATATTATTTTCTTCAGGTATTTTTCTTTTTCCTGAAACATCAACATAGCCACCTTCATTATTATCCTCGTCATCATACCATGTCAAAACAATTTCAATATCACTTTCAACTGCATCGGTTCGTAATAGTTTTTCATAAACATTCTGATAAAATTCAATTTGTTTTTCCTGATCAGGATACAAATCAAGAAGCGTTAACTCAACGCTCAACCAATTGTTTGTTTTTATGAGTTCGTGTAGTTTCATTTTGCAGTTTTAATTGATGAAGCTAATTAAAAATGTATGGATTTATTTTTAGCATGTAACCCCGGCAAACCAAGAAAAATGTCCAATTTCTGTTTTTTTAAAATTAAATAAATACTGTAAATTTAAAAAACTTATAAAGAATAAGCAAAGCGAAAAATCAAAATGCAAAACAAGCGGAAAAATAATACAGAAGCAGAAGGTTTCAATGAAATACTTCTTTACACTACGCCAAACGGGAGTGTAAAAGTGGAAATCTATCTACAAGACGAAACTGTTTGGCTCACGCAGCAAAAGATTGCGGATTTGTTTGGGGTGCAGCGTCCGGCAGTTACCAAACACCTTAAAAATATTTTTGAGTCGCATGAATTAAAAGAAGGTTCAGTTAGTTCCATTTTGGAACATACTGCCGCTGATGGGAAAAAATATAAAACACAATTTTACAATCTTGATGCCATCATTTCCGTTGGTTATCGCGTGAACAGCACGCAGGCAACGCATTTCCGTATTTGGGCAACAGAGCGTTTAAAGGAATACATTATCAAAGGATTTACAATGGACGATGAGCGCCTGAAAAACCCCAACAATATTTTCGGCAAAGATTATTTTGAAGAACAGCTTGCGCGCATCCGCGATATACGCAGCAGCGAACGAAGATTTTACCAGAAAATAACAGATATTTATTCGCAATGCAGTGCCGATTACAATAAAGATTCAGGCATTACAAGGAAATTTTTTGCCACTGTTCAAAACAAACTGCATTGGGCCATCACCGGACAAACCGCAGCAGAAATAATTTACGCAAGAGCCGATAGTTCAAAAGAAAATATGGGGCTTGCCACATGGGAAAACGCACCTAAAGGCAGCATCAGGAAAACGGATGCAAGCATTGCAAAAAATTATCTAAATGAAAAAGAATTAAGTGGATTAAACCGGATTGTAACCATGTACCTGGATTATGCTGAGAACCAGGCGCAGAAAGGTGTTATAATAATATGAAAATGTGGGTGGAAAAATTGGATGCCTTTTTACAATTTAATGAAGAAGCTATATTGAAAGATGCTGGCAAAGTAACGCATGAAGTAGCCATGATATTGGCAGAAAAGGAATTTGAAAAATTCCGGATAATACAGGATAAAAATCTTGAGAGTGATTTTGACAAGGAAATAAAGAAATTAAATGCGGTTAAAAAAGAAAAATAAATGACACCTTGAACTTTCAACTTTCACTCTTCAACTTTCACCAATTATCATTTACTTTGCTGCTTAAAAGAAAAACCTTTTCATGAATAATCCTAAGTTGAAAAAAATACTTCCGCATTTAATAGCAGTTGCCATTTTTTTAATTGTAGCCGTAATTTATTGTAAACCAGCTTTGCAGGGAAAAGTAGTACAACAATCGGATATCCAGGGCTGGCGCGGTATGGCACAGCAATCTTTTGAATTTAAAGATAAATACGGGCATTATCCGTTATGGACCAACAGTATGTTCAGCGGCATGCCTGCCTATCAAATTGCATTTGACCCAAGAACAAAAATCACTGTGGGTTACCTCACTTCCATATTAACATTGGGTTTGCCGGTTCCGATCAGCTTTTTCTTTTTAGCCTGTATTTGTTTCTACTTTCTGTGCGTGGTCGCCGGGGCCAATCCGTGGGTGAGTATTTTGGGTGGGCTGGCCTATGCTTACTCTACTTTTGACCCGATAATAATTGCCGTAGGGCATAATACCCAAATGGTTTCCATAGGATACGCACCTGCTGTATTGGCCGGGTTGCTATTAATATTTCAGAAAAAATATTGGGCTGGTTTTACCATCACAGCATTATTCTCTTCTTTTTTAATTGCTGAAAATCACGTGCAGATAGTTTATTATACGCTGATAATCGCTTTGATAATGACGATCGCATTCTTTATAAAATGCTTTAAAGAAAAGCAATTGTTAACTGGAGTGAAATCAGCAGCCATTGGGCTTTTAGCTGGAATATTAGGACTTGCCTGTTGCGCTGTTTCTATGATGCCTACTTATGAATATGCCAAAGAAAGTATGCGAGGCGGTAAGTCAGAATTAACATCAGAGATACAGGGCAATAAAACCAAAGGCGGCCTTGATAAAGATTATGCCTTCAGGTATAGTTTAGGTTTTGGAGAAACATTTACTTTCATAGTTCCGGGATTATATGGCGGCAGCAACGGTGGCGATGAATATAATACTTCATCAAAATTTGTTGATAAATTTTCTGAATTAGGAGTGCCCGAAGATCAGGCGCTGCAATATGAAGATCATTTTTCTTATTGGGGCGATCAGCCGGGAACTTCAGGCCCGGTATATCTTGGAGTTATCGTGTGCCTTCTGTTTATTTTTGGAATTGTATATTTAAAATCATGGTATAAGTGGTGGCTGATAGCAGCGAGCATACTTGGTGTATTGCTTGCGTACGGCTCAAATCTGAAAGGTTTCAATTATTTCCTGTTTGATTATCTTCCTTTCTACAATAAATTCCGCGCACCTACGATGGCGCTGGTAATTCCGCAATTATGTTTTCCATTATTGGGTGTGCTGGCATTAAGTAAATTTATTTCAAATGATATTGATATTGCTGAAGCATGGAAAAAACTAAAAACCACAGCAATTATCTCAGGTATTATCATTCTATTGCTTGCAGGATTTTATATGATGGCATCTTTTAGTAATGCTAATGATAAATCATTTAGAGATAACATCAAACAGAATATGATGCATGTGGCACCAGGCCAGCAAGCTTCTCCACAATTGGAACAACAGGCGGATCAAACCAGCCGGAGTATTATTGAGGCATTGCAAGGCGACAGGCAAAGTTTAATGGGAAAGGATCTCTTAAGGTCATTTATTTTAATCGGGTTAGCTCTTTTATTAATGGGATTATATTTAAAGAAAAAAGTTTCTGCAAAGATCCTCGTAGCGGCACTTATTATCCTTACAGGTTACGATCTTCTCGGTGTCGCATTGCGATATTTGAACTCAGATAATTTTGTAGAACCGGAAGATTTTGAATCGGCGTTTATCCCTACACAAGCCGATCTGCAAATACTGAAAGACCCTGACCATGCTAATTTCAGAGTATTTAATGAAACGGTTGACGCATTCAATGATGCCACTACTTCTTATCATCATAATTCTGTTGGCGGTTATCATCCTGCCAAACTGGATTTATATAATGATATAATCACGCGCCAACTCAGCAAAGGAAATATGCGGGTATTTGATATGCTCAATACCAAATATTTCATTGTACAAAATCCACAGACAGGAAAGCCAATGGCACAGCTAAACCCAAATGCCTTTGGAAATTGCTGGCTGGTAAAAGGAATCAAATATGTCGCAGATGCCGACCAGGAAATGGCGGCACTCGACAGTACTGATTTGAAAGATACCGCTGTGGTAGAAAATAAATTCAAAGCACAAATTCCTAATGCACCAAAATATGATTCAGTAGCTTATATCAAACTGGTACAAAACCGGAATGATACAATTGATTACAGGATATCAGCGCCAGGCCCACAGTTTGCTGTCTTTAGCGAAGTGTATTATCCGAAAGGATGGAATGTATTTATTGATGGAACAAAGGTGGATTATGTAAAAACAGATTATGTTTTACGCGGAATGTATATTCCCGCAGGAAATCATGAAATAGAATTCAGATTTGAGCCGGCTTCTTTTTATACAGGAAGAATGATCAGCATTATCGCCAATATTTTAATAGCATTAATTTTAATTGCAACAATCATTTTTTATGGGATGAAAAAGAATAAACCGGATGCGCATTTGCTGTAGGGGTAACCCTCGCGGTTACCCACCCTCGCGGTTACCCACCCTCGCGGTTACCCGCCCTCGCGGTTACCCGCCGGACAGTATTAATAATAAAGCGGGCAGTAACCCAATATATTTTTAATTCAGCAAAAAGAAAGTTTATCATAATCATCTTTAAAAGAATCAATTATAAAGCGTGATAAAATTATCCATCATAACTATTTGCTTCAATAATCTGCAGGAAGTTTTAAACACCTGCCGATCTGTTGATGAACAAACCATTTTACCTTTTGAACACCTCATCATTAACGGTTCTACCAACCATGAGATTGAAAATTATTTTTCAAACAATAAAAATATTTCTTACAGGAAAGTTTTTAATGAAAAAGATAATGGCATTGCTGATGCATTCAATAAAGGCATCGCCAGGTCTGCGGGCGATGTAATCCTTTTGCTCAATTCAGGAGATTGTCTCTATGATAAAAATGTCATCAGAATTGTTTTGGAAAAATTTAATGATGATAAGAAACTTATGTGGCTCCACGGAAAATACAGGTTTAACCGAAGCGGGCTATGGGTAACGATAGGAAAGCCATTTGAAGAAAAAAAATTATACCGCGGCATGCGGAGTTTATCCCATCAGACAATGTATGTAAAGAAAGAATTGTACGAAAAATATGGATTGTATGATCCTTCTTTTAAAATAGCCATGGATTTTGATTTTGTAGCGCGCATACGCAACGAAAAATTTTTATTTCTGCCGGAAATACTGGCAACCTTTGTTCCCGGGGGAATCAGCTCATCACAATATAATCTGTCACTTAAAGAAGCTAACCGCGTTGTTAAAAAATACCTTGGGAAAACATGGAAAAACAGATTATGGAACTTCAGGTTGAAGACACTCAAAACAATTCAAAATATCCCGGTTTTAGGAAAAATACTTTATCGGATAAAAGCGGGATTAGGTCTGGCAAATGCATAAAGAAAATAGGTTTATTTGTTTGTTTACTGTTGAAACATAATAACAACGAGTAATCCCGAAGAAACAACTAATATTCTAATGGGTTCATTTTTGAATGCCGTATTCGAATGATTCTGATTTCTGACTCAGCGACATGGTATGTTATTCTGTATTTGAAAATTTCATAAGCCCGATAAGAAATATCTTTATCTTGCCTATACTTGTCAAAAGGATATCTAAAAGGATTTTTTATTAGGTCTTCAATTGATTTTAAAATACCAATTCTTACTTTTTCGGCATTTTTCAAAGAATCTTTTTTAATATACATATAAGCGTCTTTTAATGCTTTTTTCGCTTCGTCATCTATTATGATTTTCGGATTATTTACCATGATCGCATTTCTTTTTGCAACTCTTCCAAAGTTGTAAAATTTCCTTCATTGATACGAATCATTGCATCATCAAGTTCTTTGTTGTATTGCTCAATAGAAATAGGGCTTTCATGCTCTTCATCAGATTTTATGAAGGCTTTAATCATTTGAAGCAAAGATTTTTTTTGAGGCTCCGAAAGTTGAACAAAATATCTTATTAATTCTTTATCAATTGAAGAAACTGTCATCGTTGTTTAGTTTATACAAATTTACTTTTTATTTGATAATCTTAATTCAGTCTTTTTATTGCATAAGCAATCAACATAAAACCCTTGGAAATAAAACCAATCTTTAATAAGCGATAGGGAATTTTTTTCTGGAAATTAATGATAAAAAGAATTTCGGGGCTCGGTTTTATGTCTCCTAAAAAAGAAATCAATTTTTCTTCAGAATCTATTTTTAAATTCCGCATCAGCCGCCAGTAATAATCAAAAACGACAACGTTTTTCAGAATATCTTTTTTCTGCCCGTTCAAAAAAATAATGTTTTCAGGAATCTGCACTTCAGGATTGTATTTGGTATAAGTAGTTACCTGTTCGTCGTGAAATCCTATGTTTAACAACACTTCATCAATATATACGGGCTTTCCCGTTTGCTGAATCACGCGGATATAATACTCAAAATCAACAATAAATTTATAGCGGTTATCATAAAAAATATCCAGGCTTTTCTTTACAAGCGTACAACTCGGATTGCCGATGTAAACCTTCTTTAAAAGATGATACGGATTCGATTTTAAAAATGCTTTATCGGCAGCAGACATTTTTACTACCTCTGTTTTTCCTGAATTCACTTCTACATTTTGAAAGGCGCAAAAGAAAAAATCTATATCCGGATGCTGTTGAATATTATCATAAAAAATCTGCAAGGCATTATCATTCGCAAACCAATCATCGTTATGCATAATCTTTATCCATGCACCATTTGCCCTTCTTATCGCTTCATTCCAGTTTTCAGGCGTTCCTAAAGATTTCTCATTTTTGTAATAATGAATGTTGCGATTTGAATTATAATTCTCCAATAATATTGCTACAGAATTGTCCGGGCTGTCATCTGTAATTATAATTTCAAAATCTTTATAAGTCTGAATTAAAATTGAATCCAATAGTCTTTGTAAATAATCAACATGCTTGTAGGCGGGAATGCAAATGGATATAAAAGGCAAATCTTTCATTTATTTTTTTGATTTAAAATGGATTTTCCTCAAACCTAAAGGTTGATAAAGCATAAATTTTAAAATCGAATAATAAAATAACGGATTCAAATATAATTTTTGAAGTACAATCCATCTTTTTTTGTTTCTGAAAGAGATTTTATAATTCTTGAGATGATCCATTGTTTTAATAATCACGCGATTGTCTATTTCATGTTGATTCAAATCTATTTTGGAAAACGGAAGTTCAGTTTTCTTTTCTTTATGAAACAAAATAGCAGTCTCCACCCAATTATTGCTGTAATCGCCGCCTGTTGTAATATGTACGAGGTCGATATCATAGGTTACCATTACTTTATAATGACGAGAAACACAAAGTGAAAAATCAATATCATAAAAATGAAATTCTTTCAATAATTTTTCATCGAACAAAGTTTGCTCCCAAACTTCTTTTTTACAGCACATCATTACTCCATCAATACAAACAACTTCCTCAGAAATTTTCGTACCAGAAGGAGATAAAAAAACATGTTCGCTCCCGGCACGGTACTGGTGAATATAATTACCGCAGTCCAACATTTTTACACCCGAATACCATCCTGAAAAATATGCAGATTTGTATTTACTACCTGCAATTCCTATTAAACCAATTGCTTCATCCTTAGAAAAAGTATTTAAAATTTCTACTCCCCAATTTTGAGTTCTTAATAAAACATCTTCATGCAAAAAACACAAGTAAGGATATTTGGCTTTTTGAGCCAGACCATTATAAACTTCACAAATTCCTTTCTTATCATTTCTATTATCCACAAACAAGATTTCAAAAGGAACTCCAATTGTTTCACGAATATTTTTCTGCACATTAGATAATAATTCAGGATGAATAGAACAAATAAGTACGGATATCATTGGTAGATATTAAGCGATGTATTAATTTGCCCAAAATTATCTTAAATGCCAGTATCAAGCTCTTTTTCTAAAAATTTATTTAATGGAATTAATTCAAGAATAAAGAAATCATTTAATAATCCATATAGAGAGGTGAATATCAATTGGTTTTCATTAAAATATTTGAAACATATCCCCGCCGATAAAATTCATTCACATAAATTATTAAATCACCAAACCTTTTTTTGTGGTGGGCAGGAATATCTGCACGGATTAAGAGAGATTTTTCTTGAAGGTGTTTACAATCAAAACCTCCCCAAAAATTCGTATATCCTCGATTGTGGTGCGCACATTGGTTTAAGTGTAATCTATTTGAAAAGTATTTGCCCTACAGCCAATATTGTATGTTTTGAACCTGACGCTAAAAATTTTGATCTCTTGCAGAAAAATATCTCTTCCCACAAATTAAAAAATGTAGATGCACAAAAAGAAGCTGTATGGATTGAAAATACTACATTAAATTTTATCCAGGATGGGAATATGGGAAGCAAAATTGGAGAAGCCAATTTATCTCATAGTGTTACAGTTAAAGCAACAAGGCTCAAAGATTATCTCGATAAAAAAGTTGATTTCTTAAAAATGGATATTGAAGGAGCAGAATATAAAGTACTAAAAGATATTTCTGGTAGCCTTGGAAATGTAAATAAGATGTTCATTGAGTATCATGGAACTTTTGAACAAAATAATGAACTATTGGAAATTCTCGATATGGTTTCAAAAGCCGGTTTTAAATTTTATATAAAAGAAGCTGCTTCAGTTTATGATCAGCCCTTTTTACCAAAAACATCTTCAGGCGAATACGACTTGCAATTAAATATGTTCTGCTTTAAAAATATGGTTTAACTATTTTTTAAGCATCTTCAAAAATAATTCCAGTCCTTTCTCTTTATCATTATCCAGTCTAAAACTGATGTAATCAGTGTAGTAATGATGAAGATCGAAAATAGTAACCGGATTTTTTTTTACTACTTTATCCAGGTTATTCAATCCAAAAGCGTTGGCTTCATTAAATGATTGAATAAAATGATCACCTAATTTTTTATTGCTGATCCAGGCTGCAAAAACGAATGGTAATCCGGTAAAATTTTTCCATTCCAAACCGAGGTCATAAATGTATGGTGAAATTTTCCTCTGTTGTAATGCACGATCGCCAATTACAAGTCCCGCCGTAGTTCCTGAAATTCGGGTTTGGTAATCACCCGATGTTTCTACAAACGAAACGTCTATCTTCCAGAAGTTTTTAATTAATACTTTCAGAAGTGCAACAGAAGTCCTGCTTTGATAGTCGAGCAAAACAGTTTCAATTTTATCCAAAGGTACTTCGCTGAAGAGGCATACACTCGCTACTGCGCTTACACTTCCAATGCAATAATCGGAAATGATATGATATTCTTTCATCTCCGGAATAACGGCTACAGGAACCAATCCCACATCAATCTCATTTTGCAAAAGTTTTGAAGCGATTCTTGAAGGATAATCTATTATAAGATCCACTTCGCTTTTCATCATTCCATTTTCAAATCCATATATCAGAGGTTTTGTATTCAAATAGCTTACTGCTCCTACCTTTATTTTTTTCTGCACCGTTTACTTTAATTTTGCCGCAAATTTAATATAATCAATCGTGAATGGTGAAGCGGAAATAGTGAATATAAAACAGGAATCCATGTTATTTATTTGTTCACTGCAAGAAAAGTGTTACGCTTTGTGCTAAAGCAATACAACCATATAACCATATAACAATATACTACATGCAACTTCAACCTCTTACTGCTATCTCTCCTGTTGACGGGCGTTATAGAAATCAGCTTCAACAACTTGATGACTATTTTTCTGAATTTGCTTTAATAAAATACCGGGTTAAAGTAGAGGTTGAATATTTTCTTTTTTTATCTCAAAAAAAGTTTTTTAAAGTTCCCCCTTCACTAAAAAGACAACTTCAAAAAACTGTTGATGAGTTTTCTATTGCTGACGCAGAAAAAATAAAAGCGACAGAGAAAATTACCAATCACGATGTAAAGGCAGTGGAATATTTTTTAAAAGAAAAGCTGCAGACTTTTAGTAATGCAGATCTGCAAGAATGGATACACTTCGGCTTAACCTCGCAGGATATTAATAATACCGCTATTCCGCTAATGTGGAAACATGCTGTTGAGCATGAATATTTACCTGCTGTTATCAATCTTCAAAATGAATTATTGCTGTTGGCAAAAAAATGGAAAGATATTCCTATGCTGGCCAGAACTCACGGACAGCCAGCCTCTCCCACTATGTTGGGAAAAGAAATCATGGTTTTTGTAGAAAGAATAGAAAACCAGATTCAGCAGTTTAGCTACATTCCATTTACCGGAAAATTTGGCGGAGCTACAGGAAATTTTAATGCACATTATGTAGCCTATCCAAAAACAAATTGGATAAATTTTGCCAATCAATTTCTCGAAGAAAAATTAGGATTGCAACGCCAACAATATACTACTCAAATAGAGCATTACGATTTACTTGCTGCTCATTTCGATAACATAAAACGCATCAATACTATTCTGATTGACTTATGTCGCGACATCTGGACTTACATCAGCATGGAGTATTTTAAACAAAAAATAAAGGAAGGAGAAATAGGAAGCAGCGCTATGCCGCACAAAGTAAACCCGATAGATTTTGAAAATGCAGAAGGAAATTTGGGAATAGCAAACGCTTTGCTGGAACATCTTTCAGCTAAATTACCTATATCACGCTTGCAAAGAGACCTTACAGATTCCACAGTAATCAGGAATATTGGAATGCCGATAGCACACACTTTACTTTCCATTTTTTCTCTTGAAAAAGGAATCAGTAAATTAATTTTGAATGAACAAAAAATAAAATCAGACCTTGATAATAACTGGGCCGTAGTTGCAGAGGCTATTCAAACTATTTTAAGAAGAGAAAATTATCCTAAGCCTTATGAGGCGCTAAAAGAATTGACAAGGGGAAAAGAATCAATTGATAAAAATGCCATTCATGCATTCATAGATTCTCTAAAGATTTCTGCTGCGCTAAAAAAAGAATTAAAAATGATTTCACCGTTTAATTATACGGGAAATATTTTTTAAAAACTTATCTTTAGATTAGTTTTCTGTAACCAACACTATTATGAAAAATTACTTTGTGGTCTGTTTACTGCTTGTGTCTTCTTTGCAATCGTTCTCACAGGTTAATCTAAATGCTGGCTTAATGGCATATTATCCATTTAGCGGTAATGCAAATGATGCAAGTGGGAATGGCAATAATCCTATTTTCAATAATGCGACTCTAACTCCTGACCGGCTTGGTAATCCTAATAGCGCCTACTCGTTTAACGGCACAGATAATTATATCCGGATACCTAATAGCGCTTCATTGAATTCATCAAATCAGATTTCCATCTGTGCATGGGTAAAGGTCGCAGGTTTTTACCAGGGAACATGTCACGGAAATAACATTGTAATGAAGGGAGACGCGGACTATCAGCTGGGGGATTACAAGATTCGTTTTGACGATTCGTATTTTACCAACAGTCAAAACTGTTCTATCAGCAATCCTGATATAACTCATGAAACATTTTTCGGAATTAATTCTACCCTATCTTCTAATACTCCTTTTATTCAAACCAATCAATGGTATAGTGTAGTATATACCAGTGATGGCACTACCGCTAAGATTTATGTGAATTGTAAACTTGTAGGTTCAGGGCCGGCGAATGGAATTACATTTACTAATGGCGATGACCTGTTTCTTGGAAGTATGAATAATGCACAATATCCGTATTGGTTTAATGGAGCAATGGATGAAATAAGAATTTATAACAGGCCTCTTAATGAAGATGAAATAAAAGCTTATGGTGACTGCTCTACATCTACTCTCTCATGCTCTAATTGGTTGAGCACTCCCGCCCGTTATTCTTATGTAGATATTGGAAAATTAGATGTAACAGGAAATCAAATAACAGTTGAAGCTGTTATTAACAGAACTACGCCTTATGTATATGGTACTGGCGATGGAACTGAAGGAGATGTTGTCTCAAAACATGATAATCCAACTGACGTCAACTATCTTCTCCGACCTAATCATGCGTATATTACAACAACAAACGGCTTTTTTGCAACCCCTGATATTCCAGATCTTAACCTGAACGAAACTTATCACATTGCGATGGTATATGATGGCGATACTTTAAAATTTTACAGAAATGGATGTCTAATGAGTAAGATAGCTGCTTCAGGAGATTTATTTCAAAACTCCTGGGACACAAGAATTGGTTATTATCAAAATCAGATATGGAACACAAATTTCATAGGCTATATTAATGAAGTAAGAATATGGAATGTAGCAAGAACACAGGCGGAAATTCAAACCTACATGAATACCTCACTTCCAAATCCTACCACACAACCGGGGCTTCTGGCATATTATACTTTTGACAGTCTGATCAACAAGCAGGGAAACCCAAGCTGGAACGGCACTTTGGGAGGAAGCGCTTCCATTAATCAGGCGAACACGAATTGCAATTCTATTGATAATTTATGTGTGGTTAGTTGTAATATCAATATCACCAAAAGCCCTGACACGAGCCTCTGTGGAAGTTCCCCTGTAAAAATATTTGCCTCGGGTGGTTCTGCTTATTCATGGGTTCCTACTACAGGTTTGAGCGACCCAAATATTGCCAATCCGGTTGCAACACCTTTGTCAACTACCCAATATTTTGTAACGGTAACAAAGGATTCTGGTTGTTCCAAAATAGATTCAGTAACTATTTCGGTAAATAGTTTGCCGGTAATTACAAAATCAAATGATACGAGTATTTGCATCAATTCATCTGCTTCTCTTTTAGTGGGTGGCGGCACCTCTTATTTGTGGAGCCCTGCTGCTACACTTAATGGTAACAATATCGCGAATCCTGTGGCAACACCCACTGCCACCACCACTTACAATGTAGAAGTTACTAACGCGAATGGTTGTTCGAAAACTGATTCTATAACTGTAGGTGTTAAACCGGTGGCGGTAATTACAATATCAAATGACAGCACCATCTGTAATAAAACATCTGTACAATTGATTGTATCCGGTGGCAGCTCTTATATATGGTCTCCTTCTTCCTCACTTAATAATCCTGCAAGTTCTACGCCCGATGCTTCACCATTGGCAACTACACTTTATCATGTAAATATTACTGACGCAAATTCATGTGCTTATAATGATTCTGTAAAAATAACTGTCAGGCCACCTGCTGTATTTTCTGTGTAGCCCGATAGTTCTGTTTGTATTAATAGTTCTCAGCAATTGAGCGCTTCTGGAGGAGATAGCTACACATGGAGTCCCGCAAATTCTCTTGATAATCCAAATACAAGCAATCCAATCGCAACACCTAACCAAACTACTATCTATTCAGTAACGATCAGGGAGAATACATGCAATGAATCTGCAACATTATCTACAAAATTGACTGTACTCCCGATACCAAATATTCTGGCAGCCAGCTCAAATGATATTACCTGTAAGCAACCTTCGTCGCAATTAAGCGCTCTGGGCGCCCAGGATTATTCCTGGTCTCCGGCTTCCGGATTAGATAATTCATCTGCCGCCAACCCCGTTGCATCACCCGATGTATCTACGGTCTATACAGTAACCGGGAAAGACGCCAATGGTTGTGTTAATTCTGATACTGTTTCAGTAAATGTTGATTACGATAAAAACACACTTTACGAATTACCCAATGCTTTTACACCCAACGGCGATGGCCTGAATGATTGTTTTGGTATAAAATATTGGGGGCAGATTGACGAGTTGGAATTCAGCATCTATAACCGGTGGGGACAAAGAGTCTTTTTCACAACTAATTCTTCCGCTTGCTGGGATGGAATTTTTAACGGAAAAATGCAAAATCCCGGAGCCTTCGTTTATGTCATAAAAGCAAAAACCGCCTGTGGAAATATTGATAGAAAAGGAGTTGTTACGTTGATACGGTAATAACCCTCATTGTCAATTTTCAATTATACATTTTCAATTTTACTTATGAATCTCACTTGTAAAATGAAATTCAATATCAGGATTATTTGTCCGTTTGCTGCGAAATTGTTTTCTTTAAATTCGTGAAAATTGGTGTAAGCAGTCATACAAACAACATACTTTGCGACATGCTTTTTTTACCAAAAAGAGAAAGATTTTTCTTATATTCGTTACTTGAGAAAACATAAAGAAAAAAGCCTTGATTTTATAATTGATAAACTCACAAATTCTATTGAAAATATTCAAACAGGTGAAGTTTTTGACACAAATATTATTAGATTGACTGATGCTGACAGTGGCCTGATAAAAAAGTTGGATTGGCAATTTGATTGGCGTAAAGAACTTAGAGACAAAACCAAGAAATCTTACAAATTGACCACTATGAATAATCCGGATATTATTCAGGGACTGGTTAGCATCGAAGATAAGCAAGACCATATTTTTATGCACTTAATTGAAAGCGCAAAATTTAATGTAGGAAGAAACAAAGTTTACTTAGGCGTACCAGGAAACCTCATCGCTTACGTCTGCAAAGTGTCCTACAACAAGGGATATGAAGGGTTTGTTGCTTTTGACGCAAAAACAGCATTGATAAAACATTATGAAGAAACTCTTCATGCAACGCATTTTCGGGGACAGAGAATGTTTATTGAAACAAATGCTGCATTAAGACTTATATCGCATTATTTTAAAAGTTAAAACAATGACACCAATTAAAGAACCTAAGAACATTGACTTCTCAAAGAAGTCTGAGCCATGGACAGAAAAAGAACTTTCTGAATTTAGAAAGATTATGCAAGAAATTAAAACAAAGAATGCAAGGCTTAAGAAAAGAACGCTGCGAGTGAGAAATAAAAGAACAATCACATCCTGACAAAATGCACGAACCGCTTCGGTTTGGCGTTAGTGGGACAGGCGTGCTTTTTTCAGCTTTTTGTTTCAGATTAAAAACCTCATCTAAAAGGTTGGCAAGCTTAATTTTTACCAATTATCCATTTTCAATTTTACTTATGTATCTCACTTGTAAAATGAAATTCAATATCCGGGTTATTTGTTCGTTCAGTGTTTAAAAACCATTCGCTTTGAGCAAGATAAACAAGGTATCCGTCTTTATCTTTAGCGATATTACCCGATTTGAATTTTATAAACTCTTCCCGTTTTTTCGGATCTTTTGCTATTTCAACCAGCTACTCAATTTAAGTCCTTCTATCCTTTGAAAATGTTTGATGTTATTAGTCACCAAATGTAAATCGTTAGCCAGGGCAATTCCTGCTATTAATGAATCAGTGTGTCCAATGGTTTCTCTTTTTCTTCGCAGGTCGGCATAAATCTCAGCAGCAATCTCTGCCGCTCGCATCGAAAGAGACACAACCGTATTGCGTTCCACAAAAGCATTAAATTTTTTAAGCTGCCTTTTTGCATCCTTGTATAACAGGCCATTTAAAATCTCGTAATAAGTAATAATGCTAAAATTAATAGAAGGATATTCTTGTAAATATTTATCTGCATTGTCAACAACTTTCTCATTTTCTCTAAAAAATTCAGAGAGAATGTCCGTGTCAATAAGAGAAGGTTTCATAATTTAATTTCACGTTCAAAAAGTTCTGTCCGCGTCTTTCTTGTTTCTTTCACAAAATCATCATAATCATTTTGAGACATATCATTAAATGCCCCGGCGAAAGAAAGTATTTCTTTTCTTTTCTTTTCTGATTTTTCTGTGTTGATTTTTAGAGAATTAATAAAAATGTGTAATTCACCAAGTTTGTCAACCGGTACGTCATTAAGTTCTTCCAAAATAGTATTTAATGTAACAACCATAATCCGATCATTTATGATATCGAAGATACCAATTTTGTTTTACAAACCCTATTGGATTCCTATTAAAAAAAAGAAAAAAACTTTGCTGTCTACTTATGAATCTCACTAGTAAAATGAAATTCAATATCCGGGTTATTTGTTCGCTCAGTGTTTAAAAACCATTCGCTTTGAGCAAGATAAACAAGGTATCCGTCTTTATCTTTAGCGATATTGCCGGATTTGAATTTTATAAACTCTTCCAGCTTCTTAGGATCTTTTGAAGTGATCCAACATGCTTTGTAATACGGAAGGGAATTGAGTTGTACCGATGCGCCATATTCATGCAGAAGACGATATTGAATTACTTCAAATTGCAACTCTCCTACACAACCAATAATTTTTTTATTACCGCCAAATTGAGTAAATAATTGCGCTACACCTTCATCCGTTAATTGCAACAAACCTTTTTCAAGTTGCTTGGTTTTCATCGGATCTTTATTCACTACTTCTTTAAATATTTCAGGAGAAAATGAAGGAATCCCGGTAAAATAAAAATCTTCGCCTTCGGTAAGCGTATCGCCGATTTTAAAATTGCCGGTATCAAATAACCCTACCACATCGCCGGGATAAGCAGACTCAATAATATCTTTATCTCTTGCCAGAAAAGTATAGGGATTACTAAACCTAACGTTCTTGCTTAGACGCACATGATGGAAATATTTATTACGCTCAAATTTCCCAGCACATACTCTTAAAAAAGCAATTCTATCACGGTGACGCGGATCGAGATTAGCATGAATTTTAAAAATAAATCCACTGAATTTATTTTCCATTGGCTCTACAATGCGCGTGGTTACTGCTCTGTGTTGCGGCAATGGCGCTATTTGTATAAATGTTTCCAACAATTCTTTTACTCCAAAATTATTAATGGCGCTCCCGAAAAATACCGGCGCTATCTTTCCTTCGAGGTAAGGCTTGTTGTCAAATTTTCCATAAACACCATCCAATAATTCCACATGTTCTCTTAATTGAGCAGCATCTTTTGCACCCAATTTTTGTTCTACAATTTTGTCATTAATATTTTCTATCGGTAAATCTTCTTCCGTAGTTTTTTGATTAGGATTAAATAAAAGAAGGCTTTTTTCATAGAGATTATAAACCCCTTTAAATTCTTTTCCCATACCAATCGGCCAGCTCAGCGGATGTAATTGAATCTTTAATTCTGATTCTATTTCATCCAAAAGATCAAAAGGATTTTTTCCATCGCGATCTAATTTATTTACAAAAACAATTACCGGAGTATCACGCATACGGCACACTTCCATCAATCTTCTTGTCTGCTCTTCCACGCCTTTTACACAATCTATTACCAAAACCACGCTATCCACAGCAGTCAAGGTTCTGTAAGTATCTTCCGCAAAGTCTTTATGGCCGGGCGTGTCAAGCAGGTTCACCAAAATATTTTTGTATTCAAAACTCATGACAGATGTAGCCACAGAAATTCCACGCTGTCTTTCTATATCCATAAAATCGGAAGTAGCGTGTTTTTTTATTTTATTACTTTTTACCGCGCCCGCAGTTTGAATGGCACCGCCAAACAGTAAAAACTTTTCTGTCAAAGTAGTTTTTCCTGCATCCGGGTGAGAGATAATTGCAAAAGTCCTTCGCTTTTTTATTTCGTTGATTTGTTTCGTATTTACTTCCGACAGCATCTTTTATTTAAAAAAATTTGGCTGCGAAGGTAAGTCAATTAGCTAATTAGCTAATATGCCAATGTGCTAATTTGAAAATGTAAAAATCGTAGTAAACAAACAAATAATTCAAATTCCTATTTCCATTTTTATAGAACGTGTTTTAATAAATTCATTTTGATTTTACCAAAAACTATATTGAAATAAATTTTAGAAAGGATTCTGCTTAGGATTTTGCCTTGTGTCAATAATAGTAAGCAATTCAATAATTTGTCCAGTTATTCTATAATACAACCTATTGTGTGGAGTAAACAAAATACTAATTACAGAAGAATTCTTATCAGATTTAATTCCAACAAATGGCGCTTTGACAAATTCTCCAATTTTTTATTTACAGCATCTTCAAAATCTGTGGCTATATTAAATTACCAATTAGTTATGAGGTAAGTAATTATTCCATTATAATCTTCCAAGGCAATTTCTGACCAATTTATTTTGTAAGCCATTGCCTGTAAATTTTTATAACATCTTCATGAGGAACTACTTTTCCTTCATCAACTTGCTTAATAGCTTGCGCTGGTTTTTTCAACTGGTCAGATGTCAATATATCAAGTATATCTTTTTGGGGGTTTGTCGCATAAACTTCGGCAGCATCATTCAACATTTGGAGCTGAGATTCATCCTCAATCATATCAATATAATTATGAAGTTGTTTTTTAATTTCAGGATTGTCCATATTTTTTATTTACTTAAAATTACTAAAAATCTTTTTAATTATTCAAGGGCTTACGTAAAACTTTGATTGCAGCTCCGTACGGAAAAATAGGTCAGAGGAAAAAGATGGAATCGGGCGCGATTGGAATGAGGTCTTACAGTAAGCAAACACCCGCCTGACCATCATTCGGGCAGGAATAACACAAATTCCTGTTTTCAATTTTAATGAAAATTGCTTTTAATAATATCAATTATTATGAATGCCCCATATTAGTTCATTAGCCAACGGACAAATTACCACCTTATCGAATTAACTTACTTTTGCAACACTTAAAAAATAGTTAATGGAATTCAAGTTAACCGAAGAGCAATTAATGATACGACAGGCCGCACGTGACTTTGCCAATAATGAATGTTTACCCGGGGTGATAGAGCGTGATGAATATCAAAAATTTCCCTACGACCAGGTAATGAAATTAGCCGACCTGGGATTTTTGGGAATGATGATAAGCCCTAAATATGGGGGTGCCGGATTGGATGCAATCAGTTATGTGCTGGCTATGGAAGAAATAAGTAAAGTGGATGCAAGCACAAGCGTGTGCATGAGTGTGAATAATAGTTTGGTATGCTATGGAATTGAAGCTTTTGGCACAGAAGAACAAAAGAATAAATATTTAACTCCATTGGCACAAGGGAAAAAAGATGGTAAATTATATATTGGAGCTTTTCTGTTAAGTGAGCCCGAAGCTGGAAGCGACGCTACTTCGCAAAGAACTACTGCCGAAGAAAAAGAGGACCATTACGTACTTAACGGAGTAAAAAACTGGATTACGAATGGCAATACTGCTTCCGTTTATCTCGTGATGGCACAGACACATCCTGAAAAAGGAAGCCGTGGTATCAATACATTTATTGTAGAAAAAAATTGGCCGGGAGTAACAGTTGGTGCCAAAGAAAATAAACTGGGAATACGTGGCAGCGATACCCACAGTATTTCATTTACAGATGTGAAAGTGCCTAAAGAAAACCGTATCGGTGAAGATGGCTTTGGTTTCAAATTTGCCATGAAAACTTTATCGGGAGGAAGAATAGGTATTGCATCACAGGCCCTGGGACTTGCTTCAGGTGCCATGGAAAGAGCCATTGCCTATTCAAAAGAAAGAAAAGCTTTTGGTACAGAAATAAAAAATCACCAGATCATCCAATTTAAACTTGCCGATATGGCTACAAGAATTAATGCAGCAAGACTTCTTTGTTTTCGTGCCGCCTGGCAAAAAGACAAAGGGGAAGATTATACTGAAAGCGCTGCCATGGCAAAAGTATATGCAAGCGAAACCGCCATGTGGACTACTACCGAAGCGGTACAAATTCATGGTGGGTACGGCTATGTAAAAGAATATCACGTAGAAAGAATGATGCGTGATGCGAAGATTACACAGATATATGAAGGCACGAGTGAGGTCCAACGGATTGTGATAGGCCGTGGAATTTTGAAGTAATTGCAGATCTAACAGGTTCAAAAAACCTGTGAGGTATTTTAATTATTATTAAAATATTATAGGAAGAACCAGGAATTAAATTTTATTATTCATGGGTATAAATTCAGAATATTATAAAAAAATAGTTGCAGAGTTAAAAATAAAAAATGTAACTCTTGTTGCTGTTTCCAAAACAAAATCCGTTGAAGAAATTCTGGAATTATATAACCTTGGTCAAAGGGATTTTGGAGAAAATTATGTACAGGAATTAGTAGAGAAATATGAAAAATTACCAAAAGATATCTGTTGGCATTTTATTGGCCATCTTCAAACAAATAAAGTAAAACTCATAGCTCCTTTTGTATCGCTGGTACAAAGCGTGGACAGCGAAAAATTGCTGAAAGAAATTAATAAGGAGGCAAAAAAAAATAACCGAATTATTGATTGCCTTTTGCAGGTGCATATTGCGAAAGAAGAAACCAAATTTGGTTTGGATAAATATGAATTAGAAAAATTACTTTCCAAGGATGACACGGATTATAAAAACATTTCGATAAAAGGCTTAATGGGAATGGCATCGTTTACAGATGATACAGAAATTGTAAGAGTAGAATTTAAATCTTTAAAATATCTTTTTGACAAACCTGCAACATTCACCGCGCCTGTTACTGTCCAGACAGGCATTCACCATTCACCACGCCCGTTACCGCTCGGGCAGGCATTCACCATTTTAAGCATGGGAATGAGTGCAGATTATAAAATCGCGATAGAAGAGGGAAGTAATATGGTGCGCCTTGGCAGTTTGCTTTTTGGAAAAAGGGATTAATTATAAAGGAATAATAAGGGTGTTTTTTGTCTTTTAACATTTACAAACACTATTTTTTTTGATGATTAGTTAAATTTGAATTTATAAAAATAAATTTCTTTGGAAGCAAGTATAATAAATCATGCATTTGAGGCTGAAAAAAACAGGAGAGCTTTGATGTACACCATCATCATTTGCGGATTGTTTTTATTGCTTGCCATTTTTTATACGTGGCCTATTCAGGTACCACCCATCCCTACCACATTAGACCTGATTCAAATAAATCTAGGTAATGAGCAGGAAGGAATGGGTGAGGTACAGCCGCAAGTAAGAGGCGATCGCGCGCCTGATAATCAAAGCGTGGCTTCGCATCACTCTGTACGAAAAGTAAATGAAGAGCCCTCACAAAATATAAAGGCAGAAGAAAGCAAAGATGAAACAGTAGCGCCAGTGGTAAAATCGGAAAAGAAAAATGAAACAGCCAAAATAGAAAATAAAGAAGCTACTACAAAAGCCTCAAGAAATGTTCATCCTTCCCCAATAGTAAACCCCAACCCTTCTCCTCCAAAACCAAAAATCCCTTTATACAAAGGAGGTACAGGTAACGGCGGCAATGGCGCTACAGAAGATAATGGATATAGAAACCAGGGATACAAACCCGGTAATGGTGATGCCGGCAGTCCCAATGGCAATCCGGACTCTTATGGAAATTCTGACGCGGGCAGAAGTGGAATAAGCGTTGTACGCGGGCTATCGGGGCGCAGGCCTATTCACTTCCCGAATATGCAGGGCGACTTTAATGAAAATGCAAAAGTGTATGTGGATATACAGGTAAACGCCTCAGGAAAAGTTATCAGCGCTGTAGTGTCAAGAGGAACTACCACTTCTAATTCATCATTAAGAAATACTGCGATTGAAAAAGCAAAAGAACTAAAATTCCCTCCTGCTCAAAGTGATATAGAAAGTGGGACGATCCTTTTTATATTTTTGCTTAAGAGTTAAGTTCATAAAAATTTCAATCTCAAATTAAACTCCTTGTAATCACAATTCGATTATTTACTCCATAGGTTTATAGAAATCATATCTCCAAAGGACTCCTTTGGAAAAGATTCCTTCAGACATTAAACAGACAAATAACCCGGATTTTAAATTTGAAAAATCAAATTATCAAGAAAGTTCTTTTATTAAAAAATAAAAATGCTTCCTATTTATTTGTTTACTGCGTGAGCTAACTTGCATAATATTTTAACCCTGCTTGAACGACCTTCATCCCGGCGACAAATCAACCAATTAACCAATCAACCAATTAACCAATTAACCAATAATTAACCCTCATTGACATACGAAGAATCATTACACTATCTCTATAATAAGCTTCCCATGTTTAGCCACAGCGGAGTAAAAGCTTATAAAGCAGACTTAAAAAACACGCTTGCACTTTGTAATTTCTTAGACAATCCTCAAAAGAAAATAAAAACAATTCACATTGCAGGCACCAATGGCAAAGGATCTGTGAGCCACATACTTGCAGCTATATTCCAAGAGAATGAATATAAAACGGGATTATATACCTCACCTCATTTAAAAGATTTCAGGGAAAGAATAAAATTAAATGGAGAAATGATTCCACCATCTTTTGTCATTGATTTTGTAGAAAAAACAAAAGATATTTCTGAAGAAATAAAGCCTTCCTTTTTTGAGCTGACATTTGTGATGGCACTGGATTATTTTGCCAAACAAAAAGTGGATGTCGCAATTATTGAAACAGGCCTTGGCGGCAGGTTAGACAGCACCAATGTAATAACGCCTTTATTGTCAATTATTACCAATATCAGTTTTGACCACAAAGATATCCTGGGAGATACGCTTGCAAAAATAGCTTACGAAAAAGCAGGAATCATCAAATCAAACACTCCTGTGGTGATCGGAGAAAGTATTCCGGAAACAAAAATTGTTTTTCAAAATAAAGCGAAAGAGATGAATGCTGAAATAATTTTTGCAGAAGAGGAGTATGAAATAATTTCATCAAAATATGATCTAACAAGTTTGGAAGTAGAAGTGTTAATTAAAGAAACAAAAGTGAAAAAAAATTATCGTCTTGATCTAAACGGCCTGTATCAACAAAAAAATATTCTTCCCGTTCTCGCGGCAATTGAATTATTAAAAACTCATTTTTTATTAAAAGAAGAGAAAATAAAAATCGCTTTATTTAATGTAAAAAAACTCACCGGGCTTCATGGAAGATGGGAAGTAATTCACGAAAAGCCAACAGTAGCGCTTGATGTAGCACATAATGAAGATGGAATAAAACAACTTTTACTTCATATAAATAAAAATAAATTCAAAGAGCTGCATATTGTTTTTGGCATGGTGAAAGATAAAGAAATAGAAGATGTACTGAAACAATTGCCTCACAATGCAAATTATTATTTTACCAAAGCCCAAAATCCACGGGCATTGCCGGAAGATGAATTAAAGAAGAGAGCAGAAGAATATCTTCTTAAAGGAAACTCTTTCCCTGATGTAAACAAAGCCTTGAAAGCGGCGCTTTACAATGCGAATGAAGAAGATCTGATTGTAGTATGTGGAAGTATATTTGTAATTGCGGAAGTAGAAATTTAATTATTCTTAAAACTAATTTTTTTAGTATTTACTAAAATTTATTGTATATTTATTGCTCTAATAAAAAATACAATGAGCAATATCAAACTATTTGAAAGTAAGCAAGTGCGTACTCACTGGGACGCAGAAAAGGAAAAATGGTATTTTTCTATTATTGATGTCATTGAGATTCTGACTGGAAGTCCTCGGCCAAGAAAATATTGGAGCGCTTTAAAAACGAAACTACTTCAGGAAGGCAGTGAACTGTCCCATAAATTGGGACAGTTGAAAATGGAAGCCGAAGATGGAAAATTACGACTAACCGATGTAGCAGACACAGAACAACTTTTGCGATTAATCCAATCCATTCCATCACCAAAGGCCGAGCCTTTCAAACAGTGGCTTGCAAAAGTAGGCTATGAACGTATGCAGGAAATTGCAAACCCTGAACAAAGTTTAGAAAGAGCAAGGGAAAATTGGCAAAAATTGGGAAGAAGCGAGAAGTGGATTCAACAGAGAATGACTGGCCAGGAAACACGGAATAAATTAACTGATTACTGGAAAGAAAATGGTGTGAAAAAGACAGATGAATTTGCTATTCTCACTAATATTATTCACCAGGAATGGACAGGCTTAACAGTAAAAGGGCATAAAAATTTAAATGGCTTGCAATCTCAAAACCTTCGTGACCACATGACGGAGGCAGAATTAATTTTCACTGCACTTGCAGAATTATCAACACGGCAAATCGCAGAAACAGATAAAGCTAAAGGCCTTCCACAAAATGCAACTGCCGGAAGAAAAGGCGGTAAAATTGCGAAAGATGCCAGGGTAGCATTGGAAAATAAAACAGGGAAAAAAATAGTTACAGAAGAAAATTTTCTACCTCCCGCTAAAGAAAATAAAAAGTTAAAATAAAAAATAATCACAATTCTCCCAACTCTTTCAAAGCATAAAAAACACAACTGTTATGAGTGGCCTGCATGATCTTGTTTTCAAGAAAAAGTTTTTTTAATTTCTTTAAAGAAATTTTTTCTACTTCCAGTTCTTCATTTTTATCTAATTTTTGCCCACTTGTTTTTATCCCGCCCCCGGCTAAAAAAAGATAAGTATAATTATTAAGTACACCCGGATTGGCAGCTATTTTTCCAACCTTGATGATTGAAGAAAATTCGTAACCGGTTTCTTCTTTCAATTCTCTTTTCATGGCTTGTTCAGGCGTTTCATTTTCATCAATAAATCCCCCCGGAATTTCAAGAAGAGTCTCTTGTATCGGATGCCTGTATTGCCTTACCATCAAAACTTTTCCTTTTTTAGTAATTGCTACTGCGCATGCTGTAGCAGGCAATTCTACTACAAAATATTCATCAACAATTTTTCCATCCGGCATTTCACATTTGTCTTTTCGCGCAGTAAAATATTGATGTCTGCTTAAATATTCAGAAGATAAAATTTTCCATTTAGCCTCCCCTGAATCCCCTTCAGGGGAGAGGACTTTCGAAGTCTGTAAGTTTGTTGAATCTTTAATTTCCTTCATTTTTTTAATTTCAAATATTAATGGTTCTTAATGCCCTCCTTTGGAGGGTTTGGGAGGCCTTCTAATTCCATCCCATTCTTTCTCTCAATTTCAGAATATGTGCAGTATGATGCTTTCCATGCCACGCATAGGATTTTAAAAGTTGCCATAACGTGATCTCTGTTTTCCTATCAGGATGAAAAATAGTGCGCTGCCATTGCATTTCGTCCATATCATCCAAACATTGGCACCATCGGGCATGCAGGGCATGAAGAAGTGTAATGGAAATATTTACAGGCAATTTTTTCGTATCTGATAAATTGGCCCATGCATCCTGGTCATAAGGTTTTATAGAAGGATTATTTTCTGTAAGCCCGAGTTTAAAACGCGTATAGGCATTGACGTGACTATCTGCAATGTGATGTACTAATTGTTGAACCGTCCATCCACCAGGGCGATAAGACGTTTCCAGTTGCACTTTATCCAGGTTCTGTATTGCATATTCCAAAGAAGAAGGGAGCATCCGTATTTCATCTATCAGAGATGCTTTAAGTTTCTTATTAAACTCAATTGCATATTCATCCTGTTCATTCTCTTTTCCTATGGGATAGCGAAGGTCTTTCTCTTCTTCCATAAAAAATTCTATTTATTTACAATACCTAATAATTCTATTACGAATACAAGTGCAGAACCACCGGGAATAACACTTCCCGCGCCTCTATCTCCATACCCTAAATCTGAAGGAACATACAATTTCCATTTGCTCCCCACGGGCATCAACTCTAATGCCTCTGTCCATCCGGGGATAACCGTTGTAACAGCGATGGAAATAGGTTCGCCTCTTTTATAAGAGTTATCAAATTCTTTTCCATCAATTAATGTGCCTGCATAGTTAACAGATACTGTATCTTTTGCAGTTGGTATAGAACCTGTTCCTTTGGTTATAATTTCGTATTGCAATCCGCTTGGCAGTGTGATTACTCCCGGGCGTTTCCCATTTTCTTCCAAAAATTTAACACCTTCTTCTTTTGAAGCACTTATTTTTTTTTCTAAAAATTCCTGTAGTTTAGTTTGTATGTTCATGTTACATGCGTCTTCTGAGATGGTTAATGTTTTATTGTTATATACATCAAGAAATGCCTTTTTAATATATTCCGTATTTACTTTTTCTACGCCCTGGGTTTTGTAATATTCTGCAACCTGTACCCCAATTGAATAACTGAGACTATCGGTAGAAGACATCGCTGTCTTAGGTTTTACCGCAATGTGATTGTGTTTTGCAACAGATTTTTTTGTTTGAGCATATGATACGGTAACCGGTAACAATAATGCGAGAAAAATAGCTTTCATTCAATTTAATTTGTTGGATTAATTTTTAAAAATTCGCGCAAATATAGCTTAATCTTCCCTGAAATCTTTTCCAGTTAAGTTAATAAAAACGTCTTCGAGATTAGCGGACTTGGTTTCTTTAGGTCTTTCAAATCCCGAAGCCACCAGTTCATCAATTAATATATCAGGGGATTGTAATGCAATAATCTTTCCTTCATCCATAATGGCTACCCGATCGCACAGGTATTCTGCCTCATCCATGTAATGGGTAGTAATAATTACTGTAGTACCTTCCTTTCTTATCCGCTGAATTAACTCCCACAAATTTCGCCTGGCCTGTGGGTCAAGGCCGGTTGTAGGTTCATCTAAAAAAATAATTTTGGGTTTATTGATCAAAGTAGTCGCAATGGAAAACCTTTGTTTTTGACCACCACTCATTTCCTTATATTTATTTTTTGCCTTGTCGTTGAGGTTTACCATTTCAAGCAATTTCTTAGGTTCCGTTTTGGAATTATATAAACCACAAAAAAGATCAATCAATTCAAGCAAATTCAACCCCGGATAAAAACCGGAAGTTTGTAATTGAACGCCAATAATTTTCTTTATCTGCCCAGCATCGTGGTCAAGGTCAAAACCATCAACCATTATCTTTCCGGAAGTTTTATCGCGAAGTGTTTCTATTATTTCGAGAGTCGTTGATTTTCCTGCGCCATTGGGGCCAAGCAATCCAAATATTTCACCTTCATATACATCAAACGAAATGCCTTTTACAGCTTCAAATTTGCCATAATTTTTCTTGAGGTCTTTTACCGAGATGATTGTTTTCATATTATTTTGATTAGGCGAATTATTTTTGATACTTCCAATAAAAAACGGAGTTCGCACTGAATCCGGATTTTTTAATTTTTACGAACAAAAGTAGGGATTCTTTCAAAGGTTTAGAATTTGGCAAGATAGAATACTAAGAAGCCACATGTCGCAACCAAAGGTAAGACTGGAGTTTATCAATAGAAATTTATATACCGCGGTCTGACGCCGGCGTACCGATCGCTTGCCTAAAAATCGGATTTATACGATTCAATAACCCGTAACTATACTATTAATATATTTAGTCTATTTACTATTAGCCTGGTAATTATCTTAACAGAAAAATTACGCAATTCCGCGCTTGTCTTGCGTATCTCATGGACATATCTTTGTTCCAGAAGTTGATTGATGTTCAACAAACATTGATCACCAATCCAAATCCCTTGAAAAAATAATGTTCCTTTAATCCAGGAAAAACCAATAATCCGATATCAGTCAACTTCTAATTTTTCTTATCCTATACCAATAGATAAAATAATTACCCCCATGAAAGCAAAGTTGTAAAAGGCAAACTAATTTTTTCCTGAAGATAACTTATACCCCAGGATAAAATTGTGAAAAGCTTCTGCACTTGTACTGCAGAAGTTTTTTTTATTTAAAATCTTCTCAGCTTAATTTATAGATTATATTATATTTACAAATAGATTTGCTTTTGGTATTCTTATATTCTTACATCATATCCTATTGAAAATTTTCTGCTAATTAAAAGTGAACACCCAAATTTTATAAACCGTTCAATAAAAATTTATGAACAGGCCTGTTATTTCATTTAACAATAAACTTTTGATCAAAAGTATATTATTCTCATTATTTGTTTCTTTACTGACTTCTGCAAATGCGCAGACAAATACTGAAAAAGGTTTGCCATTTATTACCAATTATACTCCTAAAATGTATGATGGCAGCCCGGCTAACTGGAGTGTAATACAGGACAATGACGGCATGATGTATTTTGGGGAAAGCAATACAAATTCCATTTTGATGCAGTACGACGGTGTGAATTGGAAAAAAATTACAGCACCGGCTTCTTCAGTTATTGCGAGATGCACTGCGAAGGATGAGAATGGGACTATATACTATGGCGGTACAGGTGATTTTGGTTACCTCGATAAAGATAGCCTGGGCCAAACTGCCGAACATTCTCTTTTGCAATATGTGCCAAAAGGTAAACGCAACTTTGGCGACGTATGGTCTATACAAATCACTGATAATGGGATTTATTTTCAATCGAGAGAAAGGCTTTTTCGGTTAACAAAAATCCGCTCCGGCGATAGTACCTTATGGGCCGTAAAAACCTGGGAACCTTCTACTCACTTTATGTACAGCTTTTACCTTGATCATGTTTTATACGTTCATGAGCAACTTGTTGGCCTTTTAAAAATGGTAAATGATTCACTATCACTTATTCCGGGCAGCGAATTTTTAGGCGCAGACCGCATGCAGGTGATGTTGCCTTATACAGAAGATTCTACACAAAAAAATACCAACCTTCCAAAAGAATACATCACTGGCACTTTTACACATGGCATGTATATTTTTGACGGAAAAAATTTCAGGCCTTTTAAGACAGATATAGACACCCTTTTAAAAAAATTCATTCCTTACAAAGGCATTCAATTTAACGGAAATTATGCATTGTCGTTGATGGGTTATGGTTTGGTAATATTGAATCCCCAGGGGAAAATGCTACAGGTAATCAATATGAGCAACGCTGGCTTACCAAGCAATGTTATTACTGCTATTTATCCTGATGCCAAAGGGGATCTGTGGTTGGGATTGGATAATGGTATTTCAAAAATAAATTTGAATTCCCCTTTTACTATTTTTAATGCTCAAAGTGGCATTAGTGCAGCGCCCATATCATTTGCCAGGCTCCCTGACGGTGCTCTGTATTTAGGTACTAACAATGGTTTGTTACAATTTAACCGCGCTACTTCCAAATTTGAGTTGGTTGATCAAATCCCCCGCAACCAGATCTTTAAACTGTTAGTAGATGGGAATACATTACTCGTAACTAACGATGGACTATATATGATAAAAGGGGGTAAGGTGATGCTAGTCCAGGCATCTACAAGTGATAATTTAAAAGTAGATGCTTTAGCCCTTTCAAAAAAATATCCAAACCTGCTTTATGCAGGTACCTCTTTTGGCATTGTCTTATTTACACGCGATTCTGCAAAGCCCACAGGCTGGCGCTACTTGGGATATTTGCCGGGGATCAAAGATGAAATAAGATTTTTTGCAGAGAGGGAAGATGGCAGGATGTGGGCTACCAACCTGAATGGAGCTCCTTATCTTATTACACTTTCAATTGACCCAAATGGAAATCCTGATATCCCAAAAACACAAATCGAAAATTTTGGTAAAAAGTTAAGCCATAAAAGATTGTATGGAAATACATTCACTCTTAATCATACTATTTATTTTACCTCTGATTCTTCTACTGATGTTTACAATAAAGAAAAAAACCGCTTTGAAGAAGCAACCTTTGATCATCTTCACAATTTCACCGGCAGGGAAGACAGTACCGGAAAAATATGGCTGGCAACAGGAATAGATAGGGACAGTACTCATTTTTTTATTGCCACTCCAAAAACTGGCGGTGGTTATCAGTTAGATTCTACTTCTCTTTTGCCTTTACTTGACCGACGCCCGTTTGATTTGTATCCTGATAAAGATGGTATTGTTTGGTTTCTAACTACTGACGGGCTAATACGATATGACCAAAATTTAAAAACGGATGTTGACCAACCTTATAAAACGTTGATCAGGGATATCACAGCAGATAAACAAAGGATGAATACGGATGAAGTTGCAGGAAATAAATCTCCGGAAATTAAATTCAATCAAAATTCATTACGCTTTGAATATGCCGCTCCATTTTATGAACAGGAAGATAAAACCCAATACCAGACCTGGCTTGAAGGTTTTGAAAAAAACTGGAGTAGTTGGGGGAAAAATACTTATAAAGAATATACCAATCTTTCTCCGGGGAAATATACATTTCATGTAAGGGCAAAAAACCTGTATCATAAAATAAGTGAAGAAGCGGTCTATTCATTTACAATACTGGCGCCCTGGTATAAAACATGGTGGGCTTATTTGATATATGCTTTAATTGGTATTCTAATTATCTATTTGTTTATAAAACGGCGAACAAGGCATCTTGAAGAAAAACATCGCGAACTCGAAAAAACCATTGAAGAAAGAACAGCCCAACTTAGCAATAAGGTAAAAGAATTGGCTGTAATCAACAGTGTGCAGCAAGGTTTGGTAGCTCAATTGGACATGAATAAAATTTATGAATTAGTGGGAGAAAAGATCCGCGAAATATTTAAAGCGCAAACCATTGTAATTGCAAATTATGATCCCATCTCAAATCTTATAATTGAGAAATATTCTTTTGAAAAAGGAGACAGGACTTTATGGAAACCTTATGAACCCCTCGGTTTTAGTAAGCGTTTAATTGAAAGCCGTGAAGCCATTTTGTTGAACAAAAATGTAAAAGAAGAATCTGAGAAATATGGAAGCGTAGCTCTGTCAGGCGAAATGGCCAAATCTATAGTTTTTGTTCCTATGATTGAAAACGAAAATGTTACCGGCCTCATCTCTTTACAAAATATGGATCAGGAAAACGCATTTTCTGAATCAGATGTAAATCTTCTTAAAACACTTGCCAATAGTATGACAGTGGCTTTAAAAAGCGCCCAACTATTTGACCAAACGAATCAATTATTAAAAGAAACGGAGCAGCGCAATGCAGAATTGGCAATTATCAATAGTGTTCAGGAAGGACTTTCATCCAAACTGGATATGCATGCAATTTACGATTTGGTAGGTGACAAAATTCAAAGCATTTTTGATGCGCAGGTTGTGGACATAGTTACATACAATTCTGACGACAATCTTATTTATCCACGATATGTGATTGAAAGAGGTACACGATTCCCGGAAGAGCCGAGGGACCTTATAGGTTTTCGCAAACATGTAGTTGAAACTGGTCAACCACTTTTGATTAACAAGGATTACAAAAAAGCCTCAGAACAATATGGAAACCCGTTGGTTGTTTGGGGCGAAGCTCCGAAATCAGTATTGTTCGTACCAATGATAGTTGGCCGCGAAGTAAAAGGCATTATCTCACTCCAAAATCTTGATCATGAAAATGCGTTCAGTGACTCAGATATGCGACTTCTTCAAACTCTTTCCAATAGCATGAGTGTTGCTCTTGAAAATGCAAGATTATTCGATGAAACAACAAGATTATTAAAAGAAACAGAGCAAAGGACTGCAGAACTTGGTGTTATCAATAGTGTTCAGGAGGGATTGGTAAGAGAGATGAATATGCAAGGTATTTATGACCTGGTCGGAAATAAGATCCGCGACGTTTTTGATGCACAGGTTGCTATTATTGGCAGTTTTGATATTGAGAATAAAACTGAATATTTTAATTATGTTATTGAAAATGGCAAACGTTATTATCCGAATAGCTACCGACCAATTGATAAATTGAGACAACAACTTATTGAATCAAAACAGAAGATAGTAATACATAGTAAAGGCGAAGCATTTGAATGGTTTGGAAACACAAGCATAGGCGATACCAAACCAATTCAATCGGGGGTATTTGTACCACTTATCATCAATAATAATGTAAAAAGATATGTTAGTTTGCAAAATGTTGACAGGGAAAATGCTTTTAGCGAATCGGACATAAGACTCTTGGAAACACTCTCTAACAGTATGAGTGTGGCATTGGAAAACGCACGTTTGTTTGATGAAACCAACAGGCTTTTAAAAGAAACTGAACAGCGCACTGCAGAGCTTTCTGTGATCAACAGCGTGCAGGAAGGATTAGCGAAGGAATTAAATATGCAGACCATTTACGAATTGGTGGGCAATAAACTAAGTGATGTAATGCATACGCTTGATATTGATATTCGTTTATTTTCTCCTGAAACCAACCAGGTGTTTTATCCATACATGCGCGATCATGGTTCAATAATCAAAGTTGCCCCGAGCCTTTTGCGGGGAATGTCAAAACATGTTTATGAAACCCGGCAAACGCTAATTATAAATGAAAAATTAGAAGAGCAGATGAAGGAACTTGGATCTGTTACGCTTCCAGGCACCCAGATGGAAAAATCTTTTATGGCTGTTCCTATTATTGTTGGTAATAAAGCACTGGGTATGGTAAGTATCAGTAATTATGAAAAAGAAAACGCTTTTAGCGATTCAGAAGTTCGACTTCTTCAAACGGTAGTTTCTGCCATGAGCGTAGCGCTGGAAAATGCGCGCCTCTTTGATGAAACCACTAGACTTCTGAAAGAAACTGAACAAAGGACTGCTGAATTAGGAGTTATCAACAGCGTGCAGGAAGGATTGGTGAGAGAAATGAATATAAGCGCTATTTATGAGTTAGTCGGGAAACGTTTGTGCGATTTATTCCCTGATACTCAAACATTAGTTATCAGAACTTTTGACCATTCAAAAGAATTAGAAAATTGGCAGTATGCTATCGAAAAAGGAGTACGGCTTTATAGCGAACCGCGGCCAATTAATTGGGTAAATAAAAAACTGATCACTTCTCAAAAGCCGCTTCTGATTAATGAAAATTTCTTAGAAACGGCAAAGGAACACGGTGGCCTAAACTTTTCAATAGGGGAAGCGCCAAAATCTGTAATTTTTGTTCCAATGATAGTTGGGGATGTAGTGAAAGGATCTGTTAGTCTGCAAAATGTGGATAGGGAAAATGCTTTTACTGATTCTGATTTGCGTTTATTAACTACGCTAACAAACAGCATGAGTGTCGCTTTGGAAAATGCCCGTTTGTTTGACGAAACCACACACTTATTGGCTGATGCAAAGCAAAGAGCTTCAGAACTCACTACGGTTAATAATATAAGCAAAGCTCTGGCCTCACAATTAAATCCGAATGAACTGATCCAGTTTGTTGGCGATCAGTTGCGCGATCTTTTCAAGGCAAATATTGTTTATCTCGCATTGTTAAACAAAAAAACAAAAGTCATTCATTTCCCTTACCAATTTGGAGATGAAATGCCGTCTATGAAGTTGGGCGAAGGGCTTACTTCAAAAATAATACTTAATGGCGAACCTCTTCTTATCAATAAAAATGTAGATGAACTAAGAGAACAACTGGGCGTGAAGCGGGTCGGACTTTCTGCTTCATCTTACCTTGGAGTTCCTATTCCGGATGGTGATGAATATGTCGGAGTATTGAGCGTACAAAGTACTGAGCATGAAAATCGTTTTAATGAAAATGACCAGCGTCTTTTGACAACGATTGCTTCTTCTGTTGGCGTCGCCCTGCGCAATGCCCAGCTTTTTGAAGATGTAGAACAGGCAAAGATGGAAGCAGAAAAAGCTACTAAGACTGCAGAAAAAGCGAACGAAGCAAAAAGCGCATTTCTATCCACTGTAAGCCACGAATTAAGGACTCCGCTGACTTCTGTTTTAGGCTTTGCCAAAATAATTAATAAGCGTCTTAACGATAAAATATTTCCGATACTTGATCAAAGTGATAATAAAACAGAAAAAACAGTTAACCAGATCAATGAAAATTTACAAGTTGTAATTTCTGAAGGTGAAAGATTAACTCATTTAATAAATGACGTTCTTGATTTGGCAAAAATAGAAGCCGGAAAAATGGAATGGAATAAAGAAGACGTTTCATTGCCGGAAGTGGTAGAAAGAGCGATAGCTGCGACGACTTCACTTTTTGAACAGAAGGGTATCAAACTTGTCAAAAAAATTGATAATGATGTTCCCGTAATCACAGGCGATACAGATAAACTGATCCAGGTGGTCATCAATCTTTTTTCTAACGCCGTTAAATTTACCAATGATGGAAAAGTTACTTGCGAAGTAGGACAAAAGGATAATGAAGTAATTGTTAGCGTTTCCGATACTGGAATTGGAATAGCGCCGGAAGATTATGAAGCGGTATTTGAGCAATTTAAACAAGTGGGTGGGGATACCCTTACCGACAAACCAAAAGGTACCGGATTAGGATTGCCTATATGTAAAGAAATTGTTGAACATCATGGCGGTCGAATTTGGGTGGAAAGTAAAGTGGGTAAAGGGAGTACTTTTTCTTTTGCTCTTCCTTTTGTCTCTTCAGCAGAAAAAATAAGCAGAAAAGAAAAACCTATTCATCTTAATGAACTGGTAAAGCAGTTGAAAGAACAAATGGTTTTTTCTCAGTTAAAAATGGATGGGAAAAATGCCACTATTCTTGTGGTAGATGATGATGATTCCATAAGATCCTTATTGGAACAGGAATTAGGTGAAGCCGGATATTTAATTGAGCAGGCGCCGAATGGGAAAGCAGCATTGGAAAGTATCAGAAAACATCGCCCGGATCTTATCATCCTGGATGTGATGATGCCTGAAATGAATGGTTTTGACGTGGCTGCCATTTTGAAAAATGACCCGCAAACAATGGATATTCCTATCATCATTTTATCTATTGTTCAGGACAAAGCAAGAGGATTCAGAATTGGCGTGGACCGATATTTAACCAAGCCAATTGATACTGCGCAATTATTTACAGAAGTAGGTAATTTATTGGAACAAGGAAAATCAAAGAAAAAAGTAATGGTGGTAGATGAAGACAGTGAAGCGGTACGCTCATTAACGGATGTATTGCAAACCAAAGGCTACACGGTGGTAGAATCGGATGGAAAGGAATTGGTAAAAAATGCAATAGACACAAAACCGGATATTATTATTTTAAATTCTTTGCTATCGGGCAACCAGGAAATAGTAAAAACATTACGTTTTGAAAAAGGATTGGAAAATGTATTGTTCTTTATTTATCAATAATTAATTAGCTGATGTGGTAATGTGCCAATTAGCTAATTTGAAAATGCAGTAAACAAACAAATAATTATGATTTCAATTTTCAAAAAGTAATTGATAAATAACAGAATTTGAAAATTAGCAATGTGAAAATACAGTAAACAAATCCCTGTGTCTTTCGGGCAGGAAATAATGTAGATTCTTATTTTTTAATTATTCAATAAAATATAAAAATGGTAAAACGGATTTAGGAAGGCTGACTGCAAAGTGCTGATTGCTCATAGCTCATTGTTGAACGCTCACACCTGATACCTGACACCAAAAAACAAAAACTAATGGATCAAAAACTTTTAATTGTAGATGACGAGGCACACATTCGTATGCTGCTTGAACAAACGCTGGAAGACCTGGAAGATGAAGGTGTAAACTTTTTTTCAGCACAAAATGGAGAAGAAGCTTTAGAAATTATCCAGGCAGAAAAACCGCAATTAGTTTTTCTGGATGTGATGATGCCAAAAATGAATGGGATGGAAGTATGCCGCAAAGTAAAAAAAGAATTAAAACTGGAGAATGTTTTTATTGTATTGCTCACTGCCAAAGGCCAGGAACTTGACCGGCAGAAAGGACAGGAAGTGGGCGCTGATCTTTATATGACCAAACCCTTTGACCCGGAAGTGATCCTGGAAAAAGCAAAAGAAATCCTGGGTTTATAAATTTAATTCAGACCGATAAAATGCGAGAAATATAATGGCTAAATTAAGCTTGAAAAATATTTTAAGTAAAGACAATGATAATATTCATATTATAAATTCTTTAGCCACACAGTTAAGGGCCGACTTTTCCATTGAAGATAATTATGGCAAAATTCTTTTATCAAATGTAGAGACGGGCTGCAACCCGTCTCTACCATTTCAATTTCCTGTTTTCTTTGAAAACGAAACAATAGGTTTTGTAAAAGGAAATGAGAAATCAGCTTTTATCGCAGAACTTTTAATGCATATTCTCAACAAAGAATCGGAACGTAAAAAATTAGGCAGTGAAGTTTTAAACCTTTACCAGGAAATCAACCTGATCTTTAATTTTTCTGATAAGCTGGCTCAAACTATAGGCGCGAAGGCTATTTCAGAAATTACTTTGGACGAAGCCAGTCATGTAATTAAATCCGATAGTGGTGTAATTGTTTTGTGGGATGAAGCTAAAAAATGCCTGGAAGTAGAAGCATTTACTGACGAGTTCTTTTTTGATAAAGAAATTATTAATAGCAAATTATCAATGTTGCTCGACATCATTTTAAGCGGTCAATCAGAGATCGTAAGTGATGTCACTGCTCTACAAAATGCAGGGATTATTTTGCCTGAAATAAAATCAGTTATCTATTCTGCTTTAAAAGTAAAACACCGGATCATGGGGGCTATTATTCTTGGCTGCAATGAAACGGATGCATATACTGCTAATTCATTAAAATTGCTTACCACTCTTGCATTGCAGTCTTCATCGGCCATTGAAAGTTCTTTGCTATATGAAAAAAGCATCCGCGAAGCTGAAGAAAGAGAAGCTGCCATGCGCAGGATATTTGATGCAACTGATAAATTTGTTCCTTACCAATTTTTGAAATCATTGGGACATGAACTGATAACTGACGTGAAATTAGGAGACCAGGTAGAAAAAGTTGTAACGGTTCTCTTTACAGACATTCGTAATTACACAAGCCTTTCCGAACAAATGACCCCAGAGGAAACTTTCGGTTTCATTTGTTTATTCAATGCAAAGATGGGGCCTGTAATTCGTAAGCATAATGGATTTATTAACCAGTATCTTGGCGATTCCATTATGGCTATTTTTCCGGGAAATGCCACTGATGCTTTGAATGCAGCAATAGATATTCAGAAAGAAGTTCAGGATTTTAATAAATTAAGACAAGAAAAAAATAAACCGGATATTCAAATTGGTGTAGGAATGCACACAGGCCCGCTCATCATGGGCATCACCGGCGATCATGACCGTATGGATGCATGCACCATTTCTGACACAGTGAATACGGCTTCGCGCGTGGAAAGTCTTACCAAGCATTACAAAGCCTCCATTTTATTGAGCGATGCAAGCCTGAAACAAATAGCTAGTAAAAAAGATTTTCATTTACGCAACCTGGGCCTGGTACAATTAAAAGGTAAACTTTCATCCATTAATATTCATGAATGTTTTAGCAGCGATGACGAAATGAAATTGCAAAAAAAATTAGAGACTCTTACTATTTTTAATGACGGGGTTTCATTTTATAAGAGCAAATTATTTAACAATGCAAATGATGCATTTAAAAAAGTAATTCAAATAGACCCCAATGATCCTACAGCAAAATTTTTCTACAACAATACCCGCCAGATTATTGAAACAGGTATTACTGAAAATAAGGCGGGAATAGTGGAGATGGAAGAGAAGTAGATGAACAAATAAAAAATAAAAAATAAGGAATAAGTAAGGGGTTGCCATGTCATAAACACTTTCGTTCTTTTAGTCTGACCTGGGAAGGGAATAAATATTGCGAAAAGTTGGATGCATAAATCATTCGGTCTATCTTTTTATCCGATGATATTTATTCTACCAAAGACAGTAAAACAACCCCCGCCTGACTGTGTCTTTCGGGCAGGAAATAAGCGTAATCTCTCATTAACCATTCAACTAATTTACTCTCCGTGCTTCGACTCTCTTTGGGATAAAAATAATCCGATCATCACTAAAACAATTCCTGAAATTGTGTAAAGACTTATCACATCGTTTAATATTATTGCAGCGATAGCAAACCCAAATACGGGACATAGAAATAGCCACAGCCCTGCTTTCACAGCATTCTTTTTCAATAGCCATAGCCAGAGTTGGATTGCAAAAATAGAAACGAAAACAGCAAGCCACAAAGTGCCACCCCAAAATTTAAAACTGAAATGGTTATTATTTTCATGATATTCAATAAGCGTAAATGGCAATAATAAAATTCCACCAATAGTGGTTTGCCATCCATTAATGGTCAATATGCTCAGGCTGTTCCATTTTTTTGCAGCGAAATAAATTGCTCCAAAAGAATAAGACAACATACTGAACAGTAATAAAACTAACCCACTAATAGTGATTGAAGCATTTTTAAGTAAAGGCCACGAAGCAATGACTACTCCGGTTGTACCTAACAGTAAAGCAACAATTATTTCCTTTTTCAATTTTTTCTTTAAAAAAAACAGGGACGAAAAGCTAATAAATAATGGATTGGTAGCTATTGCCAAAGCGCCCACACCGGCAGTTACATGTTGCATGGCAATCACATAACAACCGAGGTAAATGGTAATATTGAGCAAACCATAAATAGCAATCTGTTTCCATTCGTGGCCGGTTGGTAAATTCTCTTTCCGTAAAAGGTGTGCAAAAATCAGCATTATAAAACCGGCTACAGCAAATCTTACCTGGGCGATAACTAAAGGTTGGGAAACATCAAGAGCGATCTTAGTAGCTGTAGAAGCTGATGCCCACAGGAAGGCAAACAGCACTCCTGTTCCTATCCATTTATATTGGTTCCTGATTTTATTTCTGTTTTAATTTTCAAATATAAAAAGAGAGATTATAATTCAAAAAAAGAAAATGAAAGAGCTTACAATTTAAAATAAATTTTTGCTCATTCATTTTCCAAAGAAAAAATTTTAAAAAATAGTGATTTTAAAAAAAACAGGAATCCGTGATAAAAGTTGGTTTACTCAGGCCTTCATATTACAATTTGGCAATCCCGGTATTCGCCGCTTTTCTTTTAAAATAAAAAATTCCAATAGTTCCAGTTATTACCAATGCTGCAGAAATTAATTCTGCTTGTGTAGGATGCAAACCAAAAATAGAATAAGTAGTATTTACGCGGATGGTTTCTATCAAAAACCTTTCAATGCCATTTAGGATCAAATAAATGCAAAACATTACTCCCGGCGCTGTAATTTTTTTTCTTATTGACCATAAAAAAAGAAAGAGTAACAAACACGCAGTTATTTCATAAAATGGCGTAGGGAAAACAGGCTGAGGCAAAGCCCTGCAATATTTCCCTTCACAGTTGGGTAATAAAATGCCATCTTCATTCACATTATGCGGATAAGTAAAGGCAAACATCCATGTAGGCAAAAATGAGGGACCTCTAAAACTTTTATGAGGAACTTTATCAAGAGAGGTTTCATGACGATCAGTAACCATTGTAGAAACTCCCGGAGCATCCATTACGGTTCCGTTTAAGAAATAAGTCGAATACTCCTGCAGTTTTTTTTGAAATTGGTCAGGAGTAGCAGGCACTACATGGCCGGGAACATCACTGATATAGGCGCTGTTAAAGATTCCCCAATCTCCGTCGCCTGCGGTTTGGCAACCCATGCGTCCTATGGCGTAAGCGATCATTAAGGCAGGAGCTGCAGCATCTACCAAATAAAGAAGTCCGATACCTTTTTTTCGGGCGTATATTAAAATGGCAATCGCTGCGAAAATAAGGCCTCCATAAAAAGTAAGTCCGCTCGGAGCTATTAAATTTCCTATCGGATCAGAAATAAATCTATCCCAGTTTTCAAGATTATCAAATATTTTGGCGCCAATAATTCCAAACACCAGCGCGAAGATCACAATATCTCCTACCCTGTCGTGAGGCCATATTCTGATTATTCTATTTTCCGGCTTAGCAAGTTTTTGTTTATTTCTTTCCCTGTATTTTAAATAAATAAGTGCTGCAGCAACCAGGATTCCTCCAATCCAACTTCCCTCATAAGAAAAAATGTAACCCTGGAGATCAATCCCATTATGCCGGCTTGCCAAAAAAGCACCGATCAGTTTATAACCGAAAATAAAACCTACCAAACCATTAATGAACAATTCAAGGAAAGACGCAGGTTTTCCTGTAGTGATAGTTTCTTCACGGGGTAATAAAAGTCCTTGTTTTTCTTTTCGCTTCAGTTCGCGTGTAAGAAAATAAGCAGATATTATAAATCCAAGCGCAACAAAAATACCAAAACTGTAGAAGATTTTGAATGCATTAATTTTCCATCCAAACCAGTCGTTAAGTACATAATATAAATTGGGATACATGGTAATCTTTTAGCTTTGGAAAAAATTTCCTGAACTTTTTTACACAAGGTATTTTTTTAAAAAATAAAAACCTTTTTTTTAAGAAGCTGTTTAAAAATAGAATTTTGTTTCCCCATACAGCGGTTGGTGGGGACACCAACCGCGGCGCAGCGCTGTGGCCGGTGTCCCACCGGCCACTTTTGCAATCGAACGAAATACTGAAAACTATTTTTAAACAGCTTTTAAGGAAGGTTTATTCAAAAATTATTTTAGCAATAAGCTTCAAAAGCTGCTGATAAATTATTTGAGATCATTTCAGCTGAAGTTCCTTCTATATTGTGTCTTTCAAGGAAATGAACCAACTTGCCATCTTTGAACAATGCTATTGAAGGCGATGAAGGAGGATAAGGCAATAGGTGCTCACGAATTTTATTCACTGCATCATAATCAAAACCTGCAAAGCTGGTAGCAAGATGATCTGGTTTTTTATCACTTGATTCCACTGCAAGTAAAACGCCTGGACGCGCACTGCCTGCTGAACAGCCGCATACAGAATTGATTACCACTAAAGTAGTTCCTGACTGGTTCAAAGCGCTTTCAACTTCTGCTCCTGTTACCAAATCAGCAAATCCATTTTCAGTTAATTCTCCCTTCATGGGAATTACTATTTCTTCCGGATACATATCTTTAAGTATTTAAATTTTTAGAATGCAAATTTACAGTACTTAAATGTTTATTTGAACATTGATTTTCATAAAGCATTCAGAAATTTTGTCGCTAAAAAAAATCAGACTGGACATTTTGTCTTAAAAAAACTGCATTATTTCCGATTATTGGCATTGGTATTTATTTTGATCACACATTGTAAAATAATTTTAAAAACATTTAAAAATAATCTTTATGACTACATTAAAATTTAATCAGCCAACATTGAAAACATTAGATAGTTTTCTTGACAATTTATTAAATGATCTTCCGGTAACAAATTATAGCATGAATTATCCTGCAGTAAATATCGAAGAAACCAACGATGCTTACGAACTCGAATTTAATGCGCCCGGCAGAAAAAAAGAAGATTTCAAAATTACGATTGATAAAAATATCCTAACTGTTTCTTTTGAAAAGAAAGAAGAACAGGAAGAAGAAGCCAAAAAATTTATTAAAAAGGAATTCGTAACAAAATCTTTCAAAAGGTCTTTTACCCTTGATGAAAAAATAAATCCCGACGACATTAACGCTAAATATGAAGATGGACTGTTACGCCTCACTCTTCCCAAAAAAGAAGAAGTGAAAGTACTTCCGAAAGAAATTTCCGTAAAGTAATTTGATTGAAAAAGTAGATTTGAGACAGCCTCCTCATTAGAGGAGGCTTTTTTTATTTTAGATTTTTGAGTGTTACCATTGATATAAAATTTCTATGCGAAACTTAAAATTTTGAATTAGTTGGCACAAACGCTTTTTAAAATAATCTTGTGAATTTTGATGCAGTTTATTTTGTAACCACTTTTAAGACCAACCGCTTTATTTCTTCAGCGATTTGGTAAAACTCTTCTGCTTCTTCAGGCGAAGGCAATAGAAAATCATGTGGATATCTTCCTCTGACTGCAAAGTCTTCCAGGTTTTTCACATCAATTTCCTCAAAATGATCATTAATAGTTGAGCAAATTTTTAATAGCAGGTCTATATTATGTGTTTTAGGAAAATCCTTTTTATGATAGATAAGAAATGTTTTTAGGTATTTTTCTACCGCCTGTTGACAATGAAAACAGGATATATCTAAAATGATTGGCTGATAGTCAATGATTAACCGTGCAGCGAGCAGATCATGCTCGGCTTTTTGTAGCCATTGTTCCAGATAATTCTTTTCCTCCGTTGTCATATCTCAATTGCTTCTTTCATTGCATAATAAACAATATGACCAGATAAACCCTTTTTCTCGGACACTTCTTTTTCGCTTTGAATAATGATGTCAAAAGGCATATTTAAAGCATTTACCAAAGATTTTCTAATCTTGCTTTCCCAATCCATTTTTATTCGCGGAGTAAAAGTTTCTTGAGTAATTATCAGCAAATCATAATCACTGTCTTTATTAAATTCTCCTCTTGCTCTGGACCCAAATAGAAGTACCTGGGCGTTAGGTAAAAAGGAATTTACCATTGATTTTATTGTGTGTTGGGTTTGTCCTGTCATCATTCTACAAATATAATTTATATAATTTTTCTATTAAAAAATTACCAAAAAAGACATCTCTCCCATTCTTATTTATATCCCAATATTTTCAGCATACTCGCTGCATTTTGTTCTTTAGCGTAAACCCAATCAAATAGTTTTCCATTTTTATCGCGGTCAATAACAATATATTTGGGAGATGGGATCAGGCAATGTTTGATTCCTCCATAACCGCTTATCTGGTCCTGGTAAGCGCCAGTATGAAAAAAGCCTACGTACAAAGGTTCTCCATTGGTTATTTTTGGCAAAAACACTTCATTGATGTGTTCTTCAGAATCGTAATAATCGTGACTATCGCACGTAATTCCTCCAAGGGTTACCCGCTGGTATTCATTGTCCCATTTGTTTACCGGGAGCATTAGAAATTTTTCGCCAATTCCCCATGTATCGGGCAATGTAGTGATAAAGGAAGAATCAATCATGTACCATGTTTCGCGGTCGTTCTGTTTCTTTTCGCCAATCACACTATAAATGTGTGCCATGCTTTCTCCTACAGTATAGCTTCCGAATTCAGTAAAAATATTGGGCATGGGAACCTTACTTTTCTTACACGCATTTTTAATATTGCGAACAATTTCGTTGATCATAAACTGGTAATCATATTCAAACCCAAGAGAATGCTTTATGGGAAAACCACCCCCGATATTGATCGAATCCAATTCAGGGCAAATCTTTCTAAGCTGACAATACAGGTTAATGATTTTGTTCAATTCGCTCCAATAATAAATATCATCCTTAATTCCTTTGTTCAAAAAAATGTGGAGCATTTTTAATTGGAACCGTTCTTCATACCCTTCAATATCATCTACATAAAATTCCAGTATATCCTTTGCGCGTATGCCTAACCGTGATGTATAGAAAGGGAAAGTAGGTTCTTCTTCCGCAGCTACACGGATACCAATATTAAACGGAACTCTTACGGATTTTCGGTATGCTTTTAATTCCTCTTTATTATCAAGGATCGGGATTACATTTTTGAACCCAGTATTTAATAATCGTGCAATACGGCTGGTGTAAGATCTCTGTTTAAAACCATTACAGATAATAAAAGTATCTTTTGTTATTTTTTTCTTTTCATAAAGCTTATGAATGATCTCTATATCATAAGCGTAAGAAGTTTCGAGATGAATATCATATTTTAAAGCTTCCTCCACAACAAAAGAAAAATGGGAGCTTTTGGTGCAATAACAATAATTATAACTCCCTTCATACTTATGTTTTTTTATGGCTTTGGCAAACATTTCTTTTGCCTTATTTATCTGCTTGCCAATCTTGGGCAAATAAGTAAATTTTAAAGGCGTGCCATATTTATCAATCATTTTTTTTACATCTACTCCATTGTATTGCAGATAACCATCTTTAAGTTTATAATCTTCCTGTGGAAAATTAAATGTTTGATCTACAAGATCCTTATAAGTATTGTTCATTAGAAAAAATTATCGTCTTTAAAAATATTTACAAATGTAAATGAATGGAGAATAAAATTATGAATTGAGAATTAAGAATTAAAAATTCCCAAAGAATTACCAAAAAAGACATAAAAAAACCGTCCCGATTTCTACGAGACGGTTTTAAACAAGTTGTTGGGATTATTTCACTGATAAAATAAGATTCTTAAAGCTTTCGGGTTCATTCATTGCCATATCAGCAAGAATTTTCCTGTTAAGATCAATATTTTTTTCATTTAGTTTATGGATAAACTGGCTGTAGGTCATGCCCTCAGCTCTTACTGCGGCATTGATACGGGCAATCCATAGTGCACGATATTCGCGTTTTTTAAGTTTACGGCCTACGTAGCTATAGGTAAACCCTTTTTCCATTACATTCTTTGCAACGGTATAAACATTTTTTCTTTTACCATAATAACCTTTGGCCGCTTTAAGAATTTTTTTCCTTCTTGCCCTGGATGCGACTGCATTTGATGAACGTGGCATATTTAATTATTTTTTGGTTTAGGATTTTAAATAAGGGATTTTGTCCTTTTCTAAAATTATTAAGTTTTTAATTTTTAATTTTCCCGCCTAATGCGGGTAAGAGACTGGCTTTATTTCATTCTGAGAAGTCGCATTACAAACGGCCTGTTAGGATTACTAACGATTCCTTTTTTGCGTAAAGCGCGTTTGCGTTTAGTAGATTTCTTAGTAAGAATGTGACGTTTAAAAGCTCTTTGATGAGTAATTTCACCGGTACCTGTTACCTTGAAGCGTTTTTTAGCGCTGGAGTTGGTTTTTACCTTTGGCATTTTTATATATTTACTTTTACACCCTTGCCGGCGTCCCGAACAGACGGGAACTTATGGAGCCATGTGGGCAATATGTTTTATTAAATGACCGCTTCAGCCAAAACACAAAATGCTGAAAGGGGTGCAAAAGTAACAAAAAGATTTTAAAAATCTTTAGAATTTTGAATTCCCCGCTTCTAATATAAAAAGCGTTTCGCGAAATTAATTAAGAGGCCTGCCTGCAGTAAGGCAACAAATAAGTATGGTTTGCATTTTTCTTTTTACCAAATCCTTACTCTCACACTATCTGCCCTGTACATTTTATCGCCGGGTTTTACATTAAAAGTTTTATAAAATTCGTCAATATCGCTGAAAGGTCCGTTCACTCTATATTTTGCCGGAGAATGGACATCAGTCATTAATTGTGTTTTAAGGCTTTCAGGACGTGTTTCATACAGCCAGCTCAAAGCGTATCCCATAAAAAAGCGTTGCATCGGAGTAAGTCCCCAGAGCGTTTCATTCTTCTTATATGCATCAGATTTTTTGAAAGCATCTATACCTATTTCAAGTCCACCAAGATCTGCAATATTTTCTCCCTGCGTAGCTCTTCCATTGATGTGTACACCAGGTAAAGGCTCAAAATCATCAAACTGTTTTATAATTACCGCAGCTCTTTTTGCAAATTCAGCAGAATCATTTTTTGTCCACCAATTATGTAAATTTCCTTTGGCATCATATAATCTTCCCTGGTCGTCAAAACCATGTGTGATTTCATGGCCGATATAACTTGCTCCTACATAGCCATACATGGTGGCATCATCCAAATCTTTATCTGCATAACCCGGAACAATAAATGCCGCAGCAGGAAAAACAATTTCATTATTGCTTGGGTCATAATAAGCATTATAGGTTTGTGGATACATATCCCATTCGTCTCGGTCAACGGGTTTGCCTAATTTATTCATTTCAAAATTGTGCCACCAAATTCTTGAATTAATCACATTTTGCACATAGCTTTCTCTACTTATTTCCATCGTTGAAAAATCTTTCCATTTATCAGGATACCCGATTTTCTTTTTGATAGCCTCTAATTTAACTATGGCTTTTTGTTTGGTGCTGTCGCTCATCCAGGTTAATTTTTCAATTCGTCCTTTATACGCGGAACGAATTTCTTCAGCCATTTTTTCATAGCGTTTTTTGGAGGTTGAATCAAAATATTTTTTTACATAAAGTTGTCCAAGAAGCTCGCCCATGGCGTCTTCTTCTGACTGTATTACTCTTTTCCAGCGAGGCTTTCTTTCTTTTGCCCCACTAAATAATTTGCCATAATTAAATGCTTCCACTCCATATTTTTCCGGTAATGCATTTGAATAAGAATTTACTAACCGGAAGGTTAAATAATCTTTCCAATCGTTAATTGATGTTGATTTTAAAATGCCATCCAAAGCTTTGAAAAATTCTGGCTGGCCTACAATTACAGAATCTATATTGGCAACACCAATATTTTTTAAAAAGTTTTCCCAGTCAATAGATGAGGAGAGTTTTTTAAGATCCTCAATTGGCATTTTATGATAATTGGAATAAGGATCGCGCAAATCAGCAAGTGTACGGGATACCTTTGCCAGACTGGTTTCCAATGCTAAAATGCCAGCTGCAGTTTTTAAAGCCGACATGGAATCGCGGCCCTGAAATTCCAGAATCTTTGCAATATGGGCAACATAAGCTTTACGAATATTTGTGGTGGATGAGTCTGTTTTAAAATAGTAATCGCGTTCGGGAAGCCCTAAGCCGCCCTGGTTAAGCTTAAATGCCATTACATCACTATTCTTATCATCTTGAGAAACGCCATTGCTGAATAATGCGCCAACACCGATCTTATCAAGATCAGCAACTGTTTTTATAAATGAAGGAATATCAGTAATTGAATTTATTTTATCCAAATAAGGCTGCAGATATTTGGTGCCCTGCTGTTCAATAGTAGCGCTATCCATTGCGGCTGTCCAGAAATCTCCGATCTTTTGAGATGCTGACCCCTTTGCTCCTCCTTCTTTTGCTGCCGCTTCACTGATTTCGTGAAGGCGTTGTTGATTTTCATTAAATACAATATTTCCGATTCCCCAGGAACTTTCCTCAGCGGGAATAGGATTGTCTTTTATCCATTTTCCATTGGCGTAATCAAAAAAATCATCAACCGGATTAACAGTTGTGTCTATATCTGCGGCAAATACATCTTTTGGTGTTTCTGCAGTTTTTGTTTTGCAGGAAAAAATACTAAAGCAAATAAGAATGTAAAAAAATATTTTTTTCATTTGATAAAATTGAGAGGGTAAATGTAAGGAAGTATAAGGTTATGATTATACTGTTGGATTATTTTTTTAATGAATTATTGTTGGGCCATTAAATTGAAGCGCACTTTTTTATATTCTACCCATTTATATTTCATGTTGATTTTATTAGAATGTTAGTTTTGCCAAATAAGTATAAATATGACCCCTCAACGATATAATCGTCTCACTTCTGTTCTCCACCATCGCCAGCCGGATATCACCGTAGTGCTTGAAAATGTTTTTGATCCGCACAATGTTTCTGCGGTTATGCGTACCTGTGATGCTGTGGGAATCCAGGATATGTATATTTTAAACGACCGTATCCCACCACACAAAAAATGGGGTTACAGAAGTTCCTCAACTGCTGCCGAATGGCTGACGGTCCACCAGTTTACAGATGCTGAAAGTTGTTTTGAAGAGATAAGAAAAAAATATAAAAAAATTTATACTTCCCATCTTGGAGAAAATTCGGCGGATGTTTACCAAATAGATCTTACACAATCCATTGCTTTGGTTTTTGGAAATGAAACTTTTGGGGTAAGTGATGATATCAGGAAATTCGCTGATGGTGATTTTATTATTCCCCAGGTGGGCATTATCAAATCGTTGAATATTTCTGTGGCTTGCGCGGTTACTTTATATGAAGCATTCAGGCAGAAAAAAGGAAAAGGACATTATAAAGAAAGTCGTTTATCGGAAACAGAGTTGCTGAAACTGAAAGAAAAATGGGGAATTACCGGGGAATAAAAATCCTTTTTAGATATAAAAGCAAATGCAGCAAACCCACAAATAATAAAGATTCCTGTTTTCTGATACCCCTTCCTATTTTTTGAAAAAAGGATAGCTTTTGTTTACCGAAAAATTAATTTATTCATCTAAAAATGCAATTTTGACTGATTTCCATCCCTCAAAACCTGCCATGTATTTCAATTACCTGCCAACAAATCTGTTAAAAAAAATTGGTACAATTATTCGTGTACATTTGCAATCCAAATAAATAAATTAAAAAAAAATCACAATTATGGCAAAAGAAACTTTTGAACTCTTTGACGACCGGGTTCTGGTGAAACCCAATGCGGCTGAAGAAAAAACTGCCGGCGGAATTATCATTCCGGATACTGCAAAAGAAAAACCTCAGAAAGGTAAAGTAATCGCAGTAGGAAAAGGAAAATATGCTGAGCAAACGGGCAATCTTATTCCAATGCAAATAAAGGCAGGAGATACCGTAATGTATGGAAAATATGGCGGAACAGAAATCAGTATCGGAGGTGAAGATTACCTGATTATGCGCGCTTCAGATATTTTAATGAAAGTTAGTTAATTCATCATTTTAAAAAATTTAATAAATAACAAAATGGCAAAACAAATATTTTTCGAAATAGAAGCCCGCAATAAAATGAAAAAGGGCGTAGATACTCTCGCCAACGCGGTGAAAGTAACACTTGGGCCAAAAGGCAGAAACGTGGTTATTGATAAAAAATTTGGCGCACCACAGGTAACTAAAGATGGCGTAACGGTTGCTAAAGAAATTGAACTGGAAGACCCAATTGAAAATATGGGCGCTCAGATGGTAAAAGAAGTAGCTTCCAAAACTGCTGATATAGCTGGTGACGGTACTACTACTGCTACTGTTCTTGCTCAGTCAATCATCAGTGAAGGCTTAAGAAATGTGACCGCCGGTGCAAATCCTATGGATTTGAAACGCGGTATTGATAAAGCGGTAACTGCTGTGGTTGAACATTTGAAAAAACAATCTGTAACCGTAGGAAACGATAATAGCAAAATACAACAGGTGGCTTCTATCTCTGCTAATAATGATGAATCTATTGGCAAACTGATCGCCCAGGCAATGACCAAAGTTGGTAAAGAAGGTGTGATCACTGTAGAAGAAGCTAAAGGCACAGACACTACAGTAGAAGTAGTAGAAGGTATGCAATTTGACAGAGGATATGTATCTCCCTATTTCGTTACCAACAGCGAAAAAATGGAAGCAGATTTAGAAAATCCTTACATACTTATTTATGATAAGAAAATATCTTCAATGAAAGATATTCTTCATATTCTTGAAAAAGTAGCGCAGAGTGGTCGTCCTCTATTAATAATATCTGAAGATCTTGAAGGAGAAGCATTGGCAACTCTTGTTGTTAATAAATTGCGCGGCACCTTGAAAGTCGCTGCTGTAAAGGCTCCTGGTTTTGGTGATCGCAGAAAAGAAATGCTCCAGGATTTGGCAGTTCTTACAAAAGGAACTGTTATCAGTGAAGAACAGGGTTACAAATTAGAAGGAGTTGAACTCACTTCTTTAGGCCAGGCAAGTGCGATTACTATTGATAAAGACAATACTACTATCGTTGGTGGTAAAGGCGATAAAAAAGATATTACGGCAAGAGTAAACCAGATAAAAGCACAGATTGAAAGTACCACATCAGATTATGACAAAGAAAAATTACAGGAACGCCTTGCTAAATTGAGCGGCGGTGTGGCTGTACTTTATATAGGTGCTGCTACCGAAATGGAAATGAAAGAAAAGAAAGACAGGGTGGATGATGCACTGCATGCTACAAGGGCTGCCGTAGAAGAAGGAATAGTACCGGGTGGTGGAGTAGCTTATGTTCGCGCTATTGAAAGCCTGGAAAAATTGAAGGGTATCAATGACGATGAAACTACCGGTATCCAGATCGTAAAACGCGCTTTGGAAGAACCTCTTCGCCAGATAGTAGTAAACAGTGGCATCGAAGGAAGCATCGTGCTACAAAAAATCAAAGATGGTAAAAAAGATTTTGGTTTTAATGCCCGTACAGAAGTTTACGAAAATTTGATGACTGCCGGCGTTATTGATCCTACAAAAGTTACACGTATTGCTTTGGAAAATGCGGCCTCTATCGCAGGAATGTTATTGACAACTGAATGTGTAATTTCTGATAAGCCAGAAAGAGACAAACCAGGTATGCCTCCAATGGGTGGCGGAATGGGTGGTGGAATGGGTGATATGGGCTATTAATAATTCCATTCACATAGTGTGATATACAATTTAAAAAACTCAAATCCCTTTGCAGAAATGTGAAGGGATTTTTTTATGAGATAAACTTTTTGAGATAAACAGAGATCCTTTACAGCAAAACCACAAATAATCAGTTTTTTACTCTTTTAAAAAACGTTTTCATTGAGTAATATGATGCCAGACCAATAATTGCTTAAAAGGAAATCTTTAGGGTAATAGTGGATACAAATGGCCAGTTGCAATCAATTAAAAACTCATCACGGGAATAAATTAATGAAAATTATCTTTTTGTATTAATGTATAAAGTGAGGGCATGCACGCTGTTTTATTTATAGTAAACGATCCTAACTTTTCGACAGGCAGCAAATATTTAAAATTCCTGTCTTTCTTTTTTACCCAAACTTATTTATAAAGGACATAAAAAAACTTCCTGATTTTACAGGAAGTCTTTTTAGAAAATTATTTCTTTTTATAAATCAGGAGAATAATCCGCCTTTCTTAAAAGTGCGGGTTCCTTCGCCAATTTTAAAACCATTATTATAAATTTCGATTTTGTAATCACCTGTCTGGAATTTACTGTTTTGTGACCACTCCACACTTACTGCCTGTTTTTGTCCTTGTACATAATTGATCTGCACTTTTTTAGTAAATGACTTTTGCTCACCATCGCGGGTAGTAAAAGTGCCGGATCCTAATGCATCTACAGAAACCGGTTTGCCATCGGGTGCTGTAATACATACGTAAATATCCTGCATCCCCGAAGCTGTAATCCGGTTTTCATCTATGGTAAATGACATCTTCAATTTATCCACTCGTTTTGCAGTACTGGTTACCTTTTCTTTACCGCTCTTTTTTTCTTTTATACCCTCAATCGTAAAATCAGAAGCGTGTAATGTAGAACCTACATCAATTACATCATTTTTTTGCTTAATAACCCCGTTGGCAGAGTCATAATTTTTTTGAACGACATCTCTTTGCTGGGTTACTACCCTGTTGTTTTCTGTTAACTGGGCATTGGCAACTGTGAGAGAATCTATCTGTGCAGTATAGGTTTCAATATTTCCTTTCAGTTGGGCAATCAATCTTCTTGCTTCTGCAAGTTGTGCCTGTGTAGCATTTTTATTATTGATGATAGCACGCACCTTTGCCTGGAGCCCTTCTATGTCTTTATCTTTTGTTTTCAAAAGACTATCGGCTTTTACATTACTTGTTTTAAGCGCATCAAGCCTGAGAGCAGCATCGTCTAATTCGCGCTGCAACTCATTCTTAGCTGAATCGCTGTTTACGATCTGGCTGGTAAGGTCCTGCTTTTCCTTGGTTGTTTTATTTTTATCAAAAATAATATATCCCCATGTAATTAGCAGGGCGATAACTAATATAGCAGTTAAAATATTTCTGCCAGTATTGCTTTTGGTAGTTTTTCCCTCATCCGATTGGCTTTCGGGAAAGTTTTCGTAGCTCATGTTGTAAGTTTTATTGTGATTTAATATAATACGTTATTTTCCAAAATCATGCCAAATAGTTAATATTTTTAATGATTTCAAAAAAAGGTTGGTCAAAGCACAAGTTAAGTGTAAAATTTTATCTTTGGAAAAATGAATACAAATTTGATAATTACTGAATGGGGAAATAATAATTTTAAACCGGTTTATTGGCTTGAAGGAGAAGAGGATTATTTTATTGATGAAATAATGGAATATGCCGAAAAGAAAATTCTCTCTTCTTCTGATGCAGAGTTTAACCAAACCGTATTTTATGGCAAAGATGCTAACTGGGCTGATATTGTAAATGCGTGCAGGCGTTATCCTATGTTTTCAGAAAGACAGGTAGTGTTGTTGAAAGAAGCGCAACAAATGAAGGATATAGAAAAACTGGAATCCTACATTGAAAATCCATTAAACTCCACGGTATTAGTAGTTTCCTACAAAGGAAAGATATTGGATGGGCGTGGAAAATTTTCAAAATTAATAAAGAAGAAAGGCGAAGTTTTTTTATCAAAAAAGATTTATGATAATCAATTACCGTCATGGGTCAGTTCTTATTTGCAGATTAATGGATTTCAGATAACACCTAAAGCGCTCAATTTATTAGTTGACCACATTGGCAATGATCTTTCACGGATTGTGAACGAAATAGAAAAATTATCATTGAATTTAGGCAAGGAAAAAAATATTACCGAAGATGATATTGAAAAATACATCGGCATCAGCAAGGAATATAATATTTTTGAATTGCAAAAAGCGTACAGTAAAAAAGACCAGGCGAAAGCTATTCGTATAGTACAATATTTTGAGGCTAACCCCAAAGCCGTTCCTATCCAGTTGGTTTTACCTTCATTATACTCTTACTTTTCTAAAATTTTACCCATCTATCAAATGAATGATAAAAGTGAAAGGGCATTGAAACCTTTATTTTCTTTTAATTCGCACCTGGTTGATCAGGTTTTGGAAACAATTAAGAATTATACTTTTTCCCAGGTAGAACAGATCATTATATTATTACATGATAGCAATCTTAAAAGTATTGGAATTGATAGCTCCGGCGTTTCTTCCGGATCACTAATGAAGGAACTCTCTTACAAAATAATTAATTGCCGTAAATAAAGAGTTATTCAGATGTACTTCCATCTATTACTTTGATATGTTTTTTGTGTTTATTTTTTTCCTGGTATTCCAACACCTCTTTAGGTACTATTTTTTTCATTGGATCATCAGAAACAAGATTGGCAGGTTTAGGCTGGTCTATTAAATAACCTCTGTCATAATTTTCTGTCTTAATTATTTTTCCTGTACCAGGCTCATAATAATCCCATTCTCCATCTTTAACACTGTATGGTTGGGCTTTTACAATTTTAAAACTCAAAATTTCATTGCTGCCGGTACCATATATCGGAATCGTGTCATAAGGTTGATCCGGATTATAACCCCGCCAGTTTTCTACTCTTATTAAATCGCCAAGGTTTGTAAAATATTCTGATTTTCCTTCTTTATCGCCATTTTTATAATTTTCATACGCTATCAGATCCCCCATCAAAGTATATTTTCTCCAATGGCCTTCTTTTTTCCCATCTACAAAAATCCCTTCTTCTTCATATCCCGGCTCACCCCGCAAGGGATCTACATGTACAACCCATTTTCCCTGTTTCAAACCGTTATTGTCAATAGCATTCAAAGTATCACCATTAGGAGATATTTTATAGGTTTTAAATTGAGCATTCACATTGAAAAGAATAAACTGAAAAGCTATGAAGAACAGCCCTATTTTTTTTGCTGATTTGATATTGAAATTCATTTTTAAAAAATTTAAGCGGTTTCCTATTTCAAAATTACCAAAATAATACTGCCTATTCATTCGGTTTTAGGAGTGCCTGAAAAAATTAACTTACTCCCAATTAAAAGCAATAACTATTCCGAAGAGGATTTATTGTAAAAAAAATGAATTCGAAAGTGGGGATTGACCCCTATAATTCTTAAATTTTAGCGTTCCTGGTTATAAAAACTAATATTTCCTTAAACTCCCGAAATAGTAAACGACTCACTATTATTATATTTATCTTCCCACAGATACCAGATAAATTTATTATTTAGTAAAAACCAAATTATGAAAATTAATATCAAGGCATTAAAATTCAGGGCAAAGAAAGAATTGAAAGAATATGTAAATGAGAAAGTAAGTAAGTTGTCGCGTTTTGATGACAGTATCATAAGCGCTGATGTAACATTAATGCTGGAAGGCGGTAATATTCCTGAAAATAAAATTTGTGAAATAAGATTAGTAGTACCCGGTATGATGAATTTGTAAAGAAAAATGCCGCAACCTTTGAAGGGGCTGTTCTTAGCTCTGTTGATGTTCTTCAAAAGGTTCTACATAGAAAAAAAACGCAGGCTTAAAAAATGATATTAATATTGTAAATCGGCCTCAATGGGGTAATGATCTGAATAAGGAACATGTATTACCTGGAACTGATTTACTTTAAATTTTTTATCTGCCAGTATATAATCTATTCGTAGTGTAGGCGAAATATAACGGTAAGTACGACCTATAAAGGATCCTTTTTTCAAAAACACATCCTGCAGGTTTCCTTTAATAGTGAAATAGGTATTTGAATTAGGCACATCATTAAAATCTCCCGTAAGAATAACCGGGTAAGGGCTTTCAGCTATTTTTTGTTTTACAATTTGCGCCTGAAGATAGCGGTACCAATACGCTCTTTTTAATTTTGAAATCAAATCCCTGGAATCATTGTATCCCGGATCACGTCCCCGTTTAATTTTTGATAAACTTTGAAAATCTGATTGCTCAAAGCGAACAGACTGAAGATGCGTGGTAAAAATTCTGAAAGTATCTTTACCTGTATTTATATCAATATAAATGAGATGCTCGGCCTGGGTATGCTTACCATAACTAAATATGCCGGAATGAATAATGGGGTATTTCGAAAATATAGCTACCCCCTTGGTTATCTTATCAGAAGTGGTATCAGTGGGTGTGGCAAGATAATAAGGGAATCCCATTTTAATAAACTGGGAAACATTTGAGTTTGAATCCTGGATATTTTTAAGGTCAGAATATTCTTCAAAGCAAAGTATATCCGGATCCTGATTTTGTATTATATCAAACATATATAGTTTAAAACTTTGTTCGCCATCACTCGTTTTTTCAAAATCTAAACCCCAACTTTCTACATTCCAATGCAATATTCTTAAGGTATTTGGTTTTTTATCAGAAGAATACTCCTTATTGAAATGAAAAGAAAAGACCGCCCCTACTTGCTGAAAGCCAAGCAGCATAGCTATTATAGACACCCAGACCCATTTTGATTTTAATAATATCCATAAAATAATAAAGAAAAGCAACGCGAAAAAAAATATGGGAAAAGCGAGCCCCGGCAAAGCGACAAGCCAATTGATACCGGTATTTACAAAAGGTACCAGGCAGACTATTAAATAAACAAAAATTATAAAGACATTGATAATAACAAGAATCTTTCGGTAGAGTGGCCGCCTGTAATCAAACATATAAATATCATTTTCTTAAAATGGGGATAAAATTACATTAGGAATTTTTAAGAGGTTATTAATTTTTAAATCTGTTAACTTTTGGAAAAGGCATTTGACCTTCTTTTATCGAATGGAGGCGCCGGTAAAAAAGTGTGGAGTTAAATTAAATTTGTTTTTTATAATTGGCAACTTCAACCGGATCACTATTATAAATAATTCCAAAATTTATACAGATTAAAAAAATCAGCATAGGGATGTAAAGGAATTCAGCTAAATATATAAAACCGAAAAATAGTCTTTATGCTTTAATGCTCGCATGATTACAGCTATACTATTCTTCCTTATGTCGTTTTTCCAAAACTTCAATCACATCATCCAGGGTTTTGTTTTTTGCCTGCAATAAAATAAGGTAATGAAACAGTAAATCAGCAGCTTCATTCAAAAAAAGTCTTTGATTATTGTCTTTGGATTCTATCACTAACTCCACAGCTTCTTCTCCTACTTTTTGCGCCATGGCATTGATGCCTTTTTTAAATAAAGTAGAAGTATAAGAACCTGAAACAGGCCTTTTTTTTCTTCCTTCAATAATCTTTTCGAGAGCACGCAAAAAGTCTTTTCCGCTGTTTTCTTCATTGAAACAAGTTTCAGCGCCCGTGTGACAAACAACTCCGTCCGGCTTTGCTTTTATTAAAAGCGTATCAAAATCACAATCCAGTTTGATGTCTGTAACGTGTAAAAAATTTTTACTGGTTTCGCCTTTTACCCATAAACGATTTTTACTTCGGCTATAAAAAGTTACGAGGTTAGAATCTACCGTTTCGAGAAAAGCTTCATAGTTCATGTATCCAAGCATTAAAACCACATTAGTAGAGGAATCCTGGATGATAACGGGCACTGTGCCACTTGAGGATTTTGAAAAATCAATTCTTTGCGCAATGTTAGAGAAGTCTTTTTTCATGTGTTGATATTTATTTAATTCGACACGAATTTCAAGAATTAGCGGGAATCATTTTTTTTTAATTAAGAAAAGAGGTCAGTAAACAAACAATTATTTAGAATTCCTATTTCTCTTTATTTTAAAAGTTTACTTCTAATGTCAAAAAGCAACAATTAATTTAAAGCCTTACATTAATATTCTCTTTGGCCAAATAATTTTTCAATTCAGGAATTTTTATTTCTCCAAAATGAAAAACACTTGCAGCCAAAGCCGCGTCTGCATTGTCCTTTATAAAAACATCAGCGAAATGTTTCATCGTTCCTGCGCCGCCGGAAGCTATTACCGGCACCGAAAGCTGATCGCAAAATAAAGCCGTAATATCATGTGCAAAACCATCTTTGGTCCCATCATTATTCATGGAGGTTAATAGAATTTCACCCGCGCCAAGATCTATTGCCTGCTTCGCCCAATCAAAAGCCAAACTGGGAGTTTTCAATCTTCCTCCATTCAGATAGACATACCAATTTCCATCATTTTCTTTTTTAGTATCTATCGCCAAAACTACACATTGGCTACCAAATTCTTTTGCCATCAAATTTATTAAATCCGGATCTTTAAAAGCCGATGAATTCACAGAAATCTTATCAGCGCCATTTTGTAATAACTCAAAAGCATTTTCAACAGAAGTAATTCCACCGCCAACAGTAAAAGGGATATTGATATTTGAAGCAATTTTTTTCACAAGACCTACCAAGGTCTTTCTTTTTTCAACAGTAGCGGTAATATCAAGAAACACTAATTCGTCTGCACCTTGACGTGAGTAAAAGAGCGCCAATTCAACAGGGTCGCCTGCGTCACGGATGTTTTCAAAATTAATTCCTTTTACAGTTCTGCCGTTTTTAATATCAAGGCACGGTATGATCCTTTTTGCAAGCATTAATTGTTTTTTAAAAATTCTTCAATTTGTTTTAAAGTAATTTTTTCTTCATAGATCGCTTTTCCAACTATCCCCCCTGTACAACCAATCCCTTTTAAAACCAACAGATCATCAAAGCATGAAATACCGCCGCTGGCAATAAGCTTCAAAGAAGGAAATTGTAATAAAATTTCTTTATAAAGTCCCGCCGCCGGGCCTTGCATCATTCCGTCTTTTGAAATATCGGTGCAAAAAATCTGATTGATTCCTTTTGAAATCATTTTTTTAATAAAATCAAAAACATCAATTCCGGTATCTTCTTTCCATCCATGAATTTTCATTTTTTTATACAAAACATCAGCGCCGGGTAAAAATTTATGAGCGCCAAAATCAACGATCCATTGAGAAAATAATTCCGGATTCTTCACTGTTACGCTTCCCACACTTACCATCGCTGCGCCTGCATTGAAAACTGATTGAATGTCTTTTGTTGTTTTTAAACCGCCGCCAAAATCAATAATGAGCGAAGTATTTTTTGAAATATTTTCAAGCGTTTTTATGTTCTTTAATGGTTCCCAATTTGCGCCGTCCAAATCAACAATGTGCAACCTTTTTATCCCAACTGCTTCAAAACTTTTTGCCACTTCCAATGGGTTATCATTGTAAATTATTTTCCGTTCAAAATCACCTTTGGTAAGCCTTACGCATTTGCCATCAATAATATCAATCGCAGGAATTATTTCCATTTATTAGATGTTTAAAAAATTTGAAAGAATTCGTTCGCCGGTATCTGCCGATTTTTCTGAATGAAACTGGACTCCGTAAAAATTATCCTTACCCATCGCCGCGCTAAAAGGATTGATATAATCAGTTGTAGCTATAGTTTCGTCCGAAAGCAACGCATAATAACTATGTACAAAATAAACATACGACTTTTCCTCAACACCTTTAAATAAAGGCGAAGAAAGACCACAAATCGTATTCCATCCGATATGAGGAATTTTTACCGGAACCAGGTTTTTATTTTGATAAACAGATTCATCAAATTTCTTTACATCTGAATTAAAAATTCCAAGACATTCTGTATTTCCTTCTTCACTAAAATTGCACAGCAACTGCAAGCCAAGGCATATTCCAAGAACCGGTTGTTTTAAAGAAATAATCAATTCATCAAGTCCCTTTTCTTTCAAATACTCCATTGCCGAAGAAGCATTTCCCACACCGGGAAAAATGACTTTATCCGCAGCAATTATTTTTTCATGATCATCGGTTACAATTGCGTTTAGGCCTAACCGTTGCAAAGCATACAGCACGCTTTGTACATTCCCGGCATTGTATTTTATAATGGCAACATTCATAATATTCCTTTGGTAGTTGGTAAGGCATTATTTAAAGGATCTCTGCGAATGGCCATTTTTATTGATTTGGCGAATGCTTTGAAAATCGCTTCAATTTTATGATGTTCATTCGTTCCTTCAACTTTGATATTGAGGTTAGATTTTGATGCGTCTGAAAATGATTTAAAAAAATGATAAAACATTTCTGTTGGCACCTCTCCAATTTTTTCTCTTTTAAATTCCGCATCCCAAACGAGCCAGTTTCTTCCCCCAAAGTCAATAGCAACCTGAGCTAACGAATCATCCATTGGCAATAAAAACCCATATCTCTCTATACCACGTTTATCACCGAGCGCAATTAAAATTGCTTCACCAAATGCCAAAGCCACATCTTCAATTGAATGATGTTCATCTATATGAAGATCTCCATCGCAATGAATTTTGATATCCATTCCTGAATGTTTGGCCACTTGTTCCAACATGTGATCAAAAAAACCAAGACCGGTTTTAATATCAGCTTTGCCCTTCCCATCCAAATTAATTTCTACTTCAATTTTTGTTTCATTTGTGTTCCGGGAATGTGAAATTTTTCTTTGAGGAAGCTTTAAAAAATTATAAATGTCTCTCCATTTCTGCGTTTCAAGAATTATAACATCTTTCAGTTCATCCCGGGAAATGGTAATTTCAGAAGTGCCCAATTCCTGAAAATTATTTATGAAAAAAGCCTTACATCCCAGGTTTTTTGCCAATTCAACATCTGTGAGCCTGTCGCCAATTACAAAAGAATTTTTAAGATCATATTTTTCTTTATCGAAATATTTTTTCAGCATTCCTACTCCGGGTTTCCTTGTGTCTTTATTTTCATGGGCAAAAGTTTTGTCAATAAAAATCTCAGAAAATTCAATTCCCTGGTCTTTAAAAGTTTTAATCACAAAATTTTGTATCGGCCAGAAAGCCTCCTCAGGAAAAACATCCGTACCAAGTCCATCCTGATTGGTAACCATTACCAAATCATAATCCAATTCTTTGACAATTTTAGAAAGATATTCAAATACACGCGGATAAAATTCCAATTTTGAAAAAGCATCTAACTGGTTAGTAACAGGTGGTTCAATAATGATTGTTCCGTCACGGTCAATAAATAAAATTTTCTTATCCATAATTTTTTAAAGCTTTTAAGAGTGTTTCATTTTCTAAAGGTGTTCCAACGGTTATCCTGATACAGTTTTCGCACAAAGGTTCATTACTTCTGTTACGTACAATGATTCTATGCAATAATAAATATTGATATAGCTTATCAGCATTTTGCACTTTCGCTAAAATAAAATTAGAATCAGAAGGATAAATATTTTTAATAAAATCAAATTCTTTTAATTCCTTTTCGAGAAGAATCCTTTGTTCAATGGTTCGTTTAATATTTGCATTTACTTCATTGAGTTTTCCTAATGCCTCTAATCCTAATTGCTGCGATGACTGGTTAATATTATACGGAGGCTTTACCTTATTAAACAAATCAATAATTAATTCTGAGGCAAAACCCAGTCCCAATCTTAATCCTGCTAACCCCCATGCTTTTGAAAGCGTATGCATCACAATCAGATTTTCATATTCTGTCAACTCCTGCAAAAAAGACTTTTGCCTGGAAAAATTAATATACGCTTCATCAATCATTACGATCCCATGAAAATTATTTAGTAATAATTCTATATCCATTCTATTGAAATTATTACCTGTAGGATTATTAGGCGAACATATAAAAAGTAATTTTGTATGCTCATCTATCACAGATAAAATACCTTCCACATCCAATTGAAAATCTTTTGTAAGTAACACTTCGCGGGCTTCCACAGCATTTATATTGGCACAAACCTTATACATTCCATAAGTAGGCGGACAAATAATCACATTGTCTTTTCCAGGTTCACAAAAAATCCGAAAGGCAATATCAATCACTTCATCACTTCCATTTCCTATAAAAATATTTTGCGATGGAAAGCCTTTTATTTTTGAAAGTTCTAGTTTTAACTGCCACTGTAATGGATCAGGATACCTATGAAGCCCCATCCCCGCGCCTTCTCTTTCGTAAGAAGGAAGCACTACCGGTGACCCATAACTGTTTTCATTGGCGTCCATGAAAACTTCGGCATTTCCCCTGTATTCACTCCTGGCAGAAGAATACGGTTTTAATTGTTTTATGTTTTCCCTTACAAGATTATCCAAATTAAATTTTTCCATCTTCAATTTTTTTTAAGCGAATACTTACCGCATTCTTATGAGCTAAAAGTCCTTCAGCAGAAGCCATTGTTTCCACTGCGTTACCAATATTTTTTATTCCACTTTCCTTTAACTTTTGAAAAGTAATTTTCTTTACAAAACTATCTACAGAAACGCCGCTAACTGTTTTTGCCAATCTATTGGTAGGCAAAGAATGATTCGTTCCCGAAGCGTAATCACCCGCGCTCTCAGGGGAATAATTTCCAAGGAAAACACTTCCGGCGTTGATTACATTTTCAGCAAGTAGTTCTGCATTTTCAGAAGCAATAATTAAATGTTCCGGGGCATACCTATTTAAAAAATTGAAAGCATCTTTCACATCTTCCATCACTAAAAATCTTCTGTTCAAAAAACTTTTTTCAATAATTTTTAATCGGGGGAGCTCAGGCAATTGCTTATGAATTTCCTGAATAACTTTTTCAATTATTTGTTTGTTTACTGCTACAAGTATTACCTGGCTGTCGGCCCCATGTTCAGCCTGGCTCAGCAAATCGGCAGCAACAAACTCAGGGTCACAGGTTTCATCAGCATATATAGCCAGTTCACTTGGACCCGCCAACATATCAATAGACACGCCGTCTATATTAACTATTTTTTTTGCACAGGTAACATATTGATTTCCGGGTCCAAAAATCTTATCCACTTTTTCGACAGTTTGCGTTCCATAAGCCATGGCAGCTATTGCTTGCGCACCACCGCCTTTATAAATATTTTTAATACCAAGAATATGAGCCACAAATAAAACCGAGGGATCAACTTCTCCATTTTTATTTGACGGAGTAGTTACGAAAATATTTTTGCATCCGGCAATTTTTGCAGGGATGGCAAGCATTAACAAAGTAGAAAATAAAGGGGCACTTCCTCCCGGAATATATAATCCCACTTTTTCGACAGGAACACTTTTACGCCAGCAAAAAACGCCGGGGGAGGTTTCTATTTTCTTTATTTTTTCGAACTGCTTCTTATGAAATTTTTCAATATTTTTTTTCGCAAGAAGAATAGCATTTCTAAGGCCTTTATTAACTTTCTTTTTTGAATTTTCAATTTCGTCTTCTGTTACCCAAAGATTTTCAGGAGCAAATCCATGAAATTTTAAAGAATAATTTTTCACTGCAAAATCTCCTTCATCCTTAACCGTATTGATAATTTCAGAAACTGTTTCGACCAGCTTTTCTGAATTGATTCCCGGCCTTTTTATAAGCTCTGGCCATTCGGTTTCAGGCGGATTTTCAATTATCGCATTCATATTTTTTCTTTTTAGGAAATCATTTTTTCAATAGGTACCACCAGGATTCCTTCAGCCTCAAAACCTTTTAATTTTTCTATTACATCCCAAAAATCATTTTCATTTACTACACTCTGCACACTGCTCCAGCCTTTCTCTGCCAGCGGAACTATGGTCGGGCTTTTCATTCCCGGCAGTAAGGAACAAATATTTTTTAACTGGTGGTCGGGCGCGTTCATCATGATGTATTTATTATTTTTTGCAGCCTTCACCGCATTCATTCTAAGCAATAAATTATCAAGGATCTTCCTGTTTTCTTCAGTCAGGTTTTTGTTGGCCACAAGCACCGCTTCTGAATTCAATACCACTTCTACCTCTTTTAAATTGTTGGTAAAAAGCGTGCTACCGCTGCTTACCAAATCACAAATAGCATCAGCCAAACCTATACCAGGCGCTATTTCTACCGACCCGCTGATTTCATGAATCTCTGCTTTGATATTTTTTTCGTCCAGAAATTTTTGCAATAAAATGCTATATGAAGTAGCAATTTTTAAACCATTCAAATCTTCTGCCCCGGAATATTTCAAACCTTTTGGAACTGCGATACTCAGGCGGCACCGACCAAAACCAAGTTTACCAACGATATCAATTTCTTTATTTTTTTCAAATACCACATTTTCACCTACAATGCCCACATCTGCTACATTATCAAAAACATATTGCGGGATATCATCGTCGCGCAAAAAATAGGCTTCGGCAGGAAAATTAAAAGCCTGCACTTTTAATTGCCTGTTTCCATTGTTTAGTTCGATGCCACATTCTTTTAAAAGCTGCAAAGAGTGGTCATATAATCTTCCGGATTTTTGAATCGCGATTTTTAGCATTTGTTTATTTTTAAAATCAAAAAAGGCTCACTTTTCAGTAAGCCTCTTTTTGAAATATGTTTATTACATACAAATCAACACAGCTTACCCTTTTGGTAAAAAATGATGATGGTGTATGTGACTGTTTTGTTTCATTGAAGGTGCAAAGTAAAGAATGAAAATTTGATTGAACAAAAAAAGTTTTGTGAAATTAAAAATCACAAAATTAAAAATCACAAAATTTTTTTGTTTACTATTCTCTATCTTCCCAAATTAGCGGATGCATGCGCTAATGAAAGAAACTATGACCTCGCGTCATTAAGGAATCATCACTCTAAAGTTCTTCTTCTGTTTCAGTATAATTGAATTCAACTTTACTTTGAATCACGATTTCGTCAAGGATTTTCCTCAAGTATCCACTTCTAACTGACTTTCTAAAACGCTCCTTCAATATTGGAATATTTATTACTTCTTCAATGCATTCCATATACTTGTCAACGATTGCTTTAATGGAATAAGTTTTAGCTGCATTTGCCCTGATTTTCTTTCCTAAATCACTTGTATTTTCCTCTGATTTTATGACAAAGGTTAGAGGATATTTTTGAATCTTGTCTATATCAAGGAAATATTTTTTAAAGTCTAAGGTTTCTGTTACTTGAAAAAACCTGCCGAGAGGTTTCATTACAAAGTCAATGCCTCCGTCATTAGCATTCGTTCTTCCTGTTTTGTAAAGTTTCAATTTTTCGGTATTGAGCTTATCCATTTCAAAACCCCAAATAATAGTATGATCGTGATAATAATATTTTAAGATAGCATAACTTACAATTTCAAATAGGCGGGCATCTACATTTGGGGCAATTAACCCGCTAATAAATTCTGCTACCTTTTTAGAGGAGGTATTGCCAATATCCTGAAGTTCTTCGCAAGATTTAACGAAACGCTGGAAAGCATCTTGCTTTGTTTGTGCATACTCATCTATTATATCAACAATGGATACGGCAAGGTTAAAATTAGCTTTGCCAACTTTTATTTTTATCAAATTTTCGTTTATCCAATATCTTTTTGTTTGCAGGTTTCGCATTATAGGAATAAACTCAGATGTTGGAAAATACTTTTGAAATTCTGAATTCATCCTATTATTTAATGCGTGATTTTGAAGGCTTCCTCCAAATGGTAATGTTCTTTGCCTGGCAAAAAGTTTATTAAACAAAGCACCTTCATACTTTGAATAATCGCTCCTTTTGTTATAACCTTTAGCTATGTAATCTTCAATAATCACATAAATTGCGTAAAGATTGGCAAAGCTTGAACGGGCTTTTGAGCCTTTGTTTGCAGAGCGAGTTTTCTCATTGATGTATTGGATAAGCTGACTCTTTTCAAAAATAGCTTCAGCATTTTTCCCAAAATGTTCTTGTAATATCCTTTTTATGTTTGCCGTGAATATATTATCCATTGGGTTCTTCGAATAAACTTAGATTAATTACAGTTGTTGATCTTGGCGTTTCAAATGTCCGGATTTCTTTTTGCAATTTTTCTCCTTTAAACTCTTTAGCTAAATGTAATCTTCTTAAGCCAATTTTTATATACTCCTCTTGTAATTCAATTCCAATGGACTTCCTGCCAAGTTCTTTTGCAACAAAGCATGTAGTAAATGTTCCTGAAAAAGGGTCTAATATTAAATCTCCTTCATTGGAACTTGCTTTGATTATTCGTTCAAGTAATGCAATAGGTTTTTGTGTTGGGTGATTTTCGTATTCATCCATTCTATAGCGGACTCTGGCAAATTCCCAAACATTTCCCGGAACTTTTTCTGAATTATAAACCGTCGGAACAGGTTTGCGATAGTCAATGAGTTTGCGTTTTGCCCCGGTTTTGGCTTCAACTAAAATATCATTGGTATTAAATGCATAATTGTTTTTGTCTTTTACACAAAAGAGTATAGGTTCATACATTGAACCAAAATATTTTTTCGCCTGGACTCCTGAACTATCATAAAACCAAACAAGCCTTGAAAGAATATCCAACTTATCCCGAAGGTAAATATCAAAATACGGCATAAACTGTGTTGCAGTCATTACATAAAAACTTCCGTTTGGTTTTAATTTCCGGATACACAATTCTAACCACTGATAACACCAATTCAAATACGCTTCTTCTGTTATCCATTTATCCTTATGTCCATTGAAATTTTTTCCAATATTATAGGGAGGGTCTGCGAAAATTAAGTCCACCGATTTGTCAGAGATTGAAATAAGGGCATCTAAAGCATCACCGTGTATAATTTTATGTCTATCGTTTCCTAATATTTCCATTTTAGCTTGTTGTTCAGTTATTTTGCTAAATTAAGAAGAAAAGCCCATTTAGGATTTTTAAGCTGCCGGAGAAAATGGCACATAAAATAATATTAATTGAAACCTTTTTCTTTTCCTAAAAAAACACCATCAATTATTTCTTATATAAAATAATAAATCGCAAAATTTGTTTGCCTACTGAAAAGAAATTTAAAACGGCTCAACCGCAACTCCCAAACCAAACCCATCAGAATAAATGATTTTTCCATAATCATATTGCACGTTTTTGGCTACATCTTCGGCAAGAAGCAGCGGGCCGTCCATATCCACATAATCGAGTAAGGGTAACAGTTGTGCTATGGCACCGGTACCTATGGAGCTTTCGTTCATGCAACCCACCATTACTTTCATTTCCAGTTCGCGCGCTTTTTTAATCATTCGCAATGCAGGCGTAATGCCGCTGCATTTGGTAAGTTTAATATTGATGCCATGAAAATATCCCTTGCATTTTCCCACATCATGTTCGCTCACACAACTTTCATCGGCTATTAGGGGCAACGGAGAATGTTCATACAAAAATTTCATTCCTTCCCAATCATCTTTAGCCAAAGGCTGCTCAATAAACTCTACATTCAGATCTTTGAAAATTTTGATCTTCTCCAGCGCTTCATCCGCCTTCCACGCGGCATTGGCATCAATCCTGAAAACCGAATCAGTACGTTTCCTTAATTCCCGGATGATTTGAATATCGTTCTCTGTTCCTAATTTAATTTTATAAATGGGCCATGGTGTTTCTTTTATTTTTGAAACCATGTTTTCAATGGTATCAATGCCTATAGTAATATCCGTTAAAGGGTTTTTTGAAATATCAAGATTCCATACCTGGTACAATTGTTTGTGTTTCAATTTTCCAAAAATATCCCACCCTGCCATATCCAAAGCACAAACTAAAAATGGATTTTCGGGAAACAAATGATGGAGATAATGCCAGTATCTTTCGGGCTCAGTAAACGAAGCTTTTTCAATCATTATCTTTTTTGCCTCTATATCAGCTATCATTTTATGAACCGAAATATTGTAATAGGGAATTGCGGGCGCCTCACCGTAACCCTTTACTCCAAAGAATTCCAGCTCCACCAATAAGGCAGCTTGATGAGTTTTGGTTCCCTTCGAAATTGTAAATGGATGCTTAAAAGGAAGATTCGATGTTTTATATTTTAAAGTCATAATTTTTACCCCTGACCCCTAAAGGGGAACCCTGGATCCAAGTCTTTTACTCTTTTTAGATATTGTAAAGTTAAAACTTCAAGGATTTTTTTAATTCTCAATTGATTAATAAATTTACCAACAACACGACCTCTAAAGGGGAATCTTGGATTCAAGTCTTTTACTCTCTTTAGATATCGTAAAGAAAAACTTCAAAGGTTATTTTTTATCTGTGTTATTACTTCTTTCAATTTTTCTACAACATATTCACCTCTTTTGCAAACTTCTTCGTTTGTAAATCTTATTATTTTCAACCCTAATGATTGCATAAATCCATCTCTTAGTTCATCATTGTTTTTTTCTGCTGATAAATGAATACCGCCATCAATTTCAATTACCAATTTTAATTTATGACAATAAAGATCGACAATATATTGTGAAACCGGATGTTGCCTTTTAAACCGATAATCCGGAAAATGCTGTTTTAGTAAAATCCAAAAAATTACTTCAGATGCAGTTGGCTCATTTCTTAATTTCTTTGCATTTTCAAAGATTATAGGCGAACTCCCATAAAACATACTTTCTCCCATATAACTATCATTTTAATTTTTCCCACCTTAAGTGATGGAGGTTTGAATTAAGATTCCCCATTCATCTTTCTTCCATACAGAGACAACGATGCCTTCAGTGACGATGGTTTGAAATTAGGTTCCCCTTTAGGGGTCAGGGGTGCTCCTCCCGCTTTCTTTAATATTCTTTTGCAACTCTTCGTTAAATTCATTTTCCTTTAATAAAGTTTCAAGGTTTAGATGCATGCGGTAATGCCAGTAATTATTTGGATTGGAAGGAACATTAATTCTGTCGTCCTGTGGATTTTCATTACGCAGTTTCTCATCCATGTCTAACAAATCAGCTAATTGAAAAATACTCCACATAGCCGGTGAATATAAATGTTGCAAAATGATTCTCTTATTGATCCATCCATCACAGGCAACAGGCGCTTCTCCATATTGGCCAAGCATATAATTATAAAACCTTTGAGTTTGCTCGCGGTTTTCCAGCCACCAGCCACGTATGGTGCTCATATCGTGAGTAAAAGGAGTTACCACAGATAAATAAGGAGCATCATTTGGATGAAAAAATTCCTTTCCTGTAGCTTTGGGCATTCTCTCTATTTCGAGGCTTAATATTGCCAGTTGCCGCATCACATCAGGAACACATGGAGGTACCATTCCAAGGTCTTCTCCGCATACAAGCATTTTGGTATTTCTTTTTAACTGGGGCAACTTATTCATTCCTTCTTTTCTCCAAAAATTATCTTGTCTGTTATAAAAATAATTGATATAAAGATGCCACAGTCCGTCTTTTGTATTATCGTCAAGCAGCCGGAATGAGGAGGTTTTATCCAATGAAATCCGGAAATGAAATTTTTGACCTCCGGAATTTTCTTCTTCAAAAAGAATCACATTACTGATCAGGTCAAATAAGCCATTTTGCATTTTTTCATCGGAGAAATCTTTAAAATGCTCAACCACTTTTTCCTGACTATTTACAAATTCCTTTAAACTATAATTTCCGTCAGAAATATTATCCAGGTATTTTTCTTTTACTTCATCTGTATTACTTTCAAAAATATTCGTGAGTATATCATCCGTAATAAAAGGAGTACAATAACGGTAATGATTAAACGCAATATTCATGTAATGAAATTCGGATATATCTACAGGAACAGCCGGAACAAATCTTCCCATAATACCTTCTATTGCATTCTTAGGGATACTCCAAATTCTAAAGAACCCCAGGATATGATCAATTCTAAAGGCATCAAAATAATTACTCATCTGGTCGAAACGCCTGCGCCACCACCTGTAATTATCTTTGCTCATTTCTTCCCAGTTATAAGTAGGAAATCCCCAGTTTTGTCCTTTTACTGCAAAATCATCAGGAGGCGCCCCGGCCTGTTGATCCATATTATACAATGAGGGGTTTACCCATGCATCACAACCAAAACGATAGACCCCGATAGGAATGTCTCCTTTCAAAACTATTTTTTTCTTATGCGCATAATCCGACATTTCTTTCAATTGCAAATGCAGATGATATTGTACAAAATAAAAAAAGGCTACCTGGTCATAATGTTTTTGAGAAGGAGATACTAATTTCTGTATGGCAGTTTCATCGTAGGTCTTATGGCTTTTCCATTTTAAGAAATCTGGTGTCTTATATTTATCCCGCAGGTATGAAAATGCAGCATAAGGCACCAGCCAGTAACGATTCAATTCAAAGAATTCAAAATAATCCACGTTATTCTGAAACTCCTTTTTCCCTGCTTCATACAATTCTTTTAAAGCCGAAAGTTTAAATTTCATTACCTGTTCGTAATCAAATTCTTTAAGATCATTGAGTTGTTTTTGTTTTTTCTTTAGTGGTTTTATAATGGATGCAAATTCTTTCCCGGCAACATTTTCAAGGTTGATATAAATGGGATGCAATGCAAAGGCGGAAATGGAAGCATAAGGATAAGAATCATGCCAGTTGTGATGTGCTGTGGTGTCATTCACAGGTAAAAGCTGGATTAATTTCAGGCCTGTTTTTTTTGCCCAATCCACTAACAATCTAATGTCTGTAAACTCGCCAACTCCAAAACTTTTTTTGGACCTCAGGCTAAAAACAGGAATGGAAACGCCTGCCCCGCGCCATTCACTAACAGGATAATTTACAAATCCGTCATTTATAATAGTAAGGCTATCCTCATTTTCATAATTTTGGAGAAACCGGTTTTCACCGTTTTCAAAAAATACAAATTCTTTTTTTTCCGTATTATAAATACCATATTTATATACTGCCGGCCATTCATTTTCTTCCATACAAATACTCCCCATATACCAATTATTTACGGGTGCCAGCAGAACCGGATTTTGAGAATCCCAGTTTTTTAAGTTCCTGGTAGATCCGATTAAGCAAATGGTTTCACCGGGTTTTAATAAAGGCGCTTTAACCCGAAATTGATGAGTTATTTTCTTAGGATTATTTATTTTTATTTTGGTAACAGGAGATAGTAAGATTTTTTTAAAAGGTGTTGTAAAGAAAATATTGCCAATTTCGCCGGCGGCATTCCATGTATCATAAACAGAATAGGATTTTGTTTTACTCAAAGAAATATCTATAAAACGATTTTCTTCCCCATCAATAATTTCAATACCATCTTTATCTCTTAAAATATATTTATAAATAATTGTGTCGTCAAAATCTTCGGGGAAATTTATAGAACCATACCAAAAATCATTATTAAGCCAGGCGAGGGGAATTGCTTTTGACGCTTCATTATTACCCATAAATCCATTATTCCCTGAAATAAAAAATTCTTCTCCTGGTACGGTGTGATATCTTAGATAAAAAGTAATCTTCATTTTTTGTTGTTAAAACCGGTACAATTTAACTCGCTTGATTAAAAACGTAAAACTGACACTATAAATAACTTTTAAGAATGAAATATTTTAAATGTCAAAGCGGTAAAGATACATTCCATTCTTTTTTGATGTTAATTTTTTTATCAGGAGAAGTTTGAAATGCACAGTGCCTGAAAAAATTTATAAGAGAGACCGATGTTTAATATCCCGAAATTTCATGTTGCTGTTGACGCGCTTTTTTTATTCTTGAGTGGATATTTTTTTCGCGCAAAAAAAGACTTCCAATAAAGCAAATGCCTCCCATACAGGCTACCGCCCAGGGACCACCAATAATACCGGCGATAGCTCCGGCCAGCAAACTGCCAAAGGGCATAGTACCTTGCAGGCAAACGGTATAAAAACTCATGACCCTTCCCCGTTTATCATCGTCCACATAAAGTTGTAAAAGGGTATTGGTACAGGCTGTGTGCATCATTTGCGAAAATCCTGCTATAGCAATGAATAAAAGCGAAAGCGGCAAAGAACGCGAAAGCGCAAAACATATCATTCCCAGGCCTAATAAAATACCTGTAAAGGATACTATTTTTTTAAGCAGTCTTGTTGTTTTTCTTTTAGTCAGGAATAATGCGCCAGTTATAGCGCCAACACCTGCTGCGCTCATCAGGAAACCCAGTGTCTGGGCGCCCCCATGCAAAACATTCTTAGCAAAAACAGGTGCTAATGTTCTCAAAGAAGCATTACTAAAACTAACAATGGCCAATAAAATCAGCAAAGAACGCATCAGTACGTTTTCTCTTACATATTGAATGCCTTCTTTTAATTTTTTTAAAATATCTACTTCTTTGGTCCTTTCTATAACACTTTTGGGAATCTTCATCAGGATAAGACTTATTAACACCAAAGAATAACTAAAAGCATTAGCCATAAAACACCACCCCTCACCTACCGCGCTTATTAAGATCCCTGCCAAAGCTGGCCCTATCAAACGTGATAAATTAAAAACTGTAGAATTTAATGCAATTGCATTGGGCAGCGCCTCCTTATCGCGGCCCACCATCTCTACTACAAATGATTGCCTCATCGGCACTTCAAAAGCATTGATAACACCAAGACAAAGACTTAGTACTATGATATGCCAAATTTGTACTACGTTAAATAATGTAAGTAAGCCCAGTAAAAATGCCTGGGCCAAAGCTAATGCTTCAATACGGCAAAGCGCTTTATGCTTGTCCCAGCGATCTGCATATACGCCTGCGAAAGGAGCAATTAAAAAAATAGGTACCTGCTCACAAAACCCTACAACGCCCAATAAAAATGCGGAATTAGTAAGTTGGAAAACAAGCCACATCATAGCCATCCTTTGAATCCAGGTGCCAACCAATGATAAGGTCTGCCCCACCATAAAAAGCCGGTAATTGCGGTAAAACAGTGCTTTTTGTTGTTGAAAATATCTCTGTACCAGATTTCTTTTTTCAATTGCCATTGTCCCGTGCAAATTACAAAAAACAGATGTGGCAATTTTATATTTTTATTTCATTTATAATAAAGTGAGCTCTGGAATATAGGAGGAATAGCTAATATTACAATCTAAGAAAACAAAAAAAGTCTTTTTGAAACAGGAGGTGCAGTAAAGCAATAAATATTCAGGATTCTGATTTGATCTTTTTTAATTGATAATATAATCCTATAAAAATGGTTACAAAAATTCTAAAAGATATACTTTTTCTCTATACTTATAAATGGCTTTTTATGGAAAATCACATTACACAATTTTAAAAGTTATAATACGTTTATAATTTACATAGTCCTATTTTATGAAACGTTATAATTAATTTACACCATATAAAAGGCTGTCAATAATTGTAATTTTGATTATTATTAATACTTTTGTTGTATTGAAAAAATATTTTTACATACTTTTATTTTTTATCAGTTTACATTTCATCAGTAATGCACAGGTAAAGCCTGCGCATGTTTTTTCAGATTCTGAAAAAACTGTAAAGTTTTATCCTAATCCGGCAGTAAGTATTATCAATTTTGAATTTAATAAGGATTACGACAATTCTTATACCCTCCTCATTTTTAATTTTTTAGGAAAGAAAATAGAAGAATTAAAAGTCAACGATATTAAAATGACTATCTCTGTTACTGATTTTTATCGCGGTGTATATATTTTTCAACTTCAGGATAACCATGGAAATATTGTAGAGACTGGCAAATTCCAGGTTATTAAATAATTAATCTACACTTCTACACTCCCACTACTCTTTTTTGATGTGTCATTTTGTCTAATAATAGTTATTGGCAAAAATTTTGACTATACTACCTTTGCAGGCAAATTGATAACATGATAAAAAATCAGAAAGACATGCATGAAAACGACATGACCGACCCGATTGATGAATTGGTAAACAATCAGCAAAAACAAGAGACCGGAGAAAATGAAACTGAAAAAAATGAAAAAAGAGATTCCGGTGAAGAAATTGATACTACACAAAAAGATAAAGAGGAATTAGAGGAGCAAAAAGATAAATACGTTCGTCTCTTTGCTGAATTTGATAATTATAAAAGACGTACTTCAAAAGAGGCCATAGAACTAAGGCAAACTGCCGGTAAAGAAGTGATCATTTCTTTACTGGAGATTTTGGATGATATGGAAAGAGCTGAAAAACAAATGCAGGAAAGCGATGAGGAAAAAACACTGAAAGAAGGAATCACACTCGTGTTTGATAAATTTAGAAAGATCCTGCAATCGAAAGGTCTTAAAGCGCTGAATACGCTACATACAGAATTTGATGTAGAAAAAGATGAAGCGGTTTCTGAAATTCATGTAGATGATAAAAAACTGAAAGGGAAAGTAGTAGCGGAATTACAGAAAGGATATTACCTCAATGATAAACTAATAAGATTTGCCAAGGTAGTAGTAGGCAAATAATTTTACCGGAAATTGAAACGAAATACCAAAACGCCAATGCAATCGCAAAAAGCAATTGGCAATTTATAATAAATAGTATGGCAAGTACCATGTCCACAAAAAGAGATTATTACGAAATTCTTGGAGTTAACAAAAACTCTACTCCCGATGAAATAAAGAAAGCATATCGAAAAGTAGCCATGCAATTTCATCCCGACAGAAATCCCGGCGACCATACTGCTGAAGAAAAATTTAAGGAAGCAGCAGAAGCATATGAAATATTAAGCGACCCGGATAAACGGGCACAATATGATCGTTTTGGCCACAATGCATTTAGCCAGGGCCGCGGAGGCGGAGGCTTCTCAGCCCATGGAATGAATATGGAAGATATTTTCAGCCAGTTTGGAGATATTTTCGGCGACGATATGTTTGGTAGTTTTTTTAGCGGTGGCAGCAGAAGCGGAGGCTCCAGAAGAAGCAGAGGCATAAGGGGAACTAACCTGAGAGTAAGAATAAAAGTAAATTATGAAGAGATTGCTAAGGGAACCACAAAAACCATAAAAGTAAAAAAATATATTTCGTGCAATACGTGTGGAGGGTCGGGAGCAAAGGATAAAAATAGTTCACAAACCTGTAAGACCTGCGGAGGTAACGGCCAGGTAAGAAGAGTTCAAAATACTTTTTTAGGCCAGATGCAAACGGTGACTATCTGCCCTGATTGTAATGGTGAAGGAACCGTGATCACCAGTAAATGCCCTGTCTGCAGAGGCGAGGGAAGAGTATATGGTGAAGAAATGGTATCTATTCAGATCCCTGCCGGTGTGCAGGAAGGAATGCAACTGAGCATGAGCGGCAAAGGGAATATGGGTGAACGCGGCGGTGGCTCCGGCGACCTGGTCATATTAATTGAAGAAGAAGCTCATCCTTATTTATATCGCGAAGGATTGAATGTAGCTTTTGATCTTTATATTTCTTTCCCCGATGCAGTTTTCGGAACCAATACAGAAGTGCCCACTATTGATGGAAGGGCAAAAATCAAGATTCCTCCGGGAACACAAAGTGGCAAAATTTTCAGGTTAAAAGGGAAAGGATTTCCTTCTGTCAACAGTCATGAAAAAGGCGATCAGTTGATTCAAATTAATGTGTGGACACCGCAACATATTTCGGAAGAAGAAAAAACGTCCCTGGAAAATTTACAGACAAGCGAAAATTTTAAACCGAAGCCTGATAAAAATGATAAAACATTCTGGGAAAAAATCAGGGAGACTTTTAGTTGAGGTTTAATTCTTGAATGTTGACAGCCGAGCCCGCACCTGTTGTTTTGCAGTTTTTCAGAATAGAAATCCAGGATATTTGTTTGTTTACTGATAATTGCATTAATCAGTGTGAATCTAAAAATGAGCTTGCATTATCTATCTTTTTTCCGGTTTCTTCTTTTCCTTTTATCGTAATAAATAGTTTTACATTTATCTACTAATCCTACAAATTCAGTTTCCAAAAAATTATCAGGATTTTCAGAATTCACCGCAATATTTTTAATAATATTCCAATCAAAATCTTTTGGGAAATATTGTGATTCACTAAGCTTTAATCCAAACATAGTAACGGCTGTTGCAAATTGCAGTTCTTTATTTAATTGATTAAATGGCACATAGTTTTCAGAGCAATTATATTTTAAAATTTGATCGCGGGTATCGTTTGGCAAACGGTAATGAACAGTAAAATCAGCGAGATTTGCATTTGCAACAGGTATTGAATCTTTTTGTGCAGGAGATATCTCAAAGACGACTGTATTGCCCGAGGCTGAACCAATTTCGCCACCTTCCAATTGATAGTCTTTGGAATCTATAATACTTTTTTTATTATCATAGCCTATCAAACGGTATTCTTTTACAAAATCCGGATTAAATTTTACATTGATATAGACGTTGCTTGCAATAGAATAAAGAGTTTGGGTAAACTCAGTAACCAATACCTTTTCGGCCTCTCTTACATCATCTATATATGCAAAATTTCCGTTGCCCTTTTTTGCCAGCACTTCAATTTTAGAATCTTTATAATTCCCCATTCCCACGCCGAGACACGTTAGATATACACCTGATTGTTTTTCTTTTGAAATTAATTCTTCCAGGTCTTCTTCAGTACTTTGCCCTACATTAAAATCACCATCAGTAGCCAATATGATCCGGTTGTTGCCACCTTTAATAAAAGTACTTTCTGCTACTTTATAAGCCATCCTGATGGCTGCTTCCCCGGGTGTGTCTCCATTAGCGGTTAATTCTTCAATAGCCTTCGAAATTTTTTGTTTTTCCGCTCCACTGGTGGGCTGCATCCAAACACCTACAGTGCCTCCATAAGTTACAATTGAAACTTTATCCTGGCTTCTCAAATTTTTTACGAGCAATTGAAATGCTTCTTTTAAAAGTGGTAACCTGTTAGGCAAATCCATGCTTCCCGAAACATCAATCAGGAAGACAAGATTAGAAGGTGGTACTTTATCAAGATTTAATTTCCTTGCTGATAAATTTACAAAAAGCAGGCGATGATCTTTATTCCATGGACAGTCGGTAACCTGGGATTCAATTCTGAAAACATTATCATCGGAAGGCTCTTTATAATTAAAATTGAAATAGTTCAACATTTCGTCAATTCTTACTGCATCCGTTGGTACCTGTGTATTTTGATTGATAAACCGCCGTACATTACTGTAAGATGCTTTATCAATCCTCATTGAAAATTCAGTTTTGGTTTTGTTGTCAGCTTTTACAAAATCATTTTCAGCAAGACTGCTATAGCTTTCATCCTGGTAATATGATATAGGAAACATATTTCCGGTTGAACCGGTAGTAAGTGATACCAATTTTTGTTTATGTGTATTTTCAGTTGTGGTAAGTATCTGTAAAATGATGTGCTGATATTTGCTTGCATTAACCCTTATAGATTGTGTTGCGTATCCATCCAAACTAAAAACCAATGAATCTGTATTATTTGAAGTGGAAATACCAAAGCCGCCGGACGCACCACTGGAATAGAGTGCATTTCTTTCGGGCATATAAATTTTTACATTCTGAAGTGGCTGTTTAGTAGCATCCATTACATCTCCTCTTATGTAATATTGGCCGGAAGCCTGGTTAAGCAGAAACAAAGCAGAAAATATGGAGAATAGCTTTTTCAAGAAAATATATTTGGTAAGATAAATCCTTATTTGATTGCCACAAGTATAATGACAAAATATTTACAGAGTGAATTACTCTAAACCAATTGATAAATCTCTTTTATATTTCTTCCCAATCCGTCATAATCAAGTCCATAGCCCAGCACAAATTTATCAGGAATCGTAAATCCGAGATAGTCTATTTTTATGGGATGCACCATGGCAGCTGGTTTATGAAGCAATGAAGTTACTTTTAAGGAAGCAGGATGATAGTGCTCCAATTGCGGCAAAAACTGGGATAAAGTTTTCCCGGTATCCACTATATCTTCTACAATTATTACATCTCGTCCATATAGTTCTGCATCGAGGCCAATGGCAGTAATTACTTTCCCTGTTGATTTTACTCCCTTGTAAGATGCTAATTTTATAAAGCCTATTTCTGCTTCCAGCGTGATTTGTCTAAAAAGATCCGCTGCAAAAATAAATGCGCCATTAAGAATAGCAATGAATATAGGATGCTTCCCTTCGTAATCCCTGTTGATTTCTGCTGCCACTCTGCTTACCTCTTTTTCTATTTCTAATGAATTGATATAGGGTATAAATTCTTTATCGTGTACTTTTAAAGTAGCCATAAATTATTTTGAAATGATGAGCTGTTGCCCGATCTGCAAATTATTGTCTGAAATGTTATTCCATTCTTTTAATTGCTTTACTGTAACCCCATATTTTTTTGAAATAGTATAGAGATTTTCTTTTGGAAGCACTTCATGTGTGGAGGAACTTTCAGATCTCAGTTTAGAACCATTAGTTTCCTGGTTTGAAGTTAAAGGTTGGCGGCTGACGGCTGATTGCTTATAGCTGATAGCTGATATTTGCTGGGGCTTCAAAAATATTTTAGCTCCCGCTACGATATAATCATCAGGTGTAAGCTGGTTATAGGCATAAAGATTTTGCAAAATCACTCCATATTTTTGGGAAATATCATAAAGCGTTTGATTAGGGTCGGTAATACAAAAATCAATTTTACCTTCTTTCTGTTTTTTCTCCAGGAAAATATATTGATCCTTATCCAGAATTCCATCCTGGGTAAGATCATTTATGGTCAATAATTTATTAAGATTAATATTATTATCTGTAGCAATGGCAAGCAATGACGTGCCTTTGGGAACATATAAAGCTTTTGAACCATTGATAGTAAGATTGATGGGTTCTGTAAGGTTAGAATCTAAAGCAGTTTGTGAAGGAATAGTTTCAGGATCATCTTTATATTTTGATCCGTCAAAATGAGGCACATCATTTATGGCCTCGAGGGTATATTGTTCTAAATTATTATCCTCAATATTTTTAATCAGGATTTCAGGATATTGTGGATTAGTGGCATATCCCGCTTTGCTGAGACCATAAGCCCATGCCTTATAATCTGCAGGATTCAATTGAAATAAAAAATCATAGCGGCTGTTACCTCTTAAAAAATTAGAATGATCACGATAAGAATCTTCAGCACTTTTATATTTTCTGAAACACTCCCCGGGCGCATCATCATCATGGCTTACCGTTTCCGCAGTCCACGTGCTTTTACATTTGATACCAAAATGATTGTTGGATTCTTTTAATAAATCACTATTCCCATTCTGAGTTTCTAATAATCCCTGTGCCAGCGTAATCGCAGCGGGCACGCCCATACGTTTCATTTCGCGGATGGCAAGATCTTTATATTCCTGAATATATTGTTGTGGAGTTATGGTTTGTGCAGAAGTTTCAAAATAACAAACCATAGAAAAAAAGAGGATGATGATTGTTTTATTCATCAGAAAAAAAATATTTTATTTTCAAAAATTACAAGATTCATTATTTTTTTATCACCATCATCAATCCATCCCTTACCGTAAGAATCACCTGTTGCACTCTTTCATCTTTTGCTACATGTTCATTAAAAGCATTTATGGCAACTGCATTTTTACCGGTAATTTTATCTTCCAAAACTTCGCCATGAAACAACACATTATCTGCAAGAATTATTCCCCCTTTTTTTAATTGCGGCAAAGTTAATTCGTAATAATTAATATAATTGGTCTTATCCGCATCAATAAAAACTAAATCCCATGTAATATTAAGCTGCGGAATAATCTCTAACGCATTTCCCCTGTGTAAAATTATCTGATTGGTATGTGAAGATTTTGCAAAATAATTTTGTGCGATAGTTGCATCTTCATCTCTCAATTCTAAAGTGTGCAAATGGCCTCCGGGTAGCAATCCTTTGGCAAGACATAATGCACTGTAACCCATAAAAGTTCCAATTTCCAAAATATATTGAGGTTTTATTATTTTACTAAACATTTCAAGAAACTTTCCCTGCAACGGGCCGCTCAGCATATTCGAATGAGCATGATTATTAAGAGTAAAATGTTCTATTTCCTTCAGCAAATTATCTGTAGGTTCAGAAAAAGAAGTTGCATATTCATTTACTTTATCGCTTATTATTTCAGGCATGGGGTAATTTTATTTTATCAGAAATTAATTGATCAGAAGTTTTATCTTTCGACATGATCCACAACCCTATAAAGGTAAGAAGTCCGTTTACAATTATCAATTCGTCAGCAAATACATAACCATCAAACAAAACGGTAGAATATTTATCAATAAAAAAACAAGCTATCGGGGCCAAAATACAAATGATGGGCGTGCCTTTATCTTTCACTTTTCTTTTTTTAGCAAATAAAGAAAAAGCAAAAAGACCGATGAGCGGACCATAAGTAAATGTGGCTACTTTAAATATTGCTGTTACCACCGACGCGCTATTTATTGCATTAAATAATAAAACTACCAAAAGGATTATTATTGAAAATGCAATATGAACATACGTCCTCCTTCGCACCATAACTTTTTCGCTTAGATTTATTTTTTTATCAAAATTTAAAAAATCAATACAAAAAGATGTGGTCAAAGCGGTAAGCCCTGAATCAGTGGTAGCAAAGGTAGCAGCCGTAAGGCCGAGCATAAAAACAATAGCCGGAACTCCTTTAAAATAATTCAAAGCGATGTCAGGAAACAAATAATCTGTTCTTGGCTGATGTGTTACTGAATCTAGTGGAATCGCAATTCCTTCCTTGTTTGCATAAATATATAATAATGCGCCAACACTTAAAAAAAGCAGGTTGATAATGACAAAAATAAAAGTAAAACTGAGCATGTTTTTTTGCGCGTCTTTTAGATTTTTACAACTCAGGTTTTTTTGCATCAGGTCCTGGTCGAGGCCAAACATGCCGATAGTTACAAAAATTCCTCCAAGGAATTGTTTGGTAAAATGAAATTTATTGGTAACGAAATGATGCGTAAAAAATATTTTTGAATAGCTGCTATCCTTTACTGCATCGAATGCCTGGCTTATATTCATATTAAGACTATGGCAAATAAAATAGATGGAGAGGAAAACAGAAGCTATTAAAAAAACAGTTTGAAGGGTATCAGTAATAATAATCGTTTTTAAACCGCCTCTGAAAGTATATCCCCATATCAGCAATAAACAAATAACAATAGTGAGCCAGAAAGGAACACCCATTTCATCAAAAATGAAACGCTGCAAAACGATCGCTACCAAATACAACCTGAAAGCAGAACCAATTATCCTTGAAATTAAAAAAATAGCTGCAGCCGTTTTATGGCTTACTTTTCCCAACGTTCTTTCTATTACCTCATAAATAGAGATCAAATGCATTTTATAATACAACGGGAGCAAAATACCAGCCACTAAAAAATACCCAACTGCATTTCCCAATACAAACTGAAAGTAACGAAACTGTGAGCCGGCAAGGTTTCCCACTTCGCCGGGAACAGAAATAAAAGTAACGCCGCTTAAAGCCGTGCCAATCATACCAAATGCAACGAGGTACCATTTTGATGAGCGGTTAGCAATAAAAAAAGTTGCGTTATCAGTAGATTTTCTTGAAGTAAAATAAGAAATGAGAATTAATATCAAAAAATAACCAATGAGGAATGAAAGCAATACGACAGGAGACATAATTTTAAATTGGAAAGATAAAAGTGGAAATTAGGAATTCTATTTTTTAAATTTGGATTTTTTTTCAAGATAAATAAAATTATGGTAATTAAATCTTTGACTGTCTTTTGCGGATCGCACAGCGGCAACGATCCTTTGTTTTGCGAACATGCAAAGCAAATAGGTTACCTTCTTGCACAAAACAATATCACACTTATTTATGGTGGTGGCAACAAGGGAATCATGGGAACAATTGCTAATGCAGCGTTAGAGAAAGGGGGAAAAGTGATTGGTATTATCCCAACATTGCTAACCGGAATTGAGCATCAGCATTTTGGGCTTACCGAAACATTTGAAGTAGCGGACATGCATATTCGCAAACGGATGCTTTATGAAAAATGCGATGCAGCATTGGTACTTCCGGGCGGCTTTGGCACTATGGATGAATTTTTTGAAATGCTTACCTGGAATCAGTTAAATATTCACAACAAAAAGATCTTTTTACTTAATACCTCCGGATTTTATGATCACCTGATTTCTTTTTTGCATACTATGGAAGAAGATGCTTTTTTATATTCAAATGCTATTGATCGAATAATGATTGTTTCTTCGCCGGAAGAATTAATTCCTGAACTGCATGAAGAGTAAGAATTAAAATAGAACGGACAGCAAACCAACTTTTAATTGCTTTTATAATTTGCTTGTGTCTGTGCTTAAAGTTAATAAGACCAAGCTTTTAATATTTAAAAATTGAAGACTCTTTATACTTCCTCTTCGAATCCTTCATGTTCTTCTGGCTTGTAACCGGCTTTTAATTCATCTAATTTTTTCTTGCCATAAGCAAACCTTGTTATAAACACATATAAAACCGGCACTATAAATATAGCAAGTGAAGTAGCCGCTAACATACCTCCAAACACAGTCCAACCAATAGTTTTACGTGATTCTGCAGCTGCGCCAGTTGCAAATGCCAGGGGCAATACTCCAAAGATAAACGCCAGGGAGGTCATAACGATAGGGCGTAAACGCAATCGCACCGCTGCAATCGTAGCTTTAATTAAATCCATGCCGCTATCTACTCTTTCCTTTGCAAATTCTACAATCAATATTGCATTCTTCGCAGCCAACCCAATCAATGTTATCAACCCGATCTGAGCATAAATGTTATTGGAAATATTGGGTAATAAACTTAATGTAATAATAGAGCCCAATGCGCCGATCGGCACTGCTAACAAAACGGAAAAAGGGACTGACCAGCTTTCGTACAATGCAGCCAGAAAGAGGAATACAAACACCAGGGATAGTGTGAAGATTAGCACTGTTTTATTTCCTGCTTTTATTTCTTCAAGGGTCATTCCTGAAAATTCGTAACCATATCCTGCGGGTAAGAACTTTGCGGCAGTTTCCTGCAATGCTTTAATAGCCTGTCCGCTACTGTAACCAGGTTTTGGACTTCCGTTTATTTCTATTGACCGGTTTACATTATAATGCGAAATCAGAGCGGGGCTTTCTGTTAATTTTGAAGTAATTAAAGAACTTAACGGAATCATATTTCCCTGGCTATTGCGCACATAATATTTCCCTACTTCACTAAGTGATGAACGATAGGAGCTATCGGCCTCGGTAACCACCTTGAAGTTTCTTCCATAAAGAGTAAATTGATTAACGTAAGTGCTTCCCAATAGAGTGGACAAAGTATTATAAACATCTGAAACATTTACTCCCAATTGTCTTGCCTTATCACGGTCAACATCTATCTGGTAGCTGGGTGTATTTGCGGTAAAGAAAGTAAAGGCAGTCCCTATTTCCGGTCGCTTGTTTACTTCTTCAAGGAATTTTTTTGCTACCTGGCTGAATTTTTGGATGTCATCTGTACTGGTAGTCTGTTCCAACTCAAGAGTAAATCCTGCTGTGCGACCTAAACCTGGTACGGGCGGAGGCGCTATCGGCAATACTCTTGCTTCTTTGAGGTCGGCAGTTTTATCCCTGATCTTTTGCATGATACTTATCTCATCCTGGCCTTTGCCTTTTCTTTGGTCCCACGGCTTCAGCATGATCCACATAGTGCCCGTATTCGATTTGTTTGATCCCTGGATTGCGTTGAATCCAGCAAGGCCACCAACTACTGATACTTCGGGTATGGATTGTATCCTCGCAACAATTGTTTTCAGCATCGCAAAACTTCTTTCTGTAGAAGTTGCCTCCGGCATTTCATAAGTTACCAATAAGCTTCCTTCATCTTCCTGGGGAATAAAACCTGTTGGCTTTTTTTCAAAAAGAATAAATAGTGCAACAAATATTCCTACAAGAAGAATCAGCACATAAGGCGTTTTTCTGATCCATAAAGCCACACCTCTTGTGTAAGAAGAATTGATTTTTCTGAAACGACTATTAAAAGCAGCAAAGAATTTTTCCATCGGGTTCTTCTTATCTTTTTCACCTTTTGAATGTCTCAATAAAAGAGAACATAATGCGGGTGTAAGAGAAAGTGCTACAAACGCCGAAATAATTACAGAGACGGCTATAGTGATGGCAAATTGCTGATACAGTCTTCCCACAATTCCAGGTATAAATCCAACCGGTACAAATACTGCTGCCAATATTAAAGCAATAGCTACTACCGGCCCGGAGATATCCTGCATGGCCTTGCGCGTAGCTTCTTTTGCCGATAAATTATAGGTATCTATGTAATGCTGCGCAGCCTCCACTACTATAATAGCATCATCCACCACTATACCTATCGCCAATATAAATGCAAATAAAGTGAGGGTATTGATGGTAAAACCAAAAAGGACAAAGAAGGTAAAAGTTCCTATCAGTGAAACAGGTATGGCAAGTACCGGAATTAAAGTAGCACGCCAATCCTGTAAAAATAAAAACACAACCAATACTACTAAGGCAAGCGCTTCAAGAAGTGTAAATATTACTTCTTTAATGGAAGCCTGAATCACTGAAACTGATTCACTCGGTATCAGGTAATCCATATCGCTCGGAAATGTTTTCTTTAATTCGGTGAGTGTATTAATGATTCCTTTATACGTATCCAATGTGTTGGCATCGGGCGTTTGATACACGATAAGATAGGTAGCCGGCATACCGTTTACCGTAGAGTTATGGGCATAATTGAATTTACCCAATTCCACTCTGGCGATGTCTTTCATATAAACAATATTGCCGGTAGCAGGGTTGTTACGAACGATAATATTTTTAAACTGATCTACGGTATTGATACGGCTATTGGTAAGCACGCTATACTCAAAATTCTGTTGGTTACTCTGAGGAAGACCACCTATAGTACCTGGTGCAATCTCAATATTCTGATCGTTAATGGCGGCAGCCACATCGGCCGGTGTTAATCCAAGTGCAGCAAGTTTTTCCGGATTCAGCCAGATGCGCATACTAAAATCATCACCATGCGAATCTATATCACCCACGCCTTTCACACGTTTCAAAGCATCCTGCACGTGAATATTTACATAGTTACCTATGAAGCTGGAACTGTGAGTGCCATGAGGTGAATAAAATGCGAAAATGGCCAGCGCGCTGGGGTTTCGTTTAAGCACAGTGATACCAAGTTGTTTCACCTCATCAGGTAAAGTAGGAAGAGCCACGTTCACCCTGTTTTGTACATCCACGGTGGCAATATCTATATCGGTGCCAATATCAAAAACCACATTGATACTGCTTTGCCCGCTTGAAGTACTGGCGCTGGTAATATATGTCATTCCCGGCGAGCCGTTTATCTGCGTCTCCATTGGAGTAGTAGTCGTTTGTTCCACCGTTTGTGCATCCGCACCAATGAAATTGGCTGATACAGCAACGGTTGGTGGCGAAATATTGGGATATTTGGCAACAGGCAGATTGGTCATTGATATAATTCCAACCAATACAATTACAATTGAAATTACAATTGCTGTAACCGGACGTTTTATAAAAGTTTCTGCGATCATTTTTTAATTCTTAATTCTTTTTTCTTCCTGCGGATTGCATCCGTAGCTATTCATATTCAACCACGTTGTGGTTGTCCTTTCTTGATTATTGTCCTGATAGCTATCGGGATTTTCATTGAAAATTGAATATTCTTCTTCTTCCTTATTTCTTATTAATTTTTTTTTATTTATTATTTTGTGGTGTCCGTTCTTATCACCGATCCCTCATGTAGATTTTGAATACCCTGAACTACTATTTTTTCACCAGGCTTCAATCCTGTTTTAATAATTACGTTTTCTCCAATCTGCTGCCCCGTCACTATCTGCCGCTGCGAAACTTTAGAACTATCGCCCACTACATACACAAAAAACTCTCCCAGCAATTCTGAAACGGCTTTATAAGGTATCATAGTTGCGTTGACTGATGAAGTGTTTTTAACTTTCACAGTAGTATTCATTCCCGGTTTCAGCATGTCTTTATCATTTGGGAAAACCAATCTTACTTTTATAGTTCCTGTTTGAGGATCTACTGCCCTGTCTATAAAGCTTATGTTTCCGGGATAAGGATATGTTTCGTCGCCAAATCCAATCGTGAAAACAGAATCCTTTATTACATTTTTATCTTGTTGCAATTCAGTAAAGCGATAAATATTTTTTTGATCAATTGTAAAATCAACTGCAATAGGGTTGTTGGTTGAAACCGTGTTCAATACTGTTTGTCCGGCTACTACTGCGGTTCCTTTTTTCACTTGTGAAATACCTATCGTACCTGTGAAAGGCGCATGGATATTGGTAAATTGAACATTAGAATGAACGCTCGCCACATTTGCCTGCGCAGCAGCTACTTGTTTTTTTGTAGCATCTAATGCAGCATTGGCATAGTCCACCTGTTGTTTTGCAATCGCATCATGCTTTGCCAGTTCATTATACCTGTTTGCATCTTGTTGTGCTTTTACCAAATTTGCTTCCTGCACCTGAAGGTCAGCTACTGCCTGGTTATAATTGGCTTTATATATTTGCGCATCTATCGAATATAAAAGCTGTCCTTTTTTTACATGTTGCCCATCTTTAAAATAGATCCCTGTGATATAACCGCTTACCTGTGATGTCAGATTTATTTGATCCAGCGCATTGATAGTCCCGGGAAATTGGTCATAATATACTGCATTGGTTGAAGTAACTTCTGCTACTGTAACAGGAACCGCTGGAGGTGCCCCTTGCTGCTGTTGATTATTCTTACTGTCGCATGATGCTAAAATAAAAACAGTGATTAAGAAAGGAATAATATTTTTGCGTTTTAATTTCATACTTTTTTTAATTTAATAGCTGATATTTCCTAATGATTGTTCCACATCTATTTTAGTGGATAGTACCTGGTACAGCGCATTGTAATAACTGATCTGTGCAGTACGTAAATCAGATTCAGCGGTGATCACATCTAAATAGGCCTTCACGCCGGAACGGTATTGCAAACTGATCACTTCATACACATCATTAGCCAATGAAAGATTTTCTTTCAAACTGAAGAAATCATAAAGATTGCTTTTATAATTGGCCATTGCGGTTTGATATTGGGTGTTAATTGTATTTTTCTGGCTTGTGATATTGTTATCTGCCTGCGTGATCTGAAATTGTGCTTCTTTTATTTGCTGTATTCTTTTTCCTCCCTGAAATAAAGGTATGGAGAGCGTGATGCCTGCAAAAGAATTAGGATATGACGCACTGTATAATTTAGAAAATTGATTGTTGAGAAAGTTAAGATTATAATTTCCATAAGCGTACACATTGGGAAGGAAACTCCATTTATAATATTGCAGGTTATATTGTTGAAGCTTTTTTTGAGTCTCCAATTGTTGTATTTCTATCCTGTTACTATAGTTTACATTTTGCAAAGTATCTATATAAATTTCTTTTGCCATTTGTGCAGTATCGTAAACCAGATCTATTTTTTGAGAATCCGGATATCCCATAAGTTCTTCGAGATAAGCATATTTTGCTTTCATAGATTCGTCGCCGGATTTTTTTTGAGCCTTGGCATTATTTAAAGCGATGATAGCCCTTTGGTAGTCTGTCTTATCTACGATACCGCTTTGATACTGGTAATAAGCATCTTTATAACTTTGATTATTGCGCACAATATCCTGTTCAATCACTTTTAATTGCTGCACTGTAAGGATCAGATCATAGAATGCCTTGCTTACGGCAACAGTGAGATTTATTTTTTGATCCTCAGTATTTTGGGACGCCGAAAGTCTTACGTCCTTTGCACTACGCGAAGCGAGTAAAGCATCACTGCTAAAAATGTTTTGTGTTACACCAAAATTAGCGCCCGAAGTATTGTTAGTTCCTGAATAAGAAATACTACCACCACTTAAACTAACTGCAGGCAACTGAAAATTGTGTTGAATGTTGTAGGCAAAATCTACCTGTGGATACCAGTCCGCCAATTTACTTTTGATGATTGTTTCAGTAATATCTTCGTTAATTTTTGCATTATGCAAATCAGGATTATGTTGTAAGGCATATTCAATACAATTATGTAATGTCGCGGATTGCAACGTCGAATCGCTTTTATTTTGCTGCGCGAAAAGTATATTTGGAAGAATTAAAAATAAACAGGTAAAGATCTTTTTATATAATTGATACATCTTATGCTCTTTTGAATTCAATAGAAATAACCATTACACCGGAATTGAATTCATTATAATATGCGCTTCCGTCGCTATGATTCATTCAAAATATTCTAAACTCCATCTATGCGGAATTTATTCGGGCTGCAAGTTAAAAATAAATGGTGTTATGTCCATGCCATCCACTAATTACTTTTACCGTTCATAAAAAAAATGAGATTTTACTTATCAAGAAAATTCCTTTGACATTTATTTTTCTTTTAGCCCTGAAAGGGCGTAATATCTTAACGATGGGCAACGCCCTTCGCCTCTTAGTGTCTCTTCATTCCTTAATGGTAAAAAAATACTCGAACAAAAAATAGAAATAACTGATAAAAGTTGTTTTACTGTCCGCAAGACACCTCGGATTGAAATGGCTTAGAACCTTTTATCCATTTTTCTAAGGACATTTCGTTTTTAAAGGCCAAATTGTAATATAAATAGCATTGATAAATTAGCAATATTCATTTTTTGAAATTTCCTTTAAAATCTCATAAACTTATATCATCACAAAAGAGAATGAAACTCTATATAAAAAATATGGTAAGCATTAGGTGCAAGATGGTAGCAAAATCAGAGTTGGAGAACCCGAATGCATATCTTCATAAGACCTTAAGGAAAGTAATTTGAATTTTCCCCGGAATGAATTTCAATTACAGATGACCGTTATAAAGAGAATGTATTTTTACCCTTTTTGGGAAATAAAAAACTTTCAATCTTCTACCAGTTTTTCGTCAATCAAATAAGACTTCATCTCAGAAATTCTGGTAAATCCTTTTTGTTCTTCAATGGATAGATTGATGAAATTGGCTTCTGTTGCAGGGAAAGTTAGAATTCTTTTATGGCCAATAGTGGTACCATCAATTTTCTTTATCACTTCATGATCTTTATTCAGCAATTGAATCGTGAATTTTGCACAATTCTGTCCGTTCGTTAAATTTTCTTTTAAAACAATACAATTGATCTTTTCCGGTTGAGCGAACGCAGTTTCGATTGATTGTGATTCAGTCATAGTAATGGTTTCAAACGATTGGCTATTCCCCGTATTCAGTTCTCTTATAGGAATTGGCTTTTTATTGTAAATAAAATATTGGCTGCCTTGTTTTGAAAGATCATTATCAAAACTTTCTTCCCGCAATTTTTTGAAACCCATAAGTGAAGCAGAATCGTATTGGGTTATTAATCCGCGTCTATCCGGAGGAACATTTAAAATTAAATTAGCACCGCGACCTACACTCTTCAAATAGATTTCAAAAAGTTTTTCAGGGGCCTTTACCAATGAATCTTCTTTTTGATGATAAAACCAGCCAGGCCTGATGCTTACATCACACTCAGCCGGTATCCAGTTTTTACCCCAGGCATTTCCCTGGTTTAGAGTATCGGTAGGTGGCGCGCCTGTGCCTCTTTTAAAGCCAGCCGTATCAAGTAAATCCCAATTGGTTTTTCCTGCAAAGCCATTTTCATTGCCGCACCAGCGGGCGTCGGGGCCGATGTCGCTGAATATAATAGTACTAGGTGAAAGTTTTCTTACCACTCTTTCATATCTGGCAAAATCATAGACTTGCTTTTTGCCGTTTGGCCCTTCACCATTAGCACCGTCCCACCACAGTTCCCAGATCGGGCCATAGTTGGTAAAAATTTCTTTAAGCATGTTTACAAAAACATCGTTGTAAGCAGGTGTTCCGTATGCAGGATGATTTCTGTCCCACGGGGAAAGATATATGCCGAATTTTAATCCATATTTTTTGCACGCTTCTGATAATTCTCTCAGGACATCGCCTTTGCCGTTTCTCCATGAACTTTCTCTTACGGTGTGTGTAGAATATTTACTTGGCCACAGGCAAAAGCCATCATGATGCTTGGCTGTGATAATAATCCCTTTGGCTCCGGCGGCTTTTGCTATGCGGCACCATTGATCGCAATCCAAATCTTTGGGATCGAACACTTCTGCATTTTCTGTACCCTTTCCCCATTCAAGATTGGTAAAAGTATTAGGCCCAAAATGTACGAAAAAATAATATTCCATATTCTGCCATGCAAGTTGGTACTGCGTTGGTGTAGGATTTATTTCTCCATATTGCTGAGAAAATCCATCCTGGAATAAAAAAATGAAAGCGATAAAAATGAGTTTCTTTTTCAAGGAAATATTTTTTAATAATAATCCTTTGTAAGTTATTTTATAAAAACGAAATTTCCTTTTAATAAAATTTTGTTGTGAAAATAGTAATATAATAAGGTAAAAATGGAAATGATTTTTTGCTGCATTTCAAAACCAAATTTTATAAGATACTTGAATAATCTGCTAATATTTAGGTGGATTTAAATTAAGAATCCGGAGTATTTATTTGTTAACTATAAAAAAAGAAACACAAGTTCCATTTCTCCGGACAAATCAAATGAAATCTTCAAGAGAGAAAGTATTTGTTAACTTTTAAAAATTTGAAAAGTCCGGAATGATTTGAAACAGCTCATTTTATGTTGCTAAAGAGCAATAAATTTGCTAATTTTATTTTATATTCTTTTGAATCGTCAAATAAGAATTAAGAATTTTTACGAATACAAAATAATTTTAAATGGAAGCAATAATCGTACGCCCAAATACTAAAGCAGAGGCCGCAGCTTTAAAAACAATATTCAAAGTAATGAAAATCCCCTTTGAAAATGCTACTACCGAAGAAAGTCCCTATAACACTGCATTCGAAAGAAAAATGGAGAAAGCCAACGCTGATAAAAAAGCAGGACGTTATAAAGCAATTAAAACGGCAGACTTGTGGAAATAATTTATCTACAACAAGCACTTGATGATTTAAAGCATTGGAAAAAATCCGGAAATAAAGTTGTTCAAAAGAGAATTACTCAACTTATAGAAAGTATAGAGATAACTGAGAAATGATCATTTTATTACACTCAAAATAGAACTCTAAAAGAAAGTAGAGATTCCCCACTATTTGTTCATTTACTGCACCCAAAACCCATTAATTTATAAATCAAAATCACAGGACTTCGCACCAATAAAAAAATTCCAGCTTTACAACCGGAATTTTTTCAATTTTATTTTTAAATAAACACTTTCTTTACGCCTCCACCTTCTGCATCCTTTGTGTTTTCTTTCTTTCGTCTTCGTTAAGAATTACTTTGCGCATGCGAATAAATTTAGGAGTTATCTCTATACATTCATCCTGTTGAATATATTCCATACACTCTTCCAATGTCATTTGAATTTTTGGTGCTATGCGTGAAGCTTCATCGGCTCCGCTGGCGCGGTGGTTGGTTAGTTTTTTAGGTTCTGTTGCGTTTACGATTAAGTCTCCGGGTTTAATATGTTCAGCAATTATCTGTCCTACATAAACTTCTTCTCCCGGGTCCACAAAAAATCGTCCCCTGTCTTGTAATTTATCAATAGAATACCCGGTTGTTTTTTCCTGGTTTTTTGAAATCAGCACGCCATTACTTCTTCCGGGAATATATCCTTTCCATGGCTTGTATTCCAAAAAACGATGAGCCATCACGGCTTCGCCTGCTGTATTGGTAAGCATATTAGAACGCAATCCTATCAGGCCTCTTGAAGGAATTTCAAATTCCAGATGTTGCATTTCACCTTTGCTTTCCATCACCAGCATTTCGCCTTTTCGTTGAGTAACAAGGTCAATTACGCGACCACTATATTCGGCAGGTACATCTACCACCAGGTTTTCAAAAGGTTCACACTTTTTACCATTAATCTCTTTGGTAATTACCTGCGGCTGCCCTATGGTAATTTCGTATCCTTCCCTGCGCATGGTTTCTACCAAAATACTTAAATGCAAAATTCCCCGTCCATACACCATAAAACTATCCGCGCTATCTGTAGGCCTTACACGCAAAGCCAAATTCTTTTCCAATTCTTTTTCCAGTCTGTCTTTCAAATGACGTGACGTTACAAACTTTCCGTCTCTGCCGTAAAATGGAGAATTATTAATGCTGAACTGCATATTCATGGTTGGCTCATCAATACTAATAACTGGTAATGCCTCAGGATTTTCAAAATCGGCAAGCGTTTCACCAATATTAAATCCTTCAATTCCTACTACTGCACAAATATCCCCTGCAGGAACTTCCGATACTTTCTTTTTCCCTAATCCTTCAAAAACATATAATTCTTTTACCCGTGTTTTTTGTATCGTTCCATCCAGTTTCATTAAGGATAAAGGCTGGTTGTCTTTGATGATTCCTCTGGCTACTTTTCCTACGGCTATTCTTCCCAAAAAAGAAGAATAATCAAGCGAAGTGATCTGCATTTGCAAAGTTCCTGCCTCAGGAGATGGTGCGGGTACTTTTTCGAGAATGGTATCTAATAATGGAAAAATATTATCCGTTTGTTCGATAGTTGTATTCATCCAGCCCTGTTTACTGGAACCATAAATTGTGGGAAAATCCAATTGTGCTTCTGTGGCATCCAGGTTAAAAAATAATTCAAATACGGCATCATGTACTTCATCGGGGCGGCAATTGGGTTTATCTATTTTGTTAATTACCACAATAGGATGAAGATTTAATTGCAATGCTTTTTGTAATACAAAACGGGTTTGAGGCATTGGCCCTTCAAAGGCATCTACCAATAACAAAACGCCGTCAGCCATTTTCAAAACACGTTCTACTTCACCACCAAAATCACTATGGCCCGGAGTATCAATTACATTTATTTTTACGCCCTTATAAGTAACGGAAATATTTTTACTGAAAATAGTAATACCGCGTTCTCTTTCGAGATCGTTGTTATCCATTATCAGCTCACCGGATTCCTGGTTATCCCGAAAAATGTTGGTAGTATGTAAAATTTTATCAACCAAAGTAGTTTTACCGTGGTCAACGTGGGCAATTATTGCAATGTTTCTGATATCCATAAATTGTTTTAACCTGAATGGACTTTTTGTCCAAAATTTTTTGAGGCTGCAAAGGTAAGTCAAAAGTGGTTCTTAGCAAGTAGAAAAGAGAAAGTTATTAAGTTACAAGCAATCCCGGCAAACGAACAAATAAGGGACATTTCTATTGTGATGCCAGAGGTTTTTTTAGAAGATTATTAAAAAAATGAATCTTAAAAAAAAATTGTTGAAGAATAAATCATCATAAATTTTAATAGAATTGATTTGTACTTTGTGGAAAAATATTTACTTTATATTCTTTTAATAAATAAATTTTTACAAAATGAACAAAATGAGGGTTACTTTTTTGATGATTTTTATTTTTCAATTTTCATTTGCCCAAACAAAGAAAATAATTGGTTTTGATGAAGAGAAGGCAAGTGCACAATTTTCGCTGGAATCAAAATTTGACAATAATTTAAGCGCTGAAAATATTGGGGAAACAATGAAAAAACTTTCCGCAGTTCCTCATAACCTTAGTTCACCTGGTGACAAAGCAAATGCAGAATACATTCTAAGTCTTTATAAAAAATGGGGATGGGATGCGCAGATAGAAACGTTTCATGTATTGTTCCCTACTCCAAAAACAAGGTTGTTGGAAATGACTTCACCTACTTCTTACAAAGCTATATTAAAAGAACCCGCATATAAAGAAGACCCTACGAGCGGACAATCAGGTCAATTGCCAACTTACAATGCCTATAGTGCTGATGGAGATGTTACCGGTGAATTGGTTTTTGTCAATTATGGTTTGCCCGATGATTATAAAATATTGGATGAAATGGGTATATCTGTGAAAGGAAAAATTGTGATCGCTAAATATGGTCATAGCTGGCGAGGCACCAAACCCAAAGTGGCACAGGAACACGGCGCAATTGGATGCATCATATACAGCGACCCGATTGATGATGGATATTTTGCAGGCGATGTATATCCAAAAGGCCCTTTCAAAAATGAATATGGCGTACAAAGAGGTTCTGTAATGGATATGGTAATTTATCCGGGAGATCCTTTAACACCAGGCATCGGCGCCACAGAAGATGCAAAAAGATTAGACAGGTTACAGGCACCCAATCTTTTGAAAATCCCTGTGTTACCCATAAGTTACCACGACGCTAAACCTTTGCTGGAAGCACTTGATGGCCCGAATGTTCCACGTAACTGGCAAGGCGGTTTGCCCTTTGCGTATCACATTGGTCCTGGAAAAACGGTCGTTCATCTGAAAGTTGCTTTTAATTGGGATATCGTTCCCTGTTATGATGTAATTGCTAAAATATATGGATCAAAATTTCCTGATGAATGGGTAATAAGAGGCAATCACCAGGATGCTTGGGTGAACGGAGCCGCTGATCCAATTAGTGGGCAAGCGGCCATGCTGGAAGAAGCTAAATCCATTGGCGAACTTTTAAAAACCGGATGGAAGCCTGACCGCACTTTGGTGTATTGTTCCTGGGATGGAGAAGAGCCGGGATTGCTGGGATCAACAGAATGGCTGGAAACCCATGAAAAAGAATTACAACAAAAAGCAATAGTGTATATTAATTCAGATAATAATGAACGCGGTTTTTTATCTGCTGAAGGTTCGCATGCATTGGAGCCTCTAATGGATGGAATTGCAAAAACTGTAATTGATCCGGAAACGAATGTTAGTATTTTTGAACGCAGCAAAGCGCACGAAGCTGTATCAACTACCAATACAGAAGTCAGAGAAAGAATATTGAACGATAAAGAATTAAAACTTGGTGCGATGGGTTCTGGTTCTGATTATTCTTCTTTTATACAGCATGCCGGCATTCCATCGCTGGACCTGGGTTTCGGAGGAGAAGGCAGTGGCGGAGAATATCATTCCATCTATGATTCTTATTATGATTTTACAACTTTTAAAGATCCGGGTTTTCACTATGAAGTAGCACTTGCACAAACTGCCGGACGTGCTGTTTTAAGAATGGCAGAAGCTGATGTTTTACCTTTTGATTTCACTCATTTGTACAATACCATAAATGGATACGCGGATGAGTTAATCAATCTGCTAAAAGAGTCACGGGAATCTACAGAAGCGGAAAATACGATTATCAGTTCGGGAGATTATAAAGTAGGGAAAGATCCAACAAAAAAATTCATTAGCCCGGAGGTAAAGTCTGACGTTCCTTATCTTGATTTTTCTCCTCTGCAAAATGCATTGGTTGATTTGAAAAAAAGTGCAGACAGTTTAAAAGTGGTTTTTCAAAATAAAGTAAAAAACAATTCAGCAAGCGTGGCTTTTAATCAATCACTTTACCAGGCAGAGCAACAATTACTTTCTGAAAAAGGGCTGCCACGCAGGGGCTGGTATAAGCATACTATTTATGCACCAGGGTATTATACCGGTTATGGCGTTAAAACAATGCCTGGCATCCGCGAAGCGATTGAACTAAGAAACTGGAAAGAAGCGCAGGATCAGATCTTTGTTGATGCAAAAGCAATTGAGAGGCTTGCTGATTATTTAAAAGATGCTGAGTTGAAATGAAATAAACAGAGGAAAAGATAACAGCAAGCCAGGAAATTAGTAATTACAAAAAGAAATATGTTATTTCATATCCTAAACACGGGTAAGAAATTATTATCTGCGATTTTGTTGCCGCCAAACTTTTAGGATAACATTTTTTTATCGATTTGTAATCATACTTTCTTTATAAGATCAGTCACTGTAAATAAAGAAATTATTGAGATTTCTTTTTCCGGAGGGTTATGTTTTCACGATTTCAGTATAAACAATAAAGTAAAGTAAATTATGGATCAAATAAGAATGCTCTCCGGAGTTAAAAAAATTGCATTGGTAGCGCATGATAATAAAAAGAAAGACATAATTGAATGGGCTTATTACAACAGAACAGTTTTGTCACAGCATGAATTGATTGCCACTGGCACTACAGGGAAACTCCTGGAAGAAAAACTGGGACGACCTGTAAAAAAACTTTTAAGCGGCCCGCTCGGTGGTGATCAGCAAATGGGCGCTATGATAGCTGAAGAAAAATTAGACATGATGGTTTTCTTTTGGGACCCTATGGAAGCGCAGGCCCATGATAGTGATGTGAAAGCCCTGCTGCGACTTGCTGTGGCATGGAATATTTTAATGGCTTGCAATCGTACAACTGCAGATTTTATTCTTACTTCTGTGCTTATGAGAGAAGATTATCCGGTAGTGATTCCGGATTATTCAGGGTATTTGACAAGAAAATTAATTGAATAATAATTTTAAAAATAAGAAGAAAATTTTCTGAATTTTTATTTTTAGACTTCTTTCTTTATTAAATAATTATAACTAAAATTATCATAATAAAACTCCCCGTCCGATAAAAGACAGGGAGTATAACAATCAATAATAATCAGAATGTCAGTTCAAAAAAACTTTAATCCTGAATAATTTATTTCTTAATCAATTTACCAAAATAATGGACAGTACGAACTAATTGAGATACATAACTCATTTCATTATCATACCACGCTACTGTTTTTACTAACTGATGGTCACCCACGGTCAATACTTTAGTTTGTGTGGCGTCAAATAGAGAACCATAATGCATTCCAATAATATCTGAACTTACTATTTCATCTACGTTATAACCATAACTCTCATTTGAAGCGGCTTTCATAGTTGCATTCACTTCATCAACAGTTACTTTTTTATTTAAAATACAGGTAAGATCTACCAGTGATCCGGCAATTACAGGAACTCTTTGTGCCACGCCATCAAGTTTTCCGTTTATTTCAGGAAGCACTAAACCGATAGCTTTTGCAGCGCCGGTACTATTAGGTACAATGTTGGCCGCAGCAGCTCTCGCTCTTCTTAAATCTCCTTTTGGGTGTGGGGCATCCAAAGTATTTTGATCGTTGGTATATGCATGAATAGTTGTCATAAAACCGGTAGCTATACCAAAACTATCATTCAACACTTTTGCCATAGGAGCAAGACAGTTGGTAGTGCAAGATGCGCACGAAATAATGGTTTCGCTGCCATCAAGTATTTCATGATTTACATTAAAGACAATCGTTTTCACACCGCCGGTTGCAGGCGCTGAAATTAAAACTCTTTTTGCGCCAGCAGTAATATGTGCCTGCGCTTTATCTTTATCAGTGAAAAATCCGGTACTTTCTATTACCACATCTACATCATGTGTACCCCATGGAATTTGAGCCGGATCTCTTTGTGCGTAAATTTTTATTTCTTCACCGTTTACAACGATGGAATTTTCTGTATGCTTTACCTCACCTTCAAATCTTCCCTGGGAGCTGTCGTACTTTAATAAATAGGCTAATTGTTTAGGACTGGTAAGATCATTGATAGCTACTACGTCTATGCCTTCCATGTTATATATCTGCCTGAATACAAGGCGTCCAATTCTGCCGAAACCATTAATGGCAACTTTTACTGTGCTCATAACTTATATTGTTTTTATTTTAAAATTAAGGTTGCAAAATTAAGCTATGTTGGAGAAAATCCCATTTGGAAAATTATTTTTAATTATATAAGAAAAGATTTTATAGAAGGAATAGAGAACAATTAAAAAAATACTTAGAAGCTAAAAAGAAAAAGTAAGTGAAAAACTTTTGGAAAGTTTGATAGCTTTTTATTTAATTCAAAAGTCACAAAAACTTTCCAAAAAGTCATGCAAAGCCGGACTTTCCAAAAGTTTTGTGCAATGGCGGAATAAAAATGAATGTAGTAACTTTTGGAAAGTTTTATAGTAGATGAACCCCGCCTGACTGTGTCCCAGTCCGAATCGGAACTGCCGGGTGGGCGGGTTTCGGGCAGGAAATAATTGGAAATTTTGTTTTATGAAAAACTTTTGGAAAGTTGGGTAGTTCTTTATCTATCTCAAAAGTCACAAAAAACTTTCCAAAAGTCATGCGAGGCCGCACTTCCAAAAGTTTTTTTTAAATAAATAAGAAAAGATTTATAGAAAGATTTGAGGACATTTAAAAAAAAATATTCGGACGCTAAAAAGAAAAAGTACCTTGTATTTTCTTATGGAATAGATCCCAAATGTAAACCGCCATAAACAAAATATAACTAACTTACACGTTCAAAAAATTTCTGCATAATAATTTTATAAAGATGAGAAAACTACTTTTATTTCCATTTATAATTTTGTGTTTTAGTTCGGGAACTTTTGGACAGACATACAGTTTTAATAAAATAAATATAACCGTCAATCTGCAAATATTTTTTTCTCACCATCTATTTGAAAACGCCTATTTACAATTTGATAAACCTTATTATGCAGCAGGCGATACTATTTATTTTAAAGCTTATGTCACCGAAGGTGATGCACATCAACTTTCCAATCTAAGTGGTGTTTTGCATGTGGATTTTATCAATACTGAAAACAAAATCGAACAGCCCATAAAATTGCAATTGGACAGTGGCCTTGCATGGGGCGACTTTGCTTTGCCCGATTCTTTACCGGCAGGAAATTATAGAGTAAGGGCTTATACCCAATTGATGCGCAATAATGGGGAAATTGGTTTCTTTGACCGAATCATTCCTGTCGGTTCTTTAAAATATGTAAATACCCATGAAAGCGTGGTGAATCAGCCCCGGCAACTAATTAAGAATAACCCTGACTTTCAATTCTTCCCAGAGGGAGGCAACCTGGTAACAGGTGTGCGAACAAAAGTGGGGGTTAAAGCAATTGATACAACCGGGTTAGGTATCAATATAAATGGGGAAATACTCGACAACAACAATAAAGAGGTTTGTTCATTTTCAACAACTCACCTGGGGATGGGATATTTTTTTCTTAAACCTGATGGAGACAAAACTTATCATGCAAAAGTGGCTTTTGCTGACGGCACGCAAAAAA